>JACCDW010122940.1_pt1 | contig 204920 bp, 140 predicted proteins | sample 7449781 | NCBI WGS metagenome assembly JACCDW01 (sample SAMN15323449, study PRJNA562643) | freshwater metagenome | isolation source: river surface water | place: USA:Blue River Watershed | collected 2017-08-18 | reverse complement strand
CGTGAATATTTGCACTCAACACTACGGGTGAGATTGAACTGGGTGGAATGCCTTGGCGCGTTGACGCCTTTGTATACCATAGAAGAACAAAATAAAGCACACACCATCATAGCCAACACCATCATAGCCAACACATGTAGTATTCATCAACGACTCCCGGGACTACACATCAATGCACTTATCATACGCAGCTCCGCTGCATGTATCCGGGAATTCTCGGGTACCTCACCATGGAGTTCATGGAGTCAAAAAAAAACATGCACACATGCAAGGCGGCTCATGCAGATGGCGACACGCATTACTCCGCTAGAGCAGCCGGAGCTTCAAGAGCGGCTAGCTTAGCTCTGAGGGCGTTGCGCTCTTCAGTGACTAACTCCAATACGTCATAGCTGCCCTCCAATTCTTCTTTGAGGTCTTTGATCTCCTCGCAGTAATCCCCGTTGTCGCCTTCAAGAGAACAAACTTGTTCCTGGAGATTCTCCAATGTGAGGTATGCATTATCGCATTCGCGCTCAACGGCCGCAATGAATTTACAAGCACGGGCTTCGCGACGTTTCAATGTGTTGACTATGATTGTGTTGGCTCGCGCAATTGCGCAGTGCTTGGCTTCTCTGTAAACGTAGAACAAGTCGACCATCTTCATCAGCATGATTAACCACTGAGAGTACACGCCCACATCTACAGATTGAGTAGACCGACGCTGAGCTCGCATCAGACAGAGCTTGAAACTCTCTGGCGTCAACACGTACATCTTAACTGGCTTGCCACTAGACTTGGGGTTGGTCTGCATCTGGTAGTCAATACCATCAATCAGATTCATTGAATCTAACTTGGACTTGAGAGTGGCTGGTTTGTCATTAGACACCACCCCGTACTCAATCAACTTCGTTTGAGGAACAATGAACTGACCGTCCTTGCCCAATATCTCTAGGAAGTAATCCTTGAAAGAGATGGCCACCACTTGGTAGAAGCGCTTGTGGATAGCATCTACGAACAACTCCAGCGTGTATTGCTTCAACAGCAAGCCCTGTGAGTTGGCAAATTCAGTAGCCGCGGAAGTGTTAACAGTGGTTGTGCTCATTTTGAATTGCGTGGAGGTGCTTGGATTGCTTGGTAGTGCGTGGTCTGATTGGTAGTACTTTGACCAGATGGGATTGGATTCAATTTTATCGCTAGCACGCCGCCAAAAAAAAATGCATACATGCATACATGCAGTGGTTGCAAATGCACTTCAAGCCAAAGATCATCTAAGCGTTAACCGCATCGCTATCTGCATCATACGTACGCTGAGCGCTCTGGCGGCCGCGAGTCGGTTTCTTCATCGCATCCAAGTCAAGCTTAGCAAGGTTGATTGCTTCACTTAGCCGCATGCCAGTAATCTCTAGAATAACACGCTCCAAGTTAGAGATGAACGCGTCTTGAGTGAAAGAGCAGCCTTCTGGGATGTATGTCTTCTGGCGGCAAATGGTTGGAACAATTTCCTGCGAGGTGATGCCAAACGCTCGAAGAGCCTTACCAAACGCCTTGCGAATTCGGTCAGTGAGACGACCAAACACAGTTTCTTTGATCTTCTCAGCATTCTTGCATCGAAGAGCAACCGGGTCAACAGCGAAGAACATTGGAACCACCTGGCTGTAACCATCTCGTTCCATTGCACGAATGCGGGTAATTGCAGAGCTGATCTTGCGAGCAATGAAGTACAACTCCAACTCACCATCCATAACGCGGCCCATGATGCAACCAACGTGGTGATGCGCAGGATCGGATTCAATAGCTCCAGACTTAGTCATCTGATTAACCAGTGCAGCTTGTACAACTTCAGTCGCGAGAACAGCATTTTGACGCAAAGTCTGCTCAATGCCAAGCTCTTCGCTAATAAGCATCACTCGCTCCTTGGTCTCAATCAACTCTTCTTTGGTCTCAATCAACTCTTCCTTGATATCGTCACGTTCGTGAACAGCATCATCCAACTTGGTGTTGGCATCCTCAAGCTTCTCATTGGCATCCTCAAGCTTCTCATTGGCATCATCCAACTTGGTGTTGGTATCTTCAAGCTTCTCAACAACAACATCAAGCTTCTCTTTGACTTCAATGCGGTCGTAGTGGGCCTCTCGAGCCATATTCTTCATCTCTTCTCTCTCGCGTTTCATCATCTCACGATCTTGACGTAGCTCGGCTACGAGTGAATCTAAAGATGATAACTTGGCGGATTTCTTGGCGTTTTCATACAGGTTGAACAACAAGAACATCTCTTCAAGCAGGGCGAAGTAATCGCAATACTTGACTGGATCGACAGGTTGGTTTGCGTAGCGTCGAGCTCGCATGAGACAACGCTTGAAACTCCGAAGATTCAACATGTACAGCTTGGAAATAGAAGTACCTCCTTGTTTTCTGAGCTGCAGGATATCCTGCAGCTCAAAATCGACGCCTTTAACTAAGTTTAGGGAAGAGAGTTTCTCATGAATTACGCTCGATCTGTCGCTTGTCACTACTCCATATTCCACCAACTTGGCGTGAGGGATGGTGAACTGGTGACGGGTAGATTGCATCTCGACAAAGTAGTCCTTGAAAGAGATGTCCACCGTGCTGCACTGAAGAAGCTTGACGTTCAAACGTCTAAGCAGGTGAATGTATATTTTTTGACCCGTCACAAGAATGACGTTGCGCTTCGTGCTGCAACGCATACTAAGTGGCGAGGTGTACCAGAATTCAAGCCCATAGAACCATTGATCCAAGGACTAAAAAATAAGTACAGTGAGAGCATCCTGTTTGAACATCTCCAAGAGAATGAAGTAGCGACCGTAGATGGTTGGGTCCATTTGATTTGGTTGGTTTGGATTACGTCGGGCGCGCATCAAGCAGAGCTTGAAACTGTCTGGCGTGAGAGTGTAGAGCTTAGAAATTACAGTCCCTCCTTGCTTTCTGACCTGCGGAGTACTCCGCAGGTCAAAATCTACACCTTCAACCATATCTAAAGACTCAAGTTTGTCCCAAGGCAAACCACCATGGAGTCCATAGAGTCAAAAAAACAAGCAAGCACTGCTATGCATGTGCTGGTATGCAGTTACTGTGACGCAGGTGTTGTCTAGGCTTCGAGCGATGCCTTGTATTCGTCATGGATGGTGTCCAGCTTAGCCTTGAGAACCGGATTCGCCTGGATTTCCTTGTACAAGATGTCCGCAAGTCGCCCGACCTTGTGCGCCTCGTTGCGGCTGGCCACCTCTTCGTGTTCAAACAGGCGCTGAAGGTCTTCGGCCGTGTAGAGCACACCCAGATACGTGTTCACATCTTCCTTGAGCTTAGCCTTCAGAAGCTGATTCTTGTTCTTGAGACTTGCCTTTGGCTTGCTGCCAGGCTCACTGTTAGCGAGCACGTCAAGCTTCTGTTCGATCTGGTTCAGTAGAGTCTGCATCATAACTTGGTTGGCAGCGTTAGCGCGCTCAAGCTCACTAGTAAGCTTGCGAATGTGAGCCTCAAGCTGTTCAAACTTAGCATCCATGGTGAAGGAAGGGTTGTATAACTCAATAGGCGATACGTTGAATTTACCCTTCATAAGGCTTTCAATTTTGGCTAACCACCAATCGCTACGCTTGAATCACTAATAGCTATGCCGCGGCTGGTAATTGAGTGTTGTCAAAATTGAATCAAACACCAGCCGCATTATAGCACAGCTAGCTAACCACACGTTCCACGAATACACATAACCAGTTTTGAACTGCAAGAATTAAATATGTCTGGTATCAAAGATACCGCTTGCTGTAGAGTAGAGTTCAAACGTCAACGTGTGCGAACGTATATTTTTGGCCCATTTGTAGAACGATAGATATTTTAAACACGCCATACAGGCATATACATAAGCACGAGCCTATCATCGATACAAGCAGCTAACGCTGAACATCGTCTAGTCTCAGCAACAGGTGCTGAGACTGCGGGGACGCCTACCTCGCGGAGTCTTGCAGAGTAATTTGTGTAGACCCAAGCCACTTAGTGGTAATCAACGACACTAATTCCCTACGTTGCGCTTCGTGCTGCAACGCATACTAAGTGTCGAGGCGTTACAAGTGTAGCTCAAAGTTGTACAAACATTGTCTTAGATCAAATCGACTTTAAAAAAATTGTATCGGATATCAACGCTCGATTTGATGACCATAAGCGCAGTATAGAAAATATCTCGAACGATACATCGCGTCAAAAAAAGAAGATAAAGGTACTGCACGAAAGAGTCGATTCAATGCAAAGCAGCTTGATTAAGCTACAGGAGACGATGCCGCTAAAGATAGACCACGTGGATAAACATCTTGGTTACGTCCACAATGAGCTTAGCAAGGAGATAAACAACAGATGTGGCAAGCTTGATCAGAAGATAGACCACGTCTACGAAAAGCTTGATCAGAAGATAGACACTGCCCACAAGGAACTTGACATGAAGATCACTATGCTTGATCAGAAGATAGACACTGTCCACAAGGAACTTGACATGAAGATCACTGTGCTTGATCAGAAGATAACCATGCTTGATAAGAAGACTGACAACATCCTGGATCAACTAGGCGCTATCTTTAGAAAGCTTGAGTCCATGCAGCCCATGTAGTCTCACACTTGCGCGTTGCATGAACTAGTTGCATTCAGCCAGCTGGCTTTATATTTTTTTGCCGGGTGGTCCGCGCCATGGCGTGAGCGGCAATTGCCTACGCCAAGCTCCGGCGATCTACGTGTTCGAGAGGCAGCCGCGGCCGCCAGAGCAGACACTCTTCTGAAGACTATAGATGAGTTTGCCCAGGCGCCGCCGGTGAAGGAGTTCACTCTTGTGAATCTATACATGGATGCATTTGACGTTTGAACTCTACTCTACAGCAAGCGGTCAAGCCACATAAAGTGTGGTCGACCACCTCTCATATTTTTTTTGTGGCCACTCCAACCAAGTGTGGCCACCCAAGTGGTTGACATATGAGTGAGCCGATAGATAAATATCATACGCCGCTTCACTGCATGTATTCATGCGCGGACTCGTGCGTGGTCACTCCAACCGGCATGTGCAACCAGCACTGGCAACCAGCATGGTCAACCAACATAGGCCAAAAAAAATGTATGCCATCCGGCGAGGTGCATGCATGCATGCAATGGTGTTGTGGTTGCTTACAAGTCGTCAAGCTGTTGCTTGATGTTCCTTGCGTTTTCCATGAGGAATGCTTCATTGATGGTTACGCTGTTGTAGCTTGTGGCTTGCTTCGGCACTCCTCCAACCATCATGGCTGGGCTGAAAGTGCTGTTGCAGTTAGTGGCGAGTCCATTTGCGCTGACCTCTTCTATGGATTGCAGCGGGTGGCTGTTCGCGATGATGAGTAGTGCGTTTTCTCTCTCTCTGGCCTGGATTCCCTGTCGGTCAATGCTTGTGACGACTCCCGTGCTGGTCATGGTGTCTGCGTACACTCTGTAGTACTGGGGCGCGGCGCTTGGCATCATTCCTGAGAGTTGAGTGATGATGGTGTTTCCGGCTGCCTCAATGCCAAGCATGTGGTATGTTTCGATGATGCTGTCCGTGGTTGTTTCGTAAGCGTCAACGAAGGGGTTCGCGAAGATGGCTTCCAGGTTAGTCCCGTCTGTCCATACAACCGGTTTGGAGTACTTGACAATGGCTCCATCTTCCGCGACCGCTGTTCTGGCTAGCGTTTGCGCGACGTTGGTCGAGTGAATGCCATCTACTCCTCTGATGACTGTGGTCATGAGTTGGTTGTTGACAACATCTGTGAGCAGCGCTGTGTTAACGACCTGGTTCTTCTTGAAGTGCGCTGCCCTCATGTAGACTCTGATGGTGACCTTGTCCGCATTTTCTGCGCTGTTGACAATGTAGAGCGTTGGGTACGTATCAAAGAGCTTGTAGCATATAGTCTCTAGCTTCATGTTCTTCTCGATGAGCTTCTCCTTGGAGATCTCAATGCGCACGCACCATCTTACTAGATCTGTGGGCTTCTTCATGAGCGGGTTGTGCTTGTTGAAGTCCTGAATGATCTTGTTCTCCTGCACGTAGTCCGGGTGAACGACCTCTCCGTACTTCTCGAAGAAGATCTGGTACGCGTCAACGAACTGCTTGAGCGACATCATCTCAATGTGGTTGGCCGTCTGTCTGGTCTTGAATGAGTCCTTAGAGATGTGCTCTTTGAGGTGGATGACCATGGTGGGCGCCTTCATCTTGGCGGTGTCCTTCGCTCCCAGGATTTCCTTCATGCGTCCCAAGAAGTCTGTCTTGGTTCCGGATGCTCCCGTTCGGTGGTGACTATCGAGCACGTACTGCGTCATGGGTTCTGAGATACACTGCGCGGCTACGATGCCGATGGGCATTCCGTAGTCTACGAGACTCTTTGCAAGCATGAAGCATAGCTTGGTGGCTGCTAGTTCCAAGATCTCTGGCGTGACTTCCATGCGGATGAGCTTCTTGAGAGCCCAGTGAGTTCTGATGCATTGGTGCATGAGGCTGGTAGCGCTCTTGACCACATCGCTGACCTTTCTCTTCGTGCTCTGGCAGTGCGCGTTGTAGTATATGTACTCCAGGTCACTGCAGCACTTCTGTGTGATGGTGTGTAGCTTGACAACGTCGGGCACATACTTGCCCTCCTTTGCGAACTGCTTGTTGTTGAAGACTGTGTCTTCAAGCGTGCGCTTGGGGTTGATGGGTAGCTTCTTGTCTAGGTCAAACATCTTGTTCTTGATGTTCTGTCTCTCAATGGTGATGAACGCCTTGCGGTAGTCTTCCCTGTCCTGCTTGATCTGTTTGAACTCAGTCTCTAGAAGATTAGCAATGGCGGGGTTGCGCATGGCTTGCGGCAGCATATCTTCTGTGGTCTTGAATTTGTCTTCTAGCTCCGCGTCGCTGAGCCCTGCCGCTTCCATGTGGTTGGTCTCGTTGTTGCGCACATCGACGCCGTCTCCTCCGTAGATGAACTGGATGATCTTTCCTCTGGAGGAGATCTTCCGTCCGTTGTCTATGATGAGCGACTCAAGGTTCTTGATACTCTTTCGGTTCTGTTCACCCGTGATGGAAGTGGACAGTGCCTTGTTGATGATGGAGTATCTTGCTTCCATGGACTGGAAGATGAACGAGACCATGTCTACGCCAGTGGTGTATGGTTCACATACAAATCCTCTGTTCTGTGCGCTCTCATCGAACCGCGGGTAGTAGGGGGACGTTCTCTCGTAGTCAAAAAGCTTGTGCATGCGTTCTCCTCCGATACTGGCTTGTCCGATACTAGCCGCGATCTGTAGCAGGTTGGTTGGCTTTCCCTTGGATCCGCTGACAATGAGTTTGTATAGGTGGTTCTCCTCCGGCTTGATGTCTTCAAAGACTGGTCGAAGGAAGTCGTCTCCTAGGTTGAGCACACTGAGTTGTTGTTGCTCGAAGAACTCCTTGATGGTTGTTCCAAGTGGCGGTACGATCTTTCCTTCGTGCAGGTTCTCTGTGATCTGCTTAGACTCTAGAAGGATAGCTGCCGTTTGGTCTTGCACGCGCTTCATGGCCTCTGGCGATAGCGCAATGTCTGACTTGGATATGGTGTTTCCGCAGTGCATGAGGTAGATGTTGGTCATCTGCTGCATGTTGAAAACCGTGTCCATGGCAACCTCGCTTCCCTTCTCGTTGTAGATGGCGTGGAACATGCTTCCATCGACTCCTTGCCCAACGGATTTCTTGTCCATGCGTCCCTTGATCATCTGTCCATGCTCCACTACGACTGTGGTGTCTAGGTGGTTGTAGTCGATGAAGTCTGCGTACTCTGGTTTGTAGAATCCCGCCTTCTTCTTGTAGTTGATGTCCGGGAGTAGTCTACTCATGAGTTCGTAGTTGGAGATGCTATCCTCAGGGACGGAACTCCCTCGGTTGTTGAGTCTGTGCTTGGTTGTGAGTCTATCAGTCGTGGATAGCATGCGCATGGCGTTCTTCTTGGTGAAGTGCACTCCATTCTTTGTGAACTCGAACGCTCCAATCATGCCATCGTGATAGATGCCTACTGATGGCGTTCCGTCCTTGAGCGCAATGCTCCACTGCGGGACTCCTGCAAGGTACCAACTCTCAACGCACGCGGCTGTGGACTTGGGTAGAATGCCCATCATGGCATCCCCATCGAAGTCTCCAGAGAAGTATCTGTCCGCCACGTTGGGTGAAAGTCTGATGGTGTCTCCCTTGAAGATGACCTTTACGATGAGTGCTGAGATAGAAGAGTAGGTGAGTGTCGGCGCTCTGTTCATCAGGATGACGTCACCATTCTCAATGTCTACTTCCATCTCATCACCTTCTTCGATCTGAAAGCTGTCATCAACGGCGTTGACGTTGTACGTCTTTCCGTTGTTCTTCTTGATGCGCGTGCATCCTGGGTACTGCTTGTCCTTGTTGAGGAAGTTGACCATGAGCTTATCCTTGTTGGCTGGCGTAACTACGACTGTCTTCTGGATCTGTCTGCATACGCTAACCGGAAGGCCAACCTCGTATGGCTTGATGTTGTCAACTGAGATGACACTTCTGACCATGTGGCTGGTTCTCTTGCCTAGCAGGTTCTTACGAATGCGGCCGGTCTTCTTGGCGAGTCTTCCTGTGGCAGACATGAGAGTGGATCCCGTGTTTGACTGCAGCCTGTTCGCATTTCCTGCCGGCGTGTCTCTGACAAGGTTGAAGTAGTGCATCTCAATGTTTTCAAGCTGCACGATGTTCTTCTCGATGCCTTCGTTGTTGAGGACCTGCGGCGTGCGCTCCAGCAGACTGGCCATATTCTTGAGAATGGTGGTCAAGTCGTTGTTGTTGGATCGCCCTCCCTTGATCTTCTTGATGTCGGGTCTGATAGTAACCGGCGGCACTCTCAACGTGCGCAGTACGAATCGGCGCGGGTGCGTCTCCTCGGTCTTGCCCATGAGTTCAACGGACTGGTTTGAGATCTTGGATAAGATCTCTTCAATCTGATGATTGTAAAGTCGTTCGACGGTGTCGCCAAGTCTGACGTTGATGGTCAGATGGTCTTTGGCGTCCTTCTCTACGTTGGGGTGAACGGTGTCGCAGTTGGTACAGCGAATGTTCCTCATGGTGCTGCTTCGGCTAAGCTTGACAGCTTCTCCTAGGCGCAAGTGCTTGGGCAGGTTGGCGTGCTTTTTTCCTAGGCGAACCAGTAGTTCACCGCAGTTGAAGCACGTGATCTTGAGCCACTTGAGCACTTCTTTCTTGAAGAGCGGGCTAAGCATTGGGTATGGTGTGACCATTTTCCCCGGGTGTCCTGGACAGTCGTTCTTAGACTGGAAGCACGTTTGGCATGAGTATGCGTTGTCCGTGGTTCCCAGCCTGGCGTCGTAGACACCGTTTTTGAACGGCTCGTTGTTACGGAACAGCTCCTTGTTGGTAACCTCAACACATGCGTCCAAGTTGTTGTCCTCATCGTCCAAGACGAAGAACTTGACTTTTTGGAGCTCACTGAGGGGAATGAACGAGGACATGTTGCTATGGTGGTGTTGGGTTATACCTGGGAGTATAAGTTCTGCTGTGGTAGGGTGTTAAGCTTTGGTGGTGTGGTATTCTACGGGCTGAATTGCTTCAACTTTGTATGGTACCAGAGGGTGTACAAGACGTGGCCAACCACCGAAAGGGAGTGCACGGGCTCAAAAGATAGAGTGTCCAATGCGGGTGACTGGCTTTACTCTATAGAGTGTATAAGATCTAAATGGCCGCCATAATCACCCGCATTACTCCCTTCTATCGATTCTGTTGCCTCTATGGGTTACATGCGAAGAGTGCGTGTTTGATCGCCATCACCTCGCCGCATGCGGGTGTATTGCCAGCGGCTTGTTGAGTGCATATCATGGCTACCAGTGCCGGCCACATTTTGTTCGGTATGGTGTCTCCAATGAGCGATAGAAGTCTCTGCAAGTGAAGTCCTTTGATATGATGCACACTCGCCGCCATGTATAGCCGGTGGCCGTGCAGTATGTTCTTCTGATCTGGCTTGCTTGTATGCGAGAACACTCTCACCACGTCACCATACGATGTCTGATACACATGCACATACACACTATTGGTCAGCGGCGTGGTCAACATAGTGGCTCGCGCAGTGGCCGGCGTAGCGGCGCGTGGTGGTTGTATACAAGTTGGCGCTTGCACCAAATTCAAAAAATAAATGCCCAGCACCACCAGCAGCGCATCACATCATCTCTAAGGACTCTAACCATAGCATGGCATCCGCGGCCTTGACCTCAATCACATCAGTCTTCGGATATGTTGCCATGATGCTGTGTCGTTGCTGTCTAGTCATCTTGCTAGTCATGACCACTTCAATCACGGTGTGCACTGTCCTAGAGCGAACCACCGCGACGTCAACCACTTTGAGCAGTCCAAGTTTCTTAGCTCTGGTCCTTATGGCTCTTCTTTCTTTGCATCGTAGGTTCGGGTTGAATATGTTGTGCAGGTTCTTACAAGCATGTATTGGCACACCTTCTGCATCCATCACATCATCCGCGATGTTGAGTAGAGCTCTTCTCTTGGTAGCACTTCCACAAGTGACTGGCAGCTGAGCGGATGAGCTGTCGGCACTTCCGCAGTTGACTGCATGTAACGGGTACTCCATCCACACTCCGTCATACTTGCATGTCTTGGTTTGTCTACCCACGCCAACGGTGCTTCCACTGGTGTTTGGTAATTGGTTGAACCCAATTGCTATCAGTCTAGAGATGAATAGTTTTGCCGAGTGGTGTAGTTCACTTTCGTTGCCGGCGCGTTTGACGCTGGCCACTGCGTGGGTTTGCTTGTGGTGTGGTTCACTCATTGCTTGCTTGCTTGCGAAGACTTGAGTTCGTCAAGCTCCTTCTTGAGTTGCTTGACTGCGTTGACCAGGTGCGGCACCAGTCCGGCGTAGTGTACGCTGTGGAAGTCTTCTATGTCTCCCTTCTTCTCAACCTGTACAACTTCCGGCAGTACCTCTGCAATCTCCTGCGCGATAACTCCAGTGTGCGGTTTCTTCTCTGAGTCAAACGTATAGTTGTACGACTTAATGTTGAGCTGCATCAGCTTATCTAAGCTCTCTTGCTCCGGCACCGCCAAGATGTTTTCCTTCACTCGCAAGTCCGACGTCTCAACGAATGTGGTCGCCGTGAGTACACCGGCGTTGCTGACGGTCATGATAGTATCCAGAGATCCCGAGTTGATGAGTTGGTATTCAAAGAAGGCCTTCTCGCTTCCGTCAACAACGCTGCTGCTAACACAGTTTACAAACCCTGCCGCAAACACATTGCCCTCATCACTAACAAGATCAAACTCAACGCCAGCACCGATGCCAGCGGCGGCGGCCGTGGTCGGTATGGTGATAACACTGAGCGATGAAACTGTGGACGAATTGGTTGCCGAGACTGCTACCGTCGCAAGGCTTGCAGTCTCTAGATAGTTCATGTTGATAAGGTTTCGGTTTGCATCTACCACTAGAGCCTTGCTTGCCTGTGCCGATCCCGGCGTAGTGTCCACATAGTTCAGCTCAGCGGCCGTTGAAGTAACCAGCACACCAGCTAGCTTGAGACCCTTGTCAGCTCCGTTGTGCGAAGTGATGTTGATACTTCCGCCCGACGGCGTCATGGTGAGATCACCATCGCTAGTGACCATCAGATCAACAAAGTTAGTCGCGCTGCCTGTTGGCGAGTTGTAAGACATGCGTAGACAGTCGCCGGTGGCGGAGTTTACCTCTAGCTGTTTGGATGGAGTGGTCGTGTTGAGACCCAAGCTTCCCGTCGTCACAACATTGTTTATGCCCGACAAGTTGTTAGCGAGATCTTTGGCGACCAGTACGTTGGCGTAACTGGCCGAGTTGTTGAATCGTAGCGCATTGAGCGTTGTGTCATAGACCATGCGCGCCGAGGTCGACGTTAGCGATGTGATCTGCGTGCTCGAGTATTTGTTCACGACAACCATGATGTAGTCAATGTACTAGCTGGCGGCAAGTCGCAAAGTGATCTTATATTAGCCTTGCGATTTTACACTCAACATGATGGATTTACAAATACGCCGCGAGCCACCGCCGCACACCACCACGCGCAAGCCATCGCCGCGAGCCACCGCCGCACACCACCACGCGCAAGCCATCGCCGCAAGCCACCACGCACACCACCACGCGCAAGCCATCGCCGCAAGCCACCACGCACACCACCACGCGCAAGCCATCGCCGCGAGCCACCACGCACACCACCACTCACTCAGTCTCTGGAACAATATCCGCAAGCTGGCCAACTAAAGTTGGAACATCAATCACTTGTCAGCAATCAATCACACACCACTCACTTGCGTCGATGGCTTGCAGTTGTGGCTTGCGGCGATGTCTCGCGGCGATGTCTCGCGGCGATGGCTTGCGTCGATGGCTTGCAGTTGTGGCTTGCGTCGATGGCTTGCGGCGATGTCTCGCGGCGATGGCTTGCGTCGATGTCTCGCGGCGATGTCTTGCGGCGATGTCTCGCGTCGATGGCTTGCGTCGATGGCTTGCAGTTGTGGCTTGCGTCGATGGCTTGCAGTTGTGGCTTGCGTCGATGGCTTGCAGTTGTGGCTTGCGTCGATGGCTTGGCAGTGGTTAGTTGTAGTTATGACACATACATTGTATAGACTACATCAAGCCCCAAGCAGTTCAAACCACTCAGCTCCTTTGCAAGCGGCAATGCACATCCACGTATTTACAAACGATCTTCGCCTGTTTGACAACAAGGTGTTGTCATTGGTTCGTTCTCGGAAGTTGGATGCAGCCGGCGCGCTAGCCGTGTTCGTTGTGAATCCCTCCCAAGTTTCAAACACCAGTGCGCATAAGCATTCGTCTGCCAACGCAATCAAGTTCATGGTTGAGTCCCTAGAAAGTTTGGATAGTGAGTTGCGCGCGGCTGGCGGGCGGTTGATCGTGACCACTCCGGAATCTTTCTTTGGTCTACTGTCTAAGCCAAACATCAGTATGGATGTCCGGTCTGTTAGCATCTCCAAGTCCATCACATTGTTTGGCAGTGCTAGGAGCAATCGTCTGCGCGAAGCGTGCCGCAAGTCGGGTATCACTCTGGTAGAGGAGTGGGACTTTCCTCTTCTAACTCCCTTCACCAAGTCAAATGCATTTCCAGCGGAGAATGTGGATGCGGTGGGAGAGGTTGAGAAGACAGACCCATACGTGATCTTCAGTTCATTCTACAAGAGAGCCGTGAGTGATTACCTTCCGGTCGACAGTGGGTTCTCTCTTTCTAAGCTGGGAAGTTCTGTGCGATGGTTTGGTAAGTCTACGCCTCACTCCACTGGCAAGGCTATAAAGGGAGTGGTTAATGTTCTCGAGTCTGACTCTATTGATTTGCAGAGCATTGGTAATTGGCAAGAGAGATACTCGCCTCTTCTCAGCATCAAGGGCGGCCGTGCCGAAGGGTTGCTTGCTCTGCGTGGTAGTCTCCAGAAGTTTATGTCCCGTGACGATTTGTCTACCGGCGGCGGTTCTGGTCTGTCTGCTTATTTGAACTTCGGTTGTCTTAGCCCTCGCGAGGTTTACAATCGTTGGCTGTCCAGTGGGGTGAATGCATCTTATTTGGGGGGCAGTGAAGAGGCTATCCGTCAATTGGTTTGGCGAGATTTCTATCACTCATTGCTACTCGTCCCGGCCAACAGAGAGTACACCTGGCTTGACCCAACTTATCGCTCAATCAAATGGGGCAACGATCCTCGCCTATACGCCGCGCTGTGGGATAGCAAGACCGGTTTCCACATGGTGGACGCGGCTATGCGTCAGCTGCGGCTATCTGGATGGATGCCCAACCGAATGCGTCTGATCTGGTCATGGTTCTGTATCAAGATCTTGCATCTGGATCCATTCCACCGTGACATGGGCGCTTACTATATTTTCTCTAGACTGCTGGTCGATGCATGTGCTAGCCAAAACAAGTTTAACTTCGAGTGGATTATCTCTACGCTAGATCTTGCTGGCCGTCGCTTCTCTCGCGGCGACCCGATGGCTGGTCGGTACTTTGATGTAAGTGTGAAGACTGGTCTTAAGAAGAATAACGCTAAGGCCTGGTTGGATGAGTGGCTTCCGGTTGACATGCGCGTGACTACTCCAGTCGTCGACCTTGACAAGCAATACGCCAAGTGGAATTCCATGGTGAAGCGTGCTCGTGCAAGTTCATAGTGACGCGTGTAATCGCAATAAGTGCAGTGCTTCCGTGGTATCGTATCGCACATAATATAAATGCGCATTCGTGGTATCGTAGATGAATTATCCGCAATGCGCGAAACTACCGGAGGTGTTCCGGATGAGTCTGACATTGCCTCGTTCCTTCCACTGTCCACCATGCTAGAGAAAGAGTACGAGGTGTCGCCCGGTCGAGGTGTAAATTCTGGGTCATGGAGTGCTATGAATCAGTTACGAGCGTTGCCATTGGTAACCAATTGGCGATCAGCCATCCAGACTGCTCAAGGGTCGTCCCTCCAAAGCAGCGCAAATGCAATTGCCGGAGCCGTTGACCCTCGCGCGATATTGAGCGAAAAGGGCATTTCTACTTGTAAGGATTTGAACAAATTGGTTCTCCACGGCGGAGTAGTGAGGCCCTTTCTCAAGTGGGTTGGTGGCAAGGCCCAGATAATAGATAACATCACAGACATGTTGCCTACACAGGTGGACACCTACTATGAGCCCTTCCTTGGCGGCGGCAGCGTGTTGCTGAACACTCTGTACATGCACTATAGTAATAAGATAACCATAAACAAGCGCGTCATTGCTAGCGATATCAATGAGGACCTAATCACGCTATATAGGCATGTCCGCGATGATGTAGACACACTGCTGGATGAAGTTAAGAAGCTCAGCAGTGAGTATTTGTCTCTTAGGTCCATGGAGTCAAAAAAAGAGTGTTACTACCGTGTAAGGGATGAATACAACTGCCGACTGAGTGATGACGAAGTTGCCAACATGCCGTATGACGTATTGCAGCGTTCTCGCATTCGCCGGTCAGCCATGTTCATCTTTCTCAACAAGACATGCTTTCGAGGCATGTATCGCTGCGCCAAGAAGACCGGTCACTTCAACGTATCGTTCGGCAACTACGCCGAGCCAACGTTTGTGTGTCCCAAGCATCTGCGCGGTATATCTCTCATGATTCAGCCAGTCGTGTTCGTTGTCAGTGACTTTGCCAACATCCTTAGACACCATGAGTCAGCAAACACGAGCCCTAAGGATTTCATATACATGGACCCGCCGTACGTGAAGCTGAACGACAACTCATTTGTCAACTACTCCAGAGAAGGATTTTCAGAGGAGAAGCACGATACACTCTTCACTCTACTCAAGACATTGAAGTCGCAGTTCATGTTCTCCAACTCATACACAGAGGAAGTCCTCTCACACTTCGTCGACAACCCGTTCATAATCGTAGTCATACCTGCATTCCGTAGAATAAACTCCAAGGCACCGAACCAAAAAATGGACGAGGTGGTAGTAGTCAACTACAACACAACGCACTAACGCGCATTGCCATGATGGTAAGCCAAAACCGCAAGCCAACATCGCCTCGCCGGAGTGGTAAGCCAACACGCCTCGCCGGAGTGGTAAGCCAACATCGCCTCGCCGGAGTGGTTCACCAATGTTGTTCAAACTGCAACGCATACTAAGTGGCGAGGTGTGGAGAGATGGAGTCTAGAAGAATTCCATGAATTCGCTCATGTCGACATCATCCTCCTTCTTCTTAATCTTGTCACAGTACTGCATCAACACCTTAGAGCCAAAGCTGAATGATGGTGTAAGTGCTGCCGTGTAGTGGTATGACGAAGGTGAGAAATCCTTCATGTATATGAGCTTCCTGTATTTGGCAAGACTGGATTTCTGAGTCGGTGGCGAGAATATGGCGCTAGCTATGGCCAGCATCTTATTTTTTTCCTGCCGCGTGAAGTTGTTTGCCGACCGTTCAAAGTACGCGTTGGATACCTTCTCTGTTGTAAATATGTTGATGAACGCGTTCTTCCGTAGAGATGAGTCCAGGCTCTTGTCATCTTGGAAAGCGATCATGAACGTGATGTGGTAGTGCCTGCCGTTGAAGAATAGCTCTTGGATTGCATGGTACTTGCACCATACCTTCGCGGAGAACGCAGCGTCGTCTATGATGAGCATGAACTCAGGATTGATTTTGATATGCTGTGCTACCATCTTCTCGTAGTCACTCAGCGCGGTGCTCTTGGTAACGAGTGTTGACTTGACTGAAGCAATTTGATCTTGCATCCATTTCATGGTCTTCTTCTTATGCTCGTTGGTTATGATGAGCGATGACTGGCTGTCGCACTGCTGCATGCACTTGCGGTACACATTTTCCATAGCCATTAGAGTCGAATGGTTCGGCCGGTCTATCTTGGAGTATATGGTCTCCACCGTGTCGAAGTCATTTGCCGAGTTGTATATCTTCACGACCTGACTCTGCCTCTTTAGAATTTTGCTTATAACCGCCTCATCGACATCATCATGTATGAACTGATTTGGCACGATCCCGGTATATGACTGGTTGAGCTTATTCGTCGGGCAGCATACCAATATGTTTGGTATATGCGGGTTGAGTGTGTACAGCAGGTCCTTTATGATGGTTGACTTCCCTGAGTTTGACGATCCGAATAGCATGATGCTTCGCCCAAGGAAGAAGTCTAAGTCCTTAGAAAATAAGGGTACCTCGTCTCCGGCATCTGTGAATATGGATGTCTGCTTGGCCTTACTCATCTCGCAACGCAACAAATGGGCCGCGCCTTGGTGGATGTATTCTATTAGTGCTTGCAATATATTTCACAATACAATGCTCGCCGCCCAATGGTGGCCGGGTTGTCATTTGACCAAAAATTGATATTTCTATATGGTTGTCCATCACCACCAGCCACTCCACCTCACCAACCAAGCCATGAACACCCCTGCTGCTAAGGCCCCTGTGAAGCCCAAGGCTGGCAAGTCTCACAGTCGCAAGGTTAGCTCGTCTAGCATGAGCATTACTCACAAGGCTTTCGAGGTTGTCTCCGGAGCAAAGGCTGCTATCTTGTTCCACAAGATCATTCCACCAACCAGCCGGTTCCATTTGGAGTTGCTGGGACTCTTGGTCAAGTACTCTAAGTTGAAAGCCCCCCGAGTTGAAGCTGATCAAGTGCAGGATGCGATGCATCGCTTTGTGTGCGTTGTGATCGGTATCGACAAGTGGATGGGCACCCTTGCCAGCGGTGATGACTGCCTTGGCATCACCACTGTTGTTCTCCAAGTGATTGGCATGGTAGGCAAGCGCATCGACATCGCGGTGAAGTCTATTGATGGAAAAAACAAATCAGCTGCTTGCGCCAGCTTGCGTGTCATGATGCTCCAGGCGGAGTCTCGCATCCTATCAGCGAAGGCTGAGTACGAAGAGGCAAACCGTATGTCCCTCATCCTCAACGGCATCAACGAACTTGAGTCTGTTGACTGCCTTGAGCTCTTTGACTCCATTGCAAGCGATGAAAGTGGCTAGCTTGTGGCTTAGATGTGCACAACTGACATTGGCGGCAGGCTGTACAGGTGACTGAGTATCTTTTCTTTTGTCTGGTCCATCTGTCTGTAAGTCTCTACATCAATCACTATGGAGTCTCCAATGATGATCGGCAGCACCGGCGTCTTGGACGCGTATGTGAACATCTCTGCGACTTGCAGTATGTTAGTCCCCAGAATGACAACAGCGTCGCCGTCCTTCATGTGCGACATGCCTGAGTTTGGTTCTCTGGTGAATACAATTTTTTTTCTAAGGCGCTTGTTTGATTCGTGCGAGCGATATCCGTTGTTGCTGAGTGCGTTCATGTCCTGCATGACGTCCAGCGCCCTGTCCGCGTTCTCTCCTACAAGGTGTACTGCATTTGCCTGTGGCATGTTGTCTAGGCTTGAGTAATGTAGGAATCCATGATCATCGCCACTCTGGCTCTCGCCCTTGCCCTCTACCGCTGACGGCGTGGTAAGTGTTGTCAATCCCTTGGGCAGCAGTGCTTGCATGTTTGACTTGATGACTATGTGATCTCCCATGTTCTTCTGGAAAACCATGTAGCTGTATAGCCCAGTGAACACAATGTCGCCTTCACTCATGGCGGGCTGTTTTCCGCGTCCCCATCCCGATTGGAAGTCTGCAAACGACCCGGCTGCTTCTGTTGTGAATCCGTTTGATCCGAATATGTTCGTGGCCATGGAGAGGTCCACCAGGCTTTCCTCAATGAGCTCTCCCTTTGAGAAAGGTAGTAGCAGCTTGATCTTCTTGCCGTGTACGAATGATGTGATCGGTCCGTCCGACTGGATGTTGTACTTGACTGCGCCGTCTTCCCTCACAATCCACTTGTCACTATGCTGGAGAAGATTGGCCACCTTCTTTCCATCAAAGCACGTGACTAGGAATCGACCGCCCGGCTTGAGCAACCCGTGCACCAACTTGGCAACGTTGACCATGAGCGGGCGGGATGGGCACAGATAGTGGAATGCGAAGTTGCATACGACCAAGTCACTCTGCTCGAAGTTCAAGTGCTTGAATCGACTGGTGACTTCTTTCTTGATGGTCTCCCAAGGCAGAGTGAGATCCACCGCCAGTGTAAATATTTGAGTGCCGGTGGTGTGCTTGCCGATGTCTCTGCGCTCTAGCATCCCCTTTGTGTTGTGCTTGCGTCGTACCAGTTCCTCTAGCGCGTCTTTGTCCACATCCATGAAGAGCGCATTGGCTACTCCCAAGTTCATGAGCTTGGTGAGATCTTGCCCCTTGCCCGATGCAAGGTCAACCACCGTCGCGTTCATGGGCGCGGCTCTTGCCAGTTTGTTCGAGAAGATAGTCTTCAGAAGAGTGGTCTTCACGTACGAGTTGTATGCTCGCTGACTGCGGTATGTCTGGTTGTCATCCTCCTGGAAGTAGTTGTCTCTGGACTTGCCGGTCAAATTCTCGAAGGTCAGCGGGTTCAGTATCGACTGCCATGTCAGCTCTGCGATACTGTAGTAGTTGCCGTAGTAGTCTCCTCTGGCCAGCTCCCCGTCGCGGTCTGTTCGCACTCGATGGAAGATCCATCTGCTGTTATCGCTATCCCATCCAAGTTCTACAATTTTGCCAGAGAGATTGGCCTGCTGTGCGTCGGCCGCGTCGCTCACCCATATGAAGTTGTTGGGATCGCTAGATGGTGAGAACTGAATAGGCATGATCTGCTTATGGCGCATGAGCTCTCGCTCGGCCTTGGGGACGACCATGTCGTAGTTCACAAAAGGCGCGATGTTGAGTCGACTCATATCTTTCTTAGAGACTCCGACCATCAAGACATACATTGTTCCCAATGCAGACCCGCGAGTACCGCTAGCGCTTCTGGCGTGCACAAATGGCACCATGCCGAGAGCGGATTCTGGAACCTCGCGAACATAGAAGTCTATAGTCTTGAGACTGTTGGGCTTCCACTTGTAGCACGTCATCTTGAAGTACGCTTCATCCGGAGTGAAGATCAGTCCATCTATGGAGTAGTTCACATTGCTCTGTGCGGCGCTGTAGAACTCTGTGATGTGTTTGGCTACCGTTGAGTGGTCTCCAACCAAGGGCACAAATGTCTTGACCGCCGCTGGGACGCCGACACTTGCGAGCATGTGGATTATCTCATCTTGTGCAGACTTCAGAGCGGTTAGTCGCGCTGACGTTGGCTTCATCCATAGTCTGTCACCATTGATCTCGAGGCAGTCAAAGATGTAGAGCTTGGACGTGCTTCCGTCTGGAGATGTGATCTGCTCGCAGTCTAAGATGAAGCTGTTCAGTTGATCACTCTGGTCCGCCCAAGATGCGCCTTCTTCCATCTGCGCGGTTGGCGTGATCAAGGTGAGACTATCATTCATGATGTGGATGACTCCCTTGGTGAAGTGAACAACCGTTCGCTTACCGTCGGCCTTGTCCGTGAGGAAGTACGCTGCCTTGGTCTTGTCTCCGTAGATGAGCGGCTGAACCTCTTGTCTAAAGACATTAACCGATAGGTCAATCACGTTGTTCATCAAGCGCTTCAACCCATTGGCACTGCGGAAGCTTTCACGGTAGGGCCCGGGCGGTAAGATGGTCCGAGCTAACTGGAAGATGCTTCGCTGTAGATCACCATCGTTGGACTTCACTTGAGTGGTTGCATTGGGTTGCCCATCATTGGGCTGTTCACTCAGTTGACTGGTCGCATCCACCACAAGGGCCTTGCCAATGGTCTTGCCTATCAAACTACTAGCCTTGACAATGTTTGCCGAGATGGTGTCAACCTGCGCGGCTTCATCCGCGGCGGGGTCAACTTCCGTGGTAGGTAGTTCGACTTCAATCCGAAGACTAGTCCAGTGAGACAGTTCCATCAACAAAAGCGTCGACGGTGCAAATACCATCGACACGACGTCCTTCAGGTTGCTCACATTGGCTGGCAGTTGCTTGACAAGATCTATCTCCAACGTGAGTCCATCCAAGATGACAGACCATCGACGCTTGGCGCGCATGATTGACACCTGCTGGTTGGACTTGGCGGTGGTTGTCGGTTCTTCGCTGGAAGCTTTTATCTTGAGTCCAAAGATGTCATTGGCACTGGCTAGACCTGCGAGCAAATCATTTGCCAAGGCCAGCTGAGTGGAGGCGCTGTCTTGCGCTGCCTTGTCTTGGCGAACATACATCATCTTTCGACTGGAGGGAGCGTAGCTGGCTATCGTTTTTTTGACAATCCATTGGTCCTTCTTCTGGTTCACTCCGTCTACGAATACAATCCGGCGACGGGTTTTGTCGCTATAGACGACATCCAGTTGCTGCTGCTCAACGACGCTTCCACCCATAGACTGTATGTTCTGGATTGCGTCACAGACACTCTTCCAAGCAGCAGCCTTGACGGGCGGAGTGAACTTGATCTCACATCCGATCTCAACCTCTAAGTTCTGAGGAGCGACCTTGCCAGAGGCTAGACTCGTCTGGATAGACTTGAGAAGACTAGGTAGCGATGATACACCACTGCCAGCACTGGACTGGTTACCCTTGCGGGCGCGCGAGGCAAATCCATTGTTCACAGACATGGCTAGTGGTAGGTGGTGCCGGGTTCTCGACAAGCTGATCTACTTGAATGCTACAGGCGGTATAACCAAATGGCTCTACTGCTTGCGTATACAATTATGCATAGCTGAAATTTATTCAACTTTACGAGACCACACATCGCAACTAGATGGCTCACCAGGTTCGAACTGCACGGCATAGTGGTTCAAGCGTGGCTTAGCTAGCGATGGTCGTATTGGCAAAAAAGTTGAAATTCTAGAGACTAGTGTCCCCTCTACAACTCAAGCCACTTACACCGCTTGCAACTCCCCCAGCCACCAACTCAAGATGTTCTCCAAGCACGTCAACGCTACGACCCGTGTCTCCTTCTGGGACAAGACCATCGTCGCGGCTGACCTTCCCGGAGCCCGCAGTATGGTCGGGCCGACCTTCCTCATCCGCAGTGGCTTCGACTCCTTGAGTGTCGGGGCTGATCACCGCATGAGCCTGGCCATCGTTAACAGCAAGATGGTTGAGCATGTGTCGCGCAATGGCGAGCAAGGAGGCATTGCCTCTGGCAACATCTTCGCTAGCTGGATAGTCGGAAGTGGCAAGGACATGGATGTGTGCGAGACCCGCATCGCCTATGAGTCTCCAGAGCAATGGGCCGAAGGCATGCACCGCCTGCTTGAGCTCATGTGCGGAGTCACTGAGAAGAAGCGAGTGGAGCTCACGGTGCGCGAGTACATGGGCCTCCCTGCACAGGTGAAGTCCAGACTGCGCATGATTGCGCACTACTCGTGGCCCGTCGCCGCCGAGCACATTGACAGCAAGGTCGCTTACAACGACGGCGCTGACTTTGCGGAGGTGTGCAAGTGGAGCAACCACTACAACTACTATGCCCTCTCGCAAGTGGAGAAGTACACGCAAGCTGACGAAAGCACCCGCACGGCATTTGTCTCGGGGATGGCTGATGTGGCCGGCAAGGTGCACTACGATGAGAAGGGCAAGAAGAGCGGGCAGTACCATGTGACCTTCAAGGGCGGCGCTTCTTCCAACATCTTCCGCAAGATCACCAGAGGGCTGGGCATTCAGACCACAGAGGAGACTGTGTGGGATGAGCGCCGGCGCCACACGACGGTCTTCAAGATGGAAGGATGTATTCGCGGGCAGAAAGACGAGCACGCCATGGGGCTTCAGCCGGTGAAAGTGCAAGGTGCCACCTTCTACAAGTTCACGGTCGCGCCAATGTCGGCGAGAGATACACTTGTCACCTACGACGAGAACCTCCCGGTGAAGACGATCGGTGGGCTCGCTGTCTAAGCGCGCGGCTGATGTGCGCGGCTGATGTGCGCAATGCATATTTGTATTTTTTTGTCCACGTGCTCGTAGATTTTGAAATCAAACGCGATAGAGTACATACATCCAAACTCACAGCTACGCGACCACCGGTTTTGTCATGCTGCACAGCGCATATCTGCCAACTCGCATGGCGACGCAAAGCACACTCACAAGCACATCCACGAACACAAGCGAATATGATACTCATCCAAATACTGCATCTTCGACACATGATCCCACCAAGGATGCCAGGCAGATCTGTTGGAAAATCTTAAGAGACAGTGCTGTTCACGAGATGTGCGAGGTTGAGTGGAAGAGCATGAGTAGCTTACTGAATCGGGCAGCGATGTATAGATTCAGCATTGAGAAATCACTGAACCATATCTTTCCAGGTGACTCCGGAGCATCCATTGCATCCAGTGATGCAAGCGGGGCAGGTTGCCCCACAACGGTGGACTTGTTTGGCAAGATGCGTCTACCTATTGGAAACTGGGGAAGGGTTGGCGCGGGTGGTAAGCCTAACTCCTCTAGCGGCATTGATGCGGCGTATTTCCCATACGATGACGACGATGATGACTCTATTGACTGCATCTACACGCCAACTGTCGGCAAGTATGCTTTCATGGAAGACCATCTACGCGGGGCTACAAATCTCCGAGCAGATGCCTGGAAGGGTAACCATCAGTTCACTATACACAAGCTCATGTTCAAGAAGACCGCCACCGTAAAGCAAATCACATTCAGGCCTCCAAGTGGATACACTATCCCGCTGTCAACAATTTGGTATGAGCATAGTGACAGCCTGTTGAATTCTCTTAGGTCTATCCCACAGAACGATAGCCGATTTATGCGCATGCAGTTTAACCCTAACCTGTATCGCACAATTTATCACTCTCCCAAGTCGTCACACCTTCGCGGGGTTCGCTACCTGGATGATACCTTCCCATACAACAAATGTGTAGACTTGCCTAGTCAGCGTGCTGACAAGGTAGATGTCATCATGCGCTATGTGGACAAAGCGTATTGGTTGCTGAGTCATCTGACCTTATACTATCGTGGGTCTGCTGCCATAACCGAAATGGTGTGCAGTGTATTGGCGACCAAGGCAATGCGGCAAGGCATCGCCGACAAGCGAACCATGTGCATCCGCGCTCGAGACGATGACCTATGCCGCTATCCGGATATGATGGCAATGATTTCGAACTGGGATGACTGGCAAGGTCAGTTCGATTTCTTTCTCGAGACTAAGGTGATCCCTAGTGCGTCTATCATAGACAAACAAATCATAGGCATTCATCTCCTAGGATCACAGGAGTGGAAAGGAAATGGGGGGTCTCTCTTAAAGCTCTTAGAACAAGTGCCCACTCGCCCAGCTGGTCACCGCATGCCGCGAAGTGAGGAGTGGTCACTTGTAAGCGACATCATAGCCAACCCCGGCAATGCGACATATGTGTTGGACTTATTGGGCGCGCTTGGTGACTCTGCCACTAATGCACTGCAAGCATGCAGCAACATAAACAGCCACGCTGCATGTAGCCAAGTCAGTGATTTGGTATATGACATACTGGATGTCTTTTGCTCAGAATTCGACTAAGATGACATGCATCACCGTCCCACGAACCTAAATCACCAGGTTCGAACTGGATATGGTTGCGTTCGTAATCTAGATCAATGTCTGGCAATAGATATACCACGGCACACACCAGTACAGCGTTTGACCAGGTGACGGATTATAACTACAATGTCTGGCAATAGCATACCATTTGCGTTCAGCCGAAACCCACTCAGTCAAAAGATTGTTAGGGGGGAGCCTTCTGGATTTGGTAACATCAATGCAAACATCACCGCTAGACCAGTGACCGCTGCGAGGCCATCCGGCGGCGTGCTGTCTTCAATCACACTCAATGGAGTTACCATATCCCCATCACTTGAAGATGCGTTAGTGGTTGTCCCGTCCAGCCAATTAGCTACCCCCGGCATCGCTCAAGCCAACAAGGTTGCAATCGCCGGTCCTCTTGGTGAGCTAACAAACATAAGCAGTGTAAGTTGTGGATCCTTGTGGGTTAACAACATACAGTATCAACCAAGCGCTGGCGGACAGGCCGCATCCAGTGATGACGCCAGTAGTCCGTACTTATCCATCGCCGCAATCACTCCTGGGACTGCAACCAATTCCACGGCACTAGTCATGAGCAGCAACACATCCATCGCTGGGCTTAACATGTTGACAGCCAATCACGTTGTTGTCGGTAACGCATGCCTTGTTGGCGGTGGTGAATTCGGATCGTCGACATACCACACCGGCGTATACCATCGCCGAGACATGGCTATCAGACACGAGGCGGCAATGGCTGCACCCATGACGGTTACATCCCTTAGAGCTAACCAAACTCCGTCGCCATATGTGCTAACAGGCGTGTTCGCCAAGACAATATACTCTGAGGAGCTGGACATATACGTAGCCGTCATCGTAAACAATCTTATAACGACGAATGGTTCCGCTATTGTCTGGTCGCGGAATGGGTTCTCTTGGAATATGGGAACCAATGTCACTAACGACAGCAGTAGACCTATGAACTACAACTCCTCTTCGTTTAAGTGCATAGGCTACAGTCCTGAGCTCATTAGATTTGTGGCCTACAGTCACGGGACTGGTGCTCACCTGTCGTGGTGGAGTGACGACGGCATCAACTGGCAAGTGAATTACAACTCACCACTGTACTCTACCGCAACCTTCTCTGGCATGTGCTGGAACCCAGATCGAGGAGAATTTCTAATGACTGGCACTCGCGTATGTGCTAAGTCTACAGATGGTATAACATGGGTTGCTGTTAGTGGCATGCCTGTACTGGGCAGCACTACAATCAGTGACCAGTGCATATACCATCGCCCGAGTCGTAGTTATTTGGTAGCCACTAGAAACATGGCGGATGGGTCTTATCTTGCTCGTAGCTCCGATGGTATCAGTTGGGCCTATGTGCCATCTGTTGCCGGCAGTACTGTTGGCAGCTTGGGCGCCATTGCATACTCGCCCGAGCTGAACATCATTGTTGCAAGCACTAGCGAGAGTAACGTTGTTCAGACTAACTACGTTGTATACTCTACCGATGGCGGCATGACATTCAAGCACGCCAACTGCGCCGATAAGGTCGCAGGCAACCGCATTCTTTGGATTAATTGGGTTAGTAAGCTCAAGATGTTCTTCTCTGGCAATGATGCTGGCGCCATTGGTCATTCGTACGATGGCATAGCTTGGCATTACACTACGGGCACGGCAATCGCCCCTTCCATCATGTGGAATAACAAGTTCTCTACTCCTATCACCAGAGAGAGCGGAGGTGACTCTCGTCTGCGGTTCTTTCAAACAAACCAGGTGACGGGCACGTCATCATCTATATCTTTTACAAGAGTAGGCACTCGCATAGGCTTTGGTGGCGTTCCTGATGCAGTCGCGAATGTGTCAATCTACTCAAACAAAGATAGTGGCGGTATCGTGAAGTTCAGATCTCCCGGCAATCTGTCTATTGGTCAGATTGATGGCGATACTGGCAAGATCTCTATCCGCGGAGATGTTATCAATGTGATCCCGACGCTACAGCTTAACAGCACCACCTCTATCAACTCCATGTACTTGCAGATACTCTCGGCGATGTGTTACCGTTCCACCCAGACTAACTCCACGCCACTGTCATTAGCGATAGTGGACTCCACTGGCGCTCTCAACAGTAGCGGTCCTCTTGTAGTGGACTCACTGACATACGACTCCACTACACACACGTCCGCATCAACGCTTAGTGGAAATCACACACTGCTATCATCCAGCACTGTTGGCGTAGCCACTGCAAACAAGGCTTTGACGCATTTGAATGGTGCAGTTGAGGCAGACTTGATTGAGTGCTTAGAGATGCGGGGATCGTCAGTAGTTGTATCCGGGAGCGGCGGCGCGTGTAATGTATCTATGGACTCCATAAATAGCTTGGTGGATATGCATGAGACAAACTCGCCAAGCAGGGCAACGCTGGCGTATACAAATGATCTGGTAACTCGCATCATGGTCAACGGCGGCGTGGCCGGGTTCACCACTGCGAGCAGAGTCTTCTTCGTCCCTGGCATAAACAAATTGGTCATCTACAATACGTCAACGACGACTTTGTTTATAGCATCAGGCGAGCTGTCTGCTCCAACTTTCAACACGGTAACCGCCCCAATGGCTACCAAAAAAGTAGTACACGTCCCGGAAGTCAAGCGAACGTACTTCCTCATGACTAGTGGGTTGATGTACAGTACCGACATTGTGTCTTTCAAGTACTGCAACCTACACGCGGCAGACCAGATAAACGATCTGGCCTATTCGCCATCGCTTAGAATCTATGTCGCAGTCTCTACAACGAATGGGTTGCTCATCTCGCACAATGGTGTGGACTGGTACCGGCACATGAATGAACTATTTTCGGTATCTGCAATGTCGGCTACCCTTATTCTGTGGTCTAAGCATCTGAACATGTTTGTGGGTGTCACTAGTGCCGGCCTATGTGTCTACAGCTACAATGGCTATCATTGGGTAAGCGATGGAAACAAGCACCTGTTTAACTCTGAGAGCAACGCGTTGAGCGTGCAGTCAATCGCGCAGAGTACCCGCTCTGGCGTTATCGTGTGCAATAGTAAGAGGTCAATCATGTACTCTAAAGACGGCAAGGTGTTCATCCCGGCATATTCGATATCCACAAGCCAAAACAGATCCTTGGAATATCTCCTTTATGTCGACGACTTAGACATATTCATCTGTACTCTAACGGCGGCAACGAGTGGGTCCAACGGCACGTATTTAGCCATGTCTAGAGATGGGCTGCGATGGTATCACGGCAACGGCGATGGGCTGTCCAACATATCGTCTACAGCGGAGTTGTCATATGCGTCAATCCCTACATACAATCAAGTGACTCGCTCCATCATGTTCACTGGCACGGCTACCGCCGGGCTGTTTGCCATGGACTCTACCAAAATAAATGCCAAGAATTTCTCGTGGACAGACACCTTGCTGGATAGCGGGCTATTCCAATGCGACAACGTCAACGCTAGGTTCGGCATAGGTATCTCGCCACAATACACTCTACACCTATCCAGAGACTCGGCGGTCAAGCCGACATCCGCCACTTGGTCTACAACCAGTGACTTGCGACTGAAGGCAGATATTGAACCAGCGGATTTGGACAAGTGTCTGGAGACCATAGAGAGCATACCGCTCAAGCATTACAGATGGAAAGACTCAGTCTATGACAACAAGCAGATTAACGACAGGTCCCAATTGGGATGGATTGCTCAGGACGTGGAGAAGGTCTTGCCAAAGAGCGTCACGGTCGCAAACGTATTTCCATCTGTCGTGCCGGATGGCAGCTGTAGGCAACTCAATAATGACCAGATCATTGCAAACATGTATGGCGCTCTACAGAAATTGATAGAGATGGATGCTTCTCTAGACGAGTACTTTGAATGATAGCGCCACGCTCGCATGCGTTGCATCGCTTATTTTTTGGTGGCCAACTTACATTACAATCACGTGGTTGACATACCAGTTGGCCAGCGCCGGCGACAAGCGTATACAACTTGTTACTTCTCGACAATACTATAAGAAGCCATGTCTACGCCAGGTGGAGGACCGTTTTCTGGGTTGACTAGAGGCAGCGATCTCTCTATCTCGAAGAAGACTGTCTCGGCAAAGGCCACGCCGTCCATTGGTAGCATTGCCACTGCACCCAGTTCGTTGGACCTCAAAACTACTCCCGTTGGTGGACGGCTGTTGGATATCCCACAGAGCAAGTTGGATCTACTCGACATAGACACCAACGGGACGGTGGAACCATCCAAAGTCATCGTACCCGACTCGTCGCGTTCAATCTCTGGACTACAAAGTATTGGGACTGAAGAGCTGTATGTCAACGGCCAAAAGGTAGAACACCCATTGCCTGCCGGGACTGTAAGCAACTCGCCTTTCTTGAACAGCGCGCTACCAGGGAAGGCATCCGCAAACAGGGCTCTGCTATCTGATAGCAATGCATCCATCGGCGACATTAACGAGATATCCAGTAGTGGCTTGACTCTGAAAAACACTACCAGTGACTTAGAGTATACCAATTATCTTAGAGCTGCCCATGTCGACAGAGTGGTTCGGTTCACTAGGAGAGAAGCATTCTCGCCAGGGATACACAGTACCTCTATACCCAGCGTCGGACTCCGCGTCATTACTAAAGTGGGTTCGATGTACTACGGCTCTATGCACTATGGCATGAACACGACATCCCCAGCTGTTTTGGCAGGCAGCCAGCTTGAGATAGGTGCCACCTATAATTCGATGCTGGCATACACAAATAAGCTCGCCGCGAGCCGCACGAGTACAGTGAATGAATACAATGTCATTTATGTCGATGAATTGTCTAAGTACTTCATCGCTCACTTAGGCAAGGGAACCGGCTCTTCTGTAACTGTGAACATCACCCAGGGTGCGGATTTGACCACAGCGACGTCAGCTACCGTTGCAACCGTTTCGGTGTCAAACTACCAGAGTTTGCTCATCGTTGGGCTTAAGTGGGTGCCGTGGCTGTCTAAGCTGGTCTTGGTGGCTTATGACAATGCAGGCATTCTGATTTACACATCCTCGGACGGCAGTGCGTGGAGTGCGCCGCAGACGCTAACATCACCGACTCCGGGCATCCTACATGTTGGCGATGGTGAAGTATGGATAAACACATCTGGTATGATCCCTAGCCCTAGCAACACGGCTTGGCGAAGTGTGGATTTAACATCTTGGACAAGCCAGTCTACCAACACGTCGCCAAACTGTCCAGGCGTTATCACCGCGTTTGATCCAGTCAGCAAGACATATTTTATGGGCGGCATGAACTCACAACTGTTTGCCACAAATGACTTCCTGACCATAACACAGCTATCTGGGGGGTTTGGTGGCCTGATGGGATTTCCGCGGATTGAAGGAGGCTTTCTTTGGGTAACCAATTGGCGCGGTGTGTATAAGTGCAGTGCAGATGGCCTTACTCTAATCAAGTTCGTGGAGGGATTTGTCCGTCTAGGCAGTGAGTACGTGCTAGAGCATCGACACCAGGCGTCATCTTTTCTGACGTTTGCAGAAGACTTGCCAGACACTGAAGTTGGCCCGCAAAGGGTTATAAACTATACCCCGAACCAGTACTTAGACTTCGAGGCCGTCACTACCCATGGCATGTATGACTTCGTGTACGACAATCAAGCCCAAGGATACTATGTCATCGGTCAGATAGGTACCACTTACGAGTCATCCCCTAGAGCGTTCTGCTATTTTTCTAAGGACTTAGAGACATTTGCGCAGCTGGGTGCACCTGCGGTAGATTGCACTGGCATATGCACTAACCACGCTGGCACCCTGGCTGCGTGGGCGTACGGTTCATCACAGATATTCCACAGCACAAATGGCGGCGTTACGTGGAGTTACTCTAGCATAACTGCCCACAATAGCGGAAATATACGAGACATCAAATACTCGACTGCCTATGGTCTATGGATCATAACTATCGAAGGAGGAACCAATCCGACGGTAGCGGTTACTGCTAGCATTTCCGCAACCACCTCTCCTAGCTTCACGGGTCCTGTCGTTGCAAGCTCCTTTGTTACGGTGGGTCCAAACTACCATGTAGAGTCACATGCCGCATCCGCGATGGATGGCGAGATACTCCCTCTCCCTCAAATCTTTAGACATGGTGGGGCTATTACTTCGGCAAATTACGCACCGGTGTGTGGGCTGCTCACATTCCAAGCTACATACAACCGAGGAACATCCATCACTACAGTTAAGCAGGGTACATGCGGGTTCACGACTTCATTAGGCGATGCATCTGCATGGTTGACGCTGACAAATTCCACCATGGCCGGCTTGGTTAGACGCGTACCAGACCAGACTTACTCAGATACCCAGATAGGGTACGGCATTACGGCAAACACGTGGTCTAACCCAATGTGGTTCGAGCCTCTGGGCATTTTCATAGCAGTCGCATCTGTCAGCGGTAATCGTAATTTCACCATAGCATACAGTTCTGATGGCATACAGTGGTCGTACTGCCGTAACGCGCGACTTGGCATTTCTTCAAGAGGCTTCAACGTCTTCAAGTACGATGAGCGGACAGGGTATCTGTACATGCTAACCAACTCTGTGCCATACCGAACCAAACTCAGCATGCTAGTCAACCGCGTAAACCCGTACACGCATGTTGGCGATGCGTTGGCCGCTCCGATTACAAACATCTCGTCATCAACGGCAAGAGATCTTAAGCCTTCAGAATTTCACACCGTCACACTTGCAAATGCAGGCACGTCAAGTTCTGTCAAATCAATCGCTTACGGTTATGGCAGCGTGGCGGTTCTTACAGATTCTAAGCTGTTTCACTTCACTTCCCCATACGCAATCAACGCCATTGACGTGGATGGTGTGTCGCCTAGCTCTCTGGAGTATGGCATCGGCAAGTGGGCACTTGCAACGGCCAACGGCGTGCGCGTGTTCCCGTCTCTCACAGATCTAACCCGCCTCGAAACCACCGCAGTTGTCCCCGGCAGCGAGTTTGCAAGTGCTGGTTGCCAGTGGACATCCATCGCCCATGTCTACAGCCCCGGCAGTCAATTGATGTTCATTGCATGTGGTGACAACAAGGCGTGCATTATATCCACCAGCGATGGTGAATTGACCTATGCCGCGACCATCTTGCCGCTACCGCCCACCACCGGCGGATGGCTCAAGGTCAAGTGCATCGGTGATGTGGTTTTCCTTCTGAGTGATGGTAAGGTTGCATGGGCTAACGCAAGTGCTCTGACGCTACCAGGTTATCAACCACTGACGACCTGGCAGGTGAAATCATTGCCGGGAGTACATAGAGATATTAGTGTTGGTAAGGGCATCTACCTGCTCGCGTCTAGCACAGGTATTCGTACTGGTACATCTATCGACTCGCTAGCCACGAGCTTGAATGCATCTCTCTTGCCAACTTCGCCGGCGTTAAGGGTAATATGGAGCGATATCGTATCGCAGTTTGTCATCTTGAGACCATCAAATATTACTCTTTGGAATCCATACCCGTGTGATGGTCGCGACCACTCTAGCTCCACTCAGTTGCAATCAACTAGTATTGACCTGTCCATTCGTGGAGGAATTGTGCGCGATGTGCAGTTGCCATCAAGCCAACAAGGTTGGGCAGATATTGCTTGGCTGCACAGGCATGGAGTGTTCTTAATGGCACCCACGCCTTCCCCTGGCGGCGATGTCACTGTCCTAACAACAAACCCAATTACAAACGGGCTGGCGACGTCTCTGTACTCATACACAACCAACCTGACAACAACATCAACGACTCCCGGGACTGTCACGCAGGCAATGAACACCAACACAGCCCAGCCATCGCTATCACTGAAGCATGTTGATACTATGGGCCAGGTTGTGTCGTGTGACTTGTATCCGGGTGCCGCAGCCGTGGCTAGGATGGTGACCTCGCATACGTTGGATTTGTCTGCTAAGAATGGCATTGTGATGGGCGGTAGACACATACTGGGATCCGGTGATGAGATATCTCAACTAGGTGCGGTTGCCGGCGTGGCAAGTGCGGGTAAGGCGTTGCTGACCAATGGTACGGATTCAATCTCTCAGCTTGGTATCAAGACGGGTGGCCTGGTCATCAACTCAACGCCATACGCTACCAGCTTGCAATTCCCAGCATCTGCCGCGGGAGTCGCCACCGCTCAATCATCATATGTTGTCGGCAGTGATAAAGCACTGAAGGGCATCAGATGCATTGGTGTGGATGAGATCGATCTGGGAGTCTCTAGAGTTGTACTGGACTCTCACGCGACGGCGCCTGTCAATGAGGTCGAGACTAGCACGCTTTATCCTCTTGTGACAGGTGACACATCTATCCATGCAATCACTAGCACCATCTACTCCATTGAGTACATACCAGACTGGGATTGCTACGTGTTGATCACATCGAGAGGAGCTACCACGACAGGCGTCCAACTCGTGATGTATTACTCTAAGGACTTGCTATCATGGCGGGCAACACTGCCCGGGCTACAGACATTCGTTAGACTGGTGGGCTTCAGAGAAAACATGTACTACCCGAGCACGCTCACCGTAAGTGATAAGAGCATCGTGGTGTGCTCTACAGCTAACCTGACGGACTACAGGTTCTACACGAATGACACGGCAGTTGCCAGCGCCACTAGGCTGTACCATGCGAACACAGCGAGTGGTGATGTGATCACATGTGAGTACATTGGCCAAAACGTGTCAACCATCCCCACGAGACTTAACAAGGCGTCAACATCCATCAGTCTTAAATTTGGGTTTGGCTCAGGCTTCAACACAACCATAAGCACTACGAGTGACACCAACATAACTGCTGCAAGTCTAAAGGCTTACACTGTAGGCCGCACCGTTGCTCACCTGACAAGCACAAGCTTTAGCGTGTTTGATCGATCAAGTGGCAGTCCTACCGCGACAATACAGACAGGATTAACTTGCACCGACATGACAATGTGCTATGACAGTGATGTTGGCGCTGGCATATGTGCGGTTGTGTTGACCAGCACGGGCGTTGTTGTATTCCCTGGAATAAGTACAGAGCCGACAGCCTACAGCACCACATGCATCGCCAACCGAATCACTATGACCATCCCAGAATTTACCGGCAAGTCCATCACTTACATTTCATACAACGCCAAGTGCCGGCGCTTCTTGGCTTGGGGTGAGAGCAATGTGCTATATTCCGGAGTGGGTAACCTAAGCAGCTGGGCCACCCTAAACACATACGACACCATCAAGGGAGACCCTGTATTGATCAAAAGTCTTTACAATGAAGGCTGGCTCATACGCGCCAACACTGCGACAAATGAGTGGTCCCCCTATGTGCAGATCACCCCCGAGCTAGAAGTGAAGTTCCCACTGTTGGCGACTCCGACATTCTCCAGCGGCCTGGCTATAACCACGCCAGGTGCACCCATCAGGTATGCAATGACTATAGCAATGCAATCCAGTGGATGGTCTGCAAGCTGCCCCATGAAGCACGCTATTTCTAAAGACGGCTATAACTGGCAGCTATCCAACCCCACTCCTATACAATCAGCCAACACTGCCAGTCAGTCAAACTTCATTGTCTACTCGCCTGAGCTGAATATGTACTTGACCAACTCTGGCGGCATATTGCTAACCAGTCAAGACTGCATGTCTTGGACGCAGCGTTGGACTCATCCAAATTCTTCTATGTCTGCTGGCATATGGGTGAGCCAATGGGGGTTGTTCATATGCACTGCAAGCAGGGCGCCGACAGCCACCTCTGGGCAATCATATCCACAGGTTGTTTCATCCAACAATGGTGTTGACTGGCAAGGCGTTAACTTGCCGGGCGCTAACTCTCTTGGTATGCTGGCGTACTCTCCCACTTTGAATCGCATAGTAGCAGCAAGCTCACAGGTCGCAACGCAGCCACACAATGACCAGTTCGGCTGGTACAGTAACAACGGCCAGACGTGGTTCAAGTCAACGGCAACTCTGCCAGGATCGGCATTCTACGTCGGCGGGATGTATCTGAGGTGGTTAGACAGCAGACAGTGTTTCTCTATGGTAACGTACCCGTACAATATGCCGTCAACGGCCGCATATCCTGCCGCCTGGATTACAAGCAAAGATGGAATCACTTGGGAGAACGCAGTTGTTTACCAGCCAGATAGCCGATGGAATGTACCCATCACCAAAGAGATAACTACAGTCCCTGGACTAGGCGATGTGTTCGTTTCGTCAAGCCCACAAGGCACTGCCGAAGAGTCATCTCTCTGTGTACTAACGGACAGAGGCGCGGCAAGGCACATAGCATTGCCGTACAGATGGCAAACGTCTACCAACAACATCAGTCACCTGGACAGAATATTGTACAACCCATCACTGAACCAAGTCCTGCTGTACAAGAGCGTACCATCCTCAGTCAGAGAGGCAACAGTCGTGCTTGACTTAGATGTGGCAATTGAGAGACCTTCTGTAGACTTGCGGTTAGATGAGGTAGCGGCTATATGTAGCGCACCAAGCCCGAGTCAGTCTTTAGAGAAGTGGATAGTCAGGCCGGTGACGGGTGCGTCATTCACTGGTAAGATCAGATGGCTACCGAACAAAAGCTGTCTGGTGGCGACATGCGGCGATGTTTCACTCGCGGCGTCTAACCAATACCACATATCTGCAGATGGGTACACTTGGACTAAGCCCACACATGTTACCACCGCGGATCAGACGCCGGCAAACACATTGGTGAACGATGTCGTGGCGTGCGCGGGTTCGGAATACATATTTGCATCTCAGTCTAACGGAGTCAAACCGTTCTCCATCACATCTGCGACCACTCCTTTCATGGGCGCGGTTGCCGCAGCCAGTAACATGCTCTCAGCAGTAGCAAACAGTGGCAGGATAAAGTACATCACCAAACTCAAGGCAATCGTAGGCCAGGTGGCTGGTGGATCAGTTACCACCTTGAACTATACACAAACCGGACAATCAATCGCTGGTCTCGTGAAGGCTAAGGGAGTGATAACGTTCCCCACATACATTGATGTTGGGTGCTACCTGGATGCACCGGATTTGATGGCCGGTGGTGTCATGGCAGCCTTCGCAAAGAGTGGGGCCACGTTCTACTACATCGCCCAAAACGGAGTACAGGCAGGGACTTTCCCGGTGAGTGCTAACTGTACCGAGGCCGCGTACAGTCCGACGCTGGGGGTGACAGTGGTGGTCACGCAGGCTCACGGCATATTCTGGACAAAGACGTTTCCAACCGGATGGACTAATGTTCAAGGGACTTCAGGAATAGCATTCAGCGATGTCATATGGGTGCCAGAGCTAGGAGCATTCGTCACGACAGTCAACCAGACATCCATCACACCAATCTACTATAGTACCAATGGTACCAACTGGACGTCCTACATGCACACAGCTGGTGTGCGCGCATATAGCGTCGCGTGGTCTTCTACTCTAGGTAGTCTCTTCTTAGCGTGCGGTTCTTCTCTACTTGTAAGTAACCCTGCGCTATCTAGACCAGGCAGTCGACTGAAGCTATTTAGCTCGTTGTACAACGTGGGGAATGTAGCCGGTGAACTGTACCCGACATCAAACGGACTCATTGTGGGCACCACTGGAAACACACTCAACACGGCAGCGATAGACACACAACAGCTTACGCTACAGGAAGACTCTACATTCAAACCGTCAACAAGCACATGGACTGTTAGCAGTGACGTACGCCTCAAGGAGAACATACAACCAGCGGACTTGGATAGATGTGTAGAGATTGTCAAGAGCATCCCTCTCAAGAAATTCAAGTGGGTGGACTCATACATACAGGCCATGCAAATACCAGAGAATAAGAAGGAGAAGGTAGGGTGGATCGCGCAAGATGTTGAGAAGCACCTGCCGAACAGCATTACAACCATGTCGCTAGCACATGTGGCAGTGGATGACTTCAAGCAGCTGAACAGCGATCAGCTCATAGCAGTGCTACATGGTGCCATCCAGAGACTATCGCAGAGATTGAAGTCCGTGGACAAACAGCTGGACATCTCCACTTAGCATGCGTCTCGCCACAAGCGGCGCATACCAGAGCTCGAACGTTCAACGTCATTGACGTCTTATTTTTTGACGACGCGTGAATCCACTTGTGGCGAGGTGTGGAATCAAAGCTGAGTTTATGGATATGTATTATATAGCCGCTTGCCTAGGGCCGTAAACTGCCTAAAGTCCACATTTTTGTGAGCCATGTCAAATCAACCACCATCTAACTTCCAGCCGCAAAAAAATGCTGACGGCACTTTCAACAAGTCGCCATCCACCATCGGGCAAGTGTTTGACATAAGTCAATCAAATCGTCAGAGTCTATCGCTTATCAGTGCGGCTCAGTCATCTGCCACGACGACGGTCACCAACAACGGAGTCCCTCTATCCATCAACGCTGATTCAGTCAATAGACTCGGAGGGACGCCCGGCACCGCTAGCGGCGGCAAGGCCATTGTCATGTCTTCGACCAAGAGCATTGGCAACATTGGCGAACTCAGAATTTCTAACTCGCTCGTTCTCAACGGCAAGCAACTGGCGGTTACCGCGCCAACAGTGGACGGGTCGGCTCCGGTAGCCCTTGGAAATTATACTGCTGCGGTTACACCTGGGCTGGCCACTAGTGAGAGCATCGTGGTGCCTTCATCCACTGGCATGAACCTGGAAGTCTCTGGACTAAGTGCCGTGTCTGTTCAGAGTGGTAACCTGTCAATCACTTCAAAGATAGGTGGCTTCTCGATGCAAATGGCACAGACGTTGTCCTATGGAGACTGGAAAGATATTGCACACAGCCCGACTAATGGGTTGTCAGTCATGGTGGGCACGACCAAGCTAGCAACGTATGCTAACAACGGTCAGCTAATCCACATATCTACATCCAAGAACTTCAAGCGAGTATGCTATGCGGATTGGCTAGACACGTGGATTGCCATTCATTCTACTGGCGCGGATATGACCAAAACACCCAAGGTTGAATCATCCTGGGTCGATGCCGGTATGGGCAACCAGTCAACCCCCGGGAACTGCATGTGTATCGTTAGAGTGACTACCAGCAATAACAGCTTGGTGAACTGGCTGGTAGTCGCGGGTAATGGCTGGGTGAAGTACACTAGTGACATGGTTACCTGGACTAGCATTACACACGCTAACCTGTCAGGGGTGAACATCTTGGGCATGGCCTTTTCCGGGAGCGTGTTGGTTATGGTGAGCGATGGTAAGATATTGTCAGTCCCTCTAACAGATGTGATGTTATCCAATGCAGTGAGCACGGCGTTCACAGTGACATCCACCGCAGTCTTTGGAACGTGGGTTGATGTTGCATACAGCTCTAAGATAGAATCATTCATGGCTATCAGCTCCGCAAGGACAAACACTTATAGGCATGTCGTTAGCCGCAATGGTGTCAACTGGGTAATGTTTCCAGTATCTGTCATTGCGCCAACATCGACACAGCACTACATGAACGCGTTTAGCCGCATCTGGTACTATAGTGAAGTTCAGAGCTTCATCATAGTCACCGACTACAGCAGTTTGATCAATCCTAAGATGTACTGTTCGTTTGATGGGGCTAACCTATACGCGCAGCCATGTGAAGGTAGTAATCAGATCTCTGGTCTTTGCTACAGTCCCGGGCTAGGGCGATTCATCGCCACCCCACGCGTTTGGATTGATGGCGTTGACAGTGTCCGAGATTCATTTCAGTTTGCGGTGTGCAGTACCGCCATGACAACAACCGTACAGTCTCAAACTGAATGGTATTCTGGAGTGGCCGTGTTTAAAGACACTCCTATCATACTGACCAGCTTGACCAAGGCATTCAATTACTCTCTAGACGGAAATTCATTCTACCGATGCAAGATCAATGGCGTAAATGCTGTACATACTCGCATGATCGGAAGGATTGCATACAGCCCGACGCTAGGCCTATTCATTGCCGGGTCTAGTAACAACTCCAGCTTCACCCCATTCATCAAGAGTGTCGACGGTGTGAACTGGGTTGACGCTCCGGAGATGAATGCATTGACAAGTACGACGTCATCCATTGGCCGAGATGTCGTGTACATGGCGGCGGTCGACAAATTCGTCGCATTCGGAAATGACAACATGGTTTGGTTCAGTCAAGATGCCGTCAACTGGACGCTCACCACATTGCCATCTGGGGTGACCGGCACCAAGACATATCCTAACACTCCGTTCACATCCATATCATTCAACGATACGGGAAGCATTGCCGTGTGCACACATGCAACCTTGGCAAGGGTATCGTACATCACGACAACACCTGGTGGCGATGTGTACTTCTACAACGCCGCGTCAACGAGCTTCACTGGAGCGCCATCGAGCACCGTCTTCAACAGCATTGACGGCATGTTCTACTTGCTAGATGCAGACAAGACCAGAATTTTCAGAAGCGGGGCATTCAACATGACCAGCGCGAATGCAACTACATGGACATTGCGATCATCTCTGCCGGCAGCAGGGAGCAATAGCATCACACACAGTCCGTACTACAAGGCAATGGTGGCATCCAGCGACACTGGATCATTTTATGTAAGTACTGACAACGGAGCCACTTGGAACTCCACCGCGTTTACACTAGGAGGTCTAGCGGTTGGCGGCGGCGGGTATGACCACTGCGTACAGTGGAGCCCTCATTACAACCGCTGGTATGGAGCCACTCAGCTAACGGGATGCTTCATCAGTGCGTCTAGGGAATTGAAATGCAATGTCTTGGTTAGCAGTAACCTGCGACCAATATGCGCAGTAAACGACATCCCTAGGCGGCGACTGGGTCAGCTGGAAGATCAGATTCTATGTGCTATTGATACGCCAATGCCATACACTCAACTAGTTACGGCAATAGACGCAAGAGCATTCACTCGCATCATGTACTGCTACAGTACCGAGAGGGTATATACATGGGGCGTTGGCGCCGTTACCCCTGCTTACTCCGTCATAGGCACATCATCATCATCTCCAGCGTATATGCTGGCAGCTACCATGACCATGTCTGCAACTGAGTTCTACGGGCTAATGGAGACTGACACTGGGTTAGTGTGCGCTGGTCGCAATAACACGAGCATCACTTTGCAGAGAGTAAGTTCAGATATGTCGGGGACTAACTACACCGTCACTTTACCTACAGCGGTTGTGTGCTTGACGGGCAACAGGTGCATGCTTGGCGTGTGCCATACGACGTCTGTGCGTGTTGTCTTTGGAAACGATATCGCAGATTTCACCTATTCATCAATCACTTACACCATACCTGGTACTATCAGAGCAGCCGCAACCGGCGGCACTCGTATGGTTATACATCATACAAATGGTGTCAGTGTGCTAGACCATCTCAGCATGAAAATTACACACACGCCAGCAGCAAGCAACGCCGGCCTAACATTCACCAGCGTGGTATGGGCTAACAAACTAGGCATGTTCATAGCCGCAAGCTCTGCAGGTATATCGTACAGTGTGAATGGGAGTCTGTACACCCCATGCAATTGGTCTGGGTTGACTGGATCATTTGCTCCAAATGCTGTCAGTTACATCGCTGACCTAGGTATCGCGGTTGCATGTGGCAATGGCGGGAAGGTCGCGTACAGTGTGAATGGCACACTGTGGCGGTCCATCCAGACAGCCAGCGCTAGCGTGGACTGGTTGGATATAACATACAACCCAATCTACTCATGTTTCTTACTACTGTCATCCGCCTCGCCCAGGATTCATATGACCAGTCCAGTGGTGGCTAGTGCGTACAATACGTGGTCACCTCTCTTGGGGTATGCCGAGAAGGACAAGCTCCTCATAGCGTCCAACCCGGTAGCGGACACCAAACTTACACACACCATTGAGACAGATTACAGTCTAAAGACAACTTTGTTGGACCTAAGTGTGGTCCACAATAATGCCGGGCTGTGCGGCATGCAAGTCGGGACAGGCTTAACCACGCTGCAGCTGAACCACAACGGCACCACGACTGGGCTAGGATTGCAAGGTTCACTGATCCGGCTGAAAGATACAAGCATAATATCCATCGCCGCCAATGAACAGTTGTCTCTAGGTACTGAAAACGGAGGTCTTCGGCATGTTAGAAATTCTCGGCTTGGCGGGATGTATGTCAAAAATGTGAGCGCAACAAGTATGGCACTAGAGCCAGCCGGAAGTAAGCTAGTGGTTGTGCCTGATGATAACCTTGACCTTGTTGGAGGTAGACAACTTCAGACAGCAAAGACACCAGCCATGCGTGTGCGCAATGTCACTATGACCGGTACATCTGTACCGAAGTGGTCACCTAGCAGTATTGGCGCCGGAAGTGGGTTGACCACGGCAGCAAATTCATTCCACTATCTCAGTGACAGCGAATGGCCCTTCCACAACCTATTCAATTACGGCATGGTGTACGCTGAGAAGAAGAACATGTTACTAATCCTTGGAGAGGCAATATCTACCGGTGGTACAACCCGCAAGGTTGCCATGGCGTCATATGATAAGGGTCTGACTTGGAGCTGCAACACAAATGTGGGATTAGGATCAACGCCTTCGCCGTACACTTCTACCACAGATTTCAGGAGCTCTACACTGATATGGTCTGACATACACAACTGCTTCCTTATCGGAATGAACAACGGGACCATTTCGTACAGTACCGATGGCGTGGTCTGGCAATCTGTCAACGCAACGCTTACATCCACGCCTATAAACATTAGATATGACGAAAACGCACAGGCTATTGCGTTCTCAGGATTTCGAACATGGGGCACTTTGAGCAATACCGATGTGACCACAGCCACGGTGAACCTGAACCTGACCAGTGTGTCCGGTGGATATGTGTGGGTGCAAGAGCTTGGAAAGTACTATAGCGCAAATCAGTTGAGCACGTCATTGGTTGCCTGTACAACCAGCACACCTTCAAACACGACAACAGCAGTGGCTTCGTACACGGCGACTATCATAACTATATTGCCTGCAAATGGTAAGCTATTTGTGCTAACCGGCGCAGGTAACTCTACTGATAAAGTGTACTACAAGAACGACAACACCAGCTCTCTAGGCGTGCTACTACCCACAAACAATGAGGCCATACTTAACCTGCAAGCAATGAAGGTAGGCGGCAGCGAGATGATTGTAGCCCACGGAAGTTTGAACATATATATGACCGCGACTGGCTCGGCATGGGATGTAATCATTCCAAGGTCTCCAGAAATGCACACTGACATTATTCCAGAGAATGAAGGTCTCAACACATTTGCTGCCTTTGCGGGCGATCGCCTCTTCCTGCTGTCAAACACATCTAAGAGACTGGCGGTTAGCTACGGCGCGCTCAAGCCAAAAGCCATTACGTCTAGCGGCGTGGCGACAACATATGCGAACCGCATGTGTGGCGATCCTATCATGGCAACAGCGCTCAAGGGAAGATACATGGCCACCGCTAGCACACTCATGGACGCATATTCAATCTCTACAAACACATTGATCAATGCGGCGCCGTCTCCTTCCGCTTTCTATGTGTACGCATGCGATAACGCCATCGCATGGGCGGATCAACCAAAGGTCATACCAACCATAGTGACTATGACTGGCAACTGGCGATGGTCTCTGTGGAATGGTCAGCGATTTGTAGTGATCTCAACCGCTGGCGTTGTAGCCACATCGCCTAGTCTATCAAACGCATCGGCAATGGCAGCGGCATGGCCAACTGTTGGGATGGCAGTGAGTGGGGCAACATACGGGGTTGATGCTATACTATCTGTAGACTGTAACCCAGTCAACAACATGGTGGTGGCGGTGTATAAGAACACAAATGGCGATGTGCAAATAGCGTACACAGCGACGCCGCAAGGATCAAGCTGGACGCTCATTCCCACGGGCGGTCTGGCGACTTCCTTAAGCACGGCTAGACGGGTTCGGTGGATAGATGAGCAGAGCAGATGGGTAGTCCTTGGAGACAATGTCATACTGCACGCGTCGTCCAGTCAGCTCATTGCGGGCAACTTCACTGCGGTTAGTGCGGTCGGGAAATGGTATGACATCGCATACGGGTTGGGTGGCTATGTGTTGGTTGGCGACTGGGTTACCGGCATCAGTAAAGACCTTGTGAAGGTAGTCCCTACAATGACAACCAGGTTGTATAAGAATGTGGTGTACTGCGCGCCGGCTAACCGATTCTATGCGGCAATGAGTGACACCACGATAGATGGAATGATAGACTACGTAGTGTCATCTAACGATGGAAGGGAATGGGTAGCGAACTTCCCCAGCAGCAGTGTGTTCAACACATCTAATGTCTTTGGAAATTTGACAGGCCGAGGAATATTCTGGATGCCGGCGTGCTCGCAGTTGGTCATACCAATCTCGGGAAGCAATGCGACGTACAAGTACTTCGCCATGGTTACCGCGCCAATGGTTGCGAACAACGCGACGACGGTAATTGTATCGCCATCAACCATAAACCTGCGAAATGGTCGTCTAGAGATTGGAAACACAACAAATGCAACCTCGACGGCTAAGCTACATCTCTTCACAGACAGCGCGGCAAAACCCGCCACCAGTACATGGACAACAACAAGTGATGCCCGGGTGAAGGAGAACATCACGGAGGTAGACCCCGCAAGCTCGGCGGATGTGATTAAGTCCATACCTTTGAAATACTACAAGTGGAAGGACCAATACGTCACAGCTACACAGACCAAAGATGTTCATAAGGTAGGTTGGCTGGCGCAGGACGTCGAGCAGGTCATACCATCCGCAGTACAAAACGCAGGCAACATGTATGGAGTGGAAGACTGCAAGCAACTAGATAGCGAACAAATAATTGCACACATGTGGGGCGCGGCTCGGTATCTCATTGCCAGGATAGAGGAGAAGGAGGCGGCTATTGCGGCGGATGCCAGCACCACACAGCCATAAACACAGACAAAAAACAAGCAACCACTAGTGATTGACACAACTGGTTGTATGCGTTGCAAGTGGCGTGTGGTTTAGATCTCAGCAATCCATTTACGCTGCCATTCATCCACAGTTCGAACATCTCCAATTACTCCGCGATGCTTGCTTAGAAGTTCAACACCGCTGCCAAAACCGTCATCAGGGTAGTTGACTTGACTCTGAACACGTCTAACGTATGTCCGGTTAGCCGACGCTTGCTTGCGGTAGTGCTGGCCGGCGGATGCATTCAGCAAGAGCTTGCCAAGGCTGGCGGCCTGTCTGACAAACACGGTGTTCATTGTGTCTAGCGCAGATGCAAACATGTGAGGTTGAGATGTTAGACAAGCCTCTACAGCAACACCGTCTTTAGACCGAAGCCACCGCGTGGCCCAGTCGCGGGTATTCTGCGGAGAGCATGTAGACGATATCTGGTTTATGACATTGGTCTTCAGAGTGGACGATATTTTTTTGCCGTTGAATGATTCCAGTTGCGAGCGAAGTACACTGCCGGCTAGGTGCTTCCGGTTCTCGGTCTCCACAAATAGCTGGATCAACCTATCATCAACAGGCTGGCTATCACCAGGCATAGATGTAACTTCCTCCTTAGACAACCAGTGCTGATGACCTAAGTTAAGGTCACTAGCGCATTGTGGTGTAAGTGAGCAGCTTGCTGCAGCGGGCGCTTCTTCTTCTATGTACTTGGCAAATAGGTCTTCCATGTTCACTATCAATGGACACAGCAGGCAATGAAGGGTAGCGTTATATATATACTACTCTCTAAGAAGTGTCCATTGATAGTGTCCATGGAAGCGCCCAAGGAAACGGCCAAGGAAGCGTACAAGCGTGTGCATAGATGCAATGGATGTCGACGAAAAAAAAGCATACTGCTTGCATGCAGATGCAGCACGCTCATCGCTAACCACCAGTGGTGCACATCTTGTCTTGGCAAGCATGTATGCTCTTTTGACTACAAAGCGGCCGCCAAGGCAAAGCTCAAAGATGAGCTCAAGCCAATAACTGCAAGCAAGTTGCTTCGCTTGTAACCACTAGCCAGACATCATGAATCGATGTCCGCAGATGGTGCAGTTGCATACGATGGTAAACCCTTCATCCAGACTACGAGTCTGTTGAGTGTGAACCGTGCACTTGCGTCCCTTACAGTTCTTACATGTGTAGAGTGTGCTCGTCTTGTAGTTGAGCTTCTGCTTGCGACGCAGATCAATCATGGCTTGGATGTCACTAGACTTATTTGTGAGCTGCTCACTAGACAGTGACGCAATGATCTCTCGATCAATCTCGCCAGACAGTATCTCATTGAACAACCACTCGCTGTTGACCTCGCTGTCGATATCTAAGTTCTTAGAGACCCGAGACACAATGAGCTGGTAGTTGTATGTGAAGCGAGGGTTCTCCCAATCAACATACAGCCTATCTTCTTTGGCCTTCTCGAGCGCCTTGTGCATGCAGCTGTTTTCGATCTCTTCGACCCATTGACTCTGCTCTTCTCGGGTAAGGCGCTTGAATGCCGAGTGCCTGTCCAAGACCTTACCTATCATCAGCATGACAATGCGGCGGGGCTTGTCCGCTGTTTGGTAGACCTTGGAGTCCAACGTAAATGGCAGCGACCGCATGTGCATGTCCATCTGGTTAACTCGGTCAAGTGTCGGATCCATCACCAGACTGGGGTTAACTTGGTTGTTGGCCTGGGTGATGGTGTCAGACATTGTCAAAGCTCGCAAACAAATCGTGTGTGCTCTCTTTACCAAAGTAGCGTGTAATGGATTTAAAATCCACAAAAAAAATCAATTTTGCTCTCAGAGCGGATTCAAGTTGGTGGCTTAGTATGCGTTAGCGCCTGGCCACTTCACTTGACGAACATATAATTCTCTAGACTCAATGTCTGGCATGTTCCAAACGTGCAGGTAGGTGCACACTTTGTTTTTTCCTACACGGCAGTGTAGCTTATCGCAGCGGCGTATGTGGACATAGTCTTTGCAATCACAGATCCATCCCGAGTACATCTTTGGGCATAAGATGTCACTGCTCACACCGAAGTCGATGAATGGCCGACGACCATCTTTGATGAATTGCCAGAATGTTTGCTTGTCCGTACACAGCACCGGCTTTACACGCTGGTGCTTCTTGCCTGTCCGCACAAACCATTCACCTCCGGCACTATCTGTGCCCGACGTGGCAGCCGTAGTGTTGTTGGCAGTGGCACTCATGCTGGATATGTGTGCTAGAGATATGTGTACAGTGTAACGATCAATGGGTTGACTTAGGTCGTATTTAGATAGTGATGTTAGTGGTGTAAATAACAATTTGGCCACTTCCGCCAACGCCTCGCCACCCAATTGCACACAGTGGTTGGCTTAGAACTGCTTGTGAATGGTTCGATGTCTACTGCTTACTGGCGCTCTTGGTCACCTTGGAATTAATTTTCTAATGTCTCCGTGTGCCAAGTGGTTTGACCGCATAATCTGCATCGACAAGGTTGACCCTCGCGCTTCCACTCCTTACACTGAAGTGGCTCGATCTCTACCGGCCGACGTCGCCTCACATATCTCTTGGATGTTCATAGACATATGCGCCATGGCGCCATCGGCTCTAGAGGATCTGATCAGATCAAACAACGTTAGCCATGTGTTGCACGCGGCGGCATCTACTCACGTTGACATCTCTTACGAAAACCCACTGGCCGTGATAGATAACAATGTCAAGGCTACAACCATACTACTGGAAGCGACTAAGGCAATGCCAACTCTACACGTTACGTACATGTCAACAGATGAGGTTTACGGCGGCGGGTTAGATGTGTTGAAAGAGACATCTCCAATGATGCCAACCAATCCATATTCTGCTTCCAAGGCGGCCGTCGAGTTGATGATATTCGCATACAACATGTCGTACAATCCGGGTTGCCAATGGCTAATCCTTAGACCAAACAACATGGCAGGAGACTGGCAGCCTCACAAGGTCATCGATCGGTTCTTCAACAGTGCGCAGATGGGTAAGCCTATACACATTCATGGGGATGGTACGCAGGTGAGAGACTACATCATGACGAGTGACCTATGCAGTGTCATACTGCAGTGCATGAAGTGTCGTCTAAGCGGGACATATAACGTTGCATCATCTAACCCAAACAACTCGACCAACATAGTTGACCTAGCCGCAAACATTCGGGCTGCAGTTGGGAGCTCATCTCAAATAGTGCACGTTGCGGACAGACCTTACAACGATCACAGGTATCACATTGACGACAGCAAGCTACGGTCAGCACTTGCATCTTGGGGAGTCGACCACGCCAAGTTGACTTCTTCGGACTTGAGAGATTACATCGCCAAGCGCGCAAGTACATGCAACTGAGTGCTTGCAACGCATGGTGAGTGAATCACGCGTCGATGTCATCGTCTGCCATGTTGTCCATAGATAGATCACTGTAGTCGAAGAGGTCTATGTCATCACCCGTGTCCATGTCTTCATCCATAGATTCGTCCAAGTGGTGGTCTGCCACGTTTGCTGCCCGGAAGACCTTCTTCAACTCACCGTAATCAAACTTGGTGTACAGTACGTCTACAGCGAATATAGCCTCCACAAGGTAGTTTGCCAGTGCAGGGCTATCTTTCTTGACGGCAATAAGTGTTGTCAACAACACCGTCGGACTCGGTGCGCTCATCTGCAGGCGACTGAGTGCGTTCGGCAGGTCGCCTACTTCTTTTTTGCCAGATGAGTTGGCGTACTCTCCCCATAGTTCTTTGAACTTAGAACTGTATTTACTCAGCACACGGTACACCGCGCGGTACTCACTACTCTTAGTCGAGACTGTCCCAGTGAACGTGCACCGGCACAGCGCAATCCATACAGATAGGTGTCTCTTGACGAATAGCACATGCTCGTATATCTTGCGACTAATGAGTAGAGGCGAGCAGACGTCTGGAGACCCTTCGCCTTGCTGAACACCTTCCGTGTTGCCGATTGCCTTAATCGCCGCTGCGTCTATTCCAAACTCTGCGTTGAACGCCATGACCACCTCCATGTTCCCCTTGGCATTGCCTTTGCTGGTCTCGTCAGCCCACCGACATGTTGCCTTGATGTTCTCCACTGGTTTAGTCAGAGGCACATTGCTGTGCGAGTGAGTTGATTGCGCAGAGGTGGACTTGAGTTCGCGCAGCTTGGCGATCGATTCATTTTTCTTCTGTAGGATAGCTGATTGATATGCACCTATATGGGATTTGTACCAGTCGCTTTTACCCCACCACGCCGACCAAGGCATCTTGCATTTGGTGCATACGACCTCACTCCCTTTACCATTGTCCTTCCACTCGTGGAAGCCGTCTACCAGACACCGGTGCTCGAACATAGAGTAAAACGCCCCGGCGTCGTGATGATCATCTATGGCCTTCTTCAGATTGGTCGCGACCATTTGGTTAGAGACATTGCCGCCTCTGAGCTCTAAGACAGTCTTGCCACATGCGCTGCACTGCCTGTCATGCCATGTGATTTTCTTTCGTAGCTCAATGTCTTCAACATATTTGCCCAGCTGCTTCTTGGATAGCGTCTCTTTGCCACCTGGTGTTATGACAACCCACTTGTCAAACCGATGCTTACCGCGCGTGGCCATGCAGATGTTTACAGCGAGGTTTCGCTTGGCTGCGTCTCTCTCGGCGTAGTAATATCTCGCGTTTGATATCAGCCCCTTGCTGAGCGGATATGTTATATTCACATGGTTGGCCTTTACAATCTTCATCTCTCTCTCCATCATCTCAGTAGACGACTTCACCCATTTATTCCATAGACTACTACTCTCTCTGTCGTTGAGAGGTATCTGCCCGACGCTGGGGTTGTTCATTTGTGAGTGGACAAGCTCGTCGTACAATTTCCAGCTCTCTCTCACGTATGATTGCCAGTCCTTCTCCAACGCATCTCCTGGTTGGGAGTACTTCAATGCCGGGAAGGCCCACCCATTCTTGGGCACTCCCTTTGATGACTGAATGTACTTACCCATTCGATGATATCTGTCAGTCGCATAGTCATAGTCAACCACAGCCGAGTCTATCAACACGTTGAACAACATTTCGCCTATGTCTGCGCGAACCGCACCGTAAGCCCTGACAAGTAGTTCTTTTAGGTCGTCTTCCTTCACTATCGTAGATACATCCGCGTGATACTTACGGATGGCGGCAAATGCAGCCATGAACTGAGATCTAGTATCCGCGGCGAACACCATTCCTGGGACATATATCAACATATCGCCCTTGGACAGAACGCTACATGCTACTAGGCAGGCATACGTGAATACAATGACTATCAAGTCAAGGTTGACGGCGGCGGTGTTCTTTCCAGAAGATCTATTGGACGAGTTGGATGCAAGGTCTCCCTTGTCGGCGTAGTACGATACAACATCTGCGATGACTTGCTGTATCTCTCGCCTGGTTATCGGCTTGGTCGAACCCGACTTGCCGTCTGTCGGTGTGTATTTCATCCTGTCCCTCACAGCGAAGTAAGCTACTTGCTTGGCCTTTGCTTGCGGCGAGTCCGCGTCCATTCCCCACTGTTGGCTGGAGGTGGATTGGTTGCCACTATTATAGCTCCCAGATGAATAGTCGCCCCACGCCAGACCGCTTTCATCTGCGTCCCATTTGTCATTGAGCTCTTCACCGCAGATGTCACAATGCCAGCCGGCACTGTTAGCGTGGTTGGTTGTCTTGCGCTTGCAGTACTTGTTACGGATGACATGTAGCTTCTCAGGCGCAGTCTGACTCATCTCAAACTCATGGGGACACATTACTCGCTGATCGCATATCTTGCACACAAGCCAGTTGCCCGTATGAGCCGCCTTGTCGCCGTCAACCAAGATGGACTTAATGTCATCCAGTAGTCTTAGATCTTGGTAGTGACCCTTTCGCCACTTGGACACCATCGCGTAGTGTTCGCATGACGTTAACATATTGGCATGAGTGGCTGTGATGTATTGGTCCATGGATGATTCCAACTCGATCTGAATAGCTGTTGCTATCGGCAGCGGTAACTTGTCAAGGCTAAAGTGCTTGTCCTCTTTGAACATGAACTCTCGACTAGCCGGGTTAAACAGGTTTGGGTACTTTGTCTTGGCTATGAACAAACAGCGAGCCTGGATCATGCGCTTTCGTTCCAGAGACTTAATCTCCTTGTTGTACGCCATCATGCCGCGAGCAGCCGCGCTAGCGATCTCTAGCCCGGTTGAAAACTGCTTGCTGGCAAGTGTGTGAGTGTGCCCCATGAACCAAGAGTCAAACAGATCTCTGGTCGCAGTACTGAGATAGAATGATCCTAGTGCAGTGTACTTGCTCACACTCGCGGGCAACGTACCCGCTTGCATCATGGGGATATACACGCCGGCATCTGCCAGCGAAGAAATACTCGCAGTTGCCGAGCTGGCAGTGGTGGACTGGACGGGAGGCAACGCGGTGCCGACTTGGCCAGCCTTGACACATTCAACAACTGCATCAACTTGGGCGGATGTCAAATTACTAGTCGCACGGTACTTACCAATGTACTCCCAATTGCAGTACACGCTCAACGCAGCAGATAAAATGTTGCTAGCACTCGCGCCGGTTACGGATATAGCATCAAACCGATCATTCCAAGTGGAGGGGGATCGACTCGCACTCCATATGGGAATCATTTTGCCGAGAGTGCCTGTAACGCCTGTGACCAATATCGGATAACCAGCAGGCACAAAATACCCGCGCTTGGTGATGGACAGACCTTCGCCCGCCGGAGACTTGGGGAACGACACACTGCTGGGAGCATGGGACTCGCTAGTAGTCAACATGGAAAGGTCATCGGTATAGACAACACCTCGCGAAGATAGGTTCACCTTAACACCTTGCTTCTTAGGACTGCTAGTAACAGGATAGAGCTCGGCCAGTTGTCTATAGAATATACTGGACTGAAATGGAGACAACTCGCCCGGGGCGGCGTACGCATACGTCCCCAGATTGGTCCAAGCATCGACAGCGTCACTGATCTGTGTCCAGCTAGAGCTAACATCACTGGAGCCACCCCCGGCGTCAAATAAGATATTGGCCATCCTAAGCAGCTCCGCTGCAGGTATCCACCGATAGCGATCCATCGTAAGAGGTGATCTGTCTAAGGATTGCCTTGAGCTGTCATCACTGGAAGGATCTTGAATAATATCAATGTACGCAGATAGGCCACTCATGGGGGTTGGCAGCGGCTTCTGAATGAGATTGATAGCTGGTGTGATTGATGTGGTTGGTGTAGTTGACACATTTAGCGGAGCATTGCTCCCCTTTTTTATGATGGCCACTAGAGGTGAACGCCTCTGCCGGATTGCAATTGGCGGGCTGACTGCGGGCACTGTGTGGGCGGATGGGTTAGCCATATTGTGACACATATGCATGGTATAGCAGTGGCTTTTGGATTAGGGGGGCTATACAATGGGGAATGGTCACTCTTGTAGGTCGAAGAGATCTATATATATCTCTAGAGACTAACCACCGCAGCGCATTTGCTAGAGATGATCTGATACACAGCCGGCCAAGGCACATTAGTATTTTATTCTCGTGGAAATTATATCACGCCAAACACATCGCCGAGCTGCCAGTGATGTTAGCTCTAGCTGGACACACGCATGTAGCCACATCGCAACTGGCTAGCTAAATCTGGATCATACGCGGCTTTGCTGGCTCATAGTATATACGCGTAGAAGTAACTCAAATGACTCTTAGTATCGGGAACACAGCGATAGACATTGGGAATGCCTTGGATAGAAACAAGGTGCTTGCTAGCGTGATGGGCTCTATACCAGTCGCAAGCCTTGCATGCATAGGTCTAGTACTGATGGTATGCTCTATCAACTCCGAGTTAGTCCCGCGACTAGTCTACGGATATATAGTTGTACTTGTGTGCATGCTGGGAGTCAGTCGATTTGTGGCCAAGGGTGTGGTAAAAAATAAGACCGGAGCGGCCGAGCAAGACTTCTCCGTTTGGATGAGCAATGCTGCTAGCACTCCGACTATTATACGCAGTGGTCCAACTACCCCCGCGCAACACTCAACCAGTTTCGGGACGGGTGACAGCGACATAGACGCATTCCTATCAAGCTGATAAGATTGACACAACTGCGCACGCGCATGGTATGCGTTGCATCACCTCGCTATTTATCTAAGTGCTAAGAAGATCTTCGAACAACGACATGCCCGAGTCATCAGGCAACTCGCTGTAGCTGCCCATATCTACAAGATCATCCATGGGTGGAATTAAATCACTACCAGCATCCGGGTTTGTCTCTAGACTTGGTGCAAGCGATAAGGTGGCTGGCGGAGCGGGTGTTGGCTTAGGTGCAATGAGTGGAGTAGCTGGCGGCGCGGGTGTTGGCGGCGGCGCAGGTGCCGGTGTGGGCGATGGCTTGGGCGCAGGTGGCGTTGGCGTGGGCGGGAGTGCCTCTTTCTTTTTTGCAGATTTCTTGAGGGCATCTAGTTCCAACTGACACTGCCGCAGCTGATGAGCCGTTGTCTTGGCAAATGTCTTTAGTCTCGTTATCACTGCAGCTTGACTGGCTATCTCTTGCTTAGCCTTTGCTAGCTCAGAGATCTTCTGCTTGTATGACGACGCCGGCACCGTTGACGACTCTGTTGGGTCAATGAACTTGGCAAAGGATCGCTCCTTCTCCATGCATATGATATCCAGAAATTCGTTCTGCAGGATTGTCACGTTCGACGGTTGGTCGCGGAAGTCAAATACGGTCGACAGATATTGCTTCACGATAGTCGACATGAATTTGCGAACGCACAGGGCAATGAACTCATGGAAGAGTTGGTTCTTCTGATTCTCTCGAAACGATGCTAGCAACTTGGCCGGCACAAGTTCGGCAACCACCCAGTCTACACATTCCTTGTGGGTCATGGTAGATAGATTCGTAGTCGAGATGGTGTACGTGTGTATGCCGCGCAGTGTTTGCTTGAAGAACTCTGGCTTCTTAGTGAAGTCGCAGTATCCGGATAGGATGCTCTTATAAATCTCCGTAGCAGACGCCTGGCCTTGCGACATGGTCGTCAGTTTCAAGTCCAAAGACTTCTGGTGGAAATCGTTGTATGTGAGGTTGACGAAGTAGCTGCCCACAATTTCGAACTTACTAATGGCAAGGTTGCCGTGCTTCAGAGTCAGAGCTTTGTCAACCTTATTCTCGATACCTTGATGATAACCATCCCCACCATGCGACATACTCACTCTACCAGCTTGCGGTCGTTGCGCCACCTTACTCATCAGCTCACTTGGGAAGAACAATGCAGCTGGATGTATACTCTCACAAGAATCATCCATCTAAAAATAGTGAGACTACAACCAACTACTGAGAGAAGCACTCACTATAACAACCAAGTGGCTTGCGGTGGTGGCTGGCGGCGGCAGCTTACAGATTGATGTGGCCCACAGATGACATCATCTACTATTGATCTATGGTCTCATAACCAAGTGGCTTGCGGTGGTGGCTCGCGGCGCGGCTCACAACCAAGTGGTTAGCGATGGTGGCTGGCGGCGCGGCTCACAACCAAGTGGTTAGCGGTGGCGGCTCGCGGTGGTGGTTTGCGGCGGCAGCTTACAGATTGATGTGGTCCACAGATGATATCATCTACCATTGATCTATGGTCTCGCAACCAAGTGGCTAGCGGTGGCGGCTCGCGGCGCGGCAGTTTACAGATTGATGTAGTCCACAGATGATATCATCTACCATTGATCTATGGTCTCATAAACAAGTGGCTAGCGGCGTGGCTAGCGGCGTGGCTAGCGGCGCGGCTAGCAGTGGCGGCTCGCGGTGGCGGCTAGCAGTGGCGGCTCGCGGTGGCGGCTAGCAAAAAATAAGCATGGAGGCATGCAGCTATGCTGGCTCTCCAATTACTTACATCTTGCATGGGTTGTACTTGGACTCGTCGTACTTGTCTCCATCATCTCCATCAGTTGGCACATGCATGCCTAGCTTGACTCGCAAGAATTCTTCACCTTCACTCAACTGGTCATCCAGAAGAGACAGGTCAAGTACACGTACTCCCTTGAACATGATGCGTGTATTGGTGCGCGAGATGAACTTGACTAGGCTGCTCCCTAGGATTTGCCCGATGGTGTCCTTTCGGTCAGGCACCTGACCCTTGCCGACCTGTGCCTCAATCCATCGCTCGTATAGCTCGCACAGGTCCTGCATGGTGAGCTGCGAGTGTTCGCTGTAGACCATGTTGTCACAGATGAATCTGGAGAGGATGTCCTGTTCGTATCGGTACTTGGCCGTCTCCTTCTCAATCGTCGGACTGGGAATGTTCATGAGACTGCCTCCGTGGTTCTCGTGCAGGTCCTTGTAGTACTCAACCAAGATGCTGAGCATTGCTTCCTTGAGACTGTCATCCATGGCCATGGCCTTGGCAACGCTCTCATCAACCTTCTGCTCCAGAGGGTTAGCGGGGTCTGGGTTCTGCACGAACTTCATCTTCATGGTGTACAACTTCAGTCGGCGCCATGTACCGTGGTCCGTGGTCTTGATCGTCATCGGGTGGTTCGTAGTAATCACATGCAAGCAGTTAGGACGGAACGTCTGCTGCTTCTCATAGATGCCTCGACCTGTGATGGACTCCTGCGATGTGAGCTCCTTGGCGATAGCTGTGTTGAGCACCTCGCTCTTGTTCGTCTCACTGTAGAATGCCAATCGTGCAGTCTTGAGAACCATCAGTTGTTCGTTAGCAGACGCGGAGTTGTGTCGCCCTTCGGTCAGCACCGACATGGACAACTTGCCGCCGTACTTTCCGAAGACTGTCTTGAGCAACTCCATAAGCGAACTCTTAGCGTTAGAACCGACACCTGTCAGTTGCCAGAACTCGCTGTCAACCGGTCGGCCATCTAGCCCCGTACTGAACGTGTACATGAGCTTGTGCATCGCGTCTCGTTCATTCTGCGGGAAGATGCTCTTCAAGAACTTCATCATCTTCTGGATGGATTCATCCTTGGGATCAAACGGGCGGTAGTTGACCTGTGTGCCCATAGAGATGCGGTACTCGTGGTAGCCGGTGAGTAGCTTGACACTGGCATGCGGGTGCGTCTTGAGCTCAAGAACGCCGTTGCCGACACCCATTACCTCTGGTTCCTTGTCCATAGACTCCATGAATCCTCGGCGGCGGAAGAGCGGCTCGCACTCTTTCACAATGCCGTACTTGAAGTCGTTGCGGTATAGACCTCGAGATGAGTTCATCAGCTGCTGCATGCGTCCTTGGATGTACTCTACGAGCTGCTCGTCCTTCTCCATCGTCATACGTTCCTCAGCCTTACGGATAACCGTGTTGATGATGTCCGGGAACTTGTTAGAGAGGTAGAGCATGAGGTTCTCAGGACGACTCTCAGGGCGCCACTTGTACAGCTCTCCCTTGACGTGTGAGTCATTCTCGAGAACGAACTCGTACCACTGACTGATCTTGCCAGTCGAGTCCGTGTCGAATGAGAACTTCTGACTGAAGAGGTGTAGCATGTAGTAGGCGAAGTGGTACTGGTACAGCTGGCCGTTGAGAAGCTTGTTCTCGCGGTGGAAGACATCCTTCTCGATGACTTGCTTGATATCGGTGTCTCGGATCTCATCGAACTTGACTCGGTTGTCCGCCTTGCACCAGTAGATCAAACTGCGGTAAGACAACTTACCACTGCCGCTACCAGCACATGCTTCCTTCCAGAGCTTCTCGAATGCATCTGTAGAGTACTTGCTCTCGCAACGCATGCTGAACTGTCTAGCGATTTCCTTCAAGCCTGGACGCAGCGCGTCGTTGATGTTGGCAATGGCGAAGACAGTGTCTCGCCACATTCCGCGGTCTTCCGCGCGCTTGGCATCCAACACATCCATCACGAGTGTGCGGTAGTACTCCATGTTGTCCTCCACATACGAGTTGTACGTGTTGAACGTGTTGATGGATTCATCTCGCTCTTGCTCGATAGGAGTGATTGCCTGACTACGACTGTGGGCTCGCTCAGCCCACACGCCGGTGAACTTGTAGAAGCGCTTCTGAACTACAACGCCTTGGTACACCAGAGAGTAATCTCGGATGAGGCTGTGGTTAGATTGCTCTAGCTCAACGGGAGTCATCAGCTCGGTTTCCATGTGTGGGTATCGCACGTAGTACCGAGAGTGAACATTATGCGCGACCATGCTGGCCTCCTTGCAGTTGTGCAAGAAGAACACGGGCACGCTGGCGCACTGGGTGTCCATCACATCCTTGATGCCAAGTTGGTTGTTGTACGCCTCGCGGAATACGGTATCAACTTCCTTGGACTGAAGGATTTGCTCGATGAACATCTTCTTCTGCACGCGCGTGAGTTGCACGCTCGGAATCAGAACATGGAGGCCATCCTTGAACTTCGCCTCTGTCGCTTTGAACACGGGCTCGGGCTTGGTTGTCACCATGATAGAGATGCGATCATCTTCGCGGAGATGAATCATCTCTCGGAGGACTTGCCACAGATACTTCACAAGACGACCAATGCTCAGCACCTGCGAACAGGGCTTGGGCTCGGGAGTCAAGATATCGAAGTCAAGCATGATGCCAGACCCAATCTCCTTCTCCAGGTCACCGGGACGACCTCCGATTTGGAGCTCGCGGAAATGGAGGACAAGACCTTCCTTAGCACATGCACTGAGCATGGTAAACATGGTCTCGTAGTCAGTCCCCTTCTCGATGCAGTAACTGCCACCAGGGGCAGTCACGTTCACAAGACTGGTTCCAGATTGGACGCGGTGAGGCTTCATAAAAGCCTCAAGGTTGCGCCACGAATCAGAGTTCTCCAACGTAAGCTTAGCAAGTGTGTTCACATTGCGGCTGTACTGGGTGATGTTCTTGAAGTCAACGGTGTTCTTAGCACAAAACTCGTTGCTCACAGACATCTTGAGAGATAAGACGGTGGGGACTAAGGATATGGGTGCGGGGGAAAGGCTTGGCTTTACCTATAGCTATCTATAGACTTTTGAATTCAATTTTATCGAGCAGGAATCTGCAGAAAGGGCCCTACAGACGAGAGTTTTGAGCGTTTGGGATCCTGAGCCGAATTGGATACTCAAAACAACAAGAGTACCCTTCAATTGGCCCTAAATCGACCAAATACAGCACACACCCATGGCCACAGGCACGCCAACAAATGTGGATCACCACTCAAGCACAAGCTGCACTGAAGAAGTACCATGCGGAAGTAGTCCATAGAATAAAATTACACCAGTGGCTAGCCAACGCGGGCAAAAAAATGAAGCCTACAACCACACCGCTTGAGTCAGTGGCTAACTCACAACAATGGCTTCGACATGGTGTTCGGGTCCCACACTTCGACATAGCCGAGACCAACATTTCTCTTGACTAGAAGAGGGCATCGATTGGCGTACAGCTCTTTCTTAGCCATCTCGACACGGTCACGGATGCCTGTAGTGTCTACATAGCACTGCGCACCTCTTTCGATAGCGTTGGAGCGGATTGAGATCAACTCAACAGCCTCGTAGCGAGTAAGGCGATCACTTGTCACTCGCTCATTCACTGGAACTATGGTCTCAATGATTGTGTCGTCGTCCTCTTCCAAAGTGCGCCACGCGTCGTCTAGCTCTTCGTCGAACCCACCAGCATCATCATCATCATCATCAAGATAGTCTTCGCCAACATGTTCGTCATCGATGTCAACGTTGTCGACAGCGACTTCGGACTCGTCTTCATTGTCACTGGTGTACTCTTCGCCAGACTGATTGTCATCATCATCCACTGCGTGGCCCCGGTCCCTTGCGGCCCGGGACTCCACTGCGTTGTCCGCAGTAGTGTTGGCGGGTGCGACGGACTTACTATCCTTGAGAGATGTACGTTTATCCTCACGAGACTTCTTCACGGAGTTGCGGGCAGACTTCACGCTAGCGGACATGGTAAATGGGTCAGGCGCGGATATACTATTCACGGGACTTACTCACAAAGCTGCGAGCGGCAGTGTTTGCTTTGATAGCTTGTAGTTTACTTCAATTTTAACATGTAATTGACCAAAACTCATAACACGCAGTGCGTATTGGTTGAGCCCAAAGAGACCATGTCAGTAGATGCACTAAGCACACAGCCAGGCCCACAGCCAAGCTCACAGAAAAGTAAACCCATGTTGTACTTCCTTAGTCTATGGATTATGGTATTCAATGCCACTCAGACAGCGTTGCACATTGCAAGCCAATACTCGATCTCTACCTTGGCGCAGGTCTGTGTATGGATTGTAGCACTGCAAACTGTAATGGTCTCTCTCCAAACCAATACACTGTGCGGGTATTGGTTTGCTATCAATATGCTGAAGGTATTTACCATACGCGCATTGCACTTTGCAATGAAGCATCTTAGCGACAACGCATTCTGGGCGGTATCGCACGATGTCTCGAAGTTCAGTCTAATGAGTGATAGTGATAGTGAGTCCAGTGATAGTGACAGCGATAGTGATGGTGAAACTCCGCGCAGGCCTGAAGATTGGCTATCCAGTCAGGACACATTCAGCTCCACATCGCGGCCCATTGGAATTAACTCAGTGCGCATTGTGAAAGCCATGCTGAAGACAAACACCTGCGAGTTCGCAATCACAAACAAGCTATGCATGCTCCTGCACATGCATGGAGACGTTCATCTCAATGAGCTAAACCAAATCACGTTGCCTGAATACGGGCAAATCAAGTCTATCACAATCACATGGGCCACCCAGCAAGGAGTGAACGGCACTCTCTTGGACTTCACAAGTCGAAGCATATACAGTTCAACCACCAGTTGCATGTTCCCCAAGAAGCTACTCTTTGGGCGAGTTGTGGTCATGTAAGTTCAAACTGCACTGGAGAACGTCAAGCTTCTACGCTTCGCCACTGGTGGAATCAAAGTTGAATTTTTTTTGTCAATGTAACTACTTCAAACAGTATAAACAAAGGCATCTACCCTGAGCTACGTGAGTGTAAACCAACATGCACTTCTGCCCCAACTGCTCGAGTCTTCTTCGCAAGAACGTTGAGAGTGAGCCCAACCAGGCTAACGTAGATCTCTTGTTTGTCTGTGAGATATGTGCATGGTCACAGCCCGCGGGCGCGGAAGATACTCTCATGAGCAGTGTATCTCTTCGCGAAGAGCAGTCTCTATACAAGAGCGAGATCTACCTTAACCTGGCGGCCAAAGATAAGATAGCGCCTATTGTTCGCAAGCAGTGTACCGCTTGCGACTGCGATAGACTTCGCAAGGTGCATCTGATTGCCACGGGCGAAACCGTTTTCGTCTGCACTAGCTGTGAGAACAGATTCCTATAGCTTCGCTATGACGCACCTATAGCTTCGCTATGACGCACCTATATGTGCGCCGTGTTGGATTTCAGTCTTTGGCCTATCCACCCGATGACCAAATCGTAGTCCTTCAAGGTGAACTGCTTGCCCGCATCCATAGTCTTCAGAGCTATGGACTTTATTTTTTGCATGGTGTCTACTAGCCACTTGTCACCAACCGGGGTATTGGTCAATGTGCTTACGTCTACGCCGATGGGTGACGAGTGTTCCATGTTCCACCGGTGTGCGGACTGTGCGAGAGCATATAGATCAAACAGGAACAGTATGCCACTGTACGGTGATCTATCGGTCTGATAGCTGAACCTGTGTTCTATTTTGTCGACTAGGGCTTGCTTCTTTATTCGCACGCTGCAATCCACCACTGTGGCTCGAGACAGGTCTATAATCTTTGGATTGATAGGAGTCGGTATTCTGAAATGGGAGTCGCCCAGATTAATATTCTTTGGATGGATTGGTCTGTCTTGGATCACGGTGTTGGATTGGTGCATGTCGATGAAGCCCTTGCAAACAATGTTGTCCAGGTGCATATCCATGTGTGCGATCCCACACGCGTGCATGTTGCGCACAATATCTAGGCACTCGACGAAGTGGTTCTTAGTGAACGCCCATGGCATTGCAGTCTCAACGGTGTACGGCTTTGCTTGCGCCGCGTTTCCTTTCTTAAGAGTATTCTGAAGAGTATTGCCACCAAATTCCATCACGAGTGCGACAGATTGGTTACCAAGTGTAGTCAATAGAGTGAAGGGCATGAAGCCGTTGCACTTAACAGCATGCTTCTGCGCGGTTATCTCTAGACCATACGTACCGGCTGCGTGGGAGTGGTTGTGCAGTGGTATCTTGATGCATGTATCAGCATAGCCACTCTCACTGACCAGCGGCCGCATGCATCCACTGTGAAACGGCGGCACTTTGACAACGTCATACACGCCCATGTCTTGCACACTTCGCAGGCGATTACCAACCAGCAGTGAACTGACCTTAGCCAGAATGGTGTTGTCCGCCAAGTCCCAGGAGTTGAGCTCACCACACTTACCAACTGCGTTGACATCTCGCGCAGGTGTGTCATCACAGAGCATGGGTGCACTTAGATTACGAATGAATATGCCATCGGTTGTTCTATGGGCTACCCCATACGCGACGAGATCAAGGTATTGGTTCTCCAGCTGTGTGTCTGGTCTAAAGAATAATACCTTCTCCGTATGGTCTCTGCCTATTGAGTACTCGCTGTCATGAGTCATATCGCATACCAACACGCTTGTGTCTTGAATGAGGGATGAGATAAATTTGGCATCGTCAATGCTTGTGACGACTCCCGCGCAGTGTGTTGGTTGCGTCCACACTGGGGCTGGCTGTGGCGGGTGATTGGTCTGCATCAAGTTTCTCCAGGGCAGTGCGCAAATGGGTGTGTTATGCTTGCTTGAAGTTATTTTACAATACGCATAAATTCAACTGGCGGTGGTTTGATTGATATACCATTCACCAACTGCTTAGCATGAGTGATGTTGACCAATCGCCCACCACAACCAGCTCCAGTGACTTCGCGCATGGCGGAGCTCAGTCCAGCAAGGCGCTAACCGCCGCCGAGATCAAAGAGTGGCTTCGCGGATGTATTGAGATCCCCAAAGACAAATGGCGAACCATTCCGGACAACAGCCACGTGTCTTATGTCAAGAAGGACGGCAAGTTTGTCAAGGGTGGTTTCATCAGACTACAATACTCCAAAGACGGTGAACACTATATCCGATACGGATCCAAGTTGGCGTCTTGGCCGGGCGACAAGTATTACAGGGAGTTCACAATCAAACTGTCAAACACTTCTAAGATCTACAAGCGCGTGAGTCAAGATTCTATCTTCGAGTTCAAGGTCATGCAAATGAATTTCGATAAGCAGATGCAAACGGTTATTGACCGACAGGACCAGCTAGATGGCTCCATCAAAAAAATAGTCAAGCTCATCAAGAAGCTACACAACATAAAGTCTCTGGATGACATGCGCAACAGTATGAGCTAGGTGGTTAACACTGCTCGGAGAAGCATACACACTGGAGGTGGTTGTGGAACGTCTAAGTAGATCTACGTTTTCTTTTTTTGCGTATTTACTATACACACCTGCACAAAGCCAAGCGCTCGTGGTTTGACCTGCACTCATTGGAATAAAATAAAATGAACCAAGCCCGTCCATCGATCCACAGCCACAACACCGCGCCTGTTCCCGTAAGCGGTCGGTTGGACCCTAGCGAGAAGCACCTTCGGCATGCCACCAAGTCGACCCTTGTTGACCACACTGCTGAGCAGTTGAAGAAGCACAACCAGCGCCACGCCGTTCGCATGGAGCACCTTCGAGGTGTAAATGATAACATCTCAGCGCCCACTACCACGTACAACCGTCAACCATCTGTCTCAAGCGAACTTGCCCGCAAGAAGCTTGCCTTCTCTACCATCTACGAGTAAAAAAAGAAGTCACCACCATAGCAAGCTATGTGGTGCTGCAGCGCATACCATGCGCGTGCGCAGTTGTAGCGAGGTGGTTTCTCACTGCGTGTCCGCGCATCCATTCGTGATGAACAACAAGCTGTAGTAGTCATCCAGCCAGTGTACGTTGCGCAACATGTCTGCAATGACCGCGTAGTTGTCTTTGGACTCTAGTCCATTGACAGGCATGATCTTTTTTTCCTTCATGTAGATCCAAATCTTTGCAATGAGTCGATCCAGTTTCTTTTGCGCCTGCGGGAATTGGTACTGCTCCCCTTCCAAGATAGGCGACTTGTCCCACGCGTAGCTGTCACCTTGGCTGGACTTGTGTAGCTCATCTAACTCTGCGATGTTGTCATGAATGCATCCTGCAATGAACTGAATGAAATCCGAGAACCGCGCGAATAAGTCCTTCTGTCGGGGAACCACTTGCAGGTAGTGCTGAGAAGAGTGCACTTGTAGGAACTTGTGCAGCGCATTGATGTCTCGCATGTTGTAAATACTACGAACCTTACCATTCTCAAACTCTCGCTGGTCTGCGAACGTCTCCGCGCGCGCCGTCGACTCATTGTGATCTTGGCTAAGGGTATCTGTGAACGATAGCTTCTTTGTGAAGTCCATCACGTATAGCGACTTCTTGATCTTCTTGTAGAGTTCACTTGGGAAGAACAGTGTTCGGTATTCCGGAAGCACCTTCTTGCCGTTGACCGACTCTGCTTTGGCTCTAAGGATTACACCCATGCTACCCTTCGAGTCAGCCTTTGCCATGGCCCAGTCGTAAGCCGTTCGCTTCTTAGCCTTGCCTCCCGCGTAACGCTTTGCGTGGCCGCCCTTTGTTTTTTGGCGAGCAGGTTGCCATTCACTTTCAGTCTTGAGACTGACTGGTTCATCCATCTTTAGCTTGAGTCCACTCTCGCGGATCTGCTCTTGGAAGGAAGCGTAAGTGATCACTTTGGGGTCATCGCGCATATCTACGCAGTTGGTAACCACGCAGTTGTACTTTGACTGAGCCAGGTGCAGTGGCGGGTATGTGATGCACATGCTGTAGCACTGGTGCTTGAGCAACCCGTCCCACACGCTTCCTTCCGGAGTGGCTGCCAATTTCATTGCTTCCCAAATCTCTTCTAGCACATCTTTGTACGTCTTGCCGTCAACAAAGACAAGGTCAGTCACATCGTAAGACGATGCTGTTGAGATTCTCCACTTGCCTTCGTAGAAGTAGATGTTTACGATAGTCCCATCATAGACAGGGAACATGTCATAGACATCATCTTCGCAGTACTTGGAGATAGTGGTTCGGGCTAGTTTCTGACCTACCACCATGAGAGATGGCAATGCCAGTGGCTTGAACTTCTTGGTGGCGAAGTCCCATTCCATCACAGCCCCGTTGCATTCGGCAACCATAGGATTGCTGAAGTCACTCTTGCTCTTGTTGGCAACAAAGCCAACGCGACACTTGCCTACCGGTTGGCTGTCCCCAGTGGTGGGCGTCTTCTCAACAGCCATCTTGATGTACTGCTTGAACATGTATGAGCGAATGGCCTGGAGGGTGTCCAGGTTCCCATTAGGATGGGTGTCACGGGCCGGGATGGTTGACAGGTAGTTCACGAGGTGGAACATGCTTCAAAGTGGGTTGTGTGGTGCTGTAGTTGCTTTGGTTGGTACACCTGTAGCGGGTAATTGTTGAATTCGCCTTCAAATTTAGCTTACTTTGGCGGCTCACGGTGTGGCTCACGGTGTCTCACTCAATACGCCTCTAGATGATCTAGCTCGACTTTCCGGTGTTGAGTTGACCAGCACAGATGCCTTGGCGCCCGCCAGTCGGTCTCGCCCGCTCGTGGATACTCCGAAAGCTGCTGTGTTGTCAGACCAACGAGAGGCAGATTTGTTGATGACGCTCTTGCCGGCCTGCGGGTGTATGATGGTTAGCTGGTCTAGCTTGGCCATGTCACTCTCCTTGCCTCCAGTGGTAGACTGGCGCGGGGCATGCTGTGTATTGGCTAGGTTGTGTCGGTATGGCGTAGGTTTGATTTCTAAGTGCTGCTTGTTGGCCTTAGAATGGTGAGTAGCTTCCAGATCCCATAGGCGACCCGAAGCTGTGTTAACTCCCCTGCTAGCCTGAAGAGAGGATAGTGACCCGTGACCATTGGTTGGTGCCTGCATGTGCTCAATCACTTTAGCAAGGGGGTTGCTCTTCAAGTCAGCAAGATGGACTGCTTTGCGCATGTCACGAATAGCGTGCGGGGCGTTCTTTACTCCAGGTGCCTTGATGTGTAAGTTGGTCGAGTCGCTAGAGAGATTCTTTCTCTTGGCACTTAGTGAGCTCTTCGTGCGGTCGATGGTTTTGTTGGCAAGTTGAACACTTTGAGAGAGTGGTCGATGAGCGCTGCCTCTGGCCGATGCCAAATTCTTGTATACTTCCCTGGCCCGCTTACCAGAGAGAATGCTGTTCTCTCTCCCGGCGCGCGAGTTTGCGGCTGCGTCTGCCACGCGTAGTGTACTGCGCGGATGGTGTAAGTCATTAGATAGGTTAGATATTCTCAGAGCTCGCTTGTTAGATGTGAGCACGCTCTTGGCCAACTCTACCGATGGTACTCTGCCTAGCTTCGAGAGTGTTGGCGCGTTGGTTGCGTGAGTGTCTGTGTCTGTACGTAAGTTGATGTGCTTGTGATCCTTCAAGGTACTCGCTCGAGCAACCTGCATGCCAGCGTATGTGCGATCCGCCAGGCTTGAACTGGCCTTCACCTCTATGTCTGCAAGTTTGGCTTGCTTGGCTGACTGAACTACCAGTCTTGAAGCGTTGTCCGACTGGTTCCCAGTGGTTGAAGGCGCAACTGGTTTAACCACACCAAGCGCTCCTTCACTTAGATCTGTGTGCTTCACTTGCTGCTTTGCGAGGTAAGCTGTTGGAATGTCACTGGTCTGCTTATGCTGTGCGGACACTCGCCCCTCGACGGCTTCGCCAAACCCTGCTAGACGACTCTTCACGTTATAGAATAACTTGTTCTGCGCGGCCTTGATGGAGACTTGAGATGTAACCGGGGTGGGTACGGAATAGGTCTCATCATCGACAAATGACTTGGCGAAGATAGATCGGCGAGCATCGCTGTGCTTGCGCATCTGACTCATATCTGGAAGGGTGGATGTCCCGCGCGGGTCGCGGTATGCCGGTTCAATATCTTGTATAGACTTCAGCGCATCGTCGCTACCATACAGCGCTTGGATAGCAGCAGGTGTTGAGTGGTAGCGGTCCATCAAGTTGCGACCGCTTGCGTTAGACTTGCCGCGATAGTCAGACGACCCAAGGCCACCTTGCTCAAACGAATGATCATTCACAAGACGAGCAAGCTCATCCTTGATATCAATTGCGTGCGAGTAGAGCATCGGAGTCTCTTCAGCCTTTAGAGCAAAGTACGGGACATCGCCATCCCGACCACTTCCGACCACACGGCCAGTCCCGCCACCAAGTCCACTAGGAACTTCTTCACTGTCCCAACTCGTATGAAATAGTCGCGACATTATGCAGAGTGATCAAAACAAAAGCCAACCGCGTCCTGCTGAAAGGTCCGATTAGGGAATATATTATTCGCCATACAATACATCCAACCAGCAACACCCATGGACAACACACCAACCATATACATCCCAATGCTAGAGATAGATACGCCGAGCAACTACAGCTATGACGTAGACCTTGCAAGAGAAATGGGGCTATATCACCCATCCCGAAACCATCTGGATACATCACCGCGCTCAAGTCACGCAGAGAAGTCAAGCTATGAGAGAGCATCTCTTCCAGAGAGTCCTGAGATATTTAGCGACATGACTCCACCGGCTGAATACAATAGGTGGTTTGATAGCGAGTTGAGCAGCAGCAGTGCATCGAACTCAAACAACCGGAGCCCTAAGAAAAAATGCACAGTGGCTAGCCTGTCCGGGCTGTCTAGCGTCAATGAGTACCGCCAATACCGGCTAGCCCAATCTAGGTTTAACTTCTTTGTGTTTGATCCTAGGCTGCTGACCAAGAAGGACTTTGCCATGATGAATAAGCGCATAGAATTTTGAGCATGTGCTACATACATGTAGTATCAACAAGTGAGCAGACTCAATCTGCTATTGGACACATGCATGACAAGCCAACCCAATCACATGAGCACATCGAAGTCAACACACAAGGTGGTCACAGACGAGGTTCGAACTGTGACGGACACGTGTGACACATGCAGCGAAGATGCGAATGACTGGGAGATGGTTGAAACTCCGTTGAGTGAATATCTTGAGCAAGATCCGCAGCTTGGCGAGTGGCGTGCACCATTGCGCGCGGATGATATCATAGACGATTACTTTCATAAGACTCCACACACTCAACACACGGAGATAACACCTCAAGAGAAGCTTGAAGTGGCGAGCCGTGACGCGCATGAGACCACTGCACACACGGAGATAACTGAAGTGGCGAGCCGTGAAAAAAATAAAGAGCCAACATCACCTGGCCGTTTCGGGCTTCAACGGGTTAGCAGTGCGGCCAAGCTACGCGATGTACTGTCATTGAATGGGCTGGCAACCTTGCGGAGACGATATGGTATGCTTGAAGTGTCAACCGATTCCGCGCAAGCAAATGCCGGACTGTCCCGTGTCCAGCGCGCGAGCCGGCCGGTGTGCGGTGGTAAGTACAAACATGATTAGATGCCATGGTGGCGAAGATATCATTGTGGCCAGCATATCACGCTAACATTGCGATTGGAGTTGTGTGTCTGCCATGAACTTGACATATCCGTAGAGTGCGTTCAGTGTGCTCTCTGGAATTAAGTCCAGATTTATCTTCATCCCGTTACTGACCTTGTTGAAGAACTTGTCTTCTAGGTTCTGCTTCTTCAAAAAATAGTAGATGTCTACAAGCTCTTTCTTCCCCATGTTGGATGCAGTATCGCATACAAACCGCTTCTTTGTGAAAGCGTCAACGCTTACATCGCTTGAGGCCATGGTGCTTTGGTCTGTCATTTTTTTTGACTGACGTATAGCTGAGACAGCTCAGTGTTTTGAATTAAGTCCACTTCCATCGCCATGGCTATTTCCAGCAGGAACCTGTTCTCTCGTTGCAGCATGATGATGATCCCCTCCTGCACGCCAACATCTACGCATGCAACTGGCGAGCTGTCAAGCACCGCTACCTTCCCGGCTATGCGTTGGCGCTGGTCCAAACTGTCACCCATGTATACGATCTTGTCCACCTGTGATTGAATCGGCGCGGATGCTATGGCTGTGAGTTGCTCCAACCTCATGGAAGCCTTCGACGCGTTGTTCGGAGCTTTTATTTCCAAAGTGTTTGCCGCGTTGGTTGACTTCTTTTTGTAAGGCCATAGAAGGTCTAGGTACTTGTCCACGTCTTGCCGGCTTGTCTTCATCTTGTCCTGGATGTCTTGCACGTGTTGAGTGTACATCTCTACCAGCAGCTTGATCTGGTTTGTAAGTTCTGCCCGCTCTTTGGCGCTCACCAATTTGTAAGCGGCCTCTACTGGCGTGGGTGTGAACACCACCGCGTTGACCTTGATAAAGTTGTCACCTATGTCTGTGATAGCATTGCCTACCTTGACTGGTAGCGTGTCTCCTAGCTTGAAGGTCTCTATGACCGATTGAGTTGAGGGTTTGATCTTGACCAGTGCGATGATGTTATCATTCTTTAGAATGACAGCGTCGGGTGTTTTTTTGATGATTGGTAAGTGCATGATACTCTCGCATGGCATCAAATGCTCGCAGTCAATCTCCATGCACACGTTGATGTTGAAACTCAACTTGGTGTCGAACTGGTTAGCCTCAATGCTTGACCGGTGCAGCACGCGTGTGACGGTGTGGATGAAGTATCCACCGTAGCAGATGTTCTCGTAGTTCTGTTTGAGCAGATCTAAGATCATTGCGTTGATGTCGCTTGTGTCGAACAGAGAGAAGTCATCCACAGTGAGTAGTGCGTTGATGGTGCTCTTGGTTCGCATAGTGATAGGAACGGCGGTGGGTGAAACAGCGGGGTGCGCAAGGTGCTAAAGTTGACTCCGTGGAGCGTTTATACTTCTTTCTTTATGAATTAAAAATCAATTTTAAAGCAGAGATAGGCGGCCACTCACAGTTTTTTGTAGTGCTTGCTTTAGTGCCGCTTGAAACAAGCACTTAGTCATGTCTATCATTCCACCGCAGCACCACCGCCGCCCGCTGTTCCTCGTATATGGAGCTAGCGGATTTGTCGGAAGTCACTTTGTGAAGACCTTGGATAAGCTGGGCGTGTACTATGTCAGCAGCAAGACGCGCACATGGGATGCTCGCGGAGTAGGCATGGACATAGCCAAGTTCCGTCCAACCCACGTAGTGAACGCCAGCGGGTACGCCACGCCGACAAACGTTGACCACTATGAAACACATAAGCAAGATCTCATTTTGACAAACACGATAGGCGTTCTCACAGTCGCGCACGAGTGTTGGCGGGCGGGAGTGCACTACACGGTCTTCATGTCCGGATGCATATACGAAGGCGGCCCATGGAAGGACACGGACGAACCCAACTTTGTTCAAAGTGCTTACAGTCAAAACAGAGTACTCACAGAGAAACTGCTAGCGCCGTACAACACATGCATCATTAGACTACGCATGCCGGTGGCCAGTAGCATGCACCCCAAGTCACTCATATCTAAGCTACTCAGATACCGCAGACTCAGCGCGCAGGGAAACTCGATAACCATTTTAGACGACATGCTACCAGTTGTATACTATCTCTGCAGAGACAAGCACGTTGGCGCAGTCAATCTAGTGAACAAGGGCACGGTCACAAACATGTACATCGTTGGTCTTTGGAGCAAGTACATCAAGCAGCGACCTATCGCGGTCGCAAAGGATGACAGTCAGTTGGAGTGCGTGGCCAAGCGCAGCAACTGCGAGATCTTGCAATCAACCTGCGTGAAGGAAGTCGCAGACAAGCATAACATACCGCAAGCAAACAAACCAGTGTGCGACAGCCTGTTTGCCATTGTGAAGGACTTCAAAAAAATTGTGGACACCTATTGCTAACCACTCAAGCCAACCACTCCGGCCAGCTAAGTGGCTGGCTTGTTTTTTTGTCCAATGATCAAGCATCCGCTCTACAAACCACCGTTCGAGCCCTGACATAATGTGCACTTGGTGTACACTATGTGAAGAATCCGAGACAGCCTACACTGAATGATGTAGTGCCGGCCGCCGCGGTCAAGCGGGATCTCATTGTCTGTCCAAAGATTGGAATCTCCACAACCAGCTGAGTGGTGCTGGCCGAAGCGGTTGTCAAGTAAGTCGCCTCGTACTCCGCATAAGACCCTAGAGTAATACCGCACGATATGGTGCCAACATGCGTGTGTGTGATCAACAGGCGAACCATTGTAGCGTCTGACGGAATATACCCATCCATGAATGTCGGGACTGCTGCTGTGGATGTTGAGTTGGCTATCATACCAATGGCTGGCGTAAATATTGACCACCCACCATCACCGGTTGCTGACACATGGATAGGATACGCGCCGCTAGCGGTGATGCAGTGATATATTGGCAGCTTGCGAATGGTGAGCTCGGTTGGTGAGTACTTGGACGGTATGTCAACCAGATCAATCTCAGATGACCGTGGCGAAACATATACGTTGTCTACTATCGCGTATGAGTGCAGTACTTGAACGTTATCAGACGCGAACTGAGTGTTCCGAGAATAGCTAAATGTGTTTGTGCTATTGCTGCAGTCATCAGAATTTGTGATGCTCGTGCCTTCGAAGTGGTTCAGCGACAGAGTATTTGCATCCCTGACATACTGTGCACTTGGCGCAGTGAATGCCGCACTGTAGCGAGCAATATTGCTAAAGCGATACTCGTCTATCCACCCGTTGAATGTTGAAGCACCGCCGCCAACCTTGACTGATCTAATCGCGGTGGATGTTATTGGTAGAGTGGATGTGATGGTGGTTGAGAGCGCGCCATTGATGAACGCCCTGTAGTTAGTACCATTGAACACCAGTGCAAAGTGGTACCATGTGTTGGCTGCAATGGTAGTACTTGTCAGAGCAGTTGCGTTGGCTATGTTGAACGTGGTACCTTGACCAAGTGAGATGGTCAGATTAACTGGAGCCAGTTTCAACCCAATCGCTAGACTGAATGCAGTGTTAGATGTCACGATGCTAAGAGCGGCGGCGACGGATGCAAATCTAACATGGAACTCCAAAGTCCACGCAGGTGGGGTTGTAGTGGTTGGATTGGCTGTTAGGGTTGCAAAGGCAGTTGTAGCGGTAGCCGTAAGGGATCGTGTTCCAAATCGAAACTGCGCAGTCGTCATTGCAGCCGTGCCGGACAGCGACCATAGATTCAATAGAGTGAATGGAGTTATAACTGTGCAATTGGTATCGCTAGTGACGGCTGACACTCTCCGAGCCTGACCATTCACAACCAAGCTATCGTTGACCTTCAGCCCGGTGAAGCCACTCCCATCCACGCTATTTGACTCAGGATTTGGATACACCACGCCTGCAACCACTCCGCCAAGTAAGTTGTCAATGCTTGCGGCAGCGACCACATCTCTCAATGAGATGAATCCGCGATCCAAGTAGTCTCTACAATCAATATGGTCAATTGTGAATATTCCAGCAGACACCCGTATTGGTTTGCTCATAGAGATGTAACTTCGAAGCATGTGAGATGACCAGGCCACGCCAGCCGGTGCGGACGGATCGCTAACCAACTGCATGCCAGTAGATGCCGGCAGAGATATGCGGCTCAGTGCATTGCCATTGACGCCGACAATGATGTCGCCCTTAGAGTATGTTGCTAATCCAGTTCCGCCAGATGCAACTGGGATCGGTGTACTGGCTGTTAGACTGCCGACGCTAGCGCTTGTAATGTTTGCGAATGTGGATGTTGTAGATGTGCTGACGACACTACTGCACGAGATGGTATTCACTCCAGAGACTGACTTATTCAAGTCCAACACCAAAGCGCGATTTGCGCTCGCAACACCAACGCTTACGCCGGAGACGTAGTTCAGTTCGCCGGCGGTGGATACCACTCGCACGCCACCAAGACACAGGCCACCAGTCTGGGAGTGATTCACCACGTTGAAATTCTTAGTCTCAAGATTCAAACCATTGCCCAACACGTAGTTCGCGTACTCACCATCGGACACCAAGCGCATCACCATGTCCGTGTTACTAACAATGTCCATAGTGTATGTCGGCGTCAATGTGTTCACGCCAACGCGATCGCCTGTCATTGACAAGATGCGCTGAAAACGATTGCCATCGCCAAAGTAGTACTTGCCAATGGTGCCATTATATACGAGCTTACCCCCAAACGCAGTCGCCACGCTTAGGTTGTCTTGGGATAGAGTAAGTGTCCGCATTGGATCTAAATCCGATATAGGGATCCAAATATTGTTTCACCGGCGGCAACGAAATCCATTGACTGGTGGATCCATATTTACAATTCCATTGCAGCTGATCCATATTCGCATGCAAGCGTATTGCGCTATGCAAAAAAAACAAGACAGCCGCTTGCAAACGAGTAGAGTTCAAGCCACAATCTCTATGGACTACAAACTCTATGGACAATATATTTGGCGGGTGAGGGGTTGCCAACAGGCGCGGGGGTGCTAGCGGGAGCAGGCGCGGGGTTGCCAACGGGAGTAGACGCGGGGTTACCAATGGGAGTAGGCGCGGAGTTGCTAGCGGGAGTAGGCGCGGGGTTGCCAACGGGAGCAGGCGCGGAGTTACCAACGGGAGTAGGCGCGGGGTTGCTAGCAGGAGCAGGCGCAGGGTTGCCAACGGGAGTAGACGCGGAGTTGCTAGCTGTTGTTAGTTGCTTGTTCTTGTAGAAGCCGTTAGACCATAGAATGTCTAGCCACTCATCGACAGCACTGCCGGCATCTGCTGTCGTCTGATAACTCTCGGCGCGGCCTTGGCATTTGCCGTCTACTTCAATGGCAGGCTTGATCCATACCAATGCATCTATGGGATATTCACTCGTAGCCGAGTTCTCTCCAATGCCAGCACCCTTGAAGTTGCACCACTCGCCAGATGGAGATGGTCCATTGTTGTTGCGTGAAGTGTCAATGATGCATGTGTAGTCCTTGCCGCTCACCTGTCGAATCAAATCACAGTGCTGACGACACTCAGCAGTACTACGATAGTTAGATAGGTTCAGGCTCACTCCCTTTATCTTCATGTCGCGCAACAGGTTCACAATCACCTCAATCTTTCCAGGGACTATCATCCAGAAGCCAACGTCCACATATAGCTTGATGTTTGCAGAGGCGGACAAAAGGTTGGCGGCCGCGACCATGTTAGCAACGTATTGGTTAGCGGTACCGCACTTGCCTACAGACAGATTGATTGCGTCTGGTTCAAGTATGACAGTCACTGGAGCATTACCGTGCTTGGCAACTGTCTGCTTGAATGATGAGATGAAGCGAAGGTAATCTTCTTTGTTCTTGTTAGACCCGCTAGATGACTCGCCGGCCTCGCAGTCTTTGTTTGGCAGTCCATAGATAACAACTAATGGGTCCTTGCCTTGACCGGCGCACTTGCCTATCATGCGATCTAAGTTCTCAACATGGTTGCTATCACGATCAGTGTACCACGCGGCGAGCGGCTGGCTAGCCATGAAGCGGTGGACTGGAGTGTCCTTGGTGTATCTGGTCATGGATGGAACATTGCAGTACTCGGCACTTGCTGCGGACATACAGCTAGCAAACACAAGTGACCAAGTCACCAAGGTCGACCATTTTTTTGCTTGGCGGGGTTGAGTGTTCATCACTGGGCTGCACTATATTGGATCAAAGCACTATATTGATCCACAATGATCCATAGCAAAAAAATACACACCACCTCAAGCAGCATCCATCACATCGCCAAAAAAATGCAAAGCAACATGCATTGCTGCGATGTGTTCAACACTTCGCCACCTGATGTTCGAACTGTGACTACTTGGAATCAAGCTTTTGGAGAATAACCAAAAGCAGGTTTTCGATTTTATCCACCTTTGTGCCAAGTACAGTAAGCTGGCTCTGCATGCCATCCATTTTGCTCTGCATGCCATCCATTTTGCTCTGCATGCCATCCATTTTGCTCTGCATGCCATCCATTTTGCTCTGCATGCCATCCATCTTCTTGTCAAGCGCAGTGATCTTCATGTCAAGCTCCTTGTGGACACTGTCAATCTTTGCGTTAAGCTCATTGTGGACAGTGTCTATCTTTGCGTTAAGCTTCTCGTAGACAGTGTCAATCTTTGTGTCAAGCTTCTCGTAGATAGTGTCAATCTTAGTGTTGATCTCCTTGTAGTTGGTTTCCATCTTCGTTTCAAGTGCGTTGGTCTTCTCTTCCAAGTCTCTGGTTGCCTTAGAGTTTGACTCAATGAGTCGCTTATGCTCATCACTTCGAATATTGAATTCCGATATCATTTCCTTGGCGCTACTTTTCTCTAGGAAAATTTCCGAGCAGAACTGAACAGCTCCAGCGAAGTTATCTTTGATATAAGACATTTTTAATTCTCTGGGCTTAAAGTGGGGTTCGGACTGGTTTGTAGTGGATGTCTGTGGTTAGACACCTCGAACGTTCCTCGAACGTTGTGTATATCTGTGGAATGGCTTCAATTTTGGTAAAATGCTTCCCCGCCTTGCAAAAAAATGTAAAGCCACATGCAGTCTTTACACAACGTTCGAGGAACGTTCGATGTGTCTAAGCTTACATGGCATCAACATCCGCATCGTACGCGCGACGAGTGTTCGGTTTTCCCTAACCTGCAGGACGTCCTGCAGGTTGTAATCTACTCCTTCAACTAAGTTTAGGGAAGAGAGTTTCTCATGAATTACGCTCGATCTATCACTTGTCACTACTCCATACTCCACCAACTTGGTGTGAGGGATGGTGAACTGGTTGCGGGTAGATTGCATCTCGACAAAGTAGTCCTTAAAAGAGATGTCCACAGTGCTGAAGAAGCGGCGATGGATCTCAGCCATAAACTGGTCAAGAGTGCATTGCTGAAGAGCAGTACCTTGAGCAATAACAAACTCCTCTGCTTTGATAGCATCCTGGGCAGGCGCTTGGTTGGCAGGGGTGGTGTTCATCTTGACTAAGCGTCGGGTGAGTGCTTTGAGCTGTAGGGGCTGGACACGTGGTCTAGCTAGGTGTGATGGGGTTTAAAGTGTTGAATGACTTCAATTTTTCTGCAATGCAATAGCTAAGTCCAAGGACTAAAAAAACAAACACCCGCTGCGGAACGTTCCGCAGCTGGCTGACCAGGTCAAGTACAGCAAGAACATCCGTTTGGGCCTTCTCCAAGAGAATGAAGTATAGGCCATAGATAGTTGGATCAACCGTTTGGTTTGGATTACGTCGGGAGCGCATCAAGCAGATCTTGAAACTGTCTGGCGTGAGAATGTAGTGCTTGGAAATGGAAGTACCACCTTGCTTTCTGAGCTCAGAGACGGCTCTGAGCTCAAAATCGACACCTTCAAACATATCTAAGGATTTGAGCTTCTGTCTTGCTTTCTAACCTGCTGAGTACTCAGCTGGTTGAAATCCACCGAGATGCATATCCAATAACTCCATCAACACTGGTTCACCTGCTGCTGAGTACTCAGCAGCAGGTTGTGTGCTTGAAGTGGCGTATTGCATTTTCTACTGGTGGCGAGGTGTTGGTGTAAAGTATAGTCCATCCATCTGTCGTCCATCTCCACGCCACATTGTGTTGTCAGTTAATCCAATGGCTCTCCGTCAAAACATCCTATTGAGTAATGCGAACAAGTCAGTCCTGTACGACTTGAACAATGACATCCAGCTGAACTTCCCGACGAGTCTGTTCTTCAAAGCCCCTACAGCAATGGAGATGATCTATTTTGATCTGAAGGCTGAGATTGCTATTCTCGGGAACACCAACAACGTTATAAGTTTGAAGTACACTCACGACGGCGTGGATTATGTTGAAGACGTGTCTGTTGACTTTACTCGCGAGATCACTACCGATTTTGATCTGACCAAGGCAATCAAAGACGCGCTAAACAGCCACGACTTCCATGGTGCTGGCTTTGTGTTTGAGGTGACTGAGAGTTCTATCGTGAACGTGGTTACTAATCCTAAGATTGAGTTGGATTCCTCCACGACGAGTTACTCCATCAAGGTAAACAAGCCGATCACAATTTCTTTCGAGCACAAGGATTCAATCGGGCCATTGATCGGTTTTGGTAGCGGCGTGTACAAGAACGTTACTGATATTTCCGGCACCTCTACTCAGTCAATCACCGCGTACAACTACATCGAGTCAATCAATGTGAGTGCTGAGTCAAATGAGTATCCAAACTACGACGACATTAACTGCAAGATGTGTTTGTACGATGCCAATGGTCAGTACATCCCAAATCGCAATGACCCTGCCGATACTACCATCTCGATTCATCCAACTTTGGGCTTGGTTAAGTATGCCAACATCGGCGAGCTGTTGTTAGAGATTGAGAATGCGATGAACGAGTACAGCAATTTGTTTACACCCGCGGCTGATTTTGATGTCGTGTATGACTACAGTACACACAAGGTAACAATCTCAAACCGCACTGGTTCTCGGTTTGGCATTGGATTTGATTGCGGCAAGGAGACCGGTAATGTGACCAGTGGTTCTCTGTCTTACGTTCTTGGCTTTGAGAAGAAGGCCTACATCAACAACACGTCGTTTACATCTCCTCGCGAGAGTATGACGTACGACAATCTCTTCGCCGACGACTACGTGTTGATCTGTTCCAACCTGTCTAATAACAGTAACGATCTGAACATCATTGGTATCGGGTCGAACAACAACATCAAGTCTAATGACATATTGTTTGCCATTCCGTTATCTAAGTCTAGTCGATTTGAGCCCAAGGATACATCGCTCTTCCGCGCCCAGATATCAAGTTCACCGTTCTCTACCGGTTACAAGGATCGTATTTTCACCGACGCTAACCCCAACTTGGTTAGCTTCTATCTTCGCACGTTGAGTGGCAGGCACATCACTGCCGCGTGCCAGTGGACGGCAATGATATCCTTTATTTTCTAAAGACACCGAATGACCATTGGAATACAAGAACGTCTTCAACGTACCTGCATCAAACATGGATCCTGCTGAGTACAAGATCATGGACATCAAGTACTCGGATGAAGATCTGGCTCGAGTGAATGAGTACAACAAGCGGTTTGCTAAGGTGGCATTGGATATGGTTAAGTACAATCGTTCTAAGATTATTGACGAGCCTACCTACGCCGACGCCCCGATCTCTAAAAAGATCGATCACATCTACAGCCACCCTGACTTCAAGGAATTCTGCACCACGTACCCTGTAGTGAGTAAGTTCATCGTTGCGTATGGCCTGTTCTCGACTAAGGCGTTTTTCAAGTACTTGGATTGGAAGGCAAAGCTCAGGCCTAGCGACATGATGCGAGGCAAGCTGGCCGGCAACCAGCGAGAACAAGAGAAGTTCAAGAACAAGTACATCTACGCTGTGTACGTGAAGTACCTGTACAAGGAGAAGGGCTCTCACGTTAGCGATCGCCAGCTTGGCGAGCTATACCTTCAGACTGTCACGGATCTGAACAAAGAGACCGACGAATTCTTCGACCACTTCGAATCGTCTAAGCAAGAAATTGAGGAGAAAGAGAAGTCCAACCTCGAAGAGCGTAAGCGGGACCTGATCAATCTCTTGAAGAAGAAGATGAGTGCTGAATGAGCGCACCCGTGACAACGCCAGTGACGAATGCTCTCTTTTTTTTTGCCCGCACATCAAGCCACTTGCGAGTGAGACTGCAACGCATCGTGCGCAGTTGTGGCGAGGTGAGTGAGTGCCAACTTGACTACTCCACAGAAGCTTGCAAAGCTGGTTCCAAAGACTGAGTGTTAATTAGTTGCGTGGGTCGCGAATGATTGGATGCCCGCGGAGTGCTTGCTGACTGTGGATATTGTTCCAGAGACTGGTTGAGTGTTGAGAGTGATGTTGGTTGAGTGTTGCAAGTGGATATTGTTCCAGAGACTGAGTGAGTGATGGTCAGCGGCCGGCTTGCCAATGGTTGTCAGCGGCCGGCTTGCCAATGGTTGTCAGCGGCCGGCTTGCCAATGGTTGTCGGCGGCCGGCTTGCCACATGGGCTTACTTGCGGCCGGCTTGCCACATGGGCTTACTTGCGGCCGGCTTGCCATATTGTTCCAGAGACTGAGTAGTGGTGTTGGTCAACCAACTTGGTTGCTCACCGAATGGGCTTGCGAGTGGTTGCCCGCCAAATGGCTTACCAACTTGGTTACTTGCAAGTGGATATTGTTCCAGAGACTATCTCTATGAAGACTATCTCTCTGGAGACTGAGTGGTGATGTGGTGAACTAACTTGGTCGCTCACCAGATTGGATTGCCATGTTGTTGCTAGCGGCCGGCCAGCCATGTTGTTGCTAGCGGCTGGATTGCCATGTTGTTGCTAGCGGCCGGCCAGCCATGTTGTTGCTCACCAGATTGGCTTGCAGTGTTGTTGCCAGCAGATATTGTTCCAGAGAGTGATTAGTCGTGTGGTTCACCATGTTGTTGCTAGCGGCCGGCTGACCATGTTGTTGCTCACCAGATTGGCTTGCAGTGTTGTTGCCAGCAGATATTGTTCCAGAGAGTGATTAGTCGTGTGGTTCACCATGTTGTTGCTAGCGGCGGCCAGCCATGTTGTTACTATCGTCCGGCTAACCAACTTGGTTGCTTGCGGATATTGTTCCAGAGACTATCTCTATGGAGACTGAGTGGATGTTGCGAGTGATGTTGTTGCTAGCGGCCGGCTTGCCATGTTGTTCCAGAGAGTGAGTGAGTGAGTGGTTTACCACATGTGTTTGCGAGTGAGTGGGCGCGTTGTGGTTTGTGTCTAAAGATTCTCTTGTCTTTGGAGTATAATATAGCGCTATACTGCCAGCCAGTTGCATTCCAGCGTGATTGTCTCTATTGCGGCAAGTAGTTTACGCGTATCCACTCTAGGCTTATTGTTTGACAGCGTTGGAGTTTGATGACTATCGCAAATCAAATCATATCGTTCAAGCTCTCGGGCATTAACTTCACCGGTTCATCGGCTCAGCTGAACTACACTTCCGGCGTCGTGCAAGGCCAAGCCCAGCCCGGCAAGTCTCTCGTGTTGGATGATAACAGTCGTGTGAGTGGAATCCATACCTTAACTTCCCAGAACTTGGTTGCATCAGCAATCACCGGAGTGTTGTCCACGGCCGCGCAGCCAAACATCACTAGCATCGGTAACCTATCTGGTTTGACTGTGGGTGGTGTTCTGAATGTGTCCCAGCACAACGGTTTGGATCGTGGCCTTCAACTCGGCGGCACGCTTGTCCTCGCCAACGCAAATGAGTTGAACTATGTTCGAGTGACCCCTGGAACTGCTACCGCCAACCGCGCCGTGGTACTGGACTCCGGTGTGAACATCCAAGGACTGAACCAAGTCTCTGCAAGTATAATCAATGTCAATACTCTCCGGCTGAACAACACTGCTGTCACTGTAACCGCCGCGCAGCTCAACGCGCTGGACGTTGCGACTATGGGAGTTGCCGATGCCAACAAGGCCATGATAATGAACGCTAGCAAATCGATCACGGGTGTGACCTCTATCACATCAAACGCTATCGTCGCATCTGTCATCACTGGTGTGCTGCAAACAGCGGCGCAGCCAAACATTACATCAGTTGGTACACTTGCCGGCATCACCATGACCGGTAACCTCTCCGGCGTGGCAAACATTTCCATCTCTGGTAACATCACTGGTGGTAACATAGTATCTGCAAACACACTAACCGGTACGCTCTCCACTCCAGCCCAGACAAACATTACATCAGTTGGAACACTCACTGGTCTATCCGTAAGTGGTCCCAGCGCATTGAACACCCTAGCGGTGGAGGGCATCACTCTGTCTGGCCAAATCATCTCAGCATCTGCATCTGAGATCAATCAACTCACCGGCACCACGCCCGGCACCGCCACCGCTAGCAAGGTTGTTGTTCTCAGTGCTTCCCGCGGGCTGACCAATATCGGTCAACTTGGATGCGATGCTCTTACCGCTAGCACTATAACCGGTGTACTGTCTACGCCGGCCCAGCCGAACATTACATCGGTTGGTGTGTTGCAAGGCCTGAGCTTGTCTGCGCCATGCTCTACCAGTATAGTCAATCCCAATGCTACTCCCGTAGCTGTTGACATCTGGAATAACCAATCCACATCAGTCTCTGCAAGAGTAGATCTATCTACATCGGCCGCCCGTATTGGCACCAGTAGCAATCATCCCTTCCGCCTGTTCGCGGCCAGTACAACCGTATTATCTGTCGAGACTAACGGTGGTGTAAACATTGGCGACATTGGCCAGACATCATTCCGGCTGAATGTCAACGGAGGCACGAACACATCGCAGCTATCACTTGCCGGCGTGTTGGTGTCTGCGACTGCTGCCGAGTTGAACCTCCTCGCAGGTGTAACGCCTGGAGCCGCTATCCCTAGCAAGGCAGTTGTGGTTGATCAATCCAGAAACATCACTGGTGTAAATGCTCTTGCGGCTACAAGCATCACGGCCTCTTCTCTCACCGGCGTATTGCAAACTCCAGCCCAAACAAACATAACAAGCGTGGGCACATTGCAAGGAGTATCGGTCGCGTCACCTAACACGGCAGTGGCTAACGTCATTATGTCTGCGGCTAATGCTAACGATCGAGCTAACCTGCAGTTCTCAACCACGGCTAGATCAGTCGAGATCGGATTGGGCGGCCCGTCGTCCACAACCGCTCCTAACATGTTGTACATCATGGATGTTGGTGGAAATATCCGCATGAACATGGGCGCTAACGGTAACGTCAGCTTGGATGGCAATAGCACTTCGCATCGACTTAACGTACCTGGCAGTCTCAACACAACTACACTGTCTATAGACAACAACCTGGTCACCTCTAGCGCCGCTGATCTAAATTTGCTAGCCGGTGTGACGCCAGGATCCGCGGCGAGTGGGCGAGCATTGGTTGTTGACCAATCCCGGAACATTGGTAACATTGCATCCTTCACGGCCAGTCTAATCACTGGAACCATACAGACTCCGTCTCAGCCCAACATCACCAGTGTCGGAACTCTCTCTAGTCTTAGCTTACTTGGAGGCATCAATGGAGTGACCAATCTGAACATGTCTGGCAACATCACTGGCGCCTCGAACATATCTGCAAACACATTCACTGGCGTGATTACAACCGCCGCCCAGCCTAACATTACATCTCTTGGGACTCTTACTGGTGCTGTTATGAACGGTCGCATGAAGATAGGTACCCCTGCATCAACTGCAGATGACTTCTTACACATTGAGGGCAACTCGAGCACGCCATTTGGCATGCAGATTGAAAACCGAAACACGACCGCGGACAGTGGCACCTACATTAAGTTTGCCGGATACGCCGATGGCAACAGCAACTACGATTTGGCTTCTATATTCTGCGGATACGTTCCAGCAAGTTCTCAGTTTGGCTACGGCTATCTGGCATTTGCAACGCGTAACAACCAGAGCGCAACATTGTCTTCAGAGAAGATGCGCATCACATCTGACGGCAACGTGGGCATCAACCAAACAGCTCCGGCATACACTCTGGATGTCAACGGACAGGTCAACACAACTCAGCTAGTCATCTCTGGAGTGAATGTGACGGCAACCGCGAGCGATCTGAATAGAGTATCTGGAGTAAGTGCTGGTGTTGCGTTTGCCAATAAGGCATTGGTTGTTGATGCTACTCGAAACATATCTAACATAGGCACGCTCACTGCATCTACATTGGTAGGCACATTGTCAACGCCAGATCAGCCAGGCATCACTAGCGTGGGCACACTAACATCCCTTGCACTCAGTGGAACAATCTCTGGAGCGACATCAATCACCGCAAGTGGTACCATCTCAGCGGCATCGTTTGTAGGCACCAGTCTATCATGTACTTTAATAACTGGAAGGGTCATGACCGCGGCCCAACCAAGCATAACATCACTGGGAGCACTTACATCTCTAGACGTTGTGAACAGTATCAAGCTAGGAACCACTTCGAATGTGGCCGCTGATGTTCTCCACTTGGAGTATTCGTCATCGGGCCGATGGGGTATACAGATGGAGAACATATCGACAACCGCAGATAGTGGAACATACCTGAGGTTCTCTGGATTCAACAACTCAAATCCCAACTACGAGCTTGCATCTATATTCTGCGGGTACGTGCCGGCGAACGCCAGCTATGGGTTTGGATATCTTGCTTTCTCTACCCGCAATTCACCAAGTAATGCACTGGCGACAGAGCGAATGCGACTCACAGCAGATGGTCGACTGGGCATTGGCACATCTTTCCCTACACAGCCCTTAGAAGTTATTGGTAGTGTCAGAGCTACGAGGCTCATGCTTGGCAACAGCGTAGATACTACTAGGCCGTTATCAATCTACTACGGCATGAATGCCGGCAGTGAGTTGTTTACAACGGTTGGCGTCACAAACACGACAAACAACGCCTACGACCAATCGTTCTACTATGAATCGGCAGGTTCAAACAAAAACGCCATGCGGCTTGGCGTGTGCAATGCTACATACAAATTATCTGTAGACGGTGATGGGTATGTTGGCATTGGGCTGGGAGTTGCTGGCTACAACGCATCAAACAACTTGCACATCAACCAGCGAGGAACGAGTACATGTGTATCATTGGACTTTGACACTATCAGTTCATCTGCACAGGTCAGACTCGGAGTCACTTCAAACAGCAAGCTCTTTGTAAACAACGGAATGTGTATCGGCTCCACCGCTAGCACTGGATTTGGATATGTGTACGTTGCAGGACAAGACTCAGTAGTCTACCAGAACTACGGATTCATGACAAACAACGGAGTCATCGGAACAAACGGCAACTCAACCACCGTCGGCGTCAGCCTGCGAACAGTAGGCCGCATTGTATGCCAAACAGAGTTGGGCATCATATCAGATGAGCGCACCAAGCAAAACATAACAACTGTATCCAAAGACAGATGCGATGATGTGCTAGATATGGTTGTGCCGAAGCGCTTTCAGTACAAGAAGGACCCGGCGAAGACAGTCATTGGATTCGTAGCACAGGATCTACTCAAAACCAACCAACCGGAGTTGACTGGGTTGGTTAGCGTCAACCCCGATAGCACCATGAAGCAAACGATGGACGCAGACAACTTCGTGTCGCCAGATGGCGCAGTCTTCTCGGTCAACATGGAGGGGATGGTCCCCATACTAGTCAATGTAGCTAAAAAACAAAAAGAGACCATTAAGTCTCTAGAAGATAAAATACACGCGCTTCAGGAACAGGTTGACAAGCTGTATGATATGATCACCAAGCACTAAACCATCCGCCACAAAAAATGCAAATGCAAATGCTAGAAGCCGCAGGCTGTTCGAGCCTTGGTCTACTCCACGACAGCGTCCATATCCGCATCCAACGCAGCACCCATAGACGATTCACCATCGCGACTCTTCATCTCAGACATATAGTGCTCAGCCAACTTGCTTGCTGTCGTCAAGTCCATGCCAGTCGTCTCACTCAACACCAAGCCAACGTTCGCGATGTAGTTCTCGAGATCAAAGATTGATCCGTTCGGAATGAACGTCTTCAAGCTACCAATCCGCGGGACTGCAACACGCCCGTTCTTGAATCCGAGATTGGCTAAGAACGCATTGGTGATGTGCTTGATTGCGCGATTCGCGTAGCCGAGCATGTCCTTTACTTCGTGTCTGTTCTTATCAGCGTGAGCATTTCGAAGAGAGACCGGGTCAACCGTGAAGAAGATTGGAAGCGCTTGCTTGAATCCGCTAAGTTGAAGATCTTTGATTTTTTTGTCAATCGCATTGAGCTGGCGTCCAATGAACATGACTTCAAGATCATTACCAACACGACGAGTCAAGATGCATGCAGAGTGGTATCGCGACTTGTCTTCACAGAGCGCGCCAGCAACTACCATCTGACGATTCAAAGCGACAAGCTTCTCATCTCGATCTACTTCAGTTTCAAAGAGCTTCTCTTTGACGACTTCCAGCTGATCGTTGACAACAACCAGCTGATCGTTGACAACAACCAGCTCTTCTTTGACAGCATCCAAATTCTCGGTGACGATGTCCAGCTTCTCTTCCGTAACATCCAACTTATCTTGGATGACAACAAACTCTTCTTTGGCTTCGTCAAGCTGCTCAGACATCTCATCAAGCTGATCAATCACAAGACTGAACTGCTTCTTGAACTCGTAACGATCAACCTTAGCATCAACCAACTCAGTCTTGACGTCGTCGAGCTTCACGTTGGTCTCAGCGAGAGCCTCCTTAGTCTCAACAGCATAACCGAGTAGCTCGTTGATCTTGCGCTGTTGTTCTGCGTCTCGTCGCTGTGCTGCTTCCTCTCGTTGCTTGGCTGCTTCTCGCTCACGCTTGGCTTCTTCTCGCTCACGCTGTGCTGCTTCCTCTCGTCGTTGTGCTTCTTCTCGCTCACGCTGAATCTCTTCGAACATAGTTTCAATGCGCTGGTCTCTTTCAGAGAGCATGCGGCGGCTTGCCGCAATCTCGGCATCTTTCTTGGTCAACTCGTACAGAGAGAACAGCTTCACAAGCTTCTCCAGCAGGAGGAAGTAATCCGCATAGATTGCTGGGTCCGCGTCCTGTCCGGTGTATCGGCGAGCGCGCATCAGGCACTTCTTGAAGCTCTCAGGGGTCAAGATGTAAGACTTAGAGTGTTTTACACCCGAAGGTACCTGCTGCAAGATATCTTGCAGCAGGTAGTCTACATCCTCGACCATGCCAAGAGCATCAAGCTTTGTCTTTACTGCTGAAGATCTATCACTGGTCATCACGCCGTACTCCACGAGCTTAGAGTGGTGGACAGCGAACTGCCCTTCTTGCTCTACAATCTCCATGAAGTAGTTCTTGAAGGAGATGTCTACGTGGCTGTAGAACATCCGGTGGGCTTCATCCATGAACTGGTTCAGAGTGAAAGGGTGCTGTTGGTTGCCACGGGTGATGGCAAACTCCTTGGCTTGGGTGTAGCTAGCGGTGCTCATGGTTGGTGGTGGTTGGGTGCGTTGTAGAACGGTGGTTGGTGGGTGGTTTGACTGCTGTAAAAAAATCAATTTTTCTGCAAGTCATCAGAGCCATGGCATTGATTAGCTCTTGAGACTGGAGTCGCCGGCCCTCCTCTTGGGAGGGAGACGGAGTCCAATGATAAAAAAATAAGCTTCTCCAGCAGGAGGAAGTAATCCGCGTAGATGGCCGGATCCGCGTCCTGTCCGGTGTATCGGCGGGCGCGCATCAGGCACTTCTTGAAGCTTTCTGGAGTCAAGATGTAGCTGTTCACAATGTTTGTTCCGCCTTGATTTCTGGGCACACACATATGTGTGAGCTCAAAATCATCACCCTCGACCATGCCGAGCACCTTAAGTTTTTGCTTGACGTGGGAAGATTGAGTGCTGGTCATCACGCCGTATTCAATCAGCTTGGAGTGGTGGACCACGAACTCTCCCTCCTGCTCTACGATCTCCATGAAGTAGTCTTTGAACGAGATGTTACATGCAGCGAAGCTGCGTATGTCCACATGGCTGTAAAACATCTGGTGGACTTCATCCATGAACTGGCTGAGGGTGAAATGGTGTTGTTGGTTGCCACGGGTAATGGCAAACTCCTTGGCCTGGGTGTAGCTGTTGATGTTCATGGCCGCCTTGTTTCACCGGCTGCAAGACGTCTTGCAGCCGGTAGTCTACATCCCTCGACCATATCAAGAACCTTAAGCTTAGTCATGGCATTGATTTGCTCTTGATACTGGAGTCGCCGGCCCTCCCCTTGGGAGGGAGACGGAGTCTTGCAGAGTAATTTGTGTAGACCGTTCCACAGACCCTATGTCGCGCACATATTGATGATCTCTCTTTCTAGCTCTTCACAGTCGGTGCCAATATCATCTCCACTCTCACTACTAATGTCACTGGAGCTTGAAGTGTTCAATGACATGTGATTGGTGTCTGTATTTGTTAGTCTCTGGAATGGAGTAATGTCTTTCCAGTGAATGGCCGTTGACGATATGTCGCTGTTCCGTGCGCGGTAAGCTGGCATGCGCGCGCGCAGCTGTGCGCACAGCAAGGACCTCTTGTCCACTACATCTACAATGCATCGATGAACATCGTTGAATGACTTATTCTGTCTGAAGATTCTGCCAACAACTTGGGTTGCCTTGCTTCGGCGCGGGCTAGCCAGCACGAGGCCAGTCATCCTGTCTATAGACACACCGGTTGAGCTATACGCATACGTTGTGAAGACAACACTCGCGCAGTCCTTTGCTGTGTTGATTACGCCATCACATACGCCGCCATACATGACCACCACTGAGTCATTTCCGCGTTGTATGTGTGAGTGAGGAGTGTTAGTCATATCGGCCAACATACATGCCAAGACATCGGCATGGGCTCTTCGCTCTGTGAACACAAACACGTTCAGTCCTTTGATCATCAGGTCAATGGTCTTGGATACAATCAGTGTGTTGCGATGGTCATCTGCTTGAAGGTCTTCAATCATTCGGGGCACAAACACAGTGTTGGCGTTGGGCAGGGTGTGCGCCTGAGTTAGATGATCTGGCCCACTGTAGTTGACTAGCTCAACGGTAGACTGCATGACCACCGCATTGATCTGATACCCATCAATCTGTTTGGCGTCTAACACTTCACCTATGTTGTAGTGACTGATACGGTCCAACCCATGCTCGCGCTCATTGGGCGTCGCACTAAGGCCGACCATGTACTTGCACTGCGCTGTGTTGTATAACTTCCGAAATGCATCAGTCGCGTAGGTGTGAGACTCATCCATCACCACCATTCCAAACGACTCAAAGTACTTCATAGCGGGTAGCGTTACGGTGTCCACTTGAAACAGCTTGCGGCGGGATGGCTTACCATTCTTCAAGTAAGCGGGTGGGAGTTCGGTCTTGGTCTTGAACGTTATCTGGTCCATCACCAGACTGTTCACGATGCCGACCACGACGTCGCCGTCTTTTTTTTCCTCACCGTAGTAAACTCCAATGCTTGCGGTAGTGTACTGCTCAAGGCACTTTACCCATTGCTTCAACAGATACGTGTTGGGCACCACGATGAGAGTCTTCTTCTTCACGAGACTAATCAAGTACATTGCCAGAAAAGTCTTGCCCTCGCCTGGCTGCATGTCAAGCGTGCACCCGCCGCCATGTGATGGGAACCATTCGCGCATCATGTAGTCAGCGGTAAGGGCTTGATTGTGAGTAGGAGAACCCAAGAAGTCGACATCAATGCTAACGCCATTGGGTATAGCATCTACAATGTCAGAAGCACTTGCGATGAATTTGGCGGATAGTAATCGGTTCACAGCAAATCGCGGCAATAGGATGGTATCCTTGTCGCCCTTCACCTTACCGTATATCTCTTTGCGTATACGGTACGTGCCCATAGGGGCAGGATACGTGATAGTGAACTTGTTCAAAAGACTACGGGTAGTCTTGAGGCCAAAGGCGCTGATCAGCTGAGCCTGGCTCACCTCCAACCCGCGCTGGGTTAGCTTACAATCCATGGCAAGTCTGGTGGGCAAGTCTGGTGGGCAATGTGCTTTGCTCTTTACATCAAACCACACGCAAAGCTTACATTTCTTTTCAATACAGCGGGTGTTTGGGCAAAAAAGAAAGATATGTTAGCCGCATGGCTAGCATAACAATCTACTTAAACCGCGGCAGTGTGGTATACAGCACACGCGTGTGCTGCGAGATGAGTGCTTGTATTTGAGTGCATTGCTTTGGAGTGCTTAGTGCTTGCGCGACTTCTTCGACTTCTTCGACTTCTTCGACTTCTTCGACTTGGTAGACTTACCAGCCTTGCTAGCCTTGCTAGCCTTGCTGGCGCGACGCTTGGGGGCAGCTCCCCGCTTCTTGCTGAGCTTAGACTTCGAACGAGCACCTAGAATAGCCATGATGTATATAGTCTTTGGATAGAAAAAAAGTAAATTAAATTAAGTGAGCAGAACAACCTGGTTGCCGCAATTTGATCACCACGCTAGCACTATTTGATGTCATCATGGATATACACCACAACCACTCGAGGTGGGCTAGTAGACCGGAGTTGTTCACTGGTCCATACGCATACCATGGCCACGTATATGAATACGGGTATGAATAACCACCAACAGCATGCGCAACAGCAGCGGCCGCGGGTTGTCAGTGTGCATGGTATATTATCCGCATGCGGTCAGATAAAGGCTATGCTCAAGGATGCATGGCTGTCTAGATACGGCACAAGCATGGCTATAAAGAAATGTATATCACTACTGGTTGACCAAAGGTCGGCTTTCAAGCTAGGTGAAGAATTTTTCGATGTCTTCAAGCTAATACACACGACACTGTGCGAGCAGGACACGTACAACCTGGCATATGTCACTAGACTACTACAAGGTGACCACGGCATACCATCGTGGTCAACTTACATGCTAAGCAACGTGCTCAATCAATATGTGGACACATCTAAATTCTTCACAATGATGAACATGTACTTGCTGTACAAGGCAAGCAGTGGCGTGCGGAAGGCTTTCCTTAGAGGATACTTTACTCGCGACAGATCTTTCAGCATACACCTGCGGCAGCGTAGTGCTATGCAGAATGTAGCTAAAGCTGTACCCAACAGTGACGCGAGGCAATGGATTGCATTGTATGACTGGCACCCCATTTACATTCTATGGATCTACTCTACCATGAAGAGCATGGCTGTTGTCGGGAGCGAGTCCAGTGTGGTTTGGAACATGCCGCACGACCTGCACTCTATAGATCAGTCACTGGATGATATGCCGTACAAGATGGTTATAACAAAGAACGTCAACGATGTCATGGATCAGATCTACACTCTACTGCATTGGCTATACTACGACAAGGACCAATCATACAAGCGTGTAAGCTCAATGTTGTTCTCAGATGTTGATGCCGAGCTGTACGCCATGTACACGATTGCCTGTCGCAATGCTTTATAGCTGGCTAAAAATATAACACTCTGGCTATACACTATGCCGGCGATTGTAGTATCTAGAAGTTTATTCGGCGGGGTGACTGGTTTCGATGTTGCCTTCTTCATTGTGGCATTGATTGCTGTCTTTGTACTGGTGTCCAGCGCCGGCGCTGGTATCAAATTCATTGCGGTCATCGCCATCTTCGCGTATGTTGTCAAGTCTGGACTTGGCATCTTCATCCACAAAAAAAGAGAGGAGCTCCGAAAGCGAGTTGAATCGGTAGCGCCAATCCTTAAGGGGTTCGAGCTGAGACGTAGAGATACGTATGTGATCTAAGCGAGCACCCGCTGCAACGCATACCATGCGCATGCGCAGTTGTGGCGAGGTGGATCAAGCTTTGATGGATGCCATGACTTGAGTCTGCCACTCGTCAAGGTCAGTGAGGAATCGCTTGATAGCACTGGATATGATTTTTTTGTAGTCTGGGTGCTCGATGGAGAACACGATCGTGTTGCTCAGCACGTGCTCTAGCTTGTAGCTGGCGATCGATAGATCTGGGTTCTCTTCTAGGCAGTAGTGCATCAGCACGTTGCCCATCGTATGATACTCACCATCGATATGAACCTCGTGCAAGTCCATGCCGCCGCTTGTGTTCAACACAACGAACACCTTGGGACTGAAGCGACTTGCTAGCTCCACAGGTTGGTTCGGTTGCTGAATGGCATATTGCTGGAGCAGGTGGTCTACTTCCTTGAAGCGAACCCGCAAGTTTGCAGCAATGTCGTTGATCAGATCAGTCGTAGCAATTTGCCCGTTTGTCGTGAGAGCTAGTTCGAAGTGCTTGTTGTCTTGAGCAACCGTGCTCACATCCAAGTTGGCATCCAACACGCGATACTTGAAAGACCCGAGAGTGTACTTCTCATCGACATATCCGACGTCACTAACCACACCAACATTCTTAATGCTCAGCATGCAGTTCGGGTAGAGAGTACATAGCTGCAGTTTTGAGTCAACCAACTTGGGCTGCGGTGGGTTAGCCGAGAAGTCTCCCATCATGATCGGGATCGGTGCCGACGTTTTGTTCTCAACATAGAGAGAGAACGTTGTCCCGGGCGCGACCCTTTGATTCAATGGGACTAACTCCAAACGCGACTGAATGAACAGATCGCTGAGTCGCTTGTCATTGGTCTTCATCTGATCTAGGTGCATGTAGATGCACTTGACCTCGAGCTCATCCACAAACACGCGGCGGATGGCATTTGCGAATGCTTCGTTGCAGCCAACCAATTCCATAGAGATAGTCTCTGGAACAAGATCTGGTAGTAGGTGAGCAAGGTTGTTAGGCACGTTGTAGCGCGGAGTGGTTACCGTTACGTTGCGGACCTGTAGGGCGGACATATTCAGTGCGTGGCTGGTGTTTCTAGCAGTGGAGTCTTACGTTCTATTTACGATGATGGACGCTAATCAATTTTGCACAGACAGCATTGCTCCATGCTAGCCATGGCCACCACGCGGCGCTGATTTTCTTGCGTGGATTTGATCACCCGTCCAGTCCACCATCGTAGTAACTCTACGCCGTCTCGCCGAAACTGCTTCGGTAGTTGCGTAGAGTGGTTGTCAATAAAGTCCCTGGCAAACCATACATCGAAATAGTCGAAGTCAACCATTGTGTCAACCAGCACCCGGACTGCACTTGATCTAAGTGCTATCGAATGCATGGACTCCATCCAGCGAGTGAACCTGTTCACCAACCTACGAGAGAGACCAGTATGCGAGTGACGAACGCGTGGCGCTCGGTATATATTGCGAGTGCACTTGATGCATATGTGGTGTTGACATGACCATAGTCTACAGATGGTTGAACCAACCGCCTGGTCTTCAAGACAAACTAAGCATCTTTGTTCTGCGGAGCTAGGCTGGATTTTATCAACCACGATTGTCTTGTCCAAGTTCACCATGCAGCCAACGCAGCGGTTGCCACCTTCCGCATTTGCACGGCAGACGATAAAGTTTGTGCAGCGCATAAATCAACTGTGACGAGGCGTGGCGAGGCGATTGGTCAAAGCGTGGAGTGGTTGTCTATAGAAATCCACTTATAGTTGAAATACAACCCATGGGATGCGCGGCATGTTTCTTAGTTCTCGCGTTGCGTTGAAGCATGACTCCATCAAACATAACCTCTGCAGACGAGTACCATGTTCGATGCATCGCCCCGCCATCCTCATGGGAAGGATCATCAACCCATTCGCTGATTGCGTATGGCCGCACATGTGACCTAGCCTCGAAGGTAATGCCGTTGTCGCAAACAAAGTGGTTGCCAAATTTGTCTATGTGTGCCGTGCTGTATCGCATGCCGAAATACATGCACTTCTTTATGCCCGTGACCTTGGCAATGAATGCTGGCAACATCTCTGGAGACTGCAATGTGTTGACGTATGTTGTGTATATGTCGCGCGTGCCGATGGGTATCCTGACACCGACACCTGATGTTTTTAGAGCATGTATGATCTCATCTCTAACCCGCGACGCTTCAATCAAGCCGTCCAACATGACATGGTTAGCCTCACAGAACTGATGTATGTTGTCATAGTGAATACCTGTGATCTCATCAAACACAGGCTGCGTTGACCCGCGGTACAGTCTCTTGAATCTATAGAAGAACAGTAGCCACTCGATATACTCGCAGGCTATAAACGCCTTGGACTTCAATCTATCGTATCCTCTATGGTCAAACCGCAGGTTGTTTGCCGGGGGCTGTGTGGCTTCATCTCTTCGACCAAAAGGTATGTCGAACTGTTCGAACTTCCGATCGCATATTGCCTGCTTGCCAACAGATATGAAGGACGCAATGGTCGCAATCTCCACCAAGTGCATATTATTCTCTGGAAGCATACACGCCAACATCATCGCGACTACTGTGAACGGCATCGTGAACAACTTGTTGACTATGCCAATGACCTCTTTGCTTATAGGCATACCCTTGCTGTCTAAGAACCCATACCGCCGTAGCTTAGCTATGCTGTTCGAAACGGAAATCCTTGGAAGCTTATCCAATGTGTCCAATGTCTCGTACAGCATTCGACAGTCAACTCCCTCGCTGTCAACAATCTTCATGACCGACTGAGTGATGTCGCTGACTATGATTTCTGGATACTGGATGTTCTGAAATTTGGTAAAGGTCGGCTCGTCGTACAGCGGAAAGAATTTCCCCGGCCGTATACGACCAACCCGTCCTCGGCGCTGCAGCGACATTGCTTTGGTCACAGGTCTGACAGTCAATAGACTACATTGCAGTGCGGGGTTATACTCCATGACGTTAACAAGGCCGGCGTCGATACAGTAAGAGATGGACTCCAGCGTGATGCCCGTTTCGATTGCATTCGTACCCAATATGACCTTGCGACTGTAGTCCGGCATGTCGAGGTCCTCCAACCTGTTGAAGACTCTAAAGTACTCTTGCTTGACTTGCTTGAAGGTGGCGCTGTCCAGAGACAGTGGCAATATCTTGTTCTCAGATCTAGTGGCGTTGTACTCCACCAGCATGTTCTTTATCTTGGTGATGCCGCCCTTGGTTGGCAGGAAGGCCACGATGTCACAGCTTTGCCTATCGTTCTCCTCATTCTCGTGAACGTGTATGATCTTCTTGCATAGCATGTCAATGTAGTTAACGTCTGTCCACGTAGACCACTCCGTGGCTATCGGATAGCTATCGCCCTTGATGTCGAACACAGTCTTCGTCTCAAAGTACTTCAAGTACTTGTCCACGTCCATGGTGCCGGATGTCAGTATGACGAACGGATAGTCGGTAATAGAGACCTTAGATATGAGTTTCTTCATGTAGAAGAAGACAAGGTCTAGCGATATTGATCGGTCATGTGCCTCGTCCAATATGATGAGCTGCCACTTTTTACAGAAGTCCTCTGGCTCAGAATTGCTCAGCATCTGCAGCAAAATGCCCACGGTACAAAACAGCAATCCTTCTTTGGGCTTCGAAGAGTAATCGCCTGTTTGGTATCCGATGTTAACGCCTAGCTTGAACTTAGTCTTGTAGACCGGCACTTGCGTGATAGTCAAAGGAATATCAATGGCGGTAACAACGCGAGGCTGGGTGATGATGACGTTCTTGATTTGACCCTTGAAGGCTAGATATATTTCCGCTGGCATCACAGTGGACTTGCCACTGCCGGTAGTTGAGTTGGCGACTATAATGCGATCACTGATTGTCTTCGCGGGTTGCCCGACTCTTTCCTTGAACCATGAGATTATATACGATATGGGTTTGACACGATCAAGATCTTCTTTGGACTCGCCCATCGCTGGTAGCAGGTGCCCCGGTTTTAGCAATGTAGGCAAACCCATTATTCAACAAATGCGCTCTCAGTAGGTTGGTGCTATTGCGCGAGCTATATTATTTAGCAAATAGGGGTTGGTTTTGTTATACAATGGCTACTATCTATCTAGCACACTCGCCCGGTACGGGCAACCGATTCAACGTAGAGCTCATGCAGTGGTTACACTCTAAGATCAAGGATTGTGTCGACGCAAAGGTGTTCGTACAGGTGCGCAAGGTCACGCCAAGTGTGAAGTCGTACCTAGAGGCTTGCGCAGTCAAGTCAACTCCTGTGATGGAGATCAAGTCAGAAGAGATACTGAAAACGTTTGCGGCCGACATAGAACGAGGCCGGATGAACAGGTTCTCTATAGGCAATACCAACATTCAGAATACTCTCGAGAACATTCTGGAGTCACTCACATACTCGCAAATGGGCAGTTCACACAAAAATAAGACCACCTCTGTAAGTGAAGGCGATGACGAGGTTAAGCAATTCCTCATGAGCACGCTAGCGGATGAAGACGATGAGGACGAAGACGATGCGGCTAGGATTGACCGAGCTAAACGACTAGCAGCTAACCGTAGCGCGCCGGTACCGTCGCACATGGATAGTCATCGACCGCGGGCGCATCCAACAAACTCGGGGATGAGTCACCATGATATGCTAGAAAATTCAGAGGTCACCATGTCAAACGGCAACGTGCCAAACATGTCAAACATATTCTCGGGAGATGATCAGCTCTCAAGATTTTGGGAGAACCAAGAAGAAACGGAGATGTAATGCACGACACTACGCAGCAAACACCACGCAGACATGATGTGGCTTGACTTTTTTTGCCAGCGACCATGGTGGTTGTGATGGTGGTCGGCGATGCAAGCATGCGCGGTGGTTGCTATTGTGGTTGGTTATCTAAGTTCTATGATATAGAATATCCACGGAAAGAGATCCGCCTAGCAGTTTAGTTTGGATTATGAGCGCAACAGTTTCGTCTTTGGTGTTGAGCGTGATAAGGGCTCTCCTCACCATTCTCTTCGCGGTGTTCACGTGGAGGATGGTGAAGGTTGCAGTACGCTGGCGTGTCAACGCAAAAAAAACATCTGCCCTGACAGATCCACTTTCCATGAACCAGCATCTCTCGAGTGCAGTGGCCAACCCGCAACCTGCAAGTGAAGACACCGGTTTGTTGGACGCTATCATACCGCACGCGTCGTTTAGCGATGCTGTCAATCAAGAGAAGGTAATCCAACATCAAGCTGGTGCTGATGTATTGGATGAGGACATTTGGCAGATCATGTATGGTGAGAGCATAGATGATGGGCTAGACCAGTTGCAGCACCAGGCCATAATGGAAGATGAACTTCAAGAGATTATCAACGGAGGCAGCGAGTCCATTGACAAAAAAATAATGGACAAGTCGTCTTACCAGATGAAGATGAGCATCGCCAACTCCGCTCTGCATAGCACATCGAACTTTACTGGCCATCACCTGACTACGAGCACTCGCAGCCACGAGGACTCACAATGGTGGGGCTCAAACTGAGCTAACTATGGTGTGTGGTGGATGATGTACTTGCAGTATCCGGATAGCATCCGCTGCACCGCCTTGGTCACCACTTTTTTTTCCGACTGGTCATAGCCATTCCACTTGTCCTTGAAGAGATCAAGGCATGATGCAAACGCATCCCAGCTTGCCTGCGACGTACCCAATCCCGCCGTGCCGTTGTCAACACTATTCTTGAGATTGTTAATCTCGGTGATCTCCTCTTGACGAATATACTTGCCTGGGTTTGCAATGAAGTCGTCAACGTCTCCATGGATTACCTCTCGGTAGGTGTACAGATACTTGCCAATGTTCTCCAACAAGAAGAAAGGATCCTCTCGCGAGACTAGCTGAATTTGGCGCTTAGCTGTTTCTAGCAGCGCCTGTTTGGTAGCATCTCCACTGACAACAACTGCGGCGATTTGCAGCAGTTTCTTCACCTGCTTGGTAAACGAGTCAGAGATCTCAACCACATCGATAGACTCCAACCCGCTGACGGTCTTGGCGCTCTTGCTCTTGTTTGACGACGTGGTTGACATGCTTCGGCTATATAGATTTTAGAAGATACCTACACGCTACGTATAGTTTAATTCAAAACGTTACAAGCCATGGCACGTGGGGCTCGTGTTAAGGTTATGCAGCAGTCGCCTATTGAGGGTGTCGATAAGAAGGCCATGGCCGACATCATGGGACAGTTTCTCGGCAAGAAGGAATCCATTGATAAAGCGCTTGCCCTTAGCAAGTTCAACACTTTGCTTCTAGCGACTCAACGTATCGGCAAGCTGGTTGCTAGCTTCAACCGGAGTATTCTTCAGAAGAGTTTAAGCCAGCATGGTGACCAATATGCTGCGAACCAAAAAGAGTTTGCCAACTGGGTTCAAGATGTTGAGACGATGGTCAAGACAGGGGAAGCTGCTAAGAGTGAAGGTGGCATGGCCATGGTGGAGGCATACCTCGCCGCGAAGCAGAGCAAGCAGGTCAGCGACTGCATCCACATGTGTAGCAAGCTCAGCAAGTACAAGAAGTACATCCAGTCCAATGAAGATATGAGTGATTCATTTCTAAAGAGTTCCAGCACGCACAGTCTACAGGTGTTTAGCTTCAGCAACTTGGACATCAAGTATCTCTACGTGTACGCCGGCCTAGACCTTTCGGCCAAGCGATACATCATGCTCTTCCTCAACATGGTCTACAACGCGGCTTATGATATCTTCCAGGTTGTAGCCAACCCAGACATTGACATTGCCAAGATATCCGAAATAGTGATGGCGACCATCGCGCAGACTCGCAAGATGATACCGCGGACGGACAAGGCATTCCGTAAGATCGAAGAGAGTATGAGTATGTTCAAAGACAACTTTGGCGACTACTACAAGGATTTCATCACGACCAAAGACCCAAGCGTTATTCTCACTAACTTTCTCAGTGACTGCAAATCGGCGCATGCTGATAATGACACCAAGACAGACATCGAGCTCGCTCGTCAGTTCACTCGCATCGCTAGCTTCTTCAAGCAACAACTCAATGGCAAGATCAAGGATCCACAGATTGCCGCTGTGCTTGATGCCATTGATGAGAACTTCAAGTCTCTAGACATTCCGGGTATGGATGATGACGAGGATGAAGATGACGAGCACAATGTTGACGCGTAAGCTACCACTCTATTGTCAAACATTGTTCCACGTCTCCATCGGGGACAGGCTCTTTTTTTCATTGTATGAACTGATCGTCCATCATGGCGTGGTCAAACTGCGGCGAGTATGTTATATCCAGACTGCAATACTTGATGGGTGCCTTTGCGTAGTTCACGGGAGTGTATACACCGAGATGGGTTGCTTCGTCTAGCAGCTGTTTGAATATATACCAGAACATGTCATCGTGACCATACGAGTTCCCACATTGATATGATGATTCATCGCAGTTTAGTGAGTGAGCGACTTCATGCAATGCGACAAACAGCACATCGCCCGGCTCGTGAATTTTCTCAGGACTGCCCCATTGGCGAACACACATGGCCAACTTGTCGCCCTTGTCCATGTTGTAGCTAACGTCAACGCCAGGCTCGGCTGGCATGTGCTCTACAATGCTCGAAGTCTTGTAGTTGGAGTGAAGTCTTTTTTTTATCTGTCTGGCAATGGCCGCCTTCTTTGGATGCAGTTGGCTGAGATATGTTTCTGTGTACTTGGAATCAATATGGGCTCGAATGGCTTTCACTGTGCTGTCTACCCATGTGAGTATATCTGCAGCGGACTGCTTGTCGGGCCTATCGAAAACACGTATGCCGCTAGCCTTGCCACCTGATGTCACTTTGACCACTGGCGCTTTCTTGGATGCAAACGGCGACAGAGTAGTTGACTTTATCATACGCAGCTTCGCTGCATGTATCATACGCATCCACTTACTATGGGATGCATGTATCCAAGTGCAGAACTGGATGAAAGCAATTGCGAGCAAGCCCGCGATGAGTGCCATTACTACTGGTCGACACCACTTTGCCCAAGTCTTCACCTGCGTGGATGCCTGCGTGGGCACGCCCGGCAGTTTAATAATTGTACGAGTGTGATCCATGGTGCCCGTTTCGAGCATAGATCAATATATGGATCCAAGGACTTTTTTGAAGCATGTTGCCCAAATATACAATTTGAGCTTAGGTCGATTGAATCAATAGCTAGCTAACATAGACTCTTACATATTAAAGAAGCGCCATGTGCGGCATTTTCATAGTCCTCGACAAACGCGGGTTTAAGTTAGACCAAGGCAGCATTCGGCTGCTAGACGGCGATACTCGCCTTATGTCTCACCGCGGCGAGACAGATAAGAAATTTATCATCAATAACAAGATCTACATCTACCACCGCCGGCTTGCCATCATGGATCCCACTCCCAAAGGCAACCAGCCTTTTTTCAGCTCTGGTGTGTTCCTGGCAATCAATGGAGAGGTGTACAACCATAAAGCTCTTAGAGCTGAAATCAATGCCAATTGGCCGGCCGGTAAGAGTAAGTACGTTTACAAGTCGCAGAGCGACTGCGAGGTATTGATTCCCCTTTACTTGCTATACGGGACCGCGTTCATCCGCAAGGTGCAGGGCATGTATTCGTTCATAATGATTGACACCACTAAGAACCTTATGCTAGTCTCGAGAGATCATATTGGTATGACTAGCCTCTACTCTGCCGAGAGCGACGACCTTCTAGCATTCTCATCTGAGATGAAATGCCTTACTCGCATTGCCGGAGAGCGCAACGCTACCATCAACACATTCCAACCCGGCAACGTATTTGTCTGTGGGCTGGACAAGCAATCCAAATTAGCCAGCGCGTTTTCGGTTGACCCCGCGCCATGGCGCCGCCTACCGTTTGACGATATGGACTTCAAGACATACGACACTTCAGATACTTCACTGGAAAGCACCGCCACCGCTCTGAAGGATTGCATAGAGCGCGCAGTTGTATCCCACATTCAAAGTGACTCGCCCATTGGCTGCCTTCTCTCTGGCGGGTTGGACTCATCTATAGTCGCAGCCATCGCGGCAAAACACTCAAGCACGCCAATACAGACATTCACAATAGGGCTAGAAAACTCGGTAGACATACAGGCGGCTGCAGAAATGGCAAGCCACATAAAATCCAACCACACCGCTTACTCGTTCGATGTCGAAGACGCTATCTCGGTGTTGGGTGATGTCATCACAGCGATTGAAACCTACGACATCACAACAGTGCGAGCATCCATACCACTGTATCTGTTGACTATGTTCATCAAAGAAGACACTGGCATCAAGTCGCTACTCTCTGGAGAGGTGGCTGACGAAATCTTTGCAGGATATGCTTACTTCAAACATGCACCAAACGCAAAGGAGCTCTTCGAGGAAACAGTAGACAAGGTAAATGCGCTGCATAAATACGACTGCCTACGAGCGCACAAGGCGGCGCTGGCAAATACGATAGAGGTGCGGGTACCATTTGGTCACCGAGAAGTGGTTGACATGGTTATGTCTATAGACCCCACACACAAGATGTCTAATGAGTTGATAGAGAAGCACATCCTACGAGAGGCATTCAAGGACATCCTGCCTGAGTCAATCTACACAAGAAAGAAAGAGCAGTTCTCCGACGGCGTCAGCGGTAGCGGTGAGAACCTGATAGACTCGCTCAAGGAACATGCCAACACTGCCGTGAGCGATGAAGAAATGGCCAATGCCGAAACACTGTGGCCAGTAAACACTCCGAAGACTAAAGAAGGTGTGCTGTATCGGAAGCTATTCGATGCGGCCTTCCCGCTACCATCTCAAGTGACTACGGTAGATCACAACGTGCAGAGCATTGCGTGCTCAACACCACGAGCCATGCAATGGATGAACATCTCATCAACGAATGACCCTCGAGTAGATCCAAGTGGTCGTAGCGCTTAGAGTGTGCGCTCATTACATCCACTGCAGCCGCTTACGGCCGCATGCCTTTATTTTTTGGCCATGGTATAGCACCGTCTGCCGCCGCTGCTTGCCCCCCGCTGTCTAGCACTTGGAGGTTCAAACGGTTCCGAGACAGGTTCAACAGATTTGTCAAATATGTCTAGCGGTATGTACATTACTGGAGCCTCGAAGGGTAAGTCCAATAATACGGGCACACAAGAGCACCCGTTGAACATACATCTCTGTGGACTACACGCTAGCAATCCCGCGGATGTGTCCACTCAAGGTGATAGATTGTTCTCTAAGCATGTTGTGCAGTCCACGCATGTTAGTGTTAGTGCTACTGGTGGAGAATTTCTTAACAAGGACAGTGAGATAGCGGGAGGAGATGCGTTCGACAACATAGAGGACGTCATCAGTTCGCAAGTGTCACTTTCATCAAAGATCTCTCTACCTCGATTTGTCCAAGTGAAGGATATCGCACTGATAGGCGAATGGATATTTGGCATACCGAGAGAGAACCTGCACTGCCGAATTATTCACTCAACTGGTGATGTGTTTGGGACATACACGCTAGCATACGCTGCCTTACTGAACAATTCTCCCGGGCAAGGTGAACATGAAGTGATTGATATTATGGATATCGTAAACAAGCCAGCACCAGGTGAAAGCATTGGAGGGCTACCAATTGATTACCAACTCTACGCAAGCAGAGAGGCGTTCACATATTTGCCAGCTGCCAACCATGCGGTAGACTTGCTATCCATAATGTCTATAGAGTATTTTGCCTTTAGCACCGTTGTGGACAGAAATGGCGCGGGGTGGACAGAGCTCGTAAATTTTGTAGCAGACAGAGACTCATTAGAAGTGTTCTACCATGGCTTCCTTGAGAAATATTTCCCCATGATACCGCTAGACGCGGCAAAGAGTCTGTTTCACTCTGGAGACATCTACCAGGCGTACCCACATCTTCAGGACAGGTCAAAGATAGATAACTTGGTAGAGCAGTATCGAATCATAAGCACAAACACTCCCAAGCAGCACACTGAGTTCACATCCATGGCTGTCTTCATGCAAGTAATCCCTAGAATGAGTAGTGATGTTATGTTGCGAGTGTTCGATGCCATGCGCGTTGGCGAGGTTAAGTCAACCGGCCAGCCCACTCTTCGCACGGATGACGAAATGGTCAGCGGGAGTGTTGACGTGATTAGAGTAAACTGCTGGGCAGGTGACCACTCGCGCGGATTCGTCAAGTTCTCTAGCGATGACTATGCGCAGAGAGAATATGCCAAAGAGCTAAGACACATGTCTTCTCAGTACTCAAGAGACGTGAACCATGTCGAGATTGTCTTCAGAGGTGTGTCGGATGATCGCAAGTTAGGGCTACAGGTAAGCAGTGTCATACTAACAGCCAGCAAGGTGTTCTACGTTTTGTCGCTCCCAGTGAGTGACGGCGTCTCGGCATTTTACAATGAGTTAGAATCGAAGTGCCAGACTATAATGCAGGCGTTTGCAAAGACGGCGGGGACGTCTACAATCGCGCTACCCACACGAACAAACACTCTGCTCCATGGAATAAGTCAAGAGATTAGGTTTGATGCCAAGGCAGAATGGGCTAGCATGTACTCTCTCATGCGAGGCGCGTTTACAGCGGTCGACATGCGCATGATGGGATCGGACACGGTAAACGCGAAGGCATGGTTTTTACCAGAATCATCTCTAGCGTCAATGGTTGACTTTGCCGGAATGGGTGTGGCATCTGTCGGTCGGAATGAATTCCACACGGGATGTGTAGACACTGCCGTGCTACGCAAAGAAATATTCGCAAGGTGGTCAGTCGTGGGTAAGCGGTGGCAAGGACTGTTCACCAAGAGCGAGCAAGCAGACGCCATAGACTGGGCACGTGTATCCAGGACGCCATTCATAGAACTCATCGCAAATACAACTAAGGTAATCATACGCTTCCCGATCATGTCGCCTAGTGAAGTGCAGTTCTATAAGGAAGTAGCTGCTAGGACCATGAGCCATTACTCAATACCGGCCTCGGCAGAGATCATCCCGGCAAACGCTTCAAGACTCAAGATACTGAAAGACAATGACCCAGTTCTCTTCAAGCCACCGGGAAATGACTTCTACTCTAGGAAATGCCAGGGAGATAGACAACCCATCATAGTACAGAAGGGGACTAAGGGGTCGCTAGCGTATTGGAATTTCACCAGGAATGAGCCGGAATATTACGCGTGCAACAGCAAGACCCACAAGTACGTCAAGTTTCTTACAGGCCTGCATCCCAAGGGATATTGCATACCGTGCTGCAAAAAAAAGAACGTAGACCTCTCGGGAGTTAGATCCAAGTACGTTGACAAGCACAAGAAATGTCTTGATAGTGTAAGGTCCAACGCGCCCACCGGGACGGAAAACCCCACTGGGGACACTTCAGAAAAGGAGACAAATATGTTGGAAGACGCCGCTGTTAGCCCAACTGACAACGGTAATGAAGGATCAAGTCGATACGTTGTGAAGTACTCGAACAAGACTCAGCTGGAATCCAATAGACTACAGTATTGTGGAAGCGTCATATCGAAACTACTCAAAGTACCCACAAGTGCATCACTCACTGCAGATGATGACACTGGCATACATGGCAGTTCAATAAGCAAGGAAGCTCTCGCTCGCATGGAGTACATGTACTTGGGCGTGCCGCAAACATTCTTCACACTCAAGGCACCCATCTTGACATGCATTGCAGTCGCGATGCAGGTTAGCAACAGCGATTTGATCGATATACTCATGCAGTACTGCTTGAAGAATAAGCCAACTGCTAAGACCATATGGGATATGGTTCAATCGACTCTGCCAAATGTGCAGTCCATAGAAGATTTCTTCGCAGCGCTGGAGAGATTGGCTAGCAATCACACAAGCACTCTTGTACTGGGCAGCATGGTTTTACCCTTCACCGGCAATGAGTTGACTTTAGCCATCTTGACTATCTTGGAACACATGGATCTCTATGTGCTAGAGTTTGAAGAGCAATCACATGGAGATGAATCCTCCGGGGTGAGTGAAGACGTTGACTTGCGGAGCCAGGCAACACCGGTGTCGGCAATTCCGTCAAACAACAGTAACGTGATAATGGTCTCCACCAGATACGTCTCAGAAGGTAACAGTGTGAAGACATACTCGTACCCAATCATACGGCTAGACGTAAGAACATACTTCAAGTCATCTAACTACGATTCCATCTACAGACTCAAAGACCTTGCAGACGTGTGTGCGTTGGTCAGACAGACTCCAACACATCCGCTAAATCTCAATGCAGTCTTAGGAATGTACACGAACACCCATCCCGTCTCTAAGGCCAAAGGCAAGCAGCCATGGGTCATATCTAAATTTCTGACAGACGACAATGGCAATGTATACAGTGTGGAGACTATTCGCAAGGGCAGTGTTGCTCGCGGCGGCGTTGAGCGAGTCATGGTAGGCGTCGTGCCGCAACGAATATCGACATCTCTTTTAGCCAGCAACACGTGGACCACCAACCGCGAGCAGATGCGGCAACCGCTCTCCGCGGAGAAGTCGCCCGCAACATGGTCCGCTCTAAAAAACTGGCTGGCTGATTACAGCGAGTACTTACAACATAGTGCCATTGCATCAACGCAGCAAATAGCATTGCCCAGTATTGATAGCGTGTTCGTCCAGCCGTCAACCTCGCGCAACGTGGACAGTGTTATAGTTAGCGGGGCAATCGTATCAGGCATTATGTTCGATGTGCTAGACCACGCGGCGATGAAGGCAAAGGATCTGAGAGATGGCAACATGTACATTTACAACTCACCGGTATCATTCTCCGAGTTGTCTAAGATGAAGGACAAGGCGTCGCCACTAGACAAGGTCAACATAGACCTGCTGTACTACAAGGAGAACCGATTCAAGCTGCTCATGGGAACAGTGCTAGACTATCTTGGGACTGTAAAAGACATCGCAACCAGGCGCGCAGTAATCAAGACCATAGATAACAAGATCAGCTCGGGCTCCAGGTCAAGTGCCCTCATGTTTCTCAAGTCTAACTACCCGGAGATATACGAGAGCATTACGATACACAGCACGGTCAAGAAGATATCTCTATGGCGGGAACAAGTAGTCAATACAATCAATTCCGAGTACTACATGATGGACGCAATGTATGTCAATGGGCTGATTGATGATCCAGCTCTATGCGCTGGTGTTGTGAATGAGGCCATAGACAAAATGGTCACCACGCAAGCACTCGCAGTGAATGCTTTGAGTAAGGAAAGCGATGCGGTTTGGCGAGAAAGCGTTTGCACGTCGACGGACTCCACCGATAAACTTATTCACTGCGACAAGGGGAAGCTCATCATGTCACAGTTAGATGTAGACAAGTTCAAGTCACTCGCGGTAAGCGACCTGACTAACAAATTCATGCGCAAGCAAATACTGAGACACATCAAGTCTAAAGACTATCTGGACACCTGGAAGGCATACAGGTTTGCCATCGTGCAGGGCGAGCAAATTTACGCGTACTAGTATACCCGTTGAGGTTGTTTGAGTCGCTTCAACCACTTCCCCCGCGAGCTGAACTGTCTACAACATGCGCCAACAACAATACAAGCGCAAAGCCGAGTATGCAACATACAGCAAAGATGCGTATGATGGAGTAGAGTCCTTAGACAACATTTCGGCAGGAGGCATGTCTTCACTGACAGACAACCAGCCAGACACTTCGCTCTTTGGTGTTAGCGAGAGACTGTACGACCGCATGCGCCTAAAGATGGCCTTCATGCTGTTTGTTGTGTTCTGCATAATAAACAGCGATGCGTTTGCCGAGCAAGTGCTATCCACTCTCTCACCTAAGATGTATAACGCCGGGTTAGATAAGCTCACAGACTATGGAGTGTTCACCAGTGGCGCGATCCTCTCCGCCGTGTACGTGATACTAGATCTTCTAGAGACTAGCAATGTGCTCTAACAAAAAATGTAAGCCAGCGCGAGTGCGCTGTTCAACAGATCATTGGTGCTTGGTACTTGGTGGTTAGTCCAAGCGCTTGTACAGAGTCTTCGTCTTAGAAATCTCGACAAGGGTAGTCAAGATGGTCTTGACCTTCTTCGCTTGCTCCGGGCAGTTGCCTCCGTCTATGTTGAACTTGCCACTATAGAAGATCATCACTGTCGTCGATCTCTTGGGGAACTCTTCAGTCGGTGTAAGGAACTTGACAATGAACCCGACGTACTTCTCGTTGAAGTATTTGCAGAGCACCATGTCGAACGCGGTGAGTGTGTCGCGGTGGCGTTCGAACTCTTCGGCAAACTCGCTCGGCGTGTTGTTGGCGAAGTACTCTCGGCACTGGTTGAACACCGGTATGATCTTGTTGACATCGATCAAGATGTTGTCTTGTGCGATGGTGAACTTGTAGTTCCGCATAATGCTCCGGATAGAGTTGAACGAGCATGGCGCGTTGACATCTTTTTTGATCTCCGTGAATCCATCTACGTATCGAATCATCTTGTCAACAGCCGGCACGACGACTTGGATGTTCTCATCCTTGACATTCGGTATTTGGATCTTGCCGTTGGTGTACAGCTTGATGTGGTACAGATGGTCTTTCTTTGTAAGGGGCTGAACACCGTCGACATCCGAGAAGTTCACAACCAGAGTGAAAGTGATCTGGCTGTTGAAGTAGCAGCGCAGGCCAGTGCCATTTTTGGTTGTCTTCTTCTTGACTGTGCGCTTGCGCCCGCGGTTCGTCTTCTTGACAGGGTTGACCAAGTCGTAGTACTCGGCACTGAGATACTCTCCGTAGTTGCACCCGACTCGAACAATGGCGTCGTTGAAGGAAGGCTCTTCTTCCTTGAACTTCAAGGTATTCATCCACTGCGCCTCCATGATGCCGCGCTCTTCCTTGTCCACGTTTGGTAGGCGAAACACTCCCTTGCTGGTGAAGATCATCAAGATCTCCAGATCGGTCTTATTGTCTCCATCGTCTCGCCACTCCATGGACTTGAAAGTCCCAGGAATGTTAGCCAGGAAGTGAGGCACCATGTACCGCTCCTTGCTGAAGCTGACGTTGTCGACCACGCCTTCGGTAGTGATGGTAAACAACTGGTTTGGCGTGAAGGTCACAACATCACTACGCAGCACATCGCTAGAGATCTCGGAGATATCAAAGTCGGCCATTGCAATGGGTGAATGGGTGAGGAGAGGATTATCGGACGTGGATTGCTTAAACTCACAAGGGTGTGGTTTTACACCATACATTTAAATCAATTTTGAAATGAATATAGCCCTCGCGCAGGTGGCTACTGCACGAGCAAACACCTACGCTCATATATAGTCTAATGAGTACCACTGCGCATGTGTCGGCCATCTCTGGCGGCGGTGGCGTTGTCATGTGCGATAAGGATAGCGTCGGGTTGGAATGCTGGCTATCTAATCTGACTCTAACGCTAGACCTCTTCATGTCAAAGACCAAGGACATCTCCGACGCTAGAGATGACGCAGACGCCAATGGCTGGTGCGCGGACTGGATTGCCGGCCCGTTCCGCAGTCATCGTTATAGTGATGTGAAATCATATCCTAGCAAAGTGATCGTAGGTGAGCTCAACGCCGCTGCGAGCTCTGGCTCTAGCGCGGACATACTGCCACTACTTCTAGAGACTGGCCTAATCTCTACACTCGCTATGAGTCTGAAGTCTGTACAACCAACTGACACTCCAGGCAAGCATGACACGGGCAACATGTTCGGCGCACTGTCTGCGGGCGTCGAAGCCGGATCCATATCCAATGAGTCCTTTGATAAATTCATTGGTGCGCTCAAGGCCGCTAGCTGCGTGGCGATATCTCCGCTACGACTGGATAACAACAAAGCAAAAAACAAAGCAACTGACATTAGTCAGCTGCGCATGTTAGCAGAGTGGATTAACTCCACAAGTGTTTTCTTGAAGCCAAGCTTGGCTGCTTTGGTGGATGCTAGCCTATGTGTAGTGCATGATCTAGTGCATGCGCGTGGAACGCGCAGTGGTTAATTACGTTTACGCCGCGTTGAGCTCTTCAATCGTCGGGATCGGCTGTTCGGCCTGCGCCTTGCTCGCCTGCACCTTCTGCTCTAGGAGAGCCTGGTAGGACTGATAGATGCTGTAAATCTGACCGAAGCTGTCGATGCTCGTGGGAAGACGCGACGAACCTTCCTTGAAGATGAGTACGATGAACCCATACTCCTGGGCCGAGAAGTCATCGTACGCCGAGTTGTTCTCAAGCGCCGTCAGAACTTCCTTCAGGCGCTCATCGATACTCGCAATGTCCTTGTACTCACTTACCTTGAAGACACCCTTCTCAGAATAGAACTTGATCAGCTCAATGACGCTAACGACAAGCTGCTTGGTGAGAGTAATGGGTTGCTTGCTGGCAGTGGCTGTGGACATTGTATTGAATATTTGCTATAACCCTATTTAAGTCAACGTCTAAATAAAATTTAAAATAGCATCGACGGAATGTCTGTTTTACTCCCTACCAAGCCAATACGGGTTCAGCAGCCTGGGCAACTGCCGGCTCAAGGCCTGTTGGTTGGAGACACGGGCGTGGTTGTTGTGGACGGCAACAATCCCAGCGTCAGTCTACAGATAAATAATTCAACGGCAGTTGTGCTAGACAAATTCCGACGACTAGGAATCAACGTAGACACTCCGCTGACTTTTCGCCTAGAGGTACTTGATCCAGATGGAGACTGCATAAAGATAGGTACCCATTCCAAATTCGCGAGCTTCAAGGTAGACCCCAGCGGCGTGCTGCAATTGGATGCCGACAGCGTAAACATCCCAAACGAGTTTCGACTGCACGGCGATGTTGTGCACACGACGGCAAAGCAGCTCAATTTCATCAACGTAGATACCGCTGGAGTGGCGCAACAGAACCGAGCCATGGTGCTGGACAGTACGAGATCAATCTATGGAGTGAACACAATGGCAGTCAACAACCTACAGATCAACAGATCGTTCACGATGGATACCAACGCAGATGAGTATGCTCTAAGCATTAACAACAGCATGGGCAAGTGCTTGAGACTTCGCAATGACAACTGGTCAACAACGTTCACCATCGCGGAAGATGGCAGTCTGTATCTCAACACCAATGGAGACACGGTGGACATATTTTGTGACGCGAACGGCAGTTTTATCACATACCCGCTGCAACTTACATCAGACAACATGGGCATTGGGATCAAGTTCAACACGTTCAACTCCATGAACATCAAGCGCAACGTGTCGTCCATAGAAACAGTCATCCTGTCTAACGAAAACAACATGGAGAACTCCATCATCAAATTCAACAACATGCGAGATGGTGACCTCATGAACACAGTCACCATACGCAACGACGGGTACATCATATGTAACACAGTCATGGAACTCAGTGATGCCAGGCGGAAACAGATACTAAACACATCTAACACTCGTAAGGCTCTAGAGACAGTCTGCAAGGTGAAGACATACGACTTCATATACAAAGATGACCCGAGCGAGACGCCACACAAGGGCGTCATGGCACAAGAACTTAGAACAGTAATACCATCGGCTGTCAACGTTGGCGACGAGTACACGGTGTCAAACAAGGAGCTCATAGGTTACCTGCTTGACTCGGTCAAAGAGCTTGCGAGTCAGGTAAAAAAAATGAAGGCAGCCATGGCGGACGCAAACATGGATGTGTTCTTCTAGATACTCCACACACGCGCCACGAAGCCAAGTATCGCAGCTCGGTTATGCGACTGGTGGCATAAATGGTGCAGATGCCTGTCCATATGTGCGCGATAGCAGTATACTCTGCAGCGTGGAGACCATGCTCCTAAGATTAACAATGATGCATATCGCGATGATGATGACAATCCAAAGAAGCTGAATTTGCCCAGCTTGCTCTTGTATTTTTTGGTTCATCTCCAATAACGCCTCTCGACTAACATATGTGCGTCCAGGTGAGTGGTAGTAGTGCGGGCCAGAAGTCATTGACTCAATGGGCTGGGATTGCGCGGGCTGAGCTGGCGGCTGAAGCGTACTCGGTTGTTTGACGTACTGCGATCCGTAAGCTGGGTCGCGTGCTGGCGGCAATATGTCATCCACATCAACCCAATCATTTGGTGTAAACATGTCGTAACCATAGCTCGTCATCACAATAAAACAAACCAGAACCAACTAGCGTCGAGCGGTAAAAACGATATATTATACGCAGATATATTACACCACATCCACTCTACCAGCGCTGCATGCAAAGACTACCAGCGCTGCTCGGGAGAAGCTTGGCGTTTAGCTCTGTCCAAATTGGACACATCAAAAAATAATTAAATAGCGCGGAGCTTATCCGGCATCTACCCGAAAGTACACCAACACCCCAGCTTGTAGAATGGCCGACTGGGAGGAGCAGAACATTTTATTTCTACGAGGAGTCAGCATGGATGATTTTGTATCCATCGAAGAGAGCTTCAACCAATCTCTTCTAGATGCCGATCAGGAAGATAGCCACGTCGAGGAAGCATGGGATCGCCTTCCACGGTTCTTTAAGTCCTTTGAATCTCATCCACAGGAGACCAACATACTGTGTTGGTACTGTAGCTTGAAGTTCAAGGGGCGACCTTGGTTCATAATAAATTACTGCAACAACACACCCAAGGGAGTTGTCATGGACATAGAAGGCAACTTCTGCTCATGCGGATGCCTCATGGGATTTGTTTCCCAGCGGTTTGATCGCATCGTAGATTTCGACAAGAAGTTCAACGTGCATAGGCTATACAAGATGTGGACCAATCGGTCAACGTCACACATACATATTCCTAAAGACAGGTATGCTCTGAACATGTACGGTGGCGATATGAGCGTCGACGAGTACCGTAAACACATTGCCGATGTCGATGCTCTAAACCATCCCGGCAAGCTGGCCAACTAATGTTGGAACCACTCAACTTCACACAACGCATGCGCGTCGCCATTCTAAGTTGCTCACATATGGTACACGCGCGTGTGTTGCGCGACGCGCAGTTTTGCCAAGCTGGTGTATGTTTTTTTTGCATATTGACTTGTATTGGTTTGGAGTGATATATATCATAGCTCACCAATTGATCTAGACCAACCGCATAGCATGAGTCAGAACATTATAAAGAGCGCGAAGCTCTTCAGTCGCAATCCTATCCGCAAGAAGACCTTGGAAGATGTTGTCAATGATAGCCTGTACCGCATCAATGCTCTCATTGAGTCTGCCAGCAAGGGGAACAAGACTCGTGTTGTCTATCGCTTGCCGGTGTCGTTTGCCATTCCCGAGAGCATTCGCGAAGATGAGTTCCGGCTCGAGGTGTACTTCACCATAGTGAACATTCTAGAGACTAAAGGTTACAAGGTTAACATTCGCATGGGAGATGAAAGCTTTCTATACGTATCTTGGAACGTCGAGAAGGCAGATGTCCGGCAGTGGATGTCCAAGCTGTCATCTCTAAGCGTGTAGGCAAAAAATAATTAGCGGCCGCATGCTATTGCATGCAACGGCAAGTCTTGGTTTCCAACTGCGTGTATATTTCCAACTGCTCATCTTCATACAGGATGGTTAATCCCGTATTTACCCCAAAAGGGACATATATATATATTCATTAGCCACGTCTCTGTGAGAAGCTTGATCGATCTCTAGACTTTACATTCTAACCTATTTGTTGTTAATGCCGCATTTTGAATTGTCCACATAGCTGTAAACCAATACTCGTCTCCGCTTGACTGTCTATATATTGCCGCATTGCATCACATTGCCGTCAGGCAATGGAATGCATTGTAAGCAATGGACCAGTACATATGATATATTTTGTCTTAAAAAGATGAGTGCGAACCCCGGTTCATTTACCAACCGCATGCCGGCTGGCATGTACTCCCTGCTACTGCAAGGCGACTCTGATTTAGACGTGTTGATGACAAATTCTGCCGCACTTCGAGCTAGTATTCAGAATGCCAAGATCAAGAACCGACGGCAGTTGACAGCTGAGATAAACACTCTCTCGTCTCAACTGAAGAACACTCCGGACAGCGCCGAATTTGCTGACCTTCGCGCGGCCATCTCTACTCGGTTATCTACCCTAAAGAGTAGATGGCGTGAGCTCATTCTTCCGAAGATTGATGAGATTCCTAGCCACGTGTGTTGGCTTAACTCCGTGTACAAGCCATTTGTCGAGACAGCGTTTGACTTCTCTAAGGCAATCGTTAACAACAAGCCTAACTTCGGCGGCGAGTGCGAATGGGTTGTACCCATCACTGCAGATTGCTTTCTTGCCGAGCAAGCTGTTCGTGTACGTTTGAGTGAGCTAACTCCTGAGTCTCCAGAAGATAAGGTGCGCTACGCCAACCGTGTTGGTCATCGTGTGCTCGAGAGTGTTCAGCTGGTTGTTAACAATGTTGTTGTCGACGAGTACAGCGGCGAGCTGTATACTGCATGGTTCAACACTCGCGTGTCTGCATCCAAGCGACCCGGGTGGCTACAGTGCATGGGGCACAGTCCGCCAATCCATGGCGAGGTAATCCAGGACCCAGACTATTCTTCTATAGGCGAGGCCCGAGTTCTGTACGATGGATTCCAGACAATATCCAACACTCAGCCAGAGCTGCTCTTATACATCCCGTTGCTGTTCTGGTTCAACGTTGACAAGGCCGATGCGCTGTATGTTCGCAAGGGCACTAACGTAACCATAAAGGCTCAGTTCGCTCACGAGACTAAGCTTATGACTTGCCTTGACGTAGTGAATTTCCACTACAACGAGAAGTACAATACGCCCAAGATCATTGACTGTGATCTGTACACCAACCACATCTACATGAACCAGGAAGTCATGGACTTATTCATCTCGCGCATCGGGTTCTCACTCATACGCGTGTACCGCACGGCAAGCGTGATGCTGAACAAAAATAAAGACAGCGTTGAGCTGTCAAAGAACTTGCGGTTTGCTGTTGAGGACATCACGCTGTATGCCCGGCCGCTGAGCAATGAGCAAGGTGTCGATAGTCTGAATCTGTGGGATAAGAACTGCATTCAAACCCTGAAGACAATAGAGATCCCAGTGATCTATAAGGACAGGCTAACGGATGAGCCGCAGGTTGGCATCAACAGCATCCGATACTACAAGCCCAAAGAGATATTTCAAACGTTGGACTTCACATATGACAACGTGTCACCTTACGGATACGACAGCCACCTGTTCTATAGCGCGTACACATCTTACATCTCTAAAGACATCTCATGCAACGACAACCATGTGTACTACATCCCTTACACCCTTAGAAGCAGCGCGCATGCCGACCAACAAGTGATGGGATATGCAAACATGTCTAAGTGCCGCAAGATATACATGCATTACGAGTCAGACGTACTGGAGAGCTGTGAGCCGGTTGTTCTGTATGTTCATGCAAGGGCTATGAATTTCTTGATATACAACCAGCAGACAGCTAGCCTGCAGTTCAATGTGTAGTGGTTAGTACTTGCGGATCTCGTTGATGTCATCACTGAGATCGTATACGGCGCCGCCCCGCATTGTGCTAGCATCATCGCCACCCCACACCGGCGCCGACTGTAGGCTACGTCTACGCGAGTGTAGGAATATGCTTGGCAGCAGTTCGATCATGACTGTCGTCAGTGGAGATATCTCATACTTCTCTACGACGTTGGAGACGATCTGACTGGTTTCATTTTTTACTCTACGGAGCTTGACCTTGACGATGTCACTACAGTTTGTTAGATTGGGTGCGACTCCAAAGAACTTGCGCTTGCCGTTGAAGAGAGTCTCCAGAATAGAAGAGAACGCCAGTATAAACTCCTCGCCCATGTTGCTGTATCGGTTACGGTTTGCCTTGAGCATGAGTAGCTTTGCAACGTACTCGACCTCCGAGAGCTGTGAGTTGAAGTCGACCCGAGGGATCTTGTCTATAGGCACGCCGTCATCTTCCAGCTCTTCTCGGAGGTTGTCTATTTTTTCCAGCAGTGTTAGCTTCATGTCGCTCGTGTTTTCATCTGCCATGTCGTATCTGGAGTCATTGACTGGTGGCAGAATTTGATCTGCAATCATCTGGTTCGAGTGCTCTTCTGTGTATGCTTGCCATGGGTCATACATTGAGCCAGCTTTGCTACCTGCATCACTGTACGATGCACTGCTGTGGCCGGCCATAGTGTCACTCACTTGGTCATTGGTACTTTCATCCAAGAAGGATTCTCCGTGGCTGGATATGTCCATGGAGTTGGGGGGGTGGTTGTGTGGACTGTCCATGGAAATGGAAATGGAGGCACTGTTGCCAGCCATTATGGATTCCATCATGGCATTGTACTCGTCAACCGGGTCCACTGTATCATCATCACTATCCATTCCAGACTCATGCATGTGCGTGGAGTCATCACCACCGGAGTCACCACCGGATGCATCGCTTGTGGAAGGATTGAACCCAGCCAGCAGTTCGCGCTCGACCACCTTGGCGTTAGTCTGAAGATCGACCTCATTTCTATTGACTAGGTTGTTCATCCCAAGTAGTGAGCTGATGTCGAAGTCATCGTCTGAGTCGGAGAAACAATCCTTGCTCATGCTCTTATTCATTTAGAGGAATCACTATTTCAGATTGAAACCAATCTTCTAAAACGCCAGCCGAGTGTGTCTGTTTACAGCTATAGCCCGTCATAGCTATGAAGCGCGCCATTTCGTTTGACATCGCAAGCAAGTCGCTTGCCTGGAGTGTGATTGACTACAACCCGAGCTGGGTGAGTGATGCCCTTGCCGCAAAGTCTCTTGAAGAAGTACACTCTATCATTGCCAGTGCTGTGGATGTGAAGGATTGGGGAGTTGTTGACTTGATGCCAGGCGTTGCGCTGAAGGACGTGGATAACGTTCAAAGGTCTAGATCACTGCGCCGTGTCCTAGATGGTATTGACAAGTGGAGATGCAATGAATGTGTGGTGCTGTTGGAATACCAGATGTCCGCTAACTATAACGCGAACGCGGTGTACAACCAGATCATGTATCACTTCAACCATGAGCAAGTGGAGACCATGTCGCCAACTCTAAAGAATAAGGTAAAGCTCGGCAAGGGGCTTGCCCATCAGGACTTCGTGGGCAAGTACTCTGCGTCATACACCGCGAACAAGAACCACACCAAAGCAAACCTATTGCACTTCGCCAAGGTGTTTGGTCGGGAGATGCCTGCAGGCATTGCTGCAAAAAATAAAGACGACCTTGCCGACTCATTTATGCAAGCGATGTGGTGGCACCTACATGGAAATGCGCGTTGAGCTACTTGGAGAGATGAGACGCATGTCTGTTCGAACATCACCGGGAGAGTGCATCGCATACCTTGGCACGTACTCTTCCAAGTCACTTGAACCAGTCAAATCCTGATGCAACGGTGAGCCAGAGATGGAGTAGTCGTCTATAGAACATCCACTTTCGCACTCGCTTGATTGTAGGTGCTTGTTTTTTTTGAAGGCTAGGTCACTGATTCGTTTGAGCCTAACGATCTCTAGCTCTTTAGCTAGCAGCTTCTCTTGCAACCTGTCGGCCAGTGTGTCTGCCCGTTGCTTCTCCATCTTGGCGTAACCTAACTGATACGAGTGGTATGATTCCATGACCTGATCCACGAATACGTAGTAGTTGACAAACCGCGGGTCGCCATTGAGCAGTAGCAATTTCTTGAAGGCCATAGAAGTAAATACCTTAACCTTAGTGAATTTACGTAGCCAGCTGCCGCCGTATCTGCTCTGGCATATGTAGTCGACACCTTCGACCATCCCGAATTTATCCAAGGTCTTCCTAGACATGTCAATCAATTTTAGGCTAGAAGGTATTTCATCTTCTCGCATACAGAAGTCGCCATCATTGCCGCGACATCCGACAGCGTACATTTGCATGTACTCATCGCCTGGAAAGAAGTGCGCTTGGAAGTTGTGCATGTAATCCTTTAGAGTGTACAGGATTTGGTCACCTAGTAAACGAGAGTTGAAGCTGTTCACTCTGTCCCTCGCGCGTATTTGCTGTTGATGCTCAGTCTCCCGAGGCAAGGGAGTTGTGTTCACTGCGTGCGGCATTACATCACTAGCGAGGTTGGTCGTGCGATGTTGATAACCTGTATTCACGGTCTTTGATCTTGGTCGCTGTGACGAGTGGCTGTCATTGACTAAAGCTTGGTCGACGTGTGTACTGTACATCGAATTTGTGACGAATGACCTGAACATGAAGTGCTATTGGTGTAGGTTCCAACTGGTACGTGTACTTGTCCATCTTCATATTGTTACATATCCAAAGTGGATCACAGGCGTATGGCGCTGGTTCAAACAGTGGTCTATGTAATGTGTGCTGGCATGTGTGGTCGCTTTGTAAAACATCTTGTGCGTGTAATATAACCCGCCGCGCCATAAGCTGGACCTATCTGGGATTCATCAGAATAAGCCGTATGGTTACATTAGAGTCACAGGGTAATGATGGCTCCACGCATGCTGGTGATTTGGAGACCAATGCATACAAGGGTTGGTATCATGGCCTGGCCAGTGGTGTGGTGATTGCCGTTCTCATCATTGTATGTATTGGTCTTATCGTCTTGGTAGCTTGGGCTGATAGTACTTGGAGTGCACTGTTGTATGTAGGAGGCGCACTGTTCACCGGCGCGGCTGCAGCTTGGGTATGGATATCTACTAAGAGTAAACAGCCTACACGCACACAAGGGACACATAAAGAGGGAGCTGGGTCGCTGATGCGAGGCGGCGCTGATGATAAGTTTCTTTGGGATATGAGCATAGAAGACGTCCGCGATCAGCTTGAAAACATCTCTAAGCTAGAGAATCGGCTGGTTGACTTGATGGGCAAACTGCACGGCCAGGAAGGTCGCGACCTTCTTTCAAAGGGCTCGCCTGAAAATGTCGAGGATGCCATCCAGCAGATGATTCCACTTACGAGCACTTACACCGCACCAAGCAAAACAACCGCGCGCAACCTACCCAACAGCACTCGGAGAGTAATGTTCGATGCCATAAACACTTATCTGTCTGGACCGGGTGTGGTCAGGAGCCTAATAGGCGGAAAGGCTAAGTGGGTACCTGACTCCAAGTTCGTGAACCTTGACTACCTAAACTATGTGAAGACCGAGTCAGGTGACTTTGCAGAGCCTAAGCTTCTTAAGGCTGAGATGTTCTACGCTGCAGATAAACCGCTGTCACCCACCAGATCGAACGCGGCCGCGTGTGCCAAATTTATACAGACTCTATACAGTGATACCAACCCAGACTCTCGAACCAAGGCAGCCATTGCATTGCTATACGCTATCCTTCCCGTGCGAATGGCACAAGGCACACCCAAAGAGGGAGTTGCTGTGAGTGAACTGATAGCCAAGAGCGCAGATGCGATGCGAACACTTGATGTACTGAGTGACCACTCAGAGAAGATAGCTATTCGTCTTTCAAACATGTTGGAGAAGATGGAGCTTGACATTGCGGGGATTGATGCGACTACCGGACAACAGCGAATACAGTTGTCAAAGATAGGTGCAAGTCATGTGAGTGGTGGAGCCAGCGCCGCGGAGATTAACAAGATGTTGTTTGACCTGCACGCCAAGCGAGTTATTGTTAGCAAAACCAATCCGGCACTCTCGCCGTATATGATATCTGACGAGCAGAATGCACTGCTACAGTCGCTCGAGTCTGAGTCGTTGATGTCAAAATACGGAAACGCATTCATGGAGCTGAAGGCAAAGAGTCCTGTACCAGCCGATGCCAATGATCTTGATCTCATCAATTCTGCTCTAAGAACATTCAACACCACCTCACAAGGAGGGCTGCCACTAATTCCAGCAGACAAGCCGGCAAGCAATGGCAAGCCCGCAGTTAAGAGTAACAAGGCCGCTATTGTGTACTACAGTTTCCTACAGTGGAAGAAGAGCCCTAAGAGAAATTTACTGGTGGTTGGCGATACGTCGGCGATGGAAAAGCCCAAGGGCAATTCACTTGCTGAGCCTAAAGAACCAGCCACGTCATCAGTGGCGAAGCCACAGTCTAAGTCCAAGTCCACTCCTGCTGAGAGCAAGGTGTCTAAGGTCACTGCAAAGTCTGCCGAGAGCAAGCCCACTCCTGCTGAGAGCAAGGTGGCGGAGAGCAAGGTGCTTGAGAGCAAGGTGGTGGAGAGCAATGTGGTGGAGAGCAATGAAGTTGAGACCAATGCGGTTGAGACCAATGTGGTTGCAGTCTTTCAGCCAGTCGACTGGTTGCCCGCGTCATTCCACGACATCACCACTAAGAATGATACCCTCATTGGACTTGATGCTTTGTTCGATGCGTCTAATGCATTCCGATCTGACCTATTCTATCGAATGAACAACATCACGATGGATATTCTGTTGACGTATCCTCTTGTGAAGAAGTATCGCTCAAAGTACGAGATCGCTCTTCGCGGCGCGGATCTCTTGCAGTTGATAGTTGACGAGGTTGAGTCTATAGGCGGTATAGTGACTAAGGCAAATGCCGAAGCCCTTAGAAATGAACTCAAGGGTGACCTTGCCGCGCAGGTTGCTGTATTTGATTCGACCATCAACACGCTTCGCAATGAGATTGCAAGCATGGGAGTAGACGAGCTTCGTAAGACCATCCTCCAACTGCGCGGCAGTTTAACTGTGAAGACTAGCGAACTAGAAGAGCTCCGTAAGACCATGGCTCGCGACGCCTCCGACCTTCAAGACCTGCGTGACAGCAACATAAACCTTCTAGGGAATAACGAGGAGCTCGTGCTAGAGAAGAAGGCACTTGTGGATGCCAACGCCAGGGCAATTGCTGAAAAGGATAAAGAGATTGCTCAGCATGTAAAGACTCTAGAGTCCCGAGAGAAATCTCTGAAGGATTCCCAGGACTTGATCACTTCCAAGCTTGATCAAATTGCTGTGCTTGATGCAGATAAGCGACGTCTTGAGTCCGCCATCCGTGAGCTTGAAACCAAGCTTGCGGCTTCCAAGCAAGAGACCAGTACAGCATACGAGCGGTCCAACCGATTCGAGCGATTGAACGACGAGAAGATTGCAAGTCTAAAGACTATAGAATCCACGCTGACGCAAGCATGTGCTGCTAAGATTGATGTCATCAAGGCAAACCACGCCGATGTCGAGACAAGGCTTTCAACTGAGCTAACTGCTCTCAAGGCAACCCTTGCGGATGAGTCTAATGAATTAACTCGTGTACGGGCCAACTACTCCGAAGCTAGACTTGCACTAGATGAGTCAACGACTAGGCTCGCCGTCACTTCGAAGGCACTTTCCGATCTCGAGTCTTCTCACCGCAGCATGTCTGCCAAGCTTACTGAATTGATGCACTTAGATAGTCGCATAGAAGATAAGTTCCGCGCGCTGGTTAACATCCGAGACAAGGCGACAATGGATACATACTACAAGGTCTATGACATATCCAAGTCAGTCAAGCAAGGTGATGCTATTATGCTTGAAGAGCTTTATGCCATGATGGATCAACTTGTAGAGTTGAAAGCGCTGGATCGCCAGACTCGGCAGATGTACCTAACATATTCTGGCAGTAATGGCTTTGATATTGATGGATTGGGATCATCCATATTGGATCTTACGGCTGGTTCGTACTCTGACCTTACGGATGAGTCAAGTGACTGGGAAGACGATGGAGATGACTTTGGATTGAATGGTCGGTTTGTGACAGATAAGTCCAGTATCGCCACAAAGGGTAAGCGTCTCAACATTTCTGAAGTGGCTGACGCATCCATGAGCTTAATCAAGTCAGAAATTTCCAAGCTAGCAGATAGCGGCCCCACAAAGGCATCCGCATTGGCTGCCTCATCTCGATCCAAATCCACCGAAAGAGATCTTCAAGATAAGCTTAAGCGTGTGATTGAGCAGCTTGAAGACAAAGAAGAAGCTGAGCGTCAAGTGTCGGACGCCGAGCCCGACTCGGCAGGTAAGCGCACGCTTGTAGACATTCTGAGTGCTAAGAAAAAAGAGATTGATCTGCTGCAGCGTCGGCTGGACTCGGTGAATACTGATTTGACTTCATCAAAGATAGCCATTGCGAGGGCAGAAGAAGAGCTGACTGCAACGCAAACCAAGTACGCGTTTGAGTCCACGCAGCTCAAGGCTAAGATAGCTGAGCTGGAAGAGCGGTTGACGGATGCTAAGACTGACACGTTCAATGAACTGTCAGCTGCGATAACCAACCAGCTATCAACCCCGTCCACTGTGAAATTGCTAGAAGAGTTCTCATCTGTACTACCTAGCTCATCTAGCAAGCAGTTCACTGATAACTTCATCAAGTGGGCTATCGGAAAGCTCTCGGCCATGGCGACACTCGCTGCATCGACTCAGTCTAAGGATGAAGTGTTCATGGCCAATGTCCAGCGGATAAATGCCGATCTCATGGATGGTATCGAGAGAAAGGATCGTATCACATCGCAGATCAAGTCTCTCTCCACTCGACTAACCAACGCACACAGCTTGTTTAAGCAAGTGTTATCTAGCCCTGAGAGTCAAATGCTCTCACAGAACATGGGCCTGCAGCGTGAGCTAACAGCTCGCATTCAAGAACAGCGCAAGGCTAAGATTGACCTAGATGACACCATCGCGTTACATGCCGTAGAGTTAAACCGCGCAGTTGCCGAAGCCGAGGCAGCCGTTCGGAGTAACATCATGTTCGAACTGGACGACGTATACAGAATAAAGCAAGCCAAGAAATTGTTTAGTGACTTCCCTAACAACCTATCCAAGACCGGTACATGGACAACATCCAATGACGCAGTCGAGGCCATTGACAAATCCCAGTCTACTCTAATGACTATGATTAGTCCGTACTCGCTTAACATGATAGCGCGTATACGTGATATATTGCCCAAGCTACAGGGGAATGATTTCAACTTGTTGTCAGAGCTTAAACACCTGGCGGACGTCGGGCTTAGCGAGTATTGTCAATCTATGGGCTTCTCTAATGATGACCTTACCATTAAGTCATTGCTTATTGCTATCCGCTTGGTTGTTGAGCAATCAGACCATGGAAATCTTGCGCGCAGAGAACTGCTTCAAGAAGCGGATGATTGGATTATGGAGTTAGGTGACGAAGGTAGATCGCGCATTGGCTTAGATGTGCTGGCAAGGCAGGCGTCATTGCCAGCTGGCGCTAGTGGAGCGGATGTGCTGAATGAGTACAAGCGCCAAGCCGAGTACTTCAAGTACATGTTGAAGGTAGTACCTCCATCACTTGTATTTGATGTCGTTGACGGCAAGCATGTTGTTTATGTCATGGCTATTGATATCGCGGTTGCCAACATGCACGGTCTGATGAACACATTGCGTAGATGGGTCAGTGAGCACAACGATGACATATCTACTCTGAAGACAATCAGAAAAGAGAACAGGCAGCTGAAAACAAAGGTTGAGTCACTAGAGATGGAGTTGCAGAAGGTAAGTGAGTCCGGGATAAATGACTCCCAAGCATTTGCTCTAGGGGCTCGCATCAAGAAGTCAACAGATGGGTTTATAAATACGATTCTTAGTCATATTGGAGTGCCGTTGAATGACCCTGCCAACGAAGGTGATACGCTTACAAGAATACAGAAGATAATATCACTGCACCGTAGTTACGTGGCCGACCAGAAAGACAAGATATCTACTCTACTGCATGAGCTAAAGAAGTGTGATGCTAAGAACAAGTTTGACGAGTCGCTGCTATCCAAGGACAACGCGGATGACATGGATGAACAATACGAATCGGATGAAGTGATGTCTGATGACGAATCATACGACTCCATTGGAATTGATGACGAGTCCGGCAACGCCAGACGCCAGTCTATGCATAATCCGAATGATGCTAGCAACCCAACCACTACAAACGACAGTCCCGCTAAGTCTAGCCGATCCAGGGGCTTACTTGCACGCATTCGTGAGATGGAACAAACAATATCTGTGCTTGAAGAACAGCATATGAGCGATACTGATCAGGCTGAATCCCTATTGCGTCAGTTCGACTTCTACCAAGCCAAGCTAGAAGCATACAGGCAAACGTACGGAGACATTGATGTAGGTATGGAGTCTACAGAACTGAAGGAAACTTCTTCGGCGATTGCTTCTGGCACGAGCCATGTCAAGCGGCTGATGCAATTTGTTGCAGATGTCCCAGATGAAAATACTGACACCAAGCGCGCGGCTATGCGTTCTCTGTTGGATGCGCAGCTGCATCTGTACAACCTGTTGCAAATACGCGATGGTCTACCATCTGCGGAATTGTCCACGCCTAAATTCATTCAATGGGCTAACAGAGAATTCGGGGGAAACAAATTGGAGTTCAAAGAACCAAGTGCCGACGTAATTGACTGGGGAGACTCAACTGGCGACTCTGCCAGTGCCCCCAGTGATGTGGGCATGGGTAATGCGGACATGTTAGATAAGGTCGTGGGTGAAGTTCAGTCAATCAAGCAAGTTATCTCTGGTCTCAAGGGTAAGGCTGACAAGTTGATTAGTAAGACCAATCAGTTAGATGCCAGAGCCATCTGTGATGACCTCATTAGTCGCATGCAGTCCATGCATGTAAAGGAACTCAGTGACCTTCTGTTGGCTAAAGACCGCGCGTACGCTATCTCGCTTGCCGAGAACATTCAGTCAGCAGTGGTGCCTAGTGATGTGAATCGTTTCCAAGGTCTATCTAACAGCTTGGATTCAGAACTCACACGAGCTAGTGCTTCAAGTGATCGCGCTGTTCAGGATGCCTTGGAGAAAGCGACTGCCACGTTTGAAGAGATAAGACGACTAGATTCCCAAAAAATAAAGACCATCGCTGAAAAGGTCCGCGAGTATAACCAACTGCTACAGAATACGTCGTCAGCTAGGATAGCTAAAATGTCAGCAGCGCTATCCAACAACTTGTATGCGCGCAACATGAAGTCTGAAGAGCTAGAGGTTGCTATCAATGAGAAGGCTAGTATCTTGAAAGAGCTTAAGCGTAGCAAGGAGCAAAATGAATCGCAACTGGCTGAGATCAATCTGTTGACTGAACAGCTTGCCAATGCGCAGCTTACACCGCCCGCTACTTCCAGCACTCCACTGCAGCAAGAACCAACAGTTGAAGAGTATAGCGCGTATGTCCTGAAGCGTATGCGTGGCGATCTTACCACTGCTCGATCTATGAATAAGACCAAAGAAACATATGCGACTGTGGTCAGTACTCTTGCGGCATTGAAGTTAGAGATATTGAGTCGTGCGAGTTTGTTGGACCAAGCTGCAAGCGATCTCTCCGCTGCGAGTGCTACCAGTATGTTGAAATCTGATAACGAGAGTTTACGCCGGTCAGACATTTCGTCCGCCGCTGTTGCCAACAGCATAGGCAAGTGGAAGAAAGGAGTTGCTTCCGCACTCGAGCTTGTATCTGTTCTGAAGACTAAAGAGGCTGACATTATCTCATCTACCGCTGCTGCAAGGGCAGGCTACGAATCAATAATCACAGGTATCAATAAGTCGGTTGAGTCTATCCAGGGTATTCCAGTAGATGGCAAATTGCAGATCCAAGGGTTGACTTCTAAGCTGGCAGATCTTCGTAATGCGATTGTCCAAGATATTTCAGCGGCCGCGTCAGTCATGGGCGATGCTGGTAACGCCAATGAAAGTGTTCGCAATGCAGCAAACACCGTGTCAATCATATCAACGGCTCTCCAGTCTGCTAACGAGTTGGATACACGCGGCGACATGCGCGACGTAGCTGCGTATGATGTCGATAGAATCGTATACGCCCTTGGTGAACTATCTCGTAGTACAGTAGTATCAAATGAAACAGTTCATCGCATCGATGACTTCATATCCCAGATGGTTGCAACCAGTCTGAAGAATCATGCCCTTGCTGTGTCTAGTCTAGAGAAGGTTAATGCAACACACATTGCGTCACTCGCGATGCTGAAGTCTCCTAATGCCAAAGCCACCAAAGACAGCCTGTCCCGTATTCAGTCGCTAACATCTAATGCTAGGTCTGAGTTAAATGCCCTGATGGAGTTTGCTGCCGACCTGCAATTGGAGAACTCTAAGTTGATGGAAAGCGCTGGAGACACTCAGTACAAGCTCAAGCTGAAGGACATGTCTTTGCGGGTAGTTGCAATCTGGGAATCGCTAAGTAACATTTTGAGCACCCAGATGGAAAGCGTCGGTAACGTTAGCTCGCACATTGCTAGCCTAAAGTCCAGCCTACAGAACATGATAGCGCAGTGCGCTGTAAGCACTTCCAGTGCGGATGCGACACAACTCGCTAGCGAAGAGAGAGATCGACTCCTATCAAACATTTCGGATGTCAATGCATTGCTTGCTGCTAGTGAGCTTGCTCGCAATGACGCGCAGATGCAGGCAACCAAGCACGCTGAGATTGTTCGCCAAGTCCATCAATCTTTAGAGACCATCCTCAGCAGAATGTCTAAGGACTTCGACTTGCAGAGTCTGCAAGATGTTCTGACCGCGGGTAGATCAAACATTACCGCAATCGACACACGGTCAGCCAATGTATCTGCTAAGCCGGTTGCGAATGCGGTGGATGTGCTTAGCGAGGTGTCGTCCAGACTAGCTAGTTTGAATCAAGCTGCCAAGTCAACAGGTGTGGGCAAGGTTGCCCTAGCGGTTGACTCTCTTAGGAATGTAACTGCATCCATGCTGGACGTGCTTGCATCTAACACAGCCCAAAACAGAGAGGACGCCGGAATGTCTGCGGATAGAGTGCGGGCATACATTGCTACGAGAGTGAAGTCGATGCGCGAAGAACTTGCCGATGTCTTCGAATGGTCATCCACGTTTCGCGATAAGTTGGTACGCAAGCGCGTGTCTCTAGCACGCAAGGTGTTCGCGTACCAGTCATCCATAGGTGAAGCTCTGCAGTTGATCATGGATGTTCGTGATGACTTGGCGAGTAACTTGGCTTCCATAATGGAGACCAAAGATAGACTGCGTCAGGTTGTATCTGATCGCATACAGTCGATTGAATCGGCACATGTTGATAGCAAGGCAGGTTATGATAAGTTGGATGAAATTAGATCCAACTATATTGAAGAGCTGACCAATGTCAGGGCTGTCGCCAATAAGGCTATCGCTTCCAGTAAGAAGCACCTGGAGACAATATCCTCTATGCTGGCAAATGACATTCCTAGCATCCAATCATCCATCCAAACCATCCGCCGCCTCACCACTAGATCTACTCTGAATGCTCGCCGTTGTGATGCTATCATCAAGTCATACAACGAGACACACCTGACAGTGCTAGCTGTGTTGAACAAGTTGCCTGAACTCATATCTCAGACACTGCAAGCGTCTCGCCGCATGGCCGATTCTATTCGACAAGGCAAGGCGTCAGCATCTAAGTTGGCGAGCATCGCGTCTACCGCTAGCATACTGATAGACTACATCAACCGGAAGCAGTTCTCAGTTCCCAACATTGAAGAACTTAGAACATCCATCACACTGCTCCGTGCCAATCAGGACGGGTACGTTAACCACCTGAAGTCTGAGTTAGATAGACTCCATGGAATCATAACAAGCAACGTGGCCAATCAAGCCGATGGGGACGACGCGGTGAAGGCAATTGCTCGCAACTCGGCAAAGATATTGAGTGAACAACTTACAGCATCTATCATTGAGCAAGGCCAACTGCGGGCAGAGCTTGCGTCTGTGAAGGCAGAGCTAGCCGACTCTAACCGCCAACTGTCCCGCGCGCGTGCGAGTGCCCTGAGAGATGTAGTCCATGCATCAAGACGAGCATTGGATGCACCAAACCCACCAGCACAACGCGAACAATGTGTCGAGACTATCAGATACATCACAGAGTACGCTCCTGAGATTTATGCACCGGAACCGATAGTCATCAAGGTAGTCGAGCCAAAGCCAACCGCTGTGGTCACACCTTACGCAAGCAAGCCGCGCGGCAAACAGTCCAGGCAAAGTAGTGGGTCGTCCAAGAACGTGGCGGAGCCGGGCAGCTGGGAGGACTATGTCTCCAAGCTAGACGCCAAAAAAATATAAGTAGTCACATGACTACAACAGAGAAGATTCAAAAGCCGCACCAGATGGTAGCTTACTTGAAGCGCGACGCGTCTTCCTTGTAGAACCCGTTCTTCAATCCGTCTTTGAGTACGACGTCCAGAGCGGCAAGTTCTGCAGCCCATAGAGATTTCCATGCGAGGCCATCTGCCAGTTCGCCCCACTTTGCCTTGCACTCAGCGAGACTATTCTCAGCGCTCTTCTTGCTTGTTGCATTCATCTGTCTGTAGTTGAGGTTGAGCAAGTAGTTGAGTCCACTCGCGTAGGACGAGTCACTTGCCTTCGGAATGATCATTCGTTCCAGGTCATCATTGGACACGCGTCCGGGTGATGTCAGCTTCACGTGGTCAATAGGAATGTATCCTTCAGACAGCAAGAGGTTAGTCTGTTGATCATCGTCCATGTCGCTTAGGTTGTACGCCGAGTGCGAAGAGATGAATCGTAGCTTCTGCTCCAACATGGTGATCTTACACTTGAGCAAGATACGCTCACGACGGATGCGCGCGATGTACAGATCTCGACGTTCGATGAACCATGTGACCATGGCATCGGCATAGGTCGTGTACTCCACAACGGTACCTTCTTTAGAGTACATGTTGATGAGGTTCGAGTCGGTGCGATAGATCTTGAGGCCTTGATGAATGTGGTCAACCAGCTGGATGGACTCTTCCTTGCTGGGCATGTTGTTCACTGGCTTGTGCTTGGCCTTCCATGCATCAAGGGTCGCGTCGCTCACAGTGATGTCTATGTTGACGTTGGAGATGGTTGAGTTGTCTCGTACCTTGATGATCATTGGGTTCTCCTGGCAGTCTTCAACAAATTTCTCAATCCACATCTTCGGAGGGAGCGCGGTGATGTTGATAAGGTTATCGCCACTGCTTGTTTTTTTGATGGTGTACTTGCCGATGAAGTGGATCGACTTGCCGAACTCTACTGTTGTCCCTTGGAATTTGTTCGTCCAGTACTTCATCGGCAGCAGAGACTTGGCGCTGCCTGCAACAACATTTTCCATCTGCTGTAGCTTGGCAATGTTCTTCATGACTGCCTTCAGATCTCTGGCCCAGATCTCAACCTTCCAACCAGTTGCCGGCAGTGATAGGTCTTCCAAGATGGCCATCGGCAAGATGGGTACGAACCACTTGGGCTCAGCAGTTTCTCCATCGACTAGAGTCCATGGAAGTAGATCCATGTCTGCCTGCGGGTATAGGATGTTCACAACCGCGGCGTTGAGCTTTGTGTCGATGTATCGCGGCGAGCCGGCGTCTTTGCCTCCCTTGTAGTGCGTGCCAAACTGTCCGATTGCCAAGAGGACCGGGATGTTTCGAGCTCCACAGAAGTTCTGTGCCATGTTCACAATGGTGTCATTCAGACTAGCGCTGCCGTGATGATACAGCATCTTCTCTGCAACGAACCCGCCCAGTTGGAATACCTTCAGCTTGGTGTTGCTCTTCTTGAACTTCAAGATGCTGCCACACAGAACCTTTCGCCGAGCGGGGTTGAGTCCATCGATCTCATGTGGGATCTTTCGCTGGATGTTGTCTAGCTGATACTCCTTGGTGTTCGTGTTGAGGTGAACTGAACAGTCGACAACGTTCTGCTCGCCAGTTGATGACGGCGGTAGTTGCTTGAGCGGCTCGGACAGAATGGCTTTGCGCTTGTCAGCATCCTTCCCGAAGTATACTTCAAAGTTCTTGCTTGCATCGGCATCCCAGTTGAATGTGTAGATGTTCTTGTCAATGCGCTTGAACATGTGGATGATCTCGACGTTTGAATGCGTGGCCAGTCCCTTGATGTAGTTGATCACATACGCGGAAGTGTCAACCTTCTCACGACGAACCCACTCATGGAACTCATCTGCAGTGTAGAACTCCTCAATCATAGCGCGACGGTTCACTCGCTGGGTGGGGTACGCGCGGATTAGCGGCGTGGCTAGCAACTTCACAAACTTGCGACGCATGAGTTCAGGGAAGAACAGGTCGAAGAAGTTCAGAAGCAGGCCACAGATGTTGCCGAGCCCGTCTACATCGGCATCGGTTGCAATGACTACAGATCCGTACCGAAGAGTACTCAACTGCTTTACGCCCTCATCACTGTCATCATACGTGTAGTGGTAGTTCAGGTTCAAGACCTTTACTAGGGAAGAGATGCGCTCGTTGTCAGCAATTTCCTTCTTGCGATCCAGAATAGTCACTTGATCACCCGCGCTGTTTGTCAGTGTCTTGACATCAACAGCCTTGCGGACATTCAGTGGCACACCCTGGATGTTGAACATGCCGTTGTACCGAAAGCCAAGTGACTTGTTCGAAGTCAAGCCGTTCTTGATGCAGCTCTCTGCGCTGTCTCCCTCGGGGATGAACAGGCAGCACTCACTGCTCTTAGCGGTGCCGGCGTAATCGGCGGGGCGGTACTTCTTGATGCCCTTGAGATCGCTAACCTTCTTGGTGTTCACATGTGTGAGCATCTTGCTCAGGTACACGCTATCAATCTTGGCCTCGAGACCTTCCCAGATTTTGCGCACGCCAGTCTTGTCAAGACTGTATGACTTGAAGCGAGACTCGGGAATGCTCAGTTCGTTCTTGGACTGGTTCTTGTACTTTAGGTTACCCATGTTGCCGGAGAAGAACACCATCAAGTGCTGGCCGATCAACTTGGAGTTGATAGTCATCTTGCCCTTGAGCTTCTTTTCCAGTTTGGGCTTCAGGGCCTCCAGTAGAGTCTTCACAACGAAGCGGATATGGGTGCCGCCCTCAGACAGATACAGTCCATTGATGAATGAGATGTGTTCGACAGCGCTGTTGCCGTCGTAAACACTCAGCCATACTTCCAAGGGCTTATCGTCAGGGGAACTGCTTGTAAGCGGACACTTGATCACATCGCCGATGTTCACAACGCGCTTCGCAAGTTCTTCCAAGTTGCCAACGGGCAGCGGCTCATCCATCCATCGAACATCATACTTGCGGCCCAAGTAGGCGGCGACGTACATCATTCGAGTATGCAGAAGAGTAGACAGCACAGGGACAATGTCCGGGACATTGCACTTGAAGTACTCATAGTCGGGCGTGAATCGGATACGGGTGAAGGGCGAACCTTTCCCGGCCTTGATGACCGGCGGGTGGATGTCCAAACATCCTCCGTGAACCTCTTGCACGTAGTGCTTCTTGTTCTTCAGATCCAACGTCTCGACTACAAACACTTTGGACATGATGTTCGTGGCTTTTGAGCCAATACCATTCATGCCGATAGTCTCTTGACTATCATTGTCGAAGTTAGATCCGCTCATCTCCTTGGTGAAGATCATCTCGGGAATGTATATGCCCTCGTCAGTCTTCTCCACCACGATGCCTTCTCCGTTGTTGAAGCATGTCACCTCTCCTTCAGGAGTGATGCTCAGATAAATCTGAGTGCACTTGTTCTTGCCGCGAAGGTTCGCGGTGCGAAGGCAATGGTCTAACGCGTTCAAGATGATCTCGTCGCAGATGTTGTACAGGGCAATCGGATAGAACAACTGCTTGTTCACAAGATTGCTGGTGGCAGCATCCCAAACCCAGAGAGTGTTCTCAGTGGAGAGGTTGCTGCCGATGTACATGTCAGGACGAATGCGAACATGCTCGCGGAACTTAAGGCTCTTGTACGTCGTGTTAGTGTGCTCCATGGTGGCGGTGAATTGCGGGAGGTGGATTCAGTGGGTGTGACTAGTGGTCAATACACATCAAACCATCGTTCAATTTTGCCATCCATCCGCTAGCCATCCACCCGAGAACCATCACCCGAGAACCATCACTCGCTAGCCATCACCCCGCGAGCCATCACCCGAGAACCATCACTCGCTAGCCATCACCCCGCGAGCCATCACCCCGCGAGCCATCACCCGAGAACCATCACCCCGCGAGCCATCACCCATAATCCATACATGTAAAGACTCAACAATCCGCCGCTAGCCAAGTGGTTGTTAGCCGCCGCCGCTAGCCAAGTGGTTGTTAGCCGCCGCCGCTAGCCATCCACCCGGCCAAATACAAGTGTGTTCATCATTGACATATAATACATAGCGAGTCAACTCATCATCTCAATACCAGTGATGAGAACCGCAGTAGCATTGCCCCATAAAGTAAGCGACTGCTTGCGGATATTGACCACGGCGTACCCGAATGGAACACACTACGTATGCATGTCGACACTGAAGAGCCTACAGAAGAATATCGCATGTAGCCCGACTCAAATGCATGTGCTTGATGTAGACCAACTCGGTGGAATGCCTGTGGACGCATTGCAAATGATGCTCAAGCGATATGCCAGGAGCGCCGTGGTGTTCTCGGCAGTAGACGGATGTACACTCGTGCCCGCAAACATAGCTGGCATACAATCATTATGTGCAGAGACTAACTCCACCAGTATCATGCTGCTGGACAGAGTAGACATCATGCAAATTCCACCAGGTAGATGGGCGTGGGCAGATTACACCATTGTCGCAAACCCAAATGGAGGAACTCTAGTAGTAGGAGACTCGCAGGTATTACAGGCGGGCAAATGGACATCACCCAAGTGGGTTACCATATCATCGCTCAACAGACAACTTGATGTAAACAAGTACGCAAGGAATTCGGACAGTGCGAATGCATTTCGATTGACCATGGAGAAGATCATGCCGGTGGCCACGGCAAATGAGTTTGCGGCAAACTATTATCAGCAGTATGTACGACTCACGGCTGTAGTCATAGGATGGGTCAACAACCACATAGCCGTCTCATTTGTAAGCACAAAGACAAGCAAGCCCATTGCGCTGCCCATAAAGATAGCGTCAAAGCCAACGTTCCCACAAGGTTGCATGCACCCGCAACTGAAACAGAACATGCACATCATCAATCTAACGACTACAGAAAATATGTCAGCGACGGTGTTGGAGATTGTCAAAACAGTCATGCAGTCATATCCCATGCTCAAAGAAGAAGCAAGATCATGGCAGGCGCCGAAAGCGGTCAGTGCTAAGAACAGAGACAAAAAAGTAAAATTCAGCACGAGGGTCAAGACCAGGATAGTCGACAGATGGATTACGCCATGATGCAAACACTGCGCGCTTGCCACACCAAGCATTTTTTTTCACAACTTGCCCCCACTTGCTCCCACTTGGTCTCACTTGCTCTCCACTTGGTTTATTTTGCTCTCACTTGGTCTCACTTGGTCTCCACTTGGTTTATTTTGCTCTCACTTGGTCTCACTTGCTCTCCACTTGGTCTCCACTTGGTTTATTTTGGTCTCACTTGCTCTCCACTTGGTTTATTTTGCTCTCACTTGGTCTCCACTTGGTCTCCACTTGGTTTATTTTGCTCTTGCTAGCACTCCACTTGCTCTCCACTTGGTTTATTTTGGTTTATTTTGCTCTTGCCAGCACTCCACTTGGTCTCCACTTGGTCTCCACTTGGTCTCCACTTGGTCTCCACTTGGTTTATTTTGGTTTATTTTGCTCTTGCCAGCACTCCACTTGGTCTCACTTGGTCTCCACTTGCACTCAGTGGGGAGGCGCTCACATGTGGTTCACTTCCATGTTGGATATAATATAGAGCACCAAGGAGAGCTATCCTGGCCGGCTTCAATACCATGCTGATTGTTAGTCCTGAGATCTTCATCATGTCGTATGTTTGCGCATATGCCGCCATGATTGAATCAAAATATATATCTGAAGACTTCTTGTTCGTTGGCGGGTTCAAGTCTCGACTTGACTCATCTACTGTCAACGCAAATTACTTCAAGGGTGGATTCAGCGTCGTGAAGGTAAACCAGTGCACGCCATCCCATAATATTGAGCAAGTCGAGAGTGCTGCACCGACGCATAGCTGCGTGATCATATCCCGAAACGCTACCCAGCTTAGTCGTCAGATCTGTTACAAGGGGATACCCAAGTGTGGCTTGAAACCCATTGCCAAGATTAAGTGGGAGGCCGACTCTCTGAACCATAAGATGAAGATCTATGCCAATGGAGTCATCCGATATAAGACTGAACTGTTTAGCTTCATCTACGATGTTGACGCATGTCGAGAACAAATATTGCCAGCACCGGATGACCGGGCGAGATTCATGCATCTAAGTGTTGCCAGTTAGGGCAAAAAAAGAAGCTAGTCGAGAGATGTATCTCTTGACTAGGCTTATAGTTGTGGCTTAATGCATCTAAGCAAGACGCTTCGAGATTTCCTCAAGCGTCGCATCGGTGTTTACCGTATCGCGAATGAGGATGTGTACGCACGTACGGAAAAGGCTCTGCGTGAGTGTCTTGGTGGACATGACACCCAATACAATCTGACTGACGTTGGTCGCGCCGTCAAGCATGTCGATGATGACATTGCTGCAGAGGTTCTGGAAGTTCTCACTGATCTTCAAGTCCTTGAACTGATCGTTGTTCGCCTTGAGCTTGTTGCAGATGAGCTTGACGTAGAACTTGAAGTTGATCTTGTGAGGATCTTCATCCTCGGCCTGCTCTTCCTCCACAACGGCAGTCTCTGCCGCCTCAGCCTCCTCAGTCTCAGGGGTCTCAGGAGACTTAGTGGACTTGACCTTGGAAGCAAGCCACTCCTCACGAGACTTAATCCACGACGGTAGCGTGGAGTAGTATCCGTAAAGGTTGCCGTTGCGGATGTCGTCACTGTGGACGTTCTTGATCTCAATAATGCCGCGACCATTCTTCGACTTCTTCATCATGTCAGACATAGTGTAGAACGCGATCTCCTCAACCAAGACATCGCCAAACGCAGCAAGCACATCAAAAGAGTTCTTGCTAAACTTGGCACGGTGCTTTGAGAGCACCTCGACCACCGCGCTGGCAGGCGTCACCTGATCACGCTTAAGGACATCAACAGCAACATCCTTAAGAACAATGTTCTCGCGCTCAGCCGCATCCAACTTAGCGTTCTTGTCCTCCTTCTTCTTAAGGGCCTCGCCAACGCGCTTCTGCTCATCGGCAGAAAGGAGGGAGGCTAGCTCCTGGCCAGCCTCAACCGCACCGATCTTGGCAAGAATCGCGTCGTTCTTCTCAGACGAAGCATCCAACTTCTTCTGGACATCAGCAGCATCATCGGCGCTGAGGACATCAGTCCAAACGGCTCCGCCCTTAACCGCCTTTACCTGCTCATCAAGAGACTTGTTGAGCTTGACGCCACTAATGTAGTTGTGGACACGGGAGCTAGGGATAGTGATACCTACAGCAGCAGGAGCTGACTCCGCCACAGCAACAGCAGGCTGAGCCTGAGTAGGGGACTTCTTAACAATACGCTTCTTAATCGGAGTGGCCTGGGTGGTGCTCATGGTGAAGTTGCTTGGAGAGTAGTTGTTGCTGCGCTTGTAGCGGTGCTTTTACTTATACACTTGACCTATTGATATCTTCAAATAGCATAATGAAGGGGAGCTCATATGCCATGCTATCACCGAATATCACATGTAGTCGCTGAGAAAAAATACTGAAAAAAAATAGGCGCCATGGTGCATCGCACCGCTTGACCACATGGTTAGCACTGCGCTAGGTTAGCACTGGTTAGCACTGGTTAGCACTGGTTAGCACTGGTTAGCACTAGAGATATCATGCAAGGTCTCCGACGTCGCTGCCATCCTCGCTGCCATTCTCACTCCCGGCATCACTGCCCGCAGCGCTGCCCGCGGCACTGCTAGCGGCACTGCTAGCGGCGGATGCCGAAATGTATCGAGCAAACACATCTCGAGCGTCTTCCTCAAGCCCATCCAGATTGGGATCTTCATTGAGAGCTCCGCTGTCGTACACGGAGTCATCTCCCGTTGAAAGGGTGTCGTCGCCTACGGGCTCGGTAATATCGATCACATGATTCACTGGAGTGGATTGTGATTGACCTGGAATGCGCATACTCTCAAGAGGATCAATGTCAACATTATACGTATCAAACGCCAGCTTGGTGGTAGTCAGCGAGGAGTGGTCACTGTCACTCTCACTGTCACTGTCACTGTCACTCACTATAAATTTTGAAAGCCCCTGGATGGCCTCATCTTTTTTTGCAGAGAATGTCTTGGAGTCTCCTAGCAGGCTAGGATCACTTCTCGCACCACCTGCCACACAGCCCGCAGCCGCACTTGGATTATCCAGCGAAGACTCGACGCTTGGCTGTCGGTATACCCACTTGTACACAACCCATACAAGAACACCAATGAGCATAGCAATCACGCCAGCCAATAGGCATTTCTTCCAAAGACTCCAACCACCAGCCGATGGCTTGGTGGACTGATTGTCCTCTTGTGATTGCAACGACTGTAATGATTTGTCCACCTCGGCACGTGCGGAGCTGGTGCTCGTTGTCTTAGGACTAGATAGCTCCAATGACATCAATGGTGATTCGCCTACAGGCGCAGCGCCTCGCGGAGAAGTGTCTCGCTTAGACGGCTTTGATCGAGAACTTGCAAGGATGCTCTCTTTGGTAATCCCTAGATTTGGATCTACGATGCGAGGCATTACCGCAACGCTATCATCATTCGAATAGCGCTTAACGTGACTCATCCCGGCAGTGATATTGAAACGCGTTACCAATGAGGTTCGATTCCAGGCGGAGTGCTTGGAGCGCAACAGTGCACGTATATGACACACATATTGTAAAGACTTAAATGCGACGCTAATGATTACATCACGTCACCATCACATGTTTTCTACACTGAGAGATATAGGCGATCAAGCCTCGCTCAATTGCATCAACCGCGTCGACTATAATCATGGGATGGCTGTTTGCTTTCCTTGGACTTCTGTCAGTTGCCACATATGCCTACGTCACATACGTCTCACCAAAGATAACAGGCATGACCGATGAACAAATATTGGAGCATATGGAGAAAGGATTTATCTGTAGACTGGTGGACTTAGAGATGTGCCATACCACGACGGACGCCACTCCAGGCACCACTCCAGGCAGCACAACCCCAGCCACCACTCCAGACAGCACTCCAGGCAGCACTCCAGGCAGCACAACTTCAGCCAGCACTCCAGGCAGCACTCCAGGCAGCAACACTCCAGGCAGCAACACTCCAGGCAGCACTCCAGGCAGCAACACTCCAGGCAGCACAACTTCAGCCACAACTCCAGGCACCACAACTCCAGACAGCACTCCAGGCGCAAGTCCCCCCGCGGGTGATGCGGGTACGGGCGCAAGCACCGCACCTGCCAAGCCACCTCGAAAGGTGTTCTATGAAGGCCAAACAAACTGGAAGTTCATTCACCGGACTACCGAGAACAAAACGAACTGCTGGAAAGACTGGGACTTCTCGCCGGCTAACGATAGTGATCCGATTGGTCAATATACTGGCGCCATATCTACGGCTACTCGTCGACCCAACAGTGATATTCTGTCTATCCCCAATCAACCAGACCTATGGTGTCCGGTCGATGCCCCTCAAAATGCCGGTGCTCGTACTCAGAAGAGAGCTAAGACGCTTAAAGATTTTGTTGAAGGCAAGACAGACACGCTCATAGGCGTGGCCGGTGGTATTGGTATTGGTTTGACTGAAGAAATAATCACAAAGGCCATTGCGAGGTCTGCCAAGAATGCTGCCCTGGCCGCGAGCAAGCGAGTCGCCGCCGAGGCAAGCGGTGAGATTCTCGAGAAGGCCAGTAAATCACTGGCAGCTTCATTCAAGACAGCTGTTAGCAACAAGCTCAAGACAATGGTTGCTGCTCAGGCCAAGATTAACGCAACTGCCATTGCCAAGAAGAAGGTTCTCGGTGAGATGGCTGACACTCTTGGCGACCAGCTCCGTGCCCGTCTTGTGAAGCAGTTGAAGAATGAGCTATCCCAGGAAGCCCTTGAGCGAGCAACAAAGCGGCTTACTGTAGGCAACATGGCTAAGGCCGGCGGGTTGCTTGTGAAGGACTTTGCACAGAATGGTGTGCGCAATATGGCAACCAAGATCGCTACCCGGATTGTACAGGCCAATCAAGATGCCGTGGCGCGCATAACGGCAATCCGCATGTTGAAGAGCAATGGCGATAACATTCTCATGACTAGTGCTAAGACTCTAAGGACTGCTATGTTGAGCAAGCTAAATGGCCGCATACTGTCGGAGGTACAGCGGACAATAGCATCCACTGTCGTTAGTGTCATCAGAAACACCATTGCCAAGATAACATCACTGGTAAGCATCAACGCAGCTAAGATGGTGGTGAAGGCAGCCCTTACCGCAATAAAGAGCGTGCTCACTGGTAGATTATTCTTCAGAGCCCAGGCACGAATCTTCCTTGCGATTGGCAAGTCTATGACAAGTCTAACCGACGACATTGCCAAACTAGCAGTCGCGCTTGCAAAGGCTGGCGCCAAGATAGCAGACGACATTGCTCGCATGACTTTGAAATCTGCAATGAAATCTGCTCTGAAGATGGCCAGGTCGCTGCGGCCAGGTCCGAGTACTCTATTTGATATGGCTTCTATGGCAATGGACCTGGCAGACGTCGGTGGCTTCCAGGGATTCATGACAACAGATGAGTACAACCAAGCAGTGGCCGAGAGTAACGAGAACTTCAGAGCACTCCTCATTGCAGAACTTGGAAAGACAGAGGCGTACAAAGATGTCCCCAACTTCGAGAACAAGATAGAGTACCCGACTGTGCTAGACCCCACAATGGATTTCCCAGATAAAGATCTAAAGACTGTCATCAGAAACAAGGTCGACCTTCTGTTCGAGATGTCACGTATATACACACCGCACCCGGCTATAAGAGAGTTCTTAGACACGCTCAATGCCGATCTTGTAAGTGGTAAGCTCAAAGAGTCCCAGCTATCCGACACTACTGCGATGGAACCATACATGGCTAAAATAAAGATGGACGACATTGTTGCTGTGGTCAATAGAGACGCGTGCCTTGCGGCGGGCGGACAAGAGTACACGGATAGCACAGGCGACAAGAGATGCACGCACACAAAGGCCAACTGCCGGGCGAAATACACTTGGCCACTTCCAAAGAAAACCAATAGTGAAGCAGATGCTTCTGATAAGGTTGAAGCAGTATACACAGCTTGGACAGGTGACCGATGTGTGATAGGCAATCCCGAGATACGAATGATGTGTGATCGAATGGGCGCCACTTGGAACGAAGCAACTGGTGTCTGTGATATGAATAGAGAGTGGTGTTTGCGCAAAGGTGGGGAATGGACGGCCTCTACAAATAATTGCCGAATGGAATTCTCACAAAAGGCCGTAGAGGCAATATTTGGAACCAGCGTGACTAGACTAACCAAGCAAGTCGGAAATGCTACCATCAGGCCAACCGTGGATCTTATGAAGGTAATATTGGATCCGACCAGTGTTGATGGCACCACTGTCACATACTACAAGGGCGACATACGGTCAGCCATTGATACAAACAAGTGCTTTGACATTGGGGACGGCGTTAGAGATGGATTTCCAAGCAAGGTTAAACTTTGGGATTGCAACAGCAGTGATGCTCAGAAGTTCGAGTGGAATCCAGAGAGCAAGTTCATCGTGTCGCAATCAATAACTCAAGGAGGTTCCCCCATATGTCTAGAGAATCCATACGGAACAGGTGGTCTAGTGCATGCGGTAGAGTGCAACGGGGAGGCTAACCAGAAATGGGAAGTAGACCCGATAGAAAAATCTATACGGTCATCCGTCGCCCCAGACTCATTTTACATGGACCATCATGGTGGCAACACTGGAAACGGTACAAACATATGGCAGCGAACTAAGAATGGAAACTACACGTCGTTCACGTTTGGCACGCAGCAAGTAGTTGACCAAGCGCTGCTGAACAAAAAGGTTGCTAGCTTGGCTATGAATGTTGTATTTTTGGGAAACCCAGTCGGTGCTAATCTTGTAGAGACTGGATACAGCGCAGCAACAGTATTGATTGATGCGGTTACCGCGATTGCAAACATAGGTAAGTCATTCCAAGATGCGCTGACAATCAGGTGCAACAACAACTAAGAGAGAACTCCGCTCTGTTGCTTGAAGTGCGAAACAGCGCCTCGACACTTAGTATGCGTGTATAGATATACCACATTCACCGTCGCAACAGAGCTGAGTTGACATATTGGCATTGACTATGACTACAGCCCAAAGCTGCTATGATCTCGTCAATGACCCTAAGGACTTTGTTGGCTACCGAAACAACAAGCTATACTATGATGCATCCGGTGTAAAGACGGGGAATAGCATTGATTGCTTAGGACACAGAACCGGTACATGGAATCTAGGTGCCGGATTAACTAACAGCGACTCAAAATTTATGCAATCTCAGTCAAACAACGACTACAACGTGTGTGACGACAATGCAAAGGAATTCATGCGTAACATGCCAACAATGGCATTTTTAGACAGCAGCGGCTACCTTCGCGGAAACCTAAAGTGCCTTAGAATCAATGACAACAACGAGCTCACAGATGAAACTAGCTTTACGATGGGTGGCAAGAAATGGGCATTGGATAGCACGACGTCGTATGGCAACAACCGACTCCGACACAACAACCTTTGCCTGGAAGCCGATAAAAATAAATCAGTCAGTCTAAAGACTTGTAACCCAAACGGCACTACGGATTTGGGTCAGCAATGGATAAGCGAAGGGCAAGAGATGCGCAACCTGCTAACAAATGAGTGTCTTAATCCCCAAGGAAGAGTGGTGCAAAAATGTATGGGGAGCGCTCCAAACAACAAGTGGGAGTTTGATGGCAAGCTGTTAAAAAATAAGGGGACCGGCCAGTGTCTCGATGGTAACGGCAGTAGCATATACACGGGAGGTTGCTCTGCAAGCAACCCATACCAGCATTGGAGCATCGAGGGAGGTGGGACCAAGATAAAGCACGGGCAAAGTGGCAAGTGTATCAAGCGGCGAGTTGTAGACAAAGAGAGAACTGGCTATGGCGGGTTCGTGACTAAGTGGAAGGAGGTTGAAATGTACCTAGACAAATGCGACTGCTCGGCTGACATGGCAACAAACTCGACTCTAAGGACTGAGTACACCAACTACATCAAAAATAACGTTGCAGACTGCGCCAACGCGAGTGATTTCAAATACAACTCAAGCACAGGCAAGTGCTCCAAGTTCATATACGGCAGCCCTACGATACTAGCCAACTTCAACAAGTGGTGTGACCAAAACCAGAGCAACTCACTGATAGCCAAGCAATGTGCATCAGCCCTATCGCGCACGGTGGTTGCCAGTTTCAACATCTTCTGCCCGACTGGTAAAGATATTATCGAGAAACCGATGTGCACTGCCATGCTGAACACCAAGGCAGCTTACGGTATCTCTAATGAGGACTTGCAGTACATGAAAGCGAGATACAACGAATCACTTGCAACATACTGTGTCGATAATATGAGTCTCAATGATGCGGGCCTCAAGACCATAGAAAAAAAATACACGACCGACGTGACAGAAGATGACGAGGGTTGCATAAGCAACTGGGATTACGTCAGGCCGGACGGCACCAAGCTGCGAATCAAGTCAGCCACAAACGTAGGCGACACATCTTACTGGTGTCGAAAGGCTAAGGGGCCAAATGATCCACTGTACAAATGTCATGCAGGCATGCGGTACGCTGACATTAAGAATGGATACTGGTATGGCGAAATGAACACCGCGTGGCGAAGTATAGGAGCCACAAGAGACATACCGATACATGTATTCTACAAGTACGACAAGCCACCTTATCGTGAGGGTGGCAGCTACGATGTATACTGGCCGCCCATTCACATGAGGGAGGACTACATCAAAACACTCACAAAAGATAGCCCAGAGAGTCAAATATTCTGGCTCTTTGGATGTACGCGAGTGAATGATTTGGCGCCAACTGTGACTGAGAACGGCAAGTACAGAGCAATATCATCTGGAACCGGACGAAGCAAAACCATAAGCGTCACAGAGATTGCTAGCGGTGTCGTCAGAAAATACAGACAGACTGATGCAGCAGCATGTACAGGATCCGCTTACTGCCAACAAGGGTACGCCAACGCAGATATAGAAGCAGCAAAACCAAATGTGGCTATTGTGATAAACAGCAATGGTGTGCCGGTTGAGGTAAGAAAGGATGGCGATGACAGCATAACATCCTTTGAGTGGGTATCGTTCTCAGGGCTAGATAACAAACAGCCAACGCCACCGTTGGAATACCTGCCTGTCATTGACAGTGGTGTGATGCTGGACATATTGTTCACGATACTCATAGTGATCACATGCTGGCTCTTAGTCTTGAGACCAAAGAAGAAGATGCTCGCTGGTGGCATTGGATTGATAGCGGTAGCTGTGCGCACATATAGCAAACAAGTGGCCAACCGCACCGCTGGCGGGTGACGCCAAGTGATGTCTTCGACATGATATACCGACTAGGTGCAGAGCTGAGTTGGTCCGCGCTTAAGAGATTGAACTCCCATCGACACTCAGTTGAACTCATGTATACTATCGCCGCATCGGAAGGTACATCACCATCGCTGGGCTACACTCCGCGCAAAGGTGGCAATACCGGGATGGTTGGGAATTGGGTGCTTGCGTTGAACATCGTACTGATTGTCCTTGTGCTTGTGTTGATAGCGTCTCAGTGGCTTGGCGGTTTGTTCATAAAGTCAAAGTGCAATGTGTTGGTTGGCCCAACCACTACGACTGGTCAAGAGAAGGTGGCCGCGCAAAGGCAACCCACTTTTGCTTGGAGCGAGATAGTCGAAGAGGCAAAAAAAATAATCGGCAGTGACAAGTACAAGTCACTGAGCGGCAAGGCTCAAGCAATATGCCAACAGCTGTCTGCAATGAACACCCAACTGCCTAGCAACCAAGCGGCAGACACCGTTAAAACTGCATCGATCATTCTAGAGACTGAGTATGACCCGACTCTAGAAGAGCTCAAGTACTTGCTATCCACCGCTGAGTAGATGCATGTAACCAAGCGCAAGCGGTTCTCACTGCACTAGCTCTTGAGGCGCCTCGGCCTTGGTGTACACCTTTGACTGTTCAACAGAGTTAGTCTTGAGATTGATACTGGTCACTCCGATCTCAACCGCGTCTTCCGGGATGCCGTCTTCATCAATGCGCGAACCAGTCGATGTGATCTCAACGACGTGGGATACTTCGAGTCCCTCCGGTGTCTCCTTGATGTCCTCGATGTCCGCGTCGTAGACACCTAGCGCGACCTGCTTCTTGTACTTCAGGAAGCTCGGGTGGTCTTTGCCGTACTGCTTCACGCTCTTAATCTTCTTCTTACGAATGCGGTTCTTCAGGAGATCCTTGCCTAGCTTGGCATCTTCCTCTCGCTTCTTAAGCATGTTCTCCAAGATCTGCGTGTTCTTGTTGTAGAAGTTGACTCGGTCGCGGTTCTCCTTGAAGGGTCCAATGAAGTTCCACTTGTTGTTGGTGACGGTGAACACGTTGGTGATGACCTTGGTCTTATTTTTTTCCACGTAGTCCTCGCACTCTGCAAGAGTGTCAAACGTGTTGAAGACGTTCACCGCGAATTCCATGTCTGGCTTCTCCTCGTACAGATATTCTGTGGCAGCTCGTAGCTTCTCGAAGTTAATGTCGAAGAAGTGTCGGAAGGATGAGTGCAGGTTCTCAGGAGTCTCTTGAGTGAATTCATTTGGATCAATGCTTGCGCGGTCAGGGTCAGCCGCTCGGCGCTCTGGCGAGTGCGATCGAGTGCTTGTGTTTTCGCCTGTCGGGTCAAACTTGAAGAAGGCATCCAGCCACCGGCGAATGATCTTGCGCTCCTTGGCAGACTGCGCCGCTAGCCGTGCATCTTGCTCAGTGGCAAACGCCACTTGGTCAAACACCTCCAAGTCAGCAGTGAGACGGTCTACCTCGGCGGTAGCATCCGCCTGTAGCTGAACTAACATTTCTTCACTGGGCTCAACACCCGCATCCTTCCACTCGCTCTTCTTCTTGTTGATGTACTGCTCCCAGATTCCGCGGGTGAGGTCTTCGTTGTCGCGGTCCTTGTTATGGACCTTCTTGGTGTAGTCTTCCTTAGCCGGAGGATCCTCTAGGTCATCCAGATCAGCAACCCACTCATTGCAAAGCTGGTAGTTGAAACCAACCAGCGCGGTAGTTAGGAGCTTCTTGTGGTACTCATCACGCATGCAAGTGACAGACAACACGGTGTACTTCTGGTCACCATCAATCGTGCTGCCGTATGGGTACATGCGACGCTCGACGGCTTCAAGCTCGGCCTCAGTAAGATTATCTACAGACTGAGGGTCGTCATTGAGACTCTTGATAAGTTGATCAACATCTTCCTGTGTAAGGACAGGTTCAACGTGTGAAGTGGGCGCCTGCATTGTAGTGGATCCAAACAAGGTGAGTTGTTTTTATGCTATGCCATCTATGGCCTATACATTTTAAATCCCAATTATTTGATCTACAATAGATGTCAACAATTTTACAACTGCACGATAACATTCGCCAGAAGATAGCGCATATCGTAGAGACGATCAAACTGGTAGAACCATGCTTGGATTCAACTATAAAGTCTCTACACGACAATTCAAACGTCAAAAAACTTAGGCTGGCCATGAATAAATGCATGGAGGTCGTTGACAGATATCTAGTCAATGCAGAGATCATAACAGCAATGGCTACAAGAGAGAGAGGGAGGCGCCCATTCAAGAGGCACAGAAACATATACAGCGACATACTGTACATAACGGAAGGGGATGGTGAACAACTGTCAAATCAAGATCTCTTAGAGCTCAAAGAGATATATTACTCAACGTACTACGACATACCGGATAGCGTCAGCGGATATCAATCAACTACAATCCATGGCGACAACCACGGTGCGCGGGGTTGTCAGCTTGACATGTTGAAACATAACGGAAGGGGATACAAGGTCACAAGCGGCGGACATGCCGTGATGCTCACGCGTAATATGTCGACCTCCGGATTCAGGCAGTTTGTTGTTCGCAGCAATGTGCTCGAGGAGATGGAGTCATTGGAGAGAATGCTAGAATGCTTTGTCGAAGCGTATGACTGCCCAAGGTCTCCAACTGATAAGAAAAAGGTAGCGGCGCTGCTGAACAAGTACAAGAGCATACAGATACATCATCGAGTTGAAGAAGACACGTATGATGTGTGCGAGTGCGGCACAAAGATGGCCATACAGTCAAACAGCAGCGAGATGATGTGTTTGAGATGCGGCATGATGACCAAACTCATAGGTAGCGTTACCGAAGAGAGTCAGCTGTTTGCACAGGAAGGTAACAGAGTCGCGCACGGTTCATACGACCCATCTAGACATTGTAAGTTCTGGATCGAGCGCATCCAAGCAAAGGAGAGCACCGTGATACCCGAAGTATACATCAACAAGATTAAGGAGTCCATCAAGAAAGACAGGCTCTCAAACATCAAGAACATCAGCGTCAAGCAGTTCCGAATGTACCTCAAACAGAATGATCTCTCTAAGCTCAATGACCATATACCGCTCATAAAGAAGATCATCACGGGATACATACCGCCGCAGTTGACGCACATGGAGATGCAGCTACTGTTCATCTACTTTGACAAGGCGACCAAAACATACGAAGCCATAAAGCCAAACAACAAGAAGAACAGCTTGTACTACCCATTCCTCATATACAAGATACTGGACATCATCATCAAAGACGAGGACAAAAAAAGAGGACTGCTCTCATCTATACACTTGCAGTCTTATGAAACACTAGTCGAAAACGATACCATCTGGCAGCAAATATGTGCCGAGAACAAGTGCTTCAACTACCGGCCAACCAACCACGCGACAATGATTGGTTGACTTGATGTGCAAACTACTCCAGATAGACTTGAAGATTTGAGCTACCAATGTGGCATACATATCTATAGTCAAAATACGAAGCACATATGAATGATCGTAGAGACAATGAATTCATGATAGTGGTACCAATGTTTATCGGCGTGTCCATCGTCGTGTATTTGACGTACTCAATTTGTTCACACATACTCGCCGGGGTTAGAGCTCTCACTAATAAGTTAGCCAGCTCGTGCAAGAGACGCGGTGGTGCACTTCACCAATGTGACCAAGGTGATATATATCAGATCGGATCAACTCACGCCAGTGAAGACAATCGCAGTGCTCACCAAGTGATCACTATGAGTGGCATCTACACTATCGAGTAGTACTTCCGCATAGATAGGTCAAGAACGTTTTCCCATGTGCGATGAGAATCACTAGTGCATTCCCGAAGTAGCCTATCCAACGTGACGTGCATTGTATCTTTAGACTTGTTGGATACGCTCGTGATGCGGTCGACTACGCGCTTCCTCATTTTTTTGATCTCGTAATCGACCAAACCAAACGTAGTGAGCATCGTCTCAGAGACCACAGCTTCTCGCATTTCCTCGCTATCAAATGCGTTGTACTTGGTCGCACTGGATATGGTGTCGTTGAACACATTGCATATGCTGTTGGCCATTCGGTCCAAAAACAAGTCGGCGTATTTCTGTCTAGCCTCGTTGATGGAGCTAGTCTTCTCTTGGATGTCTACACCGAAGTCATTCACAATGCCATTGACTTGGACGGCCTGCGTGCACTTGTCGTAGAGATCATAGATGTCTATCTTTGTCTTGTAGTCAGTGAGGTTGTTGCTCTTCTGGAGGTAGTACTCGTCTTTCCCAAGGGACAACTCAATGCTGGCATTCATAATGCGGGCCTCTTCACTGTGGCTAAAGTCCGGCTCACTAAGCCAGAAGCAACGGAAGTGCCACACATCGCCTACTCCAAGCAAGACAAATTTGTCACGCCACTCGCGAACAACTGCTACCAATATGCTGTCATTTATATCGCTGGGCTCAAGTGTATCTCTCTTCAGCCCATTGATAATATGCGCGGTTGTATCTATGGGCGAGACATAATCAGGGCACCTTTCTTCCTGAGTAAATGTCACCTGGGTCTTCCAGATGAGATCAGTAGTAACAGTGTCCGTTGCAGCCGACTCCTTGGTCTGTATGCGGTTGTAGTCAAACACAACATCGTCATCCAATACATCTAGGCACACGATAGTCAAGTGCTTGCCAGTGCTAGCAGCACATGCGGCAATCTCGACATGACATCTATCTATGAATTCCTGTGAGAGCCTTCGCGAGTGTGAATTGCTTGCATGCCTTGGCTCAGCAAACATACTAAACCCGCTTTCACCGTCATCGCCGTCATCATTGCCTCCAGACGCCAAGTGGGCCGGTTGTGCTTGCCGCAAAGGTTGGATGGCCTTGCACGCTGACACTGCCGCAAACATTTCGTCCACAGTGTTGTACCAAGACGCCTTCATGATTGGCACACTGACCCACGGCAACAAACCCGCGACTCGATACATGGCGGACGACTTGCCGATGGAACCATTTACTCCTTGGTCTACCCATACATCCAACTGCGACCATATTTCACATTCACTGGCGGCATTGATACTACAACTGGAGTCGCCAAGTGACTCCACGTCATTGCTATCACCAAGTGATTGAAGAGGTGCTACTCTCAAGGCTACCCGCCGAGCTTGCTCAGTGCATGCGCTGAGAACTTCACACGACACATTGCCGGAAGTATAGCCCTCAGATAAAATCCGGATGATTGCTTCCAACACGGACTCGCGAAATCGCTCCACCAGTGCTTCGTTGCCAAGCGACGCTTCAGGTTTGCTGGACTGTGCCTGCATGGCTATACGCACAATGTCGTTGAAGAACTTGACAGCGCATAGAGAAGGACCCTTCTCTCTAAAGATTGCAAGCATGTCATCGGTGCACTTAGATATCTTAGGAAGGGCGGAGTGTAGGGTGGAATCCAAGGAGTCGATAGCATTCAGAAGGTTGGCTATGCGCTTATCACCCGCCGTGTTTTTTTTCAGCAAGAGCGATGTTATCGATTCCATCCGGTCAACCGCATGAATGCCAGCGACACTGGCCCGCATTGCCAGTATGGGGGCGTCGACCACACGGATAGCATTTGTAATGAATATTGAGTGAACAACCGCCGCAAGCAGTTCGCCAAATGATGGTTGGCTTTGCTTGGGCATGTGCTGTTGCATGTGCTGCTTCACCTGCTGGTAGCTAACCATGCCCACGTCACTAGCATCGAACACGCGCCACGAGTGATTGGCATTGTTTGCCTTTCGTCTGGCATCATTTATGCTGGAGATGGCGTCGTCAATCTCTCCCACAGCAGATGCTAGCGATGTGGTAATCGTGTTAGCCATGTGAGCAAACGGCTCAAATGCCACCAGCGGTGTTATAGTCATTGCTTGCAATCTCATTGTTGTGGAGTGGAGTCTTTAACGTTCTAGTGAATATATAAGTCGCCTCAGCGTTCCAGTGCAGATACTAAAATCCAAGGTGCCATGGATTACATACGGGCAAAGATATTCATAGATGTCGCGGGGGACTACATCATAACACCGGTTGGATCAGTCTCAATTTCTGCAATACATCAGACAAGGACGACTCCATTCACGGTGACATTCTCCAGAGGATATTACATATACTCCGGGAGCCGAAACACGCAATTCCAAAGAACATCCGCGACCGGTACGGCAATTGGAGAGCCTATTTTGGCAAGCACATTGGTGCAAACACTTGCGTCAGCCATGCCCACAGGTGCGTATGCGAGACTGTTGACAAGAGACAATGAAGTCCTTGCAAGTACTTCCACTGGCGGGGTTGCCACGCAGGCCGAAGCCAATGCTGCCGCAGACTGGTGGAGTAACGCAGGCGCAGTTAATCCAGGGCACACTGCAATTCAAACTCCAAAGACTACAGACTGGGGGGCATTCAACGGGTGCACTGCTACGTGTGGAAGAGACTTTGCATTACGCGTACGGCAAATAATCCCGGCAGTACACCAATCCATAGCGACATCAAACACAGCCGCAAAGCTTGTGCTTGAAGAAGAAAAGATCTGCGACAAGCCATGCAGAGTGGAGTCATCGCTCCTGTCAGATTTCAATAGACTCACAAGGGCAAAGGTAACCAAGCTGCCGGATCTTATGCAGCTACCCACTCTGATGGACACTACCGTGACACCGGCCAAGGAGATAAATAACCCATTCCATAAAAATAACTTACTCTACCTGAAGGACGACGAGCTGGCGGCTCAGTTTGAGCAATGGGTGATATCGAACAAACCAGTTGGCGGGCTGGAAAAGTATTCACCAAACGATGGCTGGCTAAACATAGATGTGTACCAGAGCCAATTGATTGCCGGCAGTATCTTGCCCAGAGATGGCATTATAATCAACGAGACGTACAATCAGCTACTCAAGTACAGTGGTAGTAACTTACAGCTGTGTGACGAAAAGGGTGCCGTGTTGGTATCTTACCCTATTGGCCAAGGTGATTATGTCACCATAGCCAACAGCAGACTGGTTGCCATGACCACACCTGCCAGCACTGGTACGCCAACTCCTGTGGCTTACCCATCGAACAGTATCTTTGCCAGCATGGAGATAAGCAGGTTGCAACTGACAAAGTTTGGTTTGATGGGATTCAAGACCAATGCGTTCACCGCGCCGCAAGTCGTACTGTACTTTACATCTGGGGACTATGAGCTTAGCCTCGAGAACAATTCGGCCATGACCTTCACACCAACCGCATCGGTAACATTTCTGAAGATAGACAACGTGGAGTTCAGATGGACTCCAGCGGTGGGCTTCGAAATACTGGCAGGTACTGAATCCATCTGGAGCCTAAAAGCGTCGACTATGACCATAGGCGGGACTGAGTGGAGCTTCACAGGGACAACATCTCCGGCGACTAACTTGACGCTCAAGTCTTCATCAGCAGTTGCATTGAAGGGCATTGCTCTTAGCAGCGCTGGCAGATTGGAGCTCGTGGATGTAAACAACGCGGTGGTTGACTATATCGGCGCAAACTACAAGTCAATCCCATGCGATACAACATTCTTGAGACCACTTAGAGCATTTAGATTCACATCTGTCACTGGCGCGTACTCATGCAACTTCCAGAACGATAGCAACCTGGTCATATACGACACGACAAAACCAGGCACAGTTGTGTGGAATTCGGCAACGTCAGATCCGAGTGGCAACGGCGCGACGCATATGAGACTAGAGAAGACAGGCGAGTTCGCAATATGGAAGGGCACTACGAAGGTATACTCACTCACGTCGCCAAGCGGAGTCACATCATGCATGGGCATGATAGGTGAGACAGGGTCGCTACTACTAACAGCCATTCAGCAAAGTGAGACTACACCAGGCGCCGGTGCCAAGATGAGCATATACCAATGCCAACCAAACCCGTACACATCGGCGCTTGATGAATATGCTGGCGACATGTACAACAAGGCACCCGCATTTGCTCTAGGGACCACGCCCAATGAGCAAACTCCCATAACTAGCCCACAGATCATCATTGGTCTTGACGAGTGGATGGGGACATACAATCCAGACTTCTGTCCTCCGACAAACATTACATGCAGCTGGCCTACCCGTGGCGGAATACCTAGCGTGGACGTATCTACTGACAGATGGAAACAGTATGGTAGGATTTACAATATGGCAAATATGACGTTCACGAGAGAATGGAAAATGGTAGATCACTTGCCATTATCGTATGGTATACCGACTGGATATAAGCGGCTATGGGGATACAGAGCATCGTCAGCAACCGTAAAGGCATCTGAACCTAGGATAATTGGAGTTGGTCTGAATGACTTAACCAAACCAACAGAGATACTCATGAAGCTACCAGAAGAAGACTTCAAGAGAGAGTACTTGGCGTATGCGCCTGCAATGAATAACTTCAACTCAAACCCCAAGCCTTATGTGCTTATGGCATTGAGATTGAACGACACTGGGGTGTTTGACATGCACTCAGCGTATACGCTAACAAAACCCGCGACATTGGTAGGGTCACGTCAGTCAAACCTAACAACACCGCCCACAGATACCATGGACACAAGAACATTGAAGCAAATTATGCTTGATGAAAGGACAGACCAACTGCAGGATTTATGCAAGGGCAGAGTGCTAGACGACGAATGCTACCTGAGACTTCCACGAGACCAGTTCTTTCAAGAGAGTGTTGCGAGAGAGTGCGCGATGCCGGCACGGGCGGATCATCCAGAGTGTCTTAGAACATTGGTAGAGTCATATACACCAGATCAGCTCAGAGAGATGATGGACAAGGCGCTCGCGGATGCAGGGTTGACCATGGAAGACATCACTGAGAAAGATGGCACACTCACATCTACGCTAGCGGGTGTAAGGCAAGGTGCGGGCTGGTGGGCGCGGGCAAAGGCGACCATACACCGCGAGGCAAAAAATGAAGACAGCCCCACGCGATGGATTGCCATGACCATCATCATAGGCATCATCATCTGTGGACTACTGAGAATAGCATACACGTACTGGACACCAACACACACGCAAGCACAGACACACCGTTCCACTTCGCCACCAAGCGAAACCACTCAAGGCGCTTGAGAACGCGGAGTGGATTGCATTCCACTTAGCAATGCATGCTTCTTGGATACGTATCGACACAAGAGATGGATACAAACCACGCACAGTATAAGAGCAAACAATAGGGCATACCAGTGCTGGCTTTGAGTATCCTCCACTACATTGGTTGGAGGGATGATGCCGCCTATTAGGGTTGACGTGTTGCCAGCGGGAGTGTCCGCGAGAGTGTCCACTTCTGGCTCAGCAGTATTGGTCAAGTCATTGTAATACTTATCACAGGCCTCGGCCAAGTCACTCATTTTTTTTGAAGGTGTCGAACCATCCGCACTGGCACTAGCAATGTTATTGTACGCAGCCGCGCATGATGACGAGATGAAGTCACCATACATCAATGCATTTGATGGCTCCCACACCTCGGCGCACTCACTCAGACTTGAGAGTGGATTGGTCTCACAGGTCTTCCGTACGATACGCACGTGGTTGACCTGCGAACCGGCTGCGTCGTATAGTGATCGGCATTTTAGTGTGGTGGGATTGACCTTACACATCGAATCAATCTCTGGAAATAGAATCATAGCCGGGCCATCAAGTGGACCAGTTCCGTTAGATATCTCTCGAGCAAACTCCTTCCACCGAGAATCAAAGGTCTCATCAGTCTTGGTGCTAAACATGTCGCGGTAGAGCGCAGCTCGCTTAACACTTTGTAGATTATCAACCAGCTTCAAAGCCGTCGCGGCTGGTGTAGACAACCCAAGCCACTTCTCACAAGTGTTCCAGTTGCCTAGCCAGTCGTTGCAAGTCGTCTTCATTATCTCGACATCTTCCGCAGTGACATCGCAAGTGCTTCCGTTCAACATGTTAGTACCGTCGGCTCGGTTAGGGACGCCGATGCTTTGGCACACCATGATCTTGACATCTTCCATGTCCTTACCCCAGTGAAGAATAGACTTGCACCAAGGCAGGCCAGCGTTATTGATGCAATATCGGATAACGCTCTCACTTGTAAACAACTCAGCTAGATCGCTCAAGGCATCTGCAGCACTTGCAGGGGTGTTGTCCTTAGAGTCTACCATCTGGGTCAGGCACCAAGGTACCATCAGATTCAACATGCTCGCAGATTGGTTCGCAGATTGGTTCGCGGATTGACTTGCAGATTGGCTCGCAGATTGGTTCGCAGATTGGTCCGCAGATTGGCTCGCAGATTGGTTCGCAGATTGGTCCGCAGATTGGCTCGCAGATTGGTTCGCAGATTGGTCCGCAGATTGGTCCGCAGATTGGTCCGCAGATTGGTCCGCAGATTGTGTCGCGGCAAGGCACTCGCTCACATGCGCGACTACGCAATTTGTAATGAAGTCCCTTACATCCAGCGGCAGTGTTGCCCACACATCTTCTGAGAGTAATCCGACCAGGCGCCGAGGCAACTCACTCTCTGGACTATCGATTCGAAGACTAGAGAACAGTCGACCAACTTCGGCCTTGAGGCTGTCACTGTATTCTATTCTACCATTCGCAACACATGTTGCGAGGTTGCTTGCCGTCAACTCACTAGCGGTTGCGCTTGTATTGGTTAGTCCTAAGAGTGTACTAAGTTGGGTGGTAGCAGAGTCCGGGCTTGCTTCCGCGGTGGTGTCCAAGCTGACGGAGGGCATGTATTTGTCACATAGAGCAAACGTATTTGATAGCACGCTGGCGCGCATTTTGTAAACGGCGGCGCCGACAGGATTAGTCCAGCCATCAATGGCGTAAGAGCTCAGCATTGACACAGCTTCCTTTTCCACCACACTCGGAAGAGTGCCTGCCGCAATGAGCGCGCGCTGTGTGCTATTCACCGCTGTCAAGATGGGCGCTATCGAAAATTCAAACCCAGGCTCTGTCACAGTGGTGCCGTTTACCACGCTAGTACTTGGAGGGATAATTAGTTCAGCTGGCTTGGTCGCAAAATCGATAACCCATACCACATCTGACTTGGCTTGGGCATCACTTAGCTCAAAGGGAACAGTGCACCCAGGGTCTTCGATCGGTTTGACGCACACCAGTTGGTCATTCATATACACGTTCACAGCGGACAGTGGGAGAAAGAATGCGAACTCCCATACGCCCTTGGGTATTCTGGTGACTATAGTCCACTTGCCGGACACAGTTGTTTTCTTACCGGGCAGAATACTACTCAACGCAACATCCGCCCCGCTGCCCTCGAGAAAATGCGCGCTGATCAGAGTGGATTGGGTACATTCTTTGGGCATGAAATTGTCCGCGGCAGGCGTATCCCATAGAACAAGACTTGCCTTGGGCAGCGTACCACCGCCGCTGCTAGCACCACGTAACGGCACTGTCCAGTACTTGGAGTAAGTCATTGCAGCCGAGTGTTGCCATAGCGACGGCCACGTCAGATAGAATGAGTCCGGTTGGTTGAAGTACACCGCCGGCACATTGGTACACTCAGGAATTTTCCAGATAGAGCTAGCACCGTACTGCCGAAGAGAAGGAATCGTACTCATCTGGGTTAGCTTTACACTGGTAACACCATTGGCATCCACGCTGGTCTTAACCACTCCACCTATCGGAAATGGGGTTGCCGGGTTACCGTCTACCTCAATCTCCTTGAGCCGGATTAACCTACCAACTTCACTTCCCAGTACTGACTCCAAGTCATAGACAACCTCGCCAACATATGCATATCTGCTCTTGCGCCACAACTTGCAGAGACCCACATTGCCGCCGGCATCATTCGCTTGGACCAATGTAGGGTTCAACACGGCGCCACTGCTGTAAACTCTCCAGATAGGAACCGCGTCTGCAGTAGGTGCAACCTTCTCTATCCAACAAGCATCAAACAGACGGTTGCATGCGGCCGCGGCCAATATGCTGGTGGGGTAGTCGCGATACAGCGCAGAAGAGATGCAACCACCTACACCGTTCAGGGGCACATAGACAAAATTCAAACTGCTCTTATACTCGACACCGGATGACATGTTGCCAAGCGTATTGCGGTGAACTACGAAGCAAGTGGATATACACTATTCTATAGACTAATATACTCAAACTGCAAGCTACCTTCAGCAAACAACTATAGAACGTTTTGAAGTCATGGTATCCGCCCGAATTATGCCAGTGCTAGAAAGATACACGCCTCCAAAGCTAGGGCACAGCTATAGCAGTGCACTAGCCGGCCGAAAGGAAACGGCTGTCGGATCTGCAATTGCAGGTGAACTTGCGGAGGCGGCCGCAAAGGAGGCAGCAGAAGCAGCCGCGAGGGAAGCAGCACAGGCAGCCGCTAGGGAAGCAGCACAGGCTGCAGCAAGGGAAGCAGCGCAGGCGGCTGCTCGGGAAGCCGCCGAGGCCGCGGCAAGGGAAGCAGCACAGGCCGCGGCAAGGGAAGCCGCACAGGCAGCAGCGAGGGAAGCGGCACAGGCGGCTGCTCGGGAAGCTGCTCAGACAGCTGCACAGGAAGCGGCGCAAGTCGCAGCACGAGAAGCAGCACAGGCAGCTGCACGGGAAGCCGCACAATCTGCAGCAAGAGAGGCAGCACAAGCCGCAGCTAAACAGGCAGCGGAAACGGCATCGAAGGAGGCCGCGCAGGCAGCGGCTAAATCGGCCACCAGAAATGCTCTAGAGTCAATTACGAAGAATGCTCTTAAGAGAGCAGCTATGTTGGGCGCTGGCATTGGCGTGACGGCGGCCGCATTGACTAAGACAGATACCAACGACGATGGCGTCGTTGATGAGAAAGACAAATCACTCCTATCCCAAATCACGGAACCAGTTGGTGCCATACTCGGAGATGTTGCCAAGCCTCTTGGGGATGCACTTGGAAATGTTGCTAAGCCGCTTGGAGATGCCCTTGGAAATGTAGCCAAGCCGATTGTTGATGCGGCCAAACCGCTTGGGGAAGCACTCGTTGGAGGGTTGGATGATTTGCTCAAAGGGCTAGGTATTGATATGAGCGCCATCATGGAGAAACTAAAAATAGTAGGAATGGTATTCGCACTCATCATTGGGCTAGTAGTCGTTGGAAAGATTGGAAGCGTTATAAGCATGTTCACTGGCAAGAGTGGCGCCGGCGGGGAGGTGTTCATTGGAGCTGGCTTAATGGCGGCTTGCTTGGCGTGAGTACTTAGAATAATACAACACATCACACGCAGTGAACGGTTGCCGTGTGGTTTGCGTGTGGTGTGGTGGGTTTGAATATTTATTTTTTTGTTGTTTTATCCGGGCAAGAATATAGTATTCCCACCCGAGCAGCGACTAACTTATAGATGTCGTCCGGCGGTCTTTTTAACCTCATCAACAATGAAGGTCGTCAGGACCAGATGCTTATGGCCACCGAGGCGCTCTCGAAGCGTCTCGCTGCGATCAAGCAGGTTCGCGCGAACCTCCCTAACCCGACCCCGACGCTCAAGGACATTGAGAAGACTCACGTCATGTTCATGAACGCGAGCTACAAGCCGTTCGCGGCTATGGCTTTTGAGTACAACAAGGTTGTCGCCAACCCTGTCTTCGGCTCGAAGGTTCAGTTCCCGATCCCGCAGTTCGGTGACTTCTTCAGTGACATGGTTGTCCACGTCAAGATCGCTGCCCCGACGGTCTCCTTCACTGGTACGCCTGTGAACAACGCGGTGGACTGCGCCCTCTACCGTTGGTGCGACTTCCCGGGTGAGCGTCTCTTCCAGTCGGTCAGCTTCGTCGTGAACGGCAACCCGCTCGATGAGTACTTCCCGGATACCTACAACATGCACCGCCAGTTTGCGGTCGGCTCGGGCAAGCAGGTCGGCTGGTACAAGAACGTCGGCCAGGAGATCCCGGTTGATGCCATGTACAAGTACCACGATGATACGACTAACCCCACGGCCCCCAAGAACGCGCGCGCCTCGTTCAAGTACCACGATGGTCACCAGACTTACAAGAAGCAGCACCAGGATCTTGAGATGCTCATCCCGCTACTCTTCTGGTTCAACACGGACCCGCGTCTAGCCATCCCTTCCGTGTGCATCCCGTACGGCCAGCGTTTCATCAACATTGACCTCGCCCGCCCGCAGGACCTTCTCCGCGCCATCATCAACCCGGGCGCGCTCTCGACCTCGAACCTCACGGCGCCTGTGCTCACCACGCCGCAGTTCAACAACTTCGACCTCTACATCAACAACATCTTCGTCAACCCGGACATCCATGAGATCTTCATCAAGCGCATTGCTTTCACGCTCGTACGCGTACACAAGCGTCAGTTCAGCAACGTCAACAAGGCCAGCGACAACATCCTTCTCAACAACCTCAAGTGGCCCATTGAGACGCTTTACTTCGGCATCCGCCCCACGGCTAACGTCACGACCAACACCAACGTCACTGCCGTCAACCGTCAGGATTCGGTCATCGACCCGAACATGTCGGACTGGCACAAGTTCGGACAGGTCACCGAAACGTCGGTCTCGCAGGCTGACGGTGTCACCGGTGCCTCGGCAGGATACCTCCTATCCAAGTCGCGATCGCACATCCACACGATCACCATCACGGCCCACGGCATCCCGCTATTCAACCAGATGCCTTCGAAGTTCTTCAACAGCTACGTGCCGTACACTTACGGTGGCTGGAACGTCAACACGCCGACCGACAACGGCCTCTTCATGGCTTCGTTCGCGCTCTACCCGGGCACGTACCAGCCCAGTGGACACATCAACGTGTCGCGCGCGCGTGAGTTCTACATGCAGTACAGCAGTGACTACATCCAGTCGGATCGTACCGGTGATCTAGTCGTTAACGCGGTTTCGATTAACTTTCTTATTATCACCGAAGGCAGCGCCTCGCTTCGATACGCTACTTGATTCGTCATCATCATTGATGGCACTGTACTATGCCCAATACATGGACACATTCAGTCAACTCCGATTGGATGCACTCCTTTATTTTTTGCCCGCATGCTCTGCACTTGGTGCAAGCGGCGTGGTTGGTGGAAGCATATGCCATACGCACTCAGCTCCGTCGCAAGATGCTGGTGGAAAAAAAGATAAGTACCCATAGAGGGCGCGGTGCAGTGTACCATCACTGGGTTTGAACTGGATGGTTACTTGGCAGCTTCTTTGCACTTAGAGCATCCTAATGTGGCTCTTGCTTTGAATGATGACCAAGCTAGTTCACGAGTGAGCTCGCACTTTGCACACTTGTATGTGTATTTGGCAGTTGCACCAGTGTAGGCTGGTGAAGCAAACACCCATCCATTAGATTGGCAGAAGGCACGCGCAGATGTGATGTCATCTTTTGACCGTGAAGATATTTTACACACCTTGCACCAAGTGCCTAGCTTGATCGAGTTACTAGTCGCCTCCCACTCATGGCCAGCAGAGCAGCGGAAGAGATGCTTGACCTGATGACCAAGATATTCAGTCGACAGGCACTCACCACCCTTACCATTAGCAATCTGTTGGAGTGTGGTCAAGTGCTCTAGCTTACGCTCATCTGGAATGACTACAGCCTTCCGCGGCTTGGGATTGGCGGGGTAGTTTGCACTACCGCGACCGGGCTTGATAGGCTTGCACTGCTTACATCCGCGAGAGCATCGTTGCTTGAAGTTTTCCCAGCTAGTATTTTGAATGAATCCGCAAGTCGTGCACTTGAAGTCATATTTGTCAGTGCCCTTGTTGTATGCGGGGCTTGCGAATACAAATCCATGCTCACCCACAATGCTGTTGATCTTGTCAATGCTAATCGGAGCATTCTTACTACACATGCGGCACCATCGACCTCTAATGATGTCAAACTTAGTCATGGTGAATGGATCATGGCTCGGATCCTTGCACTGGTAAGTGTATGCATGAGTCTCACCTTCGTAGGCGGAACTGACACAGGCACCTCCCTTGGCGGTGGCTAGGTCGTGGAAAGTCTGCATGTTAGACATGAGTGGTCTAAATGATTGCTGGTATTCAGATTGGGATGCTGTCATATCCACATCAAGTAGCTGAATTCCAAAATCAACAAGCTCTTTTGTCACACATTCCCAGATGGACTCAAACGTTTTGCAGGTGTATGGCACGATTATGAGCCTGATTCCCATATCCGCACACTCATCTGATTTGATTTCGTCTCTAAGCTGCTGTGATTCAAACTTCTCAACGCCACCCTTGTGAAAGTGACCGCCAATAAATTCGTAGTGCTGGATGCCATTGTATTCTATGGCAAGCTTTAGCTCTTCACAATACCCGTCGAGCTCAAATTTGCTCGGAAGAACATCTCTAGTCTTATGAAATACTCCGCCGGTTAGCTTGGAGATGGCCCATAATGCTTTGCGCTCATTTAAGCCCATGCCGCACTCTGGACATGCACTCTTTTCACTAATGACATTATGAATACTGGTTGTCCATTTGTGGCCTTCACGGCATTCAAAATTGCCTTCAAGTCGAGTGTTCTTAAACTCTTCTGAGTTGACAAGAGTGAATCCGAGAGTGGCTAATTTCTGTTCCACCTGTGAAAATGGAATCTTTCGACCCAAGCATTCTTGGCAGCTATGCGAAGTTGCATAACTACGCTTGATCTCAAATGAGTGCCCAGCTTCACAAATCACAGGGATTCGTTCATTGGGGAGACAAGCGTTTGCTTCTTCTTCAGTGCATTGAAGAGTAAACTTCTTCCGCGCCAATGCATCTTGCCATGATTCAGTAGGGCACTCAGGGCACTTCTTGTGAAGTCTCCATGCTTGAGTGCTTGTGCCTTCCCAAGATCTGTTATGGGTCGTGCACTTGAAAGTCAATCGAGTGTTAGTATCTTGATACATCTCAGGGTTGACCATCTCATATCCAAACTGTGCAAGACGCGCAGATGCATCTTCAACAGTCATCTTAACTGGCATGTTTGAGGTTGGCTTTGGGTGGCTTTGGCTGGGGTTGCTTTGAGGGTTACCTGGTGTGGTAGCCACTCAGTGGGCTTTCAATTTTATCAAGCCATGGGCGGCATATCATAGGGCAAAAAATAACCACTGGTGAAGCTGCATCATTCATTAGACTCCAGCCGCGATGCGCTAGCTTTCTGTGTGGTGGTTGCACTTAGAGCAACCACTAATGGCTCTGGTTTTGAATGCTGCCCAGATCATCTCTCGAGTGAACCCACACTTGGCGCACTTGTATGTATGTCTGTCTTTAGAGCTAGTGTATGTTGGTGAAGCGAACACCCATCCGTTCTCTTGGCAGAAGGCACGCGCAGATGTGATGTCATCTTTGCGCTTACCACAACACACCTGGCACCAAGTGCCTAGCTTGATCGAGTTACTAGTCGCCTCCCATTCGTGGCCGGCAGAGCAGCGGAAGAGATGTTTGACTTGGTGGCCAAGATATTCACTTGACAAGCACTCGCCACCCTTGTCGTTGGCAATCTGTTGAAGAGTAGTCAAGTGCTCTAACTTGCGTTCATCTGGAATGACTACAGCCGCTCGCGGCTTTGGGTTCGCGAGGTAGTTGACACTGCCGCGGCCGGACTTGATAGGCTTGCACTGCTTGCATCCGCGAGAACATCGTTGCTTGAAGTTCTCCCAGCTAGTATTCACGTGGAGTCCACACGTCACGCACTTGAAGTCGTACTTTGCATTGCTCTTGGTGTAGATGCTACCATAGAAGACAAATCCATGTGGGCGTATTGTTTCGTTGATGTAGTCAATGGTCACCGGCGCGTTCTGCGCGCACTGCTTGCACCACCGACCACTAAGAATGTCACTCACGCTCAAGCGAAAGATGCTGTGCTTGCGATGCGAACATCTGAATCGATACACTTCATCACTTGACTGCTCCGTGAAATGGTGATCCATGTGAGTGGATGTGTGAAGCGTGTTGTCTAAACACATGCCACCGCGTTGTCTTGCGAGATCTTGAATCATACGTATGTCTACCACTTCATCACTTGACTGCTGCGCGTTGGAACTAGCGCTGTTCTCTGCGGTGAGTGTATCCATGTGAGTGTATGTGAGTGTATGCGTGTGCGCTGGCAGCGCAGTAGTTGCATACACATGTGAGTGCTATCTATTTTGTTGGCGTCAATGCGTATCACATGTGATCGTGAACACGTCGCAAGTGAGTTCAATGCCATTGGCAATGACCTTGAAGATGAGTCCAATCAGTCTAAAGATTCTTAGCGTGGTTGTGGCTATGATTGTAACGATGAGTCGAAGAGCATCGCGGTAGATTGCTGTGTCGGCGGTGTCGCTGATGTTGTCTGTTGTCATAATGTGTCGATGGTGGATCACAACAATCTTGCTAGTGGTGGGGGTAATGAACTGGGTGTTGGCTATGGATCGAAATCGAGTATATAGATCCAAATGATCCATTTTTTCACTCATGAACCAACTCACCTCGCCGGAGTTGTTGGCATCACTGCGATCCGACGCGTGTGCGCTCTTTGTCTGTTGACTCGGCAATAAGCGCACTTGCTAGCTGAGTGTAATGTCTTATGTTAATGCCAGTTCGAACCCATGTAAAGAGTCATCTACAGCCGTATCATTCGACACGCACATGTGCCAATAATATAGATTACTAACTAAATGTTGATCGTTATAATGTTTACCAGTCAACGGACATCACACTGACCCCTTTGACGAATTCAGCTGAAGTTACCTTATCTTACGATGTCGCTAACCCCCGCCATGTTTAACATCTTCGCAGAGAAGCATCTAGTGCAAGACAGCGCTGCTTGCCTGTCCACCAAGGACCTCACGGCTGCCTGGGTTTCGTTCAACGGATCAACCACAGGCAAGCTCAAGCTCTTTGCTTATCTCGCTTCTTTGGAAGGCATCGCAAAGAAGCCCTCCTTCTTTCAGGGTGTCTCTCTCAAAATCAAGGTTCGTGGAACGGATACCGCTGTTCACAGATACGAACCGGTCGCCGAAGTGGACGAGCCGGTAGCCGAAGTGAACAAGCCGGGATTGTCTGCATTCGAGATCGAGCTATTGCGTCTTAAGGCTATGAAGTTGCAGATGCAAGCAGAGCGCGAGGCTAAGGAGCAGAAGGAGAAGGAGGAGCGCGAGGCTAAGGAGCAGAAGGAGAAGGAGTATGCAGCTGCCGTTGCCGAGAAGGATCGTCTTGCACGTGAGGCAAGCAAGGCTTCCCTGCTCGCAACTCGCATCCAGTTTGAGCAGGAGTGTAAGCGCCAAGAGATTGAGCAAGCCGAGCGCTTCAAGAGTATGGACATTGAACTTGCCAAGGAGCTGAAGCAGCTGGACTTGGAAGACGCCGAGCGCAACCGTGAATTCCTTGCTCGAGAGAACAACAAGAACAGAGCGTTTCATGCAGTGACCAAGTATAACAAGTGGCTTGATCCTGAGGTGTTTGGATCGCCGGCCAAGCAGTTCATTACGAAAGACAGCTTGATGCGACTCATGGAGTTCAACGTGTGGGACTCTACCGGTGATTCGTTCGAAGCCCCTATGCGTGGTATCACCAAGTCTGTGGAAGAGAAGTGCGAGACAATCCCGGTTGTAATCGGTGGATCTACCAATGAGGAGAAGTGTTTGGCAATTCCGGAAGCGATTAAAATTGTCGAGTCTGTTTCTCGCGGCGAGGTTGCCGACCTGCCGGCCGGAACGCAAGAGAATCTTGTCAAGAGACTTAAAGAAATCCCAGAGGTTGCCACCCGTGATGAGAACCGGCACATTGACATTGAGATCGACTGGCTTGCTCGTAACCAGGAAGCTGACGTACGCAGCATGCCGAAGCAGAAGTACATTCGCATGACTAACAAGTCTGTGAGTCGAGAAGATGGTCTTTATGTCAAGTGTGACTGCTGCGATGTAATGATGAAGCTTGATGGTGCGGGATGTGCGCGCGGGCACGACTTGCCAAAGTCTATGGGTGGATCATGGGCTCGAAGCAACATCCGTCTCATCTGTAGCACATGCAATAACAACATGGGTTCGACTCACACGATTCGAAGCTACAAGGTGGACATAATGCTCGAGAAGAGAAGTTGCGAATCGACGCCAGCTCCGGAAGCCAAGAGCTTTGAATCTACTGTGCTTGACACACACACTGAGCATGTACATCAGATGGAACCAGTTACCAGCGAGAATCAATCTCTGGATTAGACTACAACATATACTCAATGGACTACATCATCGCTCACCTGCGTGGTTAACATCACCGCAAGCCGGAGTGGTTGACATCACTGCAAGCCGGAGTGGTTGGCATCACTGCTCGCCGGAGTGGTGAACATCTCAGCGAGCCAGCGTTGCGAACATCACCTTGGCAAGTCCAAAGACCTGCACGATAGATTATACTCACTAGACTACATCACCGCAAGCCGAGTGGTTGACATCACCGCAAGCTGGAGTGGTTGACATCATCGCAAGCCGGAGTGGTTGACATCATCGCCAAGTCCAAAGAAGATTATGCTCATGTTGTTCTATCACTAGACTACATCGCCGCAAGCCGAAGTGGTTTACATCGCCGCAAGCCGAAGTGGTTTACATCATCGCGAGCCAAAGTGGTTCGCATCACCGCGAGCCAGAGTGGTTTACATCGCCGCAAGCCGAAGTGGTTGCCATCATCGCAAGCCAGAGTGGTTGCCATCATCGCGAGCCAAAGTGGTTCGCATCACCGCGAGCCAAAGTGGTTGACATCACTGCTAGCAAAAAAAATGTAAGCAACCACTCAACTCCACCGCAAGCCAAAATGGCGAGGTGGTAGCTTATTCATCTGGTGACTGAATGCACTTCACCATGGCATCCAACTGTGCCTTGACAATCTTTTTTGCTTCAGTGAGTTCCTTGGTCGCCGCATTCATCTTCGTGGATATTTGTTTGAGTCCTTGGATTTGAGATTGGATCGCGCAGGTCAGCATGGTCGCGTATGCTTCCGAGTCCGAGATGGATTTCCCGGTGAGGTGGTTCAACACCTCTAGCGCAATGGTTATCTTCCATGGATTGATCATAGCCTCTGCAAGGTATATTGCGGGCTTGCCGCCGTGATGCATGATAGTGAAGTCCTTCACACCTGCCGACGGTCCGAAGCTTGAGCGAAGGCTAACAAAGAGACCGCAGTTGTATTTGTCGGTCGGCATGTACACATCTCTGAAGGTAGAGACGTTGGACAGAGCTAGCATCTTATCTATGTTCTTGACCTCGACGCAACAGCGTATGTTCTTGTAGGTGACGTCCAAATCGCTAGCGTGCTTCTGATCCTTGGTGCAGTTCACTACATGAGCATCTGGATGAGTGTGCACATAGTCGCGAATGACTCGCTCAACTGCCTGCTCTCCAATGATTCCCTTGTGTTGCGCACTTGGAAGTGCAATCTCTCGAAGCATATCTATGGTCTCTCTGTAGTGAGTGTTCAACAGCTGGTGATCGCATCCGGTACACGCCTTGTTGCTCACACCCTCAAGATTCGCATCCCCAAGGATGTTATCTCTCTGAGTGGAGCATGCCATCATACGCAGCTTCTCTGCATGTATCATGCGATAAATGACATTGCTAGCGTGCAACATCTTGTTAGCAAGTGCAAGCACTTCGGCTTGCGGAGTGTTGTCCACGTCAGGCGCGAGTATTTGGATCAATCCATTCTCATCAACATGCACGGTGCACATCGCTGTGAACTGGGTTGGCGTGGTTGTAGTGGTGGTGCTCATGGCGATCTGCTGGCTGGTGTGTGCTGTGGTAATGATAACATTGGAATTCAAATTTACATGCGCCAATGAAGGTTCGAACTGCAACACAGCCCATGTTGATTAGAACTGGCAAAGTGGTGGCCAAAAAAATATGCATGTCATATGCAGTTCCAACGCATACCATACACCGCGCGCAGTTGTAGAACAACTATTCGACTTCTTCAACGTCCACAGCTTGAGCGGTATACTCAAGTCTGCCAACAGGTTTGTTGGTGATGGTATCTGCGCGACGTTTGCCATAAATCTCTGCAAGACATTCGCTGACAGTCTTCTTATTACTCATGCTAAGATTGCATGGTTTGCAAACCAAATAGATGTTAGATGGGCACCATGATCCACCTTTGCTATCTGGGTAGTCATGGCCACGGTCTAAGTCAGGCGAATCAATCGGCAAAACTGTGTCACAGCAGGTGCACTTGACATGGAGCTTACCTGACTTGTCGCGGTAAGCTTTGTTACATGATCTGATGTAAGCTTCTTTCAGTGGGTTCCGATAATGCTTATTTGTTTTTTTGTCTTCTTTGTTTGTACGTTCCAAATACTCTACCTCGGTAAGCATTGATGAATAGTTTGTGCGTAGACATTTGTCTGCTTCTTCGAGCCTTTCAATGAAAGTGTCTAGGCAGCCTTTTGGAAACCTTGTCACCTCCCCTGAGTTGAGCTTTTTTGCAATATCCTTGGCAGTTTGCATGGTCAAGAACAGCAATTTAGCTTCATCGTTGCCATCTGGTGTGCGAACAGGCTGTAACTCGGCGTTGTCCATGACAATTTTTTTTAGTTCTTCTTCCCCGTCCCATTCAACATCCCCGGTTGCTTTGAAGCGTCTGAACGCGACGTTATCCACAAAGCTCTCGGCAGTTATAAACTTCTGCGTGGGCGTCCCGTAAACAACTGGGTCTAGGTACCTGTTTGCTTTTTCTGGGCTGAAAATCGCTCTGTTCTTGTTGTTTTCTTCTCGCTGGAACGCCATTTCCTTATCCTTTATCTCTCTGATAAACTGATGTTCTCTGTCTTGCAGCATAATCTTGGTATTTTTCTTTTCGCTTGTCTTCTCGCGTTCAGCTGCAATTTTCTCGCGCTCTATTTCAAGCATCCCTTTCTCGTATTCTGTCATGGGAACTGTGACTATATCGGGTGTATTGTATGAGATGGGTTTGAGTGACATTCCAATTATTTTCTTTTTCATTTCCATGAATCCCCGTGTATCACGGATGTGGTCAATGAGATGCTTCTGCCCAACTGTGTTATTCGTCCACATAATCCAAGCTGCTTTAATTAACTGAATATCTACGCTTAAACGCTGGTCAATGATCATTCGCTCGCGCAAGAACTCATCAAACTTCTCAGGGGCGAACATGGTTCAAAGTGTGGAGTGGAGTGGTAGTGTTGGTTGTGGTGGGCTAAGCTGTGGGTTGGTAGTGGCTTTTGTAATACCATAATTGGCTTTCAATTTTCCGCAAGCCATGGCGCACACCATCGGCTCCAAACGGGGTGAATTGGCTCAAACCATAGGCAGTCCAGGCAAAAAATATACATCCACTTGGAGCTGTGGCTTGCAAGCATGTATGGTGGTTAGCATCTAATAAATGCGAAGGAGGTGCATTCCAAGGCCTGAGTCGAATGCAGCCTTGATGACCCTGTCAATCGCACTGACGGTCCAGGCCTTGCCTCGTTTGGTAATGCCGTAGTCGTTCAGCACCTCTGCAATGTTCCTCGTTGTGAACTTGACGACCTCGTTATCTGCGTATACTCGAATCTCTGTCTCGTCGTCTTCCTTTGTCAGTAGAATAGGAGCGTATTGATCCATCATGTCAAGAGACTTCATAAGAGTCTTTAGAAGAGTGTTTGCCTTTCGTAGAGGCATGGCCTTGTAAGACATGTGGGTGATGAACTGGGTTACTGCCAGTTCCTTCTTATCGCTCACAAGTCTCTTCGACTCATTCTTTTTGTAACCATACGGCGCGGGCCCGATGTGCTGACCAGCAGCGCGGCGGGACGCAACGCTGTTGCGGATTCGTTCAGAGATTTGCTCTGACTCTAGCTGCGCTAGGCTGACTAGCGAGCGGAACGAGTGGCGACCAACTGCGGTTTGTGTGTTGATGTGCTCTGTAGCACAGAGAAGGTTGTGGTTGTTTGCCACGACCATTCCCATCAGCACATCGCAATGCGCTGCGTTACGAGAGAATCGGTCAACTCGGGCGATCACAATGTTCAGTCCTTTCTTAGTCTTCAGAAGCTCCGGGAGGCGCTTCTGCTTGCACTTGTAGGCTGACTCCTTCTCAACGATGGTGTCAATCACAGTGAGACCAGCTTGTTCACAGTACTGAGAGCATGTGTATAGCTGAGACTCTTCGGACTGTTCATCAGAACTCACGCGAACGTAAATCGCCGTAGGGCGACTCACATCTTCAGCTCGCATGACTGTCGGGTTAACCACAGGAGCTAGCACCTGCACAGGCTGTGTCATGGGGGTGGGCTGAGTGGTGTCAGTGTGGTTGTGGCCATACATCGGAGCATCTGTGTTGGTGGCCTGCGTGCTGGTGGGCTGGCGGGCAGCTCCCTGCATCTGCTGGAACATCTCAAACATCTGTCGCATCTGCGCATCGGTCATGCCCTGCGGAGCAGCACTCTGCTGGGCAGGAGTCTCGTTGAACATGGCGGCAATAGCGTTCTTGAAGTTGGCGAACATGGTGCTAAGTGAGTGCGATGTGGGTGGTTTGAGCGGTGGGTACTTGAGTCTTTGGACTGTTGTAATATTGTATTTGGCTTTCAATTTTTCTGCAAGGGTCTTGCTGGGCTGGCCGGGGGTGTCTACTTCAATCGCAGGTTGATTCCAATGGATGCTGCCCGAAGGTTGGCAAGCTTGCCATCTACAAAGTCTTTCATGAGAATTTCTAGCTTGGCGGCATCCCCACTTGCGGCTAGCTTGACATCCTTGGCATTGACCTTGCCTGTCTTGATTTCTGCATCAAGCGCATCCTTGAGCTTCTTAACGCCTTGCGCGCGTGTTGACTGCATGTCTACTACAACCTCATTGTTCGGTGTGATGTTGACTATGGGCGTTATGGATATCATTGTAGAACCGTTGTGGTTTGTCATAGTGATAGGCGCAGCCAGCGCGTTCGCTGCAACCATTGCCGTCTGCCGAGGCGTCATCGAGACTGGTATGATGCTTACGCTGGAGACAAGAGCATTCTTTAGAGCGATCAATACCTTTTGCTGTTCCGGAGTTGCCTTGCTGAGTGTAAGCACGGCATCCAACTCCTTGCCTACGTTAGCCATGACTTCACTGATTGGTTTACCAATGGAGTTAGCTGCAGCCGTTGACGCCGCGCTCATTGCTGCATCCTTGATTCTATAGAGTATATCCTTATCCGCGTCATTCAGTCGGCCCGCGTGATCTGTTATAATCTGCGCGGCCGCGTTTGCGGCAGTGGATGCCGTAACATCTCGCGAGACGCTGTCTGCAATGACACTCGCTTCCGCCGCTATGTTATCAGCTGCGCGCTTCATGGCTTTCTCAACGGCAAGCGGGTTCTTGCCACGCCATGCGTTAAACCACATGCTCTTCATCATGACTGGTAGACCCTTGTACACCTTCTGTTCCATGGGACTGAGCGAGTTGACGTATGTCTGTTCAAGGATCTGGTTAACATCTACACTCGGTGAGCTAACCAATGGCGACGCCTTTTTGCTCCCTAGAATGATGACAGTGAGTATGAATGCAAGTGCTAACACCGCACCGAGAACAACATGCGCAGGTAGATTCTTTAGAAACAATGCGATTGAGTTTAGGGTCTGACTGGCCATCGCTTGGAGGGTCTTTGTTGATATATATCAAGCATGGCGATAAAATGATTGGCGATCACGCTTCGACACAAGTTGGCTCGCCAACTGAAACGCATACAACCAGTTGTGGCTTGCGGCTGTTGCTTGACAACTGCTCAGTGTTGTGGCTCGCGGTTGTGGCGAGCGGTTGTGGCTTGCGGTTGTGGCGAGCGGTTGTGGCGAGCGGTTGTGGCGAGCGGTTGTGGCTGAGGGAATTTAAAATTGACACCGTATATAGCTGTGTACACCTACATACGTAGCCCGAATATCGCCCAGTCCTCCTTGTCAGGACTCTAAAGACTCTTCACTTGAACCATGGCTAGCCCAAATGAAACTCTCTCCCAGGTCTACCTGAACGTGTTCAAGTTCTTTACCTACCGTGGTCTTCGTCTCGACACTAGCTTCCACCCGACTAACAAGCCGATGCCGCTAGATGCTTTCATTGCCGAGATCTACAAGGAGGAATACATTGTGATCAACGCCGAGCAGATAGCACCTACAAGAATTACCTCCTCTTCGAAGTCACCGTCTGCTGAGGATGTGGAGGAGCTCAAACACAAGCCTACCAAGATAGTCCTTCTTCATCATGCTGCTCAGCAGAACATGAAGGCCCAAGACTTCAAGAAGATACTTGCGGCATGGGCAGGGCAATGGGTCGATGTGATCTTCATCACACAGACAGCCATGAGCACACATGTTGCAAACTACATCGTTGAGCTCAACAGCAAAGAACCAATTTACAGAGTGTCATGTGACCGTCATGAAGAGCGGTTCTGTAACTGTGGCAAGGCAACCATTTACACCTACATGTACATGCGCTTCATCATCGAAATCCCCAAGCACATCATGGTGCCGAAATACTCCACGCTAACCCGCGAGGAGGAGATTGAACTTCTCTTTGAGCTCAAGTGCAAAAAACAAAACCTACCGGGCATTCAGAGATCTGACCCAATGGTTGTCTGGTCTACCGCCATCAAGGGATCGATCATCAAGATCAACCGAGTCGATGACGTCGCCGGCGTATCGGTATACTACAGAGTGGTTATCTAAGACACTCCAAGCTCTGCTTCAGAGCGTCACGCTTGCTGTGTTTGGCGTGAACAGGCCATCCTCTAGGCTTGCGATGTCTCCACTCATGATGGCTAGACTCTCTTGTCTTTTTTTTTCTACGCCGGGAAGCACTCTCTTCCAAAGAGCCCATAGAATGATAGTGGAGATGAACAGCGCCAGGTCAACTACAAGTAGTGTTCGACTCAGCGGTCGGTCGCTCTCGACTACATACGATGCATAGACTACAAGAACCATCATGGTGATGACCATGGCATAGAAGAAGATGCGCATACATACGATGAGCACGATGTATCGGTCCACATACATTTGCTTGCGGTGGCATGTAATTACTCGCGCCATAGGTTTGCACTGGTTGTATCCAAATCAAGTAAGTGGATCCAAACAAGGCGAGCTTGTATATAGTAGTTGCCAAATATGGATCCAAAATCAACGCCAGGCATGCGCGTGTGAGTGTTTAGACTCAAGGCCAGACATGTGTATAGCGTCCAACCACGCAGCAAGCTGTGATGGCCAGCGCATTGATGTCTACTGCCGTGCCTACTGCGGCAACTACCAAATCAACAGCTGAAGTCCTTGGAGATGTATCACACGCCGCATTGCTGCATGTGTGTGATCTTGTGTCTATGCTGAGTCAGAAATTGTGTACGAGTGTGAATGCTTTGGGCGATCTTAACGCCGCCACCAATTTTGATGACTTGGGCGCTGTTCTCAGCGTGGTTGACAATGCAATTTCCAATCTCGGCGAACAAATGGCTCGCCTAAAGGGCCAGCGTGATGTCGCTAGCAAATTGATTCGCAGTCGAATACTTCAGAGGTCTGAACTGCATGACTCGTTGACCAACCCCAACAACCCCAACAGTGGGTTAAGTGACGCAAGTGAGATAACCACGGGTCCGCCTGCCCGTTGGCGCATGGAGAATGTGGCTATCTCGCCGAGCGTTGGATGTTCGCCAAGCATGCCAGTGGTATCAATCCCCGCAACTGACATACTCTCAATCCCCAACTTGTGTTTGTTCAACGAGTCAGGCAGTAACGTATTCTGTCTAAAGATTAACAACCATGTTATTCGCGGGTCATTGCAGGATGTATATACGCCGGCATCGAGGAGAGCAACTGCTCTGGTGAGTTCTAATCACGGGACTGTTGCTAGTGCAAGTGATTTGGAGTTTGATATCAGTCGATACTGCACTGTAGATGCTAGCGGTAGTGATCCCAACTTCGTTGATTACAGTTGGCGACATGTGAATGCCGGTGCCGTAGCCGGAGACTGTCTTGTGAAGTGGGGTAAGGATCTTCCAAACACTCGACTCATATCTGGCCGACGTGACATTGGTCGACTCGCGCATGTCAACCCATATGAGCTCGACCTACGTTGCCGGCAGTTGATGCATGACTTGCTCATCGTGGCGTGGCTGACTTCAACACATGCCGCTAGCACCAATATTGATCAAGGTGGTTGAGTTGAGTGCACCATGTCGTGCTTGTGTGGTAGTGAATTATTTTTTTGCCTCCTGCGATTTTAAAAAATGGTATGCGGATAGGTATCCATCCCCGCCGTGATTTACCCCTCGGCGTTTCAACACTCACTGCATCCAAGGTCTACCATCCTAAAGTGTCCAAGTAATGTCTGCCTCTAGCGAAACACCTGTGCCGCCTAAGCGCAATGTAGGTCGTCCTCGACGCGTGCCGCCGCCTGAGCCTCGTCCTCGTCTAGGCATTGCAGCTACTCCACAGAACGGCAACAACGTAGTTGAGATGGACTACGACAACGTTTCCATCTTCAAGAAGCTGGTATCCCTTCTGAAGAATATGAACGTGAAGGAGATCAACATTAACTTCGAGGCCACCCATGTGAAGATGTTTGGCATTGATCACTCCGAGAAGAATCTTGTGAACATCCGCATTGCTTCCAGTAAGTTGACTCACTACTACTGCGAGCACCCGACTAGCGTACAGATTGACACCAAGAACCTCGACACGATCACTCAGAAGATTGACAAGCACTATGATCTGTTCAGCTTCATCCTTAAGCGCCAGTCTTACCGACAGCACCTCATTGTTGTCCTTCAGAACAAGGAGCTGTGTATTGACGAGAGTCACGTGATCAATCTCGTGGAGAACGACGCCAACGTTTCGCAGTTGTACGCTCGCGGAGTTGATTACAACCTGTATCCTTTGAAGTTCGAGCTTCCCAGCAAGTACTTCAAGAAGCTCATTTGCGACATCATTCCTTTCAGTGAGGTATTCACGATCGAGCAAGTGAACAGTAACCTCCAGTTCATCTACAAGAATCTTAACAACACTATCAAGGGCTACAACATCTGCAAAGACTCAACCAAGATCAATCTAAGTTCTTCCATCTCGGCGGATGGCATCTTCAGTGTGTCTACTCCTGTAAACTACATCAAGCCAATCGCCAACTCTCTGCTATCTGACAAGATCAAGATCTTCGCCGATTACGAGAAGGACCTCGTGTTCAACGTTGCGGTTGATGAGGGCGCGGTGGACGTACTCCTGTACGTGACGATCAATCGATTTACCTAGGCAAAAAAACACGCAACACAACACTGTTGGTTGCCGGAAGGCGTTGCAGTGTATGTGGTTACATGCAGCTTTAGCTGCGTATGCTCCACGCTTGAGTCATTCGACTGTTGAAGCTTTCAATCAACCCATCAAACTCGCCAACCTCCGCGTACTTACCTATGTCAAGCTGATGTGTGTTTGCAGATTTTGGGTTGGCGCTTGCTTGCTCCTGTGATGAGATGGAGTATTCCATCTTGCGCGTGTCCACCAAGTCTGACTTGGATCCAACTGTAGTTTGCAAGCTGGTTCCGTTATTTTTTTGGCCTGATGTGAAGAACATCTTTGAAGTCATCCATAGAATAAATGCAACTGCTATCGCGATAGCCGCGTATTTTATTTTGGTCGTGTGCATGTTAACTTGTTTGGATGTATCGATCTGTCTACTAAGTTTAGCTGACTAGCTTTTATTTTAATTTTTACGGATAGTTTCTATCGATAGATATATCGGTTATTATCCACAATGAGTCAATTCGGTAAAGCCGTTGCTTACGTTAAGGAAAATTGGGTGTCTATTGCCTCGGCTCTTCTTGGCGGTCTGCTTCTAGTGGTTGTTCTCTGGTGGTGGACCAAGCCTGCTGCCTCGACGCTTGCGAACCCTAACGCCATTCACCGTTACGTCGTTGGCCTCGACGGTTCGTCGCTCGATGACCGCATCAACGCGGCCGCCGCTCTCAACAAGCACTCTGGCCTGACCGGCACTCGCGATGTCCCTGTGTTCTTCCAGGAGTTCAACAGCGAACTTGTTCGCGATGATGACGGCAACCTCAACCGTGCCGTGACGGAAGGTCTTGCCGGTACCAAGGATGCCATCGATGACCTCGAGCGCAAGATGATGCTTGCCTAAACACACATCGACATAACTGCGCACTGCTCAGGAGAAGCTTCTCTCATGCAGTTTGAACCTACACATCTACACATCATTGGTCTCTTTGATGGGTTTGTTTTTTTTAAGATTCAGTCTAGTGAAAGTCAAGCACACGCAATCACCGCAAGTCAAGTGTTTGTAAGTGAAGTGATACCATGCCCGGCGAAGTTGTCGGTAGCGGAGTCTTTGCAAGTGTATCTATCAATGCCAGAGGCAACGCCGTGAAGCGGTACCGCGATGATGTCGACCATGCAATCTTGGAGATCAATGTGTTGTCCAATCTTCGCGATCACTGGAAGGCACGCAGCGGCCTGAACACGCCGCATGATGACTGCTTTGATGTCCAGAGATTTCCATCTCTCATTTCGTTCGATATCGATTACGCCAAGCAGCGAGCTGTAGTGGAGATGACCAACTGCGGTATTGATCTTCAGACTATCATGCACATGGATGCCTTCAAGCACGTAACGCCTAGCGTCAAAGTACACCTCTTCCGAGAGACACTACTTGCACTGCATGTGCTGCACACAAGTGGATGGGTACACTGCGACGTCAAACCGAACAACATCATGGTAGCATGCAAGCGCAATGACTTGACAAAAAAGAAGATCAACCAGACGCTAACCACGAGCCGCGTGTATTTGATCGACTTCAACAAGTGCGAACCTATCAACTTGAAGTTGAAGTCTACGTCTAAGTGCACCATTCACTACTGCCCTCCAGAGATAATGCTAGGCAACCGCGCTTGGAATGAGTCCTTAGATGTATGGTCTGCTGCGTGTGTGTTTGGTGAGATGTTGAAGGGGTTTGATCTGTGGGATATCTACAATCACCAAGGCACGAGTGACAGTGGCAGTGACAGCGATAGTGAGAGCGGTAGTGAGAGCGGTAGTGAGAGCGGCTCTAGCTACTTCAGCTACTCATCGGATCGCGTGTCCGAACTCGCCGCCCTTCACCTGTTTCAACAGATCATAGGTGAGAATGATTATGTGATGGGTCGATTTGCCAAGGAGTTGTATCCAGGTGGTCGGCTCATTGGCACGCTTAACATTGATCACACAACCTCGCATGCAACTGCCGCGCCTCTTGGGTTTGCGGCTCTTGGGATTCACGAGAAATTTATTCCTCTGATGACTAGCATCTTCCAGTGGGACATCTCAAAGCGACCGTCTATCTCGGATATCATCCAGAGTCTAAAGACTCTCAAGTAGTATAAGAGAGCGCCCGGGCTCGAACTGGACGCGCATTTGGTTGTGTGTGTCGTTGGTCTCTATTTTTTTGCCAAGCGTAGTGAACACATGTGGCATCTGAAATGTGGTCAATGCATTTTGATATAGTGCGTATTGGCACAGACCCGTGCAGGTTGCCGAACTTGATGAGGTCAGTGAGTAAAGCGGTTCAGTACGCGTCTATAGCCGACCAGCTAAATACAATGGCTAGCATCTTGCGGATGAATCAATCCGCATCGCGATTGAATGCATGCGGCGAAGATGCGTATGATGTCACAAACTGCACGATCATCCTTCTAAGTATTTGCAGGACCCTTGCTCAGTCAATACAAACAGACACGCCGAACGTGTCTACCAATGCGGTTATCGGCGCAACGCCATCAAAGGAGATATCCTCAAAGGAGATATCATCTCTATTATCCCAGGTTGAGTTTGATCTGTATCGTGGCGTTGAGGAATCATTACAAGCCAACCCAATCCCTATAACACGCGGAGTGTCTTATGGCATCACATCCCAACCCGCTGCGTCTGTAGTTGATTTACGTCACTCCAATCTTTGGACTAAATCAGGTTGTGATGGTTTGCCACCAGACAGTAAGCAAATGGTTGGGGCTGATTGTCTATGTGGTTGCCTGTCTCTTCGGTCAGTTGCTGGTAGAGTAGGATCATCTCGCAATATCCCAATGAACACTAGCATGTATGATAGACCGCACCGCGTCATAACCAACAATCTTCTATGTGATGACCTTGATGATCTGTGCGAAGGTCTCGGCAATTTCTCTGGCGCGGGTGCTTCCAAAGTCAAGCTAGGCAATCAGTACTCGTTGGGAGTGGATGCATCCGTCCAGTTGGATAAATATTTGACACATGTCAAGCAGACCTCGGCGCATGCAATACATCATGCATCTCAGCGAGATATGGTGTGTGGGCAAGTTAAGTCAGTTGACCTTGGCTATGGCAACATGTATGATCTGCTGTATTACGATAACTTGCGAGATGTCCCAAGCTTCCCTCTGAACACACTTGTGTTTTGTGGCGAGATTGATCAAGTCCTAATCAAGCTGGGCAGTGCGACCAAGTACAGTCTAGTGAACAGTAGATTATCTAAGGTCTGTATTCCTCCCGCGCTAGCCCCTGGAGTGAATGCCAGTCCTGCTGCCAATGCGACTCGACACCGCCCGCCGAGCAGTGTGTACCGAAGTGTAATTTGCAACAACAACATCCGGAAAAAAAAGAAGAAGTGTGTCAACCCGACATGCAACTACTATCACGATCCCATCCTTGGCTATATGGATAACATGCATTCGACTCGCCAGTACCCGCCCAATCCGCAAGTCCCCAGATGTCCCACGTTTCGTTCTGGTGAAGATGCTCAAGTGAATACCAGTCAGACGCAATGGCATGATGCTATCACTCTGTATCAATCATCATTGCATAACCTGTTGATAGCTGCGGTGCATAGCACGCATCCGCCGTTCCACCACAGTTCAAGCAGTGGTTGACTACTTGGCTTTACCTTCTTGCTGACATTGCTCGCCGATGTTTTTTTTCGCGTCTGCGTCGGACATTCCTTTGACACTCTCTACGATCTCAAAGACCTTATCAACCGACGCCAGCACATCATCTGTGAGTATGTCTTGTTTGAAGACCTTGTTTGTGTTGACAGAGCAGAGCTTGTACGCGAGTACTAGCGTGTACTTCTCACTACTAAACTGTTCTTCTATGTGCTGTTTGAGGTATCTATGGTAAGTACCCATGTCCGTGTTCGGCTTGTGTCTGAAGTCAATCATATCACTGTACTCCACAACAAGTAGACCTTCCGCCATGGCCTGTAGCAGTTCGTCTAAGCACTTTGACTCAACCGTGCCTGCATCTCTTTGCATGAAGTCGTTTGACTGTGATTGTATCTTGATCAGAATGTCATTTGCCTTGCCTGCATCTTCATCTGATAGAGTTCCTTCTGGATGCGCGTAGATGCCCATGATGCCCGCGCATAGCTTACCACTGTGTCGTTTGCGGTCATAGTGGTATCTACTGTAGTTGTCTGTGTCAATGTCGTCTAGAGAGCAGAATCGAAACACGCACTCGATGAAGAGAGCGACCTCTGCAATGTCAATGACCTGCATGCCCAACTGCGGTTGCGGGATGTAGTACTCGGGTATCTTTCCCGGCTGCGGGACTCTGGCATACGGTGCCTTGAACTCCATGAGCACTATGAGTTCATCGCAGTCCCTTTGTAGGTTTGAAACTGACTTGAACTTGCTTGTGTCGTGTATCTTGACATAGTCCTCGGCTGAAAATATTTCGCGCAGCTTGTTCTTCTTGATAATGGCTACGCCATCTGGCGAGTAGGTTACCCTTGGCCATTTGCTCGGAAGTGATCCTGTCTCTGAGACCTTAGAGTCATACGTGAGTAGTACATATTGCTCGATGCATCGTTCCATGATGGTTCCAAACCAAAGAGGCGCTGCCTTTTTGAATGGCAACAGCCCCGCCTTCTGCATGACAAGGGATGAGAATGTCTCGTACTTATTCACTCCAAGGACTGTTGCAATCTGCGAACCACCGATTGTGTGCTGCTTCTGCGCGAGCCACTCAGCCGACCCTTGAGCGGGCAGGTGTTTGTGCGATTCTAAGAAAGCACTCAGAGCGAGTTGTCTAGGTGTGGGTGTGTTGTCAGCCATTTTAAGTATGCGGTGGGATGGAGTGGATGGAGTTGTATTTCTTTGGGTGTCCTTTGATACATACTGGTCAATCGTTCAATTTTGGCCAGACTTGTGAGCCATTACGCGCCACTGTGCGCCAACACATGGGCTATCTGAAAAATATGCACTACTGTTTTCAAAGACTCCCCTACACACCACGCCTGCGTTTGGTGTTAGGTCTAGTCACCCAGCAGTCAACAAAGGTCACCCAATACAACTCCATCCCACCATGCAGTGCGCCAACTCAGTTGAGTCCACCGCACAGCCCACCCCTCCAGCGGGCGCCGCCAAGAAATCTGGTAAGTGCATTAGCTCATATGGGATTGCTCTTGTGCGTCGGAACGTGTCGCGTTCTTGTTGTGAAGTGTTGCTAATTCGTAAGCGCGCGTCGTATGCCTACATCACATTTGTCAAGGGCGCGTACGGTCGCAACAACGATGCTGAGATATGCAAGTTGTTCAACAACATGACAGTCGAAGAGAAGATATGTATCCTGTCTTTGGACTTCTCAAAGATATGGTACTTCTCTTATCTCATCCACCCCCACAAGCTACAGTCTAAGGAGCTGAGTAAATACGAGGGTTACAAGACCAAGTTCGAGAAGAGGTTCTTGCTAGATGGCGGTCAGCGGTTACAGCGTCTCATGCGTCGAAGCCGGAACATCGATCTAATCTGGGAGATTCCTAAGGGCATGATGAATAAGGCCGAGAGCCCCATCCAGTCGGCCATTCGCGAATTCTATGAAGAGACCGGCATCAAGAAGAGCAAGTATCGCATTCTATGGGGAGTCAAGCCCATTGAGCATATATTCTCCGACGAGGGCGTTACTTATAGATACGTGTACTACATCGCCGAGATGCTCGACCACCGATTCGTACCAATGGTTGATCCAGTGGCTCCCATCTACATGAGAGCAGCTCCGCGCGCGTGCAACTCCGCCAGCCATCCCGCGAACAACCCGGTGAGCATTGCCTCTAACACTCGTGGCCAGACTCCATGGCCGATAGCAAATGCGACTACCCCCTCGCGCAATGACATGTCATCACTAGACTCACAGCTAACAAGCAACTCTACAGATATGTTAGCATCTACACATAGTATGTTGGATGGACTTTACTGCAACAACAGCAGATCGCACAGTCAGAGTCCACCGAAGAGCAGATACATTTCACTTCAGCAGCATACGCAACTTCGAGGCATGTATCCGTTGGCGTCACAGCGGGATTGTGTTGGCAGCTGGAGTGGGCAACACTGGAGGTCACCCAGAGAGAACGCGGCAAGCGCACCCACCATTGCGAATGTGTTTGCCCATAGAGATCACAGCGTGGTGAATACATCTCTAGAGACTAGCAACATCAAGTTCTGTAGTCTGGAAGACATATACTGGCTGAGCGGCAAGAACCACCCGCTAGCTGGACTCTGTCGGAAGATAATCAAGATGTTCAAGAACGAGAGGAAAAAATAAAGCAGCACATGTAAGCAAGCACCATCCACATGCTTAGCAGAAGTGCATGTCGAAGTCAGTCATGGTCATGGCATGCGTCGCCAGTTTGTCCACCAGTATGTTGCCCTTGTGGAATAGGTTCAACTGGTCGCTGGCGATTGCCTTGTCTTGATGACCTCTGATGTGCTGGAACTCAACAGCTATGTTCAGCTCCGCGAGTGTTTGCAGCTGGTCGTATATAGCACATACAATGTCCGAGTTCTTCTTCTCGAAGACTATCTTTTTTTGAATCCAGGAGGTCAACCATTTGGTTACAACGTTGATCCAGAACAGACTGTCAGTCACGATCAAAATACGTGTGGTATCATCGTTCCAGTTCACTCTACGCATGCCCACTGTTGGCTGCAGTACTCCATGAAGTGTAGTCTTTGGACCAACACCAAGCGGGAGACATACTTGTCTTAGGCCTGATTTCTTTTTTGCCTGCGCTGCCTGGAGTGCCGTGAGTATGGCTAGTCCTTCCGCTCTGATGTTTGTGGGCGTGTATGCTTCCCACTTCTTCAGAGGAGTGAACTTCTTCTTGTCGTCCTGTGAGAGCTTAGCTCTGCATGTCGAACATATCCCAGTGTGCGCGTTAGGCGAGACATCTGAAGCATAAGTCCAAATGTTTTCACATCCTTCTGTTGCGCATAGGAGTTCCTTAGAGTGAATAGTCATCGGTCTCTGTGCGTGGTCTTCAACCACATTGATGTCAAACCGCCCGGTGGTGAGTGATCTAATTGCTACCAACTTTGGAGGCAGTCTGCAGACTATCTTCGTGTTGTGCAATGGGTGCTTGTTAGCGCTCCATATGTATGCACCGAAGCCACCGTTTGTGGTCCCATTGCCTCGGCTTGCCTTGACTGTGCCGGTGCACCCTCCATCTGTGAATACAACCATACTGTATGTTGCCATGCGTTCATCACTGCAGTCTGCCTCAACCTGTACCTTTCCATGGGGCTGAGTCTTCTCGATCATGTTGTTGATCATGTCAACGTAGTTCATCTCTTGATCGGCCATGGTGTTAGGGTGGTGTGGGTTGGTTTACCTAGGCACCTGCTTTTCCCAGTGGAAATAGAAGTACCTCTTGTTCGTACCTTTGAGTCTTTCCTTGAGTTCGAGCTCTATCAATTTTAGCCGTATGGCGTGGCATGCGCATCGTTTCTTGGGGATGGTCGGTATCTTGAGAATCTGGCACACTTTATCAATGTCAACCTTGGGCATGTGTGCGCAATTGACTCCAGTGATTAGCCCTCTGATGTCTACCCTTCCTATGCCCTTGGCCATCGTCTTCTCTCTGGTCTGATCTATCAGTCTCAGCTTGAATGATATGCCTAGTCCAGATCTATCCTTCTCCAGGAACCCAGTTACCTGCCCAGCGTCCACCCATTCATCTGCCATCGCCTTCGCGTTGAATCCCATGGCTTTCGAGTGACCTGATAGTCCATAGAGGAATATGCCAGACGTCTCCCACTTGTTAGTTTGCGGATTGATGAACTCTATGTTTGTGTCAAACATATGTCCTGCTGGCAGTGCGAAGTTCCATGCGTTTACTGTGCTGGTATTCTTCGTCCAGAACTTCGCGTACTTGTAGTAGTTGGAGAATTTCAACGTGACCATCATACCGCTAGAGCTCGCACAGTCCTTAACCATCTCTGGGCTCTTTGAGTCTGCCAGCTCTTCATTCAAACTCGCAATGAAGTCACTGCCGCTGCTAGCCGTGTGTTCGCTTTTGGACGACTGTCTGCACTTGCCCTTGTATGCTGCCGCAATGTTTGGGTGATTGTAGTTCGCCCATACTATGCACCTATGCTTGTTGTACACGTATATGAGCTTCCTGTATGACTCTATGTCCTTGTATTCCTTGCCAAGTTGTGTGTCGGATGTGATGCCCACGTCAGTCCACATTGTAGTGTTAGCACTGAATGCCTTTGCCGGTGTCATGCCCAGTAGAAATCTGTTGGTAACGGCCACGCACCGCCGCAGTGCTAGTCTATGGAACTCTACCGACGAGTTGAGAAGCAGGTTCCCCAGTTGCTCTATCTGTAGTCCGGCTGCCGATCTAAGCAGGTCTTCCATCTCCACTGCAAAGATTGTCGAGTGTTTACCTTCTATGAACTTGTTCACTGATATCCTTGGCCTAGTCATCTGAAATGTACTGAGCGGTGTCGTGTCTCCTATCGAGCTGCGCGTGTTGGTGTGCTTGGGCGTCATGAATATGATGTCTCCTCTTGCTTTGAGCATCATGGGTATTCCATCCTTAGACTGCATGGATGTTATCTTAGGATCCATCACACTCGCCGCAAATCCTTTCACCGCTACGGCTCTAGGTGCGAGCAGTGAGTTCACGACATGTGTTGATTCATTGCGTGTGGTGGTTTGGTCATACGTGTTGAGCGAGTCTACTGATGGTATCTGTTGATGCGAGTGCAGTAAGCTATCAAGTGCCAGGTTGAAGCTTTGGGTAGATATGTTCGATGAGTCCATCTCTGTTCTAAAGGGCGGATTGCGCACGGCGTCCAGTAGTGAAGACAGTCTCCATATCGGCGACCTTTCTACGAAGAGTCTCTTGATAATATACCGTGCATGGTCTGTGTGTGTCGATGCCCACCATGCCTCGAACACCGGCGTGTTCTTCCCTGTCAGTTTGACCATTGGTCGTTTGCTGAAGTTGTCGTACAGCTTCGTGGCGCTATCCACGGAGGGTGATGTTTGTTTGCGGGATGTGTTCTTCGAGTTCTTGTCAAAATTTATGTCATAGTCAATGGCGCTCTCTAGCAGCATCGAGTTGATCTTCTGGATCTCTTTGTAGATTCTGAGCTTGTATATCCACTTGGCTTCTTCGAACGTCTTCTCACTGGTTGAGTTACTAGACACCAATATGTACAGGTTGACCTTCCGCTTGTCCATGGGCAGCATAAGGTGCGATCCATTTCTCACCGCTCGCCCAATGACTTGCAGGAATGTTGACACATTCTCTGGCTGATGCAGTATGATCATGTGCCGAATCGCCTTGAGGTCATAAGACTCTTTGATTGCTCTGGATCCCAATATCATTTTGCATACATGTCCGTCCACGTTCTGCTCGCTGTTGTATGTTTCCAGTATCGAATCTATCTCAGACTTGCTAACGGTTCCGGTTACTACAAAGAAGCGCATGGGGGTGAACGCGCATGCTGGTGACTTCTCTTTTGAGATTTGTGTGTGTTGCCCTTGCGTCTTCTTACAGTTGCCGCATATGGAATCCATGTCGGCGTCGTCTCCCCACTCAACCCATCCGTTCAGTCTGAGTATGTTACGAATAAGGCAAACCCCCGTGACTTGCACGTAGTTGTGGTACGCGAATATCTTGCCATCGCATGACTGTATGAGATCTATAAACTTGGCATACTTGGCCGAGTACTTTGCGAGGTTCTGTTTGGTAAGGAATGTGCCTGTTAGCGTCTTCCCGCATACCGAATCCTTTGAGCCCATGGAGATATATTGTGATGTCTCTTTGGCATACACCCTGTTGATATCTGATCTGAGGTACAGCCCAATCTTGTCCTTGCCATCACCCGCGCCATTGGGGAAGACCATGTCGTTCAAATATCGCGAAGGTCCATCCAGAATAGGTATGTCATTGAACTCCTCCATCAGAAGTTCTTCATCGTCGAGATCATTCAGATCACCAATACGCGCCGAGTCGTCACCGGCACTGTCGTCAATCGTTGTTCGCATAGCTGCCTCCCATTGCGATTCATTCGCGTACCCGAGCCGGCTCCTCATTTTTTTGCGCATGGCATATGCCTTGTCTGCCCTAACTGCAGACTTCATTGTAGCCTCATGTAGCTTTGAGACCTTGCAACGAATGAACTTCAAGTATCCATCTGTGCTGGCGGATATCGATTCGCCATGTACTATGAGTTCCGGGTAGTTGCTTCCAGTCCGGTCTACCAGGTATGATGTCTTGTTCTTGAAGACCTTGTCAAATATACGCCTGCCTTGCGCAGATAGCTCCCCACTGTTCTTGTTGATGAATATATCGCTGGCGGCATAGCTCTCGCCATTGGACATCAGATTCGCTAGACTGATGAGCTTGTGCGGGCTGTTGTTTACTGGCGTGGCCGAGCAAAATATGGCCTTGCATGTTGAGTTGTCTAGCAGGTACTTCAGACAGATTCCCCATGAGTTCAATCCGCTTGATCCATAGAGGTTATGTATTTCGTCGCATATGACGTAAGCCCCTTGAATGGATTCCCAGAACAACCGGTTATGCCGCAAGTAGCCTTCCTTCACGGCATACTCGACATCTTTCACTCCAGAGAATGTTGCGTATATTCCATCTGCGCTCTTGCTGCCTGGATGCTGTTTTAGTCTGACGAACATCTTGGACAGTATCTCTTGGTATCCCGAGAAGTAGACACTGCCCTTTTCAACCACTCCGCCGGGTGCGGTCTTTGCGGGCCTGAGCTTTGCCGACATCTTACGCTTCATGGAGTTCAACTCAGATATGTGGATCGGTGATCTAAACCGCTCGACCGACTGCTTGAGATCTTTCAACCTGTCAATATCATCTCTAGAGACAACGCCAAACTCCGGGCGGTTGAGCAGTTCTCGCTTGAACACGGATCGACTGAATCCAATGATGAATACATTTCTATGGTCTTCGTGCATGGTATGCATTGTGGTGGCCAGTGAAGTTATTGTCTTGCCGACACCAGTGGAATGCATGAGCAGTATGCGATCTATGTCGAAGTGCTGGTCCATAAGAACTCGTATGGCCTGCTGGTAATTTCTGAGCTCCAGTACGGAGTCACTTTGAATCGCTGACTGGAAGTCATCTACACTGAGTCCACTGAGTAGTGCAGCCACTGGAGTGCGTTGGTTGGTTGGCTTGAGTTCATTCCCGGTGCTTATCTGAAATGATGAAATTTCTTTGCTGTGTACATCTGGCGTGATCCCATTACTACCCATATGTGGATACTTGACTATGTGCTTTGTCGTAGCTGCCATGATCCGTTCCTTTACACAACTAGTGGTATTAGCAACACTCTCAACACTTCGCGTGCTATATGATATACACCATGGCGCCTAATATTAGGAGAAGCGTTTGGGATAACAGTGAGTTGGCATTTCACGAGGATGTGGACAAGATGAAGCGGGCTATACATGTGGCCAACTTCCTGCATCTAACATCTCGGCGAGTCCTATTGCCGACCCCTAAGATGCCCTACCCGGGATTCATCAATGCACTAGGATCTGTAGACAGGTTAACTGTAATTCGAACGCTGTCTATGATTGACACACTCACGATGGGCGAATACATCGTTCCCATAATCCAGCCAACTGATAGTGGCAGTGCTAAGGACGGTGTGGCTGGCGGTAGTACGACTACCGTCGCCGGCGGGGACGCGTACGTGTTTGAGTTTGAGTCCACGGATGATTTTGAGTCCATAGAATTCAGTAAGTGATTTGGTGAGTACGTAAATATACCAGTTCGAACCCAACACCACTCAGTATGTCGTTTGCAGAATGCATATCTCGGCTCCATCGCCCAGAATTTGTGGCGAGCAATAAATCGCATGCCATATTGCTATACCTCCGTCAAGCTAACACTCACCAACCACTAACCGGCGACGGCGGGTTTGGTGTAGACTCTGGCCCAGTGAGGAACTGGTTAGTGTCTGATTCAGACGTGGCAGCTTGCAAAAAAAACACAAGCCCGCAAAGGCGAGCAGTCAAAGTCCCGAGATGTGTAGCTGTCAGGTGCCGGACCAAGTACGCCTACTTGCGCTATCCATTTTACAACAAGTAAATGTCCAAGCATGGCTTGTGTCTATGCTGTCATTGGGATGGTGTACTTCTTATGCGGGTAGTATCCATGCAAGTGGAAGTCTTCGAGCACGTACTCATCAATGGGCTTGACCGGCAAGTCAATCCACGGCGCGAACCTGGGCTTGTTATCAATGTACTTCTGGATGTGCTCAACCTGGTTCTCGTATACATGTGCGTTCCCGATGTGGTGCACGACTTTTTTTGGCTTCAGTCCACAGACCTTACAGAGCATCATGGTCAGTAGACTAGCCGAGACCACGTTGAAGTTTCCTGCAAGTGCAAAATCATTAGACCTCTGATAGAACGTGCAGCTGAGGAATCCATCCTCGACGTGAAACTGATATAACAGGTGACAACTCGGTAGAGCAACCTTGTCCAATACACTTGGGTTCCAGTATGAGAATAGGATCCGTCGCGAGTTTGGCGTCAGAGTCAGCAGATCTATGACATACTTGAGCTGGTCAACTCCGCAGTGAACCATCTCGTCATCACCTATCTGGTGATCCACGTGGGCATCGTACTCTGCCCCCCAGTGCCTTAGCTGAAACCCGTAAGCTGGGCCATAGCATCCTGCCGGGTATGGTAAGTTTTTTGACTCTAGCCATTCCTTAGAAGTGTGCTTGGTCCAGATATTGACTCCCTTCTTTTCTAGGACTGATGTATCCGTATTCCCGCTGATGAAGAACAGTAGCTCTTCGACTATCCCGCGATAGAACATCTTCCTGTGTGTGAAGAGTGGTAGTCGGTAGTCTCGAATGTCGTAGCTAAGTGACTTGCCAATGAGTTGGCGGCAACCCACGCCGGTTCGGTCCATCACAACATGACCTCGGTGTATGATCTTCATCAGTGTTGACATGTATTTCTCTTCGTCCTTAGAGACATATTCCATGATGATGTCACATTTGCCTGCAACCGGTGGTAGGTGCCCCACTCGTCGCCACCACTTGTCATGCTGATTCAGCAATGTGTTGTAGGTAGCAACATCACACACAACATAGTCACATTGTCTCTGGGCTAAAGCCCAAGCCGCTGCTTGCTGAGTGTAGATAACCAACCCCTTGCATGTAATGGTCTGACCATTTGGCTCGGTGGGTGGCTCGCTAATGACGATACCGTAAGTGCCCGTGTCTTGAAGCTTTACAACCTCGCTGACAAATGCATTTGTAGTATCTGCAATGAAGACTGGTCCTGGTCGACCGCCGCTCTTCATCAAGTCAAGTACTGGAGTGAGTGCGTGTGATGTGGTGTTGCTCATGTTCACTGGAGTGGGTGTTTTACTCTTATGAGTGTGCTGTATTCCATTAGCCACGCATGGTTTGCACTCACATAGATTGCCGAATCCAGGTTGCCTCTTCTTCGTCAACCTTGATGAACTTGTTCACTCCTGATCCAGCGCCATCATTTCTGTAGAATGATCCGTTGGCCATGTATATCTCTTCACCATTGACCATTATTATCTCCGCCTGTGTTGACTTCGCATTGGTACACGTCGGCGCCGTGAGCATGTCTTCAACGATGTCTGGTATGTACAGTGGCTGCCCATCGCTCCGGCACGTGAAGCACTCGAGTGATGACTTGGTCTTGTCAACTAGCCCCGCGCATTCGACACTAGCCTCTGCCATAATCTTTAGAAATTTATCTATGAGCTCCTGTTGCTTGATCGCGTTGTGAAGCATATGTACGTCAGTCGTCTTCTCTAAGTCAAACGGTTTCTTGCCAGCAGCCTTTAGCTTCATGTGTTTCTCTTTGAGCTCCTTGAGAGTCTCTGGATTGTAATCACTCATGTATATGATTGTCTGAACGTTGCGCTCATCTTCCGGCAATGCCTCGTGCGACCGGTATCGAACACCTCTGGCAATCACTTGCTGTATGAGTGAGAAGTTCCAGTACGGCTCCAAGATGTGTACGTACCTGACGTTCTTCAAGTCAAGGCCTTCTGTTCCGGATTTGGATATGAGTAGTACCTTTATCTTGCCGCCTCTAATGTTAGACGGATGGGTCATCGTTTTGAGTATGGCTTGTTTGTCTTCCATGGACTGCTCCCCAGAAAATATAGCAAATCTGTCTGCGCCCGGTGAGTCATCCAGCGCCGCATCCTGCGTGGCTTCCATCCCCGCTTCCGACGTGGAGCCCTGCGCGGTGGCTTCCCACGGCTTGTATCCATTCTCCGCAAGTAGGTCTGCAACATATTTCAGGCCGCTGTCCAAGAAGGTCGAGTACACCACATGTATTCCCTGGACTTCTGCTGTGAGTATGTTGCCTACCAGTTTGATTATCTTGGGCGACCTTTCTTCCGGAGTCTTCCCCGCCGCGTAGACGTTGGAGAGTATGCGACTTCGTATGCGGTAAGATGTTGACGTGCCGCTCTTGGCCTTCTCAATTCCCGAGCCGCTGACGCCTTTTTTAGATGACTCCAATCGTTCCTTCTCTCTGGCCAACATATATGCCGAGCACTGCGCCGAAGACATTTTGACGACCTCCCATTTGATAGGCAGTCTATCTGGATAGTTCTCCTTGGACACTGTTTTCTTCAGCTCGGTAGATAGCGAATCTACCTGCGAGTTGTATAGCGGGCCGTAGTACGATACCAGTCCAAAGATTCTGGATTTGAGTTTGGTGATGTTTGCCGGCCGGTTACCTTCGACGTCAACGAAATACTTGTAGAAGTCTCCGAAGTGCTCGGGCAGTAGAGTCTGCCAACTGGCGGCCTTCCGCGTGCTTGCTTGTCTCTTGACAAGTGGGCCCTTGAGCATGTTCATTGCTATAGCCAACTCAAAAGGATCATTCACTAGAGGCGTGCCAGTGAGGAACACTATCTTGATGTCGTCAGTCGACATGACCAAGTCGTAGAACTTGTTCGCGGTCTCGCTCCCGTTTGCAATCGAGTTGAACAAATTGTGAGCCTCATCGACAACCATGACAGTGCCTTCCAGAGACTTGAACTTCTGCATGACGCTATCCAACACAGCAGTCTTCTTTGACTTGGTCTGCCCTTGAAGCTTATCTACCAGAGTCCTGGAGTTCGACGTGATCATCTCATACTTAGTCTTTAGACTATCACCGTCTTGGTTGTTTGTTCGAGCAGCGAATGCGTCTATCTCCTTCTGGTAGTTTATCTGCAGTGACTTCGCGGAGAGCACAATGGCCCGGCGCCCTCTCTGGCGGAACATCTCGGCGATGGCTATACTGGTCATGGTGTTATGTGTGACAGTGCTATCGCCAAGTAGGTATCTGTGGTTTCCGTCAATGGTGAACCCGTAGTACTTGCCAATGTACGAGTACTTGACTTTCACACAAGTGCCATCCCACCAGCTCACTGAGTCATTATCAAGCGTGGTGGTCTTCATACTGCTTACAGCAGCGTAGTTGCTACCATGTTGGTTGAAGGGCAGTGACTTGATCTCATCGCCATATATCTTGATGCGATATTGGCACGCACTAGCGGGAGTGAATGTTGTTGGCTTGTTAGTATGCATCTGCGCGGGCGGGATGATGCTGCAGTCTACCAAGATGCCACTGCTATTACATGCGAAGACTACGGCGTCCACAAAATGTCTGTAGCACATTGGCACTATGATAGAGATGTGACCACGCGTGCCGCTAGCATGCATGTGCACTTGCCCGTATGTGTCAAACACATTGGCAATGAACTGCAGACGAGTATCCAACGCGCCCAAAATGTACTCATCATAGAAGTCTATAGATTGATCCATGGGCATTGTTTGGGGCACATGTTTGTCTACAGGCGCGGGCTTGGTAAACTGCGGCGTGATCGCCTTATATCCTCGTAGTATTCGCTTGACTTCTTTGGGCAGTTGCATGTAGTGGCCCACTTCAATCTCCACAACTTGCCCGCGGTCACTGCAGGTCTCGTACAGCGACCGGCACCAGTTGACCAGTTCTTCTAGCTTGGCTTGTTCACCTTTGGCCTGTTCAAAGTCTCTGAAATATATGCCGGCGTTCCATGTGAATACCACTCGCTGTATTGACTTGCCATCTTCCACACTGGTGTACGTGAATGGGAAGCGTGTCTTGGGTGATGACTTTAGACACAGTATATGCGCCTCGTTGACAGTGTACTTATGCTTGCCATACCACACGTTGTACATCTTGTCACATCCAGTTGTGACTGACAGTACATTCCTAGGACTGCCATCATCTCCCGCGAGTTGTTCGCCTACCGTGATGTCTTGGATGCGCTTCCGCTTGCCGTCTGCCATGAGTATAAGAGTGTTCTCCGCCATGCACTTGCCACTTCCAACAGCGTGGTATAGCATGATGCCTCGCGCAGATGTTTGCTCCATGTACTTGAAAACCATTCGCTGGTAGTCAAACAAGCTAGTCGATATAGAGTCAACCACACCAACACCATCACTGGCCGTATTGATCTGTGCACTTTCCTTCAGAGCAGCCGGTAGAGTATTTACATCAGTGGTTGTCCAGATCCCGTTGTGGTTAGGTATTTGGTCTTGCAAGTTGGTGCTAGCCATGTCAATATCCAAACACAATAGTAGCTTGTACCAGTCGCTTGATGATATACACCACCTTGCTTAGTATACTTATATGCGCATCAACCACTACAGCAGTGAAATCTATCACTAGACTGACACCGCTGACTTGGTTCCAACGTTAGTTGGCCAGCTTGCCAAGCTGGTCTGGGGCATGCTAGCAATGGCTGACTGATGTGGCTGGCACTGCGCCGTGGCTGTTGTTTGGATCCAAATTGATCCAACTAGTATAATGGTGAACTACGCTAGCACTTTTCTCATGGGCGATCACATGGCTATATCTGGTGCCGGTAACATTCTTAGCAGCCATGTTGAGAAGAACTTAGATGGTGTATGTTCTGTACTGGTCGATGGCGATAGTCGGTCTGCAAGCCAAGGTTGTCTCCCACCTGCGCAGCCAAGTCACGGTAGCTCTTTGATGAATGTCTTATCCCAAGCCGCAAGTGATATTGACAAGGATGCCGCGAGCAAGTGTGCAAGTGAGAGCGATGCCGGTCGTCGGCAACTCTGTGTTCTGAAGTTGGTGGCCAAAGAAGGCGACGGCGATAGTGCCGACACCGCCAAGCGATACATCGTCAAGTACTTCAAGCCAGCCACTAAGAGCTATGCGAGTTCTTACTGGCTCAACAACACTGAGATAGATACATTGCAGTTCCAGCTGAGCTCGCAATTTCCTGGATACTACTACTCGAACATTCACATGATTGACTTTGGGATGTTCGACCCTACAACGCAGCCATTGATTTCCACATTGATTAACACCGAGTCAAAGTCCAGCTCTACTGCAGATGGTGATAAGGGTATCTTCCCCTTGAAGGAGATTGATTTTCCTTCTGAGCTCTGTGGCGACAAAAAAAAGTTAACTTGGAACGGACCTTTGAAGAAGTTTGGTTGTGTCGTGAACACCGATGTGTCCACTGGCCGCGGCATCCATTGGTTCTCTATTTTTATGGATTTCGAATCCACTCCTGCTACGATCGAGTACTTTAATTCGTCCGGCATGGATGTCAAGAATGCCGAGTTTAAGAAATGGCTCATGTCTCTCGCATTGGATATCTCTAAGGACTGCGGTATTGATTGCCGATATGTTCGCACCACTCACATTCAGCATCAGCGAAGCAACACCAGCAACTGTGGTTCGTATAGTCTGTACTACATCTGGAAGCGATTGAATGGAACGCCTGTCGAGTGGTTTGCCGACAACAAGATAGACGACGAGTCTATGCAGATGTTCCGCAAGTACATCCTATCAACACACACGCCAGAGGTTTGATGTCCATGGACTCAAAAAAGAAAGAACCGAACTTCATTAGCCGCTCTCACTGGCTAATCAAGTGCATGCTGCGTTGCAGGTGCGTCTAGATAATCTCTAGAGAGTAAGGTTGTCGATGTCTGCCATAGCAGGATCAACCAACTCGTCTTCTTCATCCTCCGCAGGCTCTTCAGCACCAGCGGGCTCCGGAACCTTTGGCGCCGGCGCTTGCGTGCCAAGTCCCATCATCGCAAAGTCATCATCATCCATGATCTCCTTCGGCTGGTAAGCCGCTGCAGGTGTAACATACAGCGCGCGGTCAATTGCCAGCTTCATAGACGTTCCCGCCTTAGACGAGCAGACATCGAGAGCAACTTGGCCATTGATGATGCTTCCTCGAGTGATGAACTCGTGGACGTTCAACGTGTCTACTGACTGACCATCAACACTGGCTGTCATAGGTCGACCATTCGTTACCTTCGAAGTGTCGAAGATAGTGAACGCGAAAGGCTTCTGCTTGAAGAGCGCCCCTGGGAGAAGCGGAAGCTCCGTCTCTTCCTGAGGCGTCAGGCGCTTGGTGGCCATCGGAATCTTGATGATAGGGTTTTTCAAGTCCTCGCGCTTGCCGTCTACCATGCGGAATCGCGTGATAGGGACAGTCGCCTTGACCGATGGGATGATTACCGTTGATTCGGTGTTGTCATCGTCTCCGGCATCATCGCTGATAGAGTGGGAGGCTACACTATCCTTCATCTTCTTGACAAAGGCAGTGGAGAGGATGTCAATGGCTTCGCCAAATGAGCTATCTTCGCCATCTGTACTGTCACGGTTAATCGTGAGAGCAGTACCTTCGTACTTGCGCTCTTCGGGAGCCATGGTCTTGAAGATAACCTTCTGCTTGAAGAACTTAATCTTCGGAATGTACAACTTGCCGTCAGTATCAGCGATACGAAGCTTGAAGTAGGTACACGTGTTAGCCTTGTTGGTGCGGACGTTCTCGAGGTTCAGGTCAATAGCATTCGGGTTAGCCTTGAAGATAGCAACGATCTCGGCAGCGGTGTAGGTCTTGTAGGAGGACATGGTAGAGTGCTTTGAGTGTAAGGTGGTGCGTTTGCGGGGGTTGTTCAGTTTATTACTGGACAGCTGTGTGTTGAGTTTACAATGCTATTTTCCTTTCAATTTTTCTGCAAGGCCGCTAGCAGGCCGGGGCAAGCGGGCTGGGTAGAATGGAGATCAGGCTGTAATTAGGGCAAAATTGAAGGTTTGCTCTATATATAAGAACACACCCACCCTCCGCACCACCCGCAGTCACCAGAGCTAATCTTCTCAGGTCTATTCCCATGTACCCTCTCATTCGCTGCCCTACTTGCAACTACTGCGTTGGCAGCGTCCTCCCCGTGTACCTGGCCATGAAAAAAAATATGGTCGAGGAATACCTCGCCACCCAGAAGGATGCTCTAGGTGTTGACCCCAAGGAGCTTCCTGCGTGGAAGCTTGAGATCTATGCCGACATGAACATCTTGACTGGTCATCTTCTAGATGCGTTGGATGTCAAGCGCATGTGTTGCCGATCTACCATCATTACCAACTCCACCCATGACGACCTCGTGTACGCGTGATGTGGGCAAGTGATTGGCGCCATGCCTATGCATTTTTTTTGCGGCTTTATGCCTTGATGAGTTTCTTGAGGACATCTAGCTGTTGCTTACTGAGTCCCTTGACCATCTTGGCGAGTCGTGCCTCTTCCGCATCGCTCATGCCGTTGAGAATCTTCTTGGCCTTAGACCCTAGAACCTTAATAAGCTTCTTGTCACCGGCGCCGGAGATGTTCTTCTTGAGCTTGTCCATGATGGCTGCCGTGTGCGGCGTGTATAGGAAGGCGTCCGTCTTGGCAAACTCCTTGACCAGCTTCTGAATGGACGACTTGTACAGGCAGTTGTTAGACGGCTTGGCGAATATGACTAGGCTCTCTTTGGGCTCTTCCCAGTTGATGGTGTTGAGCTCATGGATCTGGAAGCTCGTGAATTCCGCAAGGTCAGAGAATCGGAATCGGATCTCATCCTGCAAGAGGTCTTCCTTGTCCTGGTAGCATTCCATGGCCGCGTTGATGGTCTTCTCAAATCCTTCTGTGGAGAGAACTGCCTTTCGGTGATTGGCGTTTTCTGCAAGCTTCATCTTGTCCATGTTCTCAATGTTGAAGCATTTGGAAACAGTGGATACGCTCTTCACTGCATCTTCGTAGATCTGCGCCCACTGCGAGAACACCGCGTCCGAAATGTACTTCTGCTGCGCGTCTCCACCCGAAGGTCGCACTAGGATGTACCATGAGACTACCATGTTGGGGTCTAGCACTGCCGCCGCCTTCTCAAACGCGGCAGGGTCTTCCTTCTCTAGAGTAACCAACAGCGAGTTGACGTGGTAGGCGATGGTGTGCATCTTCTTGTCCCACGGCTGCTGGCTGTTCATGATCTTCTTGGTGATCTCTTCACGCTGCGAGCATTCGCCCTCACCCGATACCGCCTTGGTTGTCTTCGGTCGCGAAGTGGTCTCGCCCTCTTCCGGGAAGTCTTTGCCTACAAATACCGACACGTTGTCCCGTCGCTCCCACGATACCCAGTCTCCACTCGGCTCAAGGTCAGCAAGTTTGGACTTGATCTTCTTCAGGTTGTATGTGACAAGGTCACCGCTAAGCTTGTTGTGCTTTCCGTAGATGAATAGTTTCTGAAGGTTCTCAAAGGCGGTGTCAATGTCACCAACGTTAACCCATCCCGCTAGTTTCTTGGTCATCGCTGCGTTTGGCATAATGAATGTGGTCGGGTATTTCGGGCGGAACAAGCCCGCGGCACACATGTCATCTAGCAGCTCAAACAAGTCAGCATTGTGCTTCTTCACAAATGTGTAGAGACTGCAAAACTTGTATGCCTTTCCTTTAGAGTCGCTAGACATAATTTGCTGTATTTCCACTATATTATTCGGCCAAGAGAATTTTATATTCCGTAAATTCATCGCAAATGCGGCCACAACGAGCCACTCGCGGCCCTTGTAGCCAGCAGATTGGTCACCCTTGCTGTCAATCACATGGTGATCGCGAAGTGTCATATGCCTGACATACGCCTGACAACCAATGTTGTGGCTGCATGTAACAACACCAGTGGTGGTTGTGGCTGCATGTGTTGTCGTGTTGTGTCCTAGTGGTTGAAATCCAAGCTCACTTGGCCTGGTGGTCTAATTCGATTTTATTTTCTTGATGAGTATATATCATGTCAGCGGCTACCACTGAGAGTTTAGCGGCGTCTGTTAACCAGGCTTTCGGCGATCTGGAGTCCGAGGTTGCATCCTTGGGAGAGAACCTCTCCAAGCTTGAAGACGAGCTAACTAACTTGTCTAAGCTAACGATTGTTGACCCGAAGAGCGACGTTGCAGCTCAATCTGCCGACAGCAAGGATAGCAAGTATGATGACTATATGGATGAGAAGCAACGACTTGCTCGCGAGGAACCTGCTGATGCTAAGGGTAGCATTTTTGAGTTCAACCGCCGTCTTAGCGAGGAGCCTGCTGATGCCAAGGGTAGCATTTTTGAGTTCAACCGCCGGCTTAGCGAGACCCCTGACATTGGTGATGAGGAAGATTCCTTGAGCGACATTTATGACAACGACTCTGAGGAAAAATACCCGGCCAACAGTGCTGGCGCTCGTGCCAGCGGCCGTCGTCGCTCTAATGGCGCTGGCGAATTCAGCGGTGCTGGTGAGAACTTGGTTTTGGTTGGCGGTACCTTTGAGGCAGATGCCGCTGTGCATGAGCACCTTGTTGGCTCGTTGGAGCAGCTGGTAGGTGCCGGCGTAGTTGGCGGCGGTGTTGTTGGCTCGTTGGAGAGTAGTGTTCTTCGTAAGATTCATGCTGCTGGCGAGTCTATCCAAGGTGGTGTTGCCAAGGTTGAGGCTGCGCTGACTACTCGTCTTCAGAACATTGTTGATCTCAAGGAACTCATCGCCGGCGCTATGCGCAAGAGCCTTGACGTGATCAAGGAGAGCTCTGAAAAGGGATCTGCCGCCAGTCGCAACATGGAGGTAATCAAGGGAGTCTGGCAAGAGCTTGACCGCGAGCTCGACTCTCAGCTGAAGGCGCTTGAGAAGGCGCTGCGCGTTCATGTTGCTCCCGCCAAGGGTGAGCTTCTAAGTCTTCTGAAGAAGAACAAGTCTTTCACTGCTCTTGCTGATCGTCTGGGTACGACCTACGGCGATGAGAACGCTAGCGACCGCTTGGCTCTCACGTTCACGAATCTATCTCAGCTGCAGCTGGCCAGTGTCCAGGTGCGCGATGCGCTTAAGACACTCAAAATGTCTCTTGACCAATATAAGAGTCTGAAGAGTGCAAGTGCTCTCCAATCCGAACTTGCCAAAGTTCTTAAGAAGACCTCTCACCCTAGCACCGACGAGCTTAGCAAGGTAATCAAGGCAATGGATATCCTCAAGAAGAACCAGCATCGCCACAATGACATTGTGGCTGCCCTAAAGTCTTCCAATGGTGTTCGCGGTAGCGGTGATGTTGAGGGCGGCGACCTCTCTACCGGCATTGGTCGCGTGACTCGCGGTAACAGCAAGAGTACCTTGAAGAAGCGCGTGAACACTTATGAGCGCACCATCCGCGAGGTGTTCCAGAACTTTATTTCCCAGCTGAACTCTAACTTCAAGGAGATCCGCGCGAGTGTCGACGTTGCCAGTGAGCAGATTGGTAGCCTCATTGCGTACGACGACAACCTTCGCCTCTTTATCGATATCTTCGAAGGTCTTCGCACTGATCTCAACGACAAGAAGCTCTTCTATGCGCTCATTGAGCTTGATGTCACCATGAGTGGCCGCGAGCTTAAGAACCGCTTCTCTAGCAACCTTGACCGTTTGATTGAGTCGCTCGAGGTGCTCAAGGAGCAGCGTTACCTTGGCAGCATTCGCTCGCAGCTCAAGTCGGTGAAGGAGAACATTGCTATCTACAGTGACTCCGTGAAGAACATCCGTGAGTCCGAGGAAGGTAGCAAGACGGGTAGCCTTGAGTTCACTTGGAGTGACAAGCTGGTTGACCCCTCGCTCCCGGCCGCCACCGCTAATCTTCTGAAGGATACCATCGTGAAGCTAAAGTTCTTCGGCAACCTGTCTACCCTCAAGGACAACCTTTCGCGCGTCCACAAGGACCAGGCTATTTACTCTAAGGACTACAGTGAGGTCATCGGCAAGTCCATCGGTGCTAAGATTACGGATCTCGAGAAGGAGTACACGGAAGCTGTTGATCGTCTTAACGACAAGGAGCGCGGCCGCGGCTGGCTTCTTGAAGACTACAACCGTAACGCGCCGGCTGACCAGAAGATTCCTCGCGGGTTGGTGGAGACTGTTTACAAGCTGCAGTACGATGCCAAGAAGGGCCTTTACCAAACCGTTGAGGCTCTTGATCTATATCTCATGAACTTCACCACTGAGCTGTCGGGCAACATAGATGCCCTTCGCGACTTGAATGAGATGCTCAAACAGACTGAGCTAATTTCCGCTTGGTTTGACGCTGACTCGGATGCGGCTATCAACGACATGGCTGCTCTTCTTCAGGCCGATGTCGATAACAACACTGCCATTGCGATTACATCTGGGTTCTTCCAGGGCGACCACCGCAACCGCCTTCTCCCTATCGCATTTACTGGTAAGGCCATCCGCGAAGCTCTTGAGAAGTCTAAGCGGGCCGTTGAGTCGGTTGCGAGTCTTAAGAACATTATCTCTATGTTCATGAGTGTTGGAGACAAGTTCGGATCGGTCAAGCTGTCTAGCAAAAGCTACATGCATGCCAGTACGATGTACAAAAACCTTGTCAAGTACATTTGGGTGAGTGGATTCACCATGGGTTACGGCACCGGTGGCGGTAATGTGGATACCAAGATTACGTCTGAGAAGAAGGACAAAGGCAGCTATGACATCGAGACTGGTGACCGCGAGTCGTTCTTCTCGATGCGCCCAACCTCCGTCAGCCACCCGCTTGGGCTACTTGGTGAATGGGAATCTACTCTACAGACTAACATCAAGCTAGTAAAGGATGGCATGCCAGCAGAGATTACGGCAACGCTTGTGGCTGCCGGAGCGGCGTCTCTTGATGTAGTTGACGCTGCCGGTAATGTTCTAGGCACCTTCACTACCAGCGCTCAGTTGGATACAGTATACCGCACTCTCCGAGGCACTCAATCCTTTGACGATGTGATTATTCAGGGCGTCACTGATCTGAACGACAACGTATCACTCGGTGCAGGTGGAGCCCAGCTCGCGGCCAACGTATCTTCTGCTCTCATTGCTCAATATGTTACAACATGGGGCCGACCTGCTGCGCGAGCACCTGCTGCTGGTCGTGCTAACCCTATCCGAGTCTTTACCGTACCGCAGTTGGTTGCCATTTGGCACAGTGTTAAGACAGTGGAAGAAGGTCTGACCAAGCGCGATGTGTTTGCCACCGAGGACAAGTACTTCGTAATGGCTCTAAAGGCTATCGCCGCTAAGGTGCTTACCGTTGTTGAGACCAGTCACATGCTCAACCAGCCTCACACGGTTACCTCTATGATTGCCGCACCTGTTCGCACTATCATTGGTGGCAGCGAGGTTAAGGTTGTTGACGAGGCGGTTGAGCTATACATCCGTCTTCCGCTGCTCGTGGAGTTCTACAAGCATGTGTTTGACAATGGCAATGACTCGTACAAGAAAAATCGCCACGCCAACGATGACACTGAGACGATTGCATTCATTCCTGAGATTGGTTCGGTCTGGAGTGGCTTGATCCAGTGTGTGTTTGATGAGTCGAAGCAAATCAACAACGGCGTGTACTCCATTGAAAACATGCGCCGCATTGTCCACGAGATCAACGGCATCTACAACCGCTTCAAGAGCGCCGGTAACGGTAAGGTTGTCCGCGAGGCGTGTCTTGCTCTTGTGTCTGAGATCAACCGCCGCTACGGTGTTCTCAAGCGCAAGGATCTTAACAGCTTCTACCAGGTCAAGCAGAAGTACAGTAACAACATGGATAGCCTCCCGCAGTCAGCCGTTGACTTTGATATCTTGAACGACAGCGAGGAGTTTGATGGCAGTGCTCCTTCGAGCAAGTTTGTTGAGGACAGTCTTAGCAAGCAGAGCGGTGAGAACAAGATCACCAAGTCGGACATCTCTTTGGTCAAGACCTTCCGCGACAACATCCACAACGAGTTCTACAACCGCAACAATTTCGCGGCTCTCCAGACTAACTCTTTCGTCGAGCGCATTAACCACTACCGCAGTGAAATTTCTCGCGCCGATTCACAGGAGCGTAAGTTGGAGCTGGTGATGAAGGCAATTGACGAGTCTAGCAACGTAAACTCGCAGAACATTGAGACGAGCGTGATGTACCACGAGCTAGTCCGCTTCCCTACCAACGTTCTCTGGAACGAGTATGTTCGCGTGAACAAGGTATCTTACTCGCTCCTTAAGTTCTTCTTAGCTACTGAGATCAACAAGATCCGTTCTATCGAAAGCGGTGTGCGTGATGTGCGTAATGCATATGATGCGGTTATCGATGTATTAGGTGGTATTGATTTCACTGCTGAAACTTACCAGGATGTAGTTGCTCGTCTGAACACGCCTGCGCGAGTGCACGCCCTTTCGCACACTGGATTGAACGGCTTGCCGGGCGCGGCCGCTCCTACTGGTGCAGATACCCTCATCGCGACTACAGTTGCGGCCGATGCGGCATTGCCTGCTGGCAGTGACAGTGATTTCTACCGTCTAGCCCGACTACTAGTCACATGTCTCAAGGCTGTTAACGACGCTGCCAAGTCGGCAATTGCGGCAACACCTGCTCTTATCCCTCTTGCTTACGACATGGGTACGTTTAGTACCACTATGATTGACTTCTTGGATGGATTTGTAAGCACTGCTCGTCAGTACAACGCAACAGTGAACGCTGCCGGTATTGCGACCGACCTCAGTCTAAAGAACTCTATGATTTTGGATGTCGCTAACGCTCTTACGATTGAGTGCGGTACAGCTGGTATTGGTGGCGATGTTACGCTTGCATCTGTTGCTGCGGCTACTGGTCACCAGCTTGCCGATGGCGATCTGCTCAAGGTGAAGTTCATTAACAAGAACAAGTTCATGCTTGACTACAGTGGCCTCCAGAACATGCTTGAGGGTGGTGTTGAGTATGTGAAGTACACTATTTCTCGGTTCCGTAACCAGATCCCTGCTAACCAAATCGCTGTTGACGAGAAGGCTATCTCTGAGATTGAGTCGACTCTCTTGAACAAGATCGTATACGCCGAGGACACAACCAACTCGGGCATCGGTGAGATCCTTAACCTTGAAGCAATTAACGCGTACATTTCTCAATGTACCAAAGATCTTGAGACGGCTAACAACCTGCTTGACGGCACCGCCGCTCGTACACGTGCAGCTGCTTTGGCAATCAACACGCCGTATCACCTTTCTCGCATATCTTGTGATCGTACCCAGCTTATTGCTCGTGTAGTTGCTGGCTTTGGTGATGCTATTCTTCAGATACCTGGCGGTGGTGGTGTTGCATCATGGCAGCCACTTTCTGTGCTAGCCGCGGCCAACCCAGTGATTAACGATGTCTTCCGCACTTACGACAGTCGTCAGCGCGTATGGGTTCGATTGGATCAGATTCCAGCTCCCGCTGTTGGTGCGGCTGGTCCAGCTCCTATGGATATTGCCCTTAACCAATATGTCTGGAACACTGACATACTCCCGGCTGGTGCCGTCAACCCTAGCTTCCAGACAAGTGTGTTGATTCGATTCAACAACCTACTTGCACGGTATGTTAATGTGTTCTACGACGTGTCTGCCAAGAAGTTCTATAAGAACCTTGTGACCAACTTTGCTAAGTCTCAGAACTCGGCAGTCTTTGGAGGTAACGGTCTTCTTGATATCTTCGCCCCTACAGTAACGGCACTGACCCCTGCGGCCGGTAGCTATGTATCGTCGGCCAACAACGAGATCATCACCACTAGTCTTGGTCATGTTATCAAGGTTCTTCTTTCGCGCAACGCTTCTAAGCAGACCACTGTCAAACAGTTTGCTGTGGATGATATTAGCGATGTATCCATCAACATGATTGAGAAGTACAAGGCCTTCCTTCCTTTCTTCTACCAGGCTTTCGGTGAGTTTGTTGCAGTTGGTAAGCATTACAAGGCTATCTTTGACAACACTAACCGCCTACTTGTTAACGGCGCCGTGCCTGACACACCCATCACCGCTACAGTTGGCGGAGTAGTTGCCCAGCCTCTACCAGCCACTAGTTTCTATGGTGAAGAGGACTATGAGTTGAACACTCTTGCGGCCCGACTTGTTGTCGGAAACGAGAACATCTACAGTCGCACCAGTGCTCACTTGACTAACCTTGTTGAGGCCGCGCACGCTATCCGAGAAGACATTCGTGCCGTGATGGTTGAGATGGAGTACAGCACTAACTTCTTTGAGACTAAGTCAGACTTCATGAAGATGCACTTCAACACGAACGGTAACCTGCCGCTTGGCCCGATGTCTATCCTTGCAAGCATTGACACGCCTAGCATGAACGACCAGTCAATCATTCCAAGTGCTACAATGGCCAATGCGCAAGTTAAGTGGAGCTACGGTGCTAGCCCTATCCTTTACCGCGTGAGTGGTAAGGTTGATCTTAACTCATTCAAGTGGGTCAAGGAAAGCGTAGTTGCTTACAACAACAGTGCACTTGCTGTCAACAAGGTTGATGCAAGCAAGCTTGAGGCTTTTGTAAGTGGTATTGTATCCAGCATTGTGAGCCGGCGCAAGGTTGACTTTGTTCGCACTTTGACTCATGTACACTTGTTGGCAGATTCACCAGACAACGACGTGGTTACTATGACAGCTATGGACGCGCGGGCTGCCGCTGCCGGTATCGCGACCACTCCAGTTGCCATGGTCACATCTCGATTCAGCCAGATGTCTCCAGTCGATATTGTGAACCTAGTAGAGAACTCTAACCTGAACGCTGGCAAGGCGGAAATTTCGAACGGACTAGTCGCGCTGGCTGCCGCTGTTCCTAGCTTGGACCGCAAGGCCGCCCGTGCGCTGAACCTCTTGGATCTCAACATCGCGCCTATTGATGTGCATGCGCTGATGCGCGAAATTCCGGGAATCAATCTCTACAACTATGCGTTCACGTTCGACAGCATGGTTAAGAACGATGTTGCTAACTTTGACATCGCGAGCAATGCTCGACCTGCGACTGGTGCTGAGATTATGTCCACGCTGCTACAGGATCCGTACTACGCTCGTAAGGCTATTGACATAACTGGCGCGATTGCGGCGGCTGCGCCCATGGCTACCCTGGAGGCAGATGCCCCTCTTGCTTCCACGTCCACAGTTACCCGAATGGTGCAGGCAATGCGCGGGCCCATTCAGTGCCAGGTCAACCCTATCACTCAGAAGACTATGCAGTTTGAGGTGCCCAAGTTTGTCAAGGATCAAATAGCTGACAAGTGTGACAACGCTTCTGATCGAGAGCATGCCCGATTCAACTCCAAGATATTCCGCAACACCATGTTCGTGGCGAACGTGCAGCGATTCATGCTTCAGAAGATTAAGATGGAGTCGGAGCGCGTAAACAGCCGGGTCGTCAAGAGCAACGGTGTACTCAACCGCCGAATCACGTCGTACGACACGGCCGCCCCCGGCAACGTGTACAACGCAAACGAGTTCGACTACGTTGCCATCTAAGCGCACACAACGCATCATTCACCTTTCCGAAGGAGGTGTGTTTTTTTTCTATTTTCTCCAATAGTAAAACATTAGCAAGGATAGTATACAACAAGGCTACTAACTGATATGGCGACTGCGTTATCTTTGCTTAAGCAGATCATTGCTCTGGCTGTAAGTGGCTGGCTGCTAGTCTTCCTGTACTTTACACTTGACGAGTACACCACTACAAAAAAAATGTGCATCACGGCTGAGTCGGCGGTTAAGACGAATAAGACGTTTGTCGATCTTTGGGACTGGTCTAAGAAGACTGCCAAGCCTAGCACTCTACAGGGATCGTACCGAGTTGAGCCATTGACTTCAACTTACGCAACCACTGCGGCGTGGGAGCCTGCTCTTCCTGGATCGAGCACTCTTGGCGAGTTCCCGGAGCCGCCTGCCGCTAACGTGGATGTCGACGAGGATGAAACGGCCGACGCCGAGACCGAGGCCTTTGAGGTAGAGATGCGCCGTCTTGCTGTATCTGATTCTATGGAGCAACAGCACAACAGTGCCATGAATGAATTTGAGGATGTGTTCGGTAGCCGCAAGGCTATGTACAATGTCGAGGTAGAGGATGTCGATGTTGTCAACTGGGTTGGCCTTCGTCGCCCGAAGTACGACTCTATCACCTTCTCCCAGACATCTCTCTCGCAACAGCCTTCCATCGCTCCAGAGAACATGCCGAAGAGCAATAGCCTAGTTCTCTAAGGATTGAACGAGTCTAAGCAAAAAAGAAAGCACCCGGCGCAGTGCGCGGCCAAGTGGCATGCCATATTTTTTGGCATCAATTGCTGGCATGTTGCTTGCCTAGTGTAGTCTAGAGATCAACATACCACACACTGCGCCAAGAGTGTCAGCTGCCACTAGCGAGAAGGCATACTCGCCATCCCAGCAGTTGCTATCAATAATAGTAACGAACAGTCGCGGGCCCATGTCTCTAGCGGTGTTGAAGCTGAATGCTGTCTGCGCGCCCATTGCCAAGACCAATCCTCCCAAGATGAGTGCAATCTTGAACGCTTGGTGTCCGCCACTTGGTTGTCCACACACACCTGGACGCGTGACAGTTTGAATGCCCAACATCAACAATGCAGTCCCCACAAATTCGACAGCAAGAGCTGGCGCCATGTTCACACTGCGCGTGGTAGCAAAGGCACCGCACTGAATTGGAGTAGCCCAAGCACCGTAATTCATTCCATAGACTGCAGCCGCAGCGACAATGCCTGCCACAATCTCTACAAGCACATATCCGACTAGCCGACGTCCGGAGAATGCATTCTCATTGGTGTTGAAGCAAACACCTTCCAACCATTTGGCGACAGCCACACATGGGTTCAGCATCGCTAGCGAATGCTGGCTGGCTATTTTGATGGCAATCCATAGATTGAAGGTCCAGCTCATGGCGACGCCCTCCCATCCCATGTTTACACCGCTAGCCTGGTACAACGTTGCCGTAGATACATTCATAAGACTGAGCCAAATGAATGTGAACGTACCGATAGCTTCGCTTGCAAGCTCTAAGAATGAAGGACATGTGTCCGGCTTCCACGTGGTGGCATGCACGCCGTGACTTGCGCGAGGCGTAATGATGTGGACTTGCTCGCCATGACCGTGCGAGATTGCTTGTGTGCTGTGGGCACCTTGATAGCTAGTATTTGGAGTATCGCATTCGTGGAAACTCATATTGTCGCGCTTCACTAATGCAGGCTGGTAGTTATACCATTGAGTGTACATGTTTCTAATCTCAAATGACTGAGTAGCTGTTATTAGAGTGTTTGCCATCTACCGCAAACTAGTCAACCAAACTGAATTGACCTGTATCATGAGTGCTCAATCCATTTCACAAGACCAATCAGCGAAGCTACGTGAGATGAATGACAATATCGGTACACTTGGCGTAGTCAACAGAGTTGGCGCGGGTAGTCGCGCGGTCACACCGGTAGCGAGTCGCGTCAAAGTTGGATCTGGCCTTGTGGGGTGGGATGGGGATTGCGTGTTGCCCGCACATGGTCTACACAACACTGGCGTGATATGTTACTTCAATTCGCTACTTCAGCTGCTGGGCGGGTTGCCGAGCGTAGTTGGCTACACTCTGAAGTACTCTGGTGACAATAAGTGGCTTCGACTATTGCGCGAGCTGTTTACGTTTTGGAAGGCGACCCCGGCGGCCAGCCAGCCTGTCTTGAACAACCTACCACTGTTCAATGAACTGTGCGCCATGCTCTCTAGCAAAAACATATCCATCAGCCACACTCAGGAAGATGCCGGAGAGATGTTTCTCCTGTTGCTCGACTGCATTGGTGATGACTATCTGAGTAGTCTATTTCGAGGCCGATATCAGTGCGATATGGTCTGTCGCAAGTGCCGCACCAAGAAAAAGATGGCTCCGGTCGAGTGGCTGATAAACTTTGCCCACCCGTCCGAAGTGCTTGCCAACCATCTTAGGTCTCAGTTCAACAATCCTGACAGCGGTAGTGCGCTCAACCTGTTCCTGAAGAACAACTTCTCAACCATGCCAAGAGATATGGTTTGCACTCATCCCGTAGGCGACACCGCTTGCGGCGGGTCTGACATTATCAAGACGCAGAGACTATCAATGACGCCCACTGTCATATTGGTAGCATTCACTAGACTACCAGGCGATACCCATAATTCAAACCCAGGGTCTTATCCACATGAGCTATGTTTCAGCAATGCCCACATGGGAAGCAAGTATATCTATCGATGGGCTGGCACGGTCAACCACTTTGGCACACATGCATCTGGACACTACACGTATCGCGGACCTCGCCGCGCTGCTAACCATTCAGCCACTGGCGAAGGTGTTGTTACTCTAGAGATCAATGATCATATGGTGTCGACGCCAACCCAAGGCAGTGATCATCGCAACGCAAACAACTCCGGCGCATATCTAGTTGCTTACCATTTCATAGAGACAACAAAATACTGGTAACACACTACCTCACCTTGCATCACTCTTCCACGGGCTCTTCCAGTTCGAACCTAACCAGTGGTTAAACTTCAAGCTTCTATTGAGCAGTGCAATGTATTCCCCGGAAATAAATCTCTCAGGTGCGCTTGTGAAGATAACCCGAGACAGTCCGCCCGGCGGGCAAGCTAAGCGAGTTGGCTTTGTTGGATGTGTCTTGGTTGATCTAGATGAGGCAAGCGCCGGTGTGTTGGAGCGAGTGGAGAACAATATGCGCAAACATTTCGGACTGGGAGAGGTGATAGTCTCTGGATTGACCACACCGCCTTGCGGAATGCGTGTATGGTTGAAGTACACACCTGCATGCATATTTGATTTCACTCATCTTGCTAGCCTTCGCGCGGCTGATGGCATTGGCTCTATTGGATTGGCTGGTATTGATTTGAGTGCGGTCAGGGGATTCAGTGTTAAGGTTCGAGTCAAGTTATCATACTACAGCTTCCCTTCACCGGCGGCGAGCGCGGAACAAGGCAAAAAAATACAAGGCATCCGTAGATGCTGCGTGCGTGTAAGTGATCACTGTACGGAGTGAGCGCTGATGCTCACAGTCTGAACTTAGGCTGTGGCTTTATTTTTTTCTCGTAGTGCAGTCTGTGGATTGCATTCTGCTGGTAGATGGTTGCCTCTATGGCTACCAGTGAGTTCCATTGTTTCTGGATACTCTGCATGGTAACCTTCTGCGCTGGTGAGATGGTCGGACACTCTTGCTCAAAGAGATGTTCTACTTGCTTGAGTCTGTCACCGTAATCCCCTTGGGTGGGGGATGCATCTCCTTGGTATGCCTGAGGGTTACCCATGGTTTGCAGTGCCGGGTCGATGAGTTCCTTCCTGTACTTGCTTGCAAGTTCTTTGATGGTCTCTTCGTTTGTTTGGAACAGCCATTCAACACCGCCTTCAGTCGCTTGCTGGCACATGTCTGCAATGACTTTCTCTTTGGACGCAAGCAACTCTCTCTTCCCGATGGAGTACTGCGACTTGGGCGACGCGTTGTATGCTAGCGTGACAGCTTGCGAGGATGTCTGCTTCACCATAGTCTTGAGAATGATATCTGCCTTCTCTTCCCATCGCTCGGTCCACTGCTCGACTACATCTGCAAGCCGATGTTCAATCGCTTGCTTGATGCTGCTGCTGGCAGCCGGGTCGCATGGCTTGCAGAGCGGGCCGAACTCTTTGAGTGCGTTTTGGAGTGTCTTTGTGTACCCCTTGTTTATTGTTCTGTAGACTGCTTTGTACGCCGACGCAACCTTTGTGAGGTCTGTGAGATACTGTTTGCTAATGTTCATGATGTACCGCTTCGCATTCTTCATGGTCGCGTCGTCGTCAACATCTTTGTCTAACACCGCATCGTCAATCTCGTCATCCATTGTGTCTACAACGAACTGCGACGAGTAAGATATGAGTCTTGCGAACTGACCGACGAGCTGGTTCTCGAAGTAGTACTGGATGTCCACGACCTTTCCTTCTTCTTCGGCTGTATCCAGATACTCCATGAGATGTCCCTTCTTGATGTCTATCTTGCATCCCCTGTAGTCAAACAACTTAGTCGGGTCAACAATCTTGCAGAGGACGTATTCGAAACGCTCGTATGGCTCTACTGGCCTCTTGCCCTCTTTGATCATTCGCTCTTGGAACATGTTTACCGGAACGTTCAGCTTCCCCGGCTTCCACATGGCGGTCGCCACGAAGTCTCGCATCGACCACTGCGTGTTGAACATGTGAGATATCTTTGCCTCTACAAGCTGTAGAAGTGTCTTGCAGTTGATGACGTCCATGCTTTCCCACATGGTCTCCATGCACAGGATGCGCAATATCTCACTGACGCCTCGCTTCTTCACCTCAAATCCTCTGATGAAGATATCTTTGGGCTTGAAGTTAACTAACCCCTCGTGCGCGATGCCGTAGTATTTCTTTCTGGCAAGGAAGGCCGCGGGGTATAGCACTTCTTCGTAAGCCATCTTCAGGTAGCGAGTGCCGTTGTCTTCGAACAGATAGTCATTGACTTGCTTGTTCAGTGGCTTGATGTGTTTGAACGTAGCCTCAACAAGTTCAACGCCGTAGCGATGCTTGTCTAGGTGCTCAGTGAAGTAAGCCCGGTGGACATCGTGGAACAAGTCTGGATTCATTGCGAAGTACAGACTGTCCGTGTCGCCGTAGAACACTCGGCAGCCCTTGCTGTTGATGAATCGCTTGACCTTCTTGAGATTATCTTGGCCCGCGGATGTGATGCCACCTGCTAGCTCCAAAACGAACAGCGGCGAGTTCTTGTTGCCACACTCACCATAGAAGGTGTTCATGAAAACTTTCAGAGCCTTCTGCTTGGTGTCAACGTACTTGAGCCGCAAGCTCACTTGCCGGTACTCCTTAGAAGTTGTGAGCTCGTACTTGCTATGCTTCAACTCCAAGTGCTCTTTCTTGTGCTTGTAGACAGCAAGCTCCTTCTTGATCTCCGCTCGCTGGTTGAACAGATCTCTCAAGATGGTGGGATACAGCCCGAACCGGTCGTCCACTTGCGAAGCTCCGCCAGTACTTGAGTCCATGGGCTTGCCTGTTTCGTCAACCGCTTGGACATGTCGAATGGACCAGCCCCTAACATTCTTGCAGTGCTTCTCGCCGACATAGTCTTCGTACTTGAAGTCAAATGAGATGCTGTGGAGAGGATACTCTTCTCTGTACTTGTCGGCATCCGCCTGGTTCAGCACCATGTACTCGGGCGAGAGGTTGTATGTCATGATGAGACTCGGATACAGCGAGGAGAAGTCCAAAGAGATGATGCATAGGTATCCCTCCTCCTTCTTCTGAGCAATGTACTGTTTGTACTCGTCAAGACACTGTCTGGTGAAGTCTTCCATGGCGGGAGGGGGTGGACTGGTGGATGACTTGGTGGGTGCTGTAAGTGTTCTTGTTGGTTTTCTATATGGCCGCTCATCAATTTTGCTATCTATATACCAGCCAACCTCCGCGGCCATCGGAGCTTCAACGCATACAACCAAGCGCAAGCGGGTGGCGAGGTGTATAACCATGAGCACACGACTAGAGTCTGCAAGCATGTCGGACTTCCAGGAGTTTACTCTCAACATGCGAGTCCCGTGCAAAGTCCTTAGAATATATGATTGCGATACGTGGACCATTGGGTTCGAGATGAACAACATTCTGTACTACAAGAGCGCCCGCCTGCTTGGCATTGATTCTCCAGAGATTAAGTCAAAGAACAATGCAGAGGCTGCAATGGCTCGCGCCGGTCGCGACTGCGCCCGTAAACTCTGGCTCGGTAAGATCATGACCGCGGACATGTGTGGCATGGACAAGTATGGGCGGGTACTAGTGCGCTTGTATCCAAGTGCTAACGCAAGTGCAAGCGCGAGTGCAAGTGCGAGTGCGAATGCAAGTGTGGGTGTGGTGTCTGGCGGAGTGGTTGAGAGTGTTGCCGACAAGATGCTGAGTCTGCGGATTGTTCGCCCTTATGGCGAGTCAAGTGACGGTGGATTGAACCTAAAAAAAGAAAGCTGGAGTCCAGTAGAACTCGCCGCAGGCATGGCTGGTGCCAGCGCTTACTTGTAGAACTCATCATAGTTCTTTGAGATGTAGTCTTGCCCTTGGCGGTGAACGTTCTCGTCCCAAACGTCTAAGCGCTCTTTGCAGAATTCTTCGAAGGTCATCATTGGGTTGATCAATCCGCGTCTAGGCTTCAAGACCAACGCGCCCGGATACTTGCCCGTGACCTTGTCCGCTTCGTCTCTGATAGGATGCGCGTCGTAGAATAGTCCCTTGTCGATAGCGTTTGCCACGATGAGGTTGCGAACCTTACTACCATTTGCTCTATAGAATGAGTCAAAGGTGGACGTGTATGACATGAGTCCGACCGCGCGTCTGTCTGCGATGAGGTTTACTCGGTTTGCTAGCTGGTGCAGTCTGAAACAATCCATGAAGCAGTAGTGCGCTACCTCACCAAGTCCGACATAGTCTTTCTTGGCAAAGTGGGTGAACAGTACCGGGATGGGCATGTCGTCTTTCCCTTCTAGCTCATACATCTCCAGGTAGAACTTCAAACTTGACTTGCTCTCAGTGCTGTTCATCTGCATGAGTAAGACTCGCAGGTCGTACGCGATATAGCCATGCAGTCGCAGGTTAGCAATTTTTTGCTGTCTGTCCGCGGACAACTTCACACTGTCTTCGACAAACAGATATCTGTCAATCGCGACACTGTCAACATCCTTGTCGCTCAATTTCTTGAGACTGAACTTCTTACACACGGTCTCTTGAATGCCGAGCAGCTTGCTCTTGCCCATGAGGTTGGGCCAATCAAACTGAGATCCGTTGAACTCCACAACGAAGTCTGGCTGCATGATGTTCATGAGCTCTGCAAATGCAAGGATGACAGTGGCCTCGCTGTCGCAGACAACAGTAAGGTAGTCTTTGTGTGGCTGACAGTCGCCAAGCATGATGCTAACATTGAGAAGCGAGTCCTCAGATGTGTGTTTGTGGAAGGTGCAGCCGATGTTGAATATCTGATCGTCAAGTACGTTCGGTCTCGGAATGCAAGAAGGCTTCAGCGGATGGTCGACGTCAAACTCACTACTGAACTGCTCGATATCCCAGTACATCGCGATGGAGTTGTCTTGACTGAACACGTCCGCGCTGTAACCAGCTTCAGTACACCACTCGGGGAGCGCTTCGACATCGATGCCCTGTAGATCATCAACATCAATCTCTAGCTGGATGCTGCTCTTGTAATCCTTACTGTTGAGTGGACTGTACGACTGCAAAGCGTTCCAACCCGCGAGGTTCAACTTGTAGGTGCGGGCAGCCACTCTGTAGTAAGATGACTTGTCGTTATTGTACGACGGGATGCGCATGTCAATCAACATGTCTATCATGGCTCGGCGAGACTGCAAATTGCCGAACTTGATGCGGACAAAGGTTGACTCGGTGGGAGAAAACCCAATGAGGCGCTTACCAGTCACTTGCTCCACACACTTCACACTTGGCTGTTTGTTCTTCAAGCGACGCTTCAGGTTTGGGTGCTTCAGTAGTCTTTTGATGTAATCGAGGTTCTCTTTTTTGTTGTCGCCTGGCATCTCGATATCAATCGACGGGAAGATGCCGTTGATGACTACCGTCACTTTGGACCCGCATGGCGCGATGCCGTGGGCTATGATCTTGTACGGCAAGTAGGACGGATCTTCCTTGATGTCGTTGAACAGAACTGGGAACGGCAGATTCTTAGACACGCGATTCGCCGTGATGTTCACTTCCTCAGGAGAGAAGAATGACTCTCTAGACTTGAGGGCAGCTCCCATCTTTGACTCAATCGTGCTACGAGTGAGCGAGATGGTCTTTCCGTGAAGGTGCATGGTTGGGTAGAGTTGGTGGTTGGTGGTTGGGTTGTTATGTACATACAAGTGCCCTTCAATTTTACCAATGGCAAAAAATGCAACGCCCACTGGGCGCCAGGCGGATTGGTGAGCTCAAAGAGAGGCGAAGCTTTGGGCGAGGCTAAGCTCAACCATCTTGTGCATGGAGACATGGACTATCTCCATATACTGCATCTGCACATCTTCAGGCAAGCAGTCGTAGTCCATACTGTACCAATCATCTCTGTCCTCGCATAGCGCCTTGCCCTTCCGGTTGACTCGAAGGCAGTGGCTTTTGTACTTCCGATACATCACACACAGTGAGTCATGCATGTTGCTGAGGATGTTGCCCACGTCCATGTTGCCATGTAGGAACTTCATAAGGTCGCCGTCGTTCAAGTTGTCTACGATGCTGTGGATACAAGTCGCATAGAAGAGAATGTTGTACGTGCCGTTGCGGCTGGCTGCAAACGACACACTGGTGGCCAAGATGTCAACCCACTCGTCTACATTAACACCCATAATCTTCACAGGGATAAGAGGGTTGCCTCCAAACAGATAGTCAATCATATCGGCAGGGGCGTTCATGCTGGCGGGGCTGGTGTTCATGATGGCAGTAGAAAGGGTGAGCGAGTTGCGCGGGATGCAAGGGGCTGGTGTTTACAACATAGTCCAGAGAGGTTCAATTTTAGAGTGTTTGCATCATTTGGTATACAATAACCTAGTAGACCATCCCCGTTGGACCATCCCCGTTGGACCATGTACGTATACATCCTTCAGCCTCGAATGTATGTGGGAACAAGCATTTACAAGGTGGGCATGTCGTCGGTGCCGGATCTAAGTAGACTGCGCAGCTACGGCAAGGGCTCGCGATACATTGGCATGGCTGAAGTTGGCTCAAATTATCTCGCAGTTGAGAAGACACTCATTCACAAATTCAACCAGTCATTCAGACTGGCGCGCGGAAGAGAGTACTTTGATGTTGACGACGAGGCCAAGGCTAGATCAATATTTCTAAAGACTGTAACAGACGCTACAGCCAATGCCGACCCACTGGCAGGTACCGGCGCATCCAATGCAGGTGCATCCAATGCCTTTGGAAATTCGAAGGACTTAAGCACCATGCGCATTGCAGGCAATGCAAAGCCCACTAGTGGAAAGCTTGATCACGGTGGGATGGACTGGTCAGCCTTCAGATTCAATCCAGATGCGGCATTGGCGGGTGACAAAAAGAAAGAAACACCGCGCACGGCTAACCCACGAGCAGCTACTGGAGTTTTCGCTAGGTTTGCTTTCAATGGACACCACCGCTAGCTCAAGTGCTAGCTCAAGTGCATTACTTACCACTTGTATGGGCCAAACTCGGTTAGCACATGAGACGCCGCCTTGATCGTCGCGAGTCTATTGCAACACTCCTTGATCGTTAGCTTGCCAGACATGGAGCGGTCAACGCGCAGGCTGTCTACCATGCGCAGGATGTCCATGGGCGTGTATGACTTACCCATCAGCGTTTGGCTCACGGTTTGTGCACTCCAGTTGCTGAGAGTCTTCTTGATGGTCTTCACAGCCTTCGCATTAACATACTGCTCCATCACAGCAGGTGCCTTGACGTGAGCAGACGGATCCGAGCAAGCCTTGGCCATGTCAATGGTGGAGTTCAACATTCGAGTGAGACTCATTTCTAGATGGTAGCTAGTGGCAAGGTGGTGTGTGGTGAGCTGGCCAAGCACTCTAAAGATTCAAATTTTTTGCACGTCAGAACTGGCAAAAAATAGTAAACTGGTCGCAATCGTGGGGGTAGCAAGCTGGTAGTGTAGCAATCTTGTGGGGTAGCAAGCTGGTAGTGTAGCAATCGTGGGGGTAGCAAACTGGCAGGGTGATAAGGCGAGTGGGTATGCTATGGCATACTGACAATGATTTATAGTGAAGGTGGAGTATCCATGTGGATATCTGCGACAAGCGGTTAAAAATGTCGTCCAGGTTTTCTATATTGTCAATATGTCACAACGTGTCCACTCGCCTTGTACGTCAGGGGAGCTCACGTTACGACACAACAATTACATATTGGGTCACTTGAATCTAGTGAAGACGGACTTTCATAAATTTACCTATATGGTCAAATTTTGAGGTCTCTAACTTATGAAGACAAGTGATATATGTTATATTTGTTGTTCGTGTTACTATTGGTATACACGGGGTTACCCCCATGTATAGGCGGATCTATATGATAAATCCAAACACAGATATTCCTTTCAATTTTTTTGCAAGCCCATACAGCCCCATATAGCCTACGCGTTGCTTTGAGAGGCAGTATAACCACATATGGTCATTGGGAAATGGCCTGGGATGCAGGGCTACCATTAGGGGGGGGGGGGCATTGGCCTTGGGGG
>JACCDW011773474.1_pt1 | contig 216673 bp, 243 predicted proteins | sample 7449781 | NCBI WGS metagenome assembly JACCDW01 (sample SAMN15323449, study PRJNA562643) | freshwater metagenome | isolation source: river surface water | place: USA:Blue River Watershed | collected 2017-08-18 | reverse complement strand
TGTTATTTAAGATATCTCAACAAACGGGATTGAGTTTACATTCTGGTGGTTCATTCAAAGAAGGGGCTCGTGTGTGGTTTCAATTAAAGTCACAAGATATGAGATTACACAATGATGTAATTGAAGGTTACATTAGTGGGTTCAATTCTTTTGATGGTAGAACATCATTAGGTTTTGGAAACTCTAATATCACAGTATCTTGTCAAAACAGTTTTTGGAGAGCTTATACAAGTGTGGACACTAAATTAAGACACTCATCAAATATGAAACCAAAGATTGAAGAAATTTTGAGAAAGATTGATGTGTTGTTAGTAGAAGAGCAAAACACATTCCAAACAATTCAAAGATTGGGTAATGTGAATATGACACAAGAAGTAAAAGACTTGGTTGTTCGCAGATTGTTCGAGATTGGTAGAGAAGATAGAATAGATAGTCCAGATTTTTCTACTAATAAGAAAAACAAAATGTCGAAGTTCTATGTGGACTTAAATGGCGAGTTGGCTCAAAAGGGAGATAACTTATGGGGATTGTTTAGTGGAGTAACGAAGTACACAACACACTCAATGAAGAAAGGAGATAATTCCGAAAATAAAATCTTCGGTAAAACGGGAAATATTGAGAGAGAGATTTTTGAGAAGTTAGTGGAATTGGTGTAATACGATACACATAGATAAATGAACCCTCACAGAAATGTGGGGGTTTTTTATTGCGCAAATGCTGTTGCGCCGAGTCTGCGCGCAAATTCATGAATGTTATTGGGCAACGTATGACACCTGATAATCAAGTAGTTAGGTTTGCCCAATAACTTGATGCGATTCCAACCCGGGCCAGTTTTATCTGGTTTTTACCAGTTTGACTCAATTTGCGCCAGATGCAGACTCAATTCGATGAACTTATTCGGCAAAAACAGAAAAAAAATAACTACTTAAAAATTTGGCAGTTTAATATAATGATTATACTTTTACATTCTAAATCACTAATATGAATTTAATTAAACCTTTAAGTAAAGAAAAAGAAAAAAAGTTTTGGGACTTAATTGAAAGTTCTAATTGGGTAAAGTACACCAAACACTATCCTAAAAAGCACGAGGACTTTTTTATGAAGAAATTAAACTATAAAAAAGACCATACGGAATTTACAGAGATGGAAAATTTCATGATACTCTTGTTAGTTAAAATGAACAAGAAGTTTATGAAGAATAGTAGATACGTTGGAGTGGGTAGTGATGATGGTTGGTTTCAGTTATTATCTAATGTAATCGCTCGAGGTGAGGAATACTATAATAGTATCACCAAAGAAAAATTGAGAGAATTATATCATAGTGATAATTGTTATGACGGGTTTCTTACTGACTTCCCGTATTGTCATCCGTGGTATTTGTATAATGATGAGTTTTTGAAGACCATCATCAAGAAAACTAATTCGGCAAAAGAAATAAAAAAATAACTACACAAAAATTTGGTAGTTCCATATAAAGGTTATACATTTGTATCGAATTAATCACAAACACAAAAAAAAATAATTATGGGTTACACACACTATTGGAAATTTAAAACTCCAACAACACAAACAAAAAAACAATTTTTAGATGTAATGATGGATGTAGAAATCATCAATCAAAACTTACCAAAGTTTTCGACTACCGCCGGAGGTCATTACAAAGATTATCCAATTATATTAAGAGATGGTCTTGGGGAAGGAAACCCGACATTTAGTAAGAATGAAATTTGTTTCAATGGAGATGGAGAAAATCATTTAGACCACGAAACATTTTACTTTCAATATACGGACGAACCTTTTGATTTCGCATTTTGTAAAACCGCCCGTAAACCTTACGACTTTGTTGTATGTTGTATTTTAATATCATTAGCAAATCGTTTAGATGGTTTTGAATTTTCAAGTGATGGATACTTTGAAGATTGGGAAGATGCTTTTCGTTACTATGAGGAACACGTGGGTAAAGTGAAATCAGGTGTGAAAGAATTTTTAGAAGTTAAAAATAAAATCGAGGAAGGAGTCACCCAATAATGTGATTGGGCAAAAGTAAATTTGGCAGTTTCATATAAAGGTTATACATTTGTAAAAGATTTAATTATCACATCAACTTAAAACCTTTCGGAGTATAGGTAACCGAAACTATTAACCATGAGTAATAATAACATTAACTCGAAACAAGTAAACTCGATTTTTCAAACAAGAGATTTGACAAAGTTCAAATTCCGTGAAGACAATCGTACATTAAATCAAAATCACATTCGTAGATTGGTTACGAATATGAAAGAAAACGGGTGGTTACCCGGTTCGTATGTTGTAGTAAATGATAAATACGAAATCATTGACGGACAACATAGAATATCCGCGGCTATCTTAGCAGGTATCCCTATTCGTTACACGATAGAGAAAAAAGCGGATTTTGATATTATTAGAGGATTAAACCAAAACCAAAAGAATTGGAGTTTATCCGACCACATTCACGGATATGTTGTGGACAACAATCCACACTACATAAAGTTAAATAACTTTATTAAGAATTATCCCGAGTTTAGAGTAACGGAGTGTATGATGTTTTTGAACAATAACGCATCACCCGTTGAAAGACACATCTTCGAAAGAGGTTTGTGGGTTTCAAAAGATTACAATAAGGCGGTCACTTGGGCGAACTATGTAATGTCATTGAAACCATATTTCGAAAAAGGTTTTAATAAATCAATCTTTGTTAGGGCGGTTGTTAAAATCTTATCAAAGAAACCCGAATTTAAGTTCGAGGAGTTTTTGAAGAAAGTACAATTACGACCTATGTCGTTGGTTATGTGTGGAACATTGGAACAATATGTTCAGTTAATCGAAGACATATATAACTACAAGAGAAGAAATGATGAGAAAGTGAATTTGAGATTTTAAGTTGATAGTGTGGTTAGTAAATCAGGGGTACGAGAAATCGTATCCCTTTTTTATTGTTATACTTCAACTTCACCTGTATCCTTGATGGTATAAGTTATTGGGCAAGAATGTATTACAATATTTAATTTATATTAAAAAATATTTGGTTGTTTAATTTTATCCACATATCTTTGCACAAACAAATATAAACGTATGACAAGTAAACCAAGAAAAACAACAACCAATTCATTGAAGAAATCTCTCAATGATATGAGATTATGTTTAAACCAAAGTGTTCCTGGTTTCAAAGAGAAATCTTTATACGGTTTGAAGTTCTCTAGAATTGGAACGAGGTACCGAATTGAGGATGCACCAATATCACCTTCTGATGTTATTGGGCTGAAGTTAGAGAAGTCATTTAATGATTTCATGAAAAAATTAAAAGTCAATTATAGTAATATTCAAGTTAAAGGTGAGTGTGTGATAGGAACACAAGCGAACACATTCTTAATCGGATACGAAGATTACGAAAAGAAAGGTAAGAAAGTAGTTAAGAAAACTTACGGAATTGACGGAATAGTTTAGATTATATGGTGGGTTAGTAGTTAGTAAATTAGGGGTACAGAAATGTATCCCTTTTTTTTGTCCAATCTCCGACGCACAGTGAGTCAGGTGAATGTTATTGGGCAAATAATAATTTGTAGTATAACACTATAAGTTGTATATTTGTACCGGATTAAAAATTAAAGATTATGCCAAACTGGTGCAACAATTACATTGTCATAACTCCGAGTGATGAAGACAAGAAATTAAAAAAATTTAACAAGTTCAAAAAAAGATTTGAGGTTATTATTTCTTCAAACGAGCCCGTATGTGAAAGTTTGATTGGTGTTAGAGAATTGCCAAATAACTACCACCAAGACGGCTGGTACAATTACAACATAAATCGTTTTGGAACTAAATGGGATTTCACAATAGATAGAGGATGTGAAACAATATCGAATAAACAAATTTCATTTTCGGTAGAAACTGCTTGGTCGCCACCAATTCCATTTTTAGTTGAGATGTGTGAGGAGTGGGGAGTTTGTGCTAAAATTGAATACGAAGAAGGTGGATGCGATTTTGCAGGAATAACCTCAATTAGTCCTGACGGAATTTATGATGAGTTAGAATACTCTGGTGTGGATGAATATCAATATCACCACTGCGATAGTTTTTGGGATAATGTTTGTGATTACGCTTATGAGTGTGAAACATTAGAGGAATTAACTGATAGGTATTCATTCATTCAAGATGATGTTGGTTTAGCTGAATTAAAAAGATTGTTTGATGAAGCACAATTAGAGTTACGAAAACAAGAAGATGAGAAAAATAAACAAGGTGTCGTATGACACCTTTTTTTATGCCCTCAGGATGCTGCTGGTCCTGATGGTAAATGTTATTGAGCAATTGCCCAATAACTTTATGTGGGAGCAGCGCATGCTCGGCAAACAGCAGCGCAAACTTGCCAGAGAATATGGCAAAACTGGTAAACCAGAATTCTCCTGGCAAAACCAGAATCAGGTCCATGTTATTGGGCAAAGGATTATACCGTATTATTTGGAAAGCGCTTATAATTGTTATATCTTTGTATTACAACAAATCACATAAACATGGCACAGCAATTAGACCAAATGAGTGAAAAGACATTAGAGAAACATTGGACAGGTGTTGCTCAAAAAGTTTTAAAAGGAAAAACCATTGTAGAAGTTCGTTATTTAAATGACGAAGAAATGGAGATGATGGGTTGGTACAAAAGACCAATTTGTTTTTTCTTAAACGATGGTACTTCATGTATACTTTCTGCGGACGACGAAGGTAACGATGGTGGAGTTTTATTTTATGGAAGTGATGGTGTTTTACCTGTATTGTAAAATATTTTTATTATCTTTACAACGTTATATAAACAACACTAACATGGATATTAAAAAGTTTATACCTGCAACAAGCAAACCCATCCAACGAAACAAGGATGGTAAAGTAGTCAACGACATGGGTGTGACATGGGAAGAATGGGGACATAACTTGCATGTACAGTACTCGATGTCAATTAAAAAAGTAAAAAAAGGAGCGTTAAGTGAAAACAATTTTAGTTGATGCAGAAAAGCAAACCATAACAGAACTGAATTCCTTAGGGGACCGAAGTGCAATATGTGATTTGCTACAATCGGAAGATTTCACAATTGGTGCGTATGACGCAGACACGTTCGACACAATATACGTCGACCCAATTGCCCAAACACATTTACCCAGCTTCACCGTCTTCAGGAAGAAGTTCTACGGTCGAGGGGTTATACTAGGTAGTGACTTCGAAGGTGAAAATTGTTCCATAGTTACTAAGGTTAAGGATTTACATATCAAATTCATTGCCCAATAACTTCAAAACAGATTCGCGCATGTGGAAACTATTTAAAACTTCAGTCAAGATAGCACTTACCATTTGGTTATTAAAATCTATATGGAGAGATATCGATGACGATGATGCACAAAAAATCAAACAAATTTTCAAACAATAAAACAAAACAATAAGATGTCAAGACACAACAGATTAACAGAGGCGGTTTTCGCAGACCTAGTAGGAAATGAGGACAAGATTAGTTCTTATGACAAATTCCTTGCAACAGATAAATTTTTAGATATCGAAGAAGACAAGGGACTTAGATATTGTAAGGAAAAATACAACAGCATTATTAATCGACTTAAGGGTGACTTTGAAACTTTAGCTAACCTTGAAGAAGTTATTATGCAATTCCGTAGCAAAGAGATGGTGATGAAAGATATCAAACTATCTATAGTACGAGAATACATTTATGCAAGAGCACTGTTCTATCGCCGTGGCAAAGAGGTAAAAGACCTAAGAGTAGTTGTTGCTAAAACAGATGTGTACGGTGATGATGTGAATGACTTGTATTACAACGGGGACTTTATGACCATCGCAAGAGCAAAACTGATGGAAGAAATGAACCGTGTGATTGAGGACAATATGTATCACATCAAGAAAGTTATTTAATTGGGCAAAAGTTTATCTAGAATTATTTGGAATATTCTAGAATACTAGTTAGTTTTACTCATTACTAATAATAAACACTGTATGACAATGGAAACAATGCATCGAGATACAATAGAAGCATACAAAACTTCTATTCTCAATTACATCAATCTTACCTTGAAGGCTAACAACATTGGTGAAATAGAATTTAAGCAGTACTTCAGGGTATGGTCCCGTGAAACAACATTTGATGGTGACACCATATTAGTACCTGTCGTTGCGAAAGGTATGATGGAAAATATGGTATTGGTCAGTGACGAAGATGAGTTTGTGTTGAAGGACTTGGACATATATGAGTTGTCATACATTGCGGATGTAATTGCCAGTGATGAGTATAAGATAATTGCAACAGCAGAAGAATTTAAATAACCGTGTATGACTAAGAAGAAACCTAAGAAATATAAAGTTCGTTTCAATCTCGGTCGAGGTGAGAACTATATGAAATGGAAGGTAACCAACCCCAAAGGTGAAGTGGAGTACTATGACCCGAACCAAAAACAATTGTTTATGTGGCGCTGTCAGTTGAAGAACAATAGAAAGACAGCGGAAAGAATATTCAATGGTGAGGATAAGTCAGTGTGTTCTTGGGTAACTTGTGAGGAGTTTGCCGTTAAACCTTACCCTCGTACTTGGAGAGCTGATGATTACAGACACGAGATTAAGTATAACCCGAGAGTAAATCCTTTTTGGTCCAAAGATGGAATCGATGTGGATAACAAGGAAGTTAATTTTATTTTTAGCAGTAACAAACAATTATTCACTAACTAAAAACAATACATATGTCTAATTTAGAAACAATTGAATTGGGAGAAAATGTTCGAGTATCGGACCCTTGCTACGACGATAATGTCTGGTGTAAATCCAAATTAGAGGGTGTTCTCCCTGGTAAGTACAAAGTTGATGTTAACTTCAGTGATGAAGGAGCTTGGGGTACTAGAGTATCCAAGTTAACGGTCATTCATCAGGATTATGTGAACACTCCATTAGGATGGGTGGACCACGACACCATAGGAGTGGACAGTGGACAAGCCGGTATCTTCTGTGAAAGTTCTTACAGAAAAGATTCTATTGCAGCAGATATTGAAACTGAAAATGTTAATTTTAATCTCGGTGATTATAGAAAGGAGGATGCAGGTGGAGATGAATGGTACGAGAAGATGTGCAGGTTAACTTTATCCAGGAACAGTTGGGGAGCTTATCCTACAGGTGTAGTTACGAGTTCAGGTTTTGGGGATGGTTCATATCCATTAGATGTTGCAAGAAACGACGACGATAAGATTGTTGGAATAACAATAACATATATAGAACCTGAAGACGAATGGGAAGATGAAGGTGATGTATGTCCGGTTTGTGGTGAAACCAACGCTGACGGAGAAAGTTGCAACTGCCAAGAATAAATCCAATACTATGTTAAATAAAATAATTGTCAAGATGTGGTTGGAGTCGGAAATAAGGGACATAAAGAGGAAACTCGATATGGGAACCTTACTTCCGGCCGTTGGCAATGGACAAATCCGTATACTCAAGAAGTTCTATGAGGACTTCAACCTTGAGGAGGTATCGGTAGAAGATGTTCATCACCATACAGAATTGTGACTCCGGACCAGTAATCCATACATGTTATTGGGCAAGACAAACAACATTGCCCAATCACTTTATAATAATAGTTGTTTAAACATCTAATTTACTACACCCAATGAAAAAGTTTTTAAAAGATTTGGAATGGAAGTGGGACTACTACTTCGTCATATTCTTGTACAACCCACATAAGGTTCACAGGTACCATGAGTACATGACCAAGAAGTGGGGAAAAAGATATACCTCATGAAGAGGTATGTAATGTTTACTGCTGCAGGATTTATGACATTGGCTTTATTAAGTTACATGTCATTAATCCCATTTGGAAATCCCATGGGTTTTATAATCCTCTCAGGACTCCATCTTACATATTATTGGGCAATCACATCGATGAAACCCCCTCCTCAAGATGCACCGTCAAAAGTTATTGGGCAAAACAGAAAGAAGAGATTGCCCAATAAGATTATCTCTGAACCGACAGGGACCACTGAGTATCCCAATGAGACTATGTCAGATGTACTGAAGGCACTAAGTCAACTTGGGTATGCAAGACGAACCTCCCATGAGTTAATCAGAGTAGTCCAAAAAAATTACCCGCAATTAAAAAATCCAAGTGAAATCGTTAAAGCATGTATTACGAAGTCAGTTGCCCAATAAGTTGTGTTCCCCCCGACGGGACCTGAAATAATTTCCTCCGAATTTGACTTTGTCATTTTTTAGGTTTATATTTTATTATTAAACAAATAAACTTTTTTTAAAAAAAAAACAAAAGTCATGTCAACAAAAAAAACATCAGCCAAGTCATCTAAGAAGGTGACAGCTAAAAAAACCCGCCGTACCGCAGTTACTACTTACGTAGCTGTGTCTAACAACATCTACTTTGATGGAACATCTTACCGTGTTCGTGTAATCAACCAAGGTGTTCGTACCTCTAAAAACTTCTCTTCTAAGAAAGCAGCAGTTTTATTCCGCAACAAATTAATGGCGTAATACATAGGGTTTTTAACTTCAGCTCAAAACCTCGGGAGAAATCTCGGGGTTTTTTTTGTGCTATATTCCTGCCCAATAAGTTCCACATGTATGACGAATGTTATTGGGCAATAATAGTAATTACGGTCGGTCGTCCCATAAAGGGGGACGACCTCCCTGCATCCCGTATTCCTGGAACTCAGTGTATGACACCCTTCGGGTGTATGACGGTCGGACCCATGTATGACTTATGGACGTGTATGACTTAGGTGGTGTATGACGACCTATATGTATGACATATAATCGTTATATATATACAGGTTCCAGAACGAGGGTCCCCCCTTTATGGGGACCCGAGTGGATAACTTGTGGAAAAAAAAATAAATAGCGGTCGAGATTCGGACAAGGGACAATCCCCACAAACTCCCACTTTTTAACACAATATAAAACTTTTACCGTTTGTAATACATCCAGGTGGAAAAACCATATATAAAAGATAATTTAGTATACAAAAAGATACTACGATAAAAAGTTCTGGCTGGGACCCCTAAAAACGGGAATAAAATGGGGGTAAATTTAGGAGCTAAAATAAGTCCAATGAACACCCTAAAATGTGAGCAGTGTAGTCGGTCGGGAGACGATGTCTCCCTCCCTGCAGGATGCCGAACAGAGTGAGTTCAGGGTGACAAACTAGGAAGTAAAACACGTCCAAAGTCGGAAGTGTCGAAGACCGGCCAAGGGAAGTCTTACTTCTTCCAATACTTCTTATGGTATGGTCTAATATACGTATGGTTATATGGGATGTATTCAAATCCATTCTTCTTTAGATACTGTTTAATCGTCTGATGTCTTGTATCTGTTCCACCAATTCCTTCCCATGCGGATTTAATATCTATACGAACAACCATTATATCATATAGTATATTCCTTACCCTTTCATCCACTTCTACCAGTGTGTCAAGATATACTCCTTCCATTTCTGTGTAGGGTTTTAGGTATCCCAATACTTCCTTATTGGATTTCGGGTTCTTGGTTACTTTCTTCTTAACAAATATGTTAAATCTTGATATGTCAGTATATTCCATTGGGTTTATTATTATATTCCCCCAAAGATAATATACATTCTGGTATATTCCAAATATTACTTTAGTTCCCTATCTTCTTTTCTGTCTATATGTACTGAATTCTCGTCGAATACCACGTAGTTAAATCCTGTGGTCTTTCCCCCCGATACTGTATTGTTCGGGTATTTTATTCCATCTATCCCTGCACGTAACAAGAACATGGATGCAGATTTGTCTGAACCAACCAATCCACATAACTTGGTATAGAACTCCTGAACCGTTTCATCCAAGTCCTTCTTTATGTTAAATCCTGTCTTTACAATCTTTAGTGAACCGATATATCCCTCACCCGATAAGGATACCTTTAATGAATGTTTTCTTATATAGTACTTCGCATCATTTACATTATCAAAGAACCTCGGTTTAATTGCCTCAATGTTATCTTCATCCTCGGGAGTTACCATAACAAACTTCTGTGATGTATATCCTTCCTCCTTTAATTTGGATAGTACCTTCTGTTTTTGGTTGGGTGTCATCTCATCATACCAACTAAGATAATCATATTCATCAGGCGTCTTTCCTTTATGTAAGGTCACATGATATTTGATGGTCTTCTTATATAGTGGTTCATTCTTTTTAAGAGTTATATCCTCCGGTTGAATACTACCGAATATCTTTAATAGTAAATCCCTAACTTCATTTAACTTCTCATCCGTTAATAAATTAAAATCTACCCTTGAATTCCCACGACCAATAAGTAACCAACCATCATTTACAGTTCTTGTCATGTACCTGTCGATATACTCTTGCGGGGTCATCGTCATATTTTGTTTATTCTTCTTAAATAAACTTTGAATATATGGGTCCTCAACATCATATTCAGGTACCCTCCAATCACCGGTTGCTTTATCTTTATATGCTTTTGTGGACCAATGAAAACGTTCCCTAATTTTTTGACATCTTGAATTAAACTCATTAATGAATTTTTGACTATCAAACCACGGAAAAGATGGTTGCTGACCACTAATTTCCATTTCTTTGTATGTTAAAAATCTCTCATACGCATCAAAACTCGCCCCAACAACTTCAGAAGGTAACCCTATTAGTACATCCATAAACTCCTCCATGAATTTCCAATAGGTAATTCTTCCAAAATTAAGAGGCTTACCCTGATGTATTAGTTTGTCCTTATAATATAAACGATATTCCTTATCTACATGTTCCTCATTCCTTGCTTTGGCAACACTGGATGCGTACCAATCAGAAATGGATTCATCATCTGTGAAGTATAATCCCCACCCGAACCATTGGGTAGATTCACCCGTACCAACCTTTGATGTGGTAAACTTATCAAAATCATGTGGGGTTCCGTGGTATGTGGATATCGCCATCTCCGTAATGGCGTTTAATTGTTTCTCCGTTATTAATATCTTCATGTATATAAATAGATTAATACCAAGAGTTTATCCACACAAAAACCGATATGTTTTATTCTACCGTATAGAATTTAGATTTCTTATATTCCATCTTCTCCCTATAGGTATCCTTCCAGTTCTGAATAATATCCTCCGCTTGAGATTTATACATAAAAGGATAATCCCCCGACCTCCATACCTTAAATGGTAGGTAGAAGTAATTCGTTCTATACCACACCCTTTCTTGAGGTAAGTAATATGTTGTTCCGTTATATACCCACGTCTCGATGCGGTACTTTGGTTTTCCTTCTGCTGTTACCACTCCCGATAACATCAGCAATATAATAATCCTTTTCATTATAGAATAAAATATACATATAATATTTTATAATATCAAATATCGTTTGCCGGAACCGGAGTTGTTGCCCATATAAATCCGTTATGGTCTAAATCATCCACAATCTCTTCCCCGTTACTTAAATGTTCATAAGCAATAACATAATATCTCCTTACCTCATCGAAAGTGGTTAACTGTCCATCATTGATAAAATGGTTGACAGTACTGAATATCATTCCACCGGCTTCATAGTTCGGTTGACCGGGGTTTAGATTGAATCTATTAATATACCTACCCAATATCCTCTTATGATACCTTCTCAGTTGCTCCGAGGTCGGTTTATTGCTGGTTAGAAATTTAAAGTTCATTGTTTGCACTATCTCTTGCTTGTCTTAAAATTTCATAATCTTGTTCTAACTCCCAACCTTGTTCAAATGCTTGAATTAATTCGGGTGTTAGATAGGGTGTAAAATCATCTCCATCCAAATATGCCTGTCTTCCACGTGATATGGCAAGATTTATATCTTCCTCTGTTATTATTGGAGGTGGTATTGGTACTTGTACATAACTTGCCGGTGTAAATTCGGGATTTGTTGATAATTCTTGAACTGCATTTATTAATTCACCATACAAGTTGGAATTGATTGGTCTATTGTAATGTTCCATCCTCCCAAGATGGTAATCATCCAATTGGTCCATCCAATCGGTGAATACCCTTTCTTTCTTTTGAAAAAATTTAAAATCTTTCATTTAATGTTTGATTTTAAAAAATATTGAATACCCGAATAGTCGAATACCTTGGTATCCATTTCTTCTACTGAATAGACAGTTTTCCAGTTTTCTTATACTGAAATAATATAAACTATTGTTAACCTCCATATACTAATTTATATATCTTATCCACTCAATGGTTATTAAATCAGATGTTATATCAAATCCCCACCCAATTCCATCGTTATCCGCATTGTGTACAATACCATTAGGACCCGTGATAGATAAGATGGGTATAATAAACCACGACGGAAAATTATTTAGAAACGAATGAATACCGTAATGATTTTCCGTAATAATATTATATCGAACCTCTTCCAAGTTCTCAAGTCTACCATATATCCATGACGCACCGTCATATGATTTAGGGTTATCCTCAAAAAATTTAAATTCTCTCATCATGTTGAACTAAATGTCCGGTTATGTATGGATAATAAACTCCAACATTAATGTAAAATGTAACCAAGGTATGGTTATCTTCATTTGGATAAACATAAACTGTTACACTTGATATTCGCCCCAATTCATATCTTGTTTCCGAAATATGATACTCCGCCAAACCCGTCGCTACTCTATGACCACTAGTAAATCCTCCTAAAATAAATGCATGAACCGCACTAACCGCTTCTGTTGCCATTTCACCACTATAATTTGATGGTCCATTATTTCTTAGGAATTTAAAATCTTTTATCATTGTGGTATAAACCATTCAGGAATGATGCCAGTCTTCCATTTTGAAAATGAACTCTTGGCAAAGTTATAGTAGTTTCGATATGATTGAACGTGACTTGTTTCTTTGTACTCATCAGGCATCGCTAATGGTGGTTCAGTAAACTCACCCTCCGGTATGTTTGGTGGGTTATCACAACACCATAGAATAATGTCATATGATTTGTGTGTTTTAAGATATCTACGTTTATATTCCCAACACAATTGAATACCCAACATACATAACCATCTGTAGTTTTCAGTATTGGTTCTTGTCCATATGGCACAAGGATGATTCTTATGAGATAGTTTGTATGGTGCTTCCGAACCGGTTGCCCAATGTGCACCACATAATAGTTGTGCGGTCTCAAGTATCATTTTGACGACGTGTTTGTCATTGTGATATCTTGCACATATTGTGGGGTTCTTATCTAAATAAAATATATTCATATGTTTTATTCGTCGTCACCTCCGTTTTCGTAACATCTTTCACACATTCCATTGATTGAACTTCCACTACCAATTGAACCACAATCTCTTCCGCAGTACTTGCAGAAAGCACCTCTAAGGGCGTTGATTAGTTTTTTCATATTATCTTTTGAATTTTATTTTATTTAATAACATCATGGGAACAATTGCCCAAGCGATTAACATCGCAGGAAAAGTCTTTGCAACAAGTTCCAATAATGTAAATGTTTCTTCATCTTCACATCTTCTATCTGATGGATGTTTAATCAACCAATACGTTCCAAATATTGTTGTTAGTATCCAATAGACTAATAATATTTTATTCAGGTTTTCCATCGGTTTCCCATTCTTTAATGTTTCTTAATATTGTTTCAGTTAGTTCTTTTGTTTTATCATCCAATAGTTTCATCATCTCAATATCTTTTGGGTTTGTTTCATCCCACGCAGTTTCTTCTCTTGCACCCGAACTGTGTATCATATCGTTTAACATAAACCAACACGAAATCCTAATTCTTGCTTCTAGTGGTGTTTCCTTTAACAATTCACCAATTCTATCCGATAAAGAAACTTTTCTTGCTTTTGCCATATTATAAGTTAGGGTATTTTAAAAACCATTGAGTAAATTTATATAGTGATTTAATTAATACCACAACAATAAACATTGGTGCGGTAACAATCCATGTTATTGAAAAGGATAAATATGCGGATGCATTATCTTGCCAATCGTCATATGCATTATCCCCCGAATCATAATCAATCCCTATCTTCTTACCGAATAACTTTAAGAATGTTAGTGTTAGAATAAATCCTACTAAGTAAATTACAATGTAAATCATGGTTTTTTATTTTTATCTTCTTCCCAAATTTCAATCGGTTCGTCAAACGGTGAAGTTTTACCTGGAATATAGTTTGGATTTTTTATTGTTTTCCAACTCATACCGCATCTATCACACTTACAACGATTAGGTGCCCACCCAAAGTTATAGACATACTTATGTCCAAACAACTTACATATCAATTTCTTCATCTTCCATTTCTTTAATTGAATCTATTACTAATCTATCCGATGGGTATTGTGCCACCAATTCAAAAGATGTTTCAGGTGTTCCATAATGACCGGTTACTTTTACCTTCTTATGAAATCTGGTTGCACAAGTTGAATCGGGATGTACACTATCCGCAATTACTTCTATTGGTTTGGTTCTATCTCCAAGGATTAAGTAACCTGAATATCTTTTCATATAATTAATCTAAACTGTTTGGGTAATATAATAATGTTGGGTTCTTCTTTTGGATATCAATGGTTGGATATTGTTTACTAAATTCCATGGTATCAAATCGTTTTGTGATAAGATGATAACCGTTTTTGGTTCGGATAACCGCTTCGGTTTTATCACCTTCAGGTCTAAGTTTATTAATAAACCTTGTTATATGTTGGACCATTTCAATACTATTCACATCAACATCTACAATCCATCTCTTCTCTTGTGTTTTAATTTGGCCAACAACAGAATCAAAAACATTCTTTTGATTGATTTGTCCCGATTGAATACGAGTAACAATCTCACTAATCATATTCAACGATACATCCTTGTGATTTTGTTTTACCACATGAATATATGCTCTTGCCTTGAACACTTCACATAGTTGTTTTATCTCTTCATATCTCATATCGAGATATGAAATATTATCAACACAATATGTTTTTATTGTTCTGACTGACTGATGATTGTCTCTCTCACCTTCAGGTTGGTCCTTCTTACGTTTGAAAACATAAAGCATGTAGAAGTCCCCCTCATTTGTGAAGTTCAATAACGGTTTAATAAGTTTTAAATTATCAATCATTATCTTCCTCTCTTTCCTTTTTTACTTCAAGGTATCCTTCATATAATGAATCTCTATGGTCATGTAGTTCGTCCATAATTTGATACATATAATCTTCATCGTCCCACATACGTTGACCATCTACCTCATCATAATCTTCAATGTCATCATAATCAAAACCATATACAAATGCTCCGATTGGTGAATAACTCTCATCTTCGTAGGTACCATATGCAACGATGTTCTTATCAAACTCATTCATTACCTCAACTACTTTTTGAATATATTCAGATGGTACGTTCCAAGCACTTTCAAGATGTATATCAATTTCTGGAGAAAAGTCAACACTATCAAACTCAATCCTAATCCATTTTGCTCCGATGTTTTCGTCCATCCATGCTCTATCCATGTAGTTGTCGGTATCGTTAAATTCAGTACCAAATAATTTATTAAAGTGTTCCATTACTTTAACATCGGCACTATTTTCATGTTCCGTTACAAATAACTCTTTAATTTTTTTGAATGTATCCTCGTTAAGATTACAAATCTTAACATACGTTGTCATTGTATTTGCCATAATAGTAAAATTTATATTGATTCGTAATCGATGTCACCATAATCATCATAGTCATCGTTCTGGTCATGTCCTTCACCATCCTCCTGCACTTTTCTATATGCCTCACAAACACTTCTCGCCATCACAGTATGTGTCCAAGTTTGTACACAGGTTCTTGAACATTGAATAGTGTACTCCTGTTCTTCATTATCTTCCCATCCTTCTTCATCCTCACACTCATCAGTAAGTAACACTTTTGTTTCAACAGGTCTTTGAAACTTATCAACCACTTCAATAACATCATTTCTAAACTCTTTGATTTTATCAAACTCTTCAAAATCAAATGTGAACATTCCATTTTCTGACCTAAACGTTATGGATATATGTTCATTTGGATTATTTTCATACTCATCTTTTTTGCTATGAGTAACATAAAATCCATCACACTTACCAAACTCAATTTGTGATTCGTCAGGATAAATACTAATCCAAGCATCAGGATTATCAATTACCATTTGTTTGTATTCATTCTCTAAAGATTGTAACTCTTTAATTGTGTTTGAATACTTCTTAGTAAATTCTTTGTCCCATTTTTTTGTGTACTTTGCCATATTACTTTTTTTAATGTTTTATAAAATACAAATGTTAATGTATTTTTCTTTTTCGGTTACTAATGCTTTATACAACCATTCAAACGCAACGTACTGCTCTTGGAGAGTACCTACTGTGTTTGGGTTCTGCACTTTAAATTCATTCCAAAGTTTATAAAACCTGTCGTGTTCAATAACTTCGGCTTGTCTTTCTAATTCTCTGTACTGTTTCTGATTCATATTATTCAATTTTAATTGTGTCGTCTCCAATTGTCACTTCCAATAACCATATTGAGTTAGTGTTAAACTCATACTCACTATCATTGATGTCACTATCCCAATATAAATCCATTTCACTAAGGTCTTCCAATTCTTCTTCAGTGGGTCCATCTCCATCCCACTCAATATCATCAACGCTCACATCGCCATCTGAATTCTCAACAAGTTGAAGTTCAACGAAATCAACACTACACATTTCAGATATCTCTTTCTTTTTTAAAAGTTTAGTTAAATCTTCAACTGTCATTCCAACATCATCAAGTGTTCCTCTTTTCCAACTAGTGTAAGATGAACAACTAAACGGATATCCATTCCATTCACCGCTGTGCGAACATTCTTCACCTAAACAATGTTTGTTTAAATTAATTCTAATGTTTACCGATGTTTCTTTTGGATACTTTTTAAGTTCCTTAATGATGTCTTTATTTTTCATGATATTATAGTTTTATTACTTTAACACCCTTTAATTTAATTGGTTTTCTGTTCCCATCAACCAATATATCAATTCTTTTTTTATAACGTTTATTCATTACATCCTTAACAGTATAAACACCATTATATCTTCCAGCATTTATAATTTTAATCTTTGTATTGAATTTCCATTTTCTTTTTAAGTCTCTACTAACCGCAATAATCTTATGTCTACCTGGATTATTCTTATCTATTTTAAAACCTGATGCGGTTAAGTGTGGTGTGGAATCTGTTTCGCCTTCTGATGGTGAATACAATGTCATCGTAACGATTTCAACAGGAGGTTGAGGTGCGGGAATAAAAGTATTCACAGTCTCTTCAGGACTTGAGTTTCCAATTTCCGATGGGAATATTGATAAAATAATAAAAACTATGAATAATCTCATAAAATAAAGATACGAAATATTTTGGTATATGCCAAAATAAACCTTATAATTTTTCAAATTTAATACGAGAGGCTTCGTCGTCTCTTAATGCAATGGTAGAACACTCATCACCATTATATGAAAGTACGGATAGTACATAGATACCCAATTGGTGGTTTTTAACTCTAACGATTTCCCCACAAACAAACCCCAATTCCATTAGTCTTAATCTTAAACACGGAGTACAATTTTGACAAGGACTTCCTTCGGATACCTCTATAACTTTGTACACATCTCCGATTGATAAATTCACTCTATCTTCGATTTAGTTGTCTCCCCGCCGCTGACGGTGTTGTTAAATAATATTGATAGGTCATATATGATTCTACAGTTGGGTGTGATTGATTACGATATCCAAATCCATAATACAACATATTGATTACCGTACAATAATTCCCTCGATATGTGAAAGAAGAACCAATCTGTAATCGACATCTCTCTTTATACTTGTTCTTTTGAAAGAATTTGAATTCGCTAATCATAATCCTAATAATTTTGCAATTCCTATGATAGTTACAAGTGTAGTTAATATGCTCACAACAACAACACCTATAGGGTCTGATTTCCAAGTTTCTTTTAAAACTAATTTAACACCAGTTCCAAATATTTTAATCTTAGTCCATAGTGTGGGATTAACAGTTGTCACTGTAGTTGTGTTAACTAATCTAATTTGTGGTTCACCTCCATTAATTCTCCTAACAAGTTCTTGTTGTCGTTGTGTATCCAATATATCATGACGCATTTCTCTGTCATAAAAGTATTGTTCCATTTCATTGTTGGGTTGGCGAAGTCTATTATAAAGATTATTATCGGTATGATACAATCTTCTCCTATGTGCATGGCCTTCAGGAGTGTCATCATTGAATGATGCGGTTATAAAGGTCTCATTGACCTCCATCATATCTAATGTCCCCTTCTGAAAAAATTTAAAATCCTTTACCATAGTACTAAAAATAAGGAATTAATCCGAATATTCCAAATATTTCGGGCATAAAAAAATCCTGTGTAGCAGGATTTTAATTGGTATTAGAATAATAAATAATATAACATTCTAAATCCGGTGAATAGGATGTAAAACCCGAAAGCATACGCCACGGTCAATCCTATAAACTCTAAGTAGTATTTCCAATTTTTCATATTAATAAATACATTGGGTTTATATCAAATCTTATACAGGAACCTCGTTTTCTTCCACTTTATAGAATGTTAATTCGGACTGAATGTAACAATTTCTCAAAGCTAATACAAAAGTTTTTAAATGATTTACACAATCATTGTCTGCACCTAACACCGCTCTTTCTAAGTTGTTACCAACAACCGCTTCAACAAAACTACCACACATCCAATTCTTGTCATCACGTTTTCTCATGACACTTACAATGACGTCTACGATGTGATTACTAGCATCAATTCTGTACCTTTTTAAAAAATTCCTAGCGGAATCGTAATAGATTTCTGTGTTATCCATTTTTTTATTTTTTATGATTTATAAAGTCTATTGAAATTGTAAAATGCTACCGCATTTTCTTCTGCGATTAATCCATACTCGTTCAACACATTTTCGTGAATAACGTTCTTATCTTCATTGATGTACTTTGCAATAATGTTACAAAATCCATAGTTGGATTCATCCACTTCATCTTGTTTAGTTCCGGGTAACCCACAATAAACCGCCTCACCAACTTCGCTAATGAACATTCCCGAATAGAAACCCTGCAATTTAAATGTGTTTACAAACTTATCAGCGTTACACCATATGAATACGCTATTGTCTTTCTCTTTCAATAATGGAACCATTTGTTGGTCTATGATGTATCCACCACAGTTATCGAAACGACCGATTGAGAACAATCCACCAGGACTGCCATGACCCATCATCATAACTCTATCGTGTTCACGTATTAGTTGTTGTATTTTACTTTTACTGACACCTCCCGTAATTACTGTTTTATCCTCAATGGGTTTATAAACAATGTCAAGAAAGCTAGTGCTATCATCTTGCGGATGTATAATTAATGTTTTCATATCACAAAGATATTCAAATTTTTGAATATTCCAAAAAATTTTAAATATTTTTTTTATAACGGAATATTCGTTATAATTTGGAATTGATTATACCCACAATTCTTTCGGCGTGTTCTTTGTACCCCTCTTCGTTTCTACATCTATCGTTAAAGGTCTGTATTGAATGGATGGCAGTGGTATGGTCTCTACCATTAACAATCTCACCGATACTCTTTAAAGAGTATCTAAATTGTTTTCTCATGATTGCACAAAACATATGTCTAGCATCACACATTTCTCTTTTCCTTCTTTTAGATAAGATATCATCTACAGTAACACCACAACTATCTGCAACTATTCCCATGATTTCTGTGGGACTAATGGTTGCTTTTTTAAAGGAACTAAACTCGGGTAAGTCCTTCTTCTTAATGCCAGGAAAAACATAAGGACTAATGATTATTCTCTTTTTACTCATACGGTTTGTTTAGATATCAAAGATATGAATTAGTATGAATATTCCAAAAAAAAAAGGGACTAATACGTCCCTTTTAAAAATGATAATAATTGTCCGAAAATTGTGATTTCAATATCATCGTAATCACCTTTTCTAAACTTGGCTGAGGTTGCGTTACCATCTACCTTTTTAGATATTGATTTTAATATATTACTCAATACCGGTTGAGGTATTTTTCTTTTACTGAAGTGTCCAACTCGGATGGTATCTCCTTCGTACTTCCCCATATAGGATTGTTCAGTTATTGTCTTTAGTTGTGATTCTGTTATAATGATTTTCATAACTATAAATAGTCACAATTTGATTAATATCCCTAATCTTGAGACATATCAAGACTTGATGATGATGGTAGAACTCCAATATCATTATTACTAACCAATCTCATTCTTTCTACAATATCTTGAGCAACTGTCCCGACATTAACAAACTCTTCAGTTTGTTGGGGTTCCACTTCTCCCATTAATCTTCTTTCTCTTGCCCTTCTTTCCTCGTTTCTATTCATCATAGCCTCAATTAAAGGTTGACGAACTTCCTCTTGCGTTTCCACTTCCATCTCCTGCATTGGTTCGGGTTCTTCGGTCTCATATTGACTAACCAATTGCTTTACGTTGTTAATGTTATTTAATTTGTCTTCCTTAATTCTTTGTTCATCAGACAATAAGAAACGATTTGTTTTTGCTTTCTTATCTTTAGACACGTTACCGATTAATTCTCTTAATTCGGTTGTCAATTCGGTATCTAACGAATCTACTCTTGAATCTTTTTGGTTCCAAAAAGAAAACTCGGGGTCTCTCTTATCTAAAGAATAAAAACTTGCAACCTTATATCCTGTGTTTTTATTAATACAATATATTAAAACACCTTTGCTAGAGTACTTTATGAAATATTCAGGATTTCCCTCTGAGGTTGTACACCACTTCGTATTAGCACCATATTTTTTAGATGCGAAATATGTCAATGGTCTAACTAATAACCATTCATCATCTTCAAATACTTTAACAATTTCATTCTCCAATCCTTTAGCCTCAACTTTTAAATCGGCTAATGTTAATTGAGCGGTCATTTCTTCAAATGATTTATATTTTGTTAAATCATTTTGGGTTATTAATCCTCTCTCATTATATTCACAAAATCTTCTAAATGATTTTAAATCTGCACAGTTGAAAAAACTATCTATGAATTTATAGATAAGCATTATTTGGAACTCTGAAAATTTATTTAAATCTTCATTAGAAATAAAATCAAATTCATTTGATAGATGTGCTTTTATTTCCCTCACATGCTCATCAATGTTCTGAGTATTTTTCATAAATCGAAGTAACGTTTCGGTATACTTTGATTTCTTATCGGGACTAAACAATTCTAATACATCAACCAAATTTAAATTGTTACCATCAATTTGTTTTAACTGTTTAATTTTAGACATTATCTAATGTATTTGTACTTATTTGCAAGTTTGTTAATATAATCTTCTTCTTCTATTGTTAACAAATCTCTACACTTGGCTAGTTTTTCCAAACTACTCCAAAATGTAAGGTCGTTTATATTTGGTTTACGAACACCATGGTTTTTACTATTGGTGTCGGCGGATGGTGAGATATAACCATCTTCTTCTAAGATTTCGATTAGTCTATCTCTTTCTCTTTTACTACAAGCGTCAATAAATTCACTTGGGTCGATATCGATTTCGGTGCTGAATTCTGGCATAATTAAAGTTTTTTATATAATATAATAAATTATTTTCTAAATTCCAAAAAATTTATCAATATTTGTTTTTTTCTGATTTACCCAAATGTGCACGACCTTTAATTGTTCCATTAAAGTTATCCTCCTCAATAATTCTATCAACAATCAATGAGGTACTGTTAAGACTTATCATCTCTTGGAGTGATTTCTTAGCTATCGAACCTGCATATTTTCTTTTGTGTTTAGTATTATCTGCACCTAACAATGGTGCTTCGAATTCAACCTCTACTTCCAAATTAATTGTGTATTTGAATAACATATATTACGTTTTATTAATAAAATTTTCTTAGTACCTCAATAACATCCCATGCATCTTCCAATGCGTTATGAGTTACAATACCACTAACACCTGCACGTTCCTTACAAGTTGTTAAGTTTGGTAATGACTTATCGTTTGTCCAATCGACCATTAAGATTGCTGGGTCCAACACTCTTTGACGAGTACGGATTAACTTCTGCCACCAAGGTAACTGTTGTAAGAATAATTTATCAAATGTCCCAAAGTTTTTACCTGCAACATTCAATGTGATTGGTTTGGTTGCACTATTAATTAATGGTAACCATTTACCGTCTTGAGCTTTACCATAATGTCCACTATTCATTAAACCATAACCTAAACCATTTGTTTCTAACCAATAGTAGAACTGCTTAACCACATCATCTGATTCATAAAAACTATAATCGGAATGTGTATTCATTAGATGTCTTGTCTCATCGGTACCTTCAAGGTATTCACCAATCATCGCAATAATTTCTTTGTTCATCGTGATTGCTCTTGGTGAACCCGTGATTTCATTTTGAAGAATAATCGCATTGAACTTAGGACATTCTTCATATGGTAACTTCTTTTCAGTATCTTCGATGATGGCACCGATAGATAATACTTTGTGTTTCTCGTGGTCAAGACCTGATGTCTCGATGTCGATTGATACGTAAATCATAATTTAATCTTTTATTAATGCGTTAATAATTCCCGACGTGGAACTAAATGAAAAAAATAGATACACAATCTTTGTTACCCAATGCCATTCGAACATGTTAGGTTGATTTGAAACAAACCAAAAGATAAGGTACCAAAATCCAAATCCAAATAGAATACCTAAAAGAAATAGTGAAATCACTTTTAATATTTCAATCATATTGAATTGTTTTTAATTTTATCCACCATCGACCTTAACATAACTGTTAATTCTATTGCCTCATCTGGTGTTAGATATAGTCTACATGAATGTGAACTATTCATCTCACTCACACAAAAAACAATACCGTCTTGTGTTTCATTTTGTTGTACTGTGGCAATTTGTTCGGTTATGGTGAACATTCTTTGCTCTACAAATGGTTTCATATAAAATAATATTTCGATTTAACGTATTCAATATTGGTTGCATCAATCCAATCCTCTCTTAATCCGTGACCAAAAGAATCTAAACCATCTAATGTCCATAATGGATTATACCACTCCAAAGGTCCACTCTTTTTAAAAACTTTATTGTACGTTTCATCATTATAAGAATCCGTAATCTGATTATTGTAAAATGTAATCAGATTATTTTTATCAAATGACATCACCGCAATTCTACCAGATTCTGCTCTGTCAGTAACAGGATTCATTATTAAAGAATAAACCTTTACTTGTTCAACTAATCTTCTTTCCATTCTAATTCTGTTTCAGGTTCACCACCTTGCCATTCAACAAGAGGACATGCATTTGTGTACCAAGCTTTAATCATTTCACCAATAATTTGAATTATCTTCCAATTAAACGGATTAATGAAGTTTAAACCTTTCATGATAACTCTACCCATCTTACCTCCGAATTTATCAATTAGATAAACAATTAAGAATATAAATAAGGTAATGAAAATGCCGATACCAACATGAATTAAGAAACTCCTCCATCCCATTCTAACTCCTGTTAAAAATAGATAGTAAAATAGTAGGAGTACACCTATTGGGAACACAATATATTTCACAACAAAGAAGAATTTATTTCCTGCTCTATTCCATTTTTCTTGTCTAATCTTATCTTCCTTCTCTTCTTTTTCCCATCTTTCAATAATCTGTTCCATCGTCTCCAATTTTTGTTTCTTCTTCGGAACAACTTTATCGAAAAATATAGTTGTATACTTAACTATATTAAGCGAAAGAAACGCCAAAAAAACGATTGGTGATAATAAAAGTAGAAGTGACAGCGTCCAAAAATACGGACACAATGTTTTTGGTGCGTCATTACCTACTATTGAAGAATAGTATTTAAAATGCCAACTGTCTTTGTTTAATGTTACTTTTTTCATATTACTTTACTTTTGCTGTTTTAAAACATTTGAAGAAATGTGCAACTACATCAATCGTCCATCCATTACCAATCATCTTATATCTTGCACCTTTACTGATACCTTTTAAATCGGTATAACCTTTAGTTAGTGTCTGAAGGATTTCTGCTTGTTCAACTGTTATTGTTTTTAATTTACCTCTCTCAAGAATTAAATTAGTTCTTGATGGAGAAGTAACTAAACAATTAGCCTTACCATCTTTTCTTGTTGTTAAAACGGCAGTATAGTGGTCATCACCTTTTAACTTTCTACCTCTAATACCTGCAGATACTCCAGGGAATAAATCATTTAACATTACACCTTTATCTTTTGGCATCTTAAACCCTGGTAGGTTTGTCCAATATAATCTTTCTCTATTTTGTGCGGTTAACATTGATGAATTAATCTTAACCGGTTGAACTCCTAATTCTTTATTAAAGATTTGTAACCATTCATTATCCATCAACGTATTTTCAAATAGAAAATATTTTGGTTTGACTTCTCTTAAAATTCTTACAGCTTCCCAAAACAAATATGATTGTCCGTGAAACATCTTACCTTCTTTTTTAAGTTTCAAGTATTGTTTTAGATTAGTTACTTTGATACCACAAAGTGTTCTAAATCCTAATCCTTTTCCTGCTCTACTTAAATCAGTACAAGGACTTCCAATCAATACCAAATCAATAGATGGTAATTTTTTTGATTTGACATCAGTAACGCTACCGATATGAATTGTTTTTGGAAAGTTCTTTCGTGCAACTGCGATTGCGTTTTCATCTATTTCTGATGCGAAATAGTTTTCATACTTAATTCCTGCACGTTTTAATGCTGCTTGACCGCAACTCATGCCGTCAAACAATCCCATTACATTTTTTAAATGTGTCATCTTGGTGTTAGTTTAGTAGTTAAAAAATTGTTCTTGAGTAAAAATAAAAAAGAAGTTCGAATATTCCAAATTATAATCCTAAAGATTTTAATTGGTCTATGGTATGTTTCGTATTGATATGGTGGATACCAATACCTCCAGCGTCTCTCCACCCCTGTATATTGTCAATTCTATCGTCAATTAATATTGAATTTGGTGCTGCAAAATCTTTTTTATGTTTAGCACTTCTTAGAATTAAATGAACACCGGGTAGTTCTTTGTTAACCCAATCATGTTTTGCAACCCTAGATTCGGGTTGTCTTGAAGGTGCTGATAGTAACTCAGGACTATATTTTGAAATATAGTTCCACAATTGTTTCCCATCACCCATCCATTCGAGATTAATCCAAAAGTCATAACCAGCGGCATTTATGGGGTCCCAAAAATGTTCATCATTACGATGTTCCCCATCTAAATCAACACCTGTTAGCTTTTTATAACCTTTATCAAAATCAACAAGGACACCATCCATGTCGCAATAAATTTTATATTCGTTCATTTTCTATTTTATATATTTTAAATTGTTTAAATATCGGTTTAGCAAAACGAGGAATTAGGTATCCAATGGTAACACTACCTGGGTCACCTGAGTCTTCTCGTGAACTATGAAAAGGATACTTTTCAATCATTTTTTTTAACTTAGACGTTTTAATGAACCAAATCTCATTTAAATGTTTAAAATGATAGGCATACCAATCGGATTTTGTAACCGCAATTCCTGATGGTACACCTCGAGATTGATATTCAATAAACATATTTCGAGTATCGTTATCTTCAAAAACTTTAACATCTGTTTTAACTTCATATGATAAAGTTTCGTTGATTGGAGTTTTCATTATAAAATCATGTATTTTGGTGTCACATCTTGAGACTAATACATTTCCTTTAGATTGTAAAAACTTTATAACAACCTCTTCTCCTTCTTTACCTTCCTTTATATCTTTTTTAAAATTATAGTTTGCCATCGTTTAACTCGTTTGACCTATCCCATCTTGCCTTTCTTGCTTCAGGGCTTAATTGTAATGGTTCATCAATCGTATGTTCGATGTTAACTCTAATACATGTTTGAGGTAATCTACAATTCATTAGATAGTTGTTTACATATCCCATGATATTGGCACTACCTATTGGATTTGCCGAGTGTACATAAATTTGTGGTAATGGTATGTTTTTACTCATACTCTCACTAACTAAAAATTTACAACAATCATAACCTGTCTTTTCGTTTACGATGTTATCATAATTTAAAGTGTAATTGTTTTTAACATTCGTATAATATTCAACCATCGATTGCTCTCCCAAGTCATGGTCCAAACTAACAACGTCATAGTTTTCTAAACCGTTTAATCTAACGTGTGAAACAAATTCATTATAATTTCTTACAACAACCCAATCATCACTCTTCGGTGTTCTTACATCATCAAGATATAATTTAATTTTCTTACTCATCTTTTTTAAATGGTTTTGAATAATTCGGATATAATTTTTTCCAAATTAAATCTGTGTAATCTTTATTGTCCAATTTCTTAAATAGAATTGGTTGTATTGATTTGTCTTTTGTTTTGATAACCTCAGCAGCTTCTCTTCTACTCATCTCAGGTTTAATTTCTTTAATGAATGTTATCTCTGCCATTGTTTGGGTTATCATAAACATTTCCTTAAACATATTCACTTGATTGGTTACCCAATCATAAAACTCATCCGGAACTTTATCAATAATCTCATCGATAGGTTTGTTATCTTTCAAGTATTCCCAAATGTCTCTATTAGATATACCTGTTAATATTTTATGTAATCTTTTATATTCCTCTCCTTTGATTTTCATACGAAAACCATTCTTGAAACGAATAACATAACCTTCTCTATCGTTTGATATTTCCTCCTTCAATAAATCATAACCTTCTCCCCATGTTTTATATAACATAACAACACGAAACCCAATATTCGAAATCATATTTTGAAAACGAATATCTTCATTGCTGTTATGGATGTTAACTTCGTTTCCCGATTTTGTTTCAATCATTCCTAACAGAACAATATCTTCATAATCATACTCACACACAATTCTATTCTCTTTATAAATTATTTCAAACAAATATGTGTAATCAGTATGTAATCTATTGAAATTATATTTCTCTAAAAGTTCTTTTCCTTTAATTGCTTGTGATGATGTGAATGACCCACGAGTTGCCATTATCCATTCACCTTTTGTCTTAGGTGTTGGTTCATAATACGGATTATCAAAATCGGGTAAGTTGTTTGGGTCAAAGAACCTTTCCATACCGGTTTCATAATTGTTATTAAACCATATGTTGTATCTTTTTTCATCACTCAATTCATACTCGTAATAAAAAAGAATACCTAATGAACCATCCATCTTTTCATAAACCTCAAAAGTTTCATTCGGTAAATCTTCTGGTTTATGTTCTTCGTAATTAAAAAATTTCTTGAACGGTCTTGCAACAATATCACCTTTAGAATTAGTTACCAACCCACGACATTGCATAGTAATATCATCCCACAATCTTTCGTATTGAACCTTTGGACTATAATTCCAAATAGTCAAATCAAGAGTTGGGTGTGTTTGTTTATGTAACAAACCATCTGCATGATATTTCTCTAATGTCTCTAACATTATCTATCAACGTTTTGCATATCATCCATGTGGTGGTCATCGGCACCCATTTCAGAACCTATCGGTAATTTTCTTAACATCTTAATTACATCATGTAAATCGTATGGTGTAAACCATAAACTACCATCCATACCTACGTCCATTCGACGACCATTACTAATCTTTTTATTAGCAGGTAAATGACAATGACCGTGTAAATGAATACGTCCTTTACGAAGTGCATTCCATGATGATATTGGGTAATGACAACACTCAATCGTTTCCCCTTGATATTGAAATTGTTCAAACCAATTCACACTCTTAAATAAACTTCTAATTCCTTGTCTATCTCTATCAATGTGATGGTCATGATTACCTAACACTAAATGAATGTTCTTACAAATCAATCTACTATGAAACTCTTCAATCATTTCAAATCCACCAAATGACCAATCACCTAAATGTATTAGCACATCATCTTGACCAACCAATTCATTAATGTTATTAACAATTGCCGCATTCATTTTATCCAATGTATCAAATGGTCTTGTTTGCTTTTCAGGTATTGAACCATCAGGCATTCTCCAATTAGTCACACCTCTACATATGTTTGTGTGATTGTAGTGTGTGTCGGATGTTATCCAAACCTTTACCTCATTCTCTATCTTTATCATCCTCTAAAAAATTTAAAATCTTTATTATTTGGTCTTCTATTTGGTGGTTCTACTCTTGATATTGGTGGTGGTGGCGGTATTGTGTGAAACCCTCTCGCACTAATTGATTCACGTCTAATTCTATCGTGTAATTGAAACCATGTTAATCCTTGTCCTCGAGTTAACCTATTGTTATTTTCACGATTTTTAATTTCGCTATAATGTTGTCTAATAAAGAATATTAATATAGGACCCAATAATATTCCACCTAATATTGTCATCATATTTAATTCTTTTTGTTTGTGGTGCCAATAAATCACAAACAAAGAACTAAAAAACCAATAAGATATTGTTGTTACAATTAATGCTTTTACCATACTAACAAAATTCTGTTGATGATGAAACTCTTAATCCGTCAACAATCCTATCGTCATATTTTTCACTATCCAACCAAAAAGAACCGTGTCCTTTAACTCTTTCTTTTTTTCTGTACTCCTCGTTAACAACTAAACCATTTGGTTCTCCCCACTCAAGTGCCATCGTGATGAATTCTTCAACATCTTGTTCTTCACCATATTCATCAACAACTCTACCTAAACGAATGAATTCTAATAAACTTTCTTTATCTGAATAATATTTGTCTTTATGAAAATTCCAACAGAACTTCCATCCGTGACTTCGTTTACCAAGATGAATACTAGTATCTTCTAAAAACATTTCCCACGGCGAAAACCATTCCCATTCTTTTCGTGGACTTATTGTTCTGAATCCACCTTCAATATTAGAAGGAGATAAATCAAGACCGTTCACATGACCTAATAGTTCATGTTTACGCGTCACCATTTCTTCGTGTGTTGGTATTCGATAATAGTTAGTCCCCATATTATAATTGTTATAAAACAAATATAATAAATTATTTTGAATATACCAAAAAAATTAGACTAAAATATTTGGTTTTTTATGAACAACCAAATTGCACGGAAATTGAACTTATGTTTTGGGGGAGGATTGACTGAATTGATAAACGAACTAATGAACTTACTCATTACAATTTTATCTCAAACCTATCTTTCATTTGTGTTAACTTATCGTCCGGAACACCATGAACGTTACTACTTCCATGTCTGTTTTCAACAACGACAGTATGAATTCGGTAGTTGTACCTTTCGGCCATATCAAAATATGGTTTCATTTCCCATTCTTGAGTGAATGTATTTGCAACAACAATTCGAGATAATTCTAATTTCATTCTTTCGGCACACTTTAACTGACATTCGTTGTGTGCTTCTTTCAATTTAGACCCGTCGAAATTATATTCTCCCTTATCGTTAGTGAAAAAATCATCCGCCGATAGTACCTCTTTACCGTTTCCTGAAGGATGAGATAAAAGCACAGTTGCCAGTGTGGTTTTACCTGAACCAGGTAATCCTCTAACAAGTATTAAGTCTCCTTTATATTCTCTTTCCTCCATAGTTTTACAAATATAGGTAATAAATAAATATCATATAGACAAAAAGCTAGGTAATTCTAGGTCTTTTTGTGATATTCTTTCTTTACCCTTCTCAACTTTCCAATCAATATTTAATGTACTATCGTTATATACAATACCACCTTCACTACTCTTATTGTATTGATTATCAACCTTGTATTGAAATATGGCATTACCACTTAGTACTGAAAATCCGTGTGCGCAACCCTTAGGAACGAATAGGTGTCTATTCAATGTCCACCCCAATTCCATCTTAACAACCTCACCATAGGTTGGTGAGTTTTTTCTAATGTCCACCACAACGTCCAATACACGACCGTGAGTACACGTTACTAACTTGGCCTGTTCATACTCACCTGTTTGGAAATGAAGTCCTCTAATGGTCCCATAATGTGAATATGACATATTATCCTGAACGAACTCAACATCATATCCAACATTTTGATTAAACTCATCTCTATTATATGGTACGGTAAAGTAACCTCTCTCGTCGTGAAAAGCTTCGTAAGTTATTAGGTAACATCCATCGATGTCGGTCTTAATAAATTTCACTATTGAATATTTTTAAACATCTGTGGAACTGTTCCGTATACAGGTAACTTACCATCCCATTTATTAATATACTCTAATTGTAACAATAGTGGAGTTAGAGTTTGTTGTTTCATTCTATTTGATTCTGCCTCCGCCTTTGCAGATGTCAACATTGCTTGAGCGTTACCTTCAGCGGTTGCTACTTTAATCTTAGCTTGTGCCTCAGCCGTTTTAACTTCATTCTCCGCTCTCAATGCTGCTTGAACTGCATTGTTCTTAGCTTCAATAGATTTCTTAAATGTCTCAGGATAAATCAAGTTAGATGTGAATTGGTTGATAACAAATCCTTCTTTTAATAACTGACCATCCAATAATCGACGAACCTCAATCTCAAACACCGCTCTATTACTGATTAATTCATCTGCGGTATATTTGTTAGTTGCTAAACGGAATGCATCATATACTGCCGTCTTTAGAAAACCTTCTTCAATGTCCTCCAATGGTCTACGATACTTACTAAAAATTGCTGGAACCTTTTCTCTTTGAACTGAGTAGTTCATGATAGGTGAAACGGAAAACTCTGACCCGTCTTTACTATTCACCACAAATGAATTTTCTCCTTTGTACTCTTTGTGTTGGATGAATGTTGGAAATTCATATACTGTTGTGGTGATTGGATTGTAGAATACCATACCGGTTACCGCTACCACATCATCAACCCCTTTGTCATCACCATACTGATTTACTTTGACACCGACATGTCCAGCATCAATCCTCTCACAAGAGAAGAATAAAAAGGTTACTGTAAAAAATAACCCAACTCCGATTAAAATGTTTCTCATAATTTGTTTTCTTTTTTGTTCTTGTTGTTGATTAAATTCAATTTCTAATTGGTCTAATTGTTCATCAGTTCTACGACGACCGTAATTATCAAAACGATAATCGTATCTGTTAAATTTTGCCATATTATTTCTTTTTTGTTTTTACTTTTGGATGAATGGTGTGATGAGGTTCCATTGGAAATTCTGATTTTTTTGGTTTCTTTCTTGTTTTTACAAATGGCTCATCTCCCTTAATTTCTGGAAATTGTTTTGGGTTTCTTTTCTTTTTTACAATCTCATCTTTTGGGATGTAATCTAATTCAGTTTCTCCTGGCTCAATGGTTGGGTTATCCAATGATTTAAACCCGTTAACATAATAGAATAAGAACACTAAGGTAAAAATACCAATTAGTGTCGATATAATATTGATAATGGTGTCTGCAGTGGTTAATCCCGGAAACACAATAAATGTGAAAATAAAAAATACCCCCGCAGCAATAAAAATTGGCTTAACAACTTTGTTGTTAAATGTTTTTTCGAAAAGTTCTTTCATGGTTAGTTTTAGATTTGAATATATAATGGTGTATTGTCCCCAACGTATGCTCCGAAGACATTATAATCAAGATACTCCATAGCCTCCTCAAAGGTCATCCCTTCTCCATCAATTAGAATGGTTCTCATCTTGTCGATGTCGTAAACCAATCTTAATCTGGTTTGTTCAATGCCAATTACTGCATCATCAAAACCATCCGCCTTCAAAATCTCTTCTTCAGGATAAATTTCAAGTATTTGTTCTAATGTCATATTAAAATATAAACAAAAGAATTTTAAAAACCAAATTTATGTAAAAGATTTTTACAAATAAAAAACCCCTCGGTTGAGGGGTTTATATTTTACATGAATAGTTGGTGTTTACTAATTAGATTTTCAACTTCTTTACAGTCGGGTAGGTTATCTTTTCCTTTACACCAATTACTAGCAATGTTCGCTAACATTCTGGCATCGTCATGTGACATTGATACCTCACTACTTCTCATTTGATTATACTTAGTAATCATGTCGTCAAAACTTTGTTCTTTAATAACGTCAACGACTTTCTTTAATTGTGATTCTGTTAATTTAATTTTCTGTCCCATATTAATTATTATCGTTTGCGAAGTCGGCATCAACATCAGATGGGTCAAACATTAATTGTGTTAATGCATCATCTGGGTCGATTTCCAATATTTTATTTCCTAACTCTTGTAGTGCGTTAATAAAAATGTTCTTAAAGAAATCTTTATTGTTTATTACATTAAACTCACCACCACCTTCCGGTAATTGTTCTGTAACATATACTCTAATTGGTTCAATGATTTGTCCCTTTTGTCTACCTCTACTTTGTGTTGCAGTTCTAAAGAATTTAGTAACTGAGAAGTTTAAAACTAAAGAATATTCGTTACCACTAACACCACCAATTGCATTTAAATCACTTTGAACTGTAAATGCTACATCACCACCCTGAACTGCTTTCTTGTGTAATTTATAGATTTTAGTTAACTCGTGGTATTTTTTAGCGTGTGTTCTTTGTTCAGGTGTCCATTCCCCACCAGGATATATAGTACCTGCATATTTTCTAACCATTCTTCTTGGTTGAGAAGATGACATTGCAGGTGCTTCTCCACCTTCTTCGTCTGAAGATAATGACATTCTTAAGTCTAATATCTTATCGATTGCACTTTGAATGTCAGATTCATCTTGAACACTATGTAAGTTAAATTTGATACTACCGTCTTGGTCACCGAACGTCATAACTTTCTGAACGTTAGTTACGGGTTCACTAAAATATGCTGCACCTACAATTTCAGGAATAGCACACTTCATTAAATGTGTATTAATTGCTCCCTCAGAAAATAATTTCTTAATAATTGGAAATATTAATCTCTTTGCAGTTGTCTCAGGATTTTGAGTAATTTGTTGTTTGGTCTTAGGGTCATAAGAAGGGGAGTATGAGGTACCGTAATAATCGTTTCTTGGTAATGCATTCATTACTTTTTTACGGTCAATATCGTAGAAATACTTTGCAGCATATCCTCTTACGTCTTTAACTTCTTGGTTATAAAACATAAGAACTCTTTGTCCTTTAGGGGCAATTCTTACATCATCACTAATAACCTTATCTTTAACTATTTCTCCTGTTTGAGGGTCCTTAGAAGATACACCAGGAACATCAATTACCATTGGTTCTGGTAACTTTTCATTTCCCCAATCTTCTCTTCTTTGTCTCGCCATCTCACTCATATCGATATTTTGGACTTGTTCCAAAATGATAGAAGCGATTTGTTGTTTAGTGAAAATTCTCATTATATTAAAACGTTTACTCTATAAATATATCATTATTAGATTAATTCTCGTTTTCAATGGGGTTATATGGAATTTTCGGTCGTTAAATTACTTTTTTCTTTTGAAAAGGTCCCTTAACTTCTTTCCTTCCTTAATAACTCTTCCGTTATCGTCCATTAATGGTGCTCTATATATTTCGAAAGCAATATAGGCAGAGGATAAAATAAAGAACCAAGCTAAGATTTTAATCATGATTATTCAGTTTCGTGTGACAAATAATTTTCAAATTCCGTGGCGGCTTTTGGGTTAACTTCCTTAAGATAGTCTAAAGTTAACTCATATCTACCTATCGTGGTACTATTGATGAAGTTTTCATCTCTTAGGCTATCTATCGTGTAAATCAAACTATCTTGGTTTTTAATAGTAGTCTTTAGTTCGGTAACTGTTGCCTCTTGTTCAAAATAAAAAAATGTAACAGTTATCAATGTTAAAGACAATGCAACGATGATACCTCTTAATGTTGTTTCACTCATAAACCATAGTTTTCAAAAAAGTAATGCCTAACTTTCATCCCAAGTTCGGCATCATTGGGGTAGTTTAGTACAAATTTTTTGGGAATTAGTACCATTTCCCTGTCACTTCCTAAATTAAAACATTTCGAACATAATTGACCCGCACCTTCAATGTAGTAGTTTCTCATGTCGATGTGGGTTTCGTAATCGTATGGTGAATCTTCACCACACATTACACATTTGTCTTTTGCCATCTTTCATAGTTTTAGTGGTTATTTTTCCAAAATTGCCACCATCTTTTTGGTTTTTTGGGTAGGCATTTTGAAAATGGGTTATCACCAAAAGATGCTTTTCCGTAGTATCTAGTGGTTAACATATTTAAAAAAACTTCGTGATAATCTGGCGGTATGGTGTTTAAGTCAGCAAGTATTCTAATATCTAACTGTACTGTTTTATCACCATCGGATAGTTGTAACAAATCCCTTAACTCAACGGTATTTGATGTTTTTACATTCAAAAATGTACCGCTACCTAAAAATATTTCATTATTATTTTCCATAAGTCAAATATACAAAAATATTTGAAAAATACAAAAAAATATCAAAAAAATTTAATTGTTAAGCGGCTACGGTATCTGAACTAGTAGTTCCTGGTTTCTTGGACAATGATGCATATATCGGTGCGGCAATTCTGTTAGCTTCTCCGGCAATTTTACTAACCACAGGTTCATATGCTGCGGTTGCGTATCTACTACCGTTTTTATTAACAAAATGTTTAACCAAATCACTAGCAGTCTTACCTTGTACTAAATAATCCTTAGCTATTAGGTTGTAATATCTTTGGATACCAGCTTCAACATCATTATGATAAATGTTAGCACCACTATCTGTGTTACCTACGTTGAATGGGTTCTTAGTTCTTATTGGTCTACTGTTAGGATTACTATTACCAATACCACCTTCGGCCGCCATTTGTGCCAATGCTAATTCTGGTGGTACGTATTTTCTATAACTGGTGAACGCCATCTTAGCGGCCTTAGCCATCATCTCACCTGTGATGCCCAATAAGTTAGGTGGTCTAGATGCAATAAACTTATTACATATTTCAGCATATGCTCTATATCCTTCATCTGTGTTTAAATCTAAATCTGTAAAGTTAGCCCCACCGCCTGAAGTTACTGCAGCATCTATATGTTTCTTAAGTTCTTCTGATGTAACAGGTTTTGCTTTCAACAACTCTAATAGTTTTGTTAACATTTCAGGTGTTGCTTTAACCGCAGCAGCAGATGGTGACCCACCTGAACCTCCTGTTGCCTTTGTTAATCCGTTCGCATAATCTGCAAGATTACCGCTTGATAATCCTACATGAACGTGAGATGGCATACCAGGTAAAGTCATAATCTTACCAATAACATCACCTTCTTTTACACTATTACCTTTTTGTAAATTACTATCGATGTGTGTATAGAAAACGTCTGGTTTACCGTCGTTACTTTGTACCTTTACTTGGTCACCGTATATTTTTTTAACTCCTGATTTTTTCATGGTACCATCACCTTTGATAAAACCAACAACTGTTCCGTTTGTAATAGAATAAACGTCAGTTCCCGCAGGTGCCGCAACGTCCCAAGCATTGTGACTTGGCCATCCTTCAGCACCATGTGTACCTTGACCAGGATATCCAATCAATGAACCACCACCCACACTTGTTAAATTTACGGCTTCATTAACCGTTGCACCTGTTTGTGCACCTAACTTTTCACCTATAAATTTAGTAACCGCAGCAGCAGTTTCTCCTCCAAATAAACCATCAACACCAAATCTTGGTAACTCGTAACCTAATATTTTTAAACCAATTTGCATTGATTCTACTTCTTTCTGATATGTAATTCCACCACTTTGTTGACTTAAACCACCACCTTTAATTGCATCTTCAATATTTTTGTAAAATGCATTCACATCATCAGATACCATGTCCGCCTTCTTTGGGTCGTCAATCTTCTTTTCAGGTGCTGCAGGTGTGGTTGTACCCGATGTAGGTTCGGTTGCTTTATCTTTTTTCCCGAATAGTCTTTGGAGAAAGTTTTGTTCGTTAAGAACCTCCTTACCATATGTAAGTTCGTGAATTCTTCTTAACTCCTCATTTAAAGTGGTTTTCTTCTTCATACCCTTATAAATATATTATTATCTAACTTTAATCCACTTTTGTGTGGAATCTAACTTAAAAGAACCAACATATTTTTGTCTCCACTCCTCAGGGGATATTAACGACAAAAAGGTTGTATCGTCATTTTTAACATATAAATGGTAAGTCTCATTCATTACAGGTATAAATGAATAATGAGAAGAATAAACTAATTCATTCCAATTAACCTCATCGATTAGTTTTTGAAACTCCTCTTTTAATTCTTCGTATTTGGTTTTGAATTGTTTGTTTGCAACATTTGCCTGCATTTGTTTCCACCCACCAACGTCCTCAATCTTAATTGCGGGTGCACCATGATTACTACCATAAGTTAATTCTTTTTGGTAGTATCCTCTCTCTTCATCCCAAACTACTAAATCGGGTTTACCGTTTTTCTTTCTTCCACTCATATTTCACCTTCGGTGTGGGCTTTTTCCTCCTCCCAAGGTGCGGTCTCTTCTCCCCAATTTAAAAAGTCTTCACCTTTATAATCGGGATGATGTTTTTGCATGTAATCAATTCCTCTTACCCAAAAGAAAGAGATGATTGCCGCAAAGAAAAAACTACATCCAATTCCAATTAAATAACTTTCCATGTCTATTTTTTGTTTTTATTATGTGCTTTTGGTCTACCATTCTCGTCTAATAAAACGAAAACTATTTTATCAATCTTAATAATGGATTGTTTGGTTTTCTTATTTCTAACATCACAACATATTGTTACCGATGTTGTACCAAATTTAACCAAATCCATACCAAATTCAATAACATCTCCACTTTTTGCTGTTGCAACAAAGTTTATTTCAGACATTATTTTCGTAACAATATTTGAACTATCCAATTGACAGATAGCATATATTGCGGCTTCCTCATCAATCCATTGCAGAAGTCTACCACCAAACAAGGTACCCCTTGGATTTAAATCTTCGGGTTTAATTAGTTTCCTTGTCCTGTAAATCATCTGTTAAGTATTTTTTAATATTCTCTTTAATTCCTATTTGTTTAATCCCTTCACTACCCTTAGGTGTTAATACGAAATTGGTCAATCCCCAATCCATATCCATTTCTCCCCAAGATTCGTGGTATTGAGGAATACCCATATTCAAATCATCAACCGCAACCCAATGTGTAATCTGTGGATTATCCTTTAGATATTGTCTAATCTCTAATGAACGAGATTGTTCTAAATCCCATTGACGAGACCATTGAAAATTTTGAGGTACTTCACATTCACCTAAGTTTTTCGTAAATGCGATTGGTTTCTTTTTAATTCCTTGTGACTCATAATATTCACCCATCTCCTCAACAGAGGCCCATCTTTTCCAATCAGATGAGACAACAATTTCAGCGTTAGTTTCTTCCAAAATTTCATTTAATACATGAATAGCTTTCTTATTAAAGTTATCGAAGCGAGCTTTAACAGGTAAAGATTCAATTGATTGACTTAATTTTCTACCGGCCTTTTGTTGTTTCTTAAATCTACCTCCCCACTCAGTTGATAAACATATCACACCATCGTGGTCAAGAAATATTACCTTCATCTTTTCTTCTTTTAACTAATAATCTAAATGTATTAAAAATTCCTAACAACATAAAGACTTGAACTGGCCAAAATGGTAATTCATGCAGTTCGTGTAACATCCAAAATATATTCATGAAGACCCATGAAAATAGTGTGATGTTCGCATCTCTATTTGTTTTTTCTGTTAAAAGAATATAAACCGTTAGTAATGATGTTGGGATGACCATAAAGGTTGCCATCCATGTAAACTTCATGCACCAAAAAATATCCTTTAACAACCATGAAGTTACATGTATTTCTTGAATATTCCTAAGAATTTTCATTAATATATTGCAATTGTGGAGACCATATACCTTCAGATATGATTGAAGGTTTATCATTTCTATCAATCATAACCCACTCAGCATTAACAATACCCCATGGTTCAAATTGCTCCAAGACATCCTCTAAAGTGAAACACTTACAACTGTAAATGTCAAACTGAGCCATTGCTGGTTCATGATGGTCCCATATGTGTATTGATGAGTGTGATGTTGCAAGGGTAACTGTTCCTGTTAATCCCTCATTACCTGGATAATCAACATAGACACTAGTTGGTCCCCCAACCACTTCCATCTTTACTTTATGAACTAAATCGACAAACCATTTATTTAAAACATCCACTTCTTTGGGTGGATTAGTAAGCCAAATCTTCATCAAAAGATGTTGGTGGTACGGTACAAATTCTTCTTGCATCTATATGTTTTTTACATTACATATATATCAGGAAAAATGTAATTATTTTAATATTTTTTCAGTTAATCTTGTCGAAACATAGACACCCGCAAAAAATGCTGATAAACACAGTAATAACTCCATGACTTTGATTTTAAATGTTATTTGAATATTTGTTTACTCCTCTGAATTAACTACTTAGTGTACTTTTTAAAGTTAGTAACAAACTCCTTTTCGTACTTTTTTAGTTCCTTTGTTTCTAACCCATTGTACAAACCGGTGCTCATGAATGCTTGTATTTCGTCATCAATGATTTTCCTATCATCGACATAACCCATCTTAACTAATTTCTTATTTAGTTTTTCATAGTCAGATGGTTTGATTTTACTAATAAGACCGTTTACCTTCTTCTTATATTCTTTGTTTGTATAATATAAACCGTGAGCAATCTCATGGTCCATGGTTTTTAAATCCTTACTACTTGCACCAATCAAATACCAATCACATCTTGTTCCATCATTCTTATTTTGTGAATCAATCGCACAATAAAAATAAATGTCGTTCATGATTTCATCATACTCAGTATCCTTACAGAATATATGATTAGCCTTTTGAACAATGTTACCGGGTATATTATAACCAGACCAATCTTCGGGATATGTGAATACTCTTTTCTTCCACGCTGACTTATAGAACCTCATATATTCCATCCAAGTAAATGGTTTACCTCTAAACTTCTTGTATGGTGATTCGTAAAATTCTTGGTACCTACAGAATAACATTGCTCTGTCGTAATCATCATCGACTATAACACAATATATTCTTGGTTTAACTTCTTTGACAACTCCTTTAACTAAAGGATGTTTAATTTTCTTCATCTTTAATGTTATTGATTTGTCTTATCATGTTTATTGCACCAAAAACAGTGATTGTTGCAATCACAAAAATCCCAATTATTACTATCATGTTTAAAAATTTTATAATGAAAAACTTTCCCCACATCCACAAGTTCTACTTGCATTTGGGTTCACCCACTGAAATCCTTTCCCATTCAATCCGTCCGAATACTGTAGTTCTGTTCCATATAGATAAAGAACCGATTTCCTATCTATAATCACTTTTAATCCACCATCAACGGTAACCACTTCATCAGTATCTTCTATTGTATCATCAAAATCCATTGTATACGATAGACCACTACAACCTCCTCCTTTAACACCAACCCTTAAGTTATGAGTATCAGGTGTTATTCCTTCTTCCATCATTAGTTGAATTATGTGGCTTAACGCCTTTTCCGATAATGTAATCATTAGACAATTAATTCATCTGTGTTTATGTTATGCTCTTCTAAGATTTCGTATATTTTTTCATATACCATCTCCAACGCATCATACTTATCCATTTCTTTACCTTCCATTTTCCACTCTAAACTCTTTTTGGTATTGTGAGTTATGTCCCACAAAGCCATTGCCATGTCAAGTGATTTAATTGCACGGAAATGTGCAAGTCTATCATCTAGTTCATTTAAATCAAATTCTAATTTTGCTTTTGGCATTTTTTGGATTTTTTAATCTTCTCGACAAACGCTCTTATTAAATAGAAATTCATAGTTAGAAAATTTCTTCAGCAATACCTAATACTTCAGCTAAACCTAAAACTATTGCGGCATTACCAAATTGTTCGTTAAATAAAAAATAACACGCTCCTATTCTCAATATACTTTTGAATAAACTTATCCAAAAATGTGAGTTTGTTTTACTTTCTTTTGGTTGCATCTTTCTTTTTGAAATTGGTTTTTAATTTTGAAATTACGGTTTCAATCTGATTTGATAGCAGATTATATCCTTCTGATGAGTTGATGGCTTCTGCCATGTTATCAACATCTTTTAGTTTCTTGTATCTTCGAGCTTCCTTTTGAAACCCTAATGATAGTCTCTCCATTTTAAGTTTTTCCTTCCTTAGTTCGGAATAAACCTTATTAAGAGTTTTTTGGTCATAACTTGTTTTCATGTCTATTCTTTTTTAAAAAGATAACGAATTTTTTTTAAAATTCCAAATTCACCATGAAGACAAACTTATGTATATTTTTTGGAATATACAAAATTATTTTTTAGTTAGTTGAATATCAATTAGTTATGATATCGTATTTTTCTTTATACCATTCTAACTCGGAATATTTTTTCATTCTTTCATTTAGAATATCCAAAGCCTCGGAAAATATATCGGTAGGCACCGGTGTATTCGCTTTAGCATAAGATTGTATAAGACTTCCTCTTCTGTATTGTAAGTTAATTCTTTTCCTACCAGTTTGTAACGCCATAAAAATATGTACAATACCATGTATAAATTGTTTGGCCATACAGTTCTTCATTCTAATACCCTCAAGTCTATAATCATCTTCAGTTAAAAGAACTTTTGCCTGATATTGAACCCCGTTAATTTCAAACGGGGCTTCAACATCTTGTATGAAATCATATGGCAATGAATATTTTATTTTATAACCAACCATTAAATGTTTCTTAATCAATAACCATTCTTCAAATAATATATCTAATTGACTGGCGTTCTTTGATTTTATTTTTAATGGTTCAGAACAGTTTCTATTCTCAATAAAGTTTCTTAATTCAAACAACTCATAAATCGTTAATAACATATTGTTTAAATAATGTTCACTCTTATCAAAATTAATTAGGGTTGAGACAATTGCATTTTTTTCAAACTCATCTCTACATAAATGTAATTTCTTTTTGTTAAAGAATTGATTACAGAAATATTTCCACTCAACCTTTTTTACATAATCAATATAGTTCTCACCAAATAGTTTACATAGATAATTTAATGCTCTTAGATTAATTCTTTGGGAACGTTTTAGTGATGATATCTCACCAACAAAATACTTTGATTTAATTCCATATTCATCTAAAACCGCCGGTAAAAATTTATTCTCATTTACCTTTAACCATTTTTTCTTAGGATAGATATCGATAATATCAGAATAAACATTATCGTGTGCTTTGATATTTTTCTTATGTAAATGAAAATCTACTATTAATTCATAAAAAGGATTGATGTGTGATTTATCATAATAGTTTTTATTTAAAAGAAATTCATCGGTAATGTGTAACCTAAGTTCTTTTTGTAATTTATCAATAATCTCACCAACTACTCTACTGTATTTAACACCCCAATACTTAATTCTCTTTTCACCGTTATATAAACCTTTCTCGGATAAATCCTCTAACATGGCAAAACTATTCTTTTTAATCCATGTTCCGTTTTTATGTGAAGACAACTCTTTAGAATTAACAATTCTATATTCTACTTTGATGTCACCGTTAAGTTTGTTTATTGTTAGTTCATGAAAAAAGGTGACGCTGTTAGGCTCACCTCTTCTATTATAATCAGTATAAAAATTTGATGCGAATACAACAAATTGATTATCAACACCTAATCTTAATTCGCATGTGGATTTAAGTAATTTGTTTCTATCTAATTTTTCTTGGTAATAATGTACGAGTGTTTCCATCTATAAAAATATAGATGGAATTTTTTGAATTGTGAATATTAAAACTCTGCAATCATTCTTGTGAAGATGTCATAAGTTTCCACCTTAGGTTCTATTTCAATACCATTTATCTTTACGGGAACCTTTTTCTTTTCAATCGATTTAACCAATCCCATTCTTGCAAATTTAACAACCCTACTTTTTAATATCTCTAATACCTTTGCAATATAATCAGGAGGTGCTCCATTACAGAAATGTCTTGCTTGTATCAATTCCCCACTATCACAATCAAATTCACATGTAACTCTATCAGATAAATCTTCAACCCTCAATGATATAATGATTGACCTATCTTTATTAGAATAGGAAGCAACGCAGTGATGCATAAATCTTCCTTCCTCATCGTACTCTTCTTCTCTTTTTAAGATGTGAGGATATATCATAACATAATCGTTCACATCATTATCGTTGATTGATTTAATAGGTTGTTGAATTGCTTCAATCATTTTTTCAGCAAACTGATATTCAATTACCCACCCTTTCTTAATGAAACTAATCATTTTAGATAGTTCCAAATGTTCGTCATGAAATTCTTTATAGTTCTTTCCCCTTAATTGTAAATCTGGTTGGTAGTCCCTCAATTTTTTTATCATGTTGAAATGGTCATGCAATTCATCGACAATTCTATTTAATGAGTTTTCGTTTCTCACCAAACCTTCGGCGTTCAATATCTTAACAATGTTTTCTTTTTCAACATCTTTTATTAAAAAATTATGTTCTTTAAAATCAGTTTGAAAACGATTTTTAATTCCGCGTAATTGTAATTGGTCTCTACTATTTTTAGAATGTTTGAACACCTCAGGGTCAATACTCCCAATGTATTTTGTGTAGTTATCACCAAAAAAATAACATAATCTAGCCAATGACACCACATCCAATTCAGGATATTCGTGTACCAATTTATTAGTTATCTTAGATTTAATTTGAATAGAATCCAAAACAGATGCAATAAGTTTTCTATCATTCTTTTTAAGGAACTTTTCTGTTGGATACAAACAAGTAAGAAACGTTAAAAAGTTATTTGATACTTTAATTTTTTTAAGTGCAACAAATAAATTAATAAAATTACTTTTGAAGTTCTCTCCTTTATATTTTATTGTAGAATCAAACCCAAGTAAATTATTAACACATTCAGAAAATTTATCGTCATCTATATTCTCTTTATATTCTGAATATGTTGGCGTGGTTTTCTTCATTACGGTTTTATATTCAAAAATTGAACCTTGTCTACAAATTTCATTCAAGGAAACGAAACAATTGGTTCTAAACTTTGTTGAAACCGCTTTACCTGATTTAGAATAGTTTAATATTGTAAAATTACCGGTAACCATGTTGATGGTTATGGATGTTATCTGTGTTGTGGATTTAAAATAAATTGAGTTAAAATATCTGTGTTTAATTTTTCGATACAATTTAATCGTTACTTTATCTCCGTGTCTTCTAACCGACCTCTCAATTAAATCTATTCTAACATCCGAAAAAGGATTACCGTAATGGTTTTTGATGTGTTTATCCTTTGTAGTGTGGAAGTCTGCTATTGAATAGTTAAAGGTATATCGTTCCTCAATGTCCGATGGTCCGTGGAAATAATGGGTTCTTCTCTTACCTTTCTTTGGTGGGAAACTAAAAAGATTACCTCGTCTTGATTTAACATTTAAAATGTCATCAAAACTAAAAATACAATCTACATCTGGATTATATTCTTCTATATTTTTGGGTACTCCGTCTATGTAATTCTTCTTATCTGTCAACATAGAATAGTTCCTATAATTGGTGATAATTGCGTAACTAAATCTTTGGGTTAATATATCTTCCATATGGGTATTTTGTTAGTTGGACAAATATATGAAAAATTGTTAGAATATTCGTATTTATATAAAAATATATAATATGGCAAAAGGTAAAAGTTCATCCTCATCAATGAAGATTTCCTTCGGTAAAAAAAGTACCGGTAAAGCAAGGAAATCACACAACAAGCACGATAGAAAAGAGAGAAACTATCGAGGTCAAGGACGCTAGTTTAACCTACCAGCACCCTTGTATGAATTTAAGTACCTTGGTTCGTCTAAGGTACTTATTTTTACTCCTTCTAATTTATTAGCCGCATGTACAAAACGGTTATTACCGATATAAACACCACAATGCCAACCACTTGGGCTTTGTCTACTCCTGAAGAATACTATGTCCCCAATCTGTAAACTATCCTTTTTAATTCTTTTGGTTTGTGCCCACTGCTCAACACACGTCCCATTAATTCTTTTCCCGTAGACCTCCCAATATAATCTCTTAGAAAATTGAGAACAATCAATTCCCTTCTTAGTATTTCCACCTAATCTATATCTAACACCAATCCATTCATTAATGAACTTGCCTAATTTAGTGGTGTCCTGTGTTCGTTCAATATGTTGAACATAATCTGAAAATTGGTTTTGACTAAATGCTGATATTGTTAATAATAATAGAATTACTATTAATACTATAATTTCTTTTACTTGTTCCTTCATGATTAATTACTTAGTGGCGCCTTGATTGGCGGATGTGATATATAATTCTCTAATATCACATCTTGTTCTCCAAATGAAAATATACCGTCTCTAACATGTACAGTTGGTAAATCAAATGGTTCTCTTTTTATTTGTTCCTTTGCCTGTTCTATATGATTTTTGTATAGGTGTACGTCTCCTAAATTTCCTATTAATTCTTCTGGTACCATATTCATTTCATCCGCAATCATTGTTAATAATAAACCATATGATGCAATGTTGAATGGTAATCCTAAAAATGTATCCACCGAACGTTGATTCCACATTAATGATATTGCCCTTTTTGGGATATTGTATACTTGTAACTCCTCACTCAATCCACCACCAAATGGGACTATATCATCAACCATTAATTGAAATCTTTCTTCCCCAACTTTCTTTTTTAACAAATCCCATCTTTCTTCACCAGTTAATTCTCTAGTGTAAACTTGGAAACCGTAATGACATGGGGGTAAAACCATATAACCTAATTCACTAACGTTCCAAGCGGATACCATTAATCTTCTACTATCGGGATTTGTTTTAAGTTCATCAATTAAGTTTTGGATTTGGTCAATCTCTTCACCCACTTTTAGCCAACTTCTCCATTGTTTACCATAGATTGGACCTAATTCACCCCAATGTTCAGCAAAGTCATCATTTGTTTTTATTTTATTGATAAACTCTTCTTGAGTTAATGGTGTTAATTTATCAGAATTACTAAACCACTCTTCCATGTGTGGTTCCATCCCAATTATATCACCACATTTGTAACCATCAATAACGCCCTCAATTGTTTTACTGTAATTTTTGTATGCGTCACCATCCCAAATGTGACATCCATTCATCACAAGGTACTTGATGTTAGTGCTCCCACTTAAAAACCAAATCAACTCAGTTACCATTGTCTTCCAAGCCATCTTCTTGGTTGTAAGTAATGGAAATCCTTGTGACATTCTGTGTCTTATTTGACGACCAAATACCGATATGGTACCAGTACCTGTTCTGTCAGTTTTGACAACACCATTATCTAAAATGTCTTGTAATAATTCTTGGTATTTAGAATCTAGTGTATTCATTTTTCCAATTGTAATCTTTTTTTATTTTCTCTTTCCGCTTCTCGAGAATAGTTTTCCTTATATCCAATTATTCTATGAAATTCTTTATACGACTCTGGATGATATTGTTTTAAATGTTCTAACCCCATTTCGTATTCAAATAAAATTTGGCTATATCTTTTTTCTTTATCATCCCAACCATCTTCTTCATTTTCAAAATTAATTTGTAATTCATTAATAACATTTTGTAAAGAATCTTCTTTACATGTTTTTGAAAATGAACGTGTCGGTGCAATAGATGCATTATCAAATAATAGCATCCAATATAAAACCGCAAACATTAAAATAAGTAATGAAACAAAGTACCAAAATTTCTTATCCATATTAATATCCCTCTTGTATTTGAAAACCAATCATGTATGTTAACCAACGGATAGTTAAACCCCATGATGGTGTATAAACTCCCGTTTCTAAAAACGTTTCTTTATTGTGAAAGAATATAATTGTCGGTATTAAAAACCAATGATGTTTCTTTCTATAAACAAAAAAATCTTTAAGATATACTTTCTTCATTTCTTCTAAAGAATGGTTTTAGTTTTTCTTTTATTGCTTCGTAATGAACCATTGCAAACCATTTACCCACAATACTTCCGGCAATGTAAAAAACAATACCTAAGTAATCTCCTTTGAATAGTCCGTCTAATGAATAATATGTGGAACCTAATGCCATTAAGTTTATCCAAACACTATTAACCAGTAGACTTTTAATTTTATTCTCATATGTAAACTTTATCTCCATGACTTTGAAGATGTTAAACATAATTTGAAAGAATAAAATTAGTAAGTAATTACTCATGTTATAAAATAGAAATCTTATTAATCTTATCTCCTTGTACAATGGCGTCTATGACATCTAATCCTTCAGTTACCTTACCAAAACAAGTATGGTTTCTATCAAGATGTGAAGTGTTATCACGACTATGACAAATAAAGAATTGTGAACCTCCTGTGTTTCTACCCGCATGTGCCATAGATAACACACCTCTTTCGTGGTATTGTTTATCCGCTCTAACCTCACAAGGTATATTGTAACCAGGACCGCCCGCACCTGTACCGTTAGGACATCCTCCTTGAATAACAAAATTAGGAATTACTCTATGGAAGTTTAATCCGTTATAAAATCCCTCTCCTATTAATTTTTTAAAGTTATCAACTGTGATTGGTGTTTCGTTATCATATAACTCCGCAATCATGTCTCCCTTGTCAGTACTAATTAAAACTTTGCTCATGTTACTTTTTTTTAGGTTTTCTTATGTAATCTAATACTATGTTAAATGAACCGAGTGATATTGCACCCCATCCAAAATACTTTGTTAGTTCCGGGTCAGCACCTTTAAGTCCGTACCTCTCAACCAATATCCCCGTGAGTATCATTGTTATGTATACTACTTCCCTGATTTTGATTTGCATTTTCTTTTAGTTTGTTTAACGACTTATAAATTGCATACGATTCTTCCATGTTGAATAGTCCATTCTTCTGTGAATAATCTAACGCTAATTCTATTATTTTTATTGACATCTCTTTATCCACACTTTCAACAAATTCTGTGAATTGTGAATTAGTTTGAAATTCAATTGTTCCTCCAAATATACTTTCCATAAATCAAATATATCGAAATATTTTGACAATTCCAAATAATTATAGGTATGTCAGTTATAATCAATAGTCAAACCTTTCCTGCCGAATACCTTAAAACACCTGAAGAATTACAACAAGGTATGATGGGTAGAGATACACTAAACGGGTGTATGGTCTTTAAAATGGGATTAGGACATCATTCTTTTTGGATGAAGGATTGTGTTATCCCACTTGACATTGTTTACGTTTTAAAAAATCGTATTAGTAAAATTCATAATAACTGTGAGCCAGCACAAGGTAGATTAAATCCACCAAGATATTCAGGTATAGGTGACCACGTTATTGAATTCCCCGCAGGTACCGCCTCCAATTGGAAAGTTGGAGATAGGGTTGCTATGTATTTGGGTACTCCAATGAATCCTGTTCGCTAACGACATTCATAAATTGATATTTTACTTTAGGTTTAACCTTTTCAAATACCCAGAAATATGAATGGTACTTACGAGCATGTTCCTGTTTTGTCCATTTAGTCCCAAAACTATTAAGTCTAACGTTTGAATTAAGAATGAATAGGTCTCTCGGATAAAAACCAATATCCATTGCCATATTCATTATTAAACAATGTGAGAAGTGGTTCTTACCCCCTGATACTGTATCCTGACACTTCATAACCACATACCCACCTTTAGCACAAATTCTATATAATTCTTTCAATGAATTATAATAGTTCTTGGTTAAATCCATATAAGTGTTATATCCTTCAAATCTTTTAGCCATAATGGAACTACCTTCTTTGTTTTCTTTGTAGGTTTTACCCGCAATAACAAACGGAGGGTCGTACATAATAGTATTCATTGAACCGTCTTCAAATGGTAAATCTTCAGAACTCGCTTCAATTACAGTATCATTTACAGGGTATAAATCTGATTTGTGTTTTGGACTTGGTAAGTCTTTCCAAAATGAACCCTTTGAATAGGTACAATCCAAATCAAACTGTTCGATATTGTAGAGGTGCATGATATTTTTTATGGTGTCGTAATTTGAATTGTAGACACTTTTAACGGGTTTGAAGTCTTTTTCCATTGATTTTTTAATTTAATTTTCGTATACTTTATTAAAATATAACAAATAAAAATCAATAAACCAAAATATTTATAAAAAAACAATTATTATGGGATGCGGATGCAAAAAAAGAAACAATGAAACTACGGTTCAACCTACAACATCTAATGTTAAGATAACATTTAATGAGAATGATTTTCAAGAACCAGTTCCACAAGATTTAAGTAATGTTCAAACAACCACTGAAGATAATCCAACCATGGCGCAATTAATCATCGACAAATTAAACGATATTAATTCAGGTTCATAAATGAAAAAGTATCGTTTTTAACGACGATACTTTTTTTATATTCTGTTTATATATACTTATATATTATGAAACATAATACTAAATTAACGACAGTTATCATACTTGATGACGCGTACAAGAAATTCAAAATAAACATTGTGGAGGGAAATATTAATCTTCAAAAACTTGTTAATAGAAGTATAGATTTATACAATAATAACAAAGAGTTTAAAGAGATGATTGATAAACATAAATACAATTCCCCTGTGAGTGGTTCAAAGTTTTAATTAATGAAGAAGAAAAAAATATTATTATTATCGGATGATTTAAGAATGACTTCGGGCATCGCAACAATGTCAAAAGAAATTGTGATGGGAACCATACACAAATATGATTGGGTTCAATTAGGTGCTGCAATTACTCACCCCGAGTATGGTAAAATTGTTGATGTTAACGATGACATTAGAAAGAGAACGGGGGTTGAAGATGCTAATTTAAAAATAATTCCATATAATGGTTATGGTGATATTGGTATTCTTCGTAAACTAATTGATGAAGAAAAGCCAGATGCTATCTTACACTTTACTGACCCTCATTATTGGCAATGGCTTTACGATGCGGAACATGAAATAAGACAACACACTCCAATATTATTCTATCACATTTGGGATGACTTACCGGACCCAATGTATAATCGTAATTACTATGAGAGTTGTGATTGGATTGGTTGTATTTCTAAACAAACATATGGTATTGTTCACAGAGTTGGTAAAAATACCAGTAAGGTTACACATAAACCTTTAGAAGATTGGCAAATCAGTTACGTTCCTCACGGAATAAATCCTGATGTGTTTAAACCATTGGATACAGTTTCAGATGATGTTAAGAAATATGTGCATGGAGATAAAGAATATGATTTCATTTTGTTTTATAACAATAGAAACATAAGAAGAAAACAACCATCGGATGTTATCTATTCATTTAAATTGTTCTGTGATAAATTATCAAAAGAAGATGCTGAGAAATGTTTACTATTGATGCACACAAATCCTGTGGATGAGAATGGTACAGATTTACCTGCGGTTGTGGAATCTTTATGTCCCAATTATGATGTTAAGTTTACTAACTTAAAATTAGAGCAAGATAGATTAAATGAATTTTATAATATCGTTGATTGTACCATCAACATTGCAAACAATGAGGGATTTGGTTTAACGACAGCAGAATCTTTAATGTCGGGAACACCAATCATTGTTAATGTTACAGGTGGATTACAAGACCAATGTGGATTTAAATACACCGCCGACAACTACATAACATTCGGTTCATTACACGATAAGAAAACACACGGGTCAACATTACATGGTGACTGGGTTGTACCAATTTGGCCCGCAGCTATTAATTTAAATGGTTCAGTACCTACTCCATATATTTTTGATGATAGAGTTAATGACGATGAAGTTGCAAATGCAATTGCTAAAGTTTATTCTTGGAGTAAAGAAGAAAGAAAGAAAAGAGGATTGAAAGGTAGAAAGTTTGTAATGAAAAATCTATCCAATAAAATAATGTGTGATAAGATGATTGAAGGTATTGAACAGACCTTAGAGAATTTTAAACCTAGAAAGAAATTTGATATATACAAAGTGATATGAGTAAACCATTTTTATTATTTAGAGGACCAGTTAAAACAAGAAGTGGATATGGTGCACACTCAAGAGATTTGTTAGAGGCGCTATATCAAATGGATATGTTCGATATTAAAATAGATAGTTGTATGTGGGGTTCAACTCCAATGACAGCATTAGAAAGTGATAATACTTTTCATAAGTGGATTGAATCTAATATCATCACAGTCTTAAATCAAACCCCTGACATCTATGTTCAGGTAACAGTTCCAAATGAATTCCAAAGAGTTGGTAAATTTAATATTGGTGTGACTGCAGGTATTGAAACTACCGTAGCACCAAAGGAATGGGTTGATGGTTGTAATAGAATGGATTTAATCATTGCAACATCTAAATTCTCTAAGGAGGTTTTAATATCAACAGTTTATAATGAAAACGAAAACAATACCGGTAAGTTAGTTAGACAATATAAAATAGAAAAACCTGTTGAGGTGTTGTTTGAAGGTGTTGATACATCAATCTACAATAACGTTTATAACGGTATCGATATTGACATCAAAGAAGACTTTGCTTTCTTATTTGTTGGTCATTGGTTAAAGGGTGATTTGGGTCAAGATAGAAAAGATGTTGGGATGACTATCAAATGTTTCGCTGAGGCATTTAAAGGTGAGGAAGAAACGAAACCAGCCCTAATTCTTAAAACATCTGCGGCGTCATTCTCAATTAAAGAACGTGAAAACTTCAGAAAGAAGATAGAAGGAATAGTTTCGGGAATTAAAAACCCACCTTCAATTTATTTACTATTTGGTGATTTAACCAATAAAGAAATGAATGAGTTATATAATCATCCTAAAGTTAAATCAATGGTTTCAATCACAAAGGGTGAAGGATTTGGTAGACCACTATTAGAATTCTCTATGACAGGTAAACCAATTGTGGCATCTAATTGGAGTGGACATAAAGATTTCCTACCAATGGACAAAGCAACTATGATTGGTGGTTCATTAACTGAAGTACATGAAAGTGCTGTTGATACATTTATACTTAAAGGTTCTAAATGGTTTACAGCAAACTACAATGAATTCGCAGAAGTCCTTAGATTAATCTATAAAGATTATGATAAGTTTAAAGAAAAATCAGAAGAACTAAGATTAGAAAATGTTGGGAGGTTTACATTAGAAGCGATGAAAGAAAAGTTTAAAACAATTATAACTCCTTTCTCTCAACAACCAAAGGAACATAAGTTAGTTCTACCTAAGTTAAATAAAATTAAGTAATGAATAATTTTAAATTTTTTAACACTAAAAATGAGGAAGAGGTGATGAATACATTCTTTACTTTTAATCCCATTCAATTTGCCAATGCGGAATTTTGTTTTCAATTTGACGATGAGGAACCACAAGTTTTCGCAACAGGTAGAAATTATTGTGAAATAAGATTATCACCAACAAACAATGCTAATATGACGTTTAATCATGGTAATAGAAGATTTAGATTATTCGCTAGAGAAGTTGTAAATGAAAATCAAGCATGAGAAATTTTAAATTCTTTTTTGGATACGATGGTTGGTCTGATATTGCCACACATGTGGTTCCTGTTGCTAATGCAAGAACTGTGGCTTTACGAGCAAGATTGGCCAATGAAATTTCTGAAGAATTAGAAACACTTCACGCAATAGATGCCGAGGCCGAATTAACAAGAATAATGTCGGCACAAATAGCTGAAGAAGTGGATAGAGATATAATTAGAAGATTAACAAGAGATTGGGATGGACTTAATATAGCATAATATGAAAATAAGTTTTGCAATTACAGTTTGTAATGAAGTTGAAGAAATAAAAAGATTGGTTCCATTTTTATTGGAACACAAAAGACCAGTCGATGAGATTGTTATTCTCTATGATGAGAAGAACGGTAATCCTGAAATATTAAATTTCTTATTACCTTATAACATTAAACCAAATGTTCAAACGTGGAGAAGTCTTGATTGGAATAATAACTTCGCAGATTGGAAAAACTTACTTAATGAATACTGCACAGGAGATTACATTTATCAATTAGATGCGGATGAAATGATTAGTGAGTATATGGTTAAAAATTTACATCAAATATTGGAAATGAATAAATCGGTTGATTTAATTTTTGTTCCGAGAATTAATACTGTAAATGGATTAACTGAAAATCATGTTAAGACATGGGGTTGGAGAGTTAATGAGAATGGTTGGGTTAATTTCCCCGACACTCAAGGACGTATATATCGTAAAGGTATGGGTTAGTATGGTAAAGTTCATGAAAGAATAATTGGCGGACAAAAGTTCTCATCGTTACCAAATGATGAAGAATATTGTATTCAACACCATAAAGACATAATAAGACAAGAAAAACAAAACAACTTTTATCAAACGTTATGAGTGATTTAGAAACAATATACTTAGAGAAGTGTGAACGTAAATCAGATATCAACGAACATTTACCAACATTAAAAAGATATGCGGAAGAATGTGAACATATTACTGAAATGGGGGTTAGACATATCGTATCAACATATGCATTTCTAATGGGTAAACCTAAAAAAATGATATCATATGATATTAAAATGTGTAATTACAAACCAGTTCAAGAAATGTGTTCACCAGATACCGATTTCCAATTCATCGTTGGGGACACGAGGTCGATTGTCATAGAAGAAACCGATTTATTATTTATAGATACATTACACAATTATAACCAACTTAGTACTGAATTAAAACTTCACGGTAATAAATCCAGAAAGTATTTAATATTTCACGATACAACTTTATTTGAATTTGGTGGAGAATCGTATAGTAGTAAGGGTGGTTTAAAGGGTATATGGCCAGCTATTGAGGAATTCATATTAGAAAATCCTCATTGGGTTTTACATGAAAGGTTTACAAATAACTGCGGATTAACAATATTAAAAAGAAAATAAAATGAAAATATTAATTACAGGAGTTGCGGGTTTATTAGGTTCTAGACTTGCAGATTATATAATCGAAAATCATCCAGACGTTGAGATAGTTGGGATTGATGATTTAAGTGGTGGTTATAAAGAAAACATAAACCCTAAAGTTGAATTTTGGCAGATGAATTTAGTTACTCACCCAATTGAGAATTGTTTTGCCGTACATAAATTTGATTATGTTTATCATTTTGCGGCATATGCTGCTGAAGGATTATCACCATTCATTAGACAATACAACTATGAGAATAATTTAATTGCAACCGCAAGAATTGTAAACCAATGTATTATTCATAATGTTAAACGTTTAGTGTTTACATCAACAATGGCAGTCTATGGTCATGGTGAAGGTGGTATTTTTGATGAGGGTATGTTAAGAAACCCAATAGACCCATATGGTGTTGCTAAAGCATCGTGTGAAAGAGATATTGAAATTGCGAATGAACAACATGGTTTAGATTATTGTATCATTAGACCACACAATGTTTATGGACTTAAACAAAACATTTGGGATAAGTATAGAAACGTTTTAGGCATTTGGATGTACTATCAACTTGAAGGTAAACCAATAACAATATTTGGTGATGGTGAACAAACGAGAGCGTTTAGTTATATTGATGATAGTTTAGCTCCATTATGGAGAGCATCCCAATATCCTGAAGCATCTAAACAAATCATTAACTTAGGTGGTATTAAAGAATACACAATAAATCAAGCGGCAGATATTCTTTTAGAAGTTTTTGGTGGAGGAGAGAAAGTTTATCTTGAGGGTAGACATGAAGTTAAACATGCAATACCAACATATCAAAAATCAATTGACATATTAGGGTTCGAACATAAAACTTCACTTAAAGAAGGTTTAACCCATATGTGGGAATGGGCAAAGAAACAACCTAAACGAGACAGATTTGTTTGGGATAACTATGAAATTGAGAAAGGGATATACAGTTTTTGGAAAAAATAGTTTATATTATAACAACATGAACGTAGAAATTATAATTCCGACATATAATAGACCACATCAATTAATGTGTGTTATTAATTCAATCTATTCTCAAACATTAACAAATTGGAAGATACACGTTGTTGCAGATGCGATGTACGATGGATATCAAAAGGTTAAGGATTACTTTGAGGGTGATGAAAGAATTAGATTTACCGAATTGAATGGTCCACATAAAGATTGGGGTCACACGGCTAGACAATATGGATTAGATAATGCAACAGAAGAATGGGTGATAATGACTGGTGATGACAATTACTATGTTCCATTTTTCCTTGAGTACTTTTTTAATTCTGTAAATGAAAAAACAATATTTGTTTATTCAGATATGATACATAATTGGGTTGATAATAAATACGTCTATATCATGTCAGCACCAAAGGTTGGGTCTATTGATATTGGTAACTTTATGTCAAAAACAGAATTAGCAAAACAAATAAAAATAGATGTATCAAGAGCAGATGCTGATGGTATATTTGTTGAGGATTATTTAAATAAATTCAAAGGTGGTGAGGTTGTTTACATTAACAAACCACTATATGTACACAATTAAAAATTAAAATATGATATCAGTAATCATGCCGTCAATGTTTATACCGGGCGGAATTGTTGAAATGGTGAAAGAAGTATGTAACCATCCGTTGGTGGGCGAATTCATACTAATGGATAATACGGTAGAAGGTAATCACATAACCGAAGAAATTCCAAAGTTAACTTATATACAAGAAGGTGAAAATACATTCATAAATCCTGCATGGAATAAGGGTGCAAGAATGGCAAAGTATGATAAGTTAATGTTTTTGAATGACGATGTTATTACGGACTTTTCATTAATTGATAAAGTATATGACCAAATTACTGAGGATAAAGGTATCATTGGTTTAGGAGAAGGTTGTTGGCAATATAATGGAGGTAAGTTTGGTGTTAGACCAATTCATCAATTTCGTGGAGGATTTGCATGTTTGTTTTTTATACATAAAAATTCTTATAGAATGATACCTGAAGACATTAAAGTATGGTATGGTGATAATTGGTTATTTGAAAAAACAGGTAAACAACCATTTGAAATTATTAATTGGCAAATGAAAGGTCAGATATCTGCAACGATAGGTACACCAAAGATTTGGCCGATTACAAGAGAAGATGAAAAAATGTGGGTTACTAAAGTTAGACATATTAAATAATGAATATAACATTTGTATTGGCGGTTTATAATAAACTATTTTTAACAAAAGAATGTTACAAATATCTACGTGAATTATATCCAACCGCTCCGTTAGTGATTAGTAGTGGGGGTTCTAGTGATGGTACAAAAGAATGGTTAGAATCTTTAGACGATGAATATCTATCTTACATTCATGATGATGATAGATTAACATTTTCAGACACGTACAACGCAGGAATTAAACTTGTTGATACTGAGAAGTTAGTATTGATACATAACGATATGGTAATAGGTGAAGGGTTTTTAGAATCAATCGAAAGATTACTCCAACCTAACATAGTGTTATCATATACAACAATCGAACCTCCTGTATTTGCTGGACATAAAAGACCAGGTAAAGTGTTATTGGATTTAGGTAGTGGATTTACTGACTTCGACCATTTTCATTTCAACAACTATGTTCAACAATGGAAGAATAGTGATAGTCTACATGATGGTGCAGTATTCTTCATGAGTGGATATAAGAAAATGTTTGAAGATGTGGGGATGTTTGATGGATTTAGTTTCGTTCCTTGTTTTTGTGAGGACGATGATTTTTTAGTTCGTGCGAAACTAAAAGGATACGAGTTAAAGACTTGTGATTCTGCCATTACTTACCATTTTGTTTCGCAGACATCTAGATTTAGTGACGATATGAAAACCAATCGACGAATAATTGAGGTGTCTTCAAATAGAAACTTTGTTAGAAAGTGGGGTATTCCCTTTTCTTCATTTAATGAACTTAGATATTGGGAAGATAAGGTCTTTACCTACAAGACATTTACAATGGGGTTAAGCACGAATAATAAAAATAGATTGTTTGAGGTGGAGCCATTCTTTGATAAAATCAATTTAGAGACCATTCCTGAGGATTATATTGAAAATGAACAGAAGAATACTCGATATGATTTAAGGTCAAAATTTACGTTCACAGATACTGTGGACGTTATGATTTATGAAACAGCACCATTCACAAATGAAGATGTTCATTTGTTACATACATTGAGGTTATCAATTCCTCACTATGAACCAGGTGAGTATCAAATTGGTAATATGATGATAGAAATAAGAAAGGGACTAATTTAGTCCCTTTTTTTATTTTTTAATTAACTTGAATAGTACTTTATAATCATCTTTTGAATTACCTGCATTTTTCAAATCGTCTTTTGTTATCTCAGGATATTCAAGTTCCTTTTCTTGGTCGAGTAACGTACCGTATTCTTTATCAAATTCAACGTATTTTGGGTTTACAGTTCTACTTGTTACATTACCTTCTTCATCTTTCTCTTCGAGAAACATTTTAACGATAATACCACCATTCTCGTCTGTGTCACCATATTTTACGATTAACTCATCTCTTAAAGATTCAATTTTAGTTCTTTCATTTTTAAGAGTGTCACCCAATTCTTTTAATTCATATTTTAAAACAATTGGTAGATTTGCTTTAAGAAATCCTTGGTAAATTACTTCACCAGTTTCGGGGTGACTAAACCCATTGATTTCACTTTCTAATTGTAATTGTTCACCTAATTTTAATGATATTTTTTCCATATTTTTTAATTTCTTTTATAATATATATTTTATTTTTTAAAAAGTAAATACTATCTCCACCACCATCCTTTACCATCATATGTGGCAAAATCAAATAGTAAATTAACTCTATCTATATTACCATTATTATGAACGGAATGGGTCCTCATATTGTTTAATTCGAACATTGTACCTATATCAAAATATCTACTTTCTCCATTAACAACATATTCAACTTTATCCTGTTCACAAATTAATGGTACATGTATTCTATGTGATAAACTATAAGATGCACCCACATCAGAATGTGGTTTAATTGAGTTCCCCTTTTCTAATTTAACTAATACCGCTCTAACGATATATCCAGGACCATATTCGTTTTGTAGTAAATCCTGCATCGGTATGATTATATCTCCGAAATTAAGTCTATCATAAAATTCGTGTCTAGTTGTATTGAAATGTCTAAAGTCTTGGTCATAAATAATTGCAAGTGATTTAGACGCACCATGCATTGGATTAGCGTCCTGCCTCCACGTATATTTATCCCAATCATCGTCACTTATTTTGTTGTATCCATCCAAAAATGGTTGGATATCAACTTTACCAAAAACTTTAAAATTTTGTTCTATATTCATAAAATGGTTATTAGTGCATAGGTTATCATAATTGATATCCAAATTATTAATGCTTTCAAATATGTCATGAACCCTGTGTGAAAATACTTTTGACCTATTGGTAAACATTTATGTGATGGCGATATCAAGTATGCTGAGTATTCTAAAGTAAAGAACAGTACGAAATATTGCATCCCGAATACACTTGTTAATAAACTTACGATACTTGCATATTTTGCTGAAGACCCAAGTAAAAAAGAAGATAGGAATGATATCATTGCAACAACTAAGATATACTCAGGTTTACTATATTGTTTAATGTAACCCTCAATAACATTGTAATAAGAACCAACTAAGTTACCTAAGATGATTACTAACCCAACTATCCAAATCAATTCCCAATCAATATAATCCAATAACTTTTTCCAACTATTGGAATAATATATTAACCATAAAGTGAAAGCACTGAAGAAACCAAAATAATAATCAGTAAAGAATACACACATTAATATTGTGGACAAAAATGGTATGACTACCATTGTAATGTTTTTAAAATTAATCGGGTTGTCTTTTACTTCAATGTCAATTTCATCATCACCTAATGACAAAATATAATAACTAACATACAATACCGATATCAATAGTAATGGCCATATATAGGACATAAACTGCATATAAGTTAAACCTAATACCGCCATCGGGATGATAACCGTTTTCTCCAATGGTGACCAAAGATAATAATGGTGAGTTGATAGATAGTCGATGATACCAAACTTCTTACGTTTTTTGTTATCAACAGGCGCAATACTATTCAACATACTTGCAGATAGTGCAACTCGACCCGGTATCGGTAGTATACCTCCAAATAATGATACCAAAAAAACTACCATTTTCTTAGACTTTACTTTCTTTTCAAGTAAGCTAAAGATGTCCATAAGGTATCCTCTTTCTTTGAGGATACCTGTTACGAACATAATGAATATTAGATAGACAAGAAACTCTTGTCCTTTGATTAAAATCTCCATGCAAATATAATTGTGGTTCTTGATTGTTTTGCGTCTTGATTAAGACCTGGCATATGTTCAATGTTTAAATAACCTTTGTTGTTAAAACGATATTGTAAAAGTGGACCAACGTACCATTCTTGTGAACCACCTTCATAATCGTTATATCTAAACATGTGTGAAACTCCTAGTGTTAAATCGTTATTGATAATGTTAGCATATGATGCTGTGTAAGCATATTCATCTTCACGAAGTTCTTTAGTTCTTGCTAAGTTACCTTCATAAATTGCATTGAAACCCCAAATACCCCTTTTACCAATTCTATCACCTAACAATAACTTTGGTTCAATACCCCAACGACCATCTAACATTTTAGTTTCCCAATACAATGTAGGGTTACCCCATAGTTTACCCCAGTCTGCAAGAGCGTAACGAAATTCCCAAGAGAAACCTCTCCATTTAAATTCTTTGTCACCATTGTAACCGTCATAAACTGTGTGGGAATATAAATCCAATTGAAGTCTCTTACCCAAACCAAATGTGAATTCATCTCTCATTCTGATTTGAGCCGGCCCATTTCTTCTTTGTCTAATATCAAACCACTTCTCGTACATTGCGGTACCTGGAGGGTTCATCACATAAACTCGAGTGGATGCGAACATTCTCATTGTTGTCCAAAGAGGCTGACCATAAGGACCTACCTTCGTCATTAAAGGTACTTTCTTTGCACTAACAACAATTTCTTGTAATTGATTAGGGACTGTATCCGTTTGAACTTTTAAGGATTGTTCTGAACCTTTCTGAATTGCACTACTACTGTATTGTCCAAATGACATAGTTGTAGTAAACAAAAATGCTAACATTAGCGATAGCATTGTAGTTGTTTTTCTCATCTGTTTTTTTGTTTAAGAAAAGTTTATTATCACTAAAATATAAACAAAAAAGATGAGATTATAAAATATTTCTAAGGATAATTGTTAAAGATATTACAATCCAAATTGTATTAAAAACAATAAGTGTTGGTAACGATTTCCTCATACTTGCCCATATTAATAATGAGGAAGTTGCTAATGTTAAAAAATGTAACCACCAAATTTCTTTTCCAAAAACTAAACCTGGAATAATAATTGCAGCTTTAGCCATCCACGCAGCAAATTCTATGGTATTATAGTTTGTCCAATATTCTTTATCTGTGTACATAAGAAGTTTATTCCAAATTCTTTTGTACCCAATAAAACCAAATAACGCAACGATAAACGATACGTAAACTAATATATTAATCACGACCATATAACTTTTTTAAATACTCATAATGATTTGGTAATATCTTAGATAGTTCTTCGGATTCTTTTTTAATTAAATCTATCTTCATTTCACAAATGTCTTTATATTTTGGATTTATCTTATAGTTCATATTTTTATAAAATCCCATACTCCACAACCATTGGACCCAATTTGTTGCTGCAAATATTCTACCATTAAATAATTCTTGTGGTGGTTGTACCGACATGATTTGCATTTTTTGCATTAATGTATCAGGTATAAATGATTTTGTTTTTACATCTCTCCAAAATGGAGTGTCTTCCCTATTACATAACAAATAATGTGCTTGAATAAAATCACGTATATCAATCATCATTTCAATATTATCCATGTTAACGGCATCTATTATTTGACTAGTATAGTTTAGATTATTTCTTTCTAATTCAGTTACAAGTGTTGCCATAATACCTTGGAATGTAGATATCCCTGTAGCCTCCATTGGTTCCGCAAATCCACCTGCTAAACCACAAGCCACAACATTCTTTACCGCAACTTTTTCACGAGTACCAACTCTCATGTTAATTTTCAATACTTTACCATCATATCCATTGTGGAATTCTCTAAATTCTTTTTCAGCATCTTCATCACTAATGTATTTTGATGAGTACACATACCCAGAACCGATTCTATCATATATCGGTGTTTTCCATAACCATCCACTATTCATTGTGTACATTCTTGAGTATGGTTCCATTTCTGTTTTCTTATCTTTATATGGTATTGGTGCTGCAAGAGCCTTGTCACAAAATAAAGAATCCTCAAACGATATAAATGGTTCTCCCATTACAGATTCAATTAACGCACCTTTAAATCCAGAACAATCGATATATAAATCTGCTTTATATTTTTTACCGTCCCAAAGTTTAACGTCTTGTACGAAACCAAAATCATCTAACTTAACTTGTTTTAGTTCACCCTCAACAAATTTAACTCCATTTGGTATACATACTTTTCTTTTAATAACATCGGCAAATTTTATTGCGTCAAAATTAAAACTATGAATACTAGCAATACTATTTCTTAAAGGTGAGTATGTAATGTCATCATCAATTTTAGGAGACAGGTTGTTTAGTGCCAATTTTGGTGTGATGAATAAATCTTTTAGTTTTTCTGGTTGGTCTTTATATTCTGAAATAATGTGTTGTAAAAGATTAGTTTTTTTGTTAACAAACAATTTATCATCACTTTCAACCAAAACAAAATGGTCACCGGTGTTTGACCAATTCATAAATCTACCGCCATACTTGTATGTTGCCGATGCCTCTTCCATCCAATCTTTATCTTCGAGACCAATAAATCTCATAAAAGAATGTAGACTTGCTGTTGAGCTTTCTCCCACACCGATTGCACCTATTTTTGGTGAATGTACTATTGTGATATCTAGTCTACCTTTAAAAACTTTAGATAATAGAGCTGATGTCATAATACCGGCAGTACCTCCGCCTACTATGAGTACTTTTTTGATTTCCATAAAAATTTTTTTTGTTAAGAAGCGTCGAATCTTGTGTCTCCGGGTATGATTGTTGTTTGTATTGGTAATCTAACGTTGATTACATCATCACCCTCAGCATTGTTAAGCTGTGTCACATAGTTTTCTTCTTCCGCAAATAGTTCTGTAATTGTTGTGTTATAATTCGTGTATGCAGTAAGTACTTGATTTGCTAATGATTCTACATCCGTACCTCTTACGTTTGATAATGCGGTAAGTGTTGGTGTTGGAGCACTGTTGTCTAAAACAAATGCTTTAGCTTCATTAACCTGTAAATCCCATGTTGCTCTTTCTTGTGGTGTTTTATTTGATGTTAACGATTCAAACTTCTGTTTGTAATAATCTTTAACCATTTGTTTTCTAACCCATCTAATTGCAACATATCTATCAACCAATTCACTATCGGTCATTGGTCTTTTAACTCTTATACCATTTACAAAATCAAAGTCTTCATCAAAAAACTCATTAGATTGTCCACTTGAATATACTTTATATTGTTTAGTACTATCCTTTGTTGATATAAAAAAAGATAGTCCGTCAACAACCTGTTTTGGACATCTAACAATACCGTATTTAGTAATTAATCCGGTTGATACGGTATCTAAATCGGGTACTGAACAGAAAAAATAATTTTCCGCATATTGTAATTGTTCTAATCCACTAATTTGTGGGTGATGTTCTCCTTGTGGAATTTTGTATGCTACGTAGTCCATTCTATTGTTGTTTGAAATCTATTTCTTTCATCCCATTATTTTCGATAAGTTCTTTATCACCTATCATATCTAAATATTTTACTTGTTCTTTAACTTCGTTAGACATTCTAACAGTCTCAATTAATGCTTTTTTGAAATTGTCAGGTCCCATTTGAATTAATGCCTCCATATTACCAACACCAATTCTACCTACAGTTAACATTTCTAATGCAGATTGAAATGCTAAACGTTTAATCCAATATTCATGTTCGTATTTTTCTTGATTGTCCATCAACTCTTTAACGTCGACTTTCTCTCTAAATTCTTTTAAAATGTTATTTAAATAATCAATTTCTCCATCGGTTCTTGAAATTGCTCTCATACCATTTTCATATCCACTATCTAATTTTTTAATTTCAAATTGATAGATTGCCTTTTGTGCCGGTGACGTTTCACTTAACATTTTCTCTTCGGCTAAGTTTCTTTCCAATCTATTTTTTTCCATATCTAAAATCATTTGTTCTTTATTAGAATGGCGAACCTCTAATTCCAGTAAAATTTGTTTGAATTGTCTGAAATTATTATGTTGTGAGCCAACAACGAAATGTTTAATTTGGAACTCACTCATCGAAAATCTTAAATCTTTATATTCGGATGGTAAAACGTTTTCTGTCATATTTTCTTTTTTTTATAATATACGTATTTTTTTTTGAAAAGTCAAATTAATAAGACGACCACATTGGTGAGCCTGATGACATTGACCTCGGTGCATTTGCAATTTGGGTTATACTATCTAAATGATAGTTTATCTTATCCGTGTGTGCGTTTTGACCGGTGTTACAGTTATAACCCCCACCAAAATAACCCCAACTCATTCCCATCAGACCCGCATGTTCGTTATTATATAATGTTTGAGAACCGCTATTGATACTCCATGTTGCGGTAGTGTTAACAAATTTAAATATTCTATTACCGTCAGTTCCTGTACAATACGTTCCTCCCCAATTACCCGCTAAGTAAAAGTTCTCTAATTTAGAATTAACTCCCTTCTCAGCACCTCCGGCAGGCATACCTAACGCACCGGGACTACTTGTTGTTGTTATAGTTCCCCAAGTTTCGGTTGAGTGTGCCATTTGATTTGTAACTGTATTTGTACCTCCGTAGGCAGATGCATATTGGTAACTATAATCTTTATTAAACCAACCGATTCCATATCCACCAGATGGTCCACTTGACATTGCTTGCCACGCTTCAGTACTAAATGTCAATGCGTCCCAAGCGGTTGTTTGTTTTCCAACTTCATAACCTCTTGTTCCATATGATGCCAATGTGTTATATGTGCCACCTTGTGATGATGGTAATGCTGAAGGTAAATAACCAATACCGTGTTGACACGCTGACGGTGAACCACCATCACCATAATTTCTTGCTGCAATTCCTTGCACTGATGTTGTTGCAAAGTTAAATCTATCAACCGCACTTGAACTACCCCCTTTAAAATTAACATAACCGTTAGTCAATGCACTTAAACCAGTACCATATAAAGTAACAAATCTTAATGAAGTTGGGTTTGTTGTCCATGTATCGTTAGCATAAGCAATACCATCCAAGGAATTATATTGAGTACTACCAACATATCCACCACCAATCCATCCTCTGATTAACGTTAAACCAAAACGATACAAATCTTTTTCAAAAGAGAAAACCGCTCTACTATTGTGTAATAAACCGGCATATTGTGAGTAATCACTTTTGTCTAAAATTTCTACATTACCATTTACTATCATATATAATTAATTAATAACCACTCCACATTGGAGCTCCCGCACTTAACGCTCTTGGTGCGTCTAATATTTTTATTACAGAATCGGTATTAGATTCAACTCTATCTGTGTGTGCATTCTGAACACCATTGTACCCACCCGCAAAATAACCATGACTTTGTCCCATAACTGTTGGTTGTTCATCATTGTCTAATGTTTGTGAATATGGATTTGTTACATATGATTCTGTTAAATGCATAAATTTCATAAATGCATAAACTAAACCACCACCATGAACATACGATTTCGCGTCTTTTGTTGATAATCCTTTACCCCAATATGATAATGTCTGCGTATAGTTTGGTGATGGGGACCTTGTTGCCCAAGTTTCACTTGAGAAAGTATACCTTCTAGTTACTCCATCGTTAGCAAGGGACCACCCATAGTCTTTATCAAACCAAGATTGACAGTATGTTTGATTACCGGTGTAAATGTTTCCGTCAGATGCCGTTGTCCATGTTTCTGATTGGAATGCAAATTTTTCATAGTTACTTGAATCGTTCGCCAAAGTATAACCCTTTGTACCATAAAATGTTCCGTCGGGATTGTATCCAACTCCGTGTTGTACCACACATGGATAGTTACCGTATGAGCGATTTGCAATATCACTAACCGTTTCACTACCAAATGACATTCTTTTATTTATTCTATATGAACCATCACCATATAAAATATAACCATTTATATGTGATGAAAATGCTTGACCATATCTATGTGCGGTACCTAATGATGCATTAGCTGAAGTACCCCAAGCATCTGTTGCATTTTGTATTGTTGTTACAACAGTCCAACCGGCATTACTAATATACCCACCACCAATGTATCCTTTAGTCAATGTTAAACCATGACGATAATCATCGGCAATATATTCAAGGTTCAAAGCTGTACCTTGATATTTCATAGTTCCCGTATAATTTATTCTTCCGTATACTTTCATATTATATTAAATTGGGCTCCACAATGGTGAACCTGATGATAATGACCTTGGTGCGTCTGCTATTTGAATGATACTATCGGTATCATATTTTACTTTATCGCTATGTGCGTTTTGACCTAAATTTGATTGGTAACCTCCTGCCATGTATCCATGAATTTGACCCATAACACCGGCAGTCTCACAGTTAGGAGCCGTTTGATTACTATTATTTACCGTCCACGTCGCTATTGAATTTCTGAATTGGAAAATTGTATTATTAATCCAACTATTGTTACCCGCTAAATAAAATTTACCTTTCTTACTATTAACACCTTTTTCTAAATACGATGTTGGTGAACCTAAACCATTTGGTGTATTGGTTGTTGACAAGGTTGACCATGTTTCATTTGCAAATGGATATATTGCAGTTCTATTTGTTGCCATTGCATAATGAAATCCATATTCTTTGTCAAACCAAGCAACACTATGAAAGTTTTGTGGGATATTAGAATCACTCGCAGCGGTCCAACTATCATTACTAAATGTTAATTTATCATAACCTGTTGTTTGTAAACCGCAGGTATATGCCTTAGTACCAAATGCAACTCCCGTTGTTTCATACCCAACACCGTGTTGGAATGATGACCAAGCTTCAGAACCATATGTTCTATTACCAATTGATGTTACAGTTTCATTTGCAAATCCAATTTTATTGTTACTTACTTGGCTATTTTGTTGGTTAATCATTACATACCCATTAGTATGTGCTGATGCCCATCCTCCATATTTAACCGCAGCGGTAAGACTATTTGCACTTGTACCCCAACTATCGGTTGCCATTTGAATGGTTGTTAAGGTTGACCATATAGAACTATTCACATATCCACCTCCAATTAAACCTCTAATTAAAACTAATCCCAATTCATAGTGATTATCTAAGTATTGTTTAATATCTCTTCCTTGTAATGTTAAGGTGCCCGTAAAATTTATATCTCCGTTAACTTGCATATCTTAGTTGTTGTCTAATTTACGTTTTAAATCAGATATAATCAAGTTCTGCTCGTTTATTTCTTGTTTTAATTCTTTAATTGCTTCAATGAATATGGCACTTAATCTACCATAAGAAACACTATCAACTAAACCTTCTTCATTCTTTAAAACCGCTTCAGGTAAAATCTCATTTAATTCCTCTGCAATTACACCAACTTCTTTAACTTCAGTATCTTTTCTAATATATGAAACACCTCTCATTTGAAGAACTTTATCCAAACCGTATTTTAGAGTTTCAACGTCTTTCTTATATCGAATTGATGAATTTTCAGTGAATACACCGGATAAAACTAAGTTACCGTTTTGTCCTAATTCCATTACAATTGAAGACGCTGTACTTGTAATATCACAAGCGCCTTTTTCCCATGTCCAACCATATCCACTACAACCTTCAATTAATTGTCTAATTGCCCAAGATGTTACTTGTGCACCAGTTGGTGCTGTAATTGTCCCTTGATAACCTGAACTAGTTGCTCCCGCCGAAGACATATACATTTGCCATTGACTGGCATTTGAAGCGTAAAACTGAATACCACTTTGAGCCCCCGCACTTCTATTTAAATTAATTCTCCTTGATGTTGTATGTGCAAATGTTGGTGAGTCTCCGGTTCCAACAGCTTGACCGATTGACACTGTTACTGCTCCTGTTGTTGTGTCAACACCAACTCCGGTGCCGGCATTAACAGAAGTTACTTTAGCGGCAGTGTATGTTGTTGATATTGAACTACCATTCCATGTACCACTTGTGATTGTACCTACCGTTGCTAAATTTGCTAGCGACGTTAAAGATGTATTTGAACTCGCGGTAATATTTGTAGCAGTACCTGTTGTATTTTGATTCCATGTTGGTACGTTACCCGAATGATACACAGTATACTCAGTAGTGCCAGCACCTACCCTAACTTTAATTCCATCAGTTGCCATGGGATTTAACACAATCATATCATCAGCATCATTGGATACACCAATTACCAATCTATTGGCCTCTCCAGATGTTCCACCAATACCATACGGATGAAATTGTATAAATCCAAAATCTGATGGGTGATTGATATTCGTACCATCTTTTTCTGATTCAAAGAAGATACCACTAACACCCGAGCCATTACCTTTTAACACTATATTATCCGCACCTGATACATAATTTGATGCAGTTGTGTACGTTCCTCTTGATAGTGAACCACCTATTGTCAACCCACCTGTTAATGTTGTGTCGGCAAATGTTGGTGAACCAGATGTTGTTAAGTTTTGTGCCGTTGAAACGGTAACGGCTCCTGTTGTTGTGTCTACACTAATACCTGTACCCGCATTAACAGATGTTACTTTAGCCGCAGTGTATGTTGTCGATATTGAACTACCGTTCCAAGTACCTGATGATATTATTCCACCAGACACTGTTAATCCATTAAGTGTTCCTGTAACTGTTAAATTACCACTCGCACTTGTTAGTGTCATCAATTCAACTGCACCATTTGAATACCAACCAAATTTAGGAACTGCACCTGTATTGGAATAAGCGGCTTGGTTAGGTACATGGAAAGATAATGTTCTATCTGTAATATCAGCTTTAAGACCCATACCATAAGCTCCTGATGATGCACCTCTTGAACCAAATCCGTACATGTACCAATCGGCAGTCGCACTATTAATAATGTTACTACTAAATGTTTTGGTACCGGCAATTGTTTGGTCTCCCGAAGTGTAAACACCATTTGTTACTGTTGCGGCATTTCCGTCGATTGAAACTCCAGTTAATGTTTGAGATGCTGATGACCTATTTAATGCTATTGCAGTTGTACCAACATATGTTGTTGCATTATATGCTGCAAAATCCCCAGTATTATTATTTGCTGCAGTACCAAATGTTCTATACGCCAATACATCTGTACCAATTACTAAACCTAAGTTGGTTCTTGCACCCGCAGCTGTTGATGCGCCCGTACCACCATAACCAATGGCCACAGCGGTACCATTCCAAACACCACTATTAATTGTTCCAACGGTTGTAATTGCCAACGCATTAATTCTCGATAATGTCTCGTCTCCCGTGTTAGTACCTGAAGATGTACCGCTAAAGTTTGCTGCGGTCATGTTATAACCAAATGTTGCAACACCCGTTGTTTGGTTTAATGTTAATACATCGGCGGCAAGTGTTTCACTATAACATATGTAATTGTTAGATGCTAAATTTTCTCTTAAACCTATAAACCATTTAGAACTACCACCAGTTTGATAATATAAACCGATGTAATTTGATGTTGCCGGTCTGTTTAAGTTCAAACCTCCTGTTGAGTAGTTAATTGTAATTGCATTACTTGTTGAGGCTCCTCTACCTGTAACGGTTGATAGGGTTTCACTTGTTGCAAGACCTTGTAATGAACCTGTAAAAGCGGTAGATGTAACTGAAGTTAATCCAGCTAAAGATGTTGATGTACCACCTAATGATGTTGAAGTCGAACCAATTGTTATTGACGAATTGGTTAATTGTGAATTACTTAGTCCTGTAACTTGTGCGGAACCTGAAATCACACCTTCAGCACTTAACCTATTTTTAATTGTTGTGTTTATTGAACCAGTGAAACTATTTAAAGAACTTGTACTTGTTTCAATCGCATTAACTCTAGTATTGTTACTTGATGTATATGAATTTAAACTACTTGTAGTTGATTCAATTATTCCAAGTCTTGTGTTATTACTTGACGTATATGAATTTAAACTGCTTGTTGCGGTATGAATTGCGGTAATATTTGTTCCGCTAATAGTTCCTGTCACAACTAATCCACCCGTAATTTCGGTATTTGAATTAATTGATACAATTGTACCATTATCAGTAATGTTACTATCTCCAACATGTTCCGCATTTATCGATTTTAATATTCTATTTGTTGTTGGGTAGGATTCATTTCCCAAATTGTTAAATGTTTGCGGTCCCATTAACAACACTGAAGATGTTAATGTTGCTTGATTTTGGTGAATGAATATCCATTGGTCATTTGTTGAATCAAATAACATAGACCCAGAGACTTGGGGCGACGAACCACTATCAATAACTGCAAGACCACCAAATCTTATACTCGGATTTTGAGCATTAACCGTAATGATGTTATCGGCAATGTTAACTATTGATGAGCTAATGTGTTGGATTGATGATGAGCCAGCAACAATTAAATCTTGGGAAACATATAGTGAACCGGTAATTGTTTGATTACCGATGAAGATATTACTTCCTGTTGTTGCGTAACTTCCTGTTTTTGTTTCAATCGAAGTTAATCTACCATCCTGTACTAAATTATATGATGCAACGGAACTTGATAATGAACCTATCGATGCCGATATAGATGAACTGAATGTACTATATCCCGTCGTATTAGTTATATCAACTTGTATACTTCCTGAAATGACATTTTCCGTATTAAGTTTACTCTTAATCGTTGTATTGATTGAAGAGGTAAAAGAATTTAAACTACCACTAGAGATTTCTAACGCCCCTATTCTACTATTTTGATTCTCATCTGTATTCGTTAATGATGAACTTAAATTAGTTACCGTCAATGTTAATGAACCTGATAGTTCACTAACCGAAGATGATATAGATGAGGAAACACCACTTGTTAAACCGGAATATCCCGGTATAACAGAAATGTCAAATGTAATGGAGCCCGAAAGAACACCATCGGAGTTCATTTTATCTTTTATTGTTGTATTAATAGATGACGTGAAGCTATTAAGACTACCTGTACTTATCTCTATTAAGTTGAGTTTATTGTTGGTACTAGATGTGTATGAATTCAACGAACTTGTAGTTGTTTCAATTGCACCTAATCTAACATTGTTACTCGATGTATATGAATTTAAACTATTCGTAGTTGTCTGAATAGTATCTAATAGGGCGTTATTACTTGACGTATATGAATTGAAGTCAGTCCTAATACTACCGCTCGCAGTTTCTAAAGAAGAAACACTACCATCATTTGAACTTGTATAGTTATTAAAGTTAGTTATGATACTTCCACTTATAATTTCTAAAGAAGAAACTCTACTATTATTTGAACTTGTATAACTGTTAAAATCGGTTCTGATACTACCGCTCGCCGTCTCTAAAGAAGAAACCTTGTTGTTATTTGAGCCGGTGTATGAGTTGAATGTAGTCTCATCCAATTTACCTGTTCCGATTGGGTTACCGTTTAAGTATATAGAGCCCGTAATATTAACCGAACCTGTAAAAGTTGCGTCAGAGTTAACCTCAAAACCTCTATTGGGTGATATGGATGCACTAACACTACCTGAAACGATTTTGTTAAGGTTTAACCCTGTAACTCCGCTAGCCGGAATGTTATTCAAACCACTACCGTCCCCAATAAATGAACCCGTAAATGAACCTGTGGTGTAGGATGATGTAAAATCACCAAAGCTTGAGGTTAATAGGTATTCTGGTGCATAAGAGGCGGTATTTGCATTGGTGATTGAGCCCGAAACACTACCACTAATCCATCCAAGTACCGTTAGGTTACCTGAAACCAATAAATCATTGGATATTTCACTAGAGCCGGACACTGATAATGCCCCCGATATGTGTGCGTCAAATATATTCATCTAAATATGGTATTATATACTTAGATAAATACTTTGTCCTTTAGTTATGTCAACCAAATAATTGGTTTGCCCAACTATAAATCTCTATATTAACTTTAAGTTGTCACTATAGAAATTATCACCGTCAAACGTGGTGTACCAAAAGGTGTAGGATTTGTTCCTAAATAATTTATGTTTTTTCCACCCATTAGCCAACGCCTCGAATTCTTCGTCGGTGTAAGATATTGTAACAGGGTTTAATCTTGTATCATAAACATAGTAGGCATAAAAGGAAACTATGGTACCCTTTTTACAGTTTGGTTGGACTTTCGCTAAGAATTTGGTGATTCTACCGTCTGTATCGGTATCAAAAAAAACTCCGTCAAATTTTTTATCGATTAACGGTAAAACATCTATCCAATCACCCAAAATAACAGTTACGGGTATGGTCTTAGTTTTTGCCCACTCTAAAGCTCTCTCATATTGTATGGGGTGAATTTCTATAACCGTATAAGACGTTACATTTGGGTTATTAGTAATAAAGTCCCCCGATATATGCATACCAAACCCAATTTCTAAAATATCACCACCATTTTGTGTGGTAATCTCCGCCTGTTTTTTCATTATAGATGTTTCACACACATGCATAACATTTTGATTATTATGTGGTGTGTATATATAATCATCAGTAATAATTAATTCTTCTGTTCCGTCCATTATATGATTTGTTTAATTTTATTCAAATTAGGGTGTTTTTCATAAATAGATTGTTGTTGTACCAAGGGTAAATCTTTAACCAACAAATCGTTTTCAGGTTTATATGCAGGAACATATCTGTTTATTTTATAAGTTGTGTTCATCAATAAATTATAAAAATGAGACCAATACTTTTTAGGTGGTTTTGAGTTTCTTTTACCTTTTACTTGTTTAATGTTTCCAGTTTTGTTTTCGTAAACCACAATCATGTGTGATTTGTTTAAGTTGTCATCATATTCCCTTAATTCTAAAGTGGTGTTCCCATAATTTACTCTACCACAATCCTCCATTCTAATCATGGATTCAATACAAAATTCCTTTTCTAAATCCACCCAATAAAACCCAATTCCGTTATTTCTATTGTCTAATATTATTTTATTATTTTCAACATAAGATTTTGTGGTATAGTTATTTTTATAGTTTAATATGTAATCGTCATATAAATCAAATAACTCATTTGCGGTAATATTGGTTAATTTAGAATAATCCCCCATCTCAATTAAATAAACATAGTTAGCTATTGTGTTTACTTGAATTTGAGATATGTTTTTACCTAAATAGTCTTTATTATTTTCAATAAAACTTAACACGTGTGGTGCCGCATCTGGTCCCAATAATTTATTAATTATGGATAATGTCATATTAAATGTTTATATGGAGTCTCCCCTTCATTTAATCTCACTCTGTTTACATCTGATAAAACAAATCTTTCATATTTTTTATCTATTAAATCGACTCCGATATAATCAAAAATATCAATCATTTTTGATTTATCCTTATCAATAAAAAGGTCTTCGAAATAAAATAATGGATATCCTTTTTTTGCAAATAAATGCATTTTTTCAGAATCATCAATTAATATTTTTTTGGATTTTTCAATTTCTTCCTTTGTTATATTTGACATATCATAGAATTCTCTTTTATGCCAATCGTGTAAATCCTTTTTCATGTGATAAGTTAAACTTTCACTTTGTAGGTCTTTATTCTTTCTATCGAGGATTATCACTTTATCAAAGTAATTAAAAAACCAATCCCAATATCCCTCCTCATCGTTTAGATATTTCTCAGGTCTCTGTAATTTACTAACAAATGTTTTAATGAAAACGTCTTTTTTGTCCTCAAAAAAGTCAGTCTCATATATCTTTAATCTTGATGGTGTTCTCCAATGGGCATTAAATGGTTCTGAAATGCACGTGTATTTTGTTAAATTAAGTGATTGTTCTATTAAATGATATAAACTTGTTGACCCACTTCTGGCACTTGTTAATATAGATATTCTCATATCAATGTTTTACTACTTTTAAAATTTTCATTACTCATCCAAACATTTAATGCACATCTCATACCTTTATTTACAGGCATAACTCCGTGATAAACTTTAGACCCATCAAATGAAATACCCTCACCTATGTTTAGATTTAGTTTGATGGAATCATCCTTCATATCGTAGATATCTTTCCCTTCGGTTTCCGAAAGGACGAATCTACCATCCTCAAAATTATTTGTTAATACTATTACAGTTGTGAATTGAGATATTGCATCTCTATGTAAATTTAGGAACCTATCTTCGTAGTATCTGGTTAGACTAATACTAATATTTTTAACGTCGAAATTTGAATAGTCAAACCAATATTTTGTTTTATTTTGTTCATACAAAATATTAAATTTTGATATTATATTCTCTTTAAATGTTTCGACATATATCTTTCGACAATCCCAATGTTCTGATGAATTATACTTGAATGGTGTTCCGTTTTCCATACAGTATTTTATAATTTCAGAACATTCTTCTTCTGAAAAATACTTGTTTATACTATATGTCATGGTAATTTATTAAAGATTAAGACAAATGTTTTTCTTTAATTCTATTAATAACTTCATTAAATGCCGCAACAACCTTTATTTTAACATCGTTATTTAAAGGTTTAACAATAGTTTTAATTGTTTGTGCGGGTCTTTCAACTCTTGGTTTTACTGCCATTGTATTTTTTATTAAAATTTTATTTTATGGTTGGTATTTTTCAAATCCCCCTCCTCCATAGCAACCCCAACAACCCCATGAGTTACAGTAGTATCCACAATATTGCCAAGGACACCAACAATCATTGTGCATCACACCAAAATCACCATCACCAAAATCAACTAAGAATAAATCTGAAGGTTCAAAATCTAAAGTGTAAATTGTTTTTTGAGCATATTCCATCTCTAATCCTGTAATTGTTACTGTGGTTAATTCATTTGTTAATGAATTAGTTATTACTAATTTATCCCCAATATACAAGTTGTTAACTTTCTCAAATCTAGTTGCTGTCGAACCTGATTCTTCAATATAATAAACACAAGACGGTGCATCTGTCCAAGTCCTACCATCTTCCAATGTAATTCTTATATATATTGTATCGACATTGGTTGATACGATATTTTGCAATGTTGAGCCGGTTTGTACTAATGTTGAATTGTCTTGACTTAAAGTACTATCCCAACCAAAGGTATCGATTTTACCCTCTTCAAAATTTGCCGCGTGGTTATCATTAAAATCCACATAATCGATTGAACGTATATAATCACCAATTTGTATTGTGTCAACGTCAGTTAATGTTCCATTAAAGTTTAAAATTAAACTATCGTCATCAGTGTGATAATCTTTTTTGGTAGTGTTCCCAATTTCTTTAGTTATATACTTATATCTACTTTTTTGATTTAACTTATTTGTACCCTCCAAAAACTCATCATCACTAAAAGAAATCGGTATAATTGTTGATTGAGTGTATCCACCCATATTAATAACGTCCAAATTTGAGCCGTAAATTATATCAATACTTCTAATTATAGAGTATCTACCTTCCACAACATTATCTTCTGAAAAAATGAACTCTTGTACCAAGTGTTCTCCATCCACTGAATTTTTTAACCCGTTCAGCTCAGTCTCACCTGATACTCTATACAATGCAGGATAGTCTGTTTGGTTATAACTAGGTTTTTTTGCCTTTATCAATGCATTTGGTGTGGTTGTTGTACTATAATTAACATCAGTTAACGTATCCATAGAAATAACATCCGACATAAAGTATGTCTTTGGAATATATGTTGAACCACTCATTAATGAGAAAAATTCAAATTTATCCGCACAATACATCTCATCAACCAATGCGGTTGTGTCAAATGATTGTCTAAGTATGAATTTACTTGGTGAATCTTCAATAAAAGGAACAGTAATAGAATTTATTGGGACGATGTAATGAGTAAATGAAATATTATTTTCTAAACATTTATTTTCTAATATTTCTTTAAATCTATATGTCTCATTTATCGGTTTATAAGCGTCTTGTTCTGTCCATATATAATGAAATTCGCTAATATTATTGTCATTTAACATATTGAATAGTCCGTCGTAATCCAATAAGTCTGCTCCGTCGTTATATATGGTGGTATTTGTATTAATTTCTAAGAATTTTACACTATCACCTTTTTGTAATAAGTCGCTCCCAACTATAGTTCCTTTCATATGAATATCGTATTATTGTATTAAATTATACATAATTTATGTATATAAATATAGACTAAATCAAAGTTTTGTCCTCTTTATTTGGTTTTAATTCCAAATATCCTTGGTCCACATTCCCCCACTTTTTTTTTGTACATGCATTAAAAACTTCAGAAAATATCTTTTTCGATATTGGACAACCACAATGGTTACAATATGCGGACCACTCTACCCCTTTCAAAATTTCCTTCCTATGTTCACAACTCAAACAAATTGATAATCTTTTTTGGGCTAACTCTTCTTGTTGTTTGGTAGGTCGAAATGATTTTAACCAAGCATCAAATATTTCGTTATAATCTATCATATCAATGTTTTCTCATTTTTGGGTAAATCGTAGTAATCATAAATACCGTTGTATTTTTTTATAAAATTTTCATCTAATTTTAAATCACATGGTATGTGTTTACTTGAATTCACATTTTTCAACTCAAATGGTTTTTGTATGATATCGGATACCCATTTAGACATTTCAGCCAAATTATTCATATCGAACCATATAATATTTGGGTTATTATTGTGCCAATATATTGCTGGTGTTATTAAAATGTCTATAATATTAATGACATATTCTTCAGAATATAACGTAAAGTGTGGTATAATTTCACGTCTAACTTTTATTAATTTTTTATCTAACAAATAATCATTTATAACGTCCCATCTCGTTTTTCTGGTTAATAAATCTTCGGTTTTAAAAAAAAATAAATCATCTAAATTTACATTTTTAAAATGTTCATATACTTCATTTGCACCGGCACGTTTTAAATCAAAAATTACATGTTTATATAAAGAATAAAAAGTCTCATATCTATCACGTTTCACTGATATTACAGGATAATCAAATCCAAATTTTTTTTGTAAATCCGTTAGTGGTTCGTGACCATGTTGGATATGTGACATTATTTCATCTTCATTTATAGATTTAAAATCTATTTTTGAGTTTTTTAAGATGTTTTCATAATTTAAAGTTTTAATATCAAGTCCATTCAATATACATGAATAATGAAATGAAGTGGAACCTCTTCTCGGCAAACTAACGTATATAAACTTATCTTCTATTAACATTATATAAAACTTTTTTCTTTTTTTATTAAATCAAAACCAACATTGCCCGCCATTACAATTCTATCAATTGTAGATTCAGGTGCATTATTTGGTGCATGTGGAATGTCTCCCTCCATAATGATTAAATCATCTTCTTCGGGTCTTATCCAGTATTCCTTACCTTCTCTTGATTTAAAATATAAAACCCCATCTTCTCCATTCATAACATCAGGCATTTGTATGTAATAAACGTAAGTATAATGTGGGATAAATGATTTCATTTTTTTATTTATGTCGGTGTGTACATGATATTTTTCTTTTTCGTTATGAAAATTTTCTTGTACGGGGTTTTTAGAACGAACAACATTTACCCACGCATCTGTGTTTACTTTATTATATGGTAAATTCAATTCTTTATAAATCTCAACACATTGTTTGACACCAATTTGCACAATCTCATCTAGTCTTGTTTTGATGTCAATTTCACCAACAAAATTTAAATTATTGTTCCATTCTTTTTTTACACCAAATCCATCGGTTTTAACATCTGGCATTGATTCTATAACAGCATAAGCCTCTTTTAAAAAAGTTTCTTTATCGTTAGATAGGTTTAATTTAGTTTTCCAAATAAAGGTAGTGTCGTCAAAATATATTTTTTCCATATTATTTTTTTAAACCGTATTTTATCCATCGATACCATATTCTTTCGTGAATATAGTATTGGATGGGTTTATAAACTAATTCTGCAACTCCAAATGCCGCTCCTACCTTAATATCACCACTTACCCACCACATTATACCAAACCCAATAAGAGTACTAATGATACGATATGAAATTGTTTTTGCAATATGTCTTTTTCTTTCTACAATCATATTAAATTTATTTTATTTGGTTTTACGTTATAGGTATGGATAAACGTTAAAAAATTAAACCTATTCCCAAATGTTATTGGTGAAACGCCGTGTAACAATATAGAATCGAACGTATAACAGTTACCTATACTTTTATCGACAATTGTACGATTGTTTTCATACTCAACAACTAAATCCCCTCCTGTGTATTCATTGTTTAACTGTACCCCTAAGGTAATTAACCTATTTAAATTATTATCCCTATGCATAATATACCCATCATTTATTTCATATTGGTATATCCATCCCTGTTCGTTAAAATTTTCGATTTTTACATCAAAGGATGTTTCCGCAAAATCAACTATTTTACTAAATAAAAATTCTAACTCATTATTTCGATAAATGGTCCATTGTTTATAGTTTATATCACTACGGTTTGGGTACCCTCCATCATTTAGAGTTTGTTCTACTTGATTTCTATAATCAATAAGTAATTGACATTCCTCTTTGGTAAATAATATTTTTTGGTGTAACATTATCCTTTGTTTTCATCATAGGTTACTGTGCCGTCTGGTTTCATATGACCAGTCCTAATTGCAGTTCCACTAATAACCGCAACATCTGCGGGAGGTTCGTGATATATTACATCGTAACCAACACCTCTACCATAGTTAACACTTTCAATATCAGGAATAATTGAAAGGAGTATTTTATCGAAGTTATCGTTGAAGAATGGTTCGTTAATTAATTCTTGAAAAACCTCTTGTGCGGTTTTAGGATTGTTTTCGTCAACCTCAACATCTCTAATGGCAACCCAAACATTTTTTCCTTGGTCCATTTGTTGTCTAATTAACCATTCGTGACCTTTGTGCCAATTTTGCCATCTTCCGATGTACAGTGCGTATTTTTTACTCATAATGATAATTTTTTTAATAGTTCATAATAGGTGTCTGTTTCATTTTTTATTGTTGTGTCAATGTCTATAAAGTTTGATAGAGGTGGTTCATAATCTTCCACATGAAATTGATTTCTACCTCTGTCTTCGGTTGTGTGAACGTATATTTCAACAACCGACGTGTTAAATTTAAATTCTTCTCTTTGGTCTCTGTAGGGAGACACTAAGGAAACAATAACCGTATATCCCTTACTATGCATGAATTGAGCAATGTATTGTGCTCTTTGGATGTTTAACCTTCTTCCTGTAATAGAATAATCTTTATTTTTAAAGATATCCCTTAGGTCGTCCCCATCGATGTGGATAACAGTTTCTTTCGGAAAGTGTTCCGTTAAGTATTTTGCTAATGTTGTCTTGCCTGCGCTCGGCTGACCTGTAAACCAATATATCATACATATAATATACGAAAATAAGTTGGAAAAACAAAATTAAACTACGGTTCTTTCATAAAACTTAAAACCTGTGATTTTTTCGTACATTTTTTCTCCCGGTGATAAGAGAGGTAGGTTAATGTTATATTTTGGGTATATATCTCTATAGTAACTATTCACCTTACGTAACCACTCAACCCCAAATCTGTGGGCAATTTGTCCAATGATTAAACATTGTATTATGGGTGACCATTTATGATGTGCCAAATGTAATATACCACCAAAATCATGGTTAAAATATTTCAACATATCATTCTCGTCTTTTATTGTGTATTTGTTCTTTTTTAAGTTAGACATACCACAACAATCACAGATAAATTCTTCATCGTAATGATAGTTGTTTTGAAACATTAATGGAAATTCAAAATCGTTCTCTAAGTACGTTCCATCTTTTCGTTCCTGTAATATTTGAAAGAACCATTTTTCGGCTAAAAAGCATTCACCGGACGCAATTGATTTTTTATATTTGTCACTCAATTCCATTAAGTTTAAATGTATCATTAATTGTTCAATATAACAAGCCCCATATCCTTTATCATATGAATCTATCTTTTCTTTATTTTCTTCATAGTGACTTAATGATAATTGTGTCGCTTTTTTGAATAATTCAAAATCTTTTACATATATTAAATTCATGTTTGGAATGTCGCCAACTTTAAAGTTTTTAATCTTTTCTTCTGAATGAAAATCTTTCATGTCATTAAACGGAATTCCATATGCGTTCATTGCACTGGTAAAATAATCATTAAATCCTTTTGGTGTTGTGGCACGTCCTAAATCGGGAAAATCTTTATGTGCGAACATAACGTCTTGTTCCGACGGAAACGTTATTTTTTTATTAATAATAGTATCAGTGTCAATGTGAATAAAAGGTTCATTCATCGATTCAAACACCTTCATTTTTACAACACTAAACGTATTTGGGGTTAATCCGTCTAATACGTCTACGTCGATTTCATCGTATGGAATGCCAATTTTAAGAATTTGTTCCATAACAAATTCGTTTGTATATAATTTTATATCTCCATGATTTCTTTTAATCATTAACGCGCTAAGTAATTGTCCATATAAGACTTCTTTCCATATAACATGCGTATATTTTTTATTAACATTAAAGTTATTTGGGATATAGCTATGTATAAATTTCATTAAATTAACTTTTTATTTATTTTATTAATTTCATTTTTATATTCTTCAATTTTCATATTTCTATATTCCTCATTTAATTTTAGTGCATGTTTATTAAACCAAACATGTTCATAATTTAAATTTTCTATATGGTCTGCTCTGTCTGGATTTTTTAACCAAAACAACGCTTTACCTGGTGCGGGATTATCACCTAAAGAATGTGATTCAGAATATGACATATATATTCTATTTTCAATACTTTCTACCTTCATATTTAACTTCCTAATACCATACCCAAGTATTCCTTGGTCAGCGATTAACCATAACCATTCTGGAACATATTCATATTCTCTCGTAATAATATCTAAATGTCTCATCAAATAATCATCTCTTAATGTTTTATTGTTCATAAAAACAAAAGATGTGTTTGGTATAAACATATTTTGATTGAAGTCTTTAATTCCTCCAATTCTATTTATCTGATTTTCAAATACAAAGAATTCTCCTCTTTGGATTTCCCATTGAGTATGAACAACGTCGTAATCCCATACCCATTTTGGCAATTCACTCCTTACTATGAAATCCAAATCTAAAAATAGGTATGGCACGGGTTCTTTACCCATAACAATTGACTTTCCGGTGGTCCAAAATCTACCAGGTTGAACATATGAATATTCTTTATTGAAGGTCTCCAATACATCCACATCTACTTCGTCCCACAAACCCAACATTCCTTTCTTTTTATAGAATTCATAACCAACATTATCGGTATATAATTTTGTCGGTCCTATATATTTTTTAGCGTTTTTAACCGCCAATTCTTGTATAACTAATTCATAATCAACAACATCGTACTCATCATCAGGTAAATCAAACATTTTCATTCTGTTATAACCTTGTGCATCGTTCTTGTGAAAGAATGGTGCTGTCCAATTAACAAAGATTACTTTCAAATTATTCATGTATAAAATATATGTCTTTTTCTATTAAATGTAAAATTTTATGGTGTAGATGTTCTTCTACTTTTCTATTAATTGGTCCTAAATAGAAAATATTGTTAACCTCTCGACCAAATATAACTGGTGGTTCGTAAGTTCTTATATACTCATCTAAAGTACAATTAACATAACAAAAAGTGGCAAATTCTTCCACTAAGGTTTTTAAGTTCATTTCTCGAGTAATCTCAATTAACTTTTCGGGTATATTTTTATTTGAGCAGTACATAAAACCCGCATTTGGTAGAACGATACTATCACCTAAATCCCACCCATATTTTTTCATTTCATTAATTTGTGTATTAACCCATTCTCCTTGATTTCCATTAAAAAAATCATATAACTTTAAAAATTCTTTAGGGTATGAATATGTTGGTAACATGAAATCAGATTTATTAAAATGAGTGAAGAATTTATCATCAATCGGTTTTACTGATATAACGTCCCAATCTAAAAATATTACTTCATTAAAGTCGTCGACACCATATTTTAAACAATCTAATTTATGTATAAATTTTTCATCTTCTTTCTTATAAACTCTATCGTCTTTTGAAACCAGTTTACAATCAAAACCTCTATCTATTAGTTTTTGGTGATTTTTTTCTCCCCACACATAAACCATTTCATTATATATTGGTGATGGTGTTAATTCGTCAAAATCCCCCCAAAGTCCTCTTATGAATTTAATATTTGACATAACCATTAGGTGCAATATTGGATACGAATTTATCTTTTAGTTGTATGAAATGTGGATTTGGTGTGGTTATCTTTTTTATTGATTGTAGTTTACTTAATTCCCAATCATAGGCTTGTGTGATTGTTTTATTATTTAATTCATTCAATATTTTTTGTGCACCTCTAATTGATACAAAATAAGAATAACAACTTAAATCTAAACCAACGTTATATAAATCAAAATCATCGAAATTTATATTTTCAAAGTCTATTGGTAAAACATAATCTAAATCGTCTTCAATTATTAATAGGTTTTTATTTTCTAATATAGAATACTTTAATAATTCCATATGACTGATAAAAGTTGCCATAACCGCTTTTTGATTTATGTTCCACTCATAAAAATCACAATTTTTAAAGTAATCTTCATTTTCTTTTGTTACATTTTCGTAACAATATGCGTCAAAAAAATTAACAGGTATTTTTATCTTGTTGGAAATGTCCAACATATGTTCTCGTCTATGTGTGTCTTTCTTTAAGGATAGACATAAGCAACTAAATTTTAGTTTCTCCATTCTCAATATTGAAATTTATAACACATCTATGTGTTCTCCCATAAAATGGTTTAACAGAATGAACTATATCGGATGGCCACATCATTAACATACCTTTTTTAGGTCTAATAAAATGTGACATCCCTCTAATGTGAAATGTGAAAACACCACTGTATGGGTGGTCTGCAATTGGGTCTCCGTCAGATAAATAATAACCACCCACAAAACTTAATGGTGATGCTTCCTCTGGTGACCATCTACAATGATTATGTTGATTGTGTCCTCTTCCTGAAGTTGGGTCGTAGTATTGTATCCAACTTTCGGTTACCTTTGGGTTATTGTTATGTTTAAAATCTAATAGATTTAAAAAATCGTTAAATCCTTCAGTACATCTTTTTCTAATAATTTTAACACACTCTTCTTCCCTATCTAAAAACTCATTTGTGGGTACAAGAAAACGACTACCTATTGGGTTGAATTCGGTCGGTTCAACCCATTTATCATGTTTACCGTAATTTATTTCATATGTATTTTGTCTATCGTAATCATATTGATTTGGTAATTCCTGACCCATTAATTTTTGTTCGGGCGTCAATTCATTAAACCCTAAATTATAAACAATGTCGTGTAATTCGTGGTCGTCAAATTGTTTCATATACACAGGTATCGGTGCCAATAAGTATAGACCATCTTGCCCACTTGGCCAAAGAGGATTATGAAAATACATTATGTTAGTTTTAATATTTTATTTGTTATTGGAAATACCTCTTTAAATTTTTGACCTCTTGATAAATCCAATAAATCGTTTATTTTTATAAATGATGTCCAATCAATTTCCTCATATTCTTGTCCATTCATATATTGAATGATGTTAACCGCAAGTTCATATATATTTGGGTGTGTTATTTTAAATTTGCCACATTCAGAAATAATGTGTTCCTCGACTTCTTTTTTTATGTCTTCACGTATATTTGTGATAGAATAGTATAGAGGTTGGTATAAAAAATTACAATGAATTCTTATGTTATTTTCAATTGCAAATTCCGCCACTTCATTAAAATCTAATACGTTTAATATCGATACAGTGTAACAAATGTGAAATTTAAAATTCTTTAAACTTTTCGTTTTCTCTAACCATAATAATATGTTACTCTTAACCTCATCCCAATTTGCTCCGTATCTTAAGTAATTAAATTTTTCACCAACGCCATCAATACTAAATGAAATATCAACAGTTTCAAATTTTTTCAATATCTCAAAATACTCTTCTTTGAATATCGTACCGTTAGTGTTGAAGTGTACAAATTTATCTTTGGCAATATCATTTAATACACATTTTTCCAATATACTCCACTGTTTCTTCATTAACATGGGTTCCCCACCATAAAGGTCCAATATCTTAACCGTATCTATATTCTTTTCTATTTCATCCCAAACCATACTTTCATCTGAAAATGGTTGTGAACATGATTTGACGATTTCGTTTAATCTGTCATTACTCATATCAGGATTAAGTATTGTTTTATGTTCTTTTTTCCAATTGGAGGATGAATATATATTACAAATTCTGCACGATAGGTTACAAATGTTCCCCATGTTTAATTCTAAAAAATGTAATTCATTTTCTTTTAAATCAACATGTGAAACTCTTTCATTGTCTCTTATTCTTTTACTTTCAACCCCCAAATCTTCCAACTTCCAACATCCATCACAAACAGAAGGTCTTATGTTATTTTTTAAATCTTCTTTTAATTTTTTTAATGTTGGTGAGTTAAGTGCTTCATCGAATGTTGTCGTTAAAACATTCATATCATTACCATTATCATCTTTAAAATATGCACCACTAGCAATACAGCAAGGTGTGAATTTACCATCCGTAGTTACTCTTAATCCATTATCTATGTTTACACATTTTATCATACTATAATGTTAAATTATGTCTTATGTTTTGGGTTTTTGGTAGTTCGTTATATAGTTCTACTAAATTTTTATACTCAGGGTGATTTGGGTTTCCGATATCAACAGATTTAAATTCTTCCTCGTTGAATGTTCCCCAATTAACTACTCTATTATAAAAAACTGACCACTTTTTATTTTTTTTACCAAATATGTTTTCTACCATATCAAAGAACATTTTCATTTCTTTATAGTTTTCATATTGCACAACAAATGAGATTGTTATATCGTTTAAATAAGGTAAATTTGATATGAATTTTAAATTACTTTGAATGTCTTCCCATTTCCCACCAATTCTTACTTTGTTTTCGTATGTTTCTTTTGTTGCCGCATCTACAGATATTTCACAACTTTTAACGTACTTGTGAATATTAACCATTCTCGACCAATTAGATTCATTCCAAAGTGTTGCATTGGTGTGTAGATGTATTTTTTTTAATCTTTTATATTTTTTAAAATCGAAGTTCATCATCCATTTTCTAAACGTTCTTGAAAAGAATGGGTCTCCCGAACCAGTACACTCAATGTGTTCCAATCCGTCCGCTAATTGATTTTCAATGTGTTTAATTAACTCCTCGGTTCTTTCTCTTTCCTCACCTTCGTAATTTATAAATTTGGTTCTACACGATGGACATTTTAAATTACAACTTTGGTCGAAGTTCATTTTAATACTGGTAGGTAATCCGATATCGTACTTCTCTCTGTTTTTTAAAAATTCCTCCTTCTTAATAAAACCATGTGTTTTACCTTCTTTTAAACCCGTAAGTTTTGGACATCTAGATTCAATACAAAATTTGTACGAACCATCTAACATACTTTCTCTTACTTGTTCTGCAATATCAGACTTCCAATTAGTTTCTATAGATATGGGGTCACCCAGATTAATGGGCAACCAATTTGGGCAACACATAAAAGTTTTATGGTCAAATAATTCAGAAAAATTAAATGGTTGTGTACATACCCAATCTTTTTTATCTAACGGTATCATATTAATGTTGAATTACTCTTTTTTTCTCTTAGGAATGATTTATCCTCAATTTTAGATTCTATTTCTTCAAACCATTCTTTATATTGTGGGTTGACTTCTAAGAATTTTTCATCTCTTCTTTCGTCCAATATATATGTTGACCTAACTAAATGTCTTCTAGCATCTTCAATATCCGCATCAAATGGTGAGTTCATATGTTTCATCCAAGCATCTATTGCATTTTTAACGATAGACCTAACTTGTGGATTTCTAATACTTAATGAATAATCATTTAATTTTTTAATTAATTCAATTTTTAAATTTTCAGGTAATATTCTAATATCGTACCATACTGGACTTGTTAATAAGTTATTTAATGAAACTGTATTCGGGTCTACCCCAATTTCAATTGCCATATCAATAAGCTCATTAATATAAAATATATTTAAAATACTAATTGTTGGGGATATGTGTACTTCCATTTTCCTGTCGATACATGATTTTATATTTTCATATACCGCATTCCATTTAGTTCCATTTCTAACAACTTCGGCTAATTTACCTACAGCATCCAAAGAGGCGAATAGAAAAATTCTACCGTTCGGGTCATTTAAAAAATGACTCCATAAACCATGTAAGTCCCATTTTTTAAATTTAATGTGACTAAAATTAGTGTTATATCTAATTCTTACATTAGTTCTTCCGGCTGCGATTAGTTTTTCCAATATAATATAATGTTCGTCCATGATTAGAGGTTCTCCTCCGGCAAAATATATCTCTTCAACATCGTTGATATGTTTATCAACGTAGCTCATTATATCTTCTTTACTGTCACTATTGAAATTAACTACACCATTACCCTCAATCTCAAGGTTGGTCCCAAATAACGCAGCATCATCCTCAAACCATTTACTACTTGAGAAAACTCCACACATCCTACATTTAAAATTACATAGGTTGGACCATCTAAAATCCCAATATTTTAACACAAACTTATCATTATGACCCGTTTCTGGATTTGTTTGACTTATCAATTCATTAACACTGCTATTGAAAAAATAATTATGTGTTTTTCTTGGACTTAATAAACCACTATCCTCAATTAAAAAACATCTTTCACAAAGACTTGGTCTATCTCCTTTAAACATATCTTTTCTTATGCTTTTCATATCTTCCCCATTCCAAATCTCTTCTAACGTATCGTCTTTAGTGTTACCAATTGGTTTACCATATGGTGCCATGCAACATGGGTATATGTCTCCGTTTGGTTGAACATTTAAATGTATCCACGGGAGTACACAAAATGTTTTTGAAATTTTATCGCTGTTATCCATTATTTAAATCATTTTATTATTTAATACTTTATTTATTTTAGGGAACGTTTGTGAAAAATTTTCACTTCTTATTTTATCAACCTCAGTTGTTACTTTAATAAACATATCCCTTTCTCCGGTCTCTTCTGCATTATAGTAGACAGAATATAAATCTCTAAAGTACTCGTCACTAATTTTAAATTTTATTTCATCAATTTTTTTTCTTCTTACTTCTAATGGATATAAATTTGCATTTTGATATGATGGAGAGAAAACATGGTTTGGGATTATTCTATATATTTTTCCCGTCCCGTTTAATTTATATAGTCCTTCATCGATTAGAAATTGTGCCAATTCTTCTATGTATAAAAAATTAAAAGCACTAACCGTCTGTGTAACCGATATTGAAAAGTTATATTCATTAACAAATCTTTTTAGATTTGAAATGGTTAAATCCCAATTACTTAAACTTCTGATAAAAGTGTTTCTATCCCTAACATCATCAATACTAACAGATATGGCAACATTTTTAAATGATTTTAATTTTTCCAATGTTGGTTTAATTGCATCAAAATCGTAATTGGCGTTTGTGATATAGGAAATCGTGGCATTTTTAGCGTGTCCTTCGTTAACCATTCTTTCTATAAGGTAGTTATGTTTAGGAACTAAAAATGGTTCGCCACCACTAACTTGTATTAAGTTTAGGTTAGGTGTATGTTTAATTAAATCATCGTAAAATTCTGTTTTATCGGTCCAAGTATAAGTGGTTCCTTCACTATTTTTTGTGATATCATATGCGGATGGTAAGGGTACGATGTCTTTTAATTTATAATAATCACTAATCCAAGATGTACTTGATTCTGCATTGCACGACCTACATTTAAAATTACAATAATTACCTAACCTTAATTCGATGTTGGTTAAATTTGGAGTGATACTACCATCCTCATTTATTGAAGTATCGATTGGTATTTTAGATTCTTTAATTCTTTTAGAGATGTCTCCGTTTTTTTCAACATTGTAACAAGTTAGGCATGACGAAGGTATCTCACCATTCGCCATTTGTTTTCTGACTTTTTTAAATGTGTCTGAATTAACTACTTTTTCAACACCGTGTTCGATGTTAATTATTTTACCATCAACCTTTGCAAATGTTTCTTCGGAATCCCAATTCGCTTCACAACAAACCGCACAGTGTCCGTGTGGGTGTACACTAATGTGATTCCATAATAAGTTGCATATAAATTTTTTATCTTCCATATTTTATATTTTATTAAACCAATCAATAAATTCAATTGGCATATATTCATCTAAAGGTTTGTTTCTTCTTATTGAATATTGTAAAATAAATTTCTTTAGGTCGTTTATTTTATCTTCTTTAGTGTCATTATCTTCATACGACACATCTACCTGTCTTAGATAAAGTATTAATCTTTCAAAGTGATTAACTTCCCATTCTTCCATCCACTCTTTGTTTTGATTAACCACTTCTTCAATTCTATTTGATAAGATGTTCTTTATCTCTTGGTCAATCATATTGATACTTTGGAAAGACGGGAATCTTAAAATGTTAACACTCATTGAAAAGGTGTGGATGTTATTAAGTTCTTTTCTCCAATTAATAATCTCTTGTAAAAACCTATCAACCGTCCAAATGCTTAGAACACTTATGGTCATCATAATACTTAATCTCCTAACCTTTTTAGACTTCTCGACCTTAAACATATTATCCTTCCATAAATCCCATTTAAACCCATCTCTAACAAATTCTTGGTGTTTACCAAAACACTCTGCTGATGTGTATATATCTAAAGATTTAAATTTATCTGATGAGTTTAGTAATTTATATAACCTATCGTCATCCATTATTAAATTACTATTAACCGCGAAATCAAAACTATCATTATTACATACATCCAATAGTTTCCAAAATGATGGACTTCTCGATGGTTCACCACCAGAAACCCTTAATTCCATCAACCCACTTCTAATCTCATCAAACCAATTGAAAAAATTGTTTATGTAGATGTTATCTTCATTTCTATTACCGAATGGCATGGCAATTGAACCGTCACTTTTGTAGGTCATTCCACCACCTGTTTTCATGTCGGTATACTCACCATTATTTAATATATCTTTAGACCATGTTGAACTGAATTCAGAATTACAATAACTGCAGGCCAAATTACAAAGGTTATCAAAACAAATCTCAACTGTTTTTGGGATTACATTTGCATCCCACGGCATGGTTTTAATCTTTTCAATATCTTCTTTAGTGTATCTAGATGTTTGATACATTCTATCACTAAAGATGTTTGGTTTATCTTTTGCAGCATCTTCCACTCTCCAACAGTAAGAACATTCTTTGGGTCTAACTCCCTCTAACATTTCTTTCCTTCTCTCCTTCTTATAATTTGTATTATGTAATGCCGATGGATTAGAATTTAATTCTTCTAATGGTATGGTATGAGCCAAGGGATGGTGACAAGATGCCGTTCTACCATTACCTAACCATATTGAAACATTATACCATTTCGCAGCACAAAAAGAGGACGAAAAATCGTCCATCAATTTTTTAATTTCAGTATATGGTATATTAGACATTAAATGATTTTTTGTTTTGGGGCAACATTATTGAATTTATTAATTGAGTAGTTAATATATTCTGGGTCTTCTATTAAAATTCCATGGTTTCCATTACCACTTTTATCAAATGTTTTGAACTTAGAATTTTCTTTAAAGTCAATATTAATATACATATTTTTTTCCGTATTATCAACACATGAGTTGTATATGATAACTTCATTTATTTCACCGTTAAACCATTTTTCATCTTTACCATTAAATGGACATTGTGCACCAATCAACAATCTTCTTTCGGAGTAATCAATAATCTCCCCCCTTTCTTTTGTAACTATTAAATCACCATTAAGATATAGTTTAATAAATTCAGAAACAGATACTTTTATATTGATGATTTCTTTAATATTTTCTACACTTAATTTAATTTCGTTGTATTTGTTTTCTTTTGTATACCAAACAAATTTTACAAAATTAGGTGCCTCTAAAAAGATACCCATTGGATATCCCTCTTTACAAATAACACATACTTCATCTTCTAAAAAGTCGTTTAATTTAAAGACGGTTGAGATGGTAAAATCATTTAAAATTGAACTGTATCCCTTTAGGTTGGTGTTGTTCTTTGTTTTATCCGGTATGTAGTATGCTGTTTTATTGAATATCATTGTAAAATTTTTCTAATTCAGGGAATGTCTTTATGAAATTTGTACCTCTTCTTCTATCGTGCTCATCCACAAATATTTTAAAGTCTTTCTTATTCTGTTTTAATTTATTCTCTTCCTCATCTATTAACATCCAATCATAAATCCTATTTAATTTATTAATCTCGATATCGGTAAATCCAAACCCATCCATACCAACTCTTACTTGTTCATAGAAATCCATTAATTGAGCTTGTTCTTTAACTTCATTCGCCCAATTTTTATCCATAATTTTAACTGTTTGGTGTTCTGGATGTCTTAAGTAGGATGAGTCTAAAATTATCGATGACCCATAATATCTATATGGATTATGGTATTCTTCTTTTAATTTATATACATTTTTAATCAGTTCTTTATACCTCGGTATTGAAAGTGCATTATATGTGGACATTATAATAATTGTCAAGGATGGTAACTCTTTCAATAATATGTTAATCCTATCCCAAACAAGATTAAAATTCATTCCGTTTCTAATGTATTCCGCCTGTTCTCCCCAAGTATCTAAACTAGTGAAAAGAATAACTTCATTAACCCTACCTTCTTCTATTATTCTTTTTATTTTAATTAAAAATTCATTAAATAATTTTTCAGGAGCACCTAAGTTAGTGTTTAATGATAGATTAAGTTTTTTGTTTGGTTCTTTATTTTCAATTATATAATCTAAAACTTTAAATGTGTCCTTAGATAGTAACGGCTCACCTCCGGTAATTCTAAATGTATGTAAATCTTTATATAAGTCTGGCCACCATTTCCAAAACGATTCAACATAAGGATTATATTCGTTATGTGGAATTGGCATTTTATTTTCACTTTTTAACCAATCTAAATTGCCAAAATCATTTGATGTTGGGTACTTTCCATGTTGGATTATTTCTTGCATCCATTGGGAGGAGTATGATGGTCCACAATATGAACACTTATAGTTGCAATGATTGTTAAATGAAACCTCAACATATTTTGGATTATAGTTTTCCTCCCAATTCAAATTTTTTATCTCATTGAAGTATGGTTTAGACCAAGATTCCGAGGATTTATATGTTCTATCCGAAAATGCATTGGAAGCATTTTCAATGTTCCAACAATAGTTACACTCCTCGGGTTTACCTCCCTCTAACATTAATTTTCTTTGTTCCTTTTTAAACTGAGTATTGTGTAATCCTGACGGATTATTGTTGAGTTCGTCTAATGGTATGAAATGTGGAGATGGGTGATGACATGAGTGTGTTTGACCCATTTGTAGGTGTAAAGTAACCTGTGTCCACTTTGCTAAGCAAAATCCACACCCAACGGAGTTTAAATCTTTTCTAGTCTTTTCAAAAATTTCGTTTAGCATTTTTATATTTTATGTATAAAGTTACAATTATCAGTTAAATCGTAACTTTTGTTATGTATAAACTTTTCAAATCGATGTTCGGATATAATTTCATTGTCTTTTGTGATTGACAAATAACAAATAACCCCATCAAAATAATTTAAATTAAAACCATTTTTAGGGAAATTACCCGAACCAAAAATAATGTGAGGTCTATCGTCGTTTATTAATTTATTATTCAAATTAAGTTCGATTAAATTAAGACCATCAATTTTTAATTTAATACTTTTACCTAATTTTTCTATTTCCAATTTATATCTTTTATTTGGTACCCATTGGTGGTCTTTTGTTATGTATTTTGTTTCTTCACCATCTTCATTTACAATTAACAAAATTCCATATTCTTCAATGTCAACACCAAAATAGGTTGGTAACTTTGCAAACAATGTCATCTTATTTTTTACAATATCTGACAGTTTAAATTCAATTAAAAATTTAAAGTCCCCCTCATAGTCGAATATTTTATTACTTGGGTAGTCAATAAAATTATCAACTAAAAAATCTGGCCACATTACCCAAATATTGTCTTTATCTATTTTTAACATCTTTATAAAAATTTTCTAATTCAGGAAACGTATTGATGAAATTAGTACCTCTCCTTAAATCGTGTTCATCTACGAATGATATAAAATCCATTTTATTTTTTTCAACATCAAATTTCTCATCTTCCGATATTGAGTAGTCATAAATTCTCTTTATTTTTTGTACTTCCACATCAGAAAAACCAACATATTCATTATTAAATTCAGGTGTTGCATAATAAAACGCTTTTTTAGCACACTCTAAAATTAATGATTTATGTTCATCGTTTAGTATTTTAATCGATAGGTGTTCAGGCCACCTTAAATATGATGTGTCTAACTGTATTGCTGAGACCCAATATCTATTTTGATTGTGGTGTTTTACTTTTAATTCGAATATTTTATCTATAAACTTACCATACCCGAAGACAGATAATGCGTTGAATGTTGCCATTACATTGATGGTTACTTTAGGTAACTCCGATAAAATATGTTCTACGTTTTCAATAAACAAATCATAGTCCAATCCATTTCTAATATATTCGGCTTGTTCTCCGTAGGATTCACATGATGTGAAAATAATAAACTCATTAACTCTATCTTCGTTTATTATCTTTTTTACAGACGTAACAAATTTTTCTATTAAGGATTTTGGTGAACCTAAGTTAGTGTTTATTGAAAGATTAAGATTTTTATTTGGTTTATCAGTTGTCTCAATAAACTCTAATATCTTCCATGTGTCTTTAGATAATAATGGTTCTCCACCTGTAATTCTAAAGGTGTGTAAGTCATTATATAAGTCCGGCCACCAATTCCAAAAAGACTTAACATAAGGATTTTCTTCTGAATGTTTATATGGTAATTGATTTGTTTCCCTAACCCACGTTAAATCATTAAAATTTGTTGAGGTTGGGTAACCACCAAATCTTTCAATTTCTTCCATCCATTTAGAGGAAAACATTGGACTGCAATACGAACACTTAAAATTACAGGTATTAGAAAAACTAACTTCAACATACTTTGGATTATAATTCTCTCTCCAATTACTATCCTTTATTTCATCATAATACGGTTTGGACCACGGTTCATCTGATTTGAATATTCTATCTGAAAAATTATTGGTGTTATCCTCAATTCTCCAACAATAGTTACACTCCTCGGGTTTGTCCCCCTCCAACATTAGTTTTCTTTGTTCCTTTTTATGTTTAGTGTTATGTAATGCTGTTGGGTTATTCTTAATTTCAGATAGAGGTATTTTATGAGGTGCAGGGTGGTGGCAAGAATGTGTCATTCCATTGTGTAAATGCATAGTTACCTGTGTCCACTTCGCTAAGCAAAACCCACACCCGACATTATTTAATAATTCTTTAGTCTTTTTAAAATTATTCATTTAAAACATTATTTCAATCCATGGACAAATTTCTTTATAATCGGTATTTCTCATACTGTCTAATTTTTCCAAGTATTCTTTTAAATCATTTTTATTTTGGTCACCTCTTATTATTGATGAATCGATTTTTAAATGACTAATAAATTCGTTCATGATATTAGTGATTTTAGAACCGTAATCTTTATTATTTAAATTTTTGTTAATGTATTCAATAATTTTATCTTTAAATTCTTTTGGTGATGCTCCAACCGCAAACCAATATGGTGTTGTTGCCCAATGAATATGTATTAAGTCTTTTTTAGTATAACCATTATCTAAAACATAATCAATAAAATCAAATGTGTGAAATATATTCATCATTGTTATTGTGTACTCAATTTCCGCATTTACATTTGGGTTGATTAAATTAAAATCGGATATCTTTTTTATATTTTCAAAAAATTTATCCGATATAAATCCTGTTCTTTGGAATTCACCCACTTTACCATACCCATCACAAGAGCAACCTATGGTAACATATTTAAACTTCTTTAAAGATTGTAAAATATCTATGCTTTTATATTTTAAATTCGATAAGTTGGTATTGATATAAACATTGATTTTGCTTGCCTGCTCCTCACTAAACCTGTCGATTAATTTAAAAACGTCCTCATTGATGAATGGTTCTCCTCCTGCAAAATATAGGTGTTCAATATAGTTTAAATCTTCATCGGAAAATTTATTAACTGGGTCCTCACCAATTTTGTAATGTTTACTAAAAAGTTTATTCATACCCTCACCATAAATTTGAACTAAATCGTCAAGCCACGATGATGATAACGTTGGGCCACACATTCTGCATTTAAAATTACATAAGTTAGAAAATCTAACATCCAAATACTGTAACTTATTTATAGAATAATCCTCATTGAATAGATTTGGGTCATTGTATTTATCTTTCCAATTATTGTTCCAAACGTCTTTTAACGTGTTACCCTTTTTAAAACAGATGTCACATGGTTTTGGTGTTATGCCGTTATCCATGTCTTCTCTTAATTTCTTAAATTGCTTACTGTTTAATATGTCCATCACATTATCATAATCAGACCAATTTAATTTCTCTTCGAAATTATCCGCAACACAACAAGGTCTAACTAATCCATCGGGATTAACATATAGTGACGTGTATGCTAATATACATTGTGTGTCTTTCATTTCATTTTTACATTTACAAATTTAGTGTTTGGGTAAAGGGTATCGTCAACATTTACAATCTCCATAGTATCTAATATGTTTTTTAAACCATCACTTTTATAGTCTATTTTTTTCTGTTGCATTTCACTAACAAATCTCTTTTCATTTTTTGCAGTAGTTTCTCCCTTTGCCCACGTACCGTTAACAAATCCTTCATCTATATGAGGTAAACAATAGAACTTACCTTCTCTTCTATATGGTATAATATTACCTATAACATCTATGTTTTCTTTAACAATTGTGACATCGTGATTATTGGTTAAACCAACATTTTCGAAATTACAATCTAATACCATGTTTGTTTCATTATCAAAAACATCCTCAAGGTTTTCAAAATATTTGTTATATATTTTTATATCTGCAATTTTACCTTTGTAGTATACGTTGGTGTGATTACAAAATCCAATTAAAAATGATTTTACAGAATCGTGTGATTTTAATCCTGAGGCTAATGAAGTGTTCAGTGGTATCTTTTCATTATTAATGTACATATCCAATCCGCCGTGTTCTTTTGAATATGATAAGATTAACCATGTCCAAAGACCTTCAAATCTTTTCCCGTAGTTATAATGATGTCTATTTGATTTATCGAAATAAACCATAGATACCGCTCTCGAATTATTAAAAGAAGCACCCCATGTCCAACTACCGTCTTTTCTTAATAATGGGTACTCTATGAATTTTCTATTCGGGTCGCCGACTAACCATATTGGTACTTTTTCAGGTTGTTGTTCCGCATTGAATAGTATGGATATTGTATGGTCAGAATGTAAACAAGAACTAATTTCTCTATTACATTCTAAATCAATGTATGAATTAACTCCATTAAAAATGCCAATGGATTTATCGTTATATTTTTTATATATCTCACCAGTTGTCATCCCCTCAAAATAACATCTCCAAAACAAATCATCATCTTCTTGTCCCCAATCCCAATAATCATTAGAGTATCCATTTGTTTGGTATGCTTGTTCTTTAGTGAATAAAACAACTCCTCCAAAGTATTGGTCATATCCTAAACCATAATTGTATTTTGATAATTTAGTGGCTATATGGATAGGTGCTCCTTCGGGATATTCATAACTAACACCATCCTCATCTTTGTTATATACCAACATATCAACATCATGCCATGCAACATAATCACACCCATCCTCAAACGCATAATGGGCTGCAATATTTTTCATTGCACCTCTATTGAATAATTTATCGTCCACTTGATGTCCGACATAAAATGAGTGATTAATCCCTTGTTTATCTAGTTCTTTTGATAGGTGGGGTATTAATCTATCAATATGTTCTTTTCTATTTCTATATGGTATACATATACCTAACTTATGGCTCATATTCCAATGATTGCTTGATATGTTTTATTATCTTTCATTAAACCGTGTTGGGTAAATTGTATATCTGATAACCCATCATTGTATAATAAATCTTTATTTATTGATACTTCATTTAAAAATCTAAGTTGATTCCATCTAGTTGCTTGGTCTTTCCATTTCGTACCAAGAAAACCGTTTTCTTCATGTGCCAATGATTTAAATAAAGATTTTCTTCTAAATGGTATTTTAACCTCTGTAAATTCATCATATTTACTATTAACAATCTCACATTTACTTATAATACCGTTATTACCATTACCCGATAAATCAACTAATTGGTAATTCTCGATATTATTGACATCATAATATATCTTTAAATCTAAAGATGATTTATATCTTTTAAAGTTTTTATTAAGACTTTCATTTTCATTTAACGAGATGTCAAATATCTCATCTTCATTTAACATCTCATCAAAATATGCAAACTTATCTATTGTTCCTCTAAAATAATTTTCTGTTTTTTCTCTGTTGGGGTTACCGATACCTAAATAAAAAAATGGTTCTTTCCTATAAAAATATAATTTTTTAAACATAGGTGTTTGACCAATAAAAATACCATCTTGGTAAACTTTTATATTTTTTTCATCTCTATCTAAAACAACGGTCATGTTTGTTTTATAGTTAGGTTTTATTTTTGAATTTACATATAATGCATTATGTTCTGTATCAAACGCACAAAAATTATATCTTGAAAAAGAATTATAACATATTGCAAAGTCCCAACCAGGTATACTAAAGACAGTAAATTCATCTGTCTCTCTGGTATGGTCTAAATGTAAATTATCAGGAAAAAATGAAATAAAGAATGTAGCGTTTGAGTTTAGATTTATAGTGTTTTTACATTTTACTAAAGCATCTTTACCATTAAATCTTAGGGATTTACCATCTCTACCTACGTTCTTTATTTTTAAGGTGTCTAATTGTATTTTATTTTCTTTACATCTTAATAATAAATCATCGTCCTCATAACCCCACGCCCAATACTTGTTGGAATAGCCGTTTATTTTTTTAAAATCTTTAACGGGAAACATAGTTACTCCACCAAAATATTGGTCAAACATATCCCTTTCTTTTTCCCCTTCTTCTAAAAGAAAATCAGTTGATAAATGTATTGGTTTATTGGAATATGAATAATCAACATCTATTGGTAACATATCAATATCATGAAACACCACATAATCACATTTATTATCTACCGCATACTTAAATCCAATATTTAATAACATTCCTCTATTGAACTGTTTTGCGTTATCTTGTTCAATTATAAAAATATTATAATCAATATTGTTTTTACTAAGATAATGTGTCATGTGTCTTCTAAATTCACCTAACTGAGATGGTCGATTTCTATATGGAACTATGACACCAAGTTTATGTTTATCCATCTATTGTTGGGTCTTTTGGTTTGGTTGTATTGTGCCATTCAGCTAAGTAATATTGAATTCTGTCGCTCCACTCTTGTTTGTCAATTTCCTCAAACCAAATGGTTAACGCGTCTAATGAATTGGCAATTTTTTCTAATGCCTTTACTTTACGTTGTTCTAAAACTAATTGCTCATTTTTTTCTTCCTTATTACTCATATTGATGCTATTTTTTTGATTAATTTATTCCATTGTGTGTATTTTGAATATTCTGATTGGTGACTAAACTCAAACATATATTCATCTTTTGTTGTCTTTATTTTAAATCTATTTTTTCTTAATTCTTCGTACATTAATCTATATTCATCTGAAAATGAATATTTTTGATTTATATCTGCTACCGATTTAATTCTTTGGATACAAGTACTATCCCATTTAAAATGGTGTACTTGAACTGTATGTGTTTCTATTGGTGCAATTAATGGATGTGACCATCCTTGCCATCTCCATGTTGTTTGTCCATCAATTTTTGCATAGTGTTGACCGGGGGTTAATTCCACATATCCTTTCATCACACATATTTTGTTTGGACATGCTTTACTCATTGGGTATCTAAAAAATCCCATTGATGGGAATTGCTCAAATATAGAAATATCTTTTTTAATTTCGGGAAACCCTCCATCCTCACCAACTCTATCTATAAATCCACCTCTAACTAAATCCCAACCATTTTCTTGACAATCGTAAATTAGTTTATGTAAATCATCGTTTGGATATAAATGAAATTCATCTATATCAGAAATAACCCACCAACTGTTTGGGTTTTTATTAGTAATGTAATTGTAAAGTACGGTTACCTTTTCCCAATCAAATACTCTGTCTTTGTGAACCTTAACGATTTTTACCTTTTCGTATCCCTCAATGATTTCTCTAACTTCATTTGCTAATGATGGAGTGATTTCCGTTTCATAAACAACGATGTTAATCTCATCAACTTGTTTTTGATAATGATTTATGAAATGCGGTAATAAATTTGTTCCGTGACCTAAAACTGTAACTAATCTAATCATTGTTTTCTGTTTATTATCGTTAAACCGCTTGAAGATGGTTTTGTAGATAATATACGAAAATTAAATAGATTAATCAAGTTCCACTCAGGATTTCCTTGTAGTTCTTTGATGAATTTGGATGGTCCATCAAATCTATGATGATGTTGTTTTGCGTCTTCTGAAACAATTAATGTTTCTTCATAATCACCATCTGTGTCATGTATAATGATTATACCATTATGTGATAATATATTTGAATATAAATCGAAATCTTTCTTAACTCCTTCGTATGAATGGTCTCCGTCTATGAATAAAACATCTACTTTTATGTCTTGTCTAACGAAAAAATCATAATACGCATCTTCCGATGTTGATTTAATAAATCTCGGTTCAAATGTTTTTCTGAAAAAAGATTGTTCATCTTCTAAATCATTTGGTCCACCGATACCATTGCAAGCATCTACAACGTATGTTGTTCCTATGTCCCCCCAATTTTTATCTTTATCTCCTTCAAAAATTCCTTGACTATGTAGGTCCAATCTAGCTTGTGTCATGATACGTGGAATAAATCCACCACCGCTACCAATACAAACACAATGTTTTGCCCTCATATGTTGAATGATTGAGTATACTAATATCCCATCACCCATATGTTCTTCAGTTGCACCATGTGTCCATCGATATGGTACCGGTTTATCTCCATTATTGGTGATAAATTTTTGGATATATTCGTTATTAGTTATCATCTTTCATCCAATTTGGCCATTCACTTTTTGGTGTGTATGGTTTACTTATACTCTTAATTTTATCTTTCAATAGTTTGTATAGGTCTTCGTCTTTTTGAATATCACTTTCCGATAGTTTTGCACTTATTTGAATTGATATTCCTTCTCCTGCACCGTTTACCTTTTTATTCATAAATAAATCTGAAAATTCTTTTGCTAATTGAAGTTTTTCATAACAAGAATAGAATTTTTTTTGGGATAATCCGATTTTATTAAATACCAAAAAATACTCCCACATTGTTGCTAAATCCCCATAATTGGGATATATTTTTTCTGCATATCTTACATATTGTTGCCATTCTTGGTGATTAATGTTTATTAAATCTCTCACTAATTCTCTTTTTGCCGAATGGTTAATTAATGTATCAATATATGATATACCGTATTTGAAATTATATTCTTTAAAATCTTTTAAGAATGAATAGTCTTTAATGTCGGCATCGGCATCTATTAAAATACAAATATCATGTTCTTTTAAAACATGTTTAGTTACAATAATTTTATCATAATAAGATTTAAATGTCCTACTATGTGGAATTACATGAACAAATGTGTTAACATAACGTTTTGTAAAGTATTCAACATCTTCAGTTAAAACATAACAATGATAACCCGCGTTTAAAATGTTGTTTATTTTTTCAACGGTACCTCTATAATAGTATTCTTCACCAAAACAAAAAAATCCAAATCCTATGTTGTTCATATGTTAAACTTACCCATAATAATATGTGGGGTATTTGTATGAATATTTTGTTTTAGATATTCATAATGTGTTAATGAATTATTTGATATTTTTTGAATGTTAAACCTTTTTAAATCCCAATATCCTTGTAATTGTCTTAACCAAGATAGGTCAGGGTTACCACTGATTATTTTACTCATCTCTAATGAGAGTTTAGTGAATGGAAAATGGTGCATTCCCGTAAAAATATCTATGGTTCCTCCCGCCATATTATTATATTGATTGGTTTCTAATTTACTAAATGCAAATTCTGCAGAGTTATCTGTTGGTGAATGTTTTAAATCTAATAACTCAGGACTGATTGTCATATTTTCAGTAACGTCAATCCAATATGGTGTGTCTCTTCTAGATGATAAAACATAATGATAACCGATGAATTTTTTAAACGTATCCATTTTACTTTTGAATACAAAATTCAAAGAATCTATGTCCCATTTACTTACAATTTCTTTTTGTAGTATCTCCGTTAATTTAATCAACACGTCTTGAACCAATAACAAACCCGTACTTTCCAACGGTTCGATAAACCCATAAGCTAATCCGACACCAACACAGTTTTTATACCAAACCTTATCATGTATACCTGTTCTAATATCTATTTTTTTGAATTTCAAATCTTTAGACCTTTCGGGATTTACAGATACCATATTCGGTCCATCTAAATGTCTTTTATATTCTTCTAATGCCTCTTCGTCTGATACAAACTTATCACTATAAACATAACCAGAACCAATTCTATTAAATAAAGGAATATTCCATACCCATCCATTTTCAATTGCAGTACAGTTTGTTACGTTCTCCATTTCCTTTTCTGTTTCCGTATAAGGTATGTGACAAGTCCAAGCCTTATTATTCGGTAAAAGGTCTGTAAACGGTTCAAATTTGACATCTAATGTCTTTTCCAATAGTAGTGATTGAAATCCACTACAATCCAAGTAAAGGTCTCCTGTGACCTCTTCGTTGTCATCTAAAATAAGTGAATTGATATAACCGTCTTTAGATAATGTTACATCTTTAACATCTTTTTGAATTAGATTAACTTTTCTTTTTTTACAGTAGTTGTTTTTTAAGAACTCACCGAATAAAGTTGCATCCATGTGGTATGCACTATCTAATTTAAAATTGAAGTTTGGTATGTCTCTATTCTTATTATCATTTATTTTATTATCATAAATGAATGGCATTGAACTATAGAACGATTCATAAAAATGATTAACAGGTAAATCGGGATTTTGTGCCTTAATCATGTACCAATCATTAATACCAAATCTTGTGTTGGTCATATCTTTCATTCCAAATGGATAATAAAAAGATTGACCCTTTTTATAGAAATCTGTAAACTTAATTGCTAACTTATATGTTGCATTACAATGTGTCATCCAATCTCTATCTTCTAATTCTAAAAGACCCATCAATTGGTTTATGTTTGCAAGGGTAGATTCGCCAACTCCAATTATAGGAATGTTTGGTGATTCAATAACCGTTATCTTTTTATCTTTAAATTGGTTTGAAAGAATAGCGGCACTAATCCAACCCGAGGAACCACCTCCAACAATGACAATATTATTTATACTCTTCTTCATAAAAGAAATATAAACAATTTTTTTTGTTTTGTAAAATTAATACGGCCCTAAATAATGTCCAGTAAAAAGAGAATAATCTGAATAAAATCTACCAACAGTACCTCCCCAATATGGATAGATACTACAATAATCCCCAACAGATAAAAACATTATTGCATGTACGTGAATACCATCTGTGTGGTTTGCTATGGTTCCGTGTCCATATATAGTATATGGAGAATAACCTTCATTCCATGATTGTACTAAATTTTTAGCCAACATCCAATGAATATAACCTGAGTTACTATTGTTATCATTATAATAGTAAGCTTGAGCATAAAAATAGTAATGACCCGCAACAGGTGCGGTATATCTACCTGTACTTGTATTAAACCCATATGAACCTGCACCGGTTTGTGAAACAGTCCAACCCATCGCACTACCAATTTCTCTCCATGCCGTTCCTCCAAAATTTGACGAATACAACCAACTACCTGCAGTTCCTGTTGCATAAAAGGATGGTTGACCTGATGACCTCATGTGTGTACCGACACTTAAGTTTCCATTTAATTGGACTGCGGTATCATAGGTACTTGAATTTTGATTAAGTCCCGAATCTGAATATGTTGTGTCTCCTACGTATATTGGCATAATCTATCCTAATAAATAACCGCAAAATAATGTATGGTCAGAATACAATCTACCGCTACCACCTGACGCCCAATATGGTTTTATGCTTACATAGTCCCCAACACTTAGGTTGAATATTGCAGACACATTTATACCGTCAGCATATCCTGCCTTTTCACCATGTGAATAAATGTTATATGGAGTTCTACCACCAGGCAACCAACTTACGTTACCATTCTTAGATAATTGGAAATGAATGTAGTTTGCAGTACTGCTGGTATCATTTAGATAATAGGATTGACCATAGATATAATAGTTACCTGCAACAGGTGCGGTGTATCTACCAGTACTTGTACTAAATCCATATGAACCTGCAGCTTGTTGTGTTACTTGCCAAGCCATTGCGGAACCAAGTTCACCCCATTGATTAATACCACCAAAACTACTAGAATATAACCAACCTGTTCTACCTCCCGCATAAAACGCGGGTTGTGAACCTATTGAGGTGGAATACGATGAGGGTAGATATAAATTACCTGTCAATGTCAAGTTTCCTGACATTGAACTAGCACCTAACGTTTGTCCACCAATATAAACTGACATATCTTAAATGAATGGGTCTGGTTGAACTGGGTTATTAATATCATTTATGTCGGGTTGAAATTCCGCATTTCTTTCTTCTGCCGATTTGATATTTGCAGCTAAAACGATTTCTTCTTTTGTTCCTGATATAGTTTCGCCAGCGGCTAATTTTCTTTGGATTTCATTATTAACTATTTCATCTATCGCAGATTGACATCTTGTATGAACAAAATTTTCAATCCAATCTTGTGGGTCTAAGGCAACCCATCTTAAAGCCTTTTCTTGTGCTTCATTTAATGTTACTGTGTACTGAGCCATAATTTTCTTTTTTTATAAATATAAGTTTTATTATCCTATTTTCCAACCCCAAAATGCACTATACGATGGTAAAATTCTTGTCACACTTGAGTGCATATAAATTCTAATATCACAGTAATCTGATGTTGCAAGATACATCACGGCAGATATACAAATACCATCAGCATAACCGGAACTTCCACCGTTATTACCACCCGCAGCACCGTGCATGTAGATGGTATACGGTGAGTTTCCATTGTTCCAAGAAAGTGAACCATTTTTAAAAAAACAAGGATGTACATAACCTTCACCCGTATTATATGGTGTGACTAAATCGTTCAACATATAATGGTTCATCATAAAATGATAATACCCCGCAGATGGGGCAGTAAATCTACCTGTTGATGTGCTAAACGAACTAGTTCTATCTGTAGTAACCCAACCCATTCTTGAATCTAATGTTTGCCAAGTACTCGCACCATTCCATCCTGCAGATGTTGGGTATCTCCAATTCCCATCAGTCCCATTTGCTCTAAAAATAGGGTTCGCCTGTCCTCTTCTACTCCATCCGGTAACGTCTAAATTACTTCCGATTGATAATGTTCCTGAACCCGGAGTTATTGACCTATTACCATATGTGCCTGAACCAACATATAACGGCATATTAAATTATTTCAGTTAAATCTATTTTGAACTTCTTACCGTTCTTATTATTGATAATATATAGGTTTTCTTCTCCTTCTTGTATTGTCCAATCACCTGTGGTTCCATCAACATCATTTCCTCCCTCTTTACCCTCATTAGATAAATGTAAGTCATTTGTATAAACGTTACCCCAACGATATGTAGATGTACCTAAATCACCTGTACTTTGTGAATATAAAGTACCGTTAGTCATTAGTTGTAATTTTTGTGACCAGTTTTCAGTGGTATAACCACCCGCATCGTGATACCACGTTAATGCACCATCAGATTGCATATGATGTAGCCACATTCTAGAAGATGTTGAACTTCTAAAGGCCATCGATGGGTATGTTCCTTGTATTGTAAATGACTCGGAATATGATGAAGGACTTGATGAGGACCAACTACCATTAACTAAAAGGTCACCTGTCACAGTTAATCCTTTCGCCATTGTTACGGTTCCACTTGTTGCAACCGCCAAACCTTTTTCGCTTGATGAATTTAAAACTGCAAAAATATCTGTTTGGGCATATGCTCCTGACCTTTGTACTATAAAACTCGCAGCATGTGTATGTGATGAATAGTTATTATTTCTTTGGTCATCAAATTTAAAACCATACGCACCCGCAGGACCCGGTCCACCGCTACCCAAACCATTAGTATGTTCAATTAAAACACCTTGGTAATCTCCTTCATTCGCTAAAACTCTTAACGGATAATATCCACCTCTTTTTGTTGTAATATATAAAGAATCTGCAGTTCCTGAGAAACTACTTTGTCCATCAATAAATAATCTACCTGTCATAGTTGTACCCGCAACAGGAACGTAAGAACTAGTTGAGGCATATGCCATTGAACCTAATCCTAACGCAGATTGTACAGCGCCAACAGTGTAACTTCTAATATAATAATCACTACTATTAAATCCGGCAAAATAACTTATCCCAGATGAGTTTCTTTCGGCACCACCACCAGATGTATAAAAATATGAGTTTTGAATATAACCGTTCGCATCTCTTTGGACAATTGTATTTGCGCCTCCCGTTTGATTTCTACTATATCCTTGTAATGTATCTGACGTGTATACTCTAACTTGGTCCGGAGTTGCGGGTGATACTTTATACAACCAATATGTACCATCATAAGTTAAATAACCATAATATGGTGCGGCAGAATCGTAATTATATGATGAGTCTGTTGAGTAAAGTTTTGCAGTTCCCGCATTCGCAAATCCAGTAACTCTAATACTCCAAGTTCCAGATGAATTTGAACCGTCAGTAAATGCAATGTCTTTGTACGATGAGTATGCTGTTGCAGAATTCCAAGTTTGTTGGTACAATCTCATAGCAATACTATTCTTACTGAACACCAATAAATTATCAGCACCACCACTACTATCGGAATATGAACGTAAATGTAAATAATCTGCCCATGGTGATGTGTTGTTGTTATTGAATGATGTAAAACCAAAATTTAATCGATATGTTGAGTGTGAGGTTGGTGATATTGTTCTAATATCTTGTGAATATAAGTTATTTGCGTATCCACCAATATTTGTAACACTCGTTAGATAACCAACAGTTGCGTGATTACCCCAACCATGTGCAGTATCTGCTTTAGTTCCTTGGGCTGCAGTCGCAAAATCACCTGTTGCACTATTCGCCGCAGTACCAAATGTTCTATAAGCTAAAACATCAGTACCAATTACTAAACCTAAGTTTGTTCTTGCACCTGCTGCAGTTGTTGCACCAGTACCACCTTTACTAACACTTAAAGTTCCACTTGCACTGTCTAATGTTATTTGTGCAGAACCACTAACAACACCAACCGCATTTAATCTTGATAAGATGCCCGATGCATAATTTGTTGTTGCTGTTAAATCTATTTGAGATGAACCAGATACTAATGTGGGTAAACCACTTATACTGCTAAATGTTATTTGTGATGAACCAGATACTAAACCACTTGGTAATTGTGCTGAACCTGATATAATACCTGATGGTAATTGTGCAGAACCCGACCAAATACCAGAACCGTTTAATATTTGTGATGAACCTGAAATAACACCATCTGTGTTCATTTTAGTTTTTACACCACTCGTAAATGTTGCCGATGTTGTATCAAGACTAATTGTTCTTGTTGCTGAAATATCTCCACCACCACTTAAACCATTACCCGCCGTAATTGATACTGAAGTATGGTCAATATGTTTATTTGCAACATATCCTGTTGTTGAATCATGAGATATTTGTGATGAACCAGAAACAATTGTTGTTCCTGTTGAACTAATAGTACCATTAATAACGGTATTAGATGTTATGGTAACTGTTGTTCCATTATCACTAATATTACTATCACCGACATGTTCAGCGTTTACTGATTTTAAAACTCTATTTGTTGTTGGATAACTTTCGTTACCAAGATTATTAAAAGTCTGTGGACCCATCAATAAAACTGATGATGTTACAGTTGATTGATTTTGATGAATGAATATCCATTGGTCATTTGTTGAATCAAATAACATGGAACCCGAAACCTGTGGAGACGAACCACTATCAATAACAGCAAGACCACCAAATCTTATACTCGGATTTTGTGCATTCACCGTAATAATATTGTCTGCAATGTTTACTACTGATGAACTGATATGTTGAATTGATGACGAGCCCGCAATGATTAAATCTTGTGAAACGTATAGTGAACCTGTAATTGTTTGGTTACCTTGGAAAATATTACTTCCTGTTGTTGCATAACTACCGGTTTTACCTTCGATGGATGTTAATCTACTATTTTGTGTTGTGTTAACACTTAATATACTACCACTAGTTGTCTCTAAAGAATCTAATCTACTATTTTGTGTTGTGTTAACACTTAATATACTACTAGTTGTTGTTTCAATCGATGATAATCTTGTGTCATTACTACTTGTATAACTGTTTAAAGAACCCGTTGTAGTTTCAATAACACCTAATCTTGTATTATTACTTGATGTATATGAATTTAAACTACCTGATGTAGTTTCTAACGCACTAAGTCTATTGTTTGCGGATGCCGTAAATGAATTTAAACTACCTCCACTACTTTCTAAACTACCTAATCTACCATTAACCGATGAACTAAATGCGGTTAAATCTATTCCTTCAATTGTTCCTGTTAAATCAATTGAACCTGATACAACGATATCACTTGCAAAAACAACAGGTGTACCATTAACTGATGATTGAATTTTATTACCGTTCAATAATTCAACTGTACCCTTTAATGTTATTTTACCATTTGTTGGGTCTAATAATATATCACCTGTACCACTTGATTTTAATTCGATATTACCGTCTGCGGTTTGAAGAACAATTGAATCGGTTGTTCCTTCCAATATTTTAATTGATTGACCGTTATCGGTTGTAATTGTTAATTCTTGAGCCGTTGATGATAATACTTTTGAACCATCAACATAGAGTGAACCTGATGAAATATAAACGTCTCTCCATTGATATGTTGAACTACCTAAATCATAGGCATTATCAACGGATGGTAATATTGAACCTGATAATGTTTGTGTACCTATAAATAAATTAGAACCTGTTGTCGCATAACTACCTGTTTTTGCTTCAATAGAATCTACTCTATTTTTTGTATTTAATGTTGTTGTTGCAACCGAAGAACTTAAATTTGTAATGTCTGTTGATAAGTTATTTGTTGTGGTTGCAACTGACGAACTTAAACTTCCTATATTTGAAGTTAGAGAAGAACTTAAGTTAGTTATTTCTGAATCTAAATTAAACGTTGTTGTTGCAATTGACGAACTAAATGTTGAGTAGTCTGTTGTTCCTGTAATGTTAACTTGAACACTACCGGAAATAACGTTTTCAGTGTTTAATTTAGATTTGATTGTTGTGTTGATAGAAGAAGTAAAACTATTTAAACTTCCTGATGATGTTTCTAAAGCAGAAACTCTACTATCATTACTTGAGGTATATGATTGGAAAGTTGTTTCATCCAATTTTCCCGTACCAATCGCTTGACCATTTAATGAAATTGAACCGGATATATTAACCGAACCCGTAATATTATGAGTGTCATCTAAAGTGTCACCGAATTTGGTGGAACCTGATTGAAATAGAACAGATGATGATATGATTGTAATATCAAATTGTTCCGCAGTGATAATACCACTAACATTTAAAGACCCTGTAATTGACGTATCTTTATTGACGTTAAATCCATCGGATGAAACTGATGCTGTGGTTGAACCGTTTGCAATTTGGGATAAATTTAACCCTGTTACACTTGACGCAGGTACATTATATAGACCTGAACCATCACCAACAAAGGAACCACTAAAGGCGGAAGCCGTTACCGACCCCGAAATATTTGATAACGAACCGTATAATTCCATTAATTTATAGTTTAACTATAAATACTTGAGGAATTGGTTATGGGGCGATATTATTTAAGGTATAATTAGTTCTAACGAACCATCCCAAGGGTCGGGGTTAGTTTGGTTTGACCAAGCTCTTACTGCATCGATGAAAACACCCATTTTTGTAACTTCTTGTGTGTCATTTTCTCTAAGTATATTGGATTGTTTCCAAGATGGATAATACTTGAAAATATACTCTTGAGCAAATTCATTTATTTCTGATTGTTCCCATTCTACATAAAGTTCTTCATCTGTTTTTGTATGTACTAAAACAGGTGGATATTGTGTAAAATCATAAACTTCTCTATATTTTAATAAATCGTCTTTATGTTTTATTCCTTTATTTTCTTTTGGTCCGTTAAACGAACAAATACCATATTCTATAATTTTCATATTAATAAATTTTTAAAACTATTGTCCGGATGCCCCTAATTTACCATGAAGAATGTAAACCATGTCAATTATTCTTAATCTACTACGAGCATCTGTATTCCCACCCCAATTTATCACTCTTAAAGTGTCCGAACTACCGAATAACCCACTTGAATAGTTTGCCAAACAATACCAACCACCATAAGCGCCACCAGCATAATATTGTCCACTTACTTTAAAATTAGCAAAACTATTAAGTCCTGTTCCTCCACCTAATGTTCTTGGTTCATTGTAATTTGGTGTTGGGGCACCTGTTGTTATATATGAATGATATGCGCCCGCCTGATTACATAGCATTGCAATATGTGCATATGAATAATCTTCACCCGGATGTGGACTATCACCAACACCTAGTTGAGCCCATATTGAAACTCTACCAATATCACCTATAGCGGTACCTGCTCCCGTTCTTCTTCCGTAATTTGAATCGTGTACTTTATTGTACCAAGTACTATGATGCGGAAACATTGGTAATGCAATATCTATATAAGCATTACCACCACTAGCAGCGGTAGGTGCATAGTCATCTGCAGAGTCGAATAATGCGGTATGTGCTGTTGAGTCGTTATATCTTGGATTTATTGTTATTGTCCCCACATTGATTGATGCATGTTGTACAATTGGTATAGGTATTTGCATTAATTCTATAGGTAACCCTGAACTTGATAATATTGCCATTACTAAACTATTTTTTCTAAAATTATTTTAAATTTCTCACCACTTCTATTATTCAACATAAAAATATCATTTTCACCTTCTTGTAATGTCCAATCTCCCCATGTACCATCAACACTATTTTGACTTCCTTGATTTGATAAATGTAAGTCAGTTGTATAAACGTTATTCCACCTATATGATGTTGAACCTAAATTATATGTTGCATCTGATGTTGGTAATAAGGTTGTACCGAATGTAATTGAACCTGATTGTGGTACAGATATTTTAAGAGTGTTATCTGCACTTCTAATATCATAGTTGTCACTAAGATATACACCTGTAAACCATTTATCTGCCCCATTATATTTTATTCTAAATCTAACATCTTGTGTGCCCGTTGAATCTAATGATAATACACTACTATCTGTTGATACTATATTAACAATACCGTACCCCCCAACGTGTGAACCTCTTACATCTAACACTCCATTTGGGCTACCGCTTCCAATCATTACACGACCATTACTTCTAATCGAAAATCTATCAGCATATCCACTACTATATGTTCTAAAATAAAATCCATCGGTGCCAGCACTATCCATACCAAATTGAACTCTACCTGTTGCATATGTTGTTGTAAATGATGATACACCTGTTTCCGTAATTCGTATACCTCCATCAGCAACTTCTAATTTTGCACCCCACGATGTTGTTCCAAGTCCTAAATTTCCACCAACATACATATTACCATTACCATACATGATGAAATCATCACCACTATTATCATATGCATAAAGATAACGTGTTTGTGTTCCACTATATGCCCCAGCATTTAATTCAATAAAGCCTTGTTTATTTGCATCACTATAATTTGCACTTCCAACATAAATCGCCGAACCTTTGTGTGAACCGGAACCTCTATCTATTTTTATAACAGCATCATTTCCACTTGTTGGTCCGTTTGCATATATTGCATTACCAGTATTAAGTCCTGTGTTAACTGTTAAGTTACCTGTTGTTACAAATGACCCACTTACAACTTGATTACTTGTGAATACATTACTACCGGTTGTTGCAAGTCTTGCAATGTTTGTTGTTGACATAACATCAACTTGAGCACTACCCGAAACAACACCTGATGGTAATTGAGCAGAACCCGACCATATACCTGTTCCAGATAATACTTGTGAACTACCTGAAACTAATCCTGATGGAACGCCACTTACAGAACCAAAAGATATTTGTGATGAACCCGATACTAATCCTGATGGTAATTGTGAACTACCACTTATAATACCACTTGGTACACCACTTAATCCACTATATGTGATTTGTGAACTACCTGATACTAATCCTGAACCTGGAACGCTAATACTACCACTTACAGATAAACTTCCTGTAAATGAATGTGTATCAGTTAATTCATCACCAAACTTAGTACTACCACTTCTATATAAAATTGAACTACTAATGTATGTTGTTCTTAATTCTTGAGTTTCAATATATCCTGTAACCACCAATGAACCTGTCATTGTTACACTATTACCAAACTGAATAGCATTACCATCAGATGATAATATTCTATTACCTGCATAAACTGTTGTTGTTCCTTTAAGTGCAATTATACCCGTTGTTGGGTCTAATATGACATCACCTCCACCTGACGTTGCAAGTGTAATGTTTCCATCTGCAGCTTGTAATGTAATTGTATCTGAACCTGCTTCTAATATTTTAAATGATTGTCCTGCATCTGTTGTAATCTGAAGCTCTTGAGTTGTGCTACCCAATACCTTTGTACCATCAATGTATAATGATGCAGAAGAAAGATATAAATGTCTAAATTCATGTGTTGAGGAGCCTAAATCATAAGCACCATTAACAGCCGGTATAACTGAACCTGAAATGGTTTGGTTACCAACAAATATATTTGAACCTGTGGTTGCCATTATCCCTCCCATTGAAGATGAAAGGTTATTCATCGACGTTGCCATTGATGATGATAAACTTGTCATTGATGTTGCCATCGAAGATGATAGTTGACCAATACTTGCAGATATCGAAGATGATACGATTACCACCGTAGAAGCTACGGATGAGGATATGTTGCTAATGTTTTCACCACCAGTTGATAGTGAACCCGTGACTGTGAGATTATGGACTTTCATATGTAAATAAATAGTCCAATCAAACGATTATATTTCTACAATTTTGTAAACTCTACCCGATGGGTCAGAAGTTTCCAATTCTGTTTTTTTGGTTTCGGCTTCTCCCAAAGTATCAAACTCATCAACGGTATCGTCTGAATTTAATTTTTGTACCCATATCTGTCTTTTAGCCCATTCAGGGTCACCTTGGTTATTATCAACCGGAACAAATTGTTTTAATATTCTATATGCCATGATTATAAATAGTTTTTTATTCGGTTGGTTTAGGGTAATTATCTTTTATTTCTTTAATTGTATTAAACCAAACACTTCCCTTTGCACCTTCTCCTAAAACACCATTATTAATATCGTGCCATAATAAATCTAATTGGTCAACAATTTTGGGGTATTGTTTTTCCCTTACAATTTTATTTGTGTTATTTAAAATAACTAATAATTCATCTTCAGGAATTCCCCATTCAATTACTTTATCAATAATGAACTGTTCTTTATTTTCTGATTCTAAATAATATTCGTATGCTGTCTTTTCCATTTTTTATATTTTAATAAATTGCCACACCACCCCATCTATTATACATTACATTACCACTACTACTACCATATCTAGTATTATTAACCCAATAGGTATCACCATTCCTACCATTTGCAACCATCCAAAAGTGATTTGGGTCGGTTCCTGAACCTTGTTTATATTCGTAAATTATATAATTGTTTACAATATTTCCATTCGTAATTTGGGTAACCCCTCCCGAATTTCCATGTCCGTTTGGAAAATATGCGGTACCTGTATTTCCATCTGAACTATTAAATGTTCCTGTAAATTGGTTACTTTCATAACCATTTGTAAATATATTATTAAATTGTGTTGTTGTTGGTCCGGTAAATGCTGCCCAGTTATAATAAGATGCTCCCGTGATACCACCACTAGCAACTCCACCTGTTCTAGCAAACACCGCTAATTTTGTTAATCCGTAATTTGATATCATTGCGGTTGGTGCAACTTGATATTCTGTATCAAATCCTGCAGTTGTTATTGTTGAGCTACCAAAACTTGCGTGACTTGGGCCCGTTTCTGCACCCTCAAAATATTGATTGAAAATGATTGCATAACCAATTCCACCATCTATTGTAAAATCACAATAACATTGGAAAGGATTACCCCCATTAACATTTGGAACTTGTAACCAATACACACCACTTGTTGGGTTACCAACAACTTGTTTTATAGCCTTTGCAGAGGCTGCCGCAGATGATGATGTTGAACCGTCAGCATTTCCTCCAACATTTACCCATACACTACCATTAAAAAATTCTGTTCTAGTTGTTGTTGTGTTAAATCTACCCATACCAGCCACCGATGTACCTGGTCTTTGTGCTGTCGTTCCTCTTGGTAGTGTAATTGCATCTGTTCTTGAACTTATATCAAGTGAACTTGATGTTGTGCCCGAACCGATAATAACATTACCTCCGTTTGGGACCATTGAAATATTACTCATTGAGTAACGATTCAAATACAATGCCGCTCCATCAATATTTAATCCGATTCCGGTATTTGATGATATTTTAGGGTCAACTCCTTTACTAAAAATTAAATCTCCACTAAGTGTTGTTGTTCCCTCACTACCATCTACAAATAAAATCGCACTTCCCCTCTTTCCGTTACCAACACGAAAATCTCTAAAGTAACTATTACTATTTTGATAACCTTCGTAGTTAATCCACAAGTCAATCCCATCTCCGGTACTGTTCCAACCGGCATTCATTCTATTTTGATAAATTGATGGTCCACTATCGGTGGTATAAAATGTACCATTTGTTATAATATCACCACTAAATGTTGTAGTTCCTCCGGTTGAGAATGTTACTCTTGTAGTATCGTTTGTTCTAATTCTTAATGGATGATTTGATTTTGTACTCAAATATCCTGAATCGGTATCAAAAGCCAATTCAACCGTACCTCCATTACTATTTGCTCTTGCAACAATATATGCCGATGCTCCTGAACCAGCATTAACATCTAAATTTTTTGTTCCGTATGTTACTGGTGAGACCGTGCCCAAACCTAAATTACCCCCACTAGTCAGTCTCATATTTTCTATAAAAGTAGAGTTGAGAGTGTTTCCGGCAGATGTGTTATGAGTGTAAAATAATAAACTACCACCCCAACTTCCACCATCTCTAATTGCTCTTATACCTGCAGTTATAACATCTTCATTTTGAAATTGTAATATTCCACCATGACCTGATGTGTATGTGCCTGCTTGAGTGTGAATACTAATTCCGTTACCGAAAGCAGCCTCACCTGTAGTTGAAAACGCGGTAATATTACCTCCATTAACTGTTAATGTTCCACTAAAGGTATTGGTACCACTAGTAGTTAAACTACCTGTAACAGTTAAATTACTTGTAAATCTACCTGAGCCTGAAACATCTAAATTGAATTGTGGTGATGGTTGATTAATACCAATCTTTCCATTTGCAGAACCTGAGAATGGAAAGGGGTCACTAACCATATTATTATCCGGCCAATAACTTCCCGAACCAAATATTAAACCACCAATATTAATTGAATCTTTACTATTTGTTGGTAGTGTTAAGGAGTTACCAATTACAATATTATTTCTACCTAAATAATTTGTACTATTTCTATTATTGGCAACATTATATCCTATATAATTTGAATATGCACTACCTGTTTGATACTTCCCACTTGAGCCACCAATAAAGTTAGAGCCAGATGCGTTTTCAGCATAATGTCCTGCCAACACACCTATAAAGTTAGAGTAATCTGCTCTAGTTGCACCAATACCTGCATTGTATCCAATAAAGTTAGCCGAATCTGCGTTGGCACCATATCCAGAACCTAACCCCATATAGATACTACCATATGTAGTACTTTGATATCCCGCTTCTTGACCTAAGAAAATACTGTATCTACTTCCTTGTGCTTGATATCCTGCTTGGTACCCTATTGCAATAACACTATCCGCACCATATCCTTCATATGCTGCTCTTGTTCCTATTGCTGTTAAATCCCAACTACCTGTTGCATTATATCCCGCATTTAATCCCACAATAAATGATTCAGTTATGCTACTGTTTGAAGTATTAAATGAACGAACTGTTGTTCCATTACCAACAAATGGGTATGATGATGATATTGATTCTGAAGATGTTCCAAATAATGAACCAGTAATTGATACTGCTGTTAAAGTACCGCTCACTAATAAACTACCGGTAAACGCATGTGTATCAGTTAACTCGTCACCAAATTTTGTTGACCCTGAACGATATAATATTGATGAGGAAATATATGTTGTTCTTAATTCTTGTGCATCAATATAACCTGTAACAGTTAAATTACCGTTGAATGTATTTGAACCTGTTGTTGCATATGAACCTGTTACACCTTCAATTGAATTTAATCTACCATTTGCTGAAGATGTAAATGTATTTAAGGAACTTGTACTTGTTTGTATTGTACCTATAATGGTATTGAACGAAGATGTTAGAAGATAACTTGCTGCATGTGATGCTGATGTTGCATTTGTTACTGAACCATTAATTGTAAGTCCACTAACGTTTACCGCACTCATACCTCTTAGGTCAAGTGTTCCGCCAGATATAATAATATCTGAACCACTACCGGAAATATATGATACCACATTTCCCGAATTATCTTTAAATTTAAATGCTCCGTTTGCCATTAGTTATAAATAGTTTTAATTAGTTTCTTCTACCCAAGTTCCGTTGGTATATGTGTACCATTTTTCATAGTATAAAACCCTATCTCCTTCTTGGACATTTGGGAAACCTAATTCATTTATGTTTTTTATTTCTTCCATAATATTTTAATTTTAATAAACACCTGTTGCGCTATTTGAACCGCTCGATGCCGTTACTGTTTTATCCTGATACGGGTAACCATAAGTTTGGTTCCAATCGACATTTAATCCGTTATATGAACCACTACCAAGTGCAATCACTAACACCACATAACCATCACTAGAAACATATGGTGATGACCACGCATTACCTGTTGTTACAACAGTATACATTGCTCCACTCCAGTTATGAAATCCAAGAGTTCCGGTTCTAATATAACCACCATATGAATAAAATTCAGCAGTAAATAATGACATTGTGTAATGTATATTACCATTTGGTGAACCTCCGGCCCACATATTTGTTTTCATATGAAAATATGCAACACCGTCAGGCATTGTCACTTGATACCATCCAAATATTTTTCTACCAACTTTAACGGCTCCATTAACGGCCAATTTTGATGAGCTGAATGATGTTGTTTCACCTATCGAAACACTTCCATTACCTTGAACGTGCATAACATCATCAACACTATGTAAACCAAATGATAATCTATTACTTGTTGAGCCGTCTCCAGAATAATAAAAATATGTTTGACCCATATTTCTAGCATTATCTGAACGACCAACCGCATACATTATATGGTCACCCGAATTCATTCCACCGTTTAATAATCTAACACCTCTTTGGAACGTTCCCGTTCCGCTCGCGGTCAAATCAACTAATGGGTTACTACCACTATTAGACCCCGATACTGCAAATCTTGACCCGGCACTTGAAACGTTAATACCAACATTACCTGAACTATTAATAGTTAACCACGTACTAGAACCATATCCTTCGTTATTAAATGTAAATCCATTTGCATTGAACATATGTGTTGAGCCGTTTGCATACATTCTTGTTGTCCATCCCCCAATATTTGAGGTTGTGTGTCCAAAGTAAAAATAATTATTACTTCTTAATCCCATATATCCATTCACATCAAATGTAGTTGCGGGGTCCGTGGTGTTTACACCAAGTCTAGCATTTGCTTTAATTATCATAATACCCGAACCGGTTGAAGAATCAAACCTAATATCATTTGCCACCGCAGCCGAACCAATATGTATAAGATTGGTACCCGAATCTTGCCCAATAATCCAGTTATCTGAAGACCCTGCTCTCAAAGCCGCATCTTGATTCATTTTTATTGACCCCGCAACCGTAAGTTTTTGACTTGGTCCAGAATCTGCAATTCCAACATTCCCATTTCCACCGTCAATAACAATATCACCACCCCTAGCCGAGTTATTTGCTATAATATATGTTTTACCGTCTTGACCTTGTCCAAAATATGAACTGTATGAACCACCAGCACTTAACCAGTTTCTTACTCTAATAAATGAACGAGTTCCTGATGTGTAATCTCTGTTCTCAAATTGTGCAATTGTATAGAAAGTATTTGCAACATTTGCTTGTACATCCAAATAAAAACTAGGTGTTGTATTAATACCAACATAATTTGATTGTGTTGTTGTAATTGTTGGTGTACCTCCCGAACTATAAAGATAGAAATTACTATCATTAGAAGATTGAGACATGCTAGCACCTAAAACCCATTGTGCTGAACTTGTACTTATTTGATTACTGTAAAATCTAACCGCAGCCCTTCTATTTGTTGTTGCATCACCCCCCCTTAAAACTAATTCGACCGCAGCTCCGTTTGAACCGCTTACGTTTAATTGTAATGTATCACTTGAACCTGCACCACCAATAAATGTTTGTGTACTGGCATTAAATGTGTTACTACCAGTTGTCGCAAGTCTTGCAATGTTTGTTGTTGACATAACGTCAACTTGAGCACTACCTGATACAGTACCAGAAGGTAATAACGAAACAACTTGTGAACTTCCCGATACTATTCCAGATGGTAATTGTGCACTACCGCTCCATACTCCACTGCCGTTTAATATTTGTACAGAGCCAGATATTAATCCTGAACCAGGAACACTAATTGTTCCACTTACCAATAAACTACCGGTGAACGCGTGTGTATCTGTTAACTCATCTCCGAATTTTGTACTTCCACTTCTATAAAGAATAGATGAAGAAATATAAGTTGTTCTTAATTCTTGTGCTTCAATAAATCCTGTTATTGTAACACTACCCGAAACTGTTAATCCGTCACCAAAAACAATATTGTTTCCGTCGGATGAACGAATTTTATTTCCAGCATATACTTGTGTCGTTCCTTTAAGTGCAACAACACCTGTTGTTGGGTCCAATATAACATCACCACCACCCGATGTTGCAAGTGTGATATTACCATCCGCACTTTGTAGTGTAATAGTATCTGAACCGGCTTCTAATATTTTAAATGACTGACCGGCATCTGTTGTAATTTGTAATTCTTGTGATGTTGAACCTAATACTTTTGTTCCATCAATATATAATGACGCAGAAGAAAGATATAAGTGTCTAAAATTATAACCGACAGAACCTAAATCGTATGTGTTATTTACGGAAGGTATAATTGAACCCGATAATGTTTGTGTACCGATAAATAAATTACTACCAGTAGTTGCATACGAACCTGACACACCCTCGATTGAGTTTAATCTTGTTATTGCACTACTTGTAAATGTATTTAATGAATGTGTTGCAGTGTTTACATGTCCCATCGTTGTTGTCATCGATGATGTATATGTATTCAATGACGATGTTGTTACTAACGCTTCTAAATCGCCAACGGCATCACCATTTAAACTAAAACTACCGGTAATCTGAGGTCCGTCTATTCTCATTTCTTCTTTCTTTTATTTTCTAATTTTGTAACCTTATCATTCAACTCTTTAATTGCCTCAATTAATATGGCAGTTACTTTAGAGTAATCTAATAATTTTATTTTTTCTTCTTTGTTTGATAAAATAATATCTCTATACGATATCAACTCTGGTTGTACTTCATAAACCTCATCGGCAATCATACCAATTTGTCTTGTTCTATCTTCACTATATTCTTCTAACCAATCAAATGTATAACCATTTAATTTTTCAATCTTATCTAATGCACCTTCAATTCTAACAAGATTTGTTTTTAATTTTCTATCTGATGTTGTATTAAAATTTGCGGCATCTACATCACCTGTTACAACTAATGAACCTGTGATACCAATATTATAATTTGTATTATAGTAAGAACCTGTTTGAGCAAAAATTGATGTGGAGCGGGGACCACCAACTGTAATAATTGCATTACCACTTGTTGGTGCAATAAAATCTATTTGTGTTCTATTAACAGAAACGGCTGTTATTTTTTGTGGAATTAATTGTTCATCATTTCCATCATAAACATTAACCGTAACATATTTGTAACCAATGTTATGGTCAATTACCCACGAACCCGTTGCTGATGTTTGTGTGTGTAAGTATCTATCTGCACTTGATGTTGATATACCTCCAACAGAAACTAATGCATATCCATATTCAGGTGTTGCAAATGTTATTTCTGTTGTGTTGGCATCGATTGATATAACATCTGATGGTAACATAACTTTATTATTAGAACCATCATAAACAGTTACGTTTGGATAGTTATAACCTAAATTGTGTGTTATACTCCAAGTTGCTAATGTTGTTCCTTGTGTGTGTAGATATCTTGAACTTCCGACATTTGCATTTGATATATCTAATGAGCCGGAAATTACAACACTACCTGTAACAGATAAGTTACCGTTTATATTTTCGTTGCCAACAAAGGCATTACTACCTGTTGTTGCGTAACTTCCTGTTTTACTTGTTAAAGAATTTAATCTTTGGGTGGTTGTGTAATTATTTGCCTCCAAAGATTGGACTCTACCATGTATGGAAGAGGACATTGTATTAAATGAACCTGTATCTAAAAATCCTAATCCAATAATTTGTGAACTACCGCTTACAATACCTGATGGTTTGTTTGCAATATTATCCCATGTTGTTTCAGTTATACTTCCACTAAGAATATAACGTGTATCGTATGAACCCGTTAATTGTTCTGAACCTGAAACAATACCTGATGGTTTGTTAGCAATGTTATCCCAAGTTGTTTGAGTGATGCTTCCACTTAAAACATATCTTGTATCATATGAACCTGTTAATTGTTCACTACCACTTACAATTCCTAATGGGATATCGGTAATTCCTGTGTAAGATATTTGAGATGAACCACTAACTACTCCTGATGGTAGTTGTAGACTACTACTCCAAATTCCACTACCATCTAATATTTGTGAAGAACCCGAAACTAAAGTTGGTCTATTAACTAAACCATAAAAATCAAAAGCTCCTGTTATTGAATTAGCAACTAAATCTCCGGCAACTGTAATTGTTGTACCAGTTTCGGATATAATTGAAATGTCGATGTGGTCTCCACCAACCGATTTCACAATTCTACCACTTATTAAATTTGGTTCATCACCTAACGACCCAGTATTTCTTGGGCCAGAAAGTAACATACCTCCAGAATAGTTAGAACCACTAGCATTTTGATAAACCCAATGATTGTGTAAGCTATCCCATAGTAAAGATGCTGTTGCATCGGAACTACCACTATCGTAAACTTTTAAACCACCAAATCTTTCGGCGGGTTCAAATACATTCACACTAATTGTTGATGAGCTAACAATTAATTGTGATGCTGTAACATATGTAATTGATGATGAGCCTAATACATTTAAGTTTTGAGTAATTGTTAAACTACCTGTAACCGTATAGTCACCATTTAAATTTTTACTATTAATCCAAACACTTCCACTTTTAACCAATAAGTCTCCATAAGATGTGTTTGTTGTTGTGTCGACGACATCGTGTGCCTCCCCTAATTCCGAACCATTATCAATACGCACATATATTGAGCCTTGTTGTTGTTGGTCTCTTAAAACCTCACCCAACCTAACACCGTGATTTGGTGCCACAGGTGGTGTTGTTGTAAATGTTCCATTTTCACCTAAAAATATTAATTGTCCTGCGGTCATCCCACTGGTGTTAACACCAATTAAAACACCTTCTGTGATTACTAAACCAAAATCATCGTTTGGAATATTTTGTGTTGCAATGCCTAAAGTATTTGCCGATTGACCTTCAGTTAATAGTGATGCAACACCAATTAATGGGTTATCACCAACTGCACCTGTAATTCTAACAACAGTACCCTTATTTATTTGGGCGCCTGACATATTTTTACAATACACATCAGTCTGTAATGTTCTAAATGACATTGAAGATGATGGTACTAGTTGTGAACCGCTATATGCCTCTAAGACATCTAATCTAGAATCTAAAGAACCCGATACGGTTGTATATGAAGAAGTAAAAGAATTAAAATCACTTCTAATACTACCACTAGCAGTTTCAAGTGAAGAAATTCTATTATCTTGATTTAAATCTGTTGTTGCGATAGACGAACTAAATGTTGAATAACCTGTAGTTCCTGTAATGTTAACTTGTATTGAACCCGATATCACATTATCATTATCGAGTTTGTTCTTAATCGTTGTGTTGATTGAAGATGTAAAACTATTAAATGTGGTTTCATCTAATTTACCCGTACCAATTGCTTGTCCATTAAGATTAATAGAACCCGATATATCTACTGAACCAGTAAATTCGTGTAAGTCATCTAATGTGTTACCAAATTTGGAAGAGCCAGATTCGTATAAGATAGAAGAACTAACGATTGATACGTCATATCTATCTGCGGTTAATGTACCGCGTACGGTTAGATTTTGTTCGATGTCAGCTGAACCGGATATAATAATCCCGTTCTTGACCTTAAATTCATTTGCCATATTTAATTAGTTTCACTGTCCACTAATGTGATACTAATAAATACTTGGTTTTTAACAAGCGTAATTACTAACTACCCAACCATTACTATCAATTCTCAATGTTGTACCATAATCGGCAGTAGAATTACCATAATATTTGAGATTGCCGTTAAATGGTGTTGTTAAATTTGAATTTGTAAAGAATCTGGTAACATTTAACCAATCAGAAGAATTACCATAAACTGAAATATCTGAACCGAATAAACCACTACAATAATCAGGTGCAGTACTACCCGTACTAATCATGTAATTTGTTGCTCCACACGTAACTAAATCATCACTAACAACCGCAACGTTTATGTAAACACCCTGATTTTCTGTACCATCAAATGTTTTAACATATGGATTATCATATCCACAATAACCTGTATATGCTCCATTAAAACCCGCACCAAACTCTATAGGTACTGCCGGTTGACTATTTCTATATAACGCAAAGGATATCGTACTTCCTGAATTTACCGCAATATCAGGAAATTGTAGTACGTATGTTGTTGATTGTGGTGATGTGTTTTCAATATGTCTAATCCAAGAGCCATTACCTTCTTTCCAAAATAAATCAAAATCAGAATAGTTTGGATTTGATGCTATTGCTTGTGATTTCATATATAAATCCCAAGTACCTGCATTTGGATTATTTGTTGGTGTTGGGGTTGGTGTTGCAGTAGCCGTTGGTGTTGCAGTAGGAGTGGCTGTAGGATTTAATACTACGGTTGTTGCCGTTGGTGTAGGTGTTGGGGTTGGTGAATTTGTTCCACTTCCTAACGCTCTATATAATACTTCGACTGTCCATGTGCCTGAACTTACTGTTGCATTTAATCTACCTGTCCCTGAAACGTTGAAACCGATTGCATTTGTATTTCCTAAATCAGTTGTTGTTGTTTCATTATATGAAGAATTGGTACCGTCCCAAACACTCATAATGTTTCCTGCTCTCATGTTAACACCATTCTTTACAACATAATCAAAAAACGCACCATCAAAAGTACTTAAATTGAATATTTCTGTGTTACTTGAAATAGTTACACTTGTAGAACAAATTTTTGCATTATTAAGTGTTAAACAACCTGTGATTGTTTGATTACCAACAAAACTATTTGAACCTGTCGTTGCATAACCTAAATTAGATATTTGTGAACTACCACTAATTAAACCTGATATTGTTGCTGCCGAACCACTTAATATATGTCCACCTCTAGAAACACTAACATGTCCCGTTACCGGTATACTGAAATAAATCTTAATTTGATTTTCATCTACAGATTCAATTCTATTAGGGAAAATTATATTTCTGTTAGAATCCCAAACAGTTACATCGGGATAATCGGTCCCTAAATTATGGTCAACAATCCATAAATTAGAATTTATAAATTGTTTTGTTGTTCCATTACCTCCACCTAAAGATGCAATTACTCTACCTGTTTGTGGACTTGGGAAAATTATGTTTGCATTGTTATTATCAATGGTTTGAATTTGACTTGGTATAACTACATAACCATTATCATCAAATACTTGGAATATTGGGTACTGTTGACCCGTATCGTGTTGAAAACTCCAAGTACTTGCTGCATTTGTTACAACTAAAGAACTATATGACCCTAAAGCGGCACCACCTCCTCCACCCGCACCCGCATTTAAAGCAAATGCCGCAGTTAATGCATATGATGCACTTAATACCGTCATAGATGAAGTTTGTGATGTTAATACAACACTTGAACTAAAGGTGTTAAGAGAACCAACAGATGTTTCTAAGTTGGTTATTGATGTACTTAATGAAGATGATAAATTTGTAATGGAACCTGTTATGGTATCCATTCTATTATTTAATGAAGAGGATAAACCAGTGGCATTAATTTTTAATTCTTTAGTGTATCCATTACCATTGGTATCGGTAATTGATGTGGTAATTCCAATACCGTCTTGTCCAATAATTTCAAATGCATCTGAACCTGTTGCACTTAATAAAGGTTGGCCATATACAAAAATATCTTTAAAGTGTGAACCAATAGATACAAATGCAGTTCCTGGGTCCGTCTCCTCAACATTTAAACCTGTACTATCGTCAAATTGTAATTTTGTAAATTGTTTGTTAACTGTGTTTCCACTAATATCAGAACCTGATATATGAAATGGTACATTTGTTAATCCAAGTGCACTACCCGTAAATTCATTTGCGGAAATGTAACCAACAACATTTAAATTATGGTCGGCTTTAATACTTCCACTAAATTCATACGTATATCCACTACTTACCGAACCGGTATTGAATGAGATTTGTTTAGAACCACTAATTTGTATTTGTGGATTTTGCCAACTGTTTTGTGCAAATAAATTTAAATTTGATGGGTGGTTAATTCCACCTATTGTACCTACATATAAATCTTTACCCGCATTTAAAAGATATGCATCATTTTCATAACCAACATAACCTGCGTTGTATGTTGATGAGTTTATACCTAAATCAACGTAATGTATATTTTCCGTACCGTTGTCGGCAGTAATTACAATATCACCACTTGCAGTTGAGCCGCTGCTATGGTTTTGTACATTTATTTGGGCATAATTGTTATGGTTTCCATCAAAATGTGCAATATTATAACTACCACTATTTTCAACATGTAGTACTTCAGGTGAAGTTTGGTCAAAACTTCCTGTTCCAACAATAAGTGAACCTGTTATACTTTGATTACCTTCTAAATTGAAACTACCACTAATGTTGATTGAACCTGTATTAACCGTGTTTGTTGAGATTATTTCCTCAACTGTTGGTCCGAGAGAACCTGATTTAGCCATATAAACCTTACCATCGGTAGTGTTCAATGCTAATTCACCTAATTGCAAATTTGAGTTAGTGGGCTTCTGACCTGATACACTACTCCTACGCAGTTTTACTATTTGTGCCATATATATGGTTCTCTCCTATGATTTGTGGTATGTACCACGGTTAATTAGACCTATGTAGGTCATAATATAAATACACAAAAAATCCATTTAAGTAAATAAAAAAAAGGGAACCTTTTGAGTTCCCTTTAATATTTTATTTAATTTAATTAATATCCTCCTCCGTCAATAACTGTGGAGAATTTTAATGTACCGTCTGAATTTTTATAACCTAATATACCGTCAAGAACATCAGTACTTTCAGTTGTTGAAACATAACCTAAAATATTTGAGCTATTCTTGAAAACAACCGCAGATGTTTTAGTTCCGTTATCTGTACCACCTGAATAAGATAATGTTACATTACCAGCAATTGTGGTATCACCATTTGATGCTGTTACTTGGAATTTGTTTATGTTATATGATAAAGTCGTACCATTATCGGTTAACAAACTATCACCAATGTTATTAGCTCCTGTTCCTTTTGGTATTGTATCTACAGTTAAACTCGTTTCAGAACCAAATGTTCCTGCAGTTGTACCAACAAATTTACTTGCTTGTCCACTTGCTGAAACAAATAACCAATAATCATTTTGTGAATCCCACAATACCGATGCAGAAACACCAGAAGAACCTGAATCGTTTACTTCAAAACCTGCATATCTTAAGAAAGGAGAATATGCATTCATTCTGATTATATTGTCATCAATCTCAACTGTTTGTGATTGAATGATTACATTCGTCGATGAACCTAAAACCTCTAAATTACCCGAAACGTATAAGTTTGATTGTAATTGTGTATTTCCTGTTACCGTTAAAACACCGTTTACTGTAACGTCACCATTGATAGTTTGTCCACCTTCAACTGTTAATGAACCAGATGTTCTAATATCTCCGTCGGTTGTATCAACTTCAAAGTTACCGTTACCGATTTTGAAAACTGTTCCGTTATATGTAAATCCTGAACTATCAATTAATGCTCCTCCAGCACCTACCGTAACAATTCTATCTTGTGTCAAATCTTCAACAATTGCAGATGCTAAAGTAGCTTCTCCATCTACATTAATTGTATCTTTAAATTGTGCGGAACCTGTAACATCTAATGATGAGTTTAATCCTGTTGCTCCTTTAACTTCTAATGTTGATTTTAAAGTTGTTGAACCCGTTACATCCAATGATGAGTTTAATCCTGTTGCTCCTTTAACTTCTAATGTTGATTTTAGTGTTGCCGAACCTGTAACATCCAATGATGAATTAATTCCAACTGCACCTTGTAATTCAGACGTTGATGTAACGTTTAACGAACCTGTAACTTGTACGCCGTTATCGTCTACTCTAAATCTCTGAACCCATGTACTACCATCATAAGATGCCACATGGAAGTTTCCGTCACCCCCGTTTCTTGTATCATAAACAAATTCTGCTGAACCTCTTTGTCCCGCATTACTATAATCATTACCAAACATTTGGTAATATGGACCTAAGATATTTGAACCATCGTAGAAACCATATATTGTGTTTGCAGTATCATCGGTAATTCTAATTTGTGCCTCATTCGTTAAATTAATATGACCATCAACACTTAATGAACCACTTACAGTTGCAGTATCTTTAACTAATAATGAACCTGACATTCTTGTGTTACCACTTAATACGTCAACCTCAAAATCACCGTCACCAACTTTTAATGTTGTACCATCAAAAGTAAAATTAGCATCATCTTCTAATAAACCATCAGTCCCTGCAATAACAACTCTATTGTCTGTTAATGTTCCAACGTATGTTGACCCACTAATGAAAACGTTATCTGAACCACTATTACCTAAATAGGTGTTACCGTTAACAACTAAGTCTTCAAATACAGTGATACCACTTAAGCTCATAGTACCAACATCTAATGTACCAACATGTGCGGTACCTGAAACATATAAATCTCTCCACGCTTGACTTGGAGCACCTAAATCGAATGCATTATTAACTTCAGGTAATATAGATGAACTAACTTCACCTTGGAAAACAACTAAATCAGTTGTTTGATTACCAATGTAAATGTTTCCACCTAAAGTAACGTTACCCGTTAAATCAATTGAACCTGTTTGAATAGTGTTACCTGTGATATATAAATCACCATTAAGTCTTGTACTTCCTGAGATATTGTTAATGGTAACTGAATTGATGGTATTATTTTCAATATTACCCGTCAAATCTATTCTTGTGTTACCACCAGCACCTGAGTTGTTTAAAACATATAATGATTTATTGCTAGTTGCATAGAAAGGTGTACCATCTAATATCGAACCGTATGTTGCTGCAGCCAATGAAGGTGCCGCAGTTCCCGTATAAATTTTGGATACTGGTCTAAATGCACCAGCCACACCTTCGTCCCCAACATTTGGTGAACCGATGAATACGAAAGGACCTCCTAAATCGGAAATCGAACCAGAAGCAATGATAAGTTCACCGTTTCTTGCCGTTGTTCCTTTTAGAGTGTCAATCGAACCTCTCCTGTGTTTAATTATTTGTGCCATATTGTGTTTTACTTTGTTTTATATAAATACTTTATTTTTAATTAGAAGAAACCGTCTCCACAGTCAATTATCGAATTATTCGCCCTATCGGCCCAACTACCTAAATTTTGGATTGATAGTGAAGCAGACACAATTTGGGGTGTTAATTCGTTTCTAACAATTTTCATTGCTCCCGAAACGATTAAAGATTCTGTATTTGAATCCAATCTTTGGACAAGTGTTGTTTTACCTTCAACTTGTAAATCACCTCTGATTATAACTGAACCGGTTACCTGTAAATCGTGTGAAGTTGCATGAAATGAACCCGTTTGTCTCCAAATACCGATATCACCAATGGTTGTTAATACCGAACTAGTGAACGTATTGTATCCGTTTTCTAATACAAGTGCTTCTTCACTACCCAAAGGACCCCCAACCCATTTATCTCTAGTCGTATCCCATAGTAATGAACCGGAGATTGTGTTTGGTGCTGTTGGGTCTTTAACCAACAAACCACCAAACGATGCTTCAGTTCCATTTAATTCAACAATATTATCTCCAAGAGCAACTGTCGTTGAGTTTATTGCTGTTGTTGTTCCTTTAACTACTAAATTACCTTTAACCGTTAAACTTGAGCCTGTGGTTTCTAATGCCGTTTTTAAAGAGGCGGTATATAAATTTAATTCCGTAAGCCCGACGTCTTGGATAATTTCTTCTAATGTTTGTCCACTAACAACAATATTATCCGCAATAAGATTTTCCGCATAGACCGCGTGAAGGGCACCTGAGATAGCACCCAAATCGACTATCGAACCTGATGGAACGTTTGCCGTATCAATTTGTAACCAATTAATCTGTTGTAAAGGCATGAAAAAGTAAAGTCTTTTACATAAATACTTTTATTTCCTTTCTTTTAATTTTAAAGTGTATTTTTTTTGGGTTTTAAATAAAAAAGGGAGGTAAAACCTCCCTTTTATTAAATTTTGTTTCCTAAGTGTTCACTTATCAATTTAATGGCCTCCTCACCATTATTAAAATCCTGACCAGGTATATATACAGGACCGTTTCCCTCCTCATCTTTTTGTACAAAGATTGTTGGTAGTAAATTGTGTCCCGTTTGAGAAACAACTTGGTCCCATATTGATTTGTTTTTTGTTATTTCAATATCTTGGAATGGGATTGATGCACTATTTAATTTTGTTTTTAAATCGTGGCAATGTGTGCAACCGTTTAAAGTAAAAACAATAATTTTAATTCCCATTTTAAATGTTGAATGATTCTGTAATTACCTTATTATAATATGCCGCGCTATTTGCACCTGTCGACCTATTGATTTCTTTAGTTCCTTCAAAAAGTACAACAGTAGGTACACTTCTAATACCTAACTCCATTGCTAAGTCCATATTCTTATCTACATCCATTTTCACAAATTCAAGACCTGTGTAATTATCTTGGATAGACTCCAACATTGGTATTAAAGCTCTACATGGTCCACACCATGTTGCAAAAAAATCAACAAGTACTTTTTCACCGTTATCTAATTTTGTTCTAAATTCACTCGTAGTTATCTCTTTCATTAAAATCCTATTTTTTTATTTTCTTTTGTTATTCTGACATCATCCGTGTCTATGTTATATATATCTGCTAACGTTAAACCCTTATCGGAAATCACGTCTTTTTTCAAATATTTTAAAAGTTTATTTGTATCCTCAATACTCAAAGTAGTAAACTTGTGTTCAGCAATTAATCGACCTTTTCTAAGTAATGCTTGGTCAATTCTTTCTCTTTTCATATTGAAGGTGGCAATCACTTGAATATTTAAACAATCCCCTAAAATACCATCCGTTAAGTTTAAAATGTTTGATACTCCTGCAGCCGATGCATTCCCTTCTCTATCACCAATTACGCGTTCAGCATCTTCAATTATCAAAATACTATTTTTCTTTTCCATTAAGAATGGAATGATTGTTGGTTCCGATAACATCTCCGCCATTGATGGTGGGATAAAAAGAATATCCTTACTTTCTATATGTTTTGTTAAATGTTTTAAATATGAAGTCTTACCCGTACCAGGGTCTCCGTGAAGTAGAATAATTCCCTTATCGTTTTCTTTATTTAATCTTTTAACAATGATATCGTGAATTTTTTTAAACTCTGAACCATAATTAAGTTCAATGTTCATATCGTTTGCAACCAAATCATATTCTTCAGTGTCTAAATGACCCATATCAGATTTAACCAACTGAATATTTGATTTTTTCTTTTCTCTTACATGTTTTTTAATTTCGGTAAAATCAAGTTGTTCTTCTAATTCTCCATTCTTTAAATTATAGAAGATGTCGATTGTTGATAAGTCAGTATTTTTTATACCTCCTAATTGATATCTAATCATTATCATCTTATCCTTATGAACTAACAACGATTCGAATACATTATCGTAATTTTTTCTCGTCGATTCAATTCTGCAATCTTCAATAAAACCGTTATTCAAAAAATATTGTTTAATTGATTTATCATAAAATGATTTGTTACTGAATTTTGATGGAATACAGTCGAATAAAATAACATAATATTGATTGTCGGGAAAATCGTTTCCGTAAACACTATCATATAGTTTAATATCTATAGGGAGTAATCTTACCATATATAAAATATATAAATTTTTTTTTAGAAATAGAAGTTTAATTAAGAGATATCATTCCAAAATTTGGTATCTCCATAAAAACTCCGTTTGGATAATCTTGTGGTTTTGTTTTCTTTGCAGTTTCTCTAATTTCTTCAAATTGTTCTTTAGTTAACATTGTCTCACCATTTTTTTCGAAATTGGTTTGTGATAACTCTAAAACTTTTTCAAAGAATTCTTCTCTATCCATCGCACCAACAAGATACTCGTCAGCCTCTTTGTTTTTTTGTAGAAATTCTTTTACTTGATTTAAATAAATTAATACTTCGGGACTATATTTTGTCATGCCTTTTCAATCTGTTCTAATGTAAGCGAAACTAATGTATTTCTTCCAAAAATCTTTACCTCAACATCGACTTTTTCACCTTTTACATCAGAAATAACTCCATTGAACGATTGGAAAGGTCCTTCCGATACGAGAACTTTTTCTCCAACTGTAAATTTTAATTTTTTAGATTCGATATGGTCGTTTAAAACATCATCTTTTAAAATTCTTCTAACATCAGTTTCCTTTAAAAGTAATGGTGTTCTATCACCCATCATTCCCATTATATTTGGAATTGCCGCGATGACTTTTAAGTCATCTGTACTTAATTTTCTCTCTGTCTCAAAATAAAGATAGCCACTATAAAGAACTTTTTCTCTTAATACTTTTTTATTTCTTACAACAACGAAGTTCTTTTCTGTTGGACAAACAAATCTTGATATATTTTTAATTTTACCGAGATTTATTTCTTTATTAAATTGGTCACTTAATGACCTTTCTTTGCCGGGTAAAACTTTTACCACGTACCAATTAGTTTCCATAAATAAATTTTTAATAAATACTAAACTAGTAGTTCATTATTAGAAGTTCAGTTCCCTCGTTTTGGGTTCCGTCTTTCTTAGCAGCCGCAGCCTTTTTAAAATTCTTTTGTTCCCATCTGTATTCGTTTTTTGGGAACCATTCCGATAATAAAGGAAAATCGTAGTATGATAAACTAAATTTACCTTCAATATTTTTGATACAATCCGCAAGTCTTGTGTGGTCGTTCACATCAAAGTCGTGATTAGAATAATAGTTCTCCGTTTTCCAATATGGTGGGTCCATATAGAAATATGTTGTGGGTGAATCATATTCTTTTACCACATCACAAAAATCTTTATTTACCACAAATGTGATTTTATCGAAGTGTTCACGATATTTTGGATTTTTCAACTTATCCATAAAGATAAGAACTTTACATCGATACTTTCCTTTATAATCAGTGTATGATGCGGTTTCAGGTTTCGAACCCGAGAATACTTGTGTTAGAACGTACACATATTTTCCTGCAATTTCTAAACTATTTTCTTCTGTAATAACCAAATCAGGATTAAACACCTCTTGTTGGTATTGTTTAAACATTTCTGAATATTCGGGAGGAGTGTCAACAACACCTAATTGTTGGCATGGGTATCTCGATAGTTCATTCCACAGTACATCGTACTGTTTTGCCCATTTCATTAAATTCGCATTTAATCTATTATAGTCGTTATATACGACTGTCTTTAAATTTGGGTACTTAGTTAAGTCCATGTTAAAGAAGACCCAGAACATACCTGAAAATCCCTCTACATAAGTTTCAATGTCTTTTGGTATGAAAGGTACAATCCATTTACCTATTCTTGCTTTACCTCCAATGTATGATATCATTATTTATAAATTAGTTATAGTAAAAATATAACCAAAAAAATTGAAAAAAAGAAATTAATAGTATATATTTTATTATGGGATGTACTAAATGTAAAAAACAACAACAAAAGGAGTATGTTGAAAGTCAATTAAGGTCTGTTGATAAATGGGCTTTACTGTTTTTAGTTGGGTTAGGTTCTTTGGCGGTCTATGGTGTCTATTCACTAATAAGAATATTCATATGATAAATTATAAGTACTTTATCTACTTATTCTGTAATAAAAAAAAGAAAAGGTTAATCCATAAGTCCGCAAAGAGAGAGACGGTGATGGAAATTTGGTATGAATTAAGGACCCAAAAAAAACCAAGATACGTTAAGACTAATTCAGGTAAACAAAGAACTCCTCAGAATTATGAATTGGTATTGATTTACCCGAACAATAGATGGGCAACAACTAAGACCTATATTAAAGATGAATTAGGTCGTAATTTAGAAGCTAAGATTACCGAGAACAGTAAACAAAGAATTAAAGAAATCATCCCATATTGGGAGGAAGAATATATTTATGATTTTGAAACTAAAAAAAGAATAAGATATCACGAATTTTTAGAAATCTTTCTGCCCGTAAATGAAATATCACAAATTTTCAAACTTAATAATAAAATTGTACTTCAAATTGAAGATAAATTTAGAATGTTTGGTAATAAAAATTTATCCGACGCTGATAGGTTGTTTGATTTAATTAAGGAAGACTTAATTAATAAGAAGAAAGGTAACTTTATTTTTGTTAGAGACATTACAACCCATCAAAGGAAACTTCTTTATGAGTTATTAGAAGCTAAGGGTTATAAGAGAACGGAATTATTTAGGCATTATTCGTATTAAATACGAATTCAATCTCACCTATCTTTACTGAAAATTTATTATTAATGTCAGGATTGCCAATATTGATTTTACTGACAATGAGTTTATAAATTCTTTCAAATTCATTTTTATTCAAATCAATTAAAACTGTTTTGTTCTCCCCCTCTAAGTTAATCTTTTCTAATAAATCAGATATTATTGCTAATTGATTTAAAATCTCACCTTTTTTTTCCATAACCTAATGCTATCAGTATTTTACTGAATATAGATATTCGCTGTTTAGGTTTTTCAACAAACATTTTTGATTTATCCAATGATTTTATTTCATCAATCATCTTCTTCTTGTGACTCAATATCTCCGTTTGGTCCTTCTCCATCTCCTTGTTCAACCAATCCGACGCTTGCTTCAATCTCTTGTCCATAATCGTTCAATAGATTTATATCTTTTAATTTATCCAACGATTCTTTTTTAAATAACTCTTGCAGTTCTTTAACTTTTTGTTGGAATAATCTTTGTTTCTCTTCTTCTTCTTTATTTATTTTAATTATTTCTAAAGAACATGCAAATACTACATCATACCCTTCTTGTGTTCCGTTTGAAATGATGGATAGTAAAGTAAATTTTTCGTTTTTATCTTGTACCTTAACCTTTATAGACCTGTATGGTTTAACAATATCCTCGTATCTCCAATTTAATGGCAGTTTAATATCTAAACTTACGTTGCCTTCTATTTCCCTCAAGGAATGGAAATGTGGTCTTAATGATTTTATACTTTCGTACACAGTGTTTTTATTAAAATAAATTTATTATCAAATAGGTTATAATATATGAGATTGACAAATATAAAAAAACCTGATTGTATTTTCCGACATTCATCGGAGAGGGATTATCGTCTCTAAGTACTGATATGAATTCGATTAGAAATCGAACGCAGAATATTAAACTTAGGATGAAAAAATATAACTCAATTTTCTGTATCATGTTTCTTAATTTCGTCTAGGATTTCCCTTCTGTACACACCAATCAATTGTTTAATTTCTTGTGCGTATTTTCTGGCTCTTATTGATGCACTTCGATTACCTTTTTCGTAAACTTTTTGGGTATCTACGGACATCTTTTCAACCAGGTCTTTAATTTTCTTTAAAGTATCCATAAAATTATCTTGTTTTTAATACCAAGATACGGAATTAATTTCACTTTTTCAAGTTTTGTTCAAATAATTTATATAAGTCAGTTAACATGTCCAATTCCGAACGACTTTTTTTGTAACTAAAGTCAAATAACTTATAAAAGTATTCACGTATTCTCGTTATATCACCATCTATATGGGTCTGATAGAACGCCTCTTGGAAGAATAACCATAGATATTCGTAATGGTTACCTCTACTTTTGATTTCAATACTCTCTTTTTTGAAATTGTTGATTACTTTATCGAAACACCACGTGAAGTGATTTTTAATGTCTTCTTGTGATTGCAAGACATCGGGACCTAAAAACGTTTCTTCTATTAGGTCAAGTAAGGAAACTAAAAAATCATAATATAACTCGGTTTTTTCCCGAGTTATATTATAAGCTTTGTACCAAATTTCGGTTTGATTTTTATAACTTTCTGAAGTTAAAAACTCAATATACCCATCTCTATTCTTCATACCCATATTAATTTAAAATATACAGATAAAAAGAAATAAAAAAAAGGATTTACTGTGTTTTCTTATTGTACGATGACATGTTTTTCATTTTCTTGATTTCATCAAGAACTTTGTTGTCTACAGTGCTTTCGTTAACACTTTCTTTTTTACTCGGCTTTACTTCTGTGGTTGGAGCCGGGTCTTTTTTGTACATAGGAGCTTCGATATCCTTTTTGTGCTTTCTTTCTACTTGTTTTGCCATCTTCTCACCTAAATCACTAGGGACAACATTAGCAACGTCTTTATCTTGTGCATTACCCATAGTTGAATCACCTGATAATGCTTTTTTCAATCTTTCAACAAATTCGGGAGATGGTTTATTATCATACTCTAAGTGTTGCATTCCACCACCTCTATTATCTTCAACGAATTCGTTTTCTTCTTCTGTATTGTTTACCGCCATTTTCTCACCCTTACCAATTTGTTTTGGGAATTCAGGATTATCGTTTCCGTCAAATGACAAGTAATCTTTTAATTTCTTATCTACTGAATTTAAGTATTCTGTATTGTTAGCATCACTATGTGATTTTTTAACTGCATCAAGACCTGGTACAGATTCTAAAACAATCTTAGAAATCATATCAACTAACTTACTTTCAGATAACTTATATGATTTTAATTTACTTTCGTTCATTGGTTTATAACCACATTCCATACATTCACCTTCACTCATAAGACCAGAACCACATTCAGAACACATACCTTCACCTTCGGTCATTTCTGATTGTGCTTCATCTCCTTTACCTGTAACTGAATCGAAATATGCTTGAGTATCGTCAAGTGATGAATAATCGGTCATTTCTTCTGGTTGAATTTGTGTATCGAAATCATCGAAACCTTCAGAACCGATTGCCTGTTCTGTCATGTTGCTTCCACCACATTCTTGGCATTCTTCTTCTTCGGTTGTTTCTTCTTCCCATTCACCCATCTCTTCTTCCTCTAATTGTTTCCAACATTCTTCAACGTTGTACTCTTTACCATCAACCTCAAATTTATCTTTACCATCTTCTTTGGCTTTATTAAGTGCATCAACAAATGCATTTCCTTCCATTGGTTCTTGATTTTCCATATTTTCTGTATTTTCTGACATATCACTTCCTAATTGTTCAGCGTCTGCTGCTGATTTTATGTTTATTTTTAAATTCATATTACTTTCATCACCCTCAACATCCACGTCTATGTCCATATTTGAACCTAAACCTTTTTCTTCCATATCCATATGTAATCCTTGCATTAGATTTTTCTGTGCCTCTTCAGGTGTACTTCCACCACAACACTTCATTAATTCCTCTGCAGATACATTATTAACACTAATAGTGATACCAACATCATGTTGTTCATCACTTATATCTTCGATATTTGATATTTTATCAACTAATCCTGATAAAGTTTGGAACCCTTTAATTGTATTAAATAACATTTTTTTGCCGTCAATTTCTTCTTGGGCTTGCTCTTTAATCAATTTTTTAGTCTGCTCAACTAAAATATTATCAATGATGTTGTCTAAATCTTTAATTTTCATATCAAATAAATATCTTACTAATATCGTTTAACACAATATTTTCCACTTGTTTATAGGACAATCCCGATTTTTTTGAAGTTTCGAGTATTGCAACCTTTATTTCATCCATTTCCAATAGTTCTAAAGCGTTTATGTCACCTTGGTTACAATACGGGAATTTCTTACATTTTTCTTTAATTTTAATAAACACACTACCAGGTCCCCCCCATTTAGGGAATTTCTTATCTGTTACCGCTCTACTTCTTTTTACACTATCAGGACCATCGATTTTTAATGGATTTCTATTACCCTTCGGTGTTTTACCAAATAAAGGTACGTCATATGCTCCTGATGATGATGCATCAACCGCTTCACCCATTTCCACATCTTCATTTAGATTTGCATTATGAAATTTATAAATTTCTCTTTTGGTAACCCCCATTGCAGGTGCAAATGCTCCTGAAGATGCCGATGTTGTTTGTTCTTTGGTTTCCGTCTTTGGTTTAGATTTTACACCACACATGTCTAAAAACTCATCGTAGTCAAACTTAATGTTCTCGTCTTTGAATTTTTTTACCATGTCGTAAGCTATTTCCTTTCTATTTTCAATATCAACAACTTTCTTTACGATATCTATGATACCATAAACCATATCTTGCTGATTGTTATTTAATTTTTTGTCTATTTTTTCATTACCATCAACCTCTTCTTCAACCTCTGATTTTTTCAATTTAGTATAATAACTTGGGTTTTCCCATAAATGGTCCATCGCAATTTCTTTTGCTTTGTCTTTATCATCCGTGTGTTCCATTTCAATTTTAATTCCCATTTCCAATTCTTTCTTTAAGGATTGAACCATATTATCTATATGGTAATAACCCTTTTTGTCATGTTTCTTTGCAATTTGGGTTAATGTTTTATTATCAGATTGTCCACCTTTTAATTCTTCTGTTTCATTAACGTCTTCTCCAATTTCACCAATAAAAACTTTAGGATTAACTCCCATCGCTGCTGCGGTACAAAGTCTTGTGTTTCCAGCAACGAGGATATATCTGTCACCCATTTTTAAAATAAGTGGTCTTTTATATTCTCCTGACTTTATTATTTCGATTAATTTCTTAGGGTTAGTCTTATTGTACATTTTTGCAATGTCGTTAACTGCATCAATATCCCCTTTCTCTATTTCGTTAGATTCGGTATTTTCTAATTTAGGCCAAACATCATCTGTAAGTGTCTGTTCCTTCAACCCCTCAAAAGCGCGTACTAGTTCCTCGACAGAGATGTCAATTTTCTCGTCTCTTCTTAAATCTTGCGATAATCTTTGGAACTCGTCCATTTCACCCTCAATATCGGGCTTAATCACTTTTTCCATTATCTTACGTTCTTTAATGATGTCTCCCAGAATGATTTTCTTTGCCACAATGTTTTGAATAATTCAACAACAACTTTGGAAGATAAATCAACTATCTTATCATCGATATTTCTTGTGCCTAATTCTTTTTGGATAACCTTTATAACCACATTATGTGCTTGGGTTGTATCCAAGAAGTCTTTCATTTCTTTTCTTGCTATCTTTTCAATCTCTTGCTTATCAGCGTTAGAAAATGCCATATTAGTTGTCTTTTCTGTTAACGATTAAATCGTTTATCGACCCAATGAATTTATCTTCAAAAGCCTTTAACTTTTCAAGCATCTCCATAGTCTCATCGTCAATCTTTAACATAGACGCATTTGATAGGTATACTCCATTATCATCACCAGTTGATAGGGTGAATTCAATGTTTTTACCTGTTATCTTACCGTCCAATTTTGCACTATCAGAATATATGTTCAATTTACCAAACTCAACCAATTCTGACACTTCTGCCTTAAAACCATCAATTAATTTAGAGATTAATCCCTTTTCGTTATCATTAACCGTTAAATCTTGGTTATCTTCTGAATGAATTTCAACTTCAACTCCGTTAATAACGGTAAAATCTTCACCCTCTTGTCCACCATTTTGTGGTGCAGGTTGTTGTGGTTGTACTGATTGTTGTTGAACAGGAACTTCAACTTGTTCTCTTAAAGAACCATTTGAAGGTGAATTAATCTTTCTCAAGATATTCAACATTCCTTTAATCTCGTCGTATTGGTTTTTTCTATTTGACATTTTCATAAAATATTGTAAAATCGAATGATGGGTTTATATCTGTATAAATATTTAGAAAGTTGGATTTACATACAATCCCGTTGAATTTATCAACATTTTCGAGATATCCCTGTGAGGGTACTGTTTGGTAAGGTATGTTATGTTCCTCTGTGAGTTGTTTACAGAGGGATGCGAGGGACTTTTGTTGTTCTTCGGTATACTTGTCCCAAAAATAATAACCCCTCCAATTTCTGATATAAGGTTCAGCACGGTAGGGGTCTCCAATCCAATTATTTAATACCCCTGTTATGGTGTTTTTATTTAACCAACCTAAATTTTCTATTGCAATTTTAATTTGTTTCCTATCGACGTTTGGGTCTCCAAATGTGGTTGAACTGTGGTTGGTGTCGAATATTTTGTAGACTTTACCTAATTTGGTAACTAAAAAATGGGGGATATCGGAGTAGTTTCCGTTAAATCTGTATTTGAGCTTCATCATGAAATCATCAGCTCGTCTGCCTGTGTCGTATAAAAATATCTGTGTTTTTTTACTTTTCTTTTTTACAACATTTAAGGTCTTTCTATTAAGAGTTTCTACGTCTTGAATTTCTAACATTCCTCGAGAAGGTTTTTTTACGAACAAAATTTAAATCTTGTTCTTCGATAACACTTTCACCTTCCTCATCTTCGGTGTATGGTATTATCACTCGATTATTATCCAAATCATAAATCACTTGTGCAGGATTTATTTCATCGGATTCTAAATACAAATCATCCTCATCTATTGGTGAAATTGTGGGGGTAGACGTCAAAGAAGAAATAGTTTCCAACTCTTCTTCTGACTTTTCTAAGAGTTTTTTTTTATATCCTCATCTTCTGATGGGACTTGCTCTAAGGGTTTATCTTCTACTTGTATTGGTTCTTGAACGAACATTTCTACGGTTGGTTGGACGTCTTCAAGTATTTGATTTGCTTCGTCCATTTCCTTTTGTTCGGATTGATAAATTGGTTCGTCGTTTATTATTTCAACATTATACTTGATGATTGGGTCATCTTGTATTTCTTCGTCAATTTGTTTATTAACTTCATCCAACGTATTGTTTATATCCTCAACGCCAACTTCTAATTTTTTCTCTTCCTCTATTGATTGTTGGTTGAACTCTTCAATGGCTTGTGTGATAAATTCATCACTGAACGTTAATTCAGGTTCATTATCAATCGCCTCATCCACAGGGATAACAGGTTCTTCGTTATTTTGGAAAATATTTTCCGTTTCAGAGGTTATAGTGGAAAAATTTTGTTGTATTTCTTCTTCTGTCGGTTCTTCTTGGAAATTATTCTCTTCTTCTTCCAAACCATCCATTAAAGTTACGTCCCAATCAGAAATATCGTCATCTTCTTTTCTTTCCCATTCATTTAAAACCATTTCATTTACTTCTTCATCTGATAATGCGGGAACCACTTCTTTAACCATTGGATTATCAAACGGTTCGTCATATAATCCCAACTCTTGGTCATTCTTCATCATCTCAGTTAAAATCTCATGTCTTTCCTCTTGTGTTGGTTGGGTAACAAAATCGTCAATATGTGTATGTTTTTCTCTTACCTCATCAGAATATCTTTTTGCCGCCTCTTTTAATTTTTCATTTGGCGGGGTTGGGTTAGATAAATGTTTTTCTAAAATTGCCAAATCTTCTTCGGACAATCTTATTTTAGATACTTCGGCAATTATGTCTTTAGCATCTACTTTTTCAATTATTTTTTCTTCAACATTGTTATTCGTTTCTCTCATTCTATCTTCTTCTGTGAATTTAACTAACATATGAAGAAACGATAGTGAAATGATTGGTAACATACCACCAGCAAAAAACGCTAAAAATCTTTTATGACCAACAAAATCAGTTGGGTCTACTCCCATGAATTCAACGAATGGTGAAACTAAATCAACCCAATCTTTAAATTGCTTAGAGTCTACATCGATGAATGAATATGCAAAGAATATATTACCAATAAATTGTACCAGTGTTACAATTGCAAATGGGAAATAAACCTTTTTACCCATATTGGCCGATATTGCCGCTAATGCCGACAATGCGGCAATCTCAATACCAATTGAAAGATATACAGCCCAACTTACCGGGTTAGAAATCCCATACCATTGTGTTACGTGTGATATGGAAACAATTGCCACGGTCATGATTGGTATCAAGAACGCGGCAATGATTAACGTTTTATAATTTTTACTAATCCAATGTTTCATTGATTATTTTCTTAATTTTTTGATTTCTTCGTCAATTTGTGTTTGACGCTGAACATCTAACATTTTGCGGTCGGTGGCCTGTATCATTCTCTTTTCTGCCTCTAACCCCATTATTTTTAATTCAACATTTAACTCTTGCTTAGTGTAAGTAGAATCTTTAATCGCAGAAATTTCTTTTCTAACTTTTGAAAGTTCTCTACTATCGCTACATCCTTTAAAGAATGTTAATAATGCAATTGCTAATACAATTACTGTAAAATTGGTTTCTAAAAACTTTTTCATTTTTTATAATTTATAAATAGTTTATTAACGAATAACTCTCGTTTCTAAGTTTTTTAATTGCTTTATCTTTCAATTGTCTAATTCTTTCTTTAGTACAATCAAATTCTTCACCTAAGTCTTCAAGATTACTTTCAATACCATTTAATCCAAAATACTTTTCGATGATTACTTTTTCTCTATCATCTAAAACGCTTAGGATATAAGATACTCTTTTTTTAATTTCTTCTGTAGTGTTAAGTATATTTTCTGGGTTATCTTCGTTAGGATTTCTAATAACGTCAATCAATTGGTCCCCTTCCTCGTTAATTTCTTTATATAACCCAACACAATATGGTAAATTGGTTGTTGGTTCATCTGAATAGTTAATGAAGTACTTTTCTTCGTCAGGAATTTCATTCTTCTTATTTTTTTGTGCCTCCTGAACTAAGTTTGACGGAATACGAATTGTTCTTGCGTGTTCATTCAACGACGCCATGATTGATTGTTTAACCCACCAAACAGCGTATGAAATAAATTTCAGTCCACTAGTTGGGTCAAATCTTTCGATTGCCTTTAGTAGTCCGATGTTTCCTTCTGAGATTACATCCAATAAATCGAGACCTTGGTTTTGATACATCTTTGCGACCGACACTACGAACCTTAAATTACCCGTGACTAATTCGGATTTTAATTTTTCTTTTTCGTTCTTTGGTGTGTTCTCATCGATAAGTGCTTTGAAGATTTCTTCCTGTCTTTGGTGAGAGATTACAGGTATCTTTTTTAAATCTTTTAGATAGTACTGTATTTCGTCAGTGTTAACGATAATGTGGGATTTAGCCATAATAGTGAGTTTAGATATTATAAAAGTAACGAAAAAATATTAGATTTCAAAATTATCTAAGAAATTTTTTTCATCGGGAGTTAAACTCTCCATTCCATCTCTATCTATTTTGTCTAAAATGTCATCTAAGACAATGTTAGGGTCTTCCTTTTTCGTAATTGCGGTAAACTGTATTTTCATCATATTATCCTCAGACATTTTGTACATAAAGTCCCTCATTGTTTGTGGGACGTGTGCTGTAACAATGTTGTCTCTGTTGAATAAGAAGTAGAATTTAATATGGTCGGGGGTCATAACACCGTATAGGTCTTTGGCCAATTCCTCCCTATCTTTTTCCGAATCGAAAATGATAATTATATTATTAGTATTTTCTATAATATATTTTATAGAAGTAAATGAATCCGAGGGGAACACTTCAGTACAAAAATATTCTACTTCATCGTGACCTTCGAATGAACCAAATATAAATAAAATATATGTGTTCATTTATTAATAAGTTATTGTCTTAATTTAAGTTTCCAATATACTCCCCCACCAAGATATGGGCTAAGTTTTCCGTTGGTGCCGTCGGTAACGTTATTCGTTAAACCGACACCAATCTTATATAATTTCTCGTCCTTTGTTTTTAATATCACACCAACTCCCATTAAATTAACCACATTTGGTTTATCAAACTTTGCATCCACACCAACATAAACTTGAGTTTTGCGTGGTTGGGGTGTATATATTGTGTCATTAACTATCATTTTTTTAATGTCAGCAATGAACTTTCTATTAACGATACTATTTTTTGATATTGTATCGGTTATCGATATCGTACCTTGATTATTTGGTAATGTTAGGACCTCTTTATGTGGTACTCTGGCGAAATATATTTTTAATATTTCACTAGTATCGACTTGTTGAATTACGGGGATTTCTACTCTCTTTTCAACCTCCACTTCAACGGGTACCTCAACCTCCACCTCAACTAACGAATCTACCGATATTGTATCGTGAACTGCGTATGGTATTGAATCTATTTGTGGTACCATTTTAACTCTGCCAGGCATAAACCCTTTTGGGTTTAATAATTCTAAAAGAGCTATTAATATTAGTACAACAATTACAATATTACGAGTATCTAAGTATTTTTTCATATTACTTTAACAATAGCATCGTAGTTGCTATCACTCCAACAAATGAACCGACTTTATATAAGAATGTCTTTCTTCTTTGTCCTTTAAGTTCTTTTAAAAGACTTTCAGATTTTGCACGTTCTAAATCAAATTGTTGGTCTTTCTTAGTGATAATCAACTCAAGATTAGAAATCTTTTGGTCTTTAAGTGTATCCTTTTGTTTGAACAAACCAATTTGTTCATCTTTAAGCATAATAACCTTATTAAGCTCTTTTATCTCGATGGCGTCTCCGTCACCTTTGATTAGGTCTTTAATTACAAGTTTAGCCACAGGTACCTTTAATGGTACTAAAGTATCAATATTTGTCTTTGTAACGTTCTGTGAAAAACTTTTCAAGGTCACTAAAGTTATAATTGTTAACAGAATCAATTTTTTCATCGGTTTGTTTTTTAATAATTGTTATGTTTTTTGTAACATTGTTTATGTTTTTGTCTACCACATCGATTTCCTTATCGATAGTAACAATTTGTTCAGTTATTTTGTGATTTTCTAATTGAACAGAATCAATCTCATTTTGGATTGAATCAATTTTCGCGTTGTATCCTGCAACATCGGTTTTAATACCGTTCATTTGAAAGATACTATATCCCGCCAAAATCACAACTAAAAGTAATAGTACGTCGGTCTTTTTAATATTCATATTTAGTTTTAATTATAAATATGAAGAAGGGGACATTTAGTCCCCTTCATACCTTATTTTTTCTTTTTGACGATTTCGTCGATAATACCGTAATCTAATGCCTGATTGGAGTCTAACCATAAATCTCGACTTGCATCGTTTTTAACAACCTCAGCATCTTTTCCACAATATTCACCTAATAACTCAAATAGTTGGTTATTTAGTTTCTCCCATTCAATCATATCAATCTTGGCATCTTGGATATTACCCCCGAAACCTCCACTTGATTGATGTAACATTGTTCTCGAAAATCTTAAACTACATCTTTTACCTTTGGTACCCGCACCTAATAAGATTGAACCCATAGACGCGGCCATTCCTGTATTAATAGTTCTAATGTCAGAATTAATATAATCCATAACATCCACCATAGACAATCCTGACTTTACAGAACCACCTGGACTGTCGATGTGCATTGTAATATCCAAACTATCTAAACTATCCAAGAACATTAACTGAGCTTGTACAATTGTTGACATGTGGTCATTAACCTCACCTGCCACCCAAATAATACGTTCCATCATCAAACGTGAGAATACGTCCATTGCGGTCACATTCATCTGTCTTTCCTCTAAAATATAAGGTGTAAGACTATTTTCAATTCTTTTGTTGTAATAGTCCAATTTTAATGAACTAATCCCATGGTCTTTAGCATATAGACCAAAACTGCTGTACTCTTTTGGGTTCATATTATTTCGTTTTTAACAAATATAAATTAAAATTTTGAGAAAACCAAAACCATAATTAGGATATTTTGGTTGTTACATATTCTATCGAGGATACGTTCTCGTTTTTGGTTATCATGACTATGTTATCAGACCAATTTCGTATTAAAGGATTATGTGATATGACAAAAATATGTTCGAAATAGTTCTTAATTTTCTTAAAAAATTCACCAACCATCTCAAGATTATCGTCTGCCACTTTACCAAAAACTTCGTCCATAACTACGATGTTTGGTTTAGGTAAAGATGAAACTTTGGTAAGTACACTTCTAAGTGCTAGTGATGAAATTGTTCTTTCATAACCAGAACCACTATTCAATGGCTTAACTACTCTTGTTTCATTATCAATCATTAAAAACTCTAATTCGTTTTTATCATTGATGTTTAATTCTAAATTGAAATAACAACTATCTGATAGTAACCTATGTAATTCTTGGTTTAACAACGGTATCATGTTTTTTAGAATTACTTTTGAAATACCATTCTTACCATAAACTGTTAGATATACTTTGAATACTGCTAACAACTCTTCTTCTGATTTGATTTTTTTAATCAACTCATTATTAACACCGATTTTTTCTGTCATGTTATTGATGTTGTTCTTATGTTTCTCTATTCCGGTTGTTGATTGTCTAATATCTCCGTTTGCGGTTTCAATTTTAGTTCTCAGAGCGATAACTTCAGAATCTATTTTTTGATTTTGTTCTAGTTTCTTTTTGTTATCGTCATATCTATCCAATCTCAATTGTTTAGAATCAATCTCAAGTTGTTTTTGTTCAACTTCCAATTCGTATCGGGCTTTACGAAGTTTGTTTCTTTCGTATGTGTCCAACTGACCTTTTAATGTTTCAAACGCATCAGATTGTCCTTTTAGTAAATCAAATTGCTCTTGAATTTGTTCCATCTCTTTGGTGATTTCTTCGATTTCTTTTTTAATCTTTTCAATCTCATCGGTATGGTCAACATCATCTAACGCTCGATTACATGTTGGACAAACAGTTCCTTCTTCAAACTTTTTAATTAACTTTTCTTTTTCACCTTTCTCATATGCACATGCAACTTTACCTCCTTGTAGTTCCGACATTTGACCAATCAATTCTTTATGTTGGTCTTCGTGATAATACTCTACAGGTTCGGTAACATCAACACCATCTGCATTAGATTGACTTTGATTTTTTTGTGTTTTTAAATCGTTAATCTCTCTTTCAAGTAAAGTAGGATTAGTATTAATTAATTCTTTGTCAACATCATTGTTTTTTGAACCTAAAACTTCATCTCGTCTTTCTTCAAGTCTTTTAAGTTCTTTTTTATATTCTTCTAAATCAATTTCAAGTCTTTCAATTTCACTTTCTGAATTGGTTATACTTTCTTGGAATTGTTCATTATCGATTTCTAATTGGGTAATGTTGTATGTATTTGAAACTAACTTTTTACTCCAATCATTATAGATTTCTTTAGCAATCTCTTCTTTTTGTTTGAGGGTTTCTAATCCTAAAAACTTTGTAAGAATTTGTCCTCTAGCAGTTGGTTTAGATTCAATCAATTGCTCGAGATTATATCCAGTAGTAAGAATTGTTGAAAGGAAGTCTTCTTCGGTCCCAATTGCAGATGTAATAAAAGTTTCCGTTTCTCTTCTTTGTTCTCCTGATAGATTGGTAACTTCTCCATTTTCCATTACCTTATAAAACTCCAATTCATTCTTAACTGTGTATTCACCAGATTTACTTTTCTTTCTAATTAAGTTTCTTTCAATAACGTAATCTTCTCCATCAATAGTCACATAACCCTTAACTTTAACCGTATCGTTATCTCTGAACTTGTTAAAAATTTCAATATTTGTTTTTGTTTTGGTTGTTGAATTAAAAAACAAATACATTAGTAGGTCAACCGTAGATGTTGATTTACCACCAAAGTTTCTTGGGGTAGATTCAATCACGGTAATTCCATCTAAGTTAGTGAAATCAATTTCATTATTATCACCAAAAGATAAGAAATTACTAAACTCAACCTTTTTAATGAACCATTTATTAAACCTTACTTTATGTTGGTTTAATTTATCAATCTCTCCATTAACACGATTATCAAGTCTATCAACCATGTCCCACTTGATGGTGATGTTGTTTTCTTTAATGAAGTCCTTAACTAAATTTTTTTGATATTGATAATCTAAAATGTTATCACTTGCATCAAGTGACTTTAGTTTCGTATTGGCATTATTACTTAATACCTTCGTTACTATTTTAATATTAGTTGAATTGTATTTTTTTTCAAAATACGTTTTAACCCTTTTAATTCTTTCTTGGGTTAAATTTTCGGGAACATCTTCCCACTCAACTTTTATAAACGGGTTTTTATAACTCATTATTGTAGTTTAAAATAACTAAATGATTTTTATCGATTTCTTCACCTACTCTACCACCGTAAATTTTAAATGCATATTTCTTAGGATATGTTGCTACGATATACCCATCATATAACTCTCTAATCAATGGTGTTTCAGATATGATAATCATACACTTATTCTTAGTGGTTTTGAAAATCTCCGCCAACTCTCTCTGTGATTGTTGGTTAAAATCATCAAACCCATAATCATTAAATTCTGAATCGTATGGTGGGTCTAAAAATACAAAATTATCTTCTGAGTTGTACTTCTCAAATATCTTTTTGTAATCACCAAAATTCACCTCTGTTCTTTGCAACAATTCTTGATAAAGAGGATTTTCCAAATCTTTAAAATCAACTGTTTTATATTTTCCATAAGGTATATTAAATTCTCCATCGGAATTATATCTAATCATTCCTCTGAAACATGTTTTTCTTAGATAATAAAATTGTGCTGCCTTTTGGATATTGTTTTCTGGTTTATAACAGTCTGCACCATTTTTACATCTTTTACCTCCACCCCTAACGTAATAATAATCTTGTTCGGTAATTCCCCATGACTTAACCAATTCTAAAATTTCATTGGTATGTCCTTCGGCAATCATCTTATAAAAATTATATAACTCAGGATGAATGTCATTTATTACATTTTGACCAGAGAAATTTAAATCAAAGTAAACTGCACCACCTCCGATAAAAGGTTCGATGTATGTTTTAAAATCCTTAGGGAAGTAATCTTTGAATAAAGGAATTTCTTTCCTCTTACCTCCTGACCATTTACAAAGTGGTTTCATTTTATTTTTCTTTTTTATATTCTTCTATTATTTCTTTTAGTTTTTCGATTGCGTATTCTCCGTTACCTTCATTTGCCAATCTTCTTTTGAATTCAACACTATCGAAATTAATATTTAATGTTTTACATAAATTTCTACCTGTCAAAATATAGTCACTCGCCTCGTCACTTTTAATAGACGCATTTGAAATGTCCTTACACGTCCATAAAATGATACTTGAATGACATTTTAAGTTTGTTTTGTTTTCACACAACTCTTTTACCATTTTTATTTCTCTAATCTCGCTGTCACTTTTTTTGGTATCTAAACTCATTCCATCTTTTAGTTCATCAATATATAAATCACCTTCGTGTAATATTAACAAATCCAAATGTAATTTTTCAGACCTTTTGTGTTCGTATGTTGTATTTTCATTCAACATCTTTTTGGTTATCTTAACTTTTTTAAATAAAATGGTTCTTTCTGGCCAATACTTAATTATATCAATTGCAGTTTCAAATGATATGTTTTCATACTTCTGCCCTTTAAATTCATCATAAATGTAGTTCTCTAATTTTACTCCTTCAGATATTGACGTTGATTGTACCGCAGTGACAAAATCCGCAATCATTTCACAATAAAAATAATTTGGGAATAACTTTTTATATGATGAAAGTTTAGAACTATTTCTTTCATAAGCATCCCTTAAAGGAATACTAACAATTTTTAAATCCTCTTTACTAACAACATTTGGACTTATGTTGAGTTTATTAGTTTCATCCTCTTGAATTGTTTTAATAACTCTTTTCCATTCATCTGTTTTTTGCTCAGAGATGTCAAAATGAAATTTAACTCCGTTAATAAAGGGTACTGAAATTGTTTCCTTATTATTGGAATTTGAAACTTGTAAATTCTTAAAATGCTTTTGGTATTTTAGATAGAAATTTTTGGATAACTTATAATAAAGTTCATATTTGTTACTATATCCATAAATTACTTGACCAATCCTAATATTATACATTCATATCGTTTATCTATTCTCCTCAAAATATTCAATGATGGAGTTTATTGCCCATACTATTCCTGCTGTGAACATTCCGTCAAAGAAAAAATTCGCAAACCATAATGATGGTAAGTACATTTGTGATAATCCACCAAAAACTAATGACATGAAAAATCCTACCCATGTGCTTGTACATAACGTGCAACCAACTAAATCTCCGAAAAATTTAGAATGTGATTTAATCCATGCTCTTGTACTTTCAAAAATTGACCCCCATACGATTATTGAAGTCATACCATATGCCATAAATGACCATAAAAATATTTTATCCATATTAAACTGTTTTACTAAAATATAAGGAAAAAAAACGATAAAACGAAATTACTCTTCGTAAAGATTACTTAAATCACTGTTTTTTAGGTATGCACCTTTATTAAACTTCTCTAATGATTTTGTAATGACTTCTAAATCATTTTTAAGTTTTTTATTTTCTTCAACTAATTCTTCGATTTTCTTTGTTGTTTGCTCATCTACAATTGAGACTTCTTTTATAACTTCTTTGGTTATAACTTGAACATCTCCTTTGATTTCTACAGGAACTTCTTTAATTACCTCCACAATTTTCTCAACGGTTACTTCTTTTATAACCTCAACAATTTTTTCTACGGGAACCTCAACAATTTTTTCAATGGTGATTTCTTTTACCGTTTCTTTACCCTTACTACCTGATGGTGTTTCACCATATTTTAAAATCGTAAATCCTCTTTGGAATGTGTCTTTACCTAATTTTTCAATGTCTTCAATATTGTTTAATCTGCAATATTCAAGGAATTCATCACCCAAGGTTAATAAGTTCCTCTTCTTCATTTTCTATGTCTTTAATATCGTTTATTCTAAAGTGTAAGAATGGTTGCTCATTTGGTAAATCGTGGAACGTATATTCTTCAGTTTCAACATTATAAATACCGTAACCGTGATGTTTAACGGTCTCGCCAAAGTTCTGCTGTATTAATGAACCAATCATGATTGCCTTTCCACCTTCAGGTAATGTAAATGTTTGTCTCTTATGTATATCACCACATAATAATAAATCTAAACCGACGAAGTTTAGTTGGTCGTAGGCATCTTCAAATTGAAAACCAACATCAGTTGACATTCCTTGTATTGGGCCGTGGAATAATCCGACAGTTAATAATCCTTCTTGTTTGGTAAATTCGGGTCTTACATTGTGTTGATACAATGAATAAACAATCCATTGAATGTTGTCATCTAAATAATCTCCGCTATCCTTAAGATAAAAAATGTTCTTATTTTTTAACAATTCAATAATAGGTGTTATACTATCAATACGTTGTACATTGTTCTCTAAAAAGTCATGATTGCCAGGGATAATAACTAATTTACCATACCCCGATAATTCACTTAAAAACCAACTCGTTAATAATAATTGTTCGTTAGAGATATTAATTTTTTGATGTGCAATATCACCCGCTATTACTATACGAATTTCGTCCCAATGAATTCCTTCTGATGTCCATTGAGTTGCATGTTCCTTAACTTCATTAAGGAATTTTTCGAATTGTTCTTTATACAAATCGTGCATTTGAATTGTACGGATGTGTAAATCTGCTATATGTATAATTCTTTTAATCATTTCTTAGTGTATTTTGATAAATCCATAGTTAAAATTCTACTATTGATTTGGTGTGGTACTTTATATTCTGTAAAGGTTCCATCTTCTTTCAATAAAACAACAACATTACCTAATAACTTCGTGTCTTCGAATTTAGTACCTTTTAACATTTTCAATAATAGTCTACCGTACAATGGAAGTTGTAAATAATAATGTCCTAATGCATTGTCATGATACTCATTAAACGGAGCATATAAACGACCGGTGTAATGATGAACCTCGAAATTTTTAGGTTGGTTTGTTTTCCAATCCGTTGTCACAAATCCAAAATTTGTCTTTTCTTTATTCATCATCAACCATACTTTATCCGGTTGACCTGTGTAACCTTCTTCAGGGTCACCTAATACAATTTCAGTATCTAACAACACACCACCACGTTCTAACATTAAATCAAGAAATTGTTTCCCTGCGATAATCATGTTATCACTCTTACGTTGTTGTTCTTCGTTGATTGTAAAAATTGGTTGTCTAACTTCTTTATAGTTATCAAAACGACTGATTAATTCAGTTTCCAATTCAAAGTGAACACGACTACCCATATTGGTTGATAGGTCACCCGCTTGTTTCCATTGTTCTTGCAATTGTCTAGCACCTTCAGGGTCACCATTTGACATTTTTAATGCCATACCTTCAGCATCAAATGGTTTGTGGAATTTTTTAATAATCTTTGATACTGATGGAAAATTACTTTTTATGTTTCCATCCACATCTTTCATATAATAAATGTGTTTATCCTCAACAAATGTTAAATCTAACTCTTGTCTTCTCTTTTCTAATAATTCTTTTATCTCTAACGAGATTTCTTGTAAATTCATTTTACTAATCTATTTGATATATTTTATAATTCGATAAGTCACCCTGTAAGTCTGCAATATCCTTATCTAATGGTAACTTTGTAATCCATATTTTTCCAAATAATCTACCTCCGTTTAATTTGTGGTAAATAAGTTGTGCATTTTCCCACGCATCTCCATCTAACACAACAACTATTTTATTTGCCTTCTCATATAATTGCTCAAATAATTTTTCACTCATTACCTTACCTAACATTGGTATTGCATTTGGTAAAAAAATACTATCGAACGCACCCTCTACAATGTATATTGGGTCATTCCAATTAATTAACTTCTCATTAAAAATTATAATTTCCTTTTGAGCCTCAGGATTTTTATATTTCATTTTGGTTCTTGTTTCATAAGACCTTGCAATGAAATAATTTAAATGGCCATCAATATCATATGATGGTATTATAATTCTATTCATATATGGACCTTGATAACAAAATCCAATATTGAATTTTTTCAACATCTCATCTGTTATGTTTCTACTCTTAACATAATTGTGAGCATAACGATAAAAATGTGTCAACTTTAGACCTTCACTAGCATTACTAAACGATACAAATTCTTTTGGTAGTTTTACTTGTTTGTATACTTTTTTACCCAATTCTTCATTATCGTCAGGTCTTAATAATTTATATTTCTTAAGTTGTTTAGGTGTACCGTGTTTACTTATTAACTTATAGATTGACCCATGTGTTCCGTGTGTTTCACCACAAGACCAACATTTATAAACGTTATATCGGTAATTAACTTCTAAATTTCCTTTACCGTCACCTTGGTCTAAACCTTTAAGGTCGTATGAACATACAGGACAATCAAATGATATCTGACCTTTATAATCATTGTGCATCTTATAATCACCCAAAATGTCTTCGAGTAATTCTATAATCACACCATAATCGATAGTTGCGTCAGTCATATACAGAAATATAACTAAAAAAAATGATAAAAAAAAATCCCCGAGGACACCACCCCCGGGGAACACCAACCAAACTTGTATTTCTACAAGTCCCGTCCTAATAATAAATATAACTCCAAATATTTCTAAAGTGAAATATTAGTTGCCGGATTTTTCTGTTTGTTTAATCATGTTAACATAACCAATCACACATGTTGCAGCATCGGCCATATCATAATTTTCTTTTTTCAAATTACCCGTCTTACCATATAACCATTGTACTTCAGGACACACATTATTTACGTGTTCCCAAATGACATGTTTTTTATCTATGTCTTTTGGATATCCACCAAATAAAACATTACGCCCTTTATCATTAGCACCAACTAAATCAGGAAATGCGTATTTCCTTGAATTGTATGTGGAAATGAATGTTGGTAATACTCCCAATACATCATAACAATTTTTTAAAATTAATGTATTGTAACGTAATAGTGTTCCAATTGTGTAAATGTTATTTGATTGAAGTAAAGGTTCTTCTATAATAACTCTGGTAATTCCCATGTCCTTATACCCTTCCAAATGTTTTTTGAAAGCGTCTGCCTTTTTAATTAATTCTTCAATCTTATCCTCAGGTTGAGGTTTGATTTTTGGAGAAAAATGTGTTAGCTCCAATAGTTTGGACCCCGATATATCAAAGAGAGCCCACCCAATAGTCTTAGTCGAAATATCTAAACCTAAGATTTTTGGCTTATTCTTAAATTGTTTATCCATAAAACAATATATAAGTAATATTTTTTGGTTTGTAAAGAGTTAGATATCAATTTTTACCGCAAATACCTGTGTACCCGTTCTAACGATTGGTTTAGGTACTTTAGCAATTACTAAAACTTCTTTGTTATCGTTTAATAATGCAACTTCAGTAATTCTCTTTGACTTACCCGATATATATGATGGGTTTTGAGTGGTTGTAAATTCACCAGAAGGTAGATTTATTAAAAATCTCATGACTTCTAAATCAACCGCCCTAACTAATCTAATACTACCTGTAAATGGTTGTTCGTCACCAAATTCAGGTTCTAATAAATTATGTGTGTTTCCTATAGATTCATTTGGAAAACCTTTAGATGGTTGTAGATAACTCTCTAAATCGTATCTTGAAGCCGCTTCATATTCAGAATTTGTAATAACAAATCGTTTTCCTCTTAAAGTTGTTGGGTTAATTAAAGAACCGACGGTGTGACCTGGTATGTTATCTGTGAAATCGATTATCTTCCACATTGTTGGGTCGGGTTGTTGTCCTGTTATTACTCTTTGAACTAATATTTGAAATTTATTTGCAATAAATCCTTTGGTACTACCTAATAGAGATGTGGTCATGTACTTAAATTCGTTATCGCCAAATTTAATTGACACGTCTCCCGCTGTTGTTGTTCCCGTTATTTTTGTATAGTAATTACAATGTAATCCATTTAGTTTAGTGTCACCCGTATATTCAAAAATATATGTTACGAATACAGTTTGACCTGTTGTTCCGCTCATTAATGGTATTAATGGTTCTCCATCTGTTCCACATTTAGTATCGGTTGGAACTAATGCAATTCTTGGTGCGGGTAATGTATATCTTCTGTTTGATTTGTAATCTAATGATGCCACAATTTCTTCGTCATCAAAAATAATTACTTTATGGTTATAAAATACTTTACCAACTTTATTACCTTGCTCATCAATTAGATAACGATATTTCATTTGGTCTAACTTTGTGTCAACCGCCGTTGAGTTGATTGACATATCGGTTGTTCCCATAAAAAATCTTGCTCCCACAGTTGTTCCTGTTGTTCTGTGATAATATATAAATGGAATATAAATTTCAAAATATTCTCTGTCTGTTAATGGTTCGTTATCAATATTATCTACAAGTGAATCGTCATCGATGTTATTCGTACTAATATAATCTTCATATTTAAATCCTAAATCTGGGTCTCTTAATATATCACCAACTTTAGAGTAATGAATTACACTAATACATTTTTGCTCTTCAGGTAATACTATAATTGTATCACCAAATGAATTAGTTATTGTTGTTCCACTATTAGATGTTTGTCCTGATGATGTGTTATAACCGAAAAATTCTTTGGTTGACACAAACACGTTACTTGTATAACCTGATAATTGCTCATCAAGTGATGACGGTGCTTGGGTATCTCCGTTTGTTAATACATATGAACTTGACCCGTAATCTAAACCTGCAGGTTTTTTACTCCATACTGTGTTTAATATCCATGGGTCTTGTTGGTCTTCAGGGTGCGGTGGTAACGGTAAACATATCTTCGCCTCGTCATGTGGTCCAGGATATTGTGGTGAACATTCGTTACAGATGATTGTGATTTTTTTACCTGATAAAGATGCATAGTTAGGTGTTGGTCTATCTAATGTTAATGTGTTATATGTTGCACCTGTTGTTAAACTAACAACACGATACACTAATGATGATGCATCATCTTTAATTGTTCCATTTGAACAGTATAAGATATCAAAATAGATTGTAATAAATTTACAATTAATAAATGTTGAACCTGTTGGTACTATGATTTGTGATGAGCCAGTTAAACCTGATATATCTATTTGTTCCCATCCACATTCAACAGTTGTACCTACACATGTATCACTATCATATTCGATATATTCTGAAACATATCCAGCAGGTCCCATAACATTTCTTATCGTTTCAGTTTGAGCAACTTGAATTGGATTACCGAATGTAGTTCCTGTTAATGTTGATGTCGAAATTTTATATGGGTACTTTACTTGACTATCTTTATCTAAAGGTGTAAATACTTTTTGAGCCGGTCTTGTTGATGTACCATCTAAATCCGAAAATGCATAATCAAATTCAGAATCTCCTATTTGGAAATACACGATATTAAAATCCCCTTGGGCGATTTTTCTTCTACCCTTTTGTGTTATTCTTGCCGCTAAATGTTCTGAATTTATTTCGTTTAAAAAGCTCATATTTTATTTATATTAATTAGGGTTTGATTTTAATCCGTATTTTTTAAGTTATGTGTTAATATATCATTCGCGTAGAATACGTCAAGATTTTCAACATCTAATTTGTAAATTGTGTAATCAGAACTATCTGTTGTCTTAGATGTTACTTCAACTTCATTATTGTTAATATCTAACATAATATCACCAACAACTACTTGATACGCCTCAATGAATGACCAAACACCATCTCTCTTAATTAAATGTCTATGTCTACCAGTTGTTTTCAATAAATTATTAATAATCCATACACCATGTGATGTGTCTGGTATTATTGATGTTACTGTCGCAACATCATAATTACCTGTAATATTACTACTTGACCATGTGTTCAATACGGTTTCATCATCAGAATATAATGGTAATGTGTCAATATTGTATGATTTTAATGTATCACCAATAACTAATTGTTCTATTGGTTTTTGTGTTCCGTCACTTAATGTTACCATTGTTCCCTCAATGAAACATTCAATTTGGGAACCACATCCTGAATTTTGACATTCAATTAATGTATCATAGGTTCCTGAAACTGTTTGTGTACATGCACCACCTAAACAATCGTACATGCTTCCACTACCTCCACTTCCACCTCCAGTGATACAAGATTGTATATCAACAATTTGACCCGTGTCTACTTGGTCATTGATTTGGTAAACAGTTTGTGAATCATACCAATACCATCCGTTTGGTAAACCTGTTTGTAATGTGTTGCTTGTGTATAAATAATCTCCAACACTTAATGATGTACCATCATAATAACCGTTTACTAAAGTTGAACTGCTACATGCATCATTCAATGTTGTTGCCGTATATAATGGAATATACCATTGCAGTATTGATGTTGAGGTTGGAGTTGGGGTTGGAGTTGGTGCTGAAGAACAATTACCAACACTCAAACTCATTGTGCCTGAACCACCTGTCCCATTTTGGTTACAATCTACTTGTTGTACATATAATTGATATGTTCCAGGTGTTGATAATGTATACGACGTTGGTGAGAAGCTTGCAGTACTACCTGACATTGTTAATGTAAATGACTGTATGTTAGTACCCGTGCTCGTCCTTAAATAAGCATATGCGTATCTTGTTCCTGTACCACTATAGAAGTATCCACTAGGTGTTACAATTGCTTGATTACCGCTTGATAATGTGAAAGTACCTAATCCAGAACCACTACAATTTCCGTAAACACTATTGTCACCCGTTATACACGGTTGTGATGTGGCAGTTGGTGTAGGTGTAGGAGTTGCGGTAGGAGTTGCAGTTGGTTGACCCACACTAGCCGTTTGTGTTGGCGTAGGTGTTGGAGTCGCTGTTGGTTGTCCCGCTCCCGCTGTAGGAGTTGGGGTTGGTGTAGGTGTGTCAATAGGAACTGTGTTACATGTAACCGCAGAACCATATGACCATTTACTTTGAACCGGTCCACAAATTGTTCTAACCGCGTAATTGTATGTGGCATTATTTGTTAATCCACCAATCGTTGCAGTTAAAACATTAAACGCCACCGATACTGGTGTCGCATTATCCAACGAATCGGTACTAAGAGCATATTTGTACTGAAATGAACAATCTGTACAAGACGCTAATGATGTTGGTTTAGACCACGATATGGTTAAAGTAGATGCCATTGTTTATAAATATTATCTTTTGTTTTATCTATTTGTATGTGTATAGAAATAACTCTCACCTTTTTCTAAGAAATCCATAACACTAAATGTTGTTATTGTTTCTGGTTTTGAGCTATTTTTAACTTTATTTATTAATTTTTCCCCATATGTTGAGTTTAATCCATAATTTCCTTGGACTAAGTGTTCAGTTAATAATACGAAATCGGGATGATTTCTTAAATCCCTTTCTTCTATTTCTTCGTTTATTTGTTTTTTAGTGTACCCAATTTTTTTATGTATCATATTATTGGGTTTAAAATCATTTTCAACCATTTCTTGATAAATCAAGTTCGAAGGTCTTTGTTCATACCAAGTAACATCTAATAATAAATTGAATTGATTTAATCCCATGTCCATCATAAAATTTAAATCTTTTTCTATTTTTTCATCACTGTGGTTTCCACCGACAAGACAAATATCTAAATCCCATGTTGTGTTAAAATCATATAAAACTCCACCCATTAAATAAACATCATAATCTTTAATAATTGTTGACTTAAGATATAAATTGAATAGGTAATCATATAGTTTTTGGTACGACGGTCTTGACCAATGATTTGTTGACGTTACAACTCCTCTTTGAAAAAAAATATTATCGTTTAAATTTGCCTCTCTATTAAATGTTCCCATATTTTTATTTTTTTTTAACCAGTATATCCTCCTGAAGTTCCTCCACTATCTCCCGAACCTCCGTCAGTTGGTGTCGGTGTTGGGGTTGGTTGTGGTGCCGAACCATCACAAGGTGAACATCCCGTATCTAATATACTATATGCTGGATATCCATAAACAAATGATTTATAATTGTCTTTAGCAGTAACTTTCCAACAGAATGTGTTTAAGAATGAATCATCTACTCTAAATGTATCATTAACTCCAATTGTTGGTAATGTATCAGACCATACTGTTACACTGTAATTTGTATTATCACATCTTACACCGTCTATTTTATATTTAGTTGGAGCACAACCCGAACAGTCGGCATATCCACCAAATAAATTATTTAAATCGATTGGTCCTGTATCTGTAACAGCTAATCCCGTAAACCCTCCTCCATTGAAATCGGCGGTTGTAAACTGTACACCTAAATTAGAATCTAATGTAACACAGAACGCATTTCCTGCAACTGTTCCTCCACTATATAATTGAACTCCATATACTCTACCGATATCTAAATCACCAAATATTGTTGCCGCAGTTACTTTTTGTCCGTTATCACATCTTGTTGCTTCATATCCCACAAATGTAAATCCAGTAAATGGCGGTGAACAAGAACTACATGGGTCTGCACCTGCAATTGCGGTCATTCCATCTAAGTTATATGTCCAACCTGTAACATTTTGAGTTTCTACTTGTATAATGGATAAACATTGATTATTAATACTATAAACTGTTCCTTCTGTTTTCTGTGTAGAACTTCTAGCTATTCCAACACCATAATAAGTTGAACCGAAACCACATGGGTCTAATGGGTTTGATGTTATAATTGATGTTGATGCGGGATTTTGTAACGACAATGTTCCAATATTTGCAAGAGTATCGCATCCTGGTATTTGTATTGGTGCACTAAATCCTGTTGTGGTTACTGCAGTATATGAATATCTCATATCGTTACAGTCACCCATTGCATAGTAGTAATATGTTGGGTCAACGTTGTTGTTAACCGTTGGTGATGGAGTTGGTGTATTTGTTGGTGTGGGTCCTGGTGTATTTGTTGGGGTTGGCGTCGGTGTTGGTTGACCAGGTGCCGTTGTTTGTGTTGGGGTAGGTGTTGGAGTTGGAGTTGCGGTCGGTGCTCCAGGAATACCTGTAATATTAATTATTGTATATTGTGTTGAGCAATCTCCTGATGTTGATTTAACTTTTATGTCTGTTGTACCATCAGGTAGATTTGATATAACTTTACCTGCAACCAATTCCGTCTTACTAACATTTGTTGCAAGAGCGGTTCCTGAACAAGTATTGTTAGTGCTTCCTGTACAAGTAAACAAATCAAGTGTTGATGATATTGTTGTTCCCGCCGTTATTGTTAATGTTATTGAAAACGCCATTATCTTAATTTATTTTATTGGTTTGTTGTTAAACATGTTAATGGATAAATTCCGGAAGAGAAACCACAAGCATCGGCTACATTGGCCAATAAATAAACGTCTATTGATTGACTTACACTAATACTTAAACCATTTAAAGTTCCTTGTGTTCCACATCCACTATCCGAATATAATGCACCTGTTGCATCCGTAAATCTACTTGATGAGTATGTACCAGCAGCAAAGGCATTAACAGATATACTTACATAATCACATGTCCCATCAGTTACTCTTAAAAATGCACCTAAATTTAAATTACCTCCCGCAGTTACGCTCGGAGAAACTAAGAATGTTCCAAGTTCGGTTAAACTTTTTTGTATTCCCGAAGTTGTGTAATTAAGTGGACCTAAAGTACCTGAATATGTTTGGTAAATCAATTGTAAATTATTTGTAACATCATCATATGGTACAGTTTGTCTTCCGTAAATGTTAACGGTAATTTGAGGTGCCGGTGTTGGAGTTGGCTCCGCAACAAAACATTCACTACATCCTCCGATTGGTTCAAAATAATTTTCTCCACTTACTCTTTGGAATTTTCTATACCATGATTTATCTCCTCCAGACCCATCAAAATTTGTTAATGTTTGTCTTAAAACAATAACACCTGTACTTGTAACCTCCGATAATACAATCGATGGAACACCAAAAATTCTTGTAGAAGTACATATATTGTTTCCCCATGATGACATAGATAATGCCGTACCATCATTTAAATAACTAGTTCCATTACACGCCGTTTCTATTGCTAAATTTAAATCCGATTGTTGTGGGTTACCAAGTAATGGGTCACTTGTCCAAATTCCACTAATTTCAAATACCACCGGCGTTACCACAGGTGGTGTTGTTGCCGTTGGAGTTGGTGTAGGGGTTGCTGTTGCAGCACCTGCAGTTGCTGTTGGTGTAGGGGTTGCTGTTGGTGTAGGAGTCGCTGTTGGTGTAGGAGTCGCTGTTGCGGCACCTGCTGTTGCTGTCGGTGTAGGAGTTGGTGTAGGGGTCGGTGCAATTGTGTATACCGCAGTACCTGTTAACGTACAATCAGTATCGGTACTACATACCGCAGATAAACTAAATGGTGGATAACAATCATGATAACAAATCGCACTTAATGATTGTGGTTGAGGACAACAAGATTGATATGCAATTGGGTCATGTAAATAAACATTTTCAATTATATATCGAGGAATTACTGTTCCATCTGATAATGTTGTGGTAAGAACTGTGTCCTCAATTTTAACCCAACAATTACTATTAAAATTTAATAAGTTGCTTGAAATTTCAATAGATGTGGTTCCTGCAGGATAAGATGGGCAAGATGAATATGACGAATAATCGGTTCCATTATTATAATATGTATAACCTGTGGTAACCGTTAAACCCCCATATGCACTGTCATCCCCAATCACCGATTTAAATGAAACTTTAAACGGATTTGGGGAAACTATATTTGTAATGTTAACTCGTAAATAACCCATATCTACATAAATAGTATAACCTTTTTTTTATTAAAAATAAACCATAAAAAAACCCCTTAAAATAAAGGGGTTTAATTTTATAATTTTAATTATATTTTTAAGGTTCTGGTTCACCGACACATGCGCTACATATATAAGAACCCGCAGCATTCTGACATTCTTGTAATGTGGAGAATGGTCCCACTACTACTGCAAGTGCGTTTGTATAACAGTATGTTGTTGTTGGTGTGGTACAATCAAAAGATGAACTACAAGAAGTAATACCTCCAAAACGTGCAACTCCACTTACTGAACCAACACCAATAGGAGAACCTCCTGTGTAATCAAGTAATGTTGGGTCAACAGTACTACAGATGTTGAATATTGCATAGCTACCTCCATCTTCCGCAGGTAACATGTTAAATTTAACATCTTGACTAGTACCAACGTTAGGGTCGGTATATCTTACACCATAACTGTCTTGATTTACAGTATTACTAACTTCATATCTATAACATAATCCCTGTCCTCCTGATGTTGCAGTAGGTGTTGGTGTAGGTGTTGGCGTTGGACTTGCTGTGGTTGATACTGTGATTGAATTTGTACACGTTCCACTACTTGTTATTGTAAAACCCGTGACGCTATTGTCAATATTATGGTATGTCATACCCGTTAATAATTGTCCTCTAGTAACTCCCGTTGCAACGCTAACGCTACCCGGTTCGCCTACTATACTGAAAGGTCCTACATTTGATGATGAACCCGCCGTTAATGTAAATGTTGATGAAAATGGCATCTTTCTATTTTTTTTATTTGTTTATTATAAATATCTATTTATTTTGTTTTATTATTTTTTTTTAATTAGGTGATTTCTTCCAAATCACTACAGTTCATTAAACCTAACGATGAACACGGTGAATTGTAATCACTACAAGGTCCACCTGGTGTATCTTTACATGAATAAGTTGTTGGATTTGGTGGGACTGTCGGTGCCGGAGTATAAGGGTCTCCTCCTCCACACCATTCACTGTTATCACATTTACCACCGATTCCAATTACCATTCCAACATCTTCAACAAATTGGAACCCAGAAACACCATATCTAAATGCAACTAATACAGTACTACAAATATTAATTAATATTCCTCCACTAGGTCCGATAGATTGTGGGAAACTACTATAAGGTTGACTAACGTATGTATTATCGGTTTTTCTATATTCAATATATAATTCTTGACCATTGTTTGTTAACATACTTGTTGGAATGAAAATATCATAACAAGTTCCTACACAAGCTGTTGTGGTAACCACTCCACTATTTGTAACACAACCATTTGCATCAGTAACCTCAAGACAGTATCCATATTCATCAATACCTGTAACATATTGTGTTGGTGAACCAGAAGTAATATTTGTATATGTTGCAACTAATGTACCTCCACAAGTATTATATGGTGCCGATGTGTCAGCATATAATCTATATGTTTTAGGGAATACTCCTCCAGATGATGACAACGTAATTGCACCATCCGCAGTTCCGTTACAAGTTGCAAATGTATTAACTGTAATACTTGCAGTTTGTTCAGTTGGTTGAGTTATGGTTGAACTATAAGTCGCAACACATCCTGAACTATCTTTAACATATATTGTATAAGAACCTGCGGTTAAACTACTAAACGTTTTAGGGAACTCATGATACGTACTTCCATCTATTGATACAGTATATGTTCCGCTATTACCTCCAAGTGGATTAGATGTTGCAATAGAACCGTTAGAGCCATCATAGCAACTTGTATTTGTAACTGTTCTTGTACAAGTAGGTGCAGATTTAGTATAATCAACTGTAAATTGTTGGTAACAACTATTATTATCTAACACAAGAATAGTGTGAACTTCCGCCGTTAAATTACTAAACGTATGTGAAGCTTTCCATCCTGTTAACGTACCTCCATTTATTGAATATTTGTACCCTGATGGGTTTGGTGTTCCTCCGTTACCTGTAACGGTAATACTACCATCCGACCCATTGTAACATGTTGTGTATGTTAATGATGTTGTTGAACCAACGGCAGTTGGTATTGTAACGGTAGCGGAATATGTTCTTACACATCCTGAACTATCTTTAAGATATACTGTATATGCTCCATTTCCTAATGAAGAATATGTTACAGGTAAGTTTGCATATGTTCCGCCGGAACCTAATTTAACTTGGTATCCACTACCTGAACCTCCACTACCGCTTGAAACTTCAATCGAACCGGTTCCTGCATTACAATCAGGATTTGATACCGATACTGTTGCACTTGGTAATGAATCTGGTTGTGTTAATGTTTGATAGTAGAATTCCTCACAACCGTTATTATCCTTAATGTAAATTGCATATGTTCCTGAACCCAATGATGAATACGTTACAGGTAGATTTGCATATGTTCCGCCAGGACCATTCTTTGCTTGGTATCCTGAACCTGAGCCACCTGTACCATTTGAAACCACAATTGAACCGTCAGTTCCAGAATTACATGTTACATTTGATAGTGTAAATGTTGCATTTGGTACAGTTCTGTTAATATTTCTTGCAATTGTTGCAATACAACCATTTGCGTCTTTAACATATCCTGTATAGTTTCCATTTGTTAAACCTGTGAATATAAACCAAGATTGATAATTTACACCATCAATTGAATATGTGTATGGTGTAACCCCACCACTACCTTGAAATGCAACTTGACCGTCACTACTATTACTACATGTAGGTGCTATATTTGTATTACTAACAGCAATAAGAGGTGTGGCCGGTTGGGTTATTGTTATACTAACTGTGTTAACACAATCTGCACTATCTTTAAGATATATTGTATATGACCCCGCAGCTAATGAAGAATATGTTCTAGAACTTGTAATTGTTTGGTAAGTTCCATCGGAATTTAATTTAGTACTGTATGGTCCACCTTGTCCTCCTGATAATGATGATACTGTAATAGAACCTGTTGAATTACCATAACATAACACATTTGATTGTGATGTTGTTGCGGTTATTTGTGTTCTATTTAAACCGGTTGTATTTGTTCTAATACAACCACTAGCATCTTTAGTGTATATGGTATATGTACCATTTCCTAAATTACTAAATGTTGTACTTGATTGATATGTTACACCGTCTTTTGAATATGTGTATGGTGCCACTCCACCAGTTACATTTGAAATTACAATACTACCATCTGTATCTCCATAACATGTTGGATTTGTTCCTGTGGCAGTGAAACTAATGATGTTTGGTTGTGTAACTGAAACTGATGTTGAACCTACCTCACCGTTAGCATCTTTAGCGTATATTGTTTTACTACCAAACGTTAAATTACTAAATGTTGTTGATGATTGATATGTTGTACCATTAATTGAATACGTGTATGGTGATGAGCCACCAGTTGCACTTGAGACTGTGATAACACCATCATTACCACCATAACATGTTACATTGGTTGTTGCTGAAGCTGAAACAGATACAACAACATTTGTTATGTTCACGGTTAATGTTCCAACATAATATAAACCTCCTTGGTCTGTTGATTTTATGCCAACAGTATATGAGTTTTTAGTTTCGTAGTCGAATATTGTTTTATTCTTTAACACTGCACCATCTAAATAGAAATGTACGTTATCAGGTGTCTCTGACACATCTCTTAATTCATAAGTGAATGTATTCCCCGCATCAGGGTCAGTTGTTGATAATGTTCCGATTGTTGTTCCCGTTGCAACATTTTCTGAAATACTACTAGAACTTAATGAAAATGCTATTGGTTGTTCATTTACGTTTGTTACAGGTACGTTAACCAATCCTGTATATATTAGACCTCCTTGGTCTGTTACCTTAACATTTATTTGGTAAGTATTTTGAGCCTCATAGTCGAACACTTCCGTACTTGTTAATGTACCTGAAGATGTTAAGTTGAAACTATAGTTATTATAAGGTGAAGGAATATTATAAAACTCATATGTGTAGGTTCCACTATTATCAGGGTCTAACGCTATTAATGTTCCAACTGTTGTACCAATTGCGGAGTTTTCAGGAATACTACCGATAAGTGAAATACCATATGGATTTTCATTTACATTCAATATATTAATTGTAAAATCTTTTTCAAACAGTTGGTTAGCACTATCAACAGTTCTAATTCTTACTGTAAGTGTCGGTGTCGCTTCATAGTCATAAACCGCCGCACTATATAGTCCATTACCTATAATTGTAAATGCCCCATTTGAAGCAACAATTGAATATGTATGATAATCCGATGTATCAAGTGTTGTTGTACCAAGTATACCGATTAGTGTTCCACTATCTGTGTTTTCATATATTGAATTATTACTTAAAGTAATATCTGTTGGTACATAATTTTGTGATATTGTAACATCGAAAGCACAATTTGTAGTTGGACTCGGTGTTGGGGTAGGTGTTACAGTAGGTGTTGGAGTAGGTGTTGCTGTCGCTGTTGGCGTTGGTGTTTCTGTAGGTGTTGCAGTTGGGCTAGCCGTTGGTGTAGGTGTTGCTGTTGCCGTAGGACTAGGTGTTGGAGTAGGTGTTGGTGTTAACACATCCACGGTTACATCAAATAAACAATTCAATGTTGGTGTTGGAGTAGGTGTTGGGCTAGCCGTTGGTGTAGGTGTTGCAGTTGGGCTAGCCGTTGGTGTTGGTGTAGGTGTTGGACTGGATGTAGGTGTAGGTGTAGGTGTAGGTAGTCCGTAATTAATATCTAAATTACAACTATCATTATGTAAAATTATACTTGTTGTAGAATCGGGTATTGATACCAATACTCCGGGGCTAGTTGTTAAATCACTATATGATAAATTTGTAGCGGGATTAGTGTTAGAAACTAAAGTGGCGATATTAGAAACATTTACACTATCATAATATACTGTATATGGTCCTAATGATGTACCTCCCGTTATTAATATGTAAAAATTTCTAGCCATCTTTTATTATATATTAGGGACATATGTTTTGTATTGCTGTTATTATATTACTTCCCGAAAATCCGTTTGAAACTAATCCACTTGTTCCTGTTGCTAAATCATATAATACATTACTACCTGTTGTTGTCATTAATAGTACTCTAATATTTTGATTTAATAAAGTTGTTGTTAAACTATTAACATAAGTAACGTCCGTTGAATTATATGTGTCGTCATTACCACTAGGTTGGGCATCTGTAATTAATATTATTAATTTAGAAACTCCCGCCCTAAATGTTCCTGCAAAATATCCATATCCAACATTATCGTTTGTTGCAATTAAATCAATACCCATATCACTTGGTTCAGGTGTACCAACACCACTACCTAACGATACCGTACCATTCAATTTATTTAATTGAGTTGTAAATGATGAAATATTATTTGCACTCATTTTTTCCCAAGCAGTTATCCATTGGTATCTACTATTAAGTCCCGTATTGATATATCTTTGTGATGATGGCAATGTTGTGTATTGACTATTAGAAGAATAATTTGAGACTGTTCCACTAGTATATTCGTCAAATGTTACCAAACCTAATCTATAGTTGTTATTTGATTCTGTTGATATTGTATCTGCAATTGATGATATTGATGTTTTAACTCCGTTAATAGCTCCACCCATACTACCCGTATAATCAACTAAAAATACCACATCCATACCATCACTACAAGGTGCAAAAGTGCTCTCTGTAAATGATGCTTCAAATGTACAATCTAATGTTGGACTAGGTGTTGGGGTTGGGGTTGATGTTGGTGTTACCGTTGGCGTTGGCGTTGGTGTAGGTGTTAATATATCAACTTCAACATCAAAACTACAATCTAATGTAGGTGTTGGTGTAGGTGTTGGTGTTACTGTTGGTGTAGGTGTGGCGGTCGCAGTTGCTGTAGGTGTTGCTGTGGGCGTTGCAGTTGCGGTTGGACTAGCCGTTGGTGTAGGTGTTGGAGTTGGTGTTAACACATCTAAAGTAATATCAAACCCACAATCCAATGTAGGTGTTGGGGTTGGGGTAGGTGTTGCGGTTGCCGTAGGTGTGCTAGTTGGCGTTACTGTAGGTGTTGGAGTAGGTGTTGGCGTTAATATATCTACATCGACATCAAAACTACAATCTAATGTAGGTGTTGGTGTAGGTGTTGGAGTTGCAGTTGCCGTTGGGGTTGATGTTGGCGTAACTGTAGGTGTAGGTGTTGGCGTCGGAGTTAATATATCAACATTAACATCAAACGAACAATCTAACGTAGGAGATGGGGTTGGTGTCGGGGTAACCGTAGGTGTTGGGGTTGGGGTAGGTGTTAATATATCAACTTCAACATCGAAACTACAATCTAATGTAGGTGTGGGAGTTGGAGTTGGGCTAGCCGTTGGTGTAGGTGTTGGTGTAGGTGTTAAAACATCCACAGTTACATCGAAACTACAATCAGAAGTCGGTGTTGGAGTAGGTGTTGGTGTTAATAAATTTATCGTTACATCAAACGTACAATTTGCAGTTGCACTTGGTGTAGGTGTGGGTGTTGGGGTTGCGGTTGCTGGTCCTGGTGTTCCCGTAGGTGTTGGTGTCGGGGTAGCCGTTGCAGTTGCTGTAGGCGTTGCCGTTGGTGTCGGTGTAGCCGTTGCAGTTGCCGTAGGTGTTGGTGTTGGTGTCGGGGTAGCCGTTGCAGTTGCTGTAGGCGTTGGTGTTGCAGTTGCCGTAGGACTAGGTGTAGGGGTTGGGGTTGCTGTAGGGGTTATAGTTGGGGTTGGAGTTGGCGTAACTAACATGGAATACCATATAGGTCCGCACGGTGCACCAACTTGATTATGTGAACATACAGGTAATCCAATAGGACTTCTAACTGGTGTGTTTGCACCTGAACCACTATTACAATCAAATCCAATGAATGATTGTGATAGTTTCTCGTCCATAAATTTGAATTTCTCCTCTTTATATGAAACAATAATTTTTTTATCTACGGAAGTACCATTAAATAAAATAACTCTCGAAGCATCACTACTTCCTGTTACATTTAAATGGTAAAATATTTTTTTATGATTATCAGTACCACAATCATATAATTCAACACTTGTTACTTCAATTAATTCACCGTTTTGGTCAACCAAATAATCTCCTGTTGGGTAGTAATCTTCATCAACATCACAACATGGTTCTTCTGGTTGTTCAGGTCTTATAAATAAATCTTCAGGATATTTGTAAGTAAAATGATAAGGAACTTTTTCTAATTGTGTTCCTATATTTGTATAAACTAATACCTTACTTGTTGGTAAAATTTCATACTTACCATTTATAATATTTTCTTTAACTGAACTTAAACATTCTTTATTTTCTACTGTAACAAAATCATAGTCAAATGAAAAACTATAATCACCGTCCGCCTCAGCATCTCTAAAATCTTGTGATGTTAATACATTACAATTTTTTAAGGTTATTGACAATAATGTATCTCCAACCGAAACGTTTTGAATGGTAACTCCACTAATCGAACCGCTTGATATACTTGTTTGTAACTCTGTTCTCGATGTTGGTAATCCACCACTTATAACTTTATAAACAATTGAACCTTTTCTCAAACCATAATCAAATGATGGTCTATATTGTACTTTAGGATTTATTGTATATCCTGTTATATCGTCAGCAATTTTTACAATTTTTTGTTGTAAACCTTCAATTCTAACTCTTTGCTCACAGTTTGCGGCATCTGAGAATATTAAATCAACAGTATCACTTTCTAAGAAGTCAGGTAAAATATAACCACATCTAACTTTAGTACTATCCGCTAAGTTATATGCCTCACTTAATGGTGGCATGTTTACATCGTCACTACATTCTCTATGAATATAAATTGGCCATCTACCATTTTCACCACTTTCATCACCAGTCGCACCACTAACTTTAAAATAAATGTCAGTTTTTAATTGGCAATTTGTTGTGTCTCCTGTGAATATTCTACATGGAGTTGTTACATCAACTCTAAGTGTACATTCTTGTTTTGCAATACTATAGTTTGGTGTGAAATAGAAATCTAATAATTCATCAACTCTACATTCATTATAATCACTTGAGTGTGAAACAAATCTAACTTTTTCAATTCCATCAATATCAATGAAATATTCCGCAGAAATTGTTTTTTTAGGAACTTGTGTGCAAATCGCACTACCCGTTTTTGCCGTGTATGGTGCATAATCTGTTAAACAACCCGCAGCGTTTTGTGTTAATGAATTAATGTCATTAACCAATCCCGTTAAAGTTGTTTTCCAAGTATCTTTAATTGTTTGTATTGCCGAACCATTTAAATTAATCGTCCATGATTGGTTATTTAAATAGGTTCCTCTATAATCACAAATTAATGGAATACTTGTTGTACTTGGTCCTAATTTTGTACATCCCGTTGTTGGGGTGTAAGAACCGAATGGTTTTATTAATGGTGTGTCTTTAGTATAAACATCGCCATTAATATCTAATGATAATGTATATGTTACACCACCGAATAAATGTAATCCTCTAAATTTACTACGATTTTCCGTATCGATGTTACCCGACCCATCATAACCACCACCAAGATATGTTTCCAAATCTTCTTCGATAACCGTTTCAAAATTTGGATATAATACCTCAAAAAATTCTTTTGGTGTACATGGTTGTCTATGTTGATATTTTGACCTATTGAATGTTCCGTTTTCAATTAAGTTACCACCTAACCATTGTGTCGTTGCCGGTATAAATTGTTGAACTACGTCAACCCAATAAGGGCTCATTCTTTCAATGAACTCATTAATTGCAACAAAATTATATGGAGTGAAACCAACACTCTTCATATAATCCATGTAAATTTCTTTTAATACTCTATATTCTTTTTTGTATTTTACAATATGAGAATTTTGAACATTTTCACTTACGGTTTTATTTAAAAATTCCGCAAATGTTACTCCTGTTTGTGGAGTTAACGTATGAAAATGTAAAGATAGGTTTCTTGTCTTTCTATATATGTCATAGTCAATTGCTCTATCTGAAGATAAGAACACGTTGACATTTTTTCTATTTAATGTTAATTTAGAATCTGCATTATTATCAACAACTTCCACTTTATCGTTGTCAATTACAGATGAAATATCATAACCATAATCTAAACCAGGTAATTTTCTATATGTATTAAAATAATCTTCACCGTATGTAAATGGTGCCGATTTTGTTTTAATAACTTTGATTCTACCTGTTAAATTTGATACTGAGGTATCTAATATATCTGATGACCTATGGTCTAATGATTTTCTATACCAACCGGCACCTTTAGCAAAAAAGTATTCTCCATCACTTGTTAATGCCTTTCTTGGTAAACCATCACTATCAACAGGATATTCGTCTCTTGTTAATGTTGTACTACCTGTTGTTGTTACGAGTCTATATGAATATGCAGGATATTCAACGTTATCTATTGTTGTTGCTCCCGATACAAATTCTACATGATAAAATTCTTTAACTCCTTGAATTACAGATGTGATATCTGTCTCGTAAGATGTTTTTGGTAATGTACCATCAACTCTATAAACATATTCATCAAGTCTAATCATTGGTTCGGGCGCCCCAATGAATTTTAAAAAGAATTCAATTGCAAGTCTCGTACCTTTTGATTTATATAAGTTAGATAAATTACTTAATAATCTTCTGTAAAATTCATATTCCGCCTCAACAAGATTTGTACCTAAAGAAATACCTTCATAATTTGAGGTGTGTCTTGTATATAATGATTCTTCTAATGTTTTTTCGTCAAATAAACTAACAGTAGATAAACCTAAAGTCTCCGCTAAATTTTTTAATAATAAATCCGGAACATTGTTAATACCATCATAACTTACATTTCTCATGTAAGCAATATTGTCAATAAATTTCTTTACCTTATCAAAACTTTGACCATATATTTGAAATATTGATTGTGCCTTTTGGTCTTCGGTATCAAATTCAAAAAGTTGTGGTGCAGTTAAAAATCTAACAATTAAATTTGATTTATAATCGTCTATTTCTTCACCTAACGAACTTAATTTTTCAACATAATATTCGTATTCAAGACCAACTATTTGAATATTCCAACCATCTCTCGAAATCGGCCATGCAATTTGTTCTGATGTTGGTTCTGTAGCATACCCATCACTAACATCTCTTGGTACTACAAAAGTTGCTTGATATTTTGGAGATGTTTCTCTGTTTAGTAAAACAGATTGTAATTCATCTAATTGTAAATAAAACTCTTCGGTTACTCCGTCACTTGGTCTTATAAGATACGTGTCGGTATAACCAGTTACGTTACCAAAACATTTACCCTGAACTTTTAATTTTATTAAATTATCCGCATCGGGTTCTGTGTAAACTAAAATATTATGTGTTGTTCCACTAAAATCTACAACATACTTGGTATATGATGAAAAGAAATTCTTAAATGAATTATCTGTTTCAGGTAAAGTATTGCTTTTAGGTTCTATGAAAACAACTCCCAACGGATTATATATTGCAGAATACTGTAATTTAAATTCAGTTGTATTCGTAATAATATCATAAGATATTGCTTGTGCCGTTAAATTCGATGCAATGCCTGGAGATGTACCATCAACCATAACACCCGCAGGGAATTTGGTGATGATGTCCGTAACCGCAACTCCTAATCTTTCTTTTAGTGAACCATATAAAGACTTACCCGCATTTTGTTTGGAATCTTTAAATTTAATTTTTTGTTTTTTACCACTATACGGTAAAGTTTCAACTACAGGACTTTCTTCTTCTTTTAAATCTTCTAATGTAATGAAATCTGAAAAAGGTACCGTTCTAAATTCTTTACTGTCTTTTTCAGGGATAACCTTATCAATGGCAAAGTTGGTGTTAGTCAATTGACTAGACCCGTCGGTAATTTGTCTACCAACTAAACTATCACTAAATGTATCAGCACCACTCGCAGCTTGACTTGGTACTTTGTATCTTATTTTTGCCATTATGCGGTAATAACATCAAAGTTTAGATTTTCATCAATATCGTCTTTCTTCTCCCTAATCTCATATAACGTTTCGTTATATTGGTCTTTAACCTCATATAGGTTATATTGTCTATAGATATTGTTATTATTGTCATAGATGGTGTAGATACCGTCAGAAACTGATTTACTTTGATTACCGTACAATGCGTAAGATAATGTGGTTGCATCGTGTTCAACCATCTCAATTTCTACCGTAGTTGGATTAAAATAGGTATTAGTTAATATAATTGTTTGAGCGGGCTGACCAATAAATGGTACGGTTGTTGCTCTCGTTGATGGTGCCGCACTTGGTGTTACCGTTAAAAACATGTAATTTGTTGCGGCATCTGTATATCTGTATCTAATAGATTTTTGACTTGAATTGGTTAAATTTGATATTACTGGTTCACAATAAAAATTTGAGGTTACTACTCTATAAAAATTAGGAACTTTTTTCTTGTCGGTTGAATTAATGTATTCTATTCTATAACCAACCAATCCTTGAGGTGAAAATTTACCTAAGTCTGTTGATGATACTGAACCCAAATCAATAACTAAACCTCTAACTGATGGTAATGATGCTAAAACACCACAATCCGAAATTGTTGTTCTAATTTGTTTAGGTCTCATGTGAACCGTATATATACCTAATTCGGAGAAATCGGCAGCACCTAATTTAAAATTGTATAATCCACCAATAAGTTCTACCCCATCAGTTCCACCTGTTTCACCGTTGTGCATAACAGGAGTTAAATAATCCGATGCGGGACTTAATTTTTTAAAGGTTACCGGAGATGTTGCCGTTCTTCCTGAAACATAGTGATAAAATATATCAACATCCTCTGGAGACACATCTGCGGGTCTAACTATACCGTAACTACCAATTGCCATTATTTTTTATTTATAAATATGATTTTTATTGTTTTTTTACATTAAAATACCCACTTCCATACACACTTATTTCTCCAACACTGTCAATTTCCCCTAATCTTAAATTTCTTTCCATAACTCCTTGTTTGCCTCTCTCAACAAAAATGTCAGAAAATATTTGTGGTTCGTCCACAAAACCAATTAAATGTTCATTTCTTGTAATCATTCCTTGGTAAATTTCGTCGTTTTGATATGAGGCGGTTGTTCCTGTAATATGTGTATATCCATCAGCATAGTCCATATAATATAAACTATTTAAACTATACCCTGTATAGTTTGCTGTAATTGTTAGTCCCGAATATGCGTTTGTGGTACCATATTTTCTAACTTCATCAATCCTACTTTTACCAATTGCAATAAATGATATGTTTGTATCATTTGTTTGACCCGTTAATGTTGTATAATTTTCTAAATAATTTTGTGTTTTTGTTACAGGTGGGTTTGAATATGGTACAGTAAAAGTTAGAGTACCTAAATCTGTTGGAATACCGTATGAACTTGTGAACGGAACTTTAACGTTCTTTTTCACTTTATTTATTCTCCAAGGAGCGTTTACCGTTACTTCAATTGTTTTAACTCCTGCCGTTGAGTATGTGTGACTTGTATAAGGTAAATCAACATCATAAACAGTTGGCATTGCTAACGTACTTGATGTTCCGTCACCCCATGAAATAGAAAAAACAGCATTTACATAGTCTTTTAACTTATTGGTATTGGTGGTATTATACACAGTAATCGTGTTTCCATTACCTTTATATGTAAAGTCACAAAATTGTTCTACCTGTTCGATGTCTCCATCAAATGAAACCATAACACCCATTTCATCAACCGAACTTTCTAAAAAGATTGGTAGATGGAATGTCATTCCCGTTGTTGGTCTCATTATTTGATGTTTAATTCTTTTCATTTTCTAAATTAGGATGTTCCTCCTACGGCTTCATAAAAATTTATTGGGTCCCCTGTTTTACCAATTCTCGTCCCCGTTGTTCCATTATATCTGTAGAATTGATAAGAATAATCAGTTTTATCAATAACAAGTTTATAGTACATATCTGTACTTTCAATTAAATTTGATGTTGACGACAATGTTTTATTTGAAAAATTTACAATACTTCCGTCCTTTGCATTAAAAAATCTTGCAGTAACATAAAATGTGTCTCCAGTTATTGTTGTTCCCGATAATACACTATCATCTTGGAACCAATACATGTACATATTTTCCTTATTTCTGTGGTTTGAACCTGTGAAAACAGGAACATGTATATAATCGTATAGTTTTTGATAATATATTTTTTCACCTAAAGGACATGGTAATGTTTTTGAATAAACTAATCTTCTATTTCCTCTCGATGGTGCATCGTTATTCGGAGTTTTATATAATTCAAGTCTAAAGAAACTTTCAGTTGATTGTCTTGACATTTTATTATTCTCGTCGCTTGTAATTCCAACATATTCATAATCTAATCCCCCAACGTGTGTTTGTGGACTTTGATTATTATAAAAGAAAAATTGAAACCATATATCTGTTTGTGTTATTCCACTAGTTCCTTCATAAGGTTTATGGATATATCTAACGGTTTCAAAGTTTTCAACCGGATTGATTATAGATTTAAGTACCTCTTTTTCAAATTCAGCAATACCTTCTTGCCAACCTAAATCTAATCTGAAATTAGTTTCATTGTTAATAAGTAAATTACTATCTAACTCATTTAATATTGTTTTCATTAACAATTTGTTTTTAAATTTCCACCGTTTTTATTTTTACGGTTTGTTAAGTTGAAGTTGATGATGCCGTCTTTTTTATTTATGAATGCTCTTTCGTTTCTTATATAAAAATTAATATCTTTTTGTATATAATGTGTATTATTCATAAACGGATAATCAACACCATAACCATCTGGGTCAACGTAACCAATATCATATAAATCTCTCCACTTCCATATCTTTTCAGTATTGAAGAACTTAGCATTTTCAGGTAAATTATAAACATCATTCGTATCCGATGTTTCAATATATGGCGACAGTTCTCTAATCTTAACTCTATAATGTGGTTGATAGTAAAGTCCGCTTGGGTTTGTTGTGCTACTTCCCGCATATTCGGCATCAGATGTTTGTCCGTGATTAAAAATAGCAGGATTTGCCACCAATTTGTGTGCGGCCTCAGATATAATTCTTTCTTTCATATTAACGGGGTCATATTCAACATATGCACCATATAACGTACTACCTGTTGTTAATGTGTTACCAGAATAAAAAGTATATGTGGTCCCACTCATGGTTCTTGTAAAAGTTGATGACGTTAATGATGTTTCATTAACCGCCGAACCATCATAATGATTGTCCATCCAAGTATCATGAGTGTTAAATGTATAACCAACTTTTGGTGGATAATTAAAATATCCATTTCCATTTCTAAAGATTAATGTTATATAAAGTTCAGTTGGTGTGTAATTTAAATTATTTGTAATTCCTGAAACTACTACCGGTCTTTTGAAATCATAAAGAACCGATTCCATTCTATTTTGTTCAACAAGTGGGTCAACATCTCCATTGAAGTTTTGAAATAACAATTTTCTTTCTTCTTCAAATATTGAAGATTCAAAACCAACTTTATCTAAAATATAATCATCTGTGTTAGTTAAAACTCTATGTTTATGTACATAATATTCAGATGTGGAACCTGCGATGTCAGATATATTCGTACATCTTTTTCCTGTGACCAATGTGTTTAACGTATTACCGGTTGTAAATTGTGTTCTATATAAATTAATAACATAGTCCTGTGAATCGTAATATTCATTACCAACGGAATTGATATAATATGCATTACCATTTATAACAATATATTCTCCTTGTGACATTCCATGTCTAACAGGACTTGTTAAAATATATTCAGTATTTGTTTGAGTTACTCTAAATGGTATTCCATCACCACTTGTAAAAGTTAATAAATTAACCCCCTCTGTTTTTGTTGTTCCACTTAAAGTATATTTCATAGGGAATGTTTTTGTATGTGAATACACATGTGTCATATAAACATTCCAATTATGATATGGTCCTGTAATTGGTGTTACTTTTTGATGAAAGGTATCTCCCGTTGTTGTGATTGAGAAACCTGTAAATCCACTTAAAGAATAAAGTGAAACATCATTCGTTGTTTCTCTAAACAAATCTCTTCTTAAAAATGCAAACTCATCATATGGTAAATAACCAGTGAAATCTAAATCCTCACCATTACCAACTAACGCCAATTTATTTTTTAAATAAGGGTATGGTGCTTGACCTGAATATAAATTTCTAAAAACTACTTTTATTTTACCAAACACTTTATATCTTAAACACTCTTCTCTTTCTTTTTGAAATTGTTCGGATAAATCAAGAATAACATCTCTATCATCAATTCTTAATAAAGATTTTTCTTCGTTAAGGTCAACGCGAAATTGTAAATCTTCACTTGGTGAATTTTCGTATCTTAGTGTTGGTAATATGATTTGTTTTTTCTCCATTAACTTTGAGTATTAAAAATAAAATTTCTAATGCATTTTAATAATGTGTAAGGTTGTTTATCTACTTTACACACCCCTTCTTCCATTACTATTCTATTGTATTCGTATGCCATTCCTGATGTCTTCCAATTTATTTCTTCTCCTTCATTTCTTCTCACAATATCAACAATTTGTTTTTCGTCATATCTAATCCCATTCAAACTACTGGGTAATTTTGAGATAACCTTATCACTATATCCTTTTTCTTTACATTTACATTTAGTCATTTCACCATTTAAACTATATGACCCATTCATTGCTGAAACTTCAATACCATTTAAATTTTCAGACATCTCAACAACTTTTCTTGCGGAAACACCACTGAAACATGTTGTAAACATTAATTTAGTTTCTTCGTTCATTAATGGTTTTAAGGTTTCCACTAACTCAGTTACTTTAGATTGTGGATTATTTGTTTGAACTAAGTATTTTCCTGAACCATAACTTGTAATGTTAATTTGTTTTAATTTATCAGGATACTTTTCAATAAACTTTTGTACACCGAGTATACAATCATTAATTGATTGGAATGGTCCAACGCTATATGTTAATTTTGAAAGAAGTTTATATAATTTTTTTTCTTCTTTCTTGTATAAAACATAAACAATCAAATGATTAGGTTTTCTTTTACTAAATAAATCTTTAATCCACATATTAATTTGGTCCGTACATTTGAATAAACTTATCAAAGGCAGTTTTACCTTTTCTTAAACCAAACTGATAATGATATGGTATACCAATTTCCATTAAATGTCTGGTTTGTCCATTTACTGTGTATTCTTTATAGTTGTCGTTACTCTTTAATTTAACACCATTAATTTCAATACAATCTCTAATTGGAGGTAATATATTTGGGTTAAAGAAGTTATCGTCAATTGTTAATTGATTAGGGTCCGCATTTAAGTTTGCCCTTACGTCTTGTATTGGTTGGTTATAAATCTTACCGGTGTAATAACTTTGTATTTCACCGTCTCCCTGAACTTCACCAAATCCATGACCGTGAGTATCCCACATATAATATGGTACCTTTTGTGAATTATCGCCAAGTCTACCTACGGTATTAATACATTTTCTAATTAATGAACCGTTCGCCTCAACTGTCAATGTTAATGGGTCATCTTCACTGAATACAAAATCAATACCCACAGCACCTTTTCCATCAAATAAATTTGAATAAAGAGATGTATATGGAGAACTACCTTGTTCATACTCAAATGGATAGATACCTAATTGTGTGTTGAAGTTCATTAATTGAGCGATGTCACCATCAATTAGACCATTACCTCTTTTATCAAATAAATCTTGAATATCTAATCTACCTTTCTCTTTAATTTCTTTTGATTGAATAATGTATTCCATCAAGTCATCAATCCCCTTATATGATGTTGCACCAATACTTCTTGAAACTGAACAATTCACATCTAAAGACGCGTCAATACAAACTTCATTAATCCAAGATAATCTAGGACCTAAATCAACAATGGTTGTTGGAAAATTTATTTCTCTCTTATATGCTGAGCCACTAATTAAATCTGTTAATTTACGTACATATCCAGAACTTAGTACTTGACTAGGAAAACTAATTAATCTTCTTTGACCGTAGAAACCTTTTGTCTTATATCTATACATTTGGTCATATGTCTTTGTTGTTCCAGGAACCGTACTACTACCATTATATTGTGTTTCCCAAAAACCTTTATCCGTTCCTGATGTTAATGTTCCCCACGATGGGTTATATGGTGTTGACCTATAATAAAAATTGATACTACCGTCGGTCTCAGTTTTTTTGTATAAACATTCTTTACAGAAATCATCCGCACCTCTTCTCATGTATTGGAAGAAATATAAAACACCATTTATCCAAGAATCACTAAATGTGTACGATACGACACCACCACACATTAATTTACCGAATAATTTTCTTCTTCTATAAGAATTTAATAATTCTCCCGTTTTTCCGGCTAAAGGTATAATAGTGTAAACACCATCTCTAAATTCTGACCAACCCGTTAATGTTCCATTTGTTGTTAATTCAGGGTCAACCCAATATGGTCCCCTTTTCTTAACTTGTCCATAATATTGTCCTTTGTATATACATCTACTATCTTCATTTCTAAAATCTCCTCTATTTTCTGTTGGCCATTTTGCAACCCTTGAAGCAACTGCGCCTAAATTATATGGAGGTCTTGTTTCACATTCACCAATATTAGTCCCTAAGATTGTTGCATTATAATTTAAATCGACTTGGTTATATATCGGAGTTGCACCTAAATTATTATTTGGTGCTCTATACGTACTAAGTTTATTCATTGCATTAACATATGTGTTAAGGTTACCACCAGTCGCTCCCGTTAATGGAAATACAATTCCAACTAATTTCATATCACCAACTCTACCTTGTTCATCTTCAATAATTGCATCATATTTTTGACACCCACTTTCAACCTCACTGATTGTTACAGCGGTATATGGTACATTACCTGATGGGTCGAACCATATTTTCTTAATCTTAACATAACCATCGGTATCGTGACAAGTATTTGTTACAACTTGGTCTAATGGAGTGTTATATGCTGTTGAAATTTGACTAGCAATTGTCGAATATAAAGCACTTATTTTCCATCTCGATGTTGCTGCGTCCCATGATATTGGATATTGTTGTCCAACACCCGCGGTGATGTATGTTATATCACCATTGAAAATTTCAATTTCAAGAACATATCTTTGATATAATAAATCTCCGTCTATTGGTGATGTATTATTCGACGGTAATGGTGTTACAGGGGTAAATCCTCCTCCTGAATAAAAATATAGTGCTCCATCGGGATTAAATCCTGAAACACCTGAACATCCATTTACAATTTCAGTTGCAGTTATTCCTCCACCAGTTAATGACTGACCAGGTTTACCACAAACTTGTAATGATGAATTTGCGGGTACAGTTGCTGTGGTCGAAACATTATCACAATCTGTATATGTTTTAGTTATACCACTCGCACTTGAGTTTGTTAAAGTATACTTACTACAAGTGCCATCTGGTCTTGCAACAGTATACCTCTCAATCATATTAAAATTACTTGCATTTGCGGTTAATCCCGTTATTGATACAATGTTTAATCTATCAACATTTACAGTAACTTCATTTGCCGTTGTATCCTCAGTACAGTCATAACAATCTGGATATGTGATTAATGCAAGTTTAAATGTACTTCTAAATTGGAATTCTTTTGCTCTCTGAAACATTTTTGCAGATGCTCTTGACGACACACCCGTACTTTCAAGAAGTTCAGCAATTGCAAATTGTGAGGCTGCAGTAACTTCTTTAAAGAATAATTGGATGTATAAACCAATATATTCGATGTAACTTATTATTGTTAATATGAAGAAATTAAATCTGTGATTTCTAACCGCATCGTTTATTGGAAAATAATTGTTTGTACCGGAACAATCCGCACCTTCGGCAGGCCAAATTTCTTTAATACCAATGAACGATTCTCTTCTATTTCTAACAAAGAAACTAAAAAGTCTTTCAAACGTACTCGATTTATAATATTTGTTAATAAATTGCGATACACTATAAACTCTGTTGTATCTAAATTGATAGAAAAAATCTTGTGGTATTTTTGTTTTTCCTTCACTAATTGCATCATCACTAATTCCTAAAATTTCAGGAATTGCCTCTGTTGGGTATTCATCGATACTTGTACTAAATGAATATGATTTTGGGTCAATGGTTCCCCATCCACCAACTCTATTTGTGTCATTAATATGATACTCTCTAACATTTGGAACCAAATATTTTCCACTAAATCTATTTCTTTCTCCTGAATCTTCTCCTAGTGAAAATCTAAATCTATAATTACCTTGAGTTGGTATGCCTATATTTGGATTTTTAGATTCAACAAAATTACCAAACTCATCTGTTGTTATGTAATGTAAATTCATTGGAACTCTAAAGAAGAAAGTTCCCTCTTCATTAATAGTACTATCTATTTCAATCTTTTCTAAAATTGGTCTGTTAATATTTGGTGAGCCATCTACATTTTTTTCATAGTCTCCACTAAATCTAATTGCCTCGATATCTCCTTTGGTGGTCATAAGTCTACACTTTTCCCCCATTTGATTATCAACATTACAATTCTGTCTCAATGCATCTTTTCCTGAATCAGTAAACGTACCTCCCATTAATAATGCATATGGTTGAATTCTAATTCCTTTGTCTTTTAAATCGAAATCTGTTCTAGTAATACCAATATCACATAATTCTTCGTTACCCCAAAAAGGATAAACTTCTATTGTTCTATTAAATGAAACAACTTGTGGTAATTCTTCTAAATTGTTTGATGATTTATATGTGTAAGTGTTTACAAATCTTTCATCGGAAACTCCCTCATACATTAAATCATAAGGTATTAAAGATTGGCATCCAATATCAGATAAATCCACATCAACGTGTATAATTTGTTGACCTAACGGTACCCCCCAAATCATAAAATCACCAGCATCGTTTGTCTTTACTGTGAATTTATAATATTTCTCAAAAACCTGTAGATACTCTTCCCTTGTTACAATGTCTTCTTGGTCAAAAAATTGACCTGTTGGTGTGTGTCCTGTATGTTGTTTTCTTGAGGGTAATAAATGATAACGATAATTCTCTTCATTTAAATCATTTATCTCTTTGAATGGGTATAATGCCGATATTACCGGGTCATTTTCATCAATACTATCTAAAGGAATGAATATAGAAACTCTTGCATTTGGTACCCCAAATCCGTTATTAACGGAAACTCTACCTACAACTACCCCATAATCTGCACAAATACCACCAGAATATATATCTTTTTGTGTAAATTTTAGAGATAAAATTTCTAGTAAATCAAAATCTTGTTTTAATTCAACTGTAACCCTTTGGTCACGACCAATATCTGTGTGAATTCTGTGCTTTTGTATCATCTTATATAAATAGAAACTCCTTAGTTTTCTATAAGATAAGAAAAAAACAAATTAATATGTAGTCGAAGTGAGAGTTTTCAATCTAACTTTAATATCTGTCGATGGAAATCTAATTTGAAATATTTGGTTAGATTTCATATATATGGTACTTTCAGATTGTTGTATCTCTTTGGTACCGTCATCTTTGTATGTTTGTGATACCTCTGCAGATGAGTAGTCTCCTCCGATTTTATTGAAAACTCTAATATCTACCACGTTAACAACACCAACTACATTACCTATTTGTGTTTTTAAATCTCCGACTAATAATGGGTCTCCCATTTTTCTCTTATCTATTGAGAAAAACGATGTACATTGTTCGATAACAGATTTTATAATATCTGTTGAGTTTTCATTTTTATTTGCAACTAAGTCTATTTCTAATCCAAAATCAATAACTTCTCCACTTTGTATATCAAGATAGTCATTTAACATTCTATATTTTGAGAGGTAATTTACAACATTGTTTTTCAATGTGTTAGATACAGTATCAGTTAAATTACCTTCTTCGTCATATGACAATAACTTAATTCTAACTTTGTTATCTTCTTCCATAACACTAACCTTGGCAGGTGCCCCAAAAGTACCTGGCATGGTTTCTATCATTGATTTATAGTCATTTAAAGTCACGGCTCTATTTTGTGCCGCGAAGTTATATGCTATCATATTTCTAATTTCTTCAATTGTTGGTGCATCGGAACCACCAACTGCAGGTGTGATATTAGTAACTCTTAATGATTGACTTACTTGGTCATTTATAGACGTATTAGGACCATTCACCACATATTCAACTGTATCTACCGATGTAATAACATTAACCCCTAAATTGGTTTCTTTTCCTCCACCGATACGATATTTTACAAATAAGGTAGTATTGGATTTTGGAACCGCACCTAACGATGTATTGTTTAAGAAAGTCGATAAGTTAACTTTCATACTGTTGGTCATGTAATTGTCCAAATTATCCATTGGGTCAACATTCCCTGAACCAAACGTTAATGAAAAATAATTTTCAGGCGTATATTCTGTATAGAATTTATTTACTATACTCATATAATCTCCTGATGTATAATTGTCTTTATCTGAAGCCGTAGTTGGGTCCTCAACAAATATTTTATCTTCAATTAAAGATTTAACCTCATACCATCTATTCTGTGGTGACATAAATTCGTCAGATGTTGGATTTGCACCATATGAAGAACCATCTTTATGTATTACTGATGTGACACCCAAAACATTTCTTTCAGGTAGATATATTTTTAAAAATGGTTTTTGGTCTAAACCTGATATTACTCTTCTATAAATTCTTGTAACACCGTTTACGACCGCCTCTCTTTTTGTAATTGTATATGAAACCAATTTATTATTACCATCAAAATTTGGTACCTTTAATCTGTTTGGTTCACCTTTACTATTGAACGGATATGAAAAATCAATATCCTCCACCGTTTCAAATATTTGACCTCCACCTGAAACTTGTGCACCCGCTTTTAAAACACCTTCATATCTCTCATCATCTTTATCACCTCTTACAGGTACGTTGATTGAGAAATCACATAATGCAATTGCGGGTCTTGGTCCAGGTAATTTAATACCATATGTTCTTGCAATGTGAAACAATGATTGTCTTTGTTGTGCGAAGTCCAACATTGTTTCTTGCCAAACTCTATCAATGTGGTAGTGTAGGTTATCTGCAATACCCGCGTTCATATCCAATAAAACCGAATAGATTGATGCGTCGTTAAAATTACTTACCAAATCAGGGTAGTATTGTTTAGTTAGGTTCACCAATTCTTCTCTTAAACCGGCGAAATCTCTTGTTGCGTATGATATTTGTTTTGACATATTATAAATTAATAATTACAAAGTCTGGTGTTGTGAATGTACCATTATTAACCGAATAATCTATTTTAACTTTAGCAGTGTACGGTTTATTTGCTGCCGTTGAAACTCTAAATAAACGAGCATCTTCTTCTTCATTTATCGATGTAACTTCATCGGGGTCGTCTTCTGCTGACATTACTGTTATCGACTTTATATCTAAATTAGGTATATACTTTTTAACACCTTCTCTAATCTCTTCTTCAATATTATTATGTGTGATTACATCATTTTGGTCAAAAATATATTCATACAATCTCGTACCAAAATCAGGTAATAAAAATCTACTTCCCTTTCTTGTTAAAAGTAGGTGAATAAGATTTGCCCTAACCTCTTTTTCGGGGGTTGGGGTTAATCTAACGTAATTACCAATTGCACTATCCCTAAATGGGAAGTCTATACCGTATGTAGCCATAACAATAAATATAAATAATACTAAAATGGTAATAAATAAAAAATCCCGACATAAGTCGGGATTAATTTAGTGTCTTGATATTCACCCCCTGTATTCTCAAAACCTGGAAGCTCAAGGTACGCCTTGACGACAGTTACTTTGAGGGAGCCTCCCATTATCTTTAAGAACCACAACCCTCACATTCAAAAGGAGAATCTGTTGGTTTCATGCTTAACGCAGGTTCGTTTTGGTCAAAATGTATTGAGTTGGTTGGTGGAGTTGCTGTTTGTACATTTTGGGTTAATGTGCCCTCAATTTTTTGAGTTGCACTAATATCAACACCTAATGTTTTAATTGCATCTACCGCCGCTCTCGTTCTCAAATAATACATTCCTGTTTTTAGACCTAATTTCCATCCAAATATATGTGCAGCTAATAATTTTGGTTTAGTTACATTATCCATAAATAAATTCAATGATTGTGATTGGTCAATGTAAACACTTCTATTAGCGGCCATTTGTAAAAGTCTTTTTTGTGACATTTCCCAAACGGTCTTATATTTTTCTTTAACTTCTGTTGGTATTTCAGGAATATTTTGAATTGACCCGTTTTCCATAATTAATTTGTTTTTAATTCCATCATTCCACATATTAATTTTTAAAAGGTCATTTACTAAGTGTTTGTTGATTACAACAAATTCACCACCTAATGTTCTTCTCAAATATAAGTTGGTTGTGAACGGTTCAAATGCCTCGTTATTACCTAAAATTTGTGCGGTTGATGCGGTTGGCATTGGAGCAACTAATAAAGAATTTCTTACACCAAATTTCACAATTTGTTTTCTTAATTCTTTCCAATCCCAACGACCAGATGTGTCTTTATCTGTTTTACCCCACATTTCATATTGTAGTACTCCTTTAGATAATGGAGAACCATTAAATGTATCATATGAACCTTCAATTATTGAAATGTCTTTTGAAGATGTTAATGCCGCGAAATAAATTGTTTCAAATATTTCTGTTTGTAATTTATCTGCCTCATCACTTTCAAATGGTAAACCTAAAATACAAAATACATCTGCTAATCCTTGTATACCTAAACCAACAGGACGGTGTCTAAAATTAGAACGCTTAGTCTCCTCGGTTGGATAGAAATTTAAATCAATAACATTATTCAAGTTTTTTACAACTTGGTATGTGTATTCATATAACATCTCATGACTAAACTCACCATTAATAATATATTTTGGTAACGCAATTGATGCTAAGTTACAAACTGCTTGTTCATCCGCAGATGAATATTCGATAATTTCAGTACACAAATTAGATGATTTGATAGTACCCAAATTCTTTTGATTTGATTTATGGTTGGCAGGGTCTTTATATAACATATAAGGAGTGCCTGTTTCAATTTGAGCCTCAAGAATTTTATCCATTAACTTTCTTGCTTTGATAACTTTTCTTGCTTTACCTTCTTGTTCATATTGTTCATACAAACGAGTAAATGCTTTGTCATCAGGACTATCATATGCATCGGATAAACCGGGTGTTTCATCAGGTGTGAATAACGACCAATCACCATCTTGTTCTACTCTTTGCATAAATAAATCAGGTGTCCACATGGCCAAGAATAAATCTCTGGCCCTCATTTCTTCTTTACCTGTATTTTTTCTTAAATCAATAAATTCAAATACGTCTGAATGCCATGGTTCAAGATATATTGCAAAAGAACCTTTACGTTTTCCTCCTTGGTTAATCCAACGAGCAATTTCATTATAGGTTTTCATCATCGGAATTAATCCATCAGATTCACCACCGGTTCCTTTTATATATGCTCCTTTAGCTCGAACATTGTGTACGTGTAAACCAATACCACCAGCCCACTTAGAAATGTGTGCAACGTCTTTTATTGTTGAGAATAATCCCTCAATACTATCTGACTTGTTTGCAATTAAGAAACAAGATGACATTTGTGCTCTCGGTGTACCGGCATTAAACAGAGTTGGAGTTGCGTGGGTGTAATAGTGCTGTGATAAATCATTATAAATTCTAATACCCATTTCTAAATCACCTTTACAAATACCTAAAGCAACTCTCATGTAAAGATATTGTGGTCTCTCTACAATCCTATCTCCAATTTTTAATAGGTAAGAACGTTCCAATGTTTTTATACCAAAAAAATCAAAATCTAAATCTCTATCCATCACAATAGATGAATCGATAGCGTCTCTATTTTCAATTACAAAATCATATAATTCATCAGAAATTAAACAAGATTCTTTACCTGTCTTTGGTTCAATGAATGAATGTAATTCTTTAATACACTGTGAGAATTTCTTAGGTGTTGATTTATGTAAATTGGACACGGCTAACCTACCCGCTAATTTTGAATAATCAGGATGTGTTGTTGTCATCTGTGCAGCGGTTTCTGCGGCTAACTTATCCAACTCAATCGTTGAGATACCGTCATAAATTCCTTGTGTTACTTTTAAGGTAATATATGTTGGGTCAACATACTCCATATTTAAATCATGACATAAAGCACTAATTCTTTTAGTGATTTTGTCATATCTCATTTCTTCTAATTCGCCGTTTCTCTTTTTAACTTTCATTTTTTACCTATTCAATTTTTTAAAAATCCATATCAGAAAATGCACTATCTAGTTCTTCCTCTGATTTATTATGTACCCCAGCTTTTTGGTATTCGGCAACTCTTTTCTCGAAGAAATTGGTTTTTCCTTGAATTGCGATGTTTTCCATAAAATCAAACGGATTTGTAGAATTGTATACTTTAGAACATCCTAATGATACCAATAATCTGTCTGTTACGAATTCCAAATATTGGGACATCAATTCTGAATTCATACCAATTAAACGAACAGGTAACGCTTCAAGAATAAATTCTTTTTCAATTTCCAATGCTCCGCAAATAATTTCTTTAATTCTTTTTTCTGAAACCTTTTTCTCAATGTGATGATTATATAAATGACAAGCATAATCACAATGCATACCTTCATCACGAGAAATCAATTCATTAGAGAATGTTAAACCTGGCATCAAACCACGTTTCTTTAACCAGAAGATAGAACAGAAAGAACCTGAAAAGAAAATACCTTCAACAGCAGCAAACGCAATTAATCTATCAACAAAAGATTCTGAATTAATCCATTTAATTGCCCATTCTGCTTTCTTTTTAATTGCAGGAACAGTTTCAATTGCTCTAAACAATTTCATTTGTTCTTCCTTATCCTTGATGTATGTGTCAATCAATAATGAATAAGTTTCACTATGAATGTTTTCCATCATAATTTGAAACCCGTAGAAAAACTTAGCCTCAGTATATTGAACTTCGTTTACAAAGTTCATTGCCAAATTTTCATTTACAATACCATCCGAAGCCGCAAAAAATGCCAATACATGTTTAACGAAATGTTGTTCGTCATTATTAAGTTTGTGTTCCCAGTCAGTAATATCTTGACCTAAATCAATCTCTTCCGCTGTCCAAATACATGCCTCTTGTTGTTTATATAATTTCCATAAATCTTCGTGTTCAATTGGGAACAATACGAATCTATTCGGATTTTCTTGTAAAATCTTTTCTGTCATTGTTTTTTTAGTTTAATTGTTTGTTAAAATTGTTTTTTTGTCTTGTGACTTTTTGTAAATCTCAGCGGCTCTGTTTGCTCTTTGTTGTACTTTTTCTTGTTCATGTCCAAGTAAAGTATTTTGTGTGTCAGTGTCAATAATTAACATTTCATTATTGAATTTACAGTTGTTAAAAATAACACCGTCTTGACCTATACGTGATTTAAGTAATGTTAATGTACCTAAATTATGTTCTTTTTGTTCCAATGTTTTCGCAATTGAGATGATAACGTGAGCAACTTGTGCCTTTTTAATTGAACCTCCCATTTGGTCTCCTGTTACAACCTCAGATGAGATTGAATCTCTGTTTCCTTGTGTTGCCGTCCAAATTGCAAAGTTAAACTCAGATGTCATAGATTCCAACTGTCTCATAATAGAACCTTCACCTTTCCACTCTTCACCGAAAGCACTCTTTTCAGCACTTAAACAGTCGATATAATCAATCAATAGTAAATCTACTTTACTGCCTTCTGCCTCCATCTTTCTAACGATAGATTTAATATCAGAAACCGTTACACCAAAACTTGGTAATTTAAGTAACTTCAAAAAATTCTGACTGTTTTTTTTCTCCTCAACGATTTTTACAATATCGTCGATATTTTCCAAATGGTCGTTTGGTGATATACCAGACCAAATTGTGAAGTGTTTCTTTTTGATATTTGTTTCGCTATCTTCAAAAAATATTTGTAAAACATTTTTACCTGAATTAAATGCCGTATTGGCAAATAAGGTTAGTAATGTTGTTTTACCTGTTCCGGTTGGTGCTAATACAATTCCTAATTCACCCATACCTAAACCACCTTTCAATAGATTATCAATTCCATTGATACCGGTTGGTATTGGTACTCTTGTATCTTTCGCAAATACTTCTTGGATGTTTTCAAAAACGTCTTTAGCTCCGTCAGTTGTTGCTCCTACTTGTAGAGCATCACTAACTAACTTTTCGATTTTTATATATTCTTCAAAATCTCCATTCTCAATGATATTGTGTACATCTTTGATTGCCTTCTTTAAAACTTGTTGTTTACAAAAATTAAGTGATGTACTCTTAATGTATTCAGGTATATCTATATGATGTTCTTGGATACTTTTTAATGTATCCATATGCATTTTGGAAGTTGTATCCTTACTAGTTTCCGACATTAGTTTTTGGGCCAATGTTTCATATGATGGTATCGCATTAAAGTTATTGTACATCTCTTTAATGTTTTCCATAATATACCTAAAATAAGGTCCGTCAAAATATTTGCTTTCCATCACATCAATAATCGTCTTAGCAAATTTTTTGTCCTCAATTATGGTTTTCAATAACGCCATCTGAAACGACTGTCCTAAATAACCAAAGTTTTTTTCATTCATAAATGTAAAATATTTTATATAAGTCTATAATATTAAAGCTCGTATTGTAGGTAAGTTGTTTCAAGTTCTTCTGATGACAAAATATCAGTTAACTCTGACAAAATTTTCCTAATTTTTGGTCTAACATCCACGGAATATCTTGCCTTTGGATGGTAGTAGTGTGCTGGAAATATCCTTGAAATAAATACATCGTCACCTAGCTTAACTTCCAATAAAAAGTACTCTTCCTTGTTCTCTTCGTTCTCTTCCGAAACCTCAGAACCGTAAAAATAATTGGGATTTTCGCTCATGTAGTCGGAACTTTTTATTTTCAAATCTTCTGAAATTTCTTCACAAATATTTTTTACGGAGTAGTGTAAATCCATAGAACGTCTAGCTCTTGGGTTGTAATCCATTACATTAAAAAATCTTTGGATAATAATGTTACCCTCTAAAGTAAGAAGGAACTCAAATTTTGTGATGTCTTTTTGATTTTGCATAGTTTTTACTTTTTGAATTTGTTAAAATTTTTATTTTTTTCTTTTCTTGTTAATCTGAGGAAGGGGTTTAAAAATTTAGTCCATTTGTCATCTGATTTTGGTAACACATTGAACAATCCATCTTCCATCATCATTTTCATTGTATTTTTATATGACCTACCCTCTGGGTCCAAATTTTCATTAATTAATAGGTCAATATTTTGTTTTGCTTCATCTGTTAAGTAAGGTTCATCTAAACTAACAATACGATTATTTACATCAAAAAACTCCTCTCCGAACACCCCATGCTTGGTTACTCCGGTTAAAAGGTTTTTAACCAAATTGTTATTCTTGTCTTCTTCAAATAACAGATTACATTTGTCAATAACATGTTTTACCGTTACTTGTTCGTTTTTTAATTCAGGAAATAAGGATAAAAACCTTTTCAGTCCCATCCCTCTAATACCCGCAATGTTATCCGACGCATCACCACACATCATCTTAACTAATTTTACATTTTCAATTAGGATGTTTTCATGGTCATATACAATGGTATCTTTCTCTTTGTATAATTTCTGATGAGATGGATTGTAAATTTTGGTATTTTTTGAAACGAGTTGTGTAAGGTCACCATCTGACGAATAAATTATTTTGTTTTCGTTAGGAGAATTTTGAGTATAGTAAGCGATGCAGTCATCGGTCTCACAATACTCATATTCACCTTGTCTTACAAATAATTCCTCAAGATATTGTTTCACTCTACCTCTTTGGTAGTTGTATGAACTTACTTCTTCTTCAGAACGAAGTCTTGATTTTCTGTTTTCTTTGTAATGTACATAAATTTTCTTTCTTGTTAACGAACCTTCGTGTCCGTCCCAAAAAACTACTATTTTATCAAGATGGTATGTCTCAAATGCTCTACTAAGAGTATTGAGGAAATGATAGATACCTCCAATGTGTGTGCCTTTATAGAAGTAATTCTTGACACCATAGAAACCAATCGTAAGTAAATTATCACCATCTACTAATAAAACGGACATTTAAAAAATTTATTATATATCACTTTCTTCTGTTACAACTTGTGTATCTGCGATGTCTGTAACGTTAACACCTAACTGTTTACCAATGTACTCACTGTTATCACGTTTGTACTCTTCGATAGAACGTTTTTCTTCTGTATCGTCTTTACCGTGCATAAATCCTTGTGGAGTTACCAAGATACGACCGTCCTCATATCCACCACCGTTGATATGGTTCTTACTGATAGAGATTTTAGTACGAGTAGCAATTCTAATTTTTCTTTTATCTTTAGTGATAGAAATTTTAGTTGTTCCCGCACCTTTTTGATTACCGAATAAGAAAACTAATGATGAGTTTAGCCAAATAGCTTCACCACCTTTAGCTTTAATTTTAGGTTGTCCAAAAGGATTGTCAGGTAATTCTACCCAAGGTTGGTTAACAATAACCAAACTGTTTGTGTAAGGTTTATCTGTTCTTCTTGAACCTGAAATACGTTGGTTGATACCCATACCAATCTTATCGGCTAAAACTGATGCGTTGTGTTGTTTACCACCTTTACCATCGTAAGTCATTTTACAAGGAACTGAACCAACGGAATCCCAAAGGAATAACATATCATAAGGAATGTCACCCTTTTCTTGAGCATCCATCAATTCGTTAATGTAGTCCGTGATTTGTTCGATATATTCGAAATCACTATTGAAAAGATATTCACCATCTTTATCAAAACCCATTAATTCAGCGTGGTCCCAACTCCATTTTTGTTCTGTAATAATGAATACAGGAAGAATTCCTTTCTTTTGTGCATCCACCGCCGTTTTTACTAATGCTGTCGTTTTACCTGTATCACTATGCCCTAACAACATATTAATGTGACCCATTGCAGGACCTGGAAGACCTGTTGCCTCTAAAAACGCATCACCTAAGTCAAAGAAACGGTCGGCTTTATATTCGGCTTCTTTCGAGAATTTCTTCTTGATTGCCGAGAAGTCTGTTTTTTTAATACCTGCCATTGTTTTGTTTTTAAAAATGGGGTGGGTATTTCACCACCCCTGTTAATTAGAATGGTAAATCTGAATCTGTATCGTCGTCTTCTTGTGGGTCAACTACGGGTGCAGATGGTTGTTTAGTTCCACCAAATGTATCTTCAGATGTTGTTGATGATACATACTTTTTAAGGTCAGAATCCCATCTTGGGGCTTCCCCTCTTGCTACTAATTCAAGATAGTCTTCACCTTTCTTTGAATAAACATCAGACCATGTTAATTCGTCATCAACCCATGATTTAGCAACCGCTTCATCTGTGTGTAACGGACCCATATCTTCAGGGATAACTGAATTAATTGTTGTGTACTCTTTACCTGTACCGGCTTTACTTAAAGCCAATGATAAAATTAAGTCACGACCTTTTTCCATATCGGTAACATCACCTTTATTACGGAAAATTGGGAAGATTTTGTCTAAAACACCATCACCTTTTGCGTTGTGTTTAAATCTCCAAAATTTAGGGCCATCTTGTTCGTGGTCACGGTCGATAACTTTTACAATATAGAATTTACGAGAACGGTATGTTCTTGCCAATTCTCTATCTGCTTCAACTCCTGTCATCATTAAACTATCATAAACTTCGTTTAATGGTGAACGTTTACCTTCTTGTTTTGGGTCATACAATTTAGTCCATTTACCGTCCACTTGAACTTCGTGGAAGTAAACTTCTTTAAATGGTGATGAACCATCTTTAGTTGGTAAAATACGAATACGTCTTTCTTCACCTTTAGAACCCTTAGGCAAAATGGTTGTAAAGTAACGTTTCATTCTATCCTCTTGGGATACTTTGTTTGCATTGCCACTTGTGGCGTTTTTGTTTTTCTCGTACTGTGCTAGTACTGCATCAAATGTTGACATAATTAATTAATTTAAATAAATAAAATCTTATACTAAAATATAAATAAAAAAACCCGAATTACAAAATCCGGGTTCATTTATTTTTAAAGTTTTTTTTAATCTATTCTAAAGTTAGAAGATACGATAACTTATTCACAAGTCCAAGCATTTCGTCTCTAAGATTTAATAAATCAGTATCTTTATCTGATGAAAGTTGGGAAGTCATTTCGATTAACTTACCTTTCATTGTTTTAAGGAATAATCCTAATTCTAATTCCGTTATGTTTTTTAAGTTTAAAGTTTTTTCAGAATCACTTAATGAAAATCTTCCGTATTTTCCCATAGATATTTCAACAAAATCGTCAATTAATCCATCTAGGTCGGAGTATGTTTCACCAAATGCCTTGTGTCTGGCAAAACCTTTGGTTTGCCAATGTAATATTCTCAATTGCATTTGAGATTCTAAAAGAAACTGTACGTTAGAACTGAGTTGCATCTTCAATATCAGGATTAAATGACTTCATTATTTGGTCTTTACCATAATTTTCAACTTCATCCTTTGTAAGAATATACTCATTTTTACCACTTTGTCTCATTTCACCTTGTTTATGTGCAAAGAACTCTTGTGGTTTTTCGTTAAATGGATATGAATCTAAAGAACGCATTTCTAATTTTTCTTCAGGTGTCTTTGGTTTAACTTGTTGGATTTGTGCACCTAATTGGTCAATCTTTGCCAATACACTATCCATTTCACCTAACTTACCTTCTAAATCAGATAACTTAGAGAAAACCGCATCCATCTTTTGAATAACGTTTGTATTTTCATCTTTATTAACATCTACTTGTTTTTTAATACTCTTAGTCATATTAACTAAGTCTGTGATGTCAATTTCTTCTGTACTGTCACCTTCCATTTCAGGATTTGCAGGTGCTGACATATCCGCACCAGGTGCAGGTAATCCACCATCTGCTGGCGGTGCTCCCGCAGCGTCTAATGCCGGGTCAGCCGGTGGTACTTCACCACCTAATGCAGGGTCTGCAGGTGGAGCGGCAGCTGCTGCCGGGTCTAATGCAGGGTCTGCAGGAGGTGCGTCTTGTTCCATAATCATTGTTTTACCATATTTGTTTATGGCTTTGTGACGCATCAATTCTTCGTGTAATTTTTGTTCTAACATGGTATTAATCTTGTAATAGTTGTCTACCGTCTTCGGTAATGTATTTTTTATTTATTCTTTCAACAATTCCGTCTTTTGACCTAATGATATAACACTCACCCGTTTGTAAATCACAAACTTCCTCTTCTTTACCATCCATCGATGTACTCTTTGTATATGTTTTATCTAAAAAACTATCCAAAGACTTGTTTATTCTATTATCTTCCATAATGTTTTATTATATAAATATCTAAAGAATGGTTAATTTACGGTATCAATCTGAAATAGACCACATCTCCATCAAATAGTTGTAACTTATTCATTAATTCTTTAGACATACCAATTCCATAACCCGCAATTGCAGGTCCTATATTAACAGGTCCTTCGTATTTTTTACTTGCAATATTGATATTTGTCTTTAAAGTATGTTTAGTATTTTTTAATGGGTTTAAAAATTCGGTATTACCAAATTTGGTTACAACAAAGTCAGGGGATGCTTTACCAACATTAAACTTTGTAGAATAGAACATTTGTTTTTCATTCTTAATGTCTGACCATTTTACGGTTGTTGGGGTGTCTATTGTTTTATCCATTTTAGAAACAAATGACATCACAATAGTATCCTCAATTTTATAATTCTTACCGCCCATTTCTGCAACAGTTGCTCTCAACCAATTGTTCTCATCATCATTATATGATATTAATTGGATATATTTCTCACCGTCTTGTCCGTTGTATGGTATACCATATTCCTTGGTACTTGTTTGGTTAACTAATTTCTCTCCTTTGATTGGGTCTTTAGTTCCCATATCAATTGTAAAAGAACCTTTGTCGTTTTGAATTACTTTTTCCGTTCCTTTGGCGTTTGCTAATTGAGTTGCTTCTTCTTTTACTCTTGCGACCGCCTTCTTAACCAATTTATCAAATAATGCTCTATAAGATGCTAAGAATGAATCTTCAGGATTTGGTAATGATTGAATTGGAATTCTTGTTCCTTTAAATGTTGTTTCAATATTACCTGTTCTGATTTGGTGATTAACCTCCGTAATCCAATATGAACCTCTGAACATTGGGATATTTTTCAAATAAAAATACATTGTTGGTTGTATCATTACGTTACCCATAGAAGTTACATCACAAGTATATGATGATTGTCTGTATATGTCAAATAATCCAATATCCACTTGTGCAGTACTTGAACCTGTTTCAGAGTTACCTAATCTTTCTAATACCTTAAACGATTCTGAAGTATTTTTAATACTACTTTGGTCCAACTGTACTGACTTAAACATTGATTGGTTTTGGTCACCAAAACTTACTTCAAATGCCACAACCTTATTTGCCTTTGAAAAATCTGTATTTAGGAAATTCTCATTCGCAATTAAAACAGGGTTATTGTTTGGGTCACTAATGTTAAAGCTATCGTCTTTATATTTGTATTTCTTGTTGATGTCCGATAATTCCAAATGTTTAGATGTTGGTCCGATATATTGCATAATAATTTTTGGAGCGGATTCTTGATAATCTACTTCCAAAAACGTACCGAACAAACTTTCGGCAACTTTCTTAGTTGGTGTGATTTTCTTTTTATTACTAAAGTTAGTTCCATAAAAATTAACATATGCAGGTAGTGCTCTCATATCAAATCCTGTGTCTTGGATTAATAATGCTAATGCACTGTATAAGTTAATTTTTTTGTTATTTGAATTCATCAGACCTAATAGTCTTTCCATATCCAAATAAACTTTATCTCCAATATCTTTGTTTGCCTTATCAATAAATAAAAACTCCTCTAATAAACCTCTTTGTCCTATTGAATTACCCGCAACCCATTTATCATTAAATGATTTGAAGTAATTGTAAAGTTCGAGTTTGATTGGGTCGTCATTATATCCTTTGGCTATGTTTAACACATTTAATGTCTTTTTAGCCTCTAATTCTTTAGATTGTATTTTATTAATTAACGTTGTTAAAAATAAATTTAATCTATCGTTCATTTTACTAACCCTTGTTACTGGGTCAACTCCACCTGTAATTATATTCTCAGTTAAGTAATTAATGAAAACAGATTTGGCGGGTTTAGTAAAACCTGTATAATTTACATCTGTTGGATTTATTTTTTTATACTCGTTTTTCTTTTTTTGTATATAACCTCCATAGGTGTAAATAATTGACCTAAATTGTTTTATATTCTCCTCACTAACCTCAATATTATTATCGATGAAAAAATCTTGATGATATCCATGTACATCTTCTCCAAGATATAATTTAATATTGTCTAAATTGTCCGTTAATTGACTTGCTTTGAATGTATTCACCGCAAATCTTTGACTATCAATACCTGTAAATCCACCCAATACATATGGATTAATTTCTCTTGGATTACCTAAAGTTATTTTAACCAAATTATCATTTGATGTTAATGTGTTTGTTAAGTATTTTAAATTTTCTCCTTGTCCTTTCTTAACTGTATATACTAAATCCCTAACATGTGAGAAATTACTTGACGTTGGGTCATTTTTATCTTTTTTAACTGAAACTATTTCTTTTAAAAGGTCTTGGAAATTCCAAAATCTCACATCATATGGTTTATATATTATCTCTTCATTTAATTTTTCACTAGAGAAGTGTAAAAACGCATCCTCAAAAGCATCTAAAATATCCGGTTTAAAAACCGCAATTAAATCAAGTATTTTCTTATAGTTTGTCGATATTGAATATTCTCCTTTAATTGTTTGGTGGTAATGATTGTACGATGGTAAAGTTGCTCCACTAAAATTTATTGGTCCTTCTCCCATCGGTAACGAATCTCCTCCCCATATAATTCTAAAATTTTGTTGGTCTTCGAATTTTGGACTATCTACGTAGATATATGATTTACCATTACTTGGTAATAGCGTATATCTTGCATCCGTACTATCAAATCTTGAATTATCTACCCAACATGTCCATCTAAATCCTTTTTCAACACCCTCAAGTTCAGAATAAATTGCTTTACTGTTTATTGCCGCTTGATAACTTGTTGAGCCTGATATGTGGTTATAAAAAGTATATCCATTTACTACCTGATGAAACACTGAGTGATAGAAAGGATAAAATCCAAAATCTTTTTCGTTTCCGTATGTATTAATTCCACTATAAACATTATAGGTTCTTCCTGATAATGCATCATAGAATAAAGGTACGTTTATAGGTTCGGTACATCCACTTATAATGTCAATTCCTTCATTGATATATTTTTTATATCTATGGTAGATTGACCCCCATTTCAACATTAAGTGATATGGGATATAATGAGATGCTCCAATTTCTTTTAATACTGTAGATACTCTAACTTCTTTTGTTGGGATATTAACATTTGGAATAAATGTACCAAATGATAACATTATATCACCAATCATTTTGTCATCTAAATCAACAAATGGTAATGAGTTTAATAAAAGATACGCAGAACCTACATATTTTTCTTTACTACTTGTTTTAGTGAAATCTTTAAATAATTGTTTATGAAAATAAGGTGTGTTTAAAAAATGTTTAGAAATGGTATTTCCCGATATATCAAAGAAATTCATGTAATTTGAAAATAGATTTTCTTTATAATCTTTTTTAACCCACATTTTACCGTCTAATAATGATGTAATAAATCCGTCGGTTGTTTTAACCTGTAACATATTATTTAACATTAATTCAGTGTCTTTGTATTCAGTTTCTCCAAGATAACCTAAGTATGTTGGTGAATTAAATGGATACATTGATAGTCTATATTCCTCAGGTTTATAATTGTTTAAATCATAGGCAAGTTTATCATACTCACCGTCAAAATTTAACGTTGCCTTTGGTTGAACATATTTCTCGATTGTGAAATCTTGTTCTAATATATCTTTAAGGTAACTTACCGTTGGTAATTGGTCTTGATAATATGGCCATCTGTCGAAAGCCGAAAACCCTTTCATATAAGTTTTTAAACTTGCAACATCTTTAATGTTACCTTTTAATATGTCTATAATATCATAGTCCTCTTCAATTTGTGCCTTTAGATTTCTAAATTCAATATCCGCAAGTTGTTGTATTGTATTGTTACTAAATGGACTTAATACAGTATTGTATTTCGCTCTCTCATAAATTTCATAAAGTATTGAAGCAACAGATTTATCATAGTATGGTACATAAGTCGTTAAATGTGAGAATGTACTAATATCTTTTTTACTTAATAAATCTGTATCTGTTTCAAATATAAAATTTATATTATCTGGATTACCTTCCTTTTCCGCTAACGGGTCACTTTTCTTTGTTGATACTTGATAGTAATTCTCAACAAAATCAACTTCGGGCCAAATCTTTTTATCACTAGAGTTTAACTTCTTAATCATATCCTTCGCACCAGGATAAACTAATACAGAATTTTTACCACCCGCAGTTTGTTTTTTAACTTCAGGCCAAGGGTATATTGCATCACCCACACTATCGGTTGATACTTTCTCTAAAAGTCCTTTTCTAACTTCGGCAGCATCGAACGCCTTATAATGAACGTCTTTTAATAATCGAATGTAAGCATCTGCGTTTGCCAATATAACCCCAACTATATTTCTTATTGTTGGTTCAAATCCAATACCGATGTCTTTTCTTTTAACAATTTCATTCATCTTCTTCTCTATGTTACTTTCGAGTTTGTTTCTTTGTTCAACAAAATCTCTTTGTATATCATAGAGAGCATCCAAAAGACCGTCAATATCTACGCGAATTTTATCTTTAGTAGTATAATAACTTCTTAAATTTCTTAATCTTCCAAAAGAAACCGGATGTATATCAAAATCTAATTTTCTTAATAATTTTTTATTTCGATTTACTCCAAATGCTTCGTTGTTATCTAATTTTTCAGTTGCAACTTTTATAATTGTTTCTAATGTACCCGGTACAGTAGAACCTGTTATGTATGTTAATTCATTTTTCTTATCTCCTGTTTGTTCGTACCATTTTTTATAGTAAACAGTACCATCCGCATTTTTTGTTGGGATGTCGTCTTCCTCATAAACCGCAGATAAATGTTTTGATTTCCAATTTATAATTCCACCTTCTAAAGTTGTGATACTATCCTCAAAACCTTTTATTGCTGCAAGAACTTTATGGTCGATAATTTTAGAAAATAACTCTCTTTCTAAAATTTGATTTAATCTACCTGCAATTACAACAACTTCTCTTAATGTTCTAACAGGAAAATCTTTTGGTAATAATCCTTTATTAATATATTCTTGATAAACCGATTTTAGAATTGAGTAACCTTTGGTTGTTTTCTTAATCTTCTTATCATATAGTTGAGTTTTTTCATTGAATTTTGCCGTCTCTGTGGATTCTGTTAAGAACATATACGGAGCATCTAAAATACCTTCTAACGGTATGTCAGAAAGATATGCGTGTGTTGACCCAATAAACTGTGTATCAATTTCAAAATTACCGTTATTTGGATTGTATCTTGAATTGAATTTAACTAAGTGTAATCTATATCTAATTGCCTTACCATAAAATCCTTTTACTGTTAAATAAAATATTGGCCACGGTAAATGGAAGAAAGCTTTATATGGTGAATTTTCAGGACTTTCAAATAATGTCTTACCTCTAACGTCAATAAATTTAATAGTCACTCTTGGTACCGCGTTTGCACCTCTAATATCAATGGACACACTATCCATACCAAAACTTTGTCCTGATAAATCAGATTGGTAAAATTCACCGGTTCCTTTATCGGTTGGCTTACCATCGGCACCCTTTTCTTTTACTGTTTTTTCGTTTATTTCAGTATATGCGTTTGTCCAAGTACTATCGAAATCATTTCCATTATTACTCATCATATTGAAGGTTCCCTTTGCAATTGATGTTAATGTGTTTCTTTCATTTCCTGAAACTAAAATTGTACGTGGGATTAAATCTGCCTCCAAATTAACATACATAGCCAAATTTTCGGGCTGTACTTCTCTTGGTGACATTTCTCCATTAGAAACGACGGTATTTGGGTCAACAAACATTAAATTGTTTTGGTCGACCTTTACTAATATGTTATTACTCGTGTTTAATTTATTGTTCCCCATAATATAGCTTGTACAATTCTATGTTTTTTCTATAATCTTGTAAAGACGAGACAAGTGGGAACGGTATTCTTAAAATAAAATTATTAGGAATTTCAAATTCAATTCCCCCTGCAGTTGGATTAGCTTGTAAAATTAACCAACCGAATAATGGTGTATCATAATATTCCTGTGACAACTTATCCAATCTATCTTTATTTTTCTTGAACTGCACATATTTGTCAGTAGATTTAATAGGAATATCAATTCCCGGTACAATTTTAAAATTGCCCTCATCTAAAAAATATTGATACCTATCCAAATATTGACTATTCATTATCTCACGTAATTTAATGTATCTGTAGTTTGAACCTTACCTGTTGTGTGAACTTTCTTTAGTGTTTCAATTTGATTACTACTAAATGTAAAGTTTTCATTTGAAATAAGGAATGAAACTTTATTACTATCTTTTTCGACCGGATATTTTTTAACCTTTAAATCCTTTTCTTTTGGAACATTTATAAATTTATTTAACCTTTTTTCGATGTCCGCCAATAGTCTATCTGGGAAAATGGTTTTGTCTTTTGTATATAAATTCTTAATATCTTGTACCGAATCTTTTAATAAAACCGATAAGAATTCCTCTAAATCATCTGAAGACATTTGAGTTGTTGACGCAAATACATACGAAGTGTCTAAGTCTTCAATAAATTTAGTTGCTTTATCCTTTATAAACTTTATATTACTTTCGTATTTTGGATAAAGTTTATCATATGTGTATCCTGATAATTCAGCACCAATTCCCGCATCTTTATTCATTTTACCATCGTGACCTGTTTCAAGTATGAAGTTTAACTTATCTAACGTTAATATCAATTTATTTCTACTTGTTTCAATATCGGTTAATGATTTAACTTTAGAAAACCCGTCAACTATTTCACCTATTTTAGTTTTAATAAATGGTTTTAAAATTTCTTCAGATTTTGCTTCAACAGGTGCGGTCATGTCCTTATTGAATTTAAATAAAGTGGTTAAATTTTCAGTTTCAATTTTTTGTAAGAGTATCTGTTTGAAATCGTTAGATAAAACAGATAATTCTTTATTTTTTGAATAGTTTCCAAATAAATTAATTGTTTCTGTTCCCGCACCTGTTTGTACTGTATATGTATTAATGGTTCTATATGTGGGAGATAAAAACATACTACCCAACTTTAAACCATAATTCTTTATGATGTTATTATATCCCGCGATATACGCATCAGTATATGCCTTTGTGTTGGTGAACACCTCTTTAATTAATGGAGTATAATCTAAGTTTTTATCTGCAGGTGTTCCTATATAAACACCATCATTTACTTTGTTTGCGTCTGTCAAAGCATCTTTAGGGTCAGGACTTGGTTCTGTTGGTTTACTTAGATTGAACATTTGTAATTGTTCTCTTGTAAATTTCTTTCTATCTTCAGTTGTTGTGGCCCTTGGGTCATATACTTCTGTATTTGCATAGAAATTAGAAGACAACGCATTTTGTAATCTCTCAACAGGTTTTTCTAATCCTTGTCCACCAATAAAACTAATTGTTAAACTTGCGGTTGCAATCATTGGTTGAACCCCAATACCTTCTGGGTTTAAATCCCAAACACCGTCATCAAATGTAAAGTTTACATCTCTAATGATGATTTTAGAATGATAAAAATCACCAACTCTTAATACACAAATTGGTGGTGGTCCGAACGTAGTATTTCTTGCGTTCATATCACTTTCATCTGTAATACCTTTAATTGGTAAAGTATCTCCCGGTCTTAAACATTGTTGTAAGAATGTTAATCTACTATTTAATCCTTCAGGCGTTGTTGAGTGAAATCCAGGGTGGAAATATCTTAACTTTTCTTTTAATGAATTAAATTGTACAGGTGAATCCCTTTCTAATATTTTAAAATAATGACACTCAGATAGAACCTTCATTATAATTAATTTAAGAGGGTCTATTGGTACCTTTCTATCTTTTTGTTTAGGTTTCTCCTCGTAAGGTATTAACCTCGTTTTTGGAACAGGAACAGTTATATCGGGTGGAGGAGTTACCGCAGGAGTGTCAGGTGTTTTAACCTTATATTCCACTTCAAATGTACTTTCTCTACACCAAAACGTAATTGGTGCTGTTCTTTTTAAATCCGCAGATGTTGTAACAAGTTTTTTGTCACTACAATCAACATTTTTATGGCTACCAATTGTTCCTGAAACTTGTTCACCTAAATTGGAAACGTATTCAATAATAAATTTACCGTCATTATCTGTATAACCAAAATCCTTTAAAGAAATCTCAATTGGTTTTTCTTTTGCCGTTTTATCTTTATCTGAAACTGTATTTGACCATTTAATTTTTGTTAAATCAAATGTTGTTCCGTCTTTTGATATCTTCTTAACCATGTCGTTAAGAATACTAAAACTTCTTCTATATGATAACTTTAAATTATAGTTGTCATCCGCAACTGCAGATGTTGTTGAAGATAATTTTACTTTAATTTCTTTTACCGTTTTATCTCCTAAACCTTTTTTAAGTTCATCATATTTTGTGTTTAGTTTTGGATATGTAGATTCGAGTTCCGCAAACGCATCATCGATTTGTTTTACAACTTCCGCTTTCAATGCCGGTACATCTCCCGATGCGGGTTTAGTCGCACTTTCTTTACCAAATAAAATTGAATAGTCTTTTTTAGATTTAGGACCCCATGCACCATCAACCAATAAATTATTTAAACCTTGGTCTAATTCTTTTTTGTAACCAACTTTATAATTTACGTAATGTGTATATTCGTCTTGGTATGATGTTTCTGAGTACAATTCACCTCTATTACTACCTTTTTTAGGATAGTCATTTAAAAAGTATAATGTTGCTGCAAATTTTTGTGTTGTTGTTTGGTTCGTATCAACATTTGGAACACCTCCATTACCATTTATTTCTGGTAAATCAATTGGGTCTGTAATACTCGTATACTGCGTAACCGCTTGAGTATCACCTCCACCATTTAAGTAAGCCTGAATTGTATTAATTTCAATCTGAGTTAGTGTTGTGTATTTTCTAATTAAAGCATAGAAATCCAATTCTTTACAACCCGCAAAAAATGCATTGATATAGTTGTCAGCCTCTTCATCTGACATACCTTTAAATTCTTCTCTAACTAATAAGTTTAATATACTTGGGTGGTCAACAACAATTTTAAAAGATATAGTACCTGTTCTTTCTGTATTTTGATATGTATAAACAGGTTCAGGTCTTCCTAAAAAACTATTTGTTTCCCATTTCGCACTATTATTTTCGTTAATTTTTAAATCGTATGGTGGAAACCACATTACACGTCCACCATTTGGACCTCTTTCGCAATATGGTAAATCGTTATATGTAAATCCTGGAACGTTTGACGTTTTCCATGCTAAGTTCTCAATAGAAAACATATATTTTTTAGCATAAAAACCATCTCCTTTACCTTTCACAATATTAGATTCAGGACCAAAATCTTTATTTCCATTAGACATTGGTGCCATGTTTAAGTTCCATGGTTTACTTAAAACACTACTATCGAATTTTCTAATAAGACCAGTTCTTTTCATGGTATCAGAATTGTTCATATAAGACCTATCTTTGGTCCATACTCTACAATACTCAACACCACCTTCTTCTTTTGTAAAATTGTCAACATACTTAATTGCAGAACCTCTAGACATCATGACATCACCTTCTCTAAACACTCTACTTGTTTGGTCAATAACATTTGCAACATGTGAACGTGCAGACGCACCATTCGTTGGCATAGAATTTAATATGTCTTGTGTTGTATCTAATATTGAACCATTTCTAAAATTGAAATTTGTTGATAATGAGTTTGTGAAATTAGATTTTTCAGAAGCATACTCTTCGTTGTTCTGACCTAATTTGTTTTTAGATAATCTACTAATCCATGTTACTTTACCTGAAATTTGACCACCTTCTCCTATGTTTCTTTTTCTTTGGAATAACTCTGCTTGTACAGGGTCAAACATAACACTTAAATAATAGTTACTTCTAACAGGTCTGTCATTAAAATCGCTCATTGCAAATTTAACGTCATCACTTCTATCGTCACCGATATATGCATATTTTACAGGTGCTTCAATACCCACTAAATTTTTAACACCTTGAGCTAAACTATCTATGAAATTAAATAATTTAGAAGAGTTTTGTGACCTTGCGGTTGTGGTGTAATTCGGTCCGTATTTTGAATATGATAAGTTATCAAATAACGATGCCTTTTGTCCTGAACCCAAATATTCAATCATTAAGTCAGACGGCTTTCTTGATAGTTTTGGTCTTCTTTCAATACCAATTAATGAACCAAGAGCACCTGTTACGTCTTGATAGACTTTACCGAGTTGTGTTTTTGCTTCGGGTCTATAATTTACGGGGTTTCTTGGGTTAGATAAATAATCTCCTGGTATTTCAGACCAAGGAAATTCTACCCCCGTTATTGTTTGTAAAAAATCAATAGCTTTTCCTGGCAATGTTTTTGCTACAGTTATTTTTGTGTTCCCTTCGACCAAAGGTTCTCTACCTGTGATTATGTTAATCGCAGTAGTTGTGTTACCTTGTAACGCATCAATAAGTCTAACTCGACCAACAGTTGCGGCATACAAGTTCTGTTGAATTCTCGCCAATACAGGTCCTTGTGGATTGTTTTTAATATGAGTTGCCGCGAATTTAAATAATTCAGATTCACTATCATAGTTAGTTCCACCTAATATACTAATTAAGTTGTGGTCTTGACCATTTAAAAAGTATGGGTATAAATTTAAATTTGCTCTTCTTGGTATTGTGTCGAAAACTTCTCTAACCGTATATTCTATTGGTTTAAAAACATTACCTCCATTTAATCTCTGTATAATGTCTTTTCTGTTGTCTTCAACAGTACCTGGGTCTGTATTTGAAAAGTCACTTAGTGATTGGATTGCATAATCGGTTTTGGTCTGTTTTTGTGGTCCGTTAGGTACCTGCAGAGTTTTACCTAATATGTAATCTCTAAACTTTTTTGTGGTATCAAAATCTAAGTAACTTGGCATCTTATTCTTTTATCAATAAATAGGTATTTTATTAAAATAACGTTATAATGTATTAAGGTATGAGCCCTTAACTTGGTCTGTAAAATATGCGTCTTTAAACATATCTCTCATAATACCATCTGTTAATGTACCATTTGACGTTATTTTTAATTCTACTTCCTTTTTTTCTACTTTTGGGGTGGTTGTTGTATCTGTTTTTTTCTCCTCTTTATTTTCTTTTTGTTTAGTATCAACAGATTTGGTTTCTGTAGTAACAGTACCTTTTTGTTTATCTTTCTCTTTACCAAAAACATCACTAACAACACTTCTTATTGTGTTCGCAGTATCTTCGGTTCCCTTAGCGATTTTATCTGCTAATTGTCTCGATTCTACCGCCGCCTTATATGGGTCAAAACCTAAATCTTTAACTAAACTATCACCCGTTTTTCCTGCCTCAATTCTTGCTTTAGCCGCAATAAATGCAACATCACGATTAATATTCTCAACCGCACTAACTTGTTTTTGAGCAATCTCTTCTGCACTCATTTTTTTGAATGCTTCTCTTTGTTCAATTAATATATTCTTTTGGGCTTCAGTCATTGTTGCTAATTCAACTGTACTTCCACCTAATTGTTTTTGTAAACTTTCTGGAACTTCAATAACCATTTTACCACCTTTCATTTGTGCCATGTTAGTTAAGAATTCCTTTTCTTCATCATCGACAGATAAACCCGCACCCATTAAATCACTGGCCGCTGCCATTCTTTGTGCTGAGTTAACGGCAAGATTTGCCATTTGTTTAAAATCTTGACCTGTTGCATCCGCAATTGCTCTTAATTGTCTTAAGTTCGCACCAGTAATTTCAAATGTTCCTGTTTGTTGATTGAATGTTGCTAAATTTTTAACACTACCCGCTAACGCATCTTGTAATCCCTCAACGTTATTGGTTGCCATATACATCATTTTAATTGGGTCGTTGAAATCCCCTAACGCACCTCCAACAGCTGAAAGGTTTGCCGCCATTGACATCGCGTTTTCTGGGTCCATAACTTTATCTGCTAAATTAAACGACATTTGTAAATCCATCTTTAACGATTGTGCCTTTTGAGCCATTTTCGTTAAACCATCAATACCATTTTTAAAACCGTATACGTTTAAGTTACCAATATTTTGTGCAACTTCTCTAATTGTTGTTTTTGAATTTAAACCTAATTCAAGTGAACTTTTACTTGCTCTTTGAATGTAACTCATTGTGTCTTTAACACCCATAGATACATTTTGAAAATCGTTCGCCATTTGAGCAGCACCCGCCATACCACCTTCAACAAATTTACTTGACAATTCCATATCACGAATTGTCTCTCTATTCACTAATCTAAATCTTCCCGAATTTGCAGTTAAATTTGCAATTGTTGTTGAAAGTTCTTGAAACGATATTCCTAATCTTTGTGCGTCGGGATATGCCTCTGTTATCTCTTCTCTAAACGCCTTTGACAACTCACCTGTCATCATCGTACTTTCATTGATATCAAGAAGTAAAGCGTTTTGTTGTTTGTAGTTGTCTATAATACCTTCACCCGCATTTGATGCAATATCTTTAACAATATCTCCAAATGATTTTAATTTGTTATTTGCGTCAAATAATAAATTGATTGAAGATTCAATGTTCGCGTTTTCTGTTGAAGAACCGTAATCTCTACCTGATTGACTTCTTAAACCTTTTCTAACCGCATCTAAAATACCTTGTGGAACTGTTTTAGACGTACCATCACCTCCTGTTGTTGTAGTTGTGGTTTCGGTACTTGCAGATGCAGTACCACTTGCTGTACTTCTAACAAAATTATATGCTGTAGAAATATCAGAATCCTTTGCATTTGGATACTGTTTTTTATACTCATTAAAAAACTCTATCTGTCTACCAGATTTCGCGAGGGTGGTTAGTTTTTCATTCATACTATATAAATAGATTATTAATTATTTCCACCTTCAATTTCTAATAGGTATTGAACATAATATCTCCTTATATAGACAGGCATAGTTAAAATATCCCCATAAGAGAACCCTCTTTTAATTAAAAACAATATCTCGTCGAGCTGACCTTTCTTATAATCCGTAGAAAGGACGAAAAAACTCAACCCCGAATCCAACTTCTGCTTGGATTATATCTCCTGACGGGGTAGTTACTGGTTTTGTTAGGTCTAATCCGGGTTTGTTTTCGGAGACAAATTTTCTAAAATCTTGTGAATCTTTAATTGGGAGACGCTCAATTAAATTCCTAATTTCCATAGGGTTTTTATTACCACCAATGGACTTAATCATCATTTCAAGTTGTTTTGTAATGATTGGAGCAACTCCAACACCATTCCAACTATCTTTTATTTTATTGATTTCATCTTCATTTTTCTGTGTTAGAAAATTAAAGGTAATATCAACCTTACTCTTTTCAAAGTAATATGAATATTCACCATTTGTGTCAGGTGTTAATTTAAAATCTTTAATCGGAACATTAGATAAATCAACTACTGTAGTGAATTTTTCACCTGTTTTTGGGTCTGTTAATGTCATATTATATTCAGAACCAAACGCGGTGTTTCTTAAAAATATCAAGATTGCTTGTTTGTCTTCTTCAACAATATCTTCATATTTTAAATCTTTGTCTAAAATTTTTCTTTTAAGTAATTCGTCTACAACTGTATTTGTTGCAACTAAATTTGGTGATGATAATATATTTTCATCTGCGGCAGTTAAATAAGCAACCTTTACGGATTTCTTATTAGTTGAATAGTGGATACCTCTACTTGGTAACTCCACAATATCATATGCAATTGTTGGGTCAATTCTAAATTCTTCCATGTATTAAGTTTACACTATAACTATGAGAAAGTAAAGAATTAAATAAATAAAAAACCCAGTAACTTTTTGGACAGATTTACCTTTATAGTTACTGGGTTTAAAAAATATGAGTTTAAAAAATTAATAAACTTGAATACATCTATCCATTCTTAATGAAGCATCGATAGTTGCTAAATCATCTTGTGAATAGTTCAAATCTCCAAAGTTTAAGTTTGTTAAGAAACAACCTTGAAGTATCCATTTCTCTACTACAACACCCGTTGGGTCAAGCATTTCAAGTTCAACGTCTTTCTTATATCCTGCAGCATATCCCATTCTACCTGTTACTGATTCTGCATGTAAACGGAACCATTCCATAAGTGCCTGTGAAGCTGAAGGACCGATAGGGTCTTTAAAAGATACTTTAATTTCTTCCCAATCAAATCTACCAGCAACATACGTTGATGTGTTTAAGAAAGGAATTTCAACAGATTTAATTTTTGCTGTTGGACGAGCTGTTGAAGTCACGTACCATTCGTTAATTCCCAAAGATGATGGAAATCTTAGAATAAACCTGTTTTTACGTTTCGGTTCATAAGGAACCGGCATTTTCATTAGTAAATCTGCCATGTTGTATTTGTTAAGTTTTTTTGTTATTTTATACTCTTATAAATATATCTCAAATGGAAATAATTTTTTTTACACCAAAAACTTGATTTTGTCAATTTTTTTTCGTAGTTTTTTACAGGCTCCAGTATATCTAGTTCTAGTATAAATAGCTTATATTATTATATAATAAATACTAGTACTAGAATAACCGGTTCTAGTATACTGGGTTGTCTATAAAAGTATAATTTTTATATAAATTGGTTCCATGTGGAACATTCCGTTCTTTGTGGAACGTCAATATAAAAAAAGGGTCCCAAATTGGAACCCTTTTCTTTTTTTTATATCTCCTTTTAGATTAGATATTTTCAAATGAAGCACCTGTTGGAGTAATGATGAACTCTACGTCGATAAATTCAAGTGAACGAGTAGGTTTGATATAGATTTTACCTCTTAATGTGTTAGCATCTATGTCCTCAGGGTCATTTGATACACTCACACGGAAGTCGTATAAACCTCTTTCTTTCTTAATAGATTCTAAGATAGGATTTACCAATCTTAAGAATTCATTTCTAACTTGTTCGTCGTTTTGTTCAAACAATAATCTTACTGCAACTGCAGAAATTAATTTTCTTGCTCTTAATAGTAATCTTCTTACGTTAATTCTATCAAGTGCACTTTCTCTAACTTGTAATGTTTTGTTACCCCAGATAATTGTACCTGTATCAGAGAATGTTGCAATTGGGTTAATTCTGTTTTTGTATAAAGTATCTCTTTCATCAAGAGTAAGTTTCTTGTAAGCTTTGATTGCATTTACCAAACCTCTTGAGTAACCCGCTACTGCGAACCAAGGATATGATACGTTATCAGTTAACGCGATGTTCTTAACTACTTCACCTGTTGGTGGAAGATATAGTTGAGTTGCATTGTCGTTATCTCTAACTTGTATCCAAGGCCAATATGTTGCTGAATAGTTACTGTCTAAAGCGGCACTATCAATATCATCAACAACTTCGTCAGTTGTACTTCTATTTGGTGAAGCAATAATGTAAAGTGAATCCGCTCTATCGTTCTCAATCATATCGATTGCTTGAGTTGTTAGAGATGCGTGGTCAAAGAAGTTAATACCTGGTGTTGCAAACACGTTAATATCAACCGCTTCAGGATTAGAGAATGTCTCAATACCTTTTAAATAAGAGTAATAGTCTGAGTTTCCGTTGTTTACGTTAAACACGCCACTATTATTTGTGTTATTTGCGGTATATGTTGTTTTACCTAAGATATAAGAATCTGTGTTAGTTCTACTTGTTCTGTAAATGTCCCAACCATCAAAACCACCGTAAACTGCGAATGTGAATTTACGTGCTGCTAATGTCGCTAACTTACCCTTATCTGCACCTTCTAAATCGTAAGGTGTACAATCAAACATAAATCCTGTGTTTGTTGAACCTGTGATTGCCGATGCATTTGTAGATAAGTGGAAACCTGTAGTTACTTTATCAGGATTAACTCCTTTATATTTTAATAAGTCCTTATCGAAACCAACTTTACTTGAAAGTCCTAAAGAACATTTTTTAATTTTATCTCCCGCTTCAACTGTTCCAAATGAATAGTAGTCTGCTAAATTAACGATGTCGCCAGCGTCATGGTATTCTGTTTTGTAAATAACATTACCTAAAGTTGCTCCTGATAATGTATCCGCAGCAAATCCTTTGAAACCTGCAGGTATTGCATCGGTTGGATGGTCAGCAGCTAAAACTAATGTGATGAATTTTGAACGTAATTCATATTCACCATCAGAAGTACCTATTTTTCTACCAATGTAACCTGGTTTATCTGTATCCATTGAACATCTTGTGAATTTTTCTAACACAACCATGTTATCATCAGTATCGTAGAAGTCACGTACAAGTACATCAAATTCAGTTTCATCTAAATTGATGTTTGCAATTGTGATTTTAACTTGATAGTTGGCAGCATCACCGTCTGATATTGTTTGAACTTGGAATAAGTCAGAAACTTTACCACCACGTACTTCAGAAACCACCATAGGTGAAATTGTTGTATCCCACTCACTAATGAAGTCATTACCAACTGAATGGTAAACTTCACTTAAACTAATACCTCTCACTAAACCTCTTTCATACATTGTTTGTATTAAACTAGGGTAGATTTCGTGAACATATAAAGGATAATCATCCATATCCTTATCAAAAACGTCAACACCAATTACTTTTGTAATATATTTTGTTGATGTGTTATCTAATGAACATGTGAATGTCTTAGTAGCTGAACCCGATACTGTTGTGATATCAAATTCACCTAAGATATTAGTTGTTGCGGTTGTTGTGGAAATGTTAAATCCTGAATTTGCTGTTATTTTAAGACTTAAAGTGTTTGATGTGTATTCACCTCTAGACCTTAAAGCCGCAACCATTACATTATGGTAGTCATTCTCCGTTGCTCCTGTGTAGTTAAATCTTGTAACATTGAATGTTGAAGATGCTCCTGAGTAAACAAATAAATAAGAATAAAGACCATTTACCACTCCACCACTTTCAGTGTAGAAGTTGTTAGCCCATGTATATCCTGTAACATCACCAATCGGGCCTGTAACTTCAGTTCCCGTCAATCCACTAGTTGCAGTTGTTGGTACATAACCAATTGTGAACCACTCATTGTTATTGTATGTCTGTCCTGTGATAAATTGAGTAACACTATCCCCTGTTGAAGCTGTTTTATTCGACAAAGAAGAATAGAATGTACTACTTGTAATTCCAGTTGCGGTTGGTATTAATGTACCTGTTGTTTCAACAGGAGTTGAGCCACTATCAAAAGTAACTGAACCTAAAGTTTTGATACCAAAAGTTTTATTAGGTTTATAACCCGTTAATCCAAGTACTCTTGTTACGAATAATTGGTTAGATTCTTGAAGATAAGATTTTGCCACATAAGGTAATTCATATTTTGGATTTCCATTACCATATTTTAATGGTGATGTAGTACCAAAATAAGTCTTGAATTCGTCAAAATTTGTAATCAACATTGGTTCGAAAGCCGGTCCTTTTAAAGTTTCGCCAGCTAAACCAAGTGTTGTTACTCCGACACTTTGTGCAACAAATGTTAAATCCTTCTCTGATGTATACACACCCGGAGAAACGAATACTCTGTTTGAATTTGCCATCGATTGTTGTTTGGTTAAATATTTTTATTAGTTATCTTATAAATATCTTTGTTTTTAGCAAAGATTTCCGTACTTTTTTCAAAAAAGATAGTTATTTATCCTTTTTTATCTTTATTTATCTTTTAGTATGGAAAACAAAACGAAAAACGTAAAAATCAGTGAAAAACACCATGAAATGTTAAAAGTCCATTGTGAAAAGAACGGATTAAAAATTTACAAAGTATTAGAAAAATGGATAGAAGACTATTGTAAACCTAAGAAAAAAGACATCTATGGTGAATAAATTAGTGAACGTATGTCACAGTTACTTTAGAACCAACCACAGGTGCTCCTGTTAATGTAATGTCTTTATCTGAGGTTATGTTATATCCCGCACCCTCCTCATCAACAAGACCATTAATGTCTATGTGAATTATACTATCTATTTTATTAGCAACTGTAAATGTTAAAGTACTACCGTTGTAAACAAAAACCTCACTTTCTAAGAATAAAGGTTTACCGTAGCTATCAATAAACACACTATTTCTACCCGCATAATATGATATCATAACTTCAGCACCTTCATTTGGTGGAGATGCGAACGTTATTTTAGACGTCCCTGCAATATGGAAGAAATCAACATCTCTTTCTTGTAAAAGTCCATTTATTGACACATAAAATAAAAATCCAATACTTTCCCCAACACTGAACGTCGTTTGCATTCCGTCCGCAATGAATTTAACTGTTGTTGTTTCAATTGATTTGTTGAAGAATTTCTTTTCGTATGGTTTAGTCCCAACAAATTCGGTCATAAGAAATAATCTACTTATTGCCGGTTTAACTTCAAATTCCTCAGAATCTATTAATAGACCCAACATGAGTAAATCATAACTCTGCATATAAAATCTTCTGCCATCTAACGCCTCAATAGGTGAGTTATCGCTTACCTTTTCTAAAATAATTGGAATGTAATGACCTTTTACGGTTGTATATGCTTGTCTCGATGAGAATTTTTGTAAGAACACCTTATTAAATCGATTAAGGTCTCTAAATTTTTGACAAACAATTGTTATTTCAAAACTAATATCCACCGCAACAGGTTGTGGTATCTTATAAATGTCTGCCCCCATTTGTGTTCCGTTCCAATTTGGTACGGTTGCATAATGGAAGGTTCTTCTATTTGGTATTGTTCTTTGGATTGACGGGTTTGTACCTGGCTGAACATCAGGTTTTCTGATAACTGCAATGAATGGTAGTTTCATATTATTATCTTCGTCAGAAAAATCCCAATTATTTGTGATTTCTCCCCATCTTTGAATTGTAAGGATTTTAGGTATAACAGGTATTTGTGAACCATCTGAAACTACCTTTAGATTTTCTTTAACAAAATCCAACATACCTCCATCCAAATCATCATGTAATATAGAATCGGGTAGATATGTGTCGGATTTGGTAATCCTATCCAAAAGTTCTTGTCTTCTTTCGGTCAATTCTTTCCCTTTATAGATTTCTATATTGTTTTTTCTTTTAGGTATTGGCATTTTATACTCCTCTAAATTCGTTTTCTTGTGTTGGTACACATGTTATTGTTCGATAGTATGGTTTATAACCAAAATGATTATGTTTGTTATCAGAAGTCACCTTACCATCGTTTGTTACGGTGTAAAATCTAAGTCTATCCTCACTTTGTGGGTATCCTATATAATCACCGTATTTTATATCCACACCTAATTCTTGTAAATGTTTAATATAAACGGATAATATCATATTTCCTGGCTCAAGATAACGAAGTGTACCGTTTTTATATGAACTATTTTTCGGTTCTTCTATTTTAACCAACGCATTAAACTCAATTGGTGGGAAGTATTTTATCTCATCCTTACCAACTTCACCGTAAACGTCGTCTTTATCTGTTTTTGCTCTATCTACACGATACAAGACCAACTTCATGTTTAAATCTCCATGAAGATACTCTTGACCTATTTGTATCTGTAAATCAAAATCCTCCTGAGAGAAGAATTTTGTCATTCTTGTAATTGGTAGTTTATTATCCATACTTCTATAAATAGTTTAAATATTCAATCTAATTATTTATATTTTAATATGGAAACTAAAATTCCCGAAATTGAGGCTAGGACGATATTGTCCACTTACGAAGGTTCTAATAATCAATTATTAGAATGGAAGAAGAAATTTGTGGATGTGAAGAACTTTAAACTTACAAGACCTCAAGCAGATTACGTTTTAAAATATCATGAAACCACTCCTAAAGTGGCAAGAAAATATATTAATATTGTCTCAACGTTTGGTGAGAAAATAATGGAAGATAAACTCTTACCTAAACCTCCCGAAAAAATATGGTGTGAGAAATTGTTATGTGAGAGTGATAAAGCATACCATTTGTGGGGTAAAATTTTAGACGGAGAACAACTTAGTGCTATGTGGTTACCGAAAGCGGCAATCATACAAGAAGAGAAAAAATTAAACCGTGTAATTGATTATTCAAAATATAATGAAAGACCACCAATGGACCATCAAAAGATTGCCATTGAAAAGTTATTGGCAAATGACAAGTTCATTCTTGCCGATGATATGGGTTTAGGTAAAACAACTTCAGCAGTTATTGCTTCATTAGAAAGTAAAGCAAGAAAGATACTTATAGTATGTCCCGCATCTTTAAAAATAAATTGGGAAAGGGAAATAAGAAACTATTCTGATAGAAAAGTTTTAATTGTCGAAGGACGTAAATGGGGTTCTACATTTGATTTCTACATTATTAATTATGACATTATTAAGAATTACCACACCACAGATAAGAGTGAGGATAGCGACGATTATAAATTATTGGTTAATGCCAATTTTGACTTGGCAATCGTAGACGAAGCTCACTATATTTCAAACGCAACAGCAAACAGAACTCGTTTATTAAATGACGTTCTTGAAACAATACCAAAGGTTTGGTTATTGACAGGTACACCGATGACATCAAGACCTATCAATTATTTTAACTTATTAAAAATTGTCGATTCACCATTAACGTTGAATTGGCAATCTTATGTTCGTAGATATTGTGCGGGATATCAATTTAGAGTTGGTAATCGTAAAGTATGGAACACAAGTGGTGCTAGTAATTTAGATGAACTTCGTGAAAGAACTAAATCATATGTTCTTCGTAGAATGAAAACTGACATTCTTGATTTACCTGAAAAAATCGTGACACCTATCTTTGTTGAATTGAGTAGTAAGATGTATGATGAGGAGATGGATGACTTTATGAGAATTAGTAACGATAATAAAGATAAAGAAACAATTAGTGTTACTTTAAATCGTTTAATGAAAGTGAGACAATTAATTTCATATGAAAAGATACCATATACATGTGAAATAATTGACAGGTGTATTGAACAAGGTAAAAAGGTAATCGTACTAACTAACTTTACAATGACATTAGATATGTTACATGAGAAATATAAAAAGAACTCGGTAACACTTGACGGTCGTATGCACAAAGATAAAAGACAAGAAAATGTTGATAGATTTCAAAACGAAGATAAAATAAAAGTGTTTATCGGTAACATTAAAGCTGCGGGTGTTGGTATTACATTAACCGCCGCTGAAGTTGTTATTATGAATGACTTATCATTTGTTCCTGCAGACCATTCACAGGGTGAAGATAGAGCTTATAGATATGGACAAAAGAATAGTGTTCTTGTTTATTATCCTATTTTTGAAAATACGGTTGAGAAGATTATCTACAATATCTTACAAAAGAAAAAAGGAGTTATCGACCAAGTAATGGGTGATGGGGAATATTCTGAAACGTTTAGTAAAGATTTACTTAAACAACTCTTTTAATTCATTTATTTTATTTGATAATAAATTTTCGAGTTCTTTATCCTCAGTGTTTGGCACGTTCAGTATGAATTTTTTTTCTTCTTTTAAAAGTTCAATTTGATTTTCGTCTCCTTCTTTTGTCATTATAAATTCTATGTCGTTTATTCCACATAGTTTTACTAATTCATTTAATTTATCTGTCATAAAATTTTTCTTTATAGAATAGTTCATCAGGGAAAAATACTCCGTTTTCTTGAAACAATATTTTATCCCTATTATTTTTAAAAATTATAATTCTACTTTTGTTACACACAAAAACATAATAATCACATATTGAACTTTGACTAATGTTCACATCAATAAAGTACCCTCCGGTTTTTTTGATTATCGTACAAACACTTTTAACTTGGTCTGTTGATTTACCATTCAAATGATTTTTCCAAATATCTACACCTTCTTTTCTATCCCTATAATCACCTCTTCCTTTTGTTGCAATATAGTTAGTCATATCAGGAAAAAAATAATTTATATCTTTTTCGTAAAAATGTTGTGCAACATCACCAAACCCCATTGTCATATTAAATAAATCAACCAATTCTTCATACATTGGAGAACCAATTAGAAATATTTCATTTTTCTTATATCTAACAATCTTTAAAATACTTTTAAGTTTATTGATTGTTTCTTCTTCACTGTCTGTTGGTGAAAACACTATTTGATTTTTATATGAAAAAACCTCACCTTCGATTTCAATACTTTCAATTTGTTTCTTTCGATATAAATTTGTTAAAAATTTATTACATCTATTGAAAATTCTTGAGTGACACGAGTAATTTGTGTCTGCCTGCATTAAGGGAGACCAAGAACCATCAATAATAACCCCTATATCTTCCTTTTCAGATGTTGGATTTTGTTTCCACATACCCAATGGTTCGTATATGTCTTTAAGAATGTTTAATATCTCTTTCCCTAAGAAAAACTTAATCTTATTATTTCTCTGCCACGACTTTGCCAACCCCTCATCTAAGGAAGTTTTGAAATATGGGTCAATATCTAAGGTCTTTAACCTATCCTGTATAGTCGACATAAGACAAATATACTTAAATTTTTTAGAAAATCATAATAAAAACCTAGATATTTATGAAGTATGAGCGCAACAATTATAACCCCAGAACAAAAGGATAAACTATATACCCAAGTTTTTCACTTATTAGGTATGCCCGTTAGAGGTATTGAACTTACCGAAGAACAAATGGATACCTTCTTAGAATTGTCATTATCGGAATATGAACAATATGTAAGTGATTGGTTGATTGAATCTCAATGGTCAGCATTGGCAGGATTGGATGTTGATACCCAATCTTTATCAAGAGCGTTTACAACAAGAAGTTTAGACTATGAAACCCAATATTCACATTCATATTCTAAAATTGTGGGTTTACAAGCGGGAGGTCAAAGTGAACTTAAAAAGGATTATTTTGAACTTTCAGGTAACACCCAAACATATGTTATTCCTGCCGGTCGTGAAATAAATGAACTTTTATGGTTTACTCGTGCGGAATTAACGGATTCGGTAATTGACCCGTTTTTAGGTGGATTTGGTGGTCTTGGTGGTGTAGGTTTTGGTGGTGTGGGTGGTTTTGCTCAAGTGGGTTCTTCAGGTTCTTATTTCATGTTACCCGCATTTGACCTTCTATTAAGAATGCAAGATAGAAGTATAAAAAACAGACTTATTGGTGGTGAATTAACATATAGAATAACCGCAGGTCCTAGTGGAACTAAAATCGTACATTTATATAATGTACCTGGCGGTAGATTTGACTTTGGTTCTATTCACCAAAACAATTATAAGGTTTGGTATTGGTATTATGAAACAACCGATAGAGATACTTGTCTTGAATTAAATAAAGACGTTATTAAATTACCTTCTGATGTTGAAACAGAACAATTAACTTGGGATATGTTAAATAAGCCGGCACAAAACTGGGTTAGAAAATATCTTATTGCATATTCTAAGGAAGGTTTAGGTAGAATATATGGTAAATTCTCAGGTGAATTACAAGTACCTGATAGTTCTGTTAAATTAGATTATAGTACATTACTTACTGAAGGTAAAGATGAAAAACTTAAATTGGTTGAGGAGTTAATGCAGAGACTTGAAAGACTTCGTCCTGAAAAAATTCTCGAAAGAAAAGGTGCAGAAGCTGAAAATCTTAACAAGTCTCTGAAATATAGACCAATGATTTCTCCGTTTAACGTAATCTAACTTTCAATAGCGTGATATGCATAATCGTGATTATTATTCTCGATTATTTCATCTTCATTACTGATAGTACTTTCCGCTTGAAGTGTTAATACTTTTCTATTGTGTTCCACCCAATGTTGGTCAACCAATTTTAAACTATCTTCCACATACATAAAGTAAGGGTCCCTACCAATTCTATTCCAAAAGATTACTTCACTATCAGATAGTGTCATAACTTCGTCAAATTTATCTTGACCACTTTCTTTTAATGGATAACCATTAACTAATTCACATTGATTTTTTGTGAAGTACTGTCTGTCATTTGGGTCCTCAATTAAAATATCTTCACGAATTTCAGGTTTAAATGCAACTAACAAAGGCTCAACTCTTTTATTAAAATTATTTAAATAACGAGCTACGTTATAATCACCTTTTAAATCAGGATTGTTAGTAATATCTTTTTCAGGTATCATATAACAGTTAACCTCGATATAACCATCAGGCATCGGATAACCATTTTTAGCGGTAAATTCTTCTTGTTGTTTCTTTGTTGGTTTTGTTACCTTTTGAACATCTCCTGAAGATTTCTTTGTGCCATTATTGATATAATAAATCGTGTCACCAAGACCTGCAGGGTAATCATTTTGTAAAATCAATTCCATGTGTGCTTGACGAGACATTAATGAACCTGACTTAGTTGTTTTTTTAATATGTTTTTTATAATCAGAAACAGACTGTTTTACACGAGCTTTGTTTGCTATTTTTGATAGAGGTATTTCTTTATTGTAAATCTTATTTACATACTCATAATATAATTCAACAAATGAATGTCCATCACCATCTAACAAATATTTTAAACCTTCATCTAAAAATTCAACAATGTATGTTTGTAATTTTTTTGATTTAATTGTGTTACCCGTTAACTTAATTTTTTCTTTACCTTTCTTAATTAATTTAATGATGTAGTTTTTACGAGACACATTAATACAAGCGGGAGCGGTGTAGTCAATATCAAGACCCATCTCACCTCTCATAAAAATATCATTAAACTCTGCGGTGTCTGCTTCAATACCACGATATTCTTTACCTTCTTTAACCAATTCATTTAACCCCTTACCAACATAGACAGTTTCCTTAGCACTTTCAGGTGCCTCAAAGTTCACACCATCCGTATCCATTACAAGAGGTTTATATCCTTTCTTCATGAAGAACATAATCATCATTCTTAAACACTGACGACCAATACAAGTAATTGTTTCACCTGAATCCATTTCACCCCAAGGGAATACATGTGGTGCGGATAATGAACCAAAATACGCATTGATAAAAATCTTAATTGGTAATTGTTTACGGTCATACATTTCAGATGCAACAGGGTCACTATCTTTTAATTCACCGGCAAGATGTTTGTACTTAATACGAATGTTACGGAAATACTTTAACATCGATTTTTGTACACCCATAACATCACAATCAGGAAACACATCATAAACCAATTGAATAGAAGGATAAAGTGATGAATAGTCAAACTTAACGATGTTCTTAGCGTAACCAACGTTTAATAAACGAGATAATCCACCTGTAAATGCTCTCTTCTCATCTTTAGATGGAATTGCCAAATTGTTTTCATATGACCACGCTAACATGATAATCTTCCACAATGTTGCAGTACCCATTGTTGCAATTCTTTCATATGTTGTAGGTACTAATTTAGAAAGTAAGAATGTTGATTGAGAGAATGAATCGTCAACGACCATGGTCTCATACAAGTCATCGTCAAGATATTGTTCTACGATTTTTCTACCCGGCCATATTTCAAATTTACCCGGATATTTCTCCATCAATCCCTCTGTACCAGGTTCACCTATTTGTTTGTATCCACCTGTCTTTGGATTAACGTAATAACTTTCATTATCAAGATATATTTTTGAAATTTTACTACCCTCAACATACACACGATTAGGTTTTTCTTTTTCCAAATATGTTGTGATATATTTCAAACCCCAACTTTTAATTTCAGAGTTAATTGCTTGAGCTCTTCTAACTGAATGAGCAATATCGATAATGTTAAATCCCCATATAATATGTTGTGTATATGGTTCAACTTCATTAGCAAGTTTTAACATCCCCTCTTTTTCTTTCATTCCTTGAGATGTAAAAATTTGTGTCATACCATCAACGTCAACACCAAGTATTTGTGCTCGTTTTAAAATAAACGGCCAATCAAAAAACGCAGAGTTATAACCACCAATTATCGTTGGCTTTAAATCTCTGATATGTTGAAAAAATTTTTCAATACATTTCTTTTCTCCGTCTTCTCCAAATGCAGGAATTGTTTCGTTTAAACCACGGTTATCCTTAACTCCAATCAAAATGATATTACAAGTTTCAGGGTCCAAACCTGTGGTTTCAATATCGAATACAAATCGATGAACACCACCATATTCTTCAATCCCCTTAAATAATCTTTTTTTAGTTTGTATAAGATATTGTTCTACAGGAGATAAGACGGTAAAATATTGTCTAACATTTTCATCCCACGGGTTCAAACCACCCATTCTAAAAAATGAAATTAAATCGGTATAACTTTTAATACTTTTTACTAAGTATTTCATACCATTTTCCAATCTTTCATTCCCATGGGTTTCTAATTTTTCAATTAGAATACCAAATTCCCCCATTTTCTTTTTTTGTAACGATTTGGAGTTACCATAAAAATTTAAACCGTTTAAATCACCGACCCACATAAATGGAACAAATGAATCCGATTTAACAATTTTTCCCTTTTCTGGGTCCTGAATAATTTTATAAATTGTGTTAGTGGGATAATCATACTCGACACCGACAATAAATTCTTCGGGGTCACCACCATTAAGAAAGTTTTCGATAACTTCCTGAGAGATAACTTCTTTCATTATATATTTTTTTTAAAATGACACATTAGCTTGTGAAATATTCACAGTTTGCCTTCTATATAAAATATACCGAAAAAATGTTAGAATACCAAATTATACTACGTTAATGTATAATTTTTCTTTAATAGGTAAGATAAGTTTTGTTGTTGGGTTTGAGTTTGTATCTAAAAATTGAACTGTCACAATTCCTTCATATCTACCTTTAACTGACGTACCTTCTTCTGTAAAACGATAGGTAATGTAGTATTCATCAGTTGTTTGGTCATACTTTTTGGTTCTTGTCGTTAATAGACAAGAACCATTTAAAATATGATATTCTTCTGTTTTTACATCAAACATTTCAAATGTAATG